>Ga0209507_1000048_pt1 | contig 215617 bp, 186 predicted proteins | sample AD_UKC028_MetaG_FD_184414 | JGI IMG/M metagenome (GOLD analysis project Ga0209507, IMG submission 184414) | Active sludge microbial communities of municipal wastewater-treating anaerobic digesters from USA - AD_UKC028_MetaG (SPAdes) (version 2) | ecosystem: Engineered > Bioreactor > Anaerobic...
AACGATTTCGTGTTCCGCAGCCAGGGGAACCTGGAGCCGACCAACCAGGGGAGCATGTTGAGCGCGCGACCGGGTCCGGGAGATCCGGGGTTCGCCTGCGAGGAGCAGGAGAACCTGGAGCCGGGGCTGACGGGCGATGACGCCGGCCGGCGCGAGCGCGGGCAGTAGACAGGCGCGCCGCATAGCGGTATCCTGAAGGCGGGCCCGGGAAGGATCCCGGGCCTGCCTTTTTTTTCGCGCCCGGGAGGAGATCCGTTCGAGGCCGGGGCGATGCCGCGGCCGGTCGGTCACCCCGCCCTTCTCTCCGTTGCCCGCGCAGGGGGCCATGCCTGGAAAGACCACGGTTTGACATGCGAGGGACTTTGCCCGATACTATGAGGGTAAAAAGGAGACAGGCGAAAGGACCGACTGCACTCAAAAAATGCTGCCATGCCGCTGAAGAAAAAAACGAGGATCCTGGTCACGTACAGCTGGTGCCGGACCGCGTACAATGTTGCGGAGAGCCTGGATCGCGCGGGGTACGAAGTCTATACCTGCGATCCTTCCCCCTGGAGCATGGGGCGGTTTTCCCGTCATGCGCGCGGCTTCGACCGGGTGGCCAGCCCGTTCAAAGAGAGCGAACGATTCATCCGCGACCTGCTGCGGATCATCGCCGCGCGCGGCATCGATATCCTGCTGCCGGTTCACGAGGATGCCCTGGTCATCGCCAACGCCAGGGACGCGTTTCCCCGGGACCTGAACGTGATTTGCCCACCCGCCGCCGACCTGTCCCGGGCCATGGACAAGAACGAGATCATCGCCGTCGCCACCCGCGCCGGCGTGCGCGTGCCGCTCCATGCCAGCCCCGGCGGAGAGGACGAGGCCGCGGCTTTTTCCAGGAAGTGCGGCTTTCCCGTCGTGGTCAAGACGCGGCGTGGCAACAGCGGCAAGGGCGTCTTCCTGGCCGCCGGCGAAGACGAGGTGCGGACGGTTTTTCGCTCCCTGAGCGAGCGCTACCGTCTCGGGCCCGGCAGCCTGCCCGTCGTCCAGGAGTTCGTCGACGGCGATCTCTACGGGAGCTGTTTCCTGGCAAAAGACGGCGAAGTCAAGGCCTGCTTCCTGGAAAAATACCTGCGCTGGAAGGAGGGCAAGTTCGGAACGAGCGTGCTTCGCGAGCCCTGCCAGTGGCCCCTGCTGGCCGACTACACGCGGCGGATGGCCCGGGCCCTGCGCTGGACCGGCGTGGGCCACTTCGACTTCGTTGCCCCGCGGGACCGCTCCTTCGCCTGCCTGATCGAGATGAATCCGCGCTTCTGGGGCGCCCTGCGCCTCGCGATCCGCAACGGCTACGATTTCCCGCTCGGGCTGGTGACCATGGCGGAATCGGGAGAACCGGCGCCCGCCGCGTTCGTTCCGCGAGAAAAGCCGATCCGTTCGCTGTGGATCCTCGGGGAATTGATCGCCGGCGTGGCCGAGTTCCGCCGCGGAAAAATATTGGGGCCGTTCCGCTCCCTGGGCCGCATCCTCCTGCCCGCGAAGCGGACGGCCTTCGATGATTTCCGCTGGCTGGATCCCCTGCCCTTTTTTTCTGAAATGGTCCATTACGGCCGCTCGTATTTTCAATCCGGCTGCAATATCAACCCCATCGACGAGGAGATGATGCGATGAACACCCCCACCTGTCCCGCCTGCGCCGGCTCCGCCGTGGAAGCCACGAGGTTTGACGGCATCTACCGCTGCCGGCAGCATGGCGCCCTGGAGTGGTTTGACCGCGGCCGGCTCGCGGACGTCGACCTGCTGGCCATTTACCAGTCTTACCCCTACAATGCATCGCTGCAGAAGGATTTCCACGCCATGCGCGCCCTGTATCAACGCGGGTTGCGCAGGCGGATCCGCCGCTATTTCCCGGCTATGGAGAACCTGAGCTTCCTTGACGTGGGCTGCGCCAACGGCGAGTACCTGGAGTGCGCCCGGGAGGCCGGCATGACGCCGGTGGCGGGAGTCGAGGTCGACGCCGAGGCCGCGCGCAAGGCCGCGCGCTTCGGGGCCGTTCACCGGGACATGCGGGAACTGGGCGCCGCCTTCGATGTCGTGCAGTGCAAGAACGTTCTCAGCAACATCGAGGATTTCCCGGACTTCCTCGCGCAGCTGCTGCGCCTCACCCGGCCGGGCGGGATTCTGTTCCTGGACGTGCTGAACCAGTTCGGCATGGTGGCGCGGGCGAAAAAAATGCTGGGCCGGCCCGGCATTCTCCGCCCGCCCTGCGTGATCAACGGCTTTTCCAAGCCGGCGCTGCGGGCGCTGGTCGAGAAGCACGGCGCCACGGTCCGCTGGCTGGGAACCACGTATTGCGGCTCCGACCTGTTGCCCTATCGCCGCAGCATCGGCCTGAGCCTGCGCGGCCGGCTGAGCCAGCTCCTGGGCCAGGCGACGATGATCGTGGCCGACGTGTCGCCCGCGTCATGAAGGGCCGCGCCGGCTTCTACGCGTCGTTCGCCAAGAGGGCCGTCGATCTGTCGCTGGCAGCCGTCGCCCTCGTGGTCACCGCCGTCCCACAGGCCCTGATCGCCCTGGCGGTGAAGGCCACATCGCCGGGCCCTGTTTTTTTCCGCCAGGCGCGGGTGGGCCGGCACGGCCGGTTGTTCCGCATCGTCAAATTCCGCACCATGACCGCCGGCGGCCCCGGGCGCTCCCCGGTAACCGTGGCCGGCTCCGCGTGGATCACGCCCTGCGGGCGTTTCCTTCGCCGCTGGAAGCTGGACGAACTCCCGCAGCTCTGGAATGTGCTGAAGGGGGAGATGAGCTTCGTGGGGCCGCGGCCCGACGTTCCCGGATTCGCCGACCGGCTGTCGGGAGACGAGCGCCGTCTCCTGCAGCTGCGGCCGGGCATCACCGGCCCCGCCAGCCTGCAGTTCGCTGATGAAGAACAGCGGCTGGCGGAAGTGGAGGACCCGGAACGCTACAACCGCGAGGTCCTTTTCCCCGCCAAGGTCAGGATCAATCTGCACTACCTGGACAACTGTTCGTTCCGTCTCGACGTGAAATGCCTGTGGGATACGCTACGCCTTGCTTGCGGCCGGCGGGGCCAATGAGCGCGGGAAACAGGCAGGCGCCGCCCCCGGGGGCATCTTCCCGACCGGCTGCGACCCGGCGGCGGTTGACTTTCCCCGGGGAGCAGCGTAGATTGACCGGCAGGGCGCGATTTTCCGGCGCTGGTCTTGGGGCGTAATGACGACGCGAGCGTACGCTTTCCTCGCCGCTCTATCCTTCATCCTGCTGGCGGCGGTGCTGGCCTTCCATTTCCATATCGTCTGGCTCCCCCTGGGCTGTTTCCTGGCGGGATTCCTGGTCCGCGTTGCCTGCCCGCCCTGGTACCTGGAGGTCCTTTCCTTCTGCATCCCCGTGCTGCCCATATTGGCCGGGATCGAGAACCAGGGCTTTCCCCTGAATTACCTGCTCCTGCCGCTCTTCATGCTGAGCGGGGTCGCGGCGGGGGAGATCGCCCGCCAGCGGGACCGTTCCCCGCTCTGGTCGGAGAAGCTGCCCCGCGCCTATGGCGCTTTCCTGCTGCTGCTGGCGATGTCGTTCGTCTTCGTCATGCTGCGCTGGTCCAACGTCACCCTCTCGCCGCTGGCCCTTTTCCGCGACACGCCGGTCTCGACCACCGGCCAGCGAGTTTCCTTCGCCGTCATTTTCCCGGTGGTGGAGCTGGCGCTGTTCGTGCTGTCCCCGCTGTACTTCCTCATGCTCCGGCAATCGTCCCGCCTGCCGCGGGTAGTGGTGGCGTTCCTGTGCGGGCAGTCCCTTTCCGTCCTCTACTCGCTGTTCCAGCACTGGCTGGCCGCCCGTTCCACCGGCCTCATCCCCATGGGGTTCGCCTCGGACCCGACGGCCTTCGGCTTCCTGTGCTCCTTTTCGATCCTCCTGGCCTGGTACCTGGCTTTTCGCCACGGCCGGAAAGCCCTGGGCACCCTGTTCGTCCTGATCTCGCTGGCGGGCATCCTGAACTCCGCCACCCGCATCGGCTTCGCGGCCGTTCTCGCCGTCCTGTTCCTCTATTTCTTCTCCAGCCGCCGGCAGGCCGCCTCCCTGGCCGTGATCGCGTTCCTGTTCGCGCTGGTGATCGTCCTGTATGCCCTGTTCTTCTATCGGCCCGGCTTCAATTCCGTTAGCCGCCTGATGGGCAGCATCGACAGCCTGGCCATGTCCATTCCGAACCATGGCGGCGTCTGGGTGCGGTATTCCAAGAGCGGCGCCTGGGGGCGCCTGCCGGGAGAGGCTCAGTCCATCGCCGTCGGGGACATGGACGGCGACGGACGCAGGGACCTGCTGGAGTCGCGGGACGGGCAAGGATTGTTCTGGCGCCGCGGCCGCACGAACATCTGGACGAAGCTTGCCAGTCCGGCGTCCCTGTTTATCGCCGCCGACCTGGATCATGACGGCACGGACGACCTGGTCGGCAGCTGGCCGGAGCAGCAGGGGGTTTGGGTCAAGTATTCGCGGACGAAGACCTGGAGCAAGCTGGCCGGCCCCGCGCGCGGCATCGCCGCCGGCGACCTGGACGGGGACGGCCGCGTGGAACTCCTGGCCACGTGGGACGGCCAGGGGGTGTTCCGCCGCGAAAGCGCCTCCGGGGCCTGGGTGCGGCTGGCCTCGCCGGCCGCGCAGATCGCCAGTTGCGACGTGGACCGTGACCGCCGGGACGACCTGATCGGGGTCTGGCCGGAACAGAACGGGGTCTGGGCGTTTTCCTCCAGGACCCGTTCATGGATCCGGCTCTTCTCCAGCCCCGGCCATATCGCCGTCGGCGACACCAACGGCGATGGCGCCTGCGAATTGCTCGTTGCCTGGGAGGGAAAAGGGATCTTCGCGCGCGATCCGGCCACTGGAAGGTGGACGCAGCTCGCCAGCCCGGCGGCGAGGATCGCCGCCTGCGACCTGGACGATGACCGCTGCGACGACCTGATCGGCGTCTGGCCGCCGCCGCCATCGGCCGCGCAGGCGGACGGGGAGCCGCGGGGCGCGATCGCCGCCCGGACCGGCCGGCTGCTGACGGACGCGTGGACCGCCCTGATCCGGCCGTTCTCCGGGAAAAGGCCCTCGTTTGAGCAATGGAACGAGCTGTTGAGCGGCCGGCTGCTGATCTGGGCCTATTCGTGGGAATGGTTCCAGCTCCACCCCCTGTCCGGGCTGGGCGCGGGCAACTTTGTTTTCTGGGTCATGTCCAGGCATCGCGACTACTATATCCATCACCTGCCTGCCAACCAGTACCTGTTGATCCTGTCGTCGACCGGCCTGCTGGGGCTTGCCGTCTTCTTCTGCTTTTGCGGCGGCCTGTTCGCCCGCAAGGGACTGACCGAGCGGTTCCTGCTCGGCATGCTGCTCGTTTTCCTTTTTTTCAACGACTACTTGTGGTTTGCCGAGAATTTCCTCCTGTTCTGGTTGTTCGCCTCCCTGGGAGTTCCGCGCAGCGTCCTGGCCGAAGAGCCGGCGCGCCGGCGCTGGCCGTTGCCTGCGCTGCTAGCCGCATTCCTGCTGGCCAACCTGTTCAGCTTCCGGGCGCTGCATCCTCAGAACTGGGCGCAGGAAGCCGCGACGGCGTATGATTACGGCTTCTCCTATCGGGAGCAATGCCAGCAGCGCTCTTTCCGCTGGACGGGCGAAAAAGCCGGCCTGTACGTCCGGCTGGAGCCCCGTTCATCCGCATTGGAGTTCCAGATCGCCTGCGGGGCGCCGCTTGCCCATCTCCCGGGAAAGCGGCAGCAAGTGGAGGTGTACTGGCGGGGGAAGCTGTATCGCCGCATCGTGTTCACCCGGCCCGGCGTCTACCGGCTGCGCCTGGAGGACGGCCAACACCCCCGGGGTTTTCTCGAATTCCGCGTCTGGCCTACCTTCAACCTGAAGAAGCTGGGTCTCGGCGCGGAGTCCCGCGACCTGGGGGTCCAGCTGAGCGGACCGCTGCTCTGAGACTCCCGGCACGTGGCCGCCGCGCGATTGAAAAACACGCCGGATTGTGCTATGGTTCGGTGCATCATGGGAGGGAAATCAGGGAACGCGCGTGGGCGTAAGGGGGCCATGGCCCGATTCCGCAGCGGAATCCGGGGGCTGCTGGTCCCCAGGCCATGGAAGCGCATACTGTTCTTCATGGCCGGGGACATCGCCATCATGGCCTATTCCCTGTACGTCTCCTTCCTGCTGCGCTTCGGCTTCGTGTTCCCCTTGCAATACCGGCGCCTGGCCCTTTTCTGGCTGGCGGTCATCGTTTTGTTCAACGTGGTCATCCTGGCCTTCCTTGGGCTCTACTCGATCAGCTGGCGCTTCTGTGGGCTGACCGAATTCTACAGGCTGATCAGTTTCTTCGCCCTGTCGCTGGCGGTCTTCTCCCTGTTCAATTTCCTGCTGCGCTCCCAGAAGCTGGGGCATGACATCCCCTTCGGCGTGATCCTGATGACGGCCCTGCTCAGCTTCGTGCTGATCTCGCTGCTGCGGTTCTCCAAGAGCCTCCTGCGCGAGATGATGAAGCGGAGCAAGCCGGGGCTGCGCACCATGATCGTCGGGGCCAACATCTCCAGCGAGCGCCTGATCCGCGAACTCCGCAGCCAGCGGGATTCCCGCTTCAGCCCGGTGGTGATCGTGGACGAGGACCCGGAACGGATCGGGACGCGGATCTCGGGCGTCAAGGTCGTCGCCGGCCCCGACCGCGTCAAGGAGCTGATCGGCCGCTACCAGATCGAGGCCCTGATCATCACCCTGAGCCGCAGCCAGATGCGCATCAAGGTCCAGGTCTTCGACCAGGCCCGGGAAGCCGGGGTCAAGCATATCAAGGTGATCCCCAAGATCGACGACTGCGACAGCGGCGTGTTCATGGTGAAGAACTTCCGCAACATCGACATCGAGGACCTGCTCTGCCGCCCGGAGGTCAAGATCAACCTGGAAGAGCTGAAGAAGTTCTTCCGCGACCGCACCATCTTCGTCAGCGGCGCCGCCGGGACGATCGGTTCGGAGATCGTGCACAAACTGATCGGCTTCGGGGTCGCCAAGTTGATCGCCTACGAGATCGACGAGACCGAGATCTTCAACCTGCACCATGAGCTTCGCCAGACGCTCGCCGGCCGCGCCGGCTGCTTCGTCCCGGTCGTGGGCGACATCCGGGACGGGAAAAAACTGAAGCGCATCCTGGCGGCCCATCGTCCGGACATGATCTTCCATGCCGCCGCCTACAAGCACGTGCCGTTGATGGAGGATTTTCCCGAAGAGGCGGTGAAAACCAACATTTTCGGGACGGACGTCCTGGCCCGGGCCGCCGTCGAATGCGGCGTGACCACGTTCGTCAACATCTCCACCGACAAGGCCGTCAACCCGAGCGGCATCATGGGCGCCAGCAAGCGCGCGGCGGAAATCATCTGCCGCAGCCTGAATTCACAGCGGACGCGCTTCATATCCGTCCGCTTCGGCAATGTGCTGGGCAGCCGCGGCTCGGTCATCCCCCTCTTCATGAATCAGATCAAGCAGGGCGGGCCATTGACCGTCACGGATCCCGAGATGAAACGCTTCTTCATGGCCACGTCCGAGGCGGTGCTGCTGGTGTTCCAGGCCGCCTATCAGGGCCATGGCGGCGAGGTTTTCGTGCTGGACATGGGATCGCCGGTGCGCATCCTGGACTTGGCCGAGAAACTGGTCCGGCTGAACGGGTTCGAGCCTTACCGGGACATCGAAATCGTATTCACCGGCCTGCGCCCCGGCGAGAAGCTCTTTGAAGAGCTGTTGACCGCCGAAGAGGGAACCGACCCGACGCTCCACTCGCAGATCTTCTGCGTCCGCAATGGAACGATCCGCAGCGAGGCGGAGGTGCGTGCTTTCCTGGAAGAACTCGAGAACGGCATCGCCACCAAGGAGCAGATCGAGCGCGTGATCGCCGATTTCCTGCCGTACTTCAAGGGGAAAAGGAAGGCGGAGGCGGCGGCTTCTCGTCCTGCTCCCGGCGCGGGGAGGCAAAGCCACCCCGCCGCTGAGGCCGGCCTCGCCATGCGGGATCAGCGCTCCTCGGAATAAGGCCGCTCCTTGAGCCGGGCGGAGGTGGCGAACTTTTTCGCCTGGCGCTTCCAGCCCCAGTCCGCCGCCAGGTTGTAGAACCAGCGCGGGATCATGGGGCGACCCATGCGCTCGACGACCCCGGCGGGAATCTCCCGGTCATCGGCCAGGAAGGCCGCCGCCTCGCCCAGCGCCCGCAACTGGTGGCGGGCGACGCCGCCCGTGCCCTTGAGCTCCCGGCCGCCCACGGCGCCGCCCATGCCGCAAGCCAGGCAGCCCAGGAAGCGGAAGCCGGCCTGGGCGGCGAACAGGCGCACGACGTCGGCGGCGGGGCGGCAGTGGGCGCTCTCGGGGAAGCCGCATTGCACGATGGCCGCCAGCGACTGGCGCGCCTCGGCGCCGCGGCCGGCGCGGCGGTCGGCCACCTGGCGCAGCAGCTCGATGAGCGGGCTGGGCAGGTGGTCGACGTACAGCGGGAAGGAGACGACCAGCAGCGAGCACAGGTCGACGGCGGCCAGCAGCTCGGCCAGGCGCTTCTCATCGCCGAGGGCGGGATAGAGCGGCAGCGACTTGATGGCCATGCCGCGCTCCTCGAGCCGGGCGAGCAGGTACTCGCCCAGCGCCCGCGACACGCTGGCCGCGCCGCGCGGGCTGGCGGTCAGCAGCAGCACCTTGCGGCCGTTCATCGGGCCGCCTCCGCGAAGAACGGCTCCTCGCCGAGCCGGCGCTCCATGTCGGCCAGGGAGACGTCGCCGCTGAACACCACCGCCGAGGCCTCGGCGTCGCCCATGTTCAGGGCGTTGCGCCCCACCAGGCGGAGGAACGCTTTCTCGCCCTCAACGTCATCCTCGCGCCGCGTGCCGACGACCAGCAGCCGGCGGCGGAAGGGCGGGTAGCGCAGCGGATGATGGGTCTCGCCGCGCACTTTCGTGAAGAACGGCAGCAGGATGGGAATGATGCGGTCGAGGGACTTCTTCAGCTCCGGGGAGTAGCCGCCGAAGGTGACCGGGGTGAGCCAGATGAAGCGCGCGCAGCCGGCGGCGGCGGCCAGCACCGCCTCCTGATCGTCGGCGATGACGCAGCGGCCCGGGGTCTTCAGCCAGCAGGAGAAGCAGCCGCGGCAGGGCCCGATGTCCATGCCGGCCAGGGCGAACGACCGGACCTCCCAGCCCCGCGCCTTGGTGGCGGCCATGACGGCCGCAGCGGCCCGGTTGCTGAGCGGATCGCGCCCGGCGGGCGGCGAGCCCTTCAGGAAAACAGCATGCACGAATCCTCCTGGAGGGGGATTATCGCCTCCCGGCCGCCCCTTTGTCAAGGCGGAAAATTCCACTGTTCTGGGCGGCGGCGGCCGTTTCGTCGTATAATGGTCTTTGCCACATCAACAAGGAGGATCGCACGTGAACAAGTTCGCCATCGTCACCCTCCTCGCCCTGGCGGCGCTCGCCCGGCCGCTGGCGGCAGAGGACAACCCGTTCCTCGGCCCGTACCAGACCCCCTTCGACACGCCGCCCTTTGACCGCATCCAGCTGGCCCATTACAAGCCGGCCCTGCTGGAGGGGATGAAGCGACAGCAGGCCGAGATCGACGCCATTACCGCCAACCCCAAGGCGCCGACCTTCGAGAACACCCTCATCGCCCTGGACATGTCCGGGCAGCTGCTCGGCGACGTAAACAACATCTTCTACTCGCTGCTGAGCGCCGCCACCAGCCGGGAGATGCAGGACCTGGCCAGCGAGATGGCGCCGCTGCTGGCGGCGCACCAGGACAACATCGCCCTCAACGAGAAGCTCTTCGCCCGCGTCAAGGCGGTGTATGACCGCCGCGCCCGGCTGAAGCTCGACAGCGTGCAGCGCTACCTGCTGGAGAACACCTACAAGGGCTTCGTGCGCAGCGGCGCCCTGCTCGACCCCAAGCAGAAGGAGCGCCTGCGCGAGATCAACAAGGAGCACTCGCTGCTGGCGCTGAAGTTCAGCGACAACGTGCTGGCCGAGACCAATTCCTCGCACATCGTCCTGGACAAGGCGGAGGACCTGGCCGGACTGCCCGCCGGCGTCGTCAGCGAGGCGGCCGAGGCGGCCAAGGCCTTGGGCCGGGAGGGCAAGTGGGCCTTCACCGCCCAGAAGACCAGCTGGATCCCCTTCCTGCAGTACTCGCCGCGCCGCGACCTGCGCCAGGCCCTGTTCTCCTGCTTCTTCATGCGCGGCGACCGCGACAACGACAAGGACAACAAGGCCGTCCTGCAGCGGCTGCTGGTGCTGCGCGAGGAGCGCTACCGCCTGCTGGGCTACCGCACCCCCGCCGACTACTACATCGAGCCGCGCATGGCCGGGACGCCGGCCCGGGTCGACGCCTTCCTGCGCCAGCTGTGGACGCCGGCGCTGGTGCGGGCCCAGGCCGAGCGCGATGAGATGCAGAAGATCGCCGACCAGGAGGGAGGCGGCTTCCGCCTGCAGCCCTGGGACTGGTGGTACTACGCCGAGAAGCTGCGCAAGGCCAAGTACGACCTGGACGACTCGGCGCTGCGCCCCTACTTCAAGCTGGAGAACGTCCAGCAGGGGATGTTCGCCCTGGCCGGGAAGCTGTGGGGCATCCGCTTCGTCGAGCGCCAGGACATCCCGGTCTACCACCCCGACGTGCGCGTGGCCGAGGTGCATGACCGCGACGGCTCGCTGCTGGGCATCCTCTACATGGACTTCTTCCCGCGCGACAACAAGCAGGGCGGCGCCTGGTCGGGCGCCTTCCGCGGCACCTTCTACCGCGACGGCAAGCGCGTCGTCCCCTTCGCCACCCTGGTTGGCAACTTCACCAAGCCGACCGCCGGCTCGCCCTCGCTGCTGAGCCTGGACGAGGTGAGCACGTCGTTCCACGAGTTCGGCCACGCCCTGAACACCCTGTTCACCGACAGCCGCTACCGCTCCAACTTCGCCCCCCAGGACTCGGTGGAGCTGCCCTCGCAGATGATGGAGCACTGGGTGCTCGAGCCCGAGGTGCTGAAGCTCTACGCCCGCCACTACCAGACCGGCGAGGTCATCCCCGCGCGGCTGGTGGAGAAGATCCGCAACAGCGCCCTGTTCAACCAGGGCTTCGAGACGGTCGAGTTCCTGGCCTCCTGCTTCCTGGACATGGCCTGGCACAACCTGGAGAGCGCGCAGAACGTCAACGTGACCCGCTTCGAGGAGAAGGTCATGAGCGAGCTCGGCCTGATCCCCGAGATCCTGCCGCGCTGGAAGTCCACCTACTTCACCCACATCCACGGCGGCTACGAGGCCGGCTACTACAGCTATATCTGGTCGGAGCAGCTCGACTGCGACGCCTTCGAGGCATTCCGGGAGACGTCGCTGTTCGACCGCAGGACGGCCGAGTCGTTCCGCCGCAACATCCTGGCCCGGCTGGGGACCGAGGACGCCATGGTCCTGTACAAGCGCTTCCGCGGCCGCGAGCCCAAGATCGAGCCGCTGCTGAAGAAACGCGGATTGATGTAATACCGATTTGGCGCAGGGGCGGGGCTTGGCCCCGCCCTTTTTTCTAGAAAGGAAAAAGTAAAAAGGTAAAAGGTAAAAGTAAGAAGTTCAGGGGGTTGCCCAGGGCTTTACTTTTTACTTTTACCTTTTTCCTTTTACCTTTGTATTATTTCTTTTCCGCTTGGGGCACCTGGAACCGGTCTCCCGTCTCCCTGATGATGCGCTGGTACCACTCCTTCGGGTACTCCGGATGGGTGACGTGGCCCTGGCTGTCGCGCACGTTGCCGTCGATGTACTTCCAGATCAGGCGCTCGCCCAGCTCGCGCCAGCGCCGGACCAGTGCCTCGCCCTCGCCGACGCTGTAGGCGGTGAGGCGCTCGCGCGCCAGCTCGGGGGAGCGCTTGAACAGCTCCAGCGCCGCCGCCTCGATCTCGGGCTGCACGGCGAGGTACTTGCCCTCGATCTCGCGCTGCACGGCCTGGATGTCCTGGATCATGTCGCAATAGCGCGAGTAGGCCCAGTTGGCGACGAAGTTGAACACCCAGAAGGCCGAATCCCAACTGAAGCGGTCGAAGCCTCCGGCGCGCTTGGCGTAGCTCGGCGGCACCTGGCGGATGCCGCAGTACATGGGGGCGTAGACGGTGCTGTTGGTATCGTCCATGCCCACCCAGAAGATGCCGCCGATGGCGCCGGGCAGCCAGGAGCGCGACTGGGCGACGAAGGAGTAGGCGGTCTGCTGCGTGGAGGTGGCGCGCTCGAAGAAATACTCCTCCTTGGCGTCCTGGTCCGGCTTCCAGGACATGGGCCGCCAGCGGTAGGGGAGGACGAAGGGGCCGGCGCCGATGTCCCGGGTCATGTCCATCGGGCTGCCCTCGAAATGGTCGCGCATCAGCTCCATCATGTCGCGCAGGGAGAGCTTGCGGTCCGGCTTGACGAAGAGGGGCATGACGGCGGCGTCGGCCTTGATGCCCAGCGCCCAGTCCTCGTAGGCGTCCATCTGCTTCGAATCGGGGGTGACGCGGCGGAAGAACTGCCAGACGCGGGCGTCGCAGGCGCGCCGGCCGCCGAAGTCGGGCGGACAGTAGGCGGCGGCGAAGCTGAACTCGGCGTCGCTGCCCTTGAAATAGCCCTTCTCGCGGGCGAAGGCGATCACGTCGGGGGAGTGGAAGGTGGTCTGCTTCCTGTCGGAGAAGTTGTTGGCCTTCTGCAGCGGGAACTGGTGGATGCGCGCCTGGTTGGCGTGGCCGCAGACGTAGCCGTCGGGCACCTGCCGCGCCACCCAGACCGCGCCCTTGCGCTCGGGCCCCTTGGAGATCATCTCCAGGATCCAGGCCTCGTTGGGGTCGGATATGGAGAACGACTCGCCGCTGGAGGCGTAGCCGTACTCGGCCACCAGCGAGGTCATCACCTGCAGCGCCTCGCGGGCGGTGCGCGCCCGCTGCAGCGCCAGGTTCATCAGGCTGCCGTAGTCGACCACGGCCTTGGGGTCCATCAGCTCCTCGCGGCCGCCGAAGGTGGTCTCGCCCAGCGCCACCTGGTGCTCGTTGATCAGCCCCACCACCTGCCAGGTGCGCGGCACCTGGCGGATGCGGCCCAGGAACTTGCCGCTGTCGCCGTCGAAGACGTCGATCCAGGTCCCGGCGATGTGCTCGCCGGCGGGGATGAAGTTCAGGTCGCCGTAGAGGCTGTGCGAGTCGGCCGAGTAGGTGATGAAGGTCGAGCCGTCCTGCGAGGCGCCCCGGGTGACCAGGTAGTTGGTGCAGGCCGGCGCCGCCGGCGCCAGGGCCAGCAGCAGAACGATCGTCCATGTCCAGATGTGTATCTTCATATGCGTGAGTCCTCCTTGGGAGTCAATTGCCGCTGCGCGGCGCCGCGGGATCCCCGGATGCCGGCAGCGAGTGGCAAAGCATATCGGAATCGGCGCGTAAAAGCAAGCGCCACAGCCCGACGAATTATCGTGACGCGTGACGCGTAACGCGTGACGCGGAGCAGCCCTGGTGATGAGCAAGCTCCAAGCACCCATGACCCGATGACCTAAAACAGATTGTCTCCAGACGGAATCGTTTCCGATATTGCTTGTGCGTCTTGGTTTCGGACGTTGGAATTTGGAACCTGGGAATTGCTCGGAGTTAGGGACTAGGAATTTGGCTTTTCTCGTCACGCGTCACGCGTTACGCGTCACGAAGGATCGTCGTCCAGCAGTTCCTCGACGGCGGCGACGATCGCGGCGCTGTCGATCTTCATCAGCGCCAGCAGCTCGCCGCTGGTTCCCGACCGGGGGATCTCCCGGACATGCAGGCTGGCCACCTTGCCGACGACCCCGGCGACGAGGCCGGCGATCACGCCGCCGTAATGGTCCTCGGCAACGACCACGCGGCCGCCGCACTCCTCGGCGTGGCGCGCCAGCTCCGCCTCCGGCAGCGGCCGCAGCGAGTAAAGGTCGACGACCCGCACCGCGACGCCGCGGCGGCTCAGGGCGTCGTGGGCCTTGAGCGCCTCGTGGAGGGTGATGCCGCAGCCGGCCACCAGCGCGCGGTCGGCCGGAGAGCTTCGCAGCACCTTCAGGCCGCCGGCGGGGAATTCCTCGCCGTTTTCGTAGAGCACCGGGGTCTTGTCGCGGGTGGTGCGCAGGTAGGAGATGCCTACGTGGCGCGCCATCTCGCGGACCAGCTTCGCGGTAGCGACCGCGTCGCCGGGATAGAGGACCATGGCCTCGGGCATGGCCAGGAACAGGGCCAGGTCCTCCAGCCCCATCTGCGAGGGGCCGTCGGCGCCGATGCTCACCCCGGCGTGCGAGCCCACGAACTTGATGTTCGCCCCCGAGTACTGGGCCATGCGGATGTGGTCGTGGGCGCGGGCAAGGAAGGCGGCGAAGGTGGCCACCCAGGGGACGAAGCCCATGGCCGACAGGCCCAGGGCCAGGCCGGCCATGTTCTGTTCGGCGATGTACGCCTCGACGGCGCGGCCGGGGAAGGCGCGGAAGAACTCCTCGGCCATGGTTGAGTTCTTCACGTCGCCGTCGACGGCCACGACCCGCCCGTCCGCCCGGCCCAGGGCGAGCAATGCCTTGCCGTAGGCGGCGCGGGTGGCGACCATGTCGCCCGGGGCGTACTCGCCGGCGGAAAAGTCGCGGAAGGAGAACGACGGCCGCGCCGGGGAGTAGGCCGAGGGCAGCTCGATGTCGGCCGGGCCGATCTCGGCCAGCGCCCTCTCGAGCTCGGCGGCGCCCAGCGGTTTCCCGTGCCAGCCCTCGCGGTCCTCCAGGAAGGATACGCCCCGGCCCTTGAACGTGCGGGCGATGACGGCCAGCGGCCGCCCCGGGGCACCCTGGGCCAGGGCGCCCGCCAGCGACGCGACGTCGTGGCCGTCGACGACGCGCGCCTCCCAGCCGAAGGCCCGGAACTTGCGCTCGTAGGCGGCCAGGTCGTGGCCGTGGCGCGTCGGCCCCGATTGCCCCAGACGGTTGGCGTCGATGACCAGCGCCAGGTTGTCGAGCCCGGCCTGGACGGCATAATCGGCCGCCTCCCAGACGCTCCCCTCGGCCGTTTCGCCGTCGCCCTGCAGGACGAAAACGCGCCCCGGCGCGCGGTCCAGCCTCTTGGCCAGGGCCATGCCGCAGCCGGCGGCCAGCCCCTGGCCCAGGCTGCCGGTGGCGACCCTGACCAGCGGCATGCGCGCGGTGGGGTGCCCCTCCAGGACACTGTCGACGCGGCGCAGCCCGGCCAGCTCCTCCCTGGGGATCAGGCCGGCCTCGGCCAGCGCGGCCCAGAGAATGGGCGCGGCGTGCCCCTTGGAGAGGACGAACTCGTCGTTGCCGCCCATGACGGCGAAGAACAGGACGCTTATGATCTCGGCGGCCGACAGACAGGTGGTCGGGTGGCCCGATCCCGCCGCCGTGGTCATGCGCAACGAATGGATCCTCAGCTTGTCGGCCATGGTCTTGAGCTGCTCATGGGTAGGCATGGTTCCCCCCTTTTTCATTTCCTGCCCGGCGATTCCCGGTTCTCGCCGCTCGCGGGCTGGATCGTCCGCTCGAGCTCGAGTTCGTCGTGCATGGGGATGCCGTAGTCGCCGATCTCGGGTATCGACGGCTTGAGCTGGCGAGCGCGGTCCACGGCGCCCGAGTGGACGGCGGCGAGGCGGAAGCCGCGGCGGAGATAGAAGCGCAAGGCGTCGAGATTGTCGTTGGTGGTCACGAGCCAGAGGCGCCGGCAGCCGGCGGATCGAGCAGCGCCGGCCGCCGCCTCCACCAGCGCCGTGCCGATGCCGGCGCGCGGGAGAAGGGCGTCGAGCGAGACGATCTCGCAGGCGCTGGCCTCGACGCGGAAGGTGACGAGCCCCAGCACCCGCTCCGCGTCCATGGCCAGGAAGGCCGGCAGCTCGGAAGGGCGGTATACGGCGTCGTGCACCGCCACCACGGGTGCGCCCCAGCGCTCAGCGATGATCCGGTCGATCCGCTCATGGTCGGATGCCGTCGCCGGCCGTATGATGATTCGGGCCGTCATGGGCCCATTGTATCCGAGGCGGGCCCGTTTGCCAACCGCTCAGCCGGCCGGGTCCAGGTTCGCCTCCTCGCGGTAGTCGACGATCACGTGCTGGTTCTTGCGCTTGGGCCGGAGCAGGGACAGCACGGTGAGATACGTGCGGTTGTTCCGCAGCCAGCTCCGGTTCAGCTTGCGGGCGTAATGGGCGATGGCGATGTCCACCCACTTGAAATTGATCATTTTGCGCAGCGACGCGGCCAGGGAGTAGAATTTCCTGTGGCAGTAGATCTGGGCGCGCTGCAGGTCCAGGGGCGCCAGCCGGGTGGGCTCGAACACGACATGGTGGGCGTCGTAGAGGTTCCAGTCGCGGAAATGGATGCGCTGCTGCGCGCAGACCTGGCTGTAGAAGTCGGAGCCGGGCAGGGGAGTGAGGATCATGAACTGGCTGGAGGTCAGCCGGGCCTTCTTGGCGAAGTGCACCGTGCGGCGGACCGTCCGCCAGTCGTCCTCGTCAAAGCCGAAGACGAACATGCCGTGGATGCGGATCCGGGCGCGGCGCAGGATTTTCACGGCGCGGGCGATCTCGGCCACCGTCTGCCCCTTTTTCATGGCCTTGAGGCTTTGCGGGTTGATCGACTCGAAGCCGATGAAAACGACCTGGCAGCCCGCTTTCTTCATCAGCCGGACCAGCTCGGTATCGCGGGTGACGTCGGCGCGCACCTGGGCCGACCATTGAAACCTGAGCCGGGCGGCGATCATGGCCCGCAGGAGCTCCTTGGTGTGCTCGGGATTGGCCGTGAAGTTGTCATCGTAGAAGAAGATGAAGTGGCGGCGGGGATCGTAGCGGCGCAGCTCGCTCATGACGCTCGCCGTCGAGCGGAAGCGGAACTTGCGGCCGAACATCCCCGTCACCGAGCAGAACGAGCAGGCGAAGGGGCAGCCGCGCGAGGTCTGCACCGGGGTGACGACCTTGCCTTCGGCCTGGCGACTCATGGCCTTGGAGAGGGTCAGGTCGGGAATGGGGAGGGCGTCGAGGTTCTCGGCATGCGCCTGCATGGGATTGTGGCGGACCGCGCCGTCCAGCCGGTACGAGAGGTTCGGCACTTCGTCCCAGCCGCGGCCCGCCTCCCAGGCGTCGGCGAAGGCGGCCAGCGCCCGCTCCCCCTCGCCGCGGATGACGAAATCGGCGTGCTCCAGGGCCTCATCGGTCAGGAAGGTCACGTGCGGCCCCCCCAGCAGTACCGTAGCCCCCAGCGAACGCAGGCGGTCGGCGATGGCGTAGGCGCGCGGCGCCGTCGAGGTGATGGTGGAGATGCCGACCAGGTCGGCGCGGCGCAGCGCCTCGAAGTCAAGCGCCTCCCACTCCTCGATGACGACCTCAGCCTCCCAGCCGCGCTCGCGCATCAGGGTGCCCAGGATGAAGATCCCCAGCCGCGGCGAGTAGAACTGCGAGAAGATGTGCAGGTTGGGCGGCCGCGGTTCAATCAGGACGATCTTGGGCATGGTTGTCTCCTTGGGGCGCGGAATTCGCTTTTTTCTGCATCCCCAGCCGCAGGGCGGCGACCTCCTTGCGCTTCTTTTTCAGCAGGTCTTCCCAGCGGCGGATCCCCGCCTTGAGGAGGCTCATCTTGCGGGACAGCCGCTCGATCTCGCGCAGCATGGTGTCCAGCCTGGCCACCTTCTCGGCGGCGGCGCCGGGACCGGTGTCCTGGCGCAAGGCCAGATAATAGCGGAACAGGTCCGAGATCATTTTGATGTCGGTCAGGGAGTAGCCGAACAGCTGCAGGTCGCGGACCAGGTTGCACAGGTAGACGTAGGAGTCGCCATAATAGCGGAACCCGCCCTCGCTGCGCATATTGGGCGCGATGATGCCCATGTCCTCCCAGTGCTTGATGGTGCGGGCGCTGACGCCGACCTTCTCGGCCAGCGCGCCCACGGTCAGGAAGTTGCGCGCCTTGTCCGAGGCGCCTTTGTGCGTGGAGCTTCGCGGCAGGCCGATCTTGCGGATGATCTTGCGGATCTCCCGGGTGCCATAGCCCAGCTCCTGCAGCCGCTTGATCTGCTCCCCATCGGCCACGGCCGACTCGGCGTAGAGGGGGGTGCGGTCGTCGCCAACGCCGGAGGGGCCGAAGATCCGGCCGTCCTGCCATTCGTCGAGCGTCCTGCCGTCGATGCCCAGGCGGCGGCACAGCTCGTCGCGCGCGAACACCGCTTTTTTCATGTACCCTCCTGCGGCGATTGGGTCAGCATAAAGTATACGTAAACGTACATGTACAATTTAAATCAAGAAATGTCAAGGAGTGTGGGGAAAAAGGGCATGGCGCTGAGCTTGGCGCTTGGCGTACAGCAGACGGCGGCAGCACGGCCACGGCAACGATCTATCGTGACACGTGACGCGTAACGCGTGACGAGTGAAGGCATAGGTCGATCTTTGCTGCTACGGATCATGCATCACGACAGATCGATCAAGAGCTGTCGCTTGTCACGCGTTACGCGTCACGATGCTCGTGATATGCAGCTGCCGTCCGCCGTCCGCCGTGTGCCGTACGCCGAGTTCCGTTTGCCCTTGTCACGCGTCACGATCGCTCCAGTGAGGACTTCTACCTGTCCGCCTTGGACGCCTCGCGAAACAGGACGTGCCCGAGGGGGGTGAAGAGGAGGCCGCTGATGCTGCGGCGGCAGGCGACGACGTTGAGCGGATGGTACAGCGGTATCCAGGGCACGTCCTTCTTCAGGATCGACAGGGCCTCGGCGTAAATGCCGGCGCGCTGGAGCGGAACGAGCATGGTCCGGCCCCGATCGAGAAGGGCGGACAGCTCCGGGTTGTCGTAGGAAAAGCGGATGCGGCCACCGGCGGCGGAGGAGAAAAGCGGCGTCAGGAACAGGTCGGGATCGGGAGCGGTCGACCACCCCGAAAGCAGAAGCTCGTGCTCGCCGCGGTAAACTGCCGCCATCAGCCGGTCGAAGGGCAGCTTGACCTTGGTAATGGTGATTCCGACCTTGCGGGCCATCAGCACCAGGATGTCGGCGACCTCCTCCTGCCCCTGCGTTCCCTCCGGGAGGAACAGGCGGCAGCGGAAGCCGTCGGGAAGCCCGGCCCGCTGGAGCAGGATGCGCGCGACGCGCAGGTTGAAGCTGCTGACGGGCGCGGCCTTCACGCCGGCTGGCATCCCCGGCGGCAGCGGCGCATAGGCAGGCTCGGCCGTGTTCTGGAACACCTCCCTGACCAGCACCCCCTTGTCGATGGTGTGCAGGAACGCGGCGCGGACCTCCTGGCGGTCGAAGGGATGGTGGCGGGCGTTGAAGCCCAGGTAATGGACGGCCTGGATGGGCTGGCGCAGGATGGCGACGTCGCTGCGCAGCGCCAGCTCGTCGTACTCCTTCCCCGAAAGGATCTTGGCCACGTCGGCGCCGCCGTTCTTGATCTGCATGATGCGCCCCGGCGCGTCGGCCATGACCTTGAAAATGACTTTCGCCAGCGGCGGGATGCCGCCCCAGTAGTCCGGATTGCGCGCCAGGACCAGCGCCCGGCCCCGGGTCCAGCTCTGGAAGCGAAACGGTCCCGTGCCGATGGGCCGGAAGGAGCCCGCTGCTCGGGCGGTAGGGGAAACGATGAAGGCGGTCGAGTCGGCCAGCGCGACCAGGAACGGGGCATAAGGCCGATGCAGGGTGATCTCCACGCCGTAGGGGCCGAGGCTGCGCACGCCGCTGACGGACGAGAACAGGGGATTGGCTTCGCGCATCGCGCCCGCCTCGTTTTCCGGGCTTTTCCGGAAGGCGAGGACCACCGCGTGGGAGTCGAAGGACGTACCGTCATGGAAGCGCACGTCGCGGCGCAGATCAAAGCGCCAGCGCCGTCCCTCCGCCTCGACCTGCCACGCCGTGGCCAGGCAGGGCTCGATCCCCACGCCGTTCCCGGCGAAGCGGACCAGCCCCTCGAAGACGTTGCAGGCGACCTCGCTGGAATACACCTCCCTGGCCCGCCAGGGATCAAGGTCGATGGCGTCGGACATGCGCAGGTAGACGAGGGCATCGCCGCCGCCTTCGCTGACGGCGCCGGCGCCGAAGGCCAGAAGCAATGCCAGCGCCAGGGTGGCCGCACGATGAGCCTGATGTTCATCCGTTTCCCCGCAATGCCCATAATATAGTGCCTTCGTTCATCGTTTTCAACAGGAGAGCTTTCAGGAATTCGTGTTCGTGATGCTGTCCGTGTCAATAACCGCATAGAAACGAACCAAAATCGCAGAAGGGGTAGAGGGGGAAAGTGATAAAGTGATAGAGTTGTAAAGAGGTAAAGCCGCAGCCATTTCTGAAAATTCTGGGCTGTTTTCCGGCTTTTCCCCTTTACCCCTTTATCTTTCTCTGCCCCTGCTTCTTCATATTCCAGAAGGAATTATACATAAATATGTTGTTCGGAATTGCGAATCACGACAGATCGGTTGTGGCGGCTGCCGTTCGCCAAGTGCTCGTTTGCCTCACTTTTGCCTTTTTACTTTTGCCTTTTGCCTTGCGCGCGGAGCGCGCGACGCGTCACGATGGCTCGTCCTTGTGCTGCTACTTGTCACGTGTCACGCGTTACGCGTTACGATGTCTCGCTCAGTTTCGGTTGCCGTCCGCCAAGTGCTCGTTTGCCTCACTTTTGCCTTGCGCGCGGAGCGCGCGCCACGTCACGATGGCTCGTCCTTGTGCTGCTACGCGTCACGCGTCACGCGTTACGCGTCACGATGGCTCGCTCAGTTTCGGCTGCCGTCCGCCAAGTGCTCGTTTGCCTCACTTTTGCCTTTTTACTTTTGCCTTTTGCCTTGCGCGCGGAGCGCGCGCCACGTCACGATGGCTCGTCCTTGTGCTGCTACGCGTCACGCGTCACGCGTTACGCGTCACGATGGTTCGTATAGTTCCACTATGGCCGGCGCCACGTCGTTGATGCTCCTGATCTTCCGCCGCAGCCGGCCGCCGTGCCGGCCCCAGGCCAGGAGCGGCACCGGGTTGCGCGTGTGGCCCCGCAGCGAAAGGTCCTCCAGGTTGCCGTGGTCGCTGGTGAGGACGAGGGTGTCGCGCTCCGGGTCGAGCGCGGCCAGCAGCGCCCCCAGCAGGGCGTCGAGGTCGCGCACCAGCGCGGCGCACTCCTCGGGCCCGCGGCGGTGGGCGTACACGTCGGTCTGGAAATATTCGTAGAGGACGAAGGGGTGGCGCCGCGCGGCGCCGCGCAGCACCGCCGCCGCCTGCGCCGGGGTGAACACGGGCAGGCGCAGGCCCTGGGCGACGAGCGAGCGGTTGCCGTAGTCCTGGTAGAGCGCCCGCCGGTTTCGGATGTCGGCGGCGGAGAACGGCCGCTGGCCGCTGGCCAGCAGCATGCAGGAGGTCACCGAGATCATGCGCCGGAAGCGCTCGGGGAAGGCGGGGGAGAACCACAGGCGGCCGTCGGGCTCGATGCGCACGTGGCGGGAGGTGAACAGCCGCTCGTGCGCCGGGTAGGCATTCAGGTAGCGGGCGTCGATCCCCTTCCGGCGCAGGAGCGAGAGCAGGTTGCGCTCGCGCACCAGGCGGCGCAGGGCCAGGTCGGGATAGCCGTTGCGGTGTCGGCGGCCGATCTCGCCGGCCGTCGCCCCGCAGAACAGCGCCGTCTGGCCGCTGGCGCTCTGCGGCGCCCCCGGGATGCCCAGGCAGGCGTCGATGGCCGCCAGCGGCGTGCCGTCGCCCAGGCGCATGCCGCCGCGCCAGAAGGGGAGGAAGCGGCAGCCGGAGGCGTAGAAGGGATTCTCGCCGCCGGGGCGGCCCACGCCGCAGCCATCGACGAAAATGAAGCTTAGCCGTTCCATGGGGGGCCATTATACCCCGGGCGGGGAAAAATGAAAATTTCTGGCAGGGATGTTGCTTTCTGCTTTGGAATGGAATATAATCAGAATCCCTGCGGAGTCCGTGGAGATCAAAATGATTGACAAAACAGGTATAGTCGTGGTATGCTCATTTTTTTTCAGCGCTGGCGTAGCTCAGCTGGTAGAGCAGCTGATTTGTAATCAGCCGGTCGGGGGTTCAAATCCCTTCGCCAGCTTGCAATAAGCGGACAATGAGACGTGAGGGCAGGTTCCAGAGCGGTCAAATGGGACGGGCTGTAAACCCGTTGGCGCAAGTCTTCGGAGGTTCGAATCCTTCCCTGCCCACTTGGAACGCGGGAGTAGCTCAGCTGGCTAGAGCTATAGCCTTCCAAGCTATAGGCCGCGGGTTCGAATCCCGTCTCCCGCTCGTGAACGCCCTCGTAGCTCAGTTGGCAGAGCGCATCCTTGGTAAGGATGAGGTCATCAGTTCGATTCTGATCGAGGGCTTTGGTCCCGTGCTGGCGTGACATGAAATATCTATTTTATTAGGAGGAAACGATGGCAAAGGAAAAATTCGATCGCACGAAGGCGCATTTGAATATCGGCACGATCGGGCACGTGGACCACGGCAAGACGACGTTGACGGCGGCGATCACGAAGGTGCTGAGCAAGCTGGACGGGAACGTGAAGTACCGTGATTTCTGGAGCATCGACAATGCGCCGGAGGAGAAGGAGCGGGGCATCACGATCAACATATCGCACGTGGAGTACCAGACGAAGACGCGGCACTACGCGCACATCGACTGTCCTGGGCACGCGGACTACGTGAAGAACATGATCACGGGGGCGGCGCAGATGGACGGGGCGATCCTGGTGGTGTCGGCGGCGGACGGGCCGATGCCGCAGACGCGGGAGCACATCCTGCTGGCGCGGCAGGTGAACGTGCCGGCGATCGTGGTGTTCATGAACAAGTGCGACATGGTGGAGGACAAGGAGATCCTGGACCTGGTGGAGCTGGAGATCCGCGAGCTGCTGACGAGCTACGGGTTCCCGGGGGACCAGATTCCGATCGTGCGGGGGAGCGCGCTGAAGAGCATGGAGAGCGAGGGCAACCCGGACGACGAGTGGAACAAGAAGATCGTGGCGTTGATGGACGCGGTGGACAGCTACATCAAGCTGCCGGAGCGTCCGATCGACAAGCCGTTCCTGATGCCGATCGAGGACGTGTTCACGATTTCGGGTCGCGGGACGGTGGTGACGGGGCGCGTGGAGCGTGGCATCGTGAAGGTGGGGGACGAGATCGACATCACGGGGATTCGCGAGACGCGCAAGCGGGTGGTGACGGGCGTGGAGATGTTCAAGAAGCTGCTGGACGAGGGCCGGGCGGGGGACAACATCGGCGTGCTGCTGCGCGGTACGGACCGCGAGGACGTGGAGCGCGGGATGGTGCTGGCCAAGACGGGCTCGATCACGCCGCACACGAAGTTCAAGGCGGAGGTGGTGGTGCTGAGCAAGGAGGAGGGCGGGCGGCACACGCCGTTCGTGACGGGGTACCGGCCGCAGTTCTTCTTCCGCACGACGGACGTGACGGGTTCGGTGGCCCTGCCGGCGGGGACGGAGATGGTGATGCCGGGGGACAACGCCAACCTGGAGATCACGCTGATCACGCCGATCGCGATGGAGAAGGGGCTGAAGTTCGCCATCCGCGAGGGCGGACGCACCATCGGCGCCGGCAGCGTCACCGACATCATCGAGTAGACCATGGCCAAGAGCGAGAAAAGGGTGAAGTTCGCCTTGAAGTGCTCCGGCTGCGCGGAGAAGAACTACGCCACCATGAAGAACAAGCAGAACACGACCGACAAGCTGAACTTCAATAAATACTGCCCGCGCTGCCGCAAGCATACGGTTCACAAGGAGGTCAAATAGGTCAGTAGCTCAATGGTAGAGCACCGGTCTCCAAAACCGGGGGTTGGGGGTTCGAGTCCCTTCTGACCTGCATGAACATGGACAAGAAGAGCAATATATTCCGGCGCATGGGCGACTACCTGCGCGACGTCCGCGGCGAGATGAAAAAGGTCACCTGGCCCAGCAAGAACGACCTGATCAAGACCAGCATCGCCGTGCTGGTCATCTCGCTGTTCTTCGGCGTCTACCTGTTCGGCGTCGACATGATCTTCGCCCGCATCTTCCAGCATATCGGCGGCATCTTCCGCTGAACCCAGGCGGCGTTATGGACTGGTACATCATCCATGTTTTTTCCGGGGCCGAGGAGTTCGTGGTCAAGGCCTTGAACGAGAAGATCAAGAAATACTCCATGGACGGCCAGATCAACGAGATCGTCATCCCCAAGGAGAACGTCATCGAGATCCGCGACGGCAAGAAGGTCGTCAGCGAGAAGCGCTCGTTCCCCGGCTACATCCTGGTGAACATGGAGATGAACGACAAGAACTGGTACTTCGTGCGCAACACCCCGAAGGTGACCGGTTTCGTCGGCGCCGGCAAGAAGCCCAAGCCGCTGTCGGCCAAGGAAGTCGCCACCATCCTCAAGCACATCGAGACCACGCAGGAAACGCCCAAGCCCAAGTACCACTTCGACGTCGGCGAGGGGGTCAAGATCATCGACGGCCCCTTCATCAACTTCAACGGCGTGGTCGATGCGGTCAACGAGGAGAAGAGCCAGCTGCGGGTGACCGTGACCATCTTCGGCCGCGCCACCCCCGTCGACCTGAATTACCTGCAGGTTGAGAAAATATAGGAGAAACACGCATGGCAAGCCCAAAAGTCAAGGCGGTCGTCAAAACCTTCCGGCTGCAGCTGCCCGCCGGCAAGGCCACGCCGGCCCCGCCGGTCGGCCCGGCCCTGAGCCAGCACGGCCTGAACATCATGGAGTTCGTCAACCAGTTCAACAAGCTGACCGCGAAGATGGATGACGACATGATCATCCCCGTGGACATCATGGTCCACGCCGACAAAACCTTCACCCTGAAGATGAAGACCCCGCCCGCCGCCTACTTCCTGAAGAAGGCCGCCGGCATCATGAAGGGCTCGGGCGAGCCCAACAAGAACAAGGTGGGCAAGGTGAGCCGGAAGCAGGTGGAGGACATCGCCAGGGCCAAGATGGAGGACCTCAACACCAAGGACCTGCAGCAGGCCATCCGCATCATCGAGGGCTCGGCCCGCAGCATGGGCCTGGAGATCAAATAATGTCCAAGCGAGGAAAAGCGTACGTCAAGGCCAAGGAGAAGATCGAGCCGCGCCCCTACGCCATCGGCGAGGCGGCGGCGCTGCTCAAGGAGGTCAAGACCTCCAAGTTCGACGAGTCGGTGGATGTCTCGGTGCGCCTGTCGGTCGACCCCAAGTATCCCGAGCAGATGGTGCGCGGCACCGTCGTGCTGCCCTTCGGCACCGGCAAAGTGAAGCGCGTGCTGGTCATCGCCGCCGGCGAGAAGCAGAAGGAGGCCAGCGAGGCCGGCGCCGACCACGTGGGCGGCGAGGAGCTCGTGGAGAAGATCCAGAAGGAGAACTGGTTCGAGTTCGACGTGGTCATCGCCACCCCGGACATGATGAAGAGCGTCGGCCGCCTGGGCAAGGCGCTGGGCACCAAGGGCCTGATGCCCAGCCCCAAGGCGGGAACGGTGACCTTCAACGTCAAGGATACGGTGGCCGAGATCAAGAAGGGCCGCGTGGAGTTCCGCGTCGACAAGGCCGGCATCATCCACAGCACGGTGGCCAAGACCTCGTTCGCCGCCGAGCAGATCGCCGAGAACGCCAAGGCGCTGATCGGCGCCATCCTCAAGGCGCGGCCGGCGACGCTCAAGGGCAAGTACGTCAAGAGCGCCTACATCTCGTCCACCATGAGCCCGTCGATCAAGCTGGACGTCGCCGAACTGGAAGGCTAGGCACAGGAGATCACCATGGGAAGCGCACAGAACCTGGAAAAGAAAAAGAAGGCGGTGGACGCGCTGGCCGACATCTTCAACTGCAGCGGCGTCTACCTCTTCGACTACCGCGGGCTGAAGGTCTCCGAGATGGGGGCCCTGCGCTCGCGCATCAAGGCCCTGGGGGCCAACGTCAGGGTGGTGAAGAACCGCCTGGCCATCAAGTATTTCGAGAAGGGTAAGCAGGCCGTGGGCCGCGAGCTGTTCAAGGGCCCGCTGGCCATGGCCTACAGCGACGAGAAGTTCGTCGAGACCGCCAAGGTGCTGGTGGAGTTCGAAAAGGAAAGCAAGAAGATCAAGATCATCTCGGGCTTCATCGAGAAGCGGCTGGTCAGCGACCGTCAGGTCGCGGAAGTGGCCAAGCTGCCGGGCAAGGAGCAGCTCCTGGCCCAGCTGGTCTATTCCATCGGCATGCCGCTGCGCCGCTTCGGCGCGGCGCTGTCGTCGCCCATGACCCACATGCTGGTGCTGATGAAAAATCTGCAGGATAAAAAAGCCAAAGAAGGAGGACAACGATAATGGCCGAAATGAAGAAGGAAGATTTTTTCAAGCATTTGGATAATCTGACGGTCCTGGAACTCGCCGATTATATCAAAGAGTTTGAAACCCGTTACGGCATCAAGGCCGAGATGGCCGCCGTCGCCGCCGCCGGCGCCGCTCCCGCCGCCGCCGCCGCCGAGCCGGCCGAAGAGAAGACCGACTTCGAGGTCGTGCTGAAGAACGTCGGCGACAAGAAGATCAACGTCATCAAGGTCGTGCGCGAAGTCACCGACCTGGGCCTGAAAGAGGCCAAGGACGTCGTGGACAAGGCCCCGGCCAGCGTCAAGAAGGGCGTTTCCAAGGAAGAGGCCGAGACCATCAAGAAGAAGTTCGCCGAGGTAGGAGCCGAGATCGAGATCAAGTAGGCGATGGCTTTTTCCCGGTGGCGGTCGAAAATTCTTCTTAGGTAGGGACAGGTATGCAAACAACGAACAAATACGTGCAACGCATCAGTTTCTCCCGCATCTTCAGCCCCGTGGAAGTACCTGACCTGCTCGAGATCCAGAAGCGCTCCTACAAGACCTTCCTGCAGATCGATCAGCTCCCCGAGAGCCGCAAGAACATCGGGCTGCAGGCGGCGTTCAAGTCCATTTTCCCCATCTCCGACTTCAAGGAGACCGCCATCCTCGACTTCGTGTCCTACTCCCTGGGCGACTGGGTGTGCAAATGCGGCGCCCTGCAGGGGATCGAGAACTCGATGCCGCTGTGCCGCCGCTGCGGCGCCGTGCTGAGCGCCGACAGCGAGACCGGTCGCGAGTCGGTGTGCGGCGAGTGCCACGAGAAGGGCACCGTCGCCTACAAGACCTGCGAGCTGTGCGGCGACCGCGTGCGCCTGAAGATGCACTACACCCCCGAGGAGTGCCTGGACAAGGGTTTCGACTACTCCATTCCCCTGAAGGTCAAGCTGCGCCTGGCCCTGTACGGGGAGGACAAGAAGGGCGAGCGCGCCATCCGCGACGTCAAGGAGCAGGAGATCTTCTTCGGCGAGATCCCCTTCATGACCGACAAGGGGACCTTCATCATCAACGGCACCGAGCGCGTCTGCGTCTCGCAGCTGCAGCGCTCGCCCGGCGTGTACTTCATGCCCGGCAAGTCGCGCGGCGAGTTCACGGCCAAGATCATCCCCGCCCGCGGCGCCTGGATCGAGCTGGAGGAGAAGCTGAACCTGCTGCAGGTGCGCCTGGACAAGAAAACCAAGCGCATCAACATTACCACCTTCCTCAAGGCCATGGGCCTGGCCGACGACGCCGAGATCCTCAAGCGCTTCTACACCATCGTCGGCGCCAAGGTGCAGAACGGCGTCTTCTACTTCCAGACCAGCCGCTTCCTCAAGGACAACAAGCTCACCGCCGCCGTGCGCGACGCCAAGGGCAACGAGGTGTTCGCCGCCGGCACCAAGCTGACCGCCAAGCACATCAAGGACCTGGAGAAGGCCGGCGTGGAGTACGTGCCCCTGGACATCGAGCTCTTCGAGGACCTGTACGCCGCCTCCGACCTGGAGGGGGTGCTGAAGCTCAACGAGGTCATCGGCACGGCGCAGATCAAGAAGCTGCGCAAGGCCGACGCCGAGTTCAGGGTCTTCTTCCCCGAGAGCGACGAGGAGGAGCTGGGGCCGATGCTGGCCCACACCCTGCGCAAGGACAAGAAGCGCAAGGACGCCGACACGGCCGAGAAGATGGCCGTGCAGTCCGAGGGCGAGTCCGAGGACAAGGTGGCCAAGAGCCAGGGTGACGCCTTCATCGAGGTCTTCAAGAAGCTGCGCCCCGGCGAGCCGGTGACCCTGGAGGGCTCGCGCAAGTTCTTCGAGAACATGATCTTCGACCCCAAGCGCTACGACCTCTCCTCGGTCGGGCGCATGAAGCTGAACATCAAGCTGGGCTTCAAGCCCGAGTTCAACCAGGACATCTTCACGCTGACGCTGGAGGACATGGTGCAGATCGTGCGCTACTTCCTCAAGCTGAAGTACGACCGCAGCGGCGCCCTGCGCGTCGACGACATCGACCACCTGGCCAACCGCCGCATCCGCGCCGTCGGCGAGCTGGTGGAGAACGCCTTCCGCATCGGCCTGATGCGCCTGGAGAAGATCATCCGCGAGCGCATCACCAACTCCCCGGACATCACGGTGGTGCTGCCGCGCGAGCTGCTGAACACCAAGCCGGTGTTCGCCGCCCTCAAGGAGTTCTTCGGCACCTCGCAGCTGTCGCAGTTCATGGATCAGACCAACGCCCTGGCCGAGACCACCCACAAGCGTCGCATATCGGCGCTCGGCCCCGGCGGCCTGAACCGCGAGCGCGCCGGCTTCGAGGTGCGCGACGTGCACTCCTCGCACTACGGCCGCGTCTGCCCCATCGAGACGCCGGAAGGGCCGAACATCGGCCTGATCTCCTCGCTGACCACCTACGCCCGCGTCAACGACTACGGCTTCATCGAGACCCCCTACCGCAAGGTGGAGAACGGCCAGGTGGTGGACTACCTCCGCGTCGAGTACGCCGGCGACTCCGCCTTCGCCTTCCACGACGTCGTGCGCCAGGCCGAGGCCGAGGCCGAGGCGGCCCGGCTGCAGAAGGCCGGCAAGCGCGCGCCGCTGTTCAGCTATCACCCCTTCTACCTCACCGCCTGGGAGGAGGAGGAGTACACCATCGCCCAGGCCAACACCGAGCTGGACGAGAAGGGCCGCATGACCGCCAAGCGCGTCGACGCCCGCAAGGCCGGCGGCGAGACGCTGCAGGTCGATCCGCTGGAGGTCAACTTCATGGACATCTCGCCCATGCAGATCGTCTCCATCTCGGCGGCGCTGATCCCCTTCCTGGAGAACGATGACGCCAACCGCGCGCTGATGGGCTCCAACATGCAGCGCCAGGCCGTGCCGCTGATCAACCCCGAGGCGGCCATCGTGGCCACCGGCATGGAGCACCGGCTGATCAAGGACTCGGGCATGGTGGTCGTCTGCCGCCGACCCGGGGTGGTGATGAACGCCGACGCCGAGCGCATCATCGTCAAGGTCGACGGCGACGGCGGCCCGGAGGAGAACGACTTCGCCGAGGTGCAGGCCGACCTCTACGAGCTGAAGAAGTTCCGCCGTTCCAACCAGAACACCATCATCAACCAGCGGCCGCTGGTCAAGGTCGGCGAGCGCGTCGAGAAGGGGCAGATCCTCTGCGACGGCCCGGCCTCGGACAAGGGCGAGCTGGCCATGGGCCGCAACGTGCTGGCCGCCTTCGTGCCCTGGCGCGGCTACAACTACGAGGACGCCATCATCCTCAGCGAGCGCCTGGTGAAGAACTCGGCCTTCAACTCCATCTACATCGTCGAGGAGACCATCGAGGCCCGCGAGACCAAGCTGGGCCCCGAGGAGATCACCCGCGACATCCCCAGCGTCTCCGAGGCGGCGCTCAAGAACCTCGACGAGAGCGGCGTCGTGCGCATCGGCGCCAAGGTCAAGCCCGGCGAGATCCTGGTCGGCAAGGTGTCGCCCAAGGGCGAGACGCAGCTCTCGCCCGAGGAGAAGCTGCTGCGCGCCATCTTCGGCGAGCAGGCCTCGGAGATCAAGGACTCCTCCCTCTACTGCCCGCCGGGGGTGGAGGGCACGGTCATCGACGTCAAGGTCTTCACCCGCCGCGGCCAGAAGAAGGACAAGCGCGCCGAGGAGATCGACCGCCTGGAGACGGCGAAGATGGAGCGCAACTTCGCCGACGAGAAAAAGATCCTGCTGGCCGAGAAGTACCAGAAGCTGGCCCGGCTGCTGCGCAAACAGAAGCTGACCAAGACCCTCAGCTACGGCAAGAAGAAGTTCGAGAAGGGCAAGCCCATCCCGGCCAAGGAACTGGAGGCGATGGACGAGGCCTTCCTGAAGGAGATCAAGAAGCACATCGACGACGACAGCAAGGCCCAGATCTCCGAGATCGAGAAGAAGGTGCGCCTGCACGTCGACGCGCTGAAGCTCGAGATCCAGGAGAAGATCGACCAGATGAAGAAGGGCGACGAGTTCGCCCCCGGCATCATCAAGATCGTCAAGGTGCTCATCGCCGTCAACCGCAAGATTTCGGTGGGCGACAAGATGGCCGGCCGCCACGGCAACAAGGGCGTGGTGGCGCGCATCCTGCCCGTCGAGGACATGCCCTTCCTGGAGGACGGCCGCCACGTCGACGTGGTGCTCAACCCGCTGGGCGTCCCCTCGCGCATGAACGTCGGCCAGGTCTACGAGATGGTCCTGGCCTGGGCGGGCAAGGTGCTGGGCTGCTACTTCGAGACGCCGGTGTTCGACGGCGCCAACGAGCAGGACGTCCTTTCCTACCTGCGCAAGGCCGGCCTGCCCGAGGACGGCAAGGTGGTGCTCTACGACGGCATCAGCGGCGAGCCGTTCCGCAACCAGGTCACCGTCGGCTTCATGTACATGATGAAGCTGGAGCACATGGTCGACGACAAGATCCATGCCCGCTCCACGGGCCCGTACTCGCTGATCACCCAGCAGCCGCTGGGCGGCAAGGCGCAGTTCGGCGGCCAGCGCGTCGGCGAGATGGAGGTCTGGGCTTTCGAGGCCTACGGCGCCGCCTACATCCTGCAGGAGATGCTGACCATCAAGTCCGACAACATCAGCGGCCGCAACGAGATCTACTCGGCCATTGTCAAGGGCACCATGGACTTCAACCCCGGCCTGCCCGAGTCCTTCAACGTGCTGATGAAGGAGCTGAAGAGCCTGGCGCTCAACATGGAGCTCATCCGGCACGAGAAGCAGAGCGAGGAGAGCCTGGCCCAGGAAAACCTCTCCGCCATTTCCTAAGGAGCGAGGATGCGCAAACTAAAGAAAGACGGCAAGGACGCCAAGATCATGGACTACAGCCGGGTCAAGATCAGCATCGCCTCGCCGGAGACGATCCGCAGCTGGTCCTACGGCGAGGTCACCAAGCCCGAGACCATCAACTACCGCACCTTCAAGCCCGAGCGCGACGGCCTGTTCTGCGCCAAGATCTTCGGCCCCACCCAGGACTTCCGCTGCCTGTGCGGCAAGTACAAGGGGCTGAAGTACAAGGGCATCGTCTGCGAGAAGTGCGGCGTCGAGGTCACCCTCTCAGCCGTGCGCCGCGAGCGCATGGGCCACATCGAGCTGAACTCCAAGGTGGCGCACATCTGGTTCTTCCGCGGCATCCCCTCGCGCATCGGCGTGCTGCTGGAGATCAGCTCCAAGGACCTGGAGCACATCGTCTATTTCGAGAGCTACATCGTCCTCGATGCCAAGAACGTCCCCTCGCTGAAGTACAAGCAGGTGCTCTCCGAGGAGGAGTACCTGGAGCTGCGCGAGAAGTACGGCGAGGACGCCTTCCGCGCCGGCATGGGCGCCGAGGCGCTGCACGAGCTGCTGGCGGCCCTGGACCTGGACGAGGAGGTGACGACCCTCAAGTCGCGCATCCGCGTGGAGAAGTCGTTCCAGCGCAAGAAGAACATGGCGCGGCGCCTGAAACTCATGGAGGACTTCCTCAAGTCGGGCAACCGCCCGGAGTGGATGGTGCTGGGCGTGCTGCCGGTGATGCCGCCCGACCTGCGGCCGCTGGTGCGCCTGGACGGCGGCCGCTTCGCCTCCTCCGACCTCAACGACCTCTACCGCCGCGTCATCAACCGCAACAACCGCCTCAAGCGCCTGCTGGACCTGAAGGCGCCCGAGCTGATCATCAAGAACGAGAAGCGCATGCTGCAGGAGTCGGCCGACGCCCTCTTCGACAACCAGAAGCGCAGCCGCAGCTACATGAGCTCGCAGAAGCGGCCGCTGAAGTCGCTGTCCGACTCGCTGAAGGGCAAGCAGGGCCGCTTCCGCCAGAACCTGCTGGGCAAGCGCGTCGACTACTCCGGCCGCTCGGTGATCGTCGTCGACCCGCACCTGAAGCTGGACGAGTGCGGCATCCCCAAGAAGATGGCCCTGGAGCTGTTCAAGCCCTTCATCTACAACAAGCTGGAGAAGAAGGGCATGGTCACCACCCTCAAGGTGGCCCGCACCTGGGTGGAGGAAAACCGCGACGAGATCTGGGACGCCCTGGACGAGGTGATCAAGGACCACACGGTCATGCTCAACCGCGCCCCCACGCTGCACCGCCTGGGCATCCAGGCCTTCCGCCCGCACCTGGTGGAGGGCAACGCCATCACCCTGCACCCGCTGGTCTGCCCGGCCTTCAACGCCGACTTCGACGGCGACCAGATGGCCGTGCACATCCCGCTGTCGCTGGAGGCCCAGGCCGAGGCCAAGATCCTGATGCTCTCCTCCAACAACATCCTGTCGCCGGCCAACGGCAAGCCGCTGGCCGTGCCCACCCAGGACATGATCCTCGGCTTCTATTACCTGACCTTCAGCAAGCGCAACCTCCAGGGCGAGCACCGCATCTTCGCCTCCTTCCAGGACGTGCTGCAGGCCCACGAGCAGGGCCAGGTCGACCTGAACGCCATGATCCGCGTCCGCTACCTGGGTCCGGTCAAGAACCAGGACGCCTACCTGCTCGATCCGCAGGACATCGTCAACTGCCCGGTCAGCGAGATCAAGCGCGAGGACAACCACCTGCTGGCCACCACCCCCGGCCGCGTCATCTTCAACCAGCTGCTGCCCGAGGGCATCCCCTTCATCAACGGCCTGATGAAGAAGAAGGGCATCCAGAACCTGATCTACTACATCTACCTCAACCACGGCTTCGGCCCCACCGTGCGCACCCTGGACCGGCTGAAGGACGCGGGCTTCGAGTACGCCACCCGCGCCGGCTTCACCATCAGCATCTCCGACCTGCTGGTGCCGCCGGAGAAGCCGGAGATCATCGCCGGCACCGAGAAGCAGCTGGAGAACATCGACCGCAGCTACAAGACCGGCATCCTTACCGCCGGCGAGCGGCACAACAAGATCATCGAGCTGTGGAGCAAGGCCTCGGACGACATCCGCGAGCGCATGTTCGCCCAGATGCGGCGCACGAGCTACGAGGGGCCGAACATGAACCCCATCTTCGTCATGTCCGACTCCGGCGCCCGCGGCAGCAAGGAGCAGCTGAAGCAGCTGGCCGGCATGCGCGGCCTGATGGCCAAGCCGTCGGGCGACATCCTGGAGACGCCAATCACCGCCAACTTCAAGGAGGGGCTGTCGGTCCTGCAGTACTTCATCTCCACCCACGGCGCCCGCAAGGGCCTGGCCGACACGGCGCTCAAGACCGCCGACGCCGGCTACCTGACCCGCAAGCTGGTCGACGCCGCCAACGAGGTGGTGGTCAAGGAAGAGGACTGCCGCACCATGAACGGCATCGAGGTCTCGGCCATCATCGAGAACGGCAAGGAGATCGAGCCGCTGATCGACCGCCTGATCGGCCGCGTGGCCGTCGACGACATCTACGCGCCCGACGACCCGGACAAGGTCATCGTCGCCGCCGGCACTGAGATCGACGAGTACAAGGGCAAGGAGATCATCGATTCGGGCATCCTCAAGGTCAAGATCCGCTCGGTGCTCAGCTGCGAGACGCGCAGCGGCGTCTGCTGCAAGTGCTACGGCCGCAACCTCTCCACCGGCAAGCTCATCGAGCTGGGCGAAGCGGTGGGCATCATCGCCGCCCAGTCCATCGGCGAGCCGGGCACGCAGCTGACCATGCGCACCTTCCACATCGGCGGCATCGCCGGCCACGAGGGGCAGACGCGCCTGCAGTCGGGCTACGAGGGCATCGTCAAGTACAACAACCTCGACGTCATCGAGAACAAGAACGGCGAGATGATCGCCATGAACCGCATCGGCTCGCTGCAGCTCCTCGACGCCAAGAAGCGCGAGAAGGCCATGTACCCGGTGGCCTACGGCTCGCGCGTCCTGGCCCGGGACAACCAGGCGGTCAAGAAGGGCGACCTGCTGCTGGAGTGGGACCCCTTCGCCAACTCGCTGCTGACCAGCGACGACGGCGTCGTCGAGCTGAAGGACCTGGAGGAGAACATCTCCTACGTCAACGCCCGCGACGAGGAGACCGGCAAGATCACCCAGCTGGTCATCGACATCAAGAACGAGAAGCTGCGCGACGAGCTGCTGCCGCACATCGCCATCCGCGACAAGGCCACCAACAAGATCAAGCGCAAGTATTACCTGCCGGTCAACGCCCACATCTCGGTCAAGGAGGGCGACGAGGTCAAGGCCGGCGACGTGCTCTCCAAGATCCCCTCGGAGTTCGCCAAGACCAAGGACATCACCGGCGGCCTGCCGCGCGTCACCGAGCTGTTCGAGGCGCGCAAGCCCAAGAGCCCGGCCAAGATGGCGCAGATCGACGGCATCGTCGAGTACGGCAAGGTGCAGCACGGCTCGCGCAAGATCACCATCCGCTCCACCGACAAGAACGTCAAGCCCGACGAGCACAGCATCCCGCGCGGCGCCCACATCATCGTCGACGACGGCGGCAAGATCACGGCCGGCACGCCGCTGATGGACGGGCCGCTCAACCCGGTCGACATCCTCACCGTCCTGGGCGAGCAGAAGCTGGCCGAATACCTGCTGAAGGAGATCCAGGACGTCTACCGCCTGCAGGGCGTGGAGATCAACGACAAGCATATCGAGATCATCATCCGCCAGATGATCAAGTGGCGGCGCATCGAGGAGGTGGGGGACACGGTGTTCATCCCCGACCAGATCATCGAGAAGTGGAAGTTCGAGGAGGAGAACACGCGCGTCGAGGCCGAGGGCGGCCGCCCCGCCAAGGCCAAGCCGGCGCTGCTGCCCATCTCGCGGGCGGCGCTGGCCAACGACAGCTTCCTTTCCGCCGCCGCCTTCCAGGAGACCACGCGCGTGCTGACCGACGCCGCCATCGCCGGCAAGGAAGACCACCTGCTGGGCATCAAGGAGAACGTGACCATGGGCCGGCTGATCCCCGCCGGAACCGGCTACTCCTACTACCAGCAGGTCGAGCACGACACCATCGAGGACAAGTTCACCATCGCGAAATAGGGCGGCCGAAGGCCGCCCAGCTCGGCATAAGGCGTACGGCATAGGGCGTAGGGTAGCGGCCCTTTCCCGATCTGAACCATTCAGTGCCTTTACCCTATACCTTACGCCTTGAGCCTTGCGCCAATCGGGCGCGAATAGCGGCCGAAGGCCGCCCAGCTCGGCATACGGCGTACGACATAGGGTTACTGCCCTTTCACGAACTGTAGCATTCAGCGCAGTTCCCTTGCACCTTGCGCCTTGAGCCTTGCGCCAATCGGGCGCGAATAGCGGCCCGAGGCCGCCCGGCTCGGCATACGGCGTAGGGCGCAGGGCATAGGGTAACTGCCCTTTTACGATCTGCACCATTCAGTGCAGTTGCCCTGTACCTTGCGCCTTGAGCCTTACGCCGAGTGCCGATGTCATGAATTAACCATTTTCCCCCTTATGGCGTATAATATGTCTCTTGCGCACCGGTCCAAATTTTCATAGGAGGCCCATGATGAAGAAAGCCCTGTTCGCGATCGTGATGGTCGCCGTCTTCTTCTGCTTCGTGTCCGCAGACGGCGCCGGCGGGGAGAAGCGGCCCGCGTATCCGCAAACCAGGAAAGTCGACGTGGTGGACGATTACCACGGCGTCAAGGTCGCCGATCCCTACCGCTGGCTCGAGGACGACAATGCCCCCGAGGTCAAGGCCTGGGTGGAGGAGCAGAACCGGCTCACCTTCGCCTACCTCAACGCCATTCCCTGCCGCGCCGGCATCGAGAAGCGCCTGGAGGAGCTGTTCAACTATCCTCGCTACTCGGCCCCCTTCCGCGTCGGCGAGTACTACTTTTTCAGCAAGAACAACGGCCTGCAGAACCAGTCGGTGATCTACTACCAGAAGGGGCTGGACGGCGAACCGCAGGTCTTCGTCGACGCCAACGCCCTGTCGGCCGACGGCACGGTGCGCATCGGCCTGCTGGGCGAGTCGCAGGACAACCGCTACATGGCCATCGCCCGCTCCGAGGCCGGCTCCGACTGGCAGGAGATCCGCGTGATGGAGATCGCCTCCGCCAGAGAGCTTCCCGACCGCCTGCGCTGGGTGAAGTTCTCCGGCGCCGGCTGGAGCGGCGACGGCTTCTTCTACTCCCGCTACGACGCCCCCCAGGCCGGCGAGGAGCTGAAGGCCAAGAACGAAAACCAGAAGGTGTACTACCACAAGCTGGGCGACCCGCAGGAGAAGGACGCGCTGGTCTTCGCCGACGCGGCGCACCCGCTGCGCTACTACGGCGCCGGCGTCAGCGAGGACGGCCGCTACCTCTTCCTGGGCATCTCCGAGGGGACGCACGGCTCCGAGGTGCGCTTCCGCGACCTGGGCAAGGCCGATGACGCCTTTCACACGCTCTGCCCCGGCTTCGAGTTCGACTATTCCCCGATCGACAACATCGGCGGCTCCTTCCTGGTGCACACCAACGACGGCGCCCCCAACTACCGGGTGGTGCTGATCGACGGCGCCAACCCGGAGCGCGGAAACTGGAAGACGGTGATCCCCGAGGGGCCCGAGGTGCTGCTGGGCGCCGGCACGGCCGGCGGCAAGCTTTTCTGCCACTACCTCAAGGACGTCGCCACCCGCGTCACCCAGCACGACCTGGCGGGCAGGCTGGAGCGCGAGATCGCCCTGCCCGGGCTGGGCACGGCCGGTGGCTTCGGCGGCAAGAAGGAGGACACGACCCTCTTCTACACCTTCACCTCCTTCAACTATCCGCCGGTGATCTTCCGCTACGACATCGCCAGCGGTGCCAGCACCTTGTTCCGCAAAAGCGAGGCCAAGTTCGTCCCCGAGGACTACGAGGTCAGGCAGGTCTTCTACTCCAGCCAGGACGGCACGCGGGTGCCCATGTTCATCGTCCACAAGAAGGGCCTGAAGCGGGACGGCGGCAATCCCGCCCTGCTGTATGCCTACGGCGGCTTCAACGCCAGCATGTCCCCCTACTTCAGCGCCGCCAACCTGGTGTTCCTGGAGAACGGCGGCGTCTACGCCGTGGCCAACATCCGCGGCGGCGGCGAGTACGGCGAGGCTTGGCACAAGGCCGGCATGCTGGAGAAGAAGCAGAACGTCTTCGACGACTTCATCGCCGCGGCCGAGTACCTGGTCCGCGAGAAGTACACCGCGCCGGCGCGCCTCGCCGTATCCGGCGCCTCCAACGGCGGCCTGCTGGTCGGCGCGGTCATGACCCAGCGCCCCGACCTGTTCCGCGTGGCCCTGCCCGCGGTGGGCGTCATGGACATGCTGCGCTACCACAAGTTCACCGTCGGCTGGGGCTGGGCGGTGGAGTACGGCTCCAGCGACGACCCGGTGCAGTTCAAGTACCTGCACGCCTATTCGCCGCTGCACAACCTCCGCGACGGCGTCCGCTACCCGGCCACGCTGGTGACCACCGCCGACCACGATGACCGCGTCTTCCCGGCCCACTCCTTCAAGTTCATCGCCACCCTGCAGGAGAAGCAGCGCGGCGACAACCCGGTGCTGATCCGCGTCGAGACGCGCTCGGGCCACGGCTCGTCCAACCTGCGCAAGGCGATCGAGATCTCGGCCGACACCTGGGCGTTCGTGTTCAAGAACCTGGGCATGACGTGCAAGTAGGCTGACAGAACTCGGCATACGGCATACGGTATACGGCGTACGGCGTACGGCAAGAAAAGAGAACTTGCCTGAGTTTGGCATACGGCCGGCGGCCCTGACGGGACCGCCGCGGCATACGGTGTACGGTAAGAAAAGCAGGGCTCGGTGTACCGCTGCCGCAAAACGAACTGCAATGACGAGCCTGCGTGACGTGTAACGCGTGATGAGAACGCGAGCATAGTAATATGAAATGGGCGGCCCGCTGAGGCCGCCTTTTTTTTCTTCTTCCATTTTTCGTGAACCGGAGGTCCTGAACCTAACGAATTCTCTTGCTATTTTTTTTCACTATCACGATCACTACCACTATCACTAATTCAGTTAGCTCGTCCCAAGGCTTTCCTAACACACACGAACACAAGTTCGCTGTTTGGCTTTCCTAACACAAACACTAACACTAACACAAATAGCTCGCTGCCTCGCCGTTCAATAAAACGGAATTTGCCGGGCGATCCGGACACGGGGAGTGAATATCCAAAAAAACGGTATCGGAGATCGCCTATAATAAAGGAAATTCGCTTGGCATCATTATTGCTATTCCCTCCATGGATGAAAATGAGCGCATGGAGGTTCACATGATCAAAAAATCATTCTTCACGCTGCTGTTCCTGCTCGCGGCCTTCGCCGCGGTGCACGGGCAGTCCAGCCAGACCGGCACGCTGATGGGCGTCGTCACCATGGAGGACGGCGTCTCCATCCCCGGCGTCACGGTGACCGCGGCCTCGCCGGCCCTGGTGATCGGCAAGATGAGCGCCGTGACCAACGAGAACGGCGTCTATCGCTTCGCCAACCTGCCGCCCGGCGTCTATGAGCTCGACTTCCAGCTGGAGGGCTTCCGGCCCTACGTGCGCAAGGACGTCCGCGTGGCCGCCCTGCAGACCTTTACGGTCAACGCCACCATCCGCCAGGAGGCGATCAAGGAAGCGATCGTGGTCACCGGCCAGAGCCCCACGGTCGACACCCAGCGGCAGACACGCGCGGCCAACTTCGACGTGCAGTTCCTGAAGTCGCTGCCCGCCCCGCGCAACCTGGCCAACTTCATCAACATGGCGCCGGGACTGATCGCCGACGACGTCAACGGCGGCTCCTCCGCCTCCGGCTCGGCCACCATGGACAACTCGGTCAACCTCGACGGCGTCAACCTGGGCGACCCGGCCACCGGGCTGCAGAACATCACCTTCGGCCTGGACATCATGGACGAAATCTCGGTGCAGACCGGCGGCCTCTCGGCCGAGTACGGCTCGGTGCGCGGCGCCATGGTCAACGTGGTCACCAAGTCGGGCGGCAACCGGGTCAGCGGCGCCGCCTCCTTCTATTTCAACCACGAGAGCCTGGTGGGCAACAACCGCAAGGGCACCGTGCTGGAGGACGAAGGCCTGACCGGCAACCACCGGCAGTTCGAGCCCTCCTTCTCCATCGGCGGCCCGGTCGTCAAGGACAAGCTGTGGTTTTTCGCCTCCGCCACCTACAAGGACACCCAGCGCTTCGTCAGCGGCTTTCCCTACAACAAGCCCGACCCGGCGGCCATCAAGATCACCCAGCCGCTGCCCTACATCAAGTTCACCTTCCAGCCCAACCAGAAGAACAAGTTCACCCTCTCGTACAACTATTCCGACCAGCTCAATAACAACCGCTTCGCCGACCGCTACCACACCGAGAACAACACCAGCAAGCAGACCACCCCCACCCACGTGATCAACGCCAACTGGAACCGCTACTTCGGCGAGAACATGTACGTTAACTTCAAGGTCGGCGTCAGCCGCTTTGACATGAACCTGGATTCCAATCTCGATGCCCCCTTCTACTACGACCTGTACACCTACAACTACCTCGACAACGGCGGCAACTGGCGCACCCAGGACCACAACTCGCGCGACCGCTACAACGTCAACGTCGACGCCACCACCTTCATCGACGACTTCATGGGCACGCACGAGCTGAAGGTCGGCGGCGAGGCGCAACTGGCCCGCGTCGGCTGGCTGGTCTACGGCAAGGCCGACCCGAAAACCGGCTGCCACTACAACGGCATGCTCGGCGAGAGCGGGATCTACTATTTGGGCCTCGTCCTGCAGGGCGACGGCTTTAACCGCAAGGACAACATGGACGACTACTTCGCCTTCGTCCAGGACACCTGGCGCGTCAACCGCCACCTGACCCTGAACCTCGGCCTGCGCCTGGAGTACAACTCGCTGACCTGGCCCAAGCAGGGCGACGGCGGCGCCATCACCCTCCCCGGCGCACTGAGCGGCCTGACCGTCAACCGCACGGTCACCGAGCCGATCAAGGGGCTCTCCTGGACCACGCTGGCTCCGCGCCTCGGCCTCATCTACGACGTGACCGGCGACAACAAGACGCTGGCCAAGGTCTCCTGGTCGCGCTACACCATGCCCAACCAGGTGGGCTGGGTCAACGAGGCCCATCCCAACGGCTGGATCACCTACTTCATCGACCTGGAGCCTGACGGCACGCCGATTCCCAATACCGAGAGGCCCCTGTGGCTCCCTTCCAGCACCAGGGTGGGATACGAGGATTACAAGCTCTCGGCGCCCTACACCGACGAGCTGACCCTCGGCCTCGAGCGCGAGATCTTCACCGACTGGTCGGCCGGCGCCCGTTTCATCCGCAAGTGGGACCGCAACCTGATGCACATGGTCGACGCCGCCCAGCTCGACATGGACAAGCTGATGGCCAGCGGCGAGCTCGACTGGAGCAAGAACTGGATCGCCAAGACCGCGACCGATCCCTTCGACGGCAAGACCGTCACCTTCTACAGCAAGATCGACACCGTGGCCAAGGAATGCCACATCGTCAACCCGCCGGGCGCCGAGCGCGACTTCTCCGGCCTGGAGCTCACCCTCAACAAGCGCTTCAGCCACGGCTGGGCGCTGAACACCTCCTACGTCTACGGCAAGAGCGAGGGTCTCATCTCCCAGGGCCGGGTGGGCTCGGCGCTGGGCACCTCCTCCCTCTTCCAGGATCCCAACGCCCACGTCAACGCCTACGGCACGCTGGACCTTGATTCCCGCCACCAGTTCAAGATGCAGGGCGTGTGGGCCGGCCCGCTGGGCATCAACCTGAGCGGCTACTTCCGCTTCCTGAGCGGCGGCACCTACACCCGCACCATCACCTCCCGCTACCTGGGCGTGTCCGTTTCCCAGAGCCGCAGCGGGGCCGTCATCAACGCCGAAGAGCGCGGATCGCGCCGGCTGCCCGACACGGTGCAGCTCGACCTGCGCCTGGAGAAGGCCTTCAAGATCAAGAATGTCACCCTGGCCGCCTTCGCCGACTGCTTCAACGTCTTCAACCAGGGCATCGCCACGACGGTCTGGACCAACTCCAGCAACCCCGCCTACGAATTCGAGCGCATGCTGACCATCAATACCCCGCGCATGTTCCAGCTGGGGGCGCGCATCGAGTTCAACTGACCCAAGGACCCGCTTCTTTTTCCCGGGGGGCACGAACGTGCCCCCTTTTTTTTGTGCCTTACGTAAAAAAATCTATCGAAAGGTAAAAGGAAAAAGGTAAAAGTGAAGAGCCCTTTGCTCGGTTCTTGATAGGATTTCGTTGATTGCTGTTCCTAACACTATCACTGACACCCGATCTGTCCAAAACAATCGTGACGCGTGACGCGTGACGAGGAACAGCAAATAACCCATTGTGATTCGTAATTCGTGATCCGCAACGGCATTAGATCGGTTCATGCCGCTCCTACCACTATCACTATCACTACCACTTATATCTCGACGGTGTTCATGATCCTGGCTTTCCTAACACTAACACAAACACTAACACGAACACATAGGTTGCTGAAAGTTCTTTCTTGCTGACACGGACACTGACACTCAGAAAGACCGCCGGTCGGGCATAATTAGTTAAAATTCTAACAAAAACAGCATTCAGAAAATTGGACTAAAAGCCCGCGAGGATTCAAATATTTGAATAGCCGTTGCCGAATTGCCTGATACGCGGGCCTTTCGATTTGGCATGAAAATTGCATTATATTAAGCGGTATTAAAAATTTTTAGGAGGTATATGATGAAAAAGCTCAGCATCGGGCTGATGCTCCTGCTCGCGGTCATGACCGTCGGGTACGGGCAGTCCAGCCAGACCGGCACGCTGATGGGTGTCGTCTCCATGGAAGACGGCGTATCCGTTCCCGGCGTGACCGTAGTCATCTCTTCGCCGGCCCTGGTGATCGGCAAGATGACCGCCGTCACCAACGAAAACGGCGTCTACCGCTTCGCCAACCTGCCCGTCGGCGTCTACGAAATCACCTTCCAGCTGGAAGGCTTCCGCACCGTGATCCGCAAGGACATCAAGGTGGCGGCGCTGCAGACCTTCACGGTCAACGCCACCATCAAGCAGGAAGCGATCCAGGAAGCGATCGTGGTCACCGGCCAGAGCCCCACGGTGGACACGCAGCGCCAGACGCGCGCGGCCAACTTCGACGTGCAGTTCCTGAAGTCGCTGCCCGCCCCCCGCAACCTGGCCAACTTCGTCAACATGGCCCCGGGCATGACCGGCGACTCCGCCCACGGCTCGGCCACCATGGACAACTCCTATAACCTGGACGGCGTGAACCTGGGCGACCCGGCCACCGGCGTCACCAACGTCACCTTCGGCTTGGACATCATGGACGAGATCTCGGTCCAGACCGGCGGCCTCTCGGCCGAGTACGGCTCGGTGCGCGGCGCCATGGTCAACGTGGTCACCAAGTCGGGCGGCAACCGCTTCACCGGCGCCGCCTCCTTCTACCTGAACCACGAGAGCCTGGTGGGCGACAACCGCAAGGGCACCGTGCTGGAGAACGAGGGCTACTCGGGCAACCACCTCGAGTTCGAGCCCGCCTTCTCCATCGGCGGCCCGATCATCAAGGACAAGCTGTGGTTCTTCGCCTCCGCCACCTACAAGCAGGTGCAGAACTACGCGATCGGCTTCCCCTACAACAAGCCCAACGCCAAGACCACCATCAAGGTCACCCAGCCCCTGCCCTACATCAAGCTGACCTTCCAGCCCAACCAGAAGAACAAGTTCGTCCTCTCCTACAACTACTCCGACCGCCTGAACAACAACCGCAACGCCGACCGCTGGCACACCGAGAACAACACCGTCAAGCAGACCACCCCCACCCACGTGATCAATGCCAACTGGAACCGCTACTTCGGCGAGAACATGTACGCCAACTTCAAGGTCGGCATCAGCCAGTTCCAGATGAACCTCGATTCCAACCTCGACGCCCCCTTCTACTACGACCTGTACACCTACAACTACCTCGACAACGGCGGTGCCTGGCGCACCCAGGACCACAACGGCCGCGACCGCTACAACTTCAACGTCGACGCCACCACCTTCATTGACGACTTCATGGGCACGCACGAGCTGAAGGTCGGCGGCGAGGCGCAGCTGGCCCGCGTCGGCTGGATGGTCTACGGCAAGGCCGACCCCGTCTCCAACTGCCACTACAACGCCATGCTCGGCACAGATGGCTACTACTACTACGGCCTGCAGCTGGCCGGCGACGGCTTCGACCGCAAGGACAACATGGATGACTACTTCGGCTTCATCCAGGACACCTGGCGCGTCAACCGCCACCTGACCCTGAACCTCGGCCTGCGCCTGGAGTACAACTCGCTGACCTGGCCCAAGCAGGGCGGCGGCGAAGGCGCCTTCCAGCTCCCCGGCGCCCTCAGCTACCTGACCGTTAACCGCTCCATCACCGACCCGATCAAGGGGCTCTCCTGGACCACGCTGGCCCCGCGCTTCGGCCTCATCTACGACGTAACCGGCGACAACAAGACGCTGGCCAAGGCCTCTTGGTCGCGCTACACCATGGCCAACCAGACGGGCTGGATCAACATCGCCCATCCCAACGGCTGGGTCGGCTGGATCGTCTTCCTGAACCCCGACGGCACCCAGATCCCCGGCACCGAGTCGGTCTGGTCCGTCCCCGCCTCCACCAAGGTGGGCTACAAGAATTACGACCTCAAGGCACCCTATACCGATGAGCTGACGGTCGGCCTGGAGCGCGAGCTCTTCACCGACTGGTCGGCCGGCGCCCGCTTCATCCGCAAGTGGGACCGCAGGCTGGTCCACCAGGTCGACGCCGCCCAGCTGGACATCGACAAGCTGATGTCCAGCGGCGAGCTCGACTGGAGCAAGAACTGGATCGCCAAGTCCACCGTCGATCCCTTCGACGGCAAGACCGTCACCTTCTACAGCAAGAAGAACACCGCCGCCAGCGAGATCTACATCGTCAACCCGCCGGGGGCCGAGCGCGATTACACCGGCGTGGAACTCACCCTCAACAAGCGCTTCAGCCACGGCTGGGCGCTGAACACCTCCTACGTCTACGGCGAGGGCAAGGGCCTCATCTCGCAGGGCCGCGGCAACGCCTCCCTGGGCACCTCCGGCCTGTTCGGCGATCCCAACGCCCACGTCAACGCCTACGGCACGCTGGACCTCGACGCCCGCCACCAGTTCAAGGTGCAGGGCATGTGGGCCGGCCCGCTGGGCATCAACCTGAGCGGCTACTTCCGCTTCCTGAGTGGCGGCACCTACAACCGCGTCGTCACCAGCCGCTACCTGGGCGTGAGCGTCACCCAGAGCCGTTCCGGCACGACCATCAACGCCGAGGAACGCGGCGCCCGCCGCCTGCCCAACGCGGTGCGGCTCGACCTACGCCTGGAAAAGGCCTTCAAGATCAAGAACGTGACCCTGGCCGCCTTCGCCGACTGCTTCAACGTCTTCAACCAGGGCGTGGCCACCTCGGTCTGGGCCAACTCCAGCAACCCGCTGTATTCGTTCGAGCGCATGCTGACCATCAACGATCCGCGCATGTTCCAGCTCGGCGCCCGCATCGAGTTCAACTGATCTAGGAACTCGATCGTTTCGTTCCCATGGGGGGGCACGAAAGTGCCCCCCTTTTTTTATCTTCAGTGAAAAGTGAAAGGTGAAAAGTGAAAAGCAAGGTGTTGCCCTTGCTTCAGTTCGTTCCGTTTTCTGCTGATACTGACACTCAGAAAGGCAAAAGGCAAAAGTAAAAAGGGTAAAGTGAAGAGCCCGTCGCCAGGTGCCGGTAGATAAGAGTTCGTCGATTTGCTGTTACTAACACAAACACTATCACTATCACTTTCTTCTTGCGCTTGCCGCCGGGGCGATCCTGTGGAATAATCGGATAGTGAGAACGCCATCCGCTTCCCCCTCCGGCCGCCGCCGTCGGCTCCTGTGGCCGGCCGTCATGGCCCTGGCCGCGCTGCTGGCCCTGGGCGTCTGGCTGCTGCGCCCGCGGGCCGGCCTTGCCGACCCCGCCTCCTGGAACGTGGTGCTGGTCACCATCGACACCCTGCGCGCCGACCACGTGGGCGCCTACGGCCAGGGGCGGGCCGCGACGCCGGCGCTCGACGCCCTGGCCGGCGAGGGGACGCGTTTCGCGCACTGCGTCGCCCAGGCGCCGCTCACCCTGCCATCGCACGCCTCGCTGCTGTCGGCCACGCAGCCGCTGTTCCACCGCCTGCGCGACAACGGCGCCTTCCAGGCGCCGCCGCAGCTGGAGCTGGTCAGCGAGGTGCTGCGCGGGCGCGGTTTCGCCACCGCCGCCTTCATCGGCGGCTACGTCCTGCACGGCAAGTGGGGGCTCAACCAGGGGTTCGACCTGTACGCCGACCGCTTCGATCCCGGAGCCGGCGGCAGCCTGGATCTGCTGGCCAAGAAGCCGGCCGGCGAAGTGCTGGCCGAAGCCCGCGGCTGGCTCGCCGCCATCAGCAACCGGCGCTTCTTCGCCTGGATCCACCTCTACGACCCCCATTTCCCCTACGTCCCGCCGCCGCCCTTCGACCGCGGCAACGACCCCTACCGCGGCGAGGTGGAGTACACCGACGCCGAGCTGGGCCGTTTCTTCGCCTTCCTGAAGGAGAGGGGGCTCTGGGAGCGGACCCTGGTGGTGGCGACCGCCGACCACGGCGAGGGGCTCGACGACCACGGCGAGCAGAAGCACGGCTATTTCCTGTACGAGACGACGCTGCACGTGCCGCTGATCGTCCGCGGCCCGCGGCCGTTCGCCGCCCGCACGGTGGCCACGACGGTGCAGCTGGTCGACGTGGCGCCGACCATCCTGGAGCTGCTGGGCATTCCCGCCCCCCCCGGCTGGCAGGGGAAGCCGCTGACGCGGCTGCTGGCCGGCGAAAGCGACTCCCGCTTCGGCGACGCCTACAGCGAGACCTGGTACCCGCGGCTGCACTACGGCTGGTCGCCGCTCAAGGCCTTCTACCGCAACGGCGAGAAATACATCTTCGCGCCGCGCGACGAGCTCTACGACCTCGCCGCCGACCCGGGCGAGCGGCGCAACCTCGCCGGCGAGCGGCCGCGCCGCCGCGACGACCTGCGCGGGCGCGGACTGGCGTTCATGCAGAAGGCCGGCCGCGGGGCTTTGGCGCCTTCCGCCATCCAGGCCATGAGCGCCGAGGACCGCCGCCGCCTGGCCGCTCTCGGCTACCTGGGCGGCTCCGTCGCCGCCGCCGGCGACGATGAAACGCTGCCCGATCCCAAGGACAGGCTGGGCGACTATGTGGCCTTCGGCAAGGCGGTGGCCGTTCTCGGCTCGGGGCGCTGGCAGGAGGCGCTGGAAACGGCCCGCGGCATCGTCGGGCGCAACCCCGGCTTCGCCGACGCCGTGAACCTGGAGGGCAACGCCCTGTTCGCCGGCGGCCGCTTCGAAGAGGCGCTGGCCGCGTTCCGCCGCGCCCTGGCCCTCAAGCCCGAGGACGCCAACAACCGCCTCGACTTGCTGAAGACGCTGGAGAAGCTGAACCGCCTCGCTGAGGCGGCCGCCGAGGCCGAACGCTTCCTGCGCGACGCCCCCAACGACCCGGAGCTCCTGGCCGTGTTGGGGCGCATCCGTTTGGCGCAGGGCGCCGGCGCGGACGGGCTGCAGGCGCTGCGCCGGGCCTTCGCCGCCGATCCCGGGATCTACCCCCGGCTCAACGAGGCGGCCGCCAAGCGCGTCGCCGCCGGCGATTTCGCCGCCGCCCGGGAGCTGCTGGACGGGGTGCTGGCCGTCGTGCCCAATGCCGCGGGAAGCCACTACCTGCTGGGGCTGGCCGCCGAGGGCGAGGGGCGGAAAGAGGAGGCGGCCGGGCATTACCGCCGCGAGCTGGAGACCGATCCCCGGCGCCACGAGGCGGCGGTCAGCCTGGCCAACCTGCTGAAGCAGCAGGACCGGCTCGACGAAGCGGCCCGGTACTACGAGGCGGCCGTCGCCGCCGACGTCAGGCTGAAGATGGCACGCTTCCACCTGGCGGAGATCCTGCTGCGCCAGGGCCGCGGCCTGGAGCGCGCCGTCGGCCTCTGCCTGGAGGGGATCGCGCTGCCGCCCCGGGACCGCGAGACGCTGTTCGGCTACTTCGTGCTGACCAACCTCTACAACGCCCTGGGCGACAACGAGCGCCGCGACTTCTATACCCGCGAGGGGGAGAAGCTCATTGCCGAGCTCGAGAAAAAGTAGAAATTGCCGAGCTCCAAGTGGTAGTGGTAGTGATCGTGGTAGTAGCAGCACATGGCGATCTCCTGCTGCTGCCGGTCAGAGGATGGTGCATTTAAAGATAAATTGAGGCTTGAAAGCAAAGTATTTCGCTGTTGATCATCGTAGAAAGCCTCATGAGATCGATCTTCAATGCGGTTGCAATCACTACCACTACCACTATCACTGATTGCTTAGCTGGTATCTCGTTGCCAGGTGGCTTCGCCTGTGGTAGGATTAGCCGATGACCGTCCCCGCCGCCGCTCGTCCTTTCCGTCCGCGCTGGTGGGCCGTTGCCGGGGCCGTGGCGCTGCTGGCAGCGGCCGCCTGGCTGGCCTTCCGCTTCCTGTCCGCTCCCGGCCGCCAGCTCCCCTCAGGCGACCTCAGCGTCATCCTGGTCACCATCGACACCCTGCGCGCCGACCATGTCGGTGCTTACGGCGCCGGGCTGGCGCGCACGCCGGCGCTGGACGCCCTGGCCGGGGAAGGGGCGCGCTTCGACCGCTGCGTCGCCCAGGTGCCGCTCACCCTGCCCTCGCACACCTCGCTCCTCTCCAGCACCTACCCGCCCTTCAACCAGGTCCGCGACAACGGCGGCTTCCAGGCGCCGGCCGCGCTGACCCTGCTCAGCGAGGTGCTGCAGGGGCGCGGGATGGCCACCGCCGCCTTCATCGGCGCGTTCGTGCTGCACAACAAGTGGGGACTGGCCCAGGGCTGGGACCTCTACTCCGACCGCTTCGACCCGGCGCGCTACGGCCGCATCCTGCTGGAGAACGAGAAGCGCGCCGACGAGGTGCTGGGCGAGGCCCGCCAGTGGCTGGAGAGGATCGGCGGCCGCCGCTTCTTCGCCTGGATCCACCTGTACGACCCGCACTCACCCTACGACCCGCCGCCGCCCTACCCGCGCGGCACACCGCGCGCCGCCTACCGCGGAGAAGTGGAGTACACCGACGCCGAGCTGGGCAAGTTCATCGCCTTTCTCAAGGAGAAGGGGCTGTATGAGCGCACGCTCATCGTGGTGGCCGCCGACCACGGCGAGGGGCTCGGCGACCACGGCGAGGACGGCCACGGCATGTTCCTGTACGAGACGACGGTCCGCGTGCCGCTGATCGTCCGCGCCCCGCGGCCGTTCGCCGCCCGCACGGTGCCCAGGACCGTGGAGCTGGTCGACGTGGCACCGACCATCCTCGAGATGCTGGCCGTTCCCGCGCCCCGGGAGTGGCAGGGCCGGTCGCTCTGGCCCCAGCTGGACGGGCGCGATGCCGGCGGAGAGGGCGAGGCCTACAGCGAGACCTTCTACCCCCGCTTCCACTTCGGCTGGTCGCCCCTGCAGTCCTTCCACCGCGGCGCGCTCAAGTACATCCTGGCGCCGCGCGACGAGCTGTACGACCTGGGGCGCGATCCCGGCGAGAGCCGCGACCTGGTTGGCGATCCGCGCCGCCGCGAGCTGCGCGGCCGCCTGCTGGACTTCGTCAGCCGCCGCTCGCGCAACGCGCTGCGCAGCGCCGCCGGCAGCCGCCTGAGCCCCGAGGACCAGCGGCGGCTGGCCGCCCTGGGCTACCTGTCGGGCGAGGTGCGCGTCGACGAGTCCAGGCCGCTGGCCGATCCCAAGGACAAGATCGGCGTCGGCAACTCCATCTCGCGGGCATCCGCGCTGATGGAGCAGAAGCGCTTCGAGGACGCCGCCGTCCTGCTGGAGAAGCTGGCGCGCGAGGAGCCCGAGCTGGCCGACGCCTGGAGCCTGCTGGGCAACGTCAACCTGAAGCGCAAGCGGCGCCAGGAGGCGCTCGAGGCCTTCCGCCGCGCCCTGGCCCTCAAGCCCGACAACAATTTCCTGATGATCAACGTCGTCAAGACCCTGGCCACGTCGGGCGAGCTCGACGCCGCCGCCGAGGAGAACCTGGCTTTCCTGAAGGTCTTCCCCGACGACCCGGCGCTGCTGGAGGAGCTGGGCCACATCCGCATGCTGCAGCGCCGTCCCGACGAGGCCCTGCCGCTGCTGCGGCGGGCGATCGCCATCGACCCGGCCGCTCCCCAGGCCTACAACCAGGCCGGCGAGGCGCTGATCCTGAAGGGGGACTACGCCGCCGCCGAGGAGCTGCTGCGCCGCGGCCTCAGGGAGAACCCGCGGGCGCGCAACACCCGCTTCCTGCTGGCGCAGGTGCAGGAGGCGCTGCAGAAGCCTGAGGCGGCCATCGAGTTCTATCGCGGCGAGCTGGAAGTCAACGGCCAGAACTTCCAGGCGGCAGCCAACCTGGGCAACCTGCTCAAGCAGGCCGGACGGGCCGGCGAGGCCGAGGGCTATTACCGCCAGGCCATCGCCGCCAACCCCGGGCTGAAGCTGCCGCGCTTCCACCTGGCCGAGATCCTGCTGCGCCGGGGAGGCGACCTCAACGAAGCCGTCGACCTCTGCCTAAAGGGGATCGCCGTGCCGCCGCGGGACCGCGACACGCTGTTCGGCTATTTCGTGCTGACCAATTTGTTCAACGCGCTGGGCAACCCCGAGCGCCGGGACTTCTACACGCGCGAGGGGGAAAGGCTCATTGCCGAGCTCGAGAAGAAGTAGAACGTACCGAGCTCTGAGTGGTAGTGGTAGTGATAGTGGTAGGAAAGCCAAAAAGAACGAACGATCTAACTATGTGTTCGTGTTTGTGTTCGTGTTAGGAAAGCCCTGAAGCGAATCAATGACGAGAGAGTGTTCGAATAGCATGAACCGTTCCATTGCTGTTGCGAATCACGAATTACGAATGACGAATCACGAGCGCTCGTCCTGACGCGGTTACTTGTCACGCGTTACGCGTCACGATATCTTTGCTAGGACGTGGCTTCGCGCCAGAGCGCCTCGTACTGCGATCGCTCCCCGGCGCTGAGGCGCCCGCCGTGGCGCTGGCGCAGCATGCCCAGCGTGTTCTTCGCCGCGCCCTTGCGGCCGGCGCTGAGCTGGGCGATGGCCAGGTTGAAATAGGCGTTGACGAAGCCCGGGTCGGCGGCGACGGCGGTGCGCAGCCGCTCGATGGCCTGTGCCGCGTCCCCGAGGTAGAGATAGGTCACGCCCAGGCCGTTCAGCGCCGTGACCAGCTTGGCGTCCACGGCCACCGCCCGCGAGAAGTACTCCTCGGCGCGCTGCAGGCTCGGCCGGTCCTTGCGCTGGCGGAACAGGGTCAGGTGCAGGGTGCCCATGCCGCTCAGGGCCAGCGCCTGCCGGGGATCGAGCTCGAGGGCGCGGGTGAAGGAGGCCAGCGCCTCGTCCCCCTGGCCGCGGTCGAGCTGGGCCAGGCCCAGCTGCGTCCAGTGCGCCGGGTTGCCGGCCTGCTCGCCGACCAGGCCGCGCAGCAGGCCTTCCGCGAGCTCCGGCTGCCCGAGCTTGAGCAGCAGCTTGGCCGCCTGGGCGCGGACGTCGGCTTCCAGCGCGTCGGGACGGTCGCCGGCCTGGCGCAGGAGGCGGCGCAACGCCTCCAGCGCCTCCGGCGCGCGCCCCGCCTCCAGGCTGAGGTCGGCTAGGGCGAGGCCCAGCTTGGCGCCGTCGGGCTCCAGGTCCCAGGCCTGGCGAAAATGGGTGATGGCCTTCTCCAGCTGCTTCTGGTTGCGGTAGAGCTCGCCCAGCAGCAGGTGGGCTTCGACGGTCTTCGGGTCCTTGGCCAGGGCGCGCAGCGCCGCCGCCTCGGCGCCGTGCTTGTCGCCGCGCTCGCGCAGGTAGCCCGCCAGCACCATGTCGAAGCGCGTCAGGCTGGGAAAGCGCTCGCTGGCCTCGCGCAGGGCGGCACGTACCCGGGCCGGGTCCTTGCGCGCCAGCGCCAGCTCGTAGTACATGTCGTAGAACTGGGGGAGCGTGCGGTCGATGCCGCTGGCGCGCAGGGCGGCGAACTGTCGGGCGGCGGAGTCGAGGCGCCCCTGGCGTACCTCCTCGCGGGCCTTCATCAGTAAGTTCAATGGCCCGATGCCGTCCTTGGGGTCGTCGCCCGAGCCCTGCCAGGCCTGGTTCCCGGCCGCGGCCAGGTAGCCGAGGGCGCGCAGGCGCGCCTGGTTGGCGCGCGTCTGCTGCGGCCGCAGCGCCGAGGCGCCAGCGGGCACCGTGCGGCTCAGCAGGTCGTCCAGCTCGCGCGCCAGGCGCTTGGCCTGCGCGTTTTTCTGCAGGTACAGGTTGCTCTTTTCCAGCGGATCGGCGGCGAGGTCGTACAGCTCCGGCTTGGGCAGGGAGATGTACTTCCAGGAGCCGCTCAGCAGTCCCGACAGGGGCGCCCAGCCCATCTCCTCCATGCCGTACAGGCTCTCGAAGTAGAGGGGGGCCTCGCCGCCGTCCTCCCCGGCGGAGCGGAGCAGCGTCCCCAGGCTGCGCCCCTGCATGCCGGCGGGGCGCGGCAGCCGGCAGAGATCGAGCACGGTGGGCAGCACGTCGACCAGTCCCACCGGCCGCTTCACCGCCCGGCCGCCGGCGAAAAGGCGCGGCAGGCGGAAGATGAGCGGCACGCGCAGCGACTCCTCGTAGCAGAAGACGCCGTGCCCGCTCTCGCCGTGCTCGTCGAAGCCCTCGCCGTGGTCGCCCACGGCCACCACCAGGGTGTTCTCCAGCAGGCCGCGCTCCTCCAGGTCGGCCAGCATGCGGCCGATGGTCTCGTCCATGAAGGCGATCTCGCCGCGGTAGGGGTCGCCGGCGAAGCGCTCGCGGTAGGGGGCGGGCGGCGCGTAGGGGGCGTGGGGATCGTAGAGGTGCACCCAGCAGAAGAAGGGCGCCCCGGGGGCGCCGTCCAGCCAGCGGCGGAACTTGTCGTGCACCCGGTCGGCGGTGATCTCGGAGCGGAAGTTGGTGTAGCCCTGCGGCTTGTCCAGCGCGTCGTCGTAGCGGTCGAACCCCTGGGCCAGTCCGAACTTGGCTTCCAGCACGAAGGCGGCGATCATGGCCGCGGTGGAAAAGCCGGCGCGCTTCAGCTCCTCGGCCAGGGTGGCCTCCTCGGGGCGCAGCGCATAGGTGCCGTTGTTGCGCACCTGGTGGGCCTGGGGCCCGCGGCCGGTCATCAGGCTGACGTGGGCCGGCAGGGTGAGCGGCGCGGTGGTATAGGCGCGCTCGAAGCGCACGCCCTCGCGGGCCAGGCGGTCCAGCACGGGCGTCGCGGCGCGGGCGTCGCCGTAGCAGCCCAGGCGGTCGGCCCGGGTGGTGTCCAAAGTGATGAGCAGCAGGTTGAAGCGGCCGCCGGCGGAGCCGCCCGGCCCCGGCTGCTGGCGGCGGCAGGCGCCGACAGCGAACGCCAGGGCCAGCAGCAGCGCCGCGGCGGCGGCGCCGCGCCACCGCCTCGCGAACGTGGGCACGGGGCTATTTCTTCTGCAGCAGCTCGAGCAGCGCCTGGCCCTCGGCGAAGCCGGGGTCGTCCTTGCCGATCTCGATGTACTTCTTCAGGTGCTCGACCGCCTTGTCCATCTGGCCGCGGTTCATGGCCACGTAGGCCAGCTTCAGGTAGGGTTTGGGCCACTCGGGCTTGATCTGGACGGCCATCAGGTAGTATTTCTCGGCCTCCTCGGGCTTGTTGCGGGCGAACATGATCTCGGCCACGTTGAAGGGCAGGGCCGGGTCGCTGGGCTGGATGTCGATCGAGCGCTGGAAGTTCTCCACCGCCGGCTTCCACTTCTCCTGGCGCAGGTAGACGTCGCCGATGCCGGCGAAGACCAGCGAGGCGGTGGTATTGCCCTTCAGCTCGGGGTTCTCCTTGGTGACCTCGGCCAGCACCTTCTGGTATTCGGCCAGGGCCTCCTCGTAGTCGCCCATTTCGGTCATGCAGTTGCCGATGTAGACGCCGATCTGGTAGTTGGCCGGGTTCTTCTGGGCGAACTCCTGGTACAGGGCCAGCGCCTCGGCGTACTGGCGCTTGTCGAACAGGTCGTGGGCGCGCAGGATGGCGTCGCGGTTGGGGTCGCCGGCGATGCCGGTGCCGCCCTTCTTGAGCACCAGGTGGATCTCCGGATTGGGCTTGGCGCCGCTGACCGGCTGCTGGGTGGTCGTGGAGGCGTAGCCCTCCAGGGCGCCGGTGACCTGCACCGTGCCCTTGCCCAGGCCGAGGAAGCCCCACTGTCCCTTGTTGTTGGACCTCGTCTCGCGGGTATTGTTGAACTCCATGTACTTCAGGGTGATGGTCGCGTTCTCCAGCGGGGCGCCGTTCTCATCGACCACGGTGCCGGTGAGGCGGCCGTTGCCGCGGCCCTCCTGGGCGGGGAGCGCGACGGCGACGGCCAGCAGCAGGGCGCCGGCCAGGAAGTGACGGATGGTGTTGCGCATGCATATCCTCCTTATCTTGGTTCGACGGTTCGCTTCACTTTTTTTTCACTGCCAGGAACAGGCGGTTCGAGCGGCCGCTGACCTGGTCCGAGACCAGCAGGTCGACCTGGTTGCGTCCCGGCGCCAGCGGGATCGCCCACTCCAACTCCAGCTTCTCCTTCTCCTGCCCCGGAACGCCGAGCGCGACCCGCTGCTCCTCCTTGCGGCTCACGATGCGGCCGTCGCTGTGGTAGACGTTGGCCGCCATCTGCACGCGGGCGTAATAGGAGCCGTCGGGATCGATCTCGTAGCGCAGCTCCCTGGCGGCGAGGACGACGCGCACGACGCCGCGGGCGGCGTCGACGTCGGCCTTGAACGGCAGGAACGGCTCATCGGCGGACTTGGCGCCGTCGCGGATGAAGCGGGTCTTGCCCGCCTTCAGCAGCGCCAGCAGCCGCGGCGAGGTGCGAAGCATGTCCAGCTCGTAGATGCCGAAGCCCTGGCGGTCGACAAAGACGACGTTGACGCTGAGCAGGGGATAGGGCCAGACAATGACGCCGGAGGTGGTGTCGGACGCCGAGTCGCGGTTGTAGGGGGAGGCGCTGGGGTAGGGCGTCGAGCCGGCGGTCATGGTGTCGGGCGGCCCCAGCACCAGGTAGATCATGCCCCGGGCCGTGTCCCAGCCCGGGCGGTTGCCCTCGCGCAGGTAGCGGCCGACGAATTCGAAACGCTCCTCCAACTCGTCGCGGAACTCGTTCTCCGTCGTGAGGGGATCGGGGTCGCGGATCTCCCAGAAGGCGTCGATGAACTCCCGGCGCAGTTCGGGGGTGGCCAGGTTGCGGAAGCGCTTCTCCTCGTCGCGGGTCATGAAATAGCGCGCCATGCGGTAAAATTCCTCGCTGTCGGCGTCGAGCTTGGGCGCCGCGGCGACGGGCCGCAGCAGCGCCAGGCCGAGGAGTAGGGCGGCGCAGGCCAGGGGAGCCAGTCGTTTCATGGGGCCTCCGTCTGCCGCAGCACGGCGGCGATGTCGGGCTGCTCCGCCTTGATCTTCAGCGACGCCGCCAGCGCCTTGCGCGCTTCCTGGGGGTTGCCCAGGCGCAGCAGCGAGAGGCCGAGGCCGTTGAGCACCGAGATGTCGCTGTCGTAGAGGGCGTTGGCGCGCAGCAGCTCGTCGACGGCCTCCTGCCAGCGGCCGAGGCGGTACAGGGCCTTGCCGCGCAGGGCGAAGCGGTCGAAGGCATGCGCGCCCTGCTCCGGCAGTGGGGCGGACACCTCCAGCGCCCGCTCGGGCTTGGCCTGGGCGAGCAGGAAGCGGGCGAAGGCGACTCGCAGCGGCAGGTTGTCGCCGCCCTGGCGCAGCGCCTCGTCGTACTCGCGCTCGGCGTCGTCGGGGCGGCCGCTGGCCTCGTACTGGGCGGCCAGCATGGCGCGGAAGGCGTACTCGCGGGCGGCGGGAACGCTCGGCGCCGCCACGGCCGGGTGGGACACCGCCGGCAGCCGCGAGACGGTGAAGTTCGTCTCGTCGCCGGCGATCTCGCCGCCTCGGGCGTCGCGCAGGACGGCGCGCAGGCGGTAGTAGCCGGGGGGCAGCGCCCCCAGCTCGACATGGTAGGTCTGCACCCGGTCGCCGCCGCTCGAACGCGGCTGCAGCCGCCGGGAAACGGGAGCGGCGCCGGCGGCCGGAACGCTGGTCAGCTCGACTTCCGGCGGGGCGCCGCCGGGAGCGGCGCCGAAGTCGGCGCCCAGCAGCGCCTGCAGCGGCTCCTTCTCGCCGAAGGTGCGCTGGGGATCGGGGCTGGCCTGCAGGTTGCGGGTGGCGAAGGCGGAGAAGACGGCGCGGGCGCCGGCCTGCACGCGGTAGGAGACGAGCGGGCCGAAGACCGCCGCCTGGCCATCGCCGGGCACGCGCACCCGCTCGCTGAAGGTGGCGAATTCGTTGTTGACCGAGTTCTGCACCAGCACGGTCAGCTCGAAATCGCCGGCGATCACCGGGATCATGTCGGCCAGCACCAAGCCGTCGGCCAGCGTCTTCTCCATGCCGGCCTGGTCGTAGGCGAAGGGCAGGGTCTTGGTCTGCTGGAAGACGATCGCCTCGCCCCGGCGCAGGTCCACCGCCATCTTGTAGGAGCAGGCGTATTGCTTGGTGTCCGGCGAGAAATCGACCGATATGCGCTCGGGCCAGATGGCGAAGTGCAGGAAAGTCAGCCGCGACACGGGATCGCGCAGCAGGAGCACCTCGCGGCGGCTGCCCAGGTAGTCGGCCGAGTTCTCGACGTTGACATAGGCCTTGAAGCGCTGGAACTGGTTGGCGTAGGTGGTGTTGATGTTCTGCTTGGGCAGGTCGCTGATCTTGGCCATCAGCGTCAGGTCGCGCATGGAGGGCGAGAAGTTGGTGGTCTTTTCGCCGGGGATCAGCGACAGGGCGATGTCGGCGACCTCGGGCTTGATCTCGTTGAGCTTCTTGACGATGGCCTGGTAGTCGGTGGAGCGGAACTCGCCCACCCCGGTGATCAGCAGCTGGTCCGGGCCGTCGACGGCCGGGATGTACAACTTGAAGTCACCGGCGTTGCCCTTGCGGTAGAACACGACGTTGAACATCGTCGGCATGCCCTTGCCCGGCTCGCCGTAGTAATCCCAGATCTCGATGGGGTAGAGGTAGCTGCTGAAGACCTCGTCGCGGCTGACCGGCGGCCCCAGCAGGATGTAGATGCGGCCGCGGTCGGTCTTCCAGCCGGGCAGCGGCGAGGAGAAGCCGAAGTAGCGGTTGACGTACTCGAAGCGGCGGACGTGCTCGTCCTTGAACTCGTTGGCCGGCGTGCCGCGGCTGGGGTCGCGCTGGTTCCAGAAGATGTTGATGAAGGCCTCGCGGTCGCGGTCGTTGTCCAGGTCGATGAAGATGCGGCGCTCGTCGGGGGTGATGATGTATTCGACCAGCTCGAGCCATTGGCGGTATTTCTCGGCCAGGGGCGGGCGCTTGGGCGCATCGCCGCGGGAAGCCCCGCCCAGGAGCAGGAAAAGACCCAGCAGCAGGGCCGCCCGCCGTCGGGAGCGGTGGAACATCGGTCGGGTTGCTGGAGAATGCATGGTGCTTGGATCCTCTTTTTCCTTATTATACCATATTATAGACGCCGGCCGAAACACGGCCGTTTCATGAAAACCGAGATCCGTAATTCGTAATTCGTGGTTCGAAATTCGGAAGAAAAGCGGCAATAGACCAGTCTTTTGCGGCTATGAATTATGAATTACGCCTGACGAATTGCGATAGCCCCTGCCAAAAGAACTACAGGGGGAACGATCACTCCTGATTCGTAATTCGGAAGAGGAACTGCAACGGATCGATCTGTTGCGGTTACGAATTACGAATTACGTCTAACGAATTACGATCGCTTCTGCCGCTATTTTTCGTCCTTCCAGGCCTTCATGACCGCCTTCAAGCCGTCCGCCGGCTCGGCCGTGGTCTCACACACGCCGCCGGTGGCCCGGGCCGCCTTGCTGAAGGCCGAGTAGACGTCGCCCGAGTTCTCCAGCAGATTGCCGGTTGCCGACGTGGTCTTGCCGGTGACGTAGACGAAATGCAACTTCAGCGGCACCTCCTTGAAAAACTCGGCCAGGGCGGCGCCGTCGAAGGGTTCCTTCAGGTTGCCGATGGTGAACAGCTCGTTGGCCTGGAAGGCGAACTTGGGCATGTCGCCCAGGATGTTCAGCGCCTCACGCCGCGGCACCGGCCGGAATTCGCGCTCGAACAGGACGATAATGTGGTTCTCTCCCTTCTGGCCGCGGAAGGCGCCGGCCAGCTGGCGCAATGCGGCCTCGTTGACCTTGCGCAGGACGGCCAGGTTGTCCAGCCCCTGGCGGTAGCCGTTGAAGAGCTCGCTGAGGTCCCGGGTTTCCCTGCCGCCGCCCATGCCGCCGGCTTCGGGGACCCCCGAAGGCATCACGAAACCCTCCAGGTTGCGCACGGCGATCTCCAGGTCCTTGGTGACCTGCTGGTAGTTCTGCGCCGCCTGGGAGATGTCGCCGCGCAGCTTCTCGTGCATCATGGCGATCAGCTCCGTCTTGGGCCGGGCCAGGGTCTGCGGCGAGAAGCCGTAGAGCCGCGCCGGCGACTGGATGATCAGCTGGTCGCTGGGGCCGAGCATGCGGTTGAAGACCGTCTCCAAAGCGGCATCTACGCCGCCGGTGACTTCGCGGAACTCGAAGAAGACGATGATGTTGCGCGGCCCGGCGGCCTGCAGCGGGGCGGGAACGGCCAGGGCGGCCAGTGCCAGGAACAGGGCCAGCAGGGAAATCGATTTTTTGCGTCGCATGGCATCTCCTGTGGATTGTCTCGATGGAATGATACTCCTTTGTCAAATATAAATACAGGGAGGACGATCACTCGTGATTCGTAATTCGGAATTCGGAAAAAGAACCGCAACGGATCGGCCTTTTGCCGCTACGAATCACGAATTACGCCTTACGAATTACGATAGCCCTTTTCTATTTCCAGGATTTAAGAATCGTTTTCAGCCCATCGCTGGGCTCGGCGGTCGTCGTGCACACGCCGCCGGTGGCCTGGGCCGCCTCGCTGAACGCCGAATAGACGTCGCCCGAGTTCTCCAGCAGGTTGCCGGTTGCCGACGTGGTCTTGCCGGTGACGTAGACGAAATGGAGCGTCAGCGGCACTCCCTTGAGGAACCCGGCCAGGGCGTCGGCGTCGAAGGGTTCCTTCAGGTTGCCGATGGTGAACAGCTCGTTGGCTTGGAAGGCGATCTTGGGCATGTCGGCCAGCACGTTCAAGGCCTCGCGCCGGGGGACCGGCCGGAACTCGCGCTCGAAGAGGACGATAATATGGTTTTCGCCCTTCTGGCCGCGGAAGGCGCCGGCCAGCTGGCGCAGGGAGGCGTCGTTGGCCTTGCGCAGGACGGCCAGGTTGGCCAGCCCCTGGCGGTAGAAGTTGAACAGCTCGCCCATGTCGCGGACCTCGGGCAGGGCGCCGCTCGACTCGAGGTCGGGGTAGGCGAGGCTGGCGATGTTGCGGGCCGCCGTCTCGAGCTCGCCGATCACCTGCTTGTAGGTCTGCGCCGCCCGGGTGATGTCGGCGCGCAGCTTGTCGTTGATGGCCGCGACCAGCTCGGCCTTGGGCCGGGCTAGGGTCTGCGCCGAGAACCCGTAGACGCGGACCGGCGACTGGATGATGAGCTGGTCGCCGGGCGCGAGCATCTTGTCGAAAACCGTCTCCACGGCGCTCTCCACGCCGGCGACATCATCGCGGAGCTCGAAGAAGACGATGATGTTGCGCGGCCCGGCAGCCGCCAGGCGGCACGGGGCGGCCAGGGCGGCCAGGAACAGGATGAGGGTGAGAATGAAGGCGGGAGATTTTCGGGGCATCAGGGCCTCCTAGGGAAGTTTATGGGATCATCCTACACCCAGGAATTAAGAATCTCAAGGGAAGACAGAGGGAAGAGTGAGGGAGGAGAAAGGGAAGAGAGAGTGGGAAAGGCCTTTTCAGAACCTCTTTCTCACTTTATTTTCCCTCTGCCTTTCCCTCTGTCTTCCCTCATTCTTCCCTGGATCCGCTCAATTTTGAGCCCTGCCAGGCCTTCAATACCGCTTTCAGCCCGTCCCTTGGTTCTGCCGTCGCCGCGCATACGCCGCCGGTGGCTTCGGCGAGCTTGCTGAAGGCGGAGTAGATGTCGCCCGAACTCTCAAAGCGGTTGCCGGCGATCGTCGTGTTCTTGGAGGTGACGTAGACGAAGTGCAGGGTCAGCGGCACGCCGCGGAAGAAAGCGGCCAGCGCTGGCACGTCAAAGGGCGGGTCAAGCTCGGTCGCGGAGAACATCTCGTTGGCCTTCATGGCGAAGGCGGGCATGTCGGCCAGCGCGTTCAGCGCCTCGCGGCGCGGGATGGGGCGGAACTCGCGCTCGAAGAGGACGATGACGTGGTTTTCACCCTTTTGGCCCTGGAAGGCGCCGCTGAGCCGGCGCAGCGAGGCGGCGCTCACCTGGCGCAGCTGCCGCAGGTTGGCCAGGCCCTGGCGGTAGAGGATGAACATCTCGCCCAGGTCCTTGTTGGCGTCCACCACGCCGGTCGGGTAGGCGAGCTCGGCGATCTCCAGCGCCGCCGCGTCCAGGTCCAGGAGGACCTGCTTATAGCCCTGGCCCGAGCGGGAAATGTCGCCGCGCAGCCGGCCCTGCAGGGAGACGGCCAGCTCGGCCTTGGAGCGTCCCAGGCTGGCCGGCGAGAAGCCGTAGGTCCTGGCCGGCGACTGCACGATCAGCTGGTCGCCGGGCCGCAGCATGCGCCCGAACAGGAAGGAGACGGCCTCCTCGATGCCGTTGGCGTTGTCGAGGAACTCGAAGTAGACGATGATGTTGCGCGGGGCCGAGGCATGAAGGCGGGCGGGAGCGGTCAGGATGCCCAGAAGCAGTGCCAAAACGCCGATCGTGATTTTATGGCGCATCAGATTCTCCTCGGGACAGTGCATGGGATCATTCTACACCTGAGAACCACCCATCTCAAGGGAAGACAGAGGGAAGAGAGAGTGGGAAAGGCATTTTCAGAACTTCTTTCTCACTTCGTTCTCTGCGGAAAGGCCTTTGTCTTCAACTTGGTACGTGGTACGTGGTACGTGGAACCTCGACGGACCGAGAGGTTTTCTAGTCCAGCCCCTCTGTCTTCCCTCATTCTTCCCTGTTTCTTCCCTGAGGCCGGTGCGTTGAAGCGGTACTGGCGCTTGAACGACTCGACCTCTTCCTCGCGCAGCTCGCGCCACTCGCCCGGCGGCAGCTTGCCCAGGGTGATGCCGCCGATGGCCACGCGGCGCAGCTTTTCCACCGGGTGGCCCGAGAACTGGAAGGCCTTGCGCAGGATATGCTTTTTGCCCTCGGTGATGGTCACGCGCAGCCAGGAGTTGCCGGCGCTGGTGCGGCTCTGCGGCTCGATGACGAAGGGGTTGAGACGCTCGCCCTCCAGGACGAAGCCGCGCTCCAGCTTGCCGCGCTCGGCCTCGGACAGCTCGCCCTTGATCTTGAGCAGGTAGGTCTTGGGCACGCCGTTGCGCGCCGAGAGGATGAAGTTGGCCAGCTCGCCGTCGTTGGTCAGCAGCATCAGGCCGTCGGAGTGGAAGTCGAGGCGCCCCACCGGGAAGACGCGCTCGCGGATGCGGCGGATGAGGGCGGCGACTGTCGGCCGCCCCTCGGGATCGGACAGGGTGGAGACGACCCCGGCCGGCTTGTTGAGGATGAAGTAGCTCCGCGCCTGCGGCGCCCGCCGCAGCGGCCGGCCGTCGAGACGCACCTCGTCGCCGGGATGGCGCACCGGGTGGTTGGGGTCGGTCACGGCCCGGCCCGCCACCTGGAAGCGCCCCTCGTGGATCCAGCGGCGGATGTCGCGGCGGCTGGCCACGCCGCATTCCTGGAGGAACCTCTGCAGCTTGATTTCCCTCATTTGCCGATCCTCAGCCGCTTGATGAGCTCGTAGAGGGTGGAGGGCTTCAGTTGCAGCTCCTCGGCGGCTTTCTTCTGCACCCAGTTGGTGCGCTCCAGCGTCTCGACGATCAGCTGGCGCTTGTAGGCGTCGACGCGCTCGTTGAAGCCGCCGTCGTCGGGCCGCGGCGCGCGCAGGCCCAGGATCTCCGGCGCCAGCGACTCGGGCTCCAGCGTCTCGGAGTTGGACAGCAGCACGGCGCGCAGCATGGCGTTCTGCAGCTCGCGGATGTTGCCCGGCCAGTTGTAGTCCATCAGCTGGCGCAGGAACTTGGCGCCCATGCCCTTGATGGCCTTGCCGTTCTCGCGGGCGAAGCGCTTGAGGAAGGCCTCGGCCAGCAGCGGGATGTCCTCCTTGCGCTCGCGCAGCGGCGGCAGGTGGATGTTGATGATGTTCAGGCGGTAGTACAGGTCCTCGCGGAACTCGCCGCCCTTCACCCGCGCCATCAGGTCGATGTTGGTGGCGGCCAGGACGCGCACGTCGACCTTCTTGATCTGGCTGCCGCCCAGGGGCTGGATCTCCTTCTCCTGCAGGACGCGCAGGATCTTGGACTGCGTCTCGTCGCTGAGGTTGGCGATCTCGTCGAAGAAGATGGTGCCGCCGTCGGCCTCCTCGAAGATGCCCTTCTTGTCGGCGACGGCGCCGGTGTAGGCGCCCTTCTTGTAGCCGAACAGCAGGCTTTCGAACAGGTTGGCCGGGATGTTGCTGGAGTTGAAGGGCGAGAACGGCATGGCGCGGCGGTTGGAGTGGGAGTGGATCGCCTTGGCGATCAGCTCCTTGCCGGTGCCGCTCTCGCCGGTGATCAGCACCGTGGAGTTGGAGTCAGCGACGCTCTCGACGATGCCCAGCACCTTCTTCAGCAGCGGGCTGCGGCCGATGATGTTCTCGAAGCCGAAGCGGTCGTCGAGGGCGCGCTTCAGCTGCGTGTTCTCCTGGTTCAGCCGCCGCTCCTTGACCACGCGCTCCACGCGGTGGCGCAGCTCGACGTTGTTGAACGGCTTCTGCAGGTAGTCCAGGGCGCCCTGGCGGATGGCCTCGATGGCCGCCTCGATGGTGCCGAAGGCGGTGAGGAAGATGACGCGCACCTGCGGGTCGTCCTTCTTCAGCTCCTTGAAGATCTCCAGCCCCGAGCTGCCGGGGATCATCTGGTCCATGATCACCACGTCCACGTCGCTGGAGTGGTTGCTCTTGGCCTGCGCCTTGTTCTCCGAGATGCGCAGCTCGTACTCCGGCTCCTGGAAGATGCGCTTGAAAATGTCGTGGATGACGATCTCGTCGTCGACCAGGTGGACGATCTTCTTTCTCATAGGTTCATGCTCCTCAGCGGGCTCTGCAGGGGGAAGGTGATGATGAAGGTGGTGCCGCGGCCGACGCGGCTGTGCGCCTCGATCTCGCCGTAGTGCTCCTTGACGATGTTGTAGACGATGGCCAGCCCCAGGCCGGTCCCCTGGCCGACATCCTTGGTGGTGAAGAACGGGTCGAAGATGCGCTCCAGGTCACGCGGGGCGATGCCGCGGCCGCTGTCCTTGAAACGCACCGTTACCTGCTCGGCGCTCTCCTCGCCGCCGACGGAGATCCAGCCTTCGCCGTCGATGGCGTCGATGGCGTTGATGAACAGGTTGATGAACAGCTGCTGCAGCCGGGTGGGGAAGCCGGCGAAGCGGCCGCGGAACTCGGCCTCGCGGCGCACGCGGATGTTCTTCTTCTTCAGCTTGTGCTCGACCAGGGCCAGGCTCTCGTCGAGGACGCGGTTCAGGTCGACGGGCCCGGGCTGCTGCCCCTTCTGGCGCGAGAAGTCGAGCAGGGTGCGCACGATCTTGTTGGCGCGCAGCACCTGGTCCTGCATCTTGGCGATCAGCTCGGGATTGTCGCGGCCGCCGGGGTTGTCGAGCAGGAACTGGCAGTAGGAGGAGATGCCGGTCAGCGGCGTGTTGATCTCGTGGGCGATGCCCGCCGACAGCAGGCCCAGCGAGGCCATCTTTTCCGAGGTGACCAGCTGGTTCTGGATGCGGTTCTTCTCGGTCACGTCCTCGAAGACGAAGATGCGGCCGGAGATGCTGCCCGACTCGTCCTTGAGCGGCGAGACATAGAGGTCGAAGAAGGTCTCGGCCTCGCCGATGGGGACCTTGACGTTGCGCAGCGTGTGCGTGCCCGGCTGGCCGGGCTGCAGCCGCTCCCACAGCTCGCGGCCCAGCAGCTGCGGGGCCCGCTTGCGCAGCGCCTTGGCGCGCGGGATGCCCCAGCGCTCCTCCATGAAGGTGTTCCAGGTCTGCACCAGGTTCAGCCGCGAGACGACCAGGATGCCCAGGTTGATGTTCTCGATGATGTTCTCGTTGAACTCCTTGAGCTGGTTGAGTTCGGCCAGCTGCCCCTCCAGGCGCGAGTAGAGGAAGGCGTTCTCCACCGACAGCGCCAGGGGCGAGGCGATGCTGGCCATCAGGTCCCAGTCCTCGACCGTCAGGTAGGAGTGGTCGGTCTTGCGGCCCATGGCCACGACGCCGACCAGGCGCTCGCCGATGCGCAGCGGCTGGAACTGGAACAGCTTCTCGGCGGGCATGGCCGCCTGGTCGCCGGGGAACTTGGTGGCGAACTCCTGCTCGGAGAGGAACACCAGGTGGTCGCGGCTTTGCAGGGCGTCGAGGAAGCTGCGGGTCAGAAAGAACCGCCGGCGGCCGGGCAGCGAATAGAACAGGTTGTTGCGGTAGGGGACCAGCAGCGAGGCGGCCTGCAGCTGGAAGCCGCGGCCGATGATCTCCAGGAAGTTCTGCGACAGCGAAGAGAGGTCGCGCTGGGCGCTGATCGAGCCCTCCAATTCCTTCAGCTTGCGCTTGAAGTTGAAGGTCTCGCGGTAGAACAGCCGCTCGAAGACGCGCTGCAGCGTCCCTTCCAGGGGCTTGAACAGCAGGCCGGCCATGAGGATGGCCGCCAGCGACCAGAAGATGCCCAGCAGCTTGTTCTGGCCGATGTTCAGGCCCAGGAACAGGTAGGTGCCGAAGATGAACAGGAACAGCGAGGAGATCGAGAGCGTCTTCTTGATGATGTTCTCGATGTCGGTCACCCGCCGCGGCGAGAGGAAGTACACCAGGCTCAGCGGCAGGAAGGGCAGGAAGATCATGCTCAGGTAGACGAGCGGACCGGGGGCCGCTTCCGGGGCCTGGCGGGTGAAGTTAAGCAGCAGCAGCGAGACGAAGCTCAGCGAGATGCCGGCCAGGGGGACGAGGTAGCGCTTCTGGCGCTTCTTCAGGACCAGGCTGAGCGAGGAGTGGCCGATGCGCGCCCAGGCCAGCAGCACGTAGACGGCGAAGTACTTCTGGCCCAGGGAGCGGAAGTGGTTGATGGTCGTGGTCAGGACCTCGGCGTCGGGCGCCAGCAGGTTGTGCAGGACGAAGTAGCCGTTGAAGGCCAGCAGCGCCAGCGGCGTCAGGTAGATCAGCAGGTCGCGCAGCCGCGAGTTGAGCCGCTTGAGGCCGCGGGCGCGCAGCGGGTACTGCAGCGCATAGTGCAGCAGCACGGCCGGGAAGAGGGCGAAGCAGGCGGCGTCCAGAACGGTGAACAGGTAGTCGCTGGCGCCGAAATCGCCGGTGGGGGAGAAGATCAGGAACCCCGACAGGGTCAGGCTGAGGACGAAGAACACCTGCGGCGGCGGGAACAGCGTCGCCTGGCGCACGTATACGTTGAGGATGCCCAGGGTGAGCAGCACGGACAGGATGCCGACGAAGACCAGGATGTAATAGGAGAAGGGGGTGAACACCGGGTCGATGTCGACACCGACGTTCTTGAGGATGCCGTCGCGCTCGATCTCGTAGCGGCAGTAGTTGCGGCCGGCGATGGCGCGCAGCAGGTCGATGCGGCCGCCCACCTGGTACTTGTTGACGGCCAGCAGGATGTCGCCGGGGCGGACCTGGCCGCCGGCCGGGGCCGAGCGGCAGACCAGCCCTTGGGGGCCCGGCTCCCAGGCGATGTGGTCGGTGGCCGAGCTCCACTTCAGTTTCTGGAAGATGTTGGCCAGGCTGAGCAGGATGAAGGCTGCGAACATGAAGTGCCAGATGTACTGGCGGGCGGCGTCGGGGACGGCGGCGGCCAGGCGCCGCAGCAGCGGGGGCTTCATAACAGGATGCTGGCCCGGGAGGTGCGGAAGGCCCAGGCCACCTTCTCCCGGGGCTTGAGCGGCGGCAGGGTCTTCTGGAAGAAGCGGCGGGTCAGCATCTCGCGCTCGAACGAGCTGGAAAAGATGTCGTCCTCGCTGTCGGGATAGCTCTCGGCCCTCCCGGCCGGGGGGATGGTGCGCAGCGAGGCGCCGTCGGGATTGGCCTCCTGGGCCGTGGCCTGGAAGGGGGGGGGAGCCAGCAGCAGGGCGAGCAGGAGAACCAGGAACACCTTTTTCATGCCGTCAGCGCCCCGTCGGGCCGCGTCTCCTTTGCCCTGATTATAGCAATACGGGAGGGTTCTGGCAAACCATCAGCGGCGGCATTTTGGGACTTCGATGAGCTTGGCATACGGCGTACGGCATACGGCGTACGGTAAAGCCAAAGTGGGACATTGCTGCGCAATCCTGAATTTCGATGAGTTTTTCAATCCAAGATTGTCAAAGCCATACGCTGAGGTAATTTGTCCGTCACTAGTTGCGCAGCGCTATCTATCGCAGACGTGCTGTTGCCGTATGCCGTCAGCCGTACGCCGAGCTTATTTACACTGAATGGCCCGTGGGGCGTCATTGCCCCGCGGTCGGGGATTGAATAGCCTCCGGGGCTTCGTGACCGCATCGGGCAAAAGGCAAAAGGTAAAAGGAAAAAGGTAAAAGTGAAAGCCCCTGATCCGAAACGTGTCAGGATGAAAAAAGTTCTGCTATTGCTGTTCCTAACACTAACACTATCACTATCACTATTTCTTGTTGTTTTGAATGACCTTCAGCGTCTGCTCGGCGATCTCCAGCTCCTCGTTGGTGGGCACGACCATGACGCGGACGCGCGAGCCGGGCTTGGAGATGGTTCCCAGCCTGCCGAAGGCCTCATGGTTGGCCGCGGCGTCGAACTCGATGCCCAGGAACTCCATGTCGCTCAGGATCAGCTCGCGTTCCCTGCGGCCGCGCTCGCCGATGCCGGCGGTGAAGATGACCAGGTCCGCGCCGTTCATGGCGGCGATGTACGCGCCGATGTACTTCTTGATGCGGTAGGCGAAGATCTCCAGCGCCAGCCGGGCCTGGGCATGGCCGGCGGCGGCCTGGTCGTTGATGTCGCGCATGTCGGAGGAGACGCCGGAGATGCCCAGCATGCCGCTCTTGCGGTTGAGCACGGCGTCGACCTGCTCGCCGCTCAGCCCGAGCGTGCGCTGCAGCACCAGCGGGATGGCCGGGTCGAGGTCGCCGCAGCGCGTGCCCATGGGCAGCCCCTCCAGCGGCGTGTAGCCCATCGAGGTGTCGACCGAGACGCCGTTGCGAATGGCGGCCATCGACGAGCCGTTTCCCAGGTGGCAGGTGATGATCTTCAGCTCCTCCAGCCTGCGGCCCATGGCCTTGGCCCCCTGCTTGGCCACGTAGAAGTGCGAGGTGCCGTGGAAGCCGTAGCGGCGGATCTTGTGCTCGCGGTAGTACTCGTAGGGCAGGGGGTATATGTAGGCCTTCTCCGGCATGGTCTGGTGGAAGGCGGTGTCGAAAGTGCCGGCCATGGGAATGCCGGGCAGGATCTTCTGGCAGGCCTCGATGCCGGTGATGTTGGGCGGGTTGTGCAGCGGCGCCAGCGGGATGCACTCCTTGAGCGCGGCCAGCACGGCCGGGGTGATGGGTACGGTGCCGTTGAACTTCTCGCCGGCGTGGACCACGCGGTGGCCGATGGCGAAGATCTCGCTCTTGTCGCGGATGACGCCCTTGGCGGGGTCGGTGAGCAGGCTGACGATGAGCTGCACTCCCTCCTCGTGATTGGCCACGTTGCGGTTGACGACGTGCTTGGTCTCGCCCTGGTAGTAGTTCAGCACCGAGCCGGGGATGGCGATGCGCTCCAGCAGGCCCTTGGCCAGGACCTGCCCCGTTTCCATGTTGAGCAGCTGGAACTTGATCGACGAACTCCCGCAATTGATGACCAGTATCTTCATGGCTCCCCCGTGTTTTGCCCGAGTGATTTAGTTTAGATTATAACGCTTCCCGGGCGGAAATCAATGGCAAAAATTTAGAATTTAACTAATCGCAACAAGATGGAACTCGCCGGCCCTTAGTGGTAGTGATAGTGGTAGTGGTAGGAACTGCATGTGCCGACCTAATAAGACCTTGTTGGTATCATGGGAAACATCCGAATAGCACTTTCCTATAGGGCATTTTCGTGCTCGCTACTATCACTACCACTACCACTATCACTTGTTTTCCGTCTTTGCCGCCGGCCGGGACTATGGTAAAATGCATGATGCGCAAAACACGGATCTTCCTGCTCCTGACCCTGCTCGCCACGGCGCCGCTGCTCGCCTACGTCGGCCCGGGCGCCGGCTTCGCCTTCGTCGGCTCGTTCTTCTTCATCTTCGCCGCCTTTTTCCTGGCCGTCTTCAACTTCCTCACCTTCCCCGTCCGCGCCCTGCTGCGCTTCATCAAGCGGGCGCGCATCATGAAGAAGGCCAAGTTCAAGCGCGTGCTGCTGATCGGCTTCGACGGCATGGACTACAACCTGTTCCGCCGCTTCCAGAAAGAAGGGCACAAGTTCCCCCATTTCGAGAAGCTGGCCAGGGAAGGGACTTTTTCGCCGCTGTGGAGCACCGAGCCGCCCATCTCGCCGGTGGCCTGGTCGACCTTCACCACCGGCGTCAACCCCGGCAAGCACAACATCTTCGACTTCCTGACCACCGACCGCGCCACGTACATGCCCAAGATGGCCGGCTCCGACATCATTCCGCCGCGGCGCACCCTGCGCGTCGGCGGCTGGGAGTTCCCGCTGGGCAGCCCCAAGATCGAGCTGAAGCGCAAGAGCCAGAGCTTCTGGAAGATCGTCGGCTCCAAGGGCGTCTACGCCTCGGTGCTGCGCATGCCCTTCACCTTCCCCCCGGAAAAGTTCTACGGCTCGATGCTGGCCGGCCTGGGAACTCCCGACCTGCGCGGCACCCAGGGCAGCTTCAGCTTCTACTCCGACGGCGCCGGCGAGAGCTTCGACATCTCCGACGGCGTCTTCGAGCCCCTGCAGCCCCTGGGCGACGGCCGCTTCAGCGGGAAGATCAAGGGGCCCGGCCACCCCTTCCGCAAGGGCAACCCGCCGCTGGAGGTCCCCTTCACCCTGGCGCTGGACCGCGAGGCGCAGCGCGCCGAGATCGCCGTGGGCAGGGAGAAGGTCACCCTGGAGAAGAACCGCCTCTCGCGCTGGGTCAAGCTGGAGTTCAAGGCCGGGCTGGTGACCGTGGCCGGCATCGCCCAGTGGGTGCTGGAGGACACGGCGCCGCTGAAGCTCTACCTGTCGCCGATCAACATCGATCCGGAAAAGCCCTCCATGCCCGTCTCCCACCCCAAGATCTTCTCGGTCTACCTGGCCAAGCTGCTGGGGCCCTATGCCACCCTGGGCATGGCCGAGGATACCTGGTCGCTGAACGAGCGCGTCCTCTCGGAGGGGAACTTCGTCGAGCAGGTCTACCGCACCCAGGAGGAGCGTGAGCGCATCTTCTTCAACACCCTGGCCACGGTGCGCGAGGGGCTGATCGTGCAGGTCTTCGAGACCACCGACCGCATCCAGCATATGTTCTGGCGTTACCTGCCCGACTCGGGCTCGCCGGCGGCCCGGCCCAGCCACGACGCGCGGGTGACAGCCTCGATCCTGGAGAGCTACCGGGCCATGGACGCCTTCCTGGAGAAGCTGTTCGCCCGCATGCGCCCCGACGACTTGCTGATGATCGTCTCCGACCACGGCTTCAGCGCCTTCAACCGCGGCTTTCACCTCAACTCCTGGCTGCACCGCGAGGGCTACCTGGCGCTCAAGGACGGCAGGAAGGAGAGCGGCAAGTGGTACGCCGACGTCGACTGGAGCCGCTCGCGCGCCTACGGCCAGGGGCTGAACGGCATCTTCCTCAACGTGAAGGGCCGGGAGAGCCAGGGCATCGTCGAGCCCGGCGCCGAGGCCGAAAAGCTGAAGAAGGAGATCAAGGAGAAGCTGATGCAGGTGGCCGACCCGCAAACCGGCAAGAAGGCCGTGCGCAAGGCCTACGCCCGCGAAGAGATCTACCGCGGCCCTTACGTGGTCAACGCCCCCGACGTCGTCGTCGGCTACGAGGCGGGCTATCGCGTCTCCTGGGAGTCGGCGGTGAATTACGTGGGCCAGGAGCTGTTCTCCGACAACACCCGCATGTGGAGCGGCGACCACGCCTTCACCCGCGACCAGGTGCCGGGCATCTTCTTCTGCAACCGCAAAATGAAGGAGAAGGACCCCGGGCTGGTGGACATCTCGCCCACGGTGCTGGCCGCCTTCGGCATCGACAAGCCGGGATTCGTCGACGGCCGCGACCTGGGCATCGGCTGACGAATTTCCTGATTGAAAACCCCCTTTTTTTGAATATATAGGTCTATAGCGGACAAAAAGGGGTGGGCCATGATCAAGAAAAGGGAGGAGAAGCGCGTACCTTTCCGGAAGTTGATCATCTGCAAGTGCGGCGACGAGATGCACCCGGGATTCACGCAGGATGTCTCGCAGCACGGCATCGGCATCCAGTGCATGCACCGCCCCGAGGACAACCGCAAGGTGCGCATCGCCCTGGCCATAGCCAGCGACTCCATTTTCCTCGACGGCGTGGTGCGCTGGACCCACGAGTACAGCGGGGAGCTCGAGAACAAGCCCCACGAGCTGGGCATACAAATCCCGCGGCCGCCCGCCGATTACCTGCGCCTGGTGGCCGATTGCAGCGACCGCGCCCCGGCGCGGGCGATACCTTTTAATGAGCCGCTGAAATAGTAAGAGCTATCGTAATTCGTGATTCGTGATTCGTGACTCGAAACAGTAACAGATCCATCTATCGTGACGCATGACGAGAAGCAGCGATAGATTTTCGAGCTGAGTGACAAGTGGCGAGCAACGATGGCGGCACCATGGCGATCCGTCGCGGTTCGCAGGCTGCCGCCCCCAGCGCGGGGTCTCAGGGCTGCAGGTACTCCCAGTCCCTGATCTCCGCAAACGACTTGGACGCTTCCAGGCAGCGGGGATGACGGAGCACCGACTCGACGTTCACCTCGGGCAGAACGTCCTCGCCGATGCCGCGTTTCACGTAGATCGTGTTGAAGCCGTAGGCGTTGGCGCCGACGAGCCGATAGCCCTTCTGGGCGGCCAGTTTGGCCATGGCCACGGGGGACGCTCCATGGTAGCAGGGATGCTTGCCGGGGAAGAAATAGTCCTTGTCGTAGGGGACGACGATGTTCTGCAGGCCGAACTCGACATGGGTCTCGATGATGACCACGCGCGGCTGGACCGCGTTCAGCGCGTCCCAAATCCAGTAGTCATTGCCGTCAAGATCGATGGACAGCAGGTCGACTTCGCCGGAAAAACCATTTTCCTCCAGCAGGCGGTTGATGTTTTCCCGTTGCACGAAGGCCTGGACGAAGCGCGGCGGGAATTGCCACGTGTCATCATGCCGGGCATAAAAGGCCCGGCCTTTGCGGACGAGACGCGCATTGCCGTCGATGAAGATCCCATGCCAACCGAAGTTGATGGCCAGGTTGGCGCAATTGCTGTTGATCCCGTTATTGCCGCCGATGTCGACGAACAGCTTCCGGTTCGCGCCGATGGCGGCGAAGATATAGAGCAGCATCCCATCTTCCTCGAACTGGGAAAAATTCCGGAAGCCGGTGTCGCTGAGTTTCCAGAACCGACCGCAGCGGATCTCGTTCTGGTAATAATTGAACAGATGGCGCTGAGCCACCTTCGTCTGCGGGGAGCATTTGGGGCCTTGCTTGTTTTGCCAAGGCCTGCTCAACAGGGAACGGATTCGCCTGCTCACCCTTTTGATCATGGATTTCTCCTTTCGCTTTCGTGGCCTGCGGTCGCCAGCGATTGTCTATAGGGTAGGAAAATATGCCGGCTTTGTCAATCCGGGGATGAAGCGGGCCCCTGGGCTCAGGCATGCGGCAGGGATAAGAGAGGAAAGTCAGAGGGAAAGACAGAGGGAAGACGAATTGGGAAAGAGGTTCCAACAGGGCTTTTCCCACTCTCTCTCCCGTCATTCTTCCCTTTCTCTTCCCTCTGCTTTCCCTGAGCGCGGGGTACTAGATGAAGTATTCTAGAATTTCATTGAGCAGCAATATTTTCTGCGCGGGGACGGCGATGTTCTCGTCGCGGCGGACCAGGAATTTTTCCTTCAGCAGGAAGCCGGCCTGCTCGCGGAACGGGTCCAGGGCCGCGGCGGGGATGCCTTCAAGCAGGCGCAGGCCGGTGACGACGCGCCGCTGCGCCGGGTCCAGCGGCTTGCTCCTGGCTTCGGGCAGCCGGCCGCCCCGGACCGCCTCGCCGTAGCGGCCCAGGTCGGCCACGTCGCGGTAGTCGCGGCCGGCCAGGAATCCGGCGGCCGAAGGCCCGACGGCGATGTAGGGCTCCATGCGCCAGTACTTGAGGTTGTGGCGCGAAGCGCGGCCGGGCCGGGCGAAATTGGAGACTTCGTAGTGGCTGTAACCGAGAACGGCCAGGGCGCGGCGTGCCTGATGGTACAGCCGGGCGTCGCGCTCGGGCGACGGCTGGGCACCGGCCGGGAGCGGCGCGTTCTCCAGGATGTAGACCGAGACGTGCTCGGGCCGCAGCGCCCCTAGCAGTCGGAAGTTCAGCTCCATGCTCCGCGCCGTCTGTGCGGGCAGGCCGATCATCAGGTCGAGGCTGACGTTCGCGAAGCCGGCGTCGCGGGCCATGGCCACGGCGGCGACCGAGGCGGCGGCGTCGTGGCCGCGGCGCAGGAAGCGCAGGTCGCGCTCCTGGAACGACTGCACGCCGATGCTCAGGCGGTTGACGCCGGCGCCGCGCAGGCCGCGCAGCCGCGCCGGCGACAGGTCCTCGGGGTTGGCCTCCAGGGTGACCTCGGCGCCGGCGTCGAGGGCGAAGGAGCGCGCCGCCGCCTCCAGCAGCGCCGCCGCCTGGCCGGGCTCGAGCAGCGAGGGCGAGCCGCCGCCGAAATAGACCGAGTCGACGCGCAGTCCCGGGTCGCGGCGCAGGCGCAGCTCGCGCTGCAGCAGGGGCAGGAACGACGCCGCGTCGCGCGGCCGGAAGACGCGCTTGAAGAAGTGGCAGTAGAAGCAGGCGCGGCGGCAGAAGGGGAAATGGACGTACAGGCCGGCGGGTCTCAAATCAGGATCAGGCGCTTCCGCTCGATCCAGCCGGCGACGCGCTCCGAGGCGGCCACCTGCACCCAGGCGCCGGCGCGGTCGACGATGCGCACCTCCAGCCCGGGGTTGACCTTGAACAGCACGGTGTTGTCCTCGCCCGGGCCGCTGCGCAGCGGCGCCTCCGCCTCGGCCACCACGGCCATGTCGCGGCGGGCCGCGCCAACGCGGCGGGAGACGTGGCAGGCGCCCAGGCCCAGGAAGAGGAGCAGCGCGAAGGCCAGGCCGTAGCAGAGCCGGCGGCGGCCGCCGCGGGTGAGCAGCCGGAACAGCAGGACGTTGAGCGCCAGCGCCGCCAGCAGCAACAGGGCGCTCAGCAGGTCCATGCTCACCCAGCTCTCCAGGCGCTGGCGGGAGCGGACGAAGAAGCCGGGAGCGGGCAGGCGGGCGTCGTCCAGGAAATGACGGTCGGTCATGGCGATGTTGCGGGCGATGGCCGGCTCCAGCGGCCGCAGTTTGCGCGCCCGCAGGTAGTACACCTTGGCCTGCAGGAAGTCGCCCAGCTTGTAGTGGCAATTGCCGATGTCGTACAGCGCCTGCCAGTCGCCCGTCTCGCGGGCGACCCCCTGGTAGAGCGCCAGGGCCTCGCGGAAGCGTCCCTGGCCGTAGGCGCGGTGGGCGGCGGTGAAGTCCTCGCGGGCGCCCGCCATGGCGGTGGCGGACAGCGCCGCGCCCGCCAGGACGGCCAGGACCAGGAGGCGGAGCGCGCGGCGCCTCCTCATCGCGTCCTCCGGTCTATGGCGCGGAACAGCGTCCGCAGCGCCAGCCGGTCACGGCGCAGCTCCAGGGCCGACTTGCCCCCCGGCGCGAAGCGGGCCAGCTCCGACTGCCCCTTGAGGAACAGCAGGCGGTCGATGTCGCTTCGCTCCAGCCCCTTTTCGCCCAACGCCTCGGCGACGCGCCGGTCGCTGACTTCGGAGAGGCCCAGCCCCAGCTTGGCGCAGAGGAACCTCTCCACGACCGGCGCCAGGTCCTCGGACCGGCGCACGGCGTCCAGCTCCTTCAGCGCCGCGGCCAGGATGCGGCGGTGGCGCATGCCGGCGCTGGCGGCGATGCCGCGGTCCCAGGCGATGATCTTGAGCAGCGTCAGCAGGTTGACGGCGAAGAGGGCGGCCAGCAGCGGCAGGAACCAGCCCTGGCGGTGGAGCGGCCGCGCCAGCGCTGGCAGCGGGCCGTCGCGGATAAACTCGATGTCCTCGCCCTCCTGCACCACGGCGCTGCCGGGCAGGGTGCGCGTCACCGCCGGCGCCTGCTTCTCGCCGCTGATTTCCAGGCGCACGGGATCGCTGCGCAGCCCGACCACGGCGCTGCGTTCGGGGTCGAAGTAGCGGAACTCGACGGGCGGGAACACGGCCTCGCCCCGGCGCTTGAAGGCCACCGGGATCTCGGCCGCCAGGATGCCGCTGACCGCGGCCTCGGCGAACGAGGTCTCGTGGGTGACCTTGGGCGGGTAGACCACGGCCATGTCGATCTCGGGCAACGCCGGCGGCAGGATGGCCTTGGTGTTGCCGCTGCCGCTGATGCGCAGGCGCAGGGTGATGATCTCGTTGACGTCGGCCTCGCGGCGCGGGCTCTCCAGCGAAAAAGTGAAGCGGCCGACCGGCAGCCCGCGCGCCGCCGCGGGCGGCTCGTTGACCCGCACCTTCAGCTCGGAGGTCGAGCGGCGCAGTTCCTGGCTGGTCATGAATGCCGACGCGGGGTCGGCCAGCTGCAGCTCGAACTGCAGAGGCGGGATGGCCAGCAGCCCGGCCTCGCTGGGGAAGAGAGCCGCCTTGCGGATCTCATAGACCTGGTAGATGACGCCCTGGACGTTCTCGGTCGCGGGCGCGATCGACTGCGGCGTGGGGAACCATTCCTGCCAGAAGCCGGCGAACGAGGCGCTGGAAAGCATGTTCACCGCCTCGATGCGGTTGCGGGTGTAGAGCAGCACGCGGAAGAGGATCTGCTCCCCCTTCAGGCACTCGGGCTTGGAGACCACCGCGCGCAGGTAGGCGTCGACCGGCTGGCGCCGGCCCTGGGCGAAGGGCGAGGAGAAGAAGTCGTCGTCGAACAGCGAGGGCGGCGCAGCCTGCGGCCGGGACGGCTGGGCGAGGCTGCCCTTGGCCACCTCCACCGTGAAGGCCGCGGTGCGGTATTCGCGCCCCTGGTGGCGGTAGGTCACGGGGGGCAAGGGCAGGCGGCCGGTGCGCGTCGGCATCAGGTAGTAGGTGAAACGGGTGGTGCTGGTGGCGGCGCCGTCGCTGAATTGGAACTCGGAGCTGCGCGAGGTCTGCAGCACCTTGAAGTCGTCCAGGTACGACAGGTCGGGCTGCTGCGGGTTCTCGATGTCGCGGAAGGTCAGGGTGTAGATCAGGGTGTCGTCCAGGCCGATCTTGGAGGCGGAGACCTCGGCGGTCACCTGGGCGTCGGCGGCCGGAAGCAGGAGCGGCGCGGTTGCGAGGGCCAGGGCGATCAGCAGGAGGAGCTTACCAGTCCTTTTCATTGCGGGCGGGCTCGGCCTTGTGCTTGCGCTTCTGCTGCTGTTCCTTCTCGTTCTGGTTGAGGAACTGCATCATGGCCTCGTACTTCTGCTTCTGTTGCTCGGCCTGGTCCTGCTGCTGCTGCGGCTGGGGCTGCTGCTGTTGCTGCTGCTCCTGGATCTTCTTCAGGGTCAGCTCGTAGTTCTTCTTGGCCGGCACGTCGTCGGGGGCGAGCTTCAGGCTGCGCTTGTAGCTTTCCAGCGCCTGCGGGTACTGGCCCAGCCGGTACTGGACGTTGCCCAGGTTGTAGTGGAAGGCGGCGCGGGCCGGGCCCAGCCTGGCCGCGTCGGCGCTGGCGAGCTCGTTGAGCGCCTCCTTGTACTTCTTCAGCTGGTAGAGGGCCTCGGCGGTGTTGTTCTTCAGCCGCGGCTCCTCCGGCTTCAGCCCCTTGGCCGAGAGGAACTGCTCCAGGGCGGCGGCGAAATCGCCCTTGCGGAAGGCCTCGATGCCCTTCTGGTTGCGGCGGGCGGCGGGCTCGAACCAGTGCCACGCCCCCAGGGGCCGGGCCAGGGCGGCCAGCAGCAGCAGGGCCGGCAGCGGCTTCAGCCCCGGCGCCATGCGATCCTCCGGTCGCTGAGGGCCATCTCCGCGACCAGCAGGGCGACGGCCAGCAGCAGGGGATAGGCGTAGCGGTCGATCTTGCGGCTCTTGACCTTGCGCGCCAGCTCGCGGCGCTCGTAGGCGCGCAGGATGCCCACCATGGGCGCGATGCCGGCGGCGTCGCCCAGGCGGTAGTACTGGCCGTTGCAGTCGGCGGCGATGCGCGCCAGGGTCTCCTCGTCCAGCCGCGACTTGACGATGCGCCCCTGCTTGTCCTTCTTCCAGCCGCTGGTGCGCCCTTCCGCGTCGCGCAGCGGGATGGGGGCGCCGCCGGCGGCGCCGACGCCCACGGTGAACACGGCGATGCCGCGCTTCTGCAGCTCGCGCACCGCCTCCGGCCAGGCTCCCTCCTGGTCCTCGCCGTCGGTGACCAAAATCATCACCCGGCGGCTGGAGCGGGAGTCGCGGAACAGGCGCAGCCCCAGGGTGAAGGCCTTGCCCAGGTCGGTGCCCTGCTCCTCGGGCGGGCTGGGCTGCGAGGCCAGGGCCAGCAGCTTGAAAGCCTCGTAGTCCAGGGTGGGCGGGCACTGCACGTAGGCCGAGCCGGCGAAGTTGACCTGGCTGACCAGGTCGGTGCGCAGGGCGTCGACGACGGCCGCCACCAGGTTGCGGGCCACCTCCAGCCGCGAGGGCGGCAGGTCCTCGGCGTTCATCGAGGCCGAGGTGTCGAGCAGGAAGACGATCTCCAGGCCGCGGATGTCCAGGGTTTCGTAGCGCTCGCCCCATTGCGGCCGAGCCAGGGCCAGGATGAGGAAGGTCAGGGCGGCCAGCAGCAGCGCCGACTTGAAGAAGTCGATCTCGCGGCCGGAGCGCACCACCGTCCGCGCCTGCGCCGCGTCGGATATGAACGCGCGCAATAGCTGCCTTTTCTTCCTGAAATTGTAGATGACCAGGCCGGTGAACGGCACGAGCAACAGCAGCAGCCACAGCAGATGCGGATAGGCGAAGGTCATGTGAGGAAATCCGCGAGCCGCAGCAGTTCCGATTTTGCCATTGTGGTGTCGATATTATAGCAAAGTGGGGCGCTGAGTGAAAGGAGAGCTGGGCGCACGGCGTACGGCATACGGCGTACGGTGAAGAAAGAGGAAAATGCCCTGGGCGCACGGTGTACGGCATACGGCGTACGGTGAAGAAAGAGGAAAATGCCCTGGGCGTACGGCATACGGCGTACGGTGATGAAAGAGGAAAATGCCCTGGGCGTACGGCATACGGCATACGGTGATGAAAGAGGAAAATGCCCTTGGCGCACGGCGTACGGCATACGGCGTATGGTGAAGCAAAAGTAAAATACCTTTTATGAACGATGCACGGCAAAGGAAATAGCAAAAAAATCCATATTGAGATTCAATGTGTCGATGAATCCGGGTTTGTAAAAAAAGAGATTTGCTATTGCCCTCTACTAACACTACCACTAACACGAACACTTAGGTTAGCTTGCACTGGCAGATTGACATTTCTACTTCTTTACGGTATCTATGTGCATACCGAAATCATAGGAGGAAACAGATGAACCTGGTTGAAAGAGCGAAGAACATCATCTTGGCCCCGGCCAAGGAATGGGACGTGATCAAGGGCGAGTCCCTGACCATCGCCGAGATGTTCACCAAGTACGCCATGATCCTGGCCGCCATCCCGGCCGTCGCCGGCCTCATCGGCTACGTGGTCATCGGCATGTCGTTCGGCGGCTTCGGCACCTTCCGCTGGCCGATCGGCACCGCCCTGGTCTGGGCGGTCCTGACCTACGTCCTCGGCCTGGCCGGCGTGTTCCTGCTGGCCTTCATCATCGACGCCCTGGCGCCGACCTTCGGCTGCCAGAAGAACATGGTGGCCGCCGTCAAGATCGCCGTCTTCTCCTATACCCCGGCCTGGATCGCCGGCATACTGGGCATCATCCCCGCCCTGTCGGTGCTGATGATCATTGCCAGTATCTACTCGCTCTACCTCATGTACCTCGGCCTGCAGAAGATCAAGGAGCCGGCCAAGGACAAGCTGATGCCCTACCTCGTCGCCGCCATCGTCGCCATGGTGGTGATCTACTGGCTGGTGGGCTTCATCGTCAGCCGCATCGCCCTGGGCAGCATCTCCGGGCTGGCCAACCTGGGCGGCTTCTAAACAGTTTCTTTTCGCGCCTATCCCGCCGGGCCGGCGCCTCGGGCGCCGGCCCGGCTTTTTTGGCTCATCGCGGATTTTAGTCAAGGTCAGATACTCGTAAGATTAAAATTCCAAGCACCAAGCACCAAAGAAAGTGATGGTGTTAGTGATAGTGTTAGGAAAAACCCGCAACGAAATCCTCTTTAGAACAATGTAAAGGGCTCTTCAATTTGCCTTTAGATGAATTGAGTTTCGGTCATAAATACATTCTATTGATCTCATAATTCCATTAGAAATCGTTTGAGTGCACTAACAAACACTAACACTATCACAATCACTTTTCTTGGTTTTGGTTATTTGGTCATTGGTGCTTGGCGTTTATTTGGAATTTGATGCTTGGAACTTGGTGCTTTAGTCCTACTAGTTTCGGAAAGAGCTGCTCTCTTATTGCTGTTCCTAACACAAACACTAACACAAATTGCCGTTGATGCTGTTACTATCACTATCACTACCACTATCACTTTCCTGAAAGCCCTGCGATTGACCCAGGCCTTCTTTTCTGTTACAAGAACGCCATGATCGTCGAGCAGTACCTCCCGGCCTTCCACTACGGCGACGCGGTCAGCAACGCCGCCCTGGCCCTCGACCGCTTCCTGCGCGGGCAGGGGATCGGCTCGCGGCTGGTGACGCTGACCTGCGACGAGGGCATGCGCGACCGCGCCGTGTCCTTCGCCGGCCATCGTCCCGACGCCGCCGCGGTCAAGGTGCTGCACTTCGCCGTCCCCTCGCCGCTGACCGACTTCTTCCTGGAGCAGAAGGGCCCCAAGGCCATGCTCTACCACAACATCACGCCGGCGCGCTTCTTCGTCGGCTATTCCGACTTCTTCGTGCGCTTCGTCAGCGCCGGCCGCGAGCACCTGGGCCGGCTGGCCGGGGCCTTCGACCTGGCCGTGGGCATGTCGGAGTACAGCGCCGGCGAGTTGCGCGAGCTAGGCTACCCCGCGGTGCGCTCCTTCCCGCTGCTGGCCGACCTCGACGCCTACGGCGGCGAGCCCAACCGGCCGATGATGAAGATGCTGGACGACGAGCGCAGGAACATCCTGTTCGTGGGCCGGGTCATCCCCAACAAGCGCATCGAGGACCTGGTGCGCACGGTGTTCTACTACAAGAAGTTCGTCTCCCCGGCCGTGCGCCTGATCGTGATGGGCAACACGCGCTCGCTGCCGAAGTACTTCCACGCCGTGGCCGACCTGGCGGCGCGCTTCCACCTGACCTCGGAGGACGTGCTGTTCACCGGCCACCTGCCGCTGGACGAGTTCCTGGCCGTCTACCGTAGCGCCGACGTGTTCCTGTCGATGAGCGAGCACGAGGGCTTCTGCCTGCCGCTGCTGGAGAGCTGCCTGTTCGGGCTGCCGCTGCTGGCCTTCGACGCCGCCGCCGTGGCCGAGACCATGGACGGCGCCGGCATCCTCTTCCGTGACAAGGACCCGGCGCGGGCGGCCGAGCTGCTGCGCCAGGCGCTGGAGGACGGCGAGCTGAACCGCCGCCTGCGCGCCCAGGGCGCGCCGCGCGTCGAGCGCTACCGCCGCCAGGCCGACCCCGCCGTCCTGGCCGGCTGGCTGCGGCAATTGTAGCGCCATGGTCGTCGAGCAGTACCTCTCCGCCTTCCACGCCGGCGACGCCGTGGGCGGCTATGCGCGCCGCTTCCACCGCTTCCTGCTGGGGCGCGGCCATGACAGCCGGGTGCTGGCCCTGACCATCGACCCGGAGCTGCGCAACGAGGCGGCGACGCCCCGGGAGCGGCCGCCCCATCCCGACGCGCTGCGCATCTACCATTTCGCCATCGCCTCGCCGATCACGGAAGCTTTCCTGCGCCTGAACGGGCGCAAGGTTCTCCTGTACCACAACGTCACCCCGCCCGAGTTCTTCGCCGGCATCTCCGAGCCGCTGCGCCGCCTGACCGCGGCGGCGCGCGGCGAGCTGCGCGGGCTGGTCGCGGCGCTGGACCATTTCGTCGCCGACTCGGAATTCAACGCCGGGGAGCTGCGGCGATTGGGGGCCAAGGACGTCTTCGTCTTCCCGGTGCTGCTCGACGAGGCGGCCGTTGCTGCCACGCCCAGCCCCTCCTTCGCCGCCCCCTTTCGCGACGGCCGGCGCAACCTGCTCTTCGTCGGCCGGGTGACGCCCAACAAGCGCATCGAGGAGCTGGTCCGCATGCTGGCCCTGCTCAAGCGCCAGGCAACGGTCCCGGCGCGGCTGATCATCGCCGGCAACTACGCCGGCCTGCCGCGCTATCACCAAGCCCTGCTGGCCCTGGCCGACCGCCTGGGGCTGGACAACCGCGACCTGGTCTTCGCCGGCCGCCTGAGCGACGCCGAGCTGGCGGCCGCCTACGGCCTGGCCGACGTGTTCGTCTCCCTGAGCGAGCACGAGGGCTTCTGCCTGCCGCTGATCGAGAGCTGCCGCGCCGGCCTGCCGGTGGTGGCCCTTGCCGCCGGCGCCGTGCCCGAGACTCTGGGGGGCGCCGGCCTGCTGCTGCTGCGCCGCGACCTGCCGGCCGCGGCGGCCGCGATCGAGCGCGTGCTGGCCGACGAGAAGCTGCGCCGGCGGCTGCGCCAGGCGGCGCAGCGCCGGTTCAACGAATACCGGCGCGAGGCCGACCCCCAAAGGCTGCTCGCCCGCCTGGAGGCGCTATGATCTCCCTGGGCATCGTGGTGCAGCGCTACGGCGCGGAGGTGGTCGGCGGCGCCGAGACCCTGGCCCGCGACGTGGCTGAGCGCCTGGCCGGCCAGGGGCTGGCGGTGACCGTCTACACCACCTGCGCCCGCGACTACGTCACCTGGCGCAACGAGTACGAGCCCGGCGAATCGCGGCTGAACGGCGTTGCGCTGCGCCGCTTCCCGGTGGAGCGCGAGCGCGACATCGCCGCCTTCAATCGCCTGTCCGACAGCTTTTTCGCCGCGCCGCCCGGCGGCGACCGCGACGAGGAGGCCTGGATCGCCGCACAGGGGCCCCTGTGCCCCGGGCTGGTCCAGGCCTTGGCCGATGCCGAGCCGAACACCGACCTGTACCTCTTCTTCACCTACCTGTACTATCCCACCGTGGCCGGGCTGCGCGTTCTGGGCAAGCCGGCGATCCTCTTTCCCACGGCCCACGACGAGCCGCCCATCCACATGCGGCTGATGGCCGGGATCTTCCGCACGCCGCGCGCCCTCTTCTTTCTGACCCGCGCCGAAATGGACCTGGTGAAGCGGCTGTTCGACCCGCCGGGAACGCTGCGCCTGGTGCGCACCGGGCTCGACCTCCCCGGCCGCGCCGACGCAGGCTCCTTCCGCCGGCGCCACAACTTGCGGGCGCCCTACCTGATGTACGCCGGCCGCATCGAGAGGGGCAAGGGGCTGGAGCCGGTGTTCGACCACTTCCGTGCCCTGCGCCGCGAGCGCCAAGTGGACCTGGTGCTGATCGGCAAGAAGCTGATGGACCTGCCCGACCTGCCGGGGCTGCGCTATCTCGGCTTCGTCCCCGAGGCCGACAAGCACGCCGCCTTCCAGGGCGCGGTGCTGTCGCTGCAGCCCTCGCTGCTGGAGAGCCTGTCGATCACCACCCTGGAGTCCTTCGCCATGGGCACGCCGGTGCTGGTCAACCGCGATTGCGCCGCCCTGGTCGAGCATGTGCGCATGTCGGGCGGCGGCTTGACCTACGGCAACGGGGAGGAGTTCCTGGCCGGCTTCCGCGCCGTCGCCGGCCACCCCCTGCGACGCTTCCTCATGGGCCGCCGCGGCAGGAAGTATGTGCAGCAGTACTACTCATGGAGGGTAGTGATCAGAGAGATCCGGCAGGGGATCGAAGAAGTGCTGCAGCTATCGTGACGCGTAACGCGTGACGCGTGACAAGTAGCAGCAAAAGGAAGATCTATTCTTGTAATCTATAAAGTTTCCTGAAAAATTATCTGCAGAATTACCCTCTTTGATTTGATGGCTGCACTCTTTGGTGATCAGGCTCAGGCTGTTCCGCGTCACGCGTCACGCGTTACGCGTCACGATAGGTCGCTGATCTCGACCTACATGCCCTTGGACATCATGTTGATGAACTCGGCGTTGGACTTGGTCTTGGAGAGCTTGTCCACCAGCAGCTCCATGGCCTCGACCTCGGACATCTGCGACAGCACTTTGCGCAGCACCCAGATCTTGCTCAGCTCGTCCTTCTCGACCAGCAGCTCCTCCTTGCGGGTGCCGGAGCGGAACAGGTCGATGGCCGGGAAGACGCGCTTGTCGACCAGCCGGCGGTCGAGGTTGATCTCCATGTTGCCGGTGCCCTTGAACTCCTCGAAGATGACCTCGTCCATGCGGCTGCCGGAGTCGATGATGGCGGTGGCCAGGATGGTCAGGCTGCCGCCGCCCTCGATGTTGCGCGCGGCGCCGAAGAACTTCTTGGGCTTGTTCAGGGCGTTGGCGTCGATGCCGCCCGAGAGCACCTTGCCCGACGCCGGGGTGATGGCGTTGTGGGCGCGCGCCAGGCGGGTGATGGAGTCGAGCAGGATGACCACGTCCTTGCCCATCTCCACCATGCGCTTGGCCTTCTCCAGCACGATGTCGGCCACCTTGGTGTGGCGCAGCGGGATCTCGTCGAAGGTGGAGGCGATGACCTCGCCCTTGACGTTGCGGCTCATGTCGGTGACCTCCTCGGGCCGCTCGTCGATGAGCAGGACGATGAGGTTGATCTCCGGGTGGTTGACCTCGATGGACTTGGCGATGCTCTGCAGGATCATGGTCTTGCCGGTGCGCGGCGCGGCGACGATCAGCCCGCGCTGGCCCTTGCCGATGGGGGTGAGCAGGTTCATCACCCGGCCCGACATGTTGCTGCCGTCGGTCTCGAGGTTGATCTTCTCGTCGGGGTAGAGGGGAGTCAGCTTCTCGAAGCGCACGTTGCGGCGCTTCTCGGTCACCGACTCCGGGTCCTCGTTGTTGACCGCCTCGACGCTCAGCAGGGCGAAGTACTTCTCGCCGGTCTTGGGCGGGCGCACCGAGCCCGACACCGTGTCGCCGGTGCGCAGGTCGAACTTGTTCACCTGCGAGGGCGAGACGTAGATGTCCTCGGGGCTGGTCAGGTAGGCGTACTCCTGGAAGCGCAGAAAGCCGTAGCCCTCGCTGTGCACCTCGATGACCCCCTCGGCGAACAGCTTGCCGCTGGCGCGGGCCTGGGCGTCCAGCACCTTGAAGAACAGGGCGTTCTTGTCGCTGACGTCCTTGTCGTCGATCTGCATCTCCTTGACGAGCTTCTTCAGCTCCAGCGCCTTCATGGCCTGCAGGTCCTTCAATGAATACATGATATCTCCTTAGATGGCCTCTTGGATGCGCCGCCAGACCTCGTCTCTCCCCGCCGCGGAGCGGATCGAAAAGGGGATGGCGAGCAGGCCGAACTTGTTCTTGAATTGGTCGATGAGATTCCGCTGTTGCGAAAGCGAAATCTTATCACTCTTGGTGAGGATTGTCAAGACGGGGAGGCTTTTTTCCAGCAGCGCCGCCAGCGTCTCCAGGTCCGCGGGCAGGAAGCCGCGCCGCGAGTCGATGAGCAGCAGCGCCAGGCGCGCGTTCTCCACCCGCTGCAGGAAGTCGGCGATCAGCCGGCGCACGCGCGCCGCCTCGTCCTTGGCGACGCGGGCGTAGCCGTAGCCCGGCAGGTCGGCGAAAAGCAGCCGGCCGTCGACGGCGAAGTAGTTGACGCTCAGCGTCTTGCCGGGGGTGGCGCTGGTGCGCGCCAGGCGCCGGCCCAGCAGGGCGTTGATCAGCGAGGACTTGCCCACGTTGGAGCGCCCGAGGAACAGCACCTTGGGGCGCGGATCGGCGGGCAGCTGGCGGGCGTTGAAGTAGGTGCCGGCGAGCTCGGCTCGTTTTATGTTCATGGTCGTGAAAGGGCGCGCGCGCCTACTGCAGGCTGGCTTCCTGCAGCGGGCGGATGATCTTGCTGCGGATGTTCTTGATCTTGATCGGGTGCTCGAGCACGATCTCCAGGATCTCGTCCATGGTGTCGACGGGATGGACGTGGATGTCGCGCTTCAGCTCCTCGGGGATGTCCTCGCGGTAGTCCTTCTCGTTCTCCGAGGGGATGAGGATGTTGCGGATGCCGTAGCGGTGGGCGGCGATGATCTTCTCCTTGATGCCGCCCACGGGCAGGATCTTGCCGCGCAGGGTGATCTCGCCGGTCATGGCGTAGTCCGGGCGCACCGGGATGCCGGTCAGCAGCGACAGCAGCGAGACGGCCAGGGTGACGCCGGCCGAGGGGCCCTCCTTGGGCACCGCGCCCTCGGGGATGTGCAGGTGGATGTCGTAATGGCGCAGTTCCTCGGTGTCGAGCTCGAGCTCGAAGAGCTTGAGTTTGGTGTAGCTGAAGGCGGCCGAGGAGGACTCCTTCATCACCTCGCCCAGGCGGCCGGTGAGGATCAGGTCGCCCTTGCCCTTGAGCATGCGCGCCTCCACCACCAGGATGTCGCCGCCGGCGGCGGTCCAGGCCAGGCCGATGGCCACGCCCACCTCGCTGTTCTGCAGGGCTTTCTGGCCGATGTACTTGGGTACGCCCAGGAACTTCTCCAGCCGGGCGCCGTCGATGGTCTCGGGGGGGGCGGCCTCGCCCTCGCGGCGGCCCGACTCGACGATGCCGCGGGCGGTCTTGCGCATGATGACGGCGATCTCGCGCTCCAGGTTGCGCACGCCGGCCTCGCGCGTGTACTCGTTGATGACGCGCAGCAGCACGTCGTCGGCGATGCGCACGGCGTCGGCGGCAAAGCCGTTCTTCTCGGCCTGCTTCTTCAGCAGGAAGCTCTTGGCGATCTCCAGCTTCTCGCGCTCGGTGTAGCCCGGCAGTTCGATGACCTCCATGCGGTCCAGCAGCGCCGGCGGGATGTTCTCGGAGAAGTTGGCGGTGGTGATGAAGAAGACCTGCGACAGGTCCAGCTCCAGGTCCAGGTAGTGGTCGACGAACTCGGCGTTCTGCTCCGGGTCCAGGGCCTCCAGCAGCGCCGAGGCCGGGTCGCCGCGGAAGTCGGAGTTCAGCTTGTCGATCTCGTCGAGCAGGAACACCGGGTTCATGCTGCCCGCCTTCTTCAGCCCCTTGACGATCTGGCCGGGGTAGGAGCCGATGTAGGTGCGGCGGTGGCCGCGGATCTCGGCCTCGTCCTTGACGCCGCCCAGCGAGACGCGCACGAACTTGCGGTCCAGGGCGCGGGCGATGGACTTGGAGAGCGAGCTCTTGCCCACCCCCGGCGGGCCCACGAAGCAGAGGATCTCGCCCCCGGCGCGCTTCACCAGCAGGCGCACGGCCAGGTAGTCCAGGATGCGCTCCTTGACCTTGCGCAGGCCGTAGTGGTCCTCGTCGAGGATCTGCGCCGCGCGGCGGATGTCCTTGTTCTCCTTGCGGAACTTGCGCCAGGGGATGGCCAGCAGCCAGTCCAGGTAGTAGCGCGAGACGGTGCCCTCGGCCGAGAAGGGGGGCATGGCCGCCAGCCGCTCCAGCTCCTCGTCGGCGCGGGCCTTGACGTGCTCGGGCAGCTGCGCCGCCTCGATCTTCTTCCTGTATTCCTCGTAGTCGGTCTCCGGCCCCTCCTCGCGCATGCGCTTGGGCTCCAGCTCGCGCTGGCTGCGCAGCTGCAGCACGTCCTTCTTGAGGATGTTGTAGACGCGCACGCCGCGGGCATAGGCGTCGGTCTCCTCCAGCAGCGACTGCTTGGCCTTCAGCGGCAGGCTGATGATGGAGGCGATGATGTCGGAGGCGTCGGCCAGCTGGCTGGGCTTGAGCCGGGCCAGCAGCCCGGGCAGGCGCAGGCGCTTGAGGTTGACGTACTCCTCGAAGAGGGCGATGAGGTTGCGCGACAGCTCGGGCAGGTCCTGGCCGGGCTCGGCGCGCTCCGCCAGCACCTCCAGGCGCACGCGCTGGCAGTCGCCCTCCTCGAGCCACTCCAGGACGCGGCCGCGCTTCAGCCCCTGGATGACGATGCGGAAGCTGCCGTTGCCCTGCTCGGCCGACTTCTCGATGCGGGCGATGGTGCCCGTCTCGTACATGTCCTCGGGGCGGGGCGACTCGGTGACCTGGTTCTTCTGCGCCGCCAGGAAGATGTGGCCGCCGGAGTCGGCCAGGGCCGCCTTCAGGGCGCTGACCGAGCGGTCGCGGCCGACCAGGATGGGCACGATGACGGTGGGGAAGGCCACCAGCTCGCGCAGCGGGATCAGCGGCAGGACGAGCTCGCGGTCGTTCAGGCGATCCATTTGCGGTCCCTGAGGAACTGGCCGTCGATGACCACCCTGCCGGCCGCCTCCTTGCGCGAGGGCACCTCGAACATCAGGTCGAGCATGATCTCCTCGAAGATGGCGCGCAGGCCGCGGGCGCCGACGCCGCGCGAGATGGCCTGGCCGGTGATCATCTCCAGCGCCTCCTTGGAGAACTCCAGGTCGACGCCGTCCATCTTGAGCAGGGCCTTGAACTGCTTGGTGATGGCGTCCTTGGGCTCCAGCAGGATGCGGTACAGCTGCTCGCGGTCGAGCTCGTTGAGCACGCCGGTGACCGAGAAGCGGCCGACGAGCTCGGGGATGAGGCCGTAGCGGATCAGGTCGTCGGGCTGCACCTGCTCGAAGACGTCGGCGCGGTAGGCGCGGCTCTTGTCGCGCTCCTTGGGGGTGGAGAAGCCGATGACGTTCTTCTTGAGGCGGCGCTGGATGATCTTGTCCAGGCCGACGAAGGCGCCGCCGGCGATGAACAGGATGTTCTTGGTGTCGATCTTGAGGAACTCCTGGTAGGGGTGCTTGCGCCCGCCCAGCGGCGGCACGTTGGCCACCGTGCCCTCGACGATCTTCAGCAGCGCCTGCTGCACGCCCTCGCCGGAGACGTCGCGGGTGATGGACGGGTTCTCGCTCTTGCGCGAGATCTTGTCGAGCTCGTCGATGTAGACGATGCCCTTCTCGGCCAGCTCGCGGTTCTCGCCGGCGGCCTGGTAGAGCTTGAGCAGGATGTTCTCCACGTCCTCGCCGACGTAGCCGGCCTCGGTCAGGGTGGTGGCGTCGGCCATGGCGAAGGGCACGTCCAGCACCTTGGCCAGCGTCTCGGCCAGCAGCGTCTTGCCGGTGCCGGTGGGGCCGATGAGCAGCACGTTGCTCTTGCGGATGTCGACCTTGCTGGCCAGGTTCTGGCCGTGCTGGATGCGCTTGTAGTGGTTGTAGACGGCCACGGCCAGCTTCTTCTTGGCCGCGTCCTGGGAGATGATGTACTCGTCGAGCCTGGCCTTGATCTCGGCGGGGGTGAGCAGCTTCAGCTTCTTGGCGCTGGCGGCGGGCTTGGGCGCCTCGCCGCCGCTGAAGATGAGGTTGTAGGCGGTCTTGGTGCACTCGTCGCAGATGTAGACCCCGGGGCCGGCGATCAGCTTGACCGCCCGCGACTGGGGGATGCCGCAGAAGCTGCAGCGGGCTTCCTTCTCTTCCTTCATTTGCCCCCTTTCTTCTCCTTCTTGCGCTCGGCGACCACGGCGTCGATGATGCCGTACTTCAGCGCCTCCTCCGGCGACATGATGCAGTCGCGCTCGATGTCCTGGGCCACCTTCTCGGGCTTCTGGCCGGTGTGCAGCGAGAGGATCTCGATGGTCTTCTCCTTGACCTTGCGCATCTCCTCGGCCTGGATGAGGATGTCGGTGGCCTGGCCCTCGAAGCCGCCCAGCGGCTGGTGGATGATCACCTTGGCGTTGGGCAGGGCGAAGCGCTTGCCCTTGGTGCCGCCGGCCAGCAGGATGGCGGCCATGGAGGCGGCCTGGCCGATGCAGATGGTCACCACGTCGTTCTTGATGAAACGCATGGTGTCGTAGATGGCCAGGCCGGAGCTGATGATGCCGCCCGGCGAGTTGATGTAGATGGAGACGTCCTTCTCCGGGTCCTCGGCCTCCAGGAACAGCAGCTGGGCGATGGTCACGTTGGCCACGTTGTCGTCGATGGGCGAGCCCAGGAAAATGATCGAGTCCTTCAGCAGGCGGGAGTAGATGTCGTAGGCGCGCTCGACGTTGCCCGACTGCTCGATGACCATGGGGATGAGCGGCATGTCACACCTCGCTGACCTTGATTTTTTCCCGCAGGAAGCCGTTGACGCGGGCCTGCAGCAGATGCTCCTTGAGCTCGGCGGCGCGCTTCTCGTCGCCGTAGTACTGGCGGATCTCCCGCTCGGACACCTGGTGGTGTTGCGCCAGGTGGGCGTACTCCTTCTCCAGGTCGGCCGGGGCCACCGCCAGGCTGAAGCGCTCGCGCACCTTGTCCAGGATCAGCGACAGGCGCACCGCCTTCTCCGCCTGGGCGAAGAGCAGCTCCTTGAAGCGGGCCTTCTCCCCGTCGTCCTGGAAGGCCGGCACCTGCCGGGCCTGGCTCAGGCGGCGGGCCACCTCCTGCTCCTGCAGCGAGCGCGGCACGGGGAACGACACGGCCTCGAGCAGCTTGTCGTAAATCCCCTCCAGCACGGCTTCCTCGCGGCGGTGCTCCTGGTGGTGCTCGAAATCCTGGCGCAGCCGCCCGGCGAGCTCCTCGGCGCTCTTCATGCCCAGCGACTTCAGGAACTCCTCGTTCAGCTCGGGCTTCTTCAGCTCGAAGAGCGCCTTGATCTCCACCTGGTGCTCGATCTCCTTGCCGGCCCAGGCCTTCTTGGCGGCGTCGGCGGGATGACGGACGGTCAGCGCCAGCGATTCGCCGGCGCTCTTGCCCAGCAGCGCCTCGACCAGGCCGGGAATCTCGGACGGTTTGCCGGCCTCCAGCAGGAAGTAGGTCTCCTGGCGCGGCCACTTGCGCTTGCTGGCGACGTCGCGCGACTGGACCTGCAGCTGCGCCAGGTCGCCGGCGACGGCGGCGCGGCCGCTCACCGGCTGCGAGCGCTTGTGGGCCTCGAGCACGCGCTCGAGCTGGGCGGCCTCGTCGAAAGGCTCGGCCTTGAGGCTGGCGGCGGGGAGCTCGACGCGCAGTTTCTCCAGGTCGGGCAGCTCGAAGTCGGGTAGCACCTCGACGGCGACGTCGGCCAGGAAGCCGTCGGCGCCGCGGTCGTCGAGCTTCTCCACCCAGGGCTCGCCGGCGATGGCCAGGCGGTCGCGCTCGATGCGGGCGAAGGCCAGGCGGCCGACCGCCTTCTGCACGACCTCCTCGCGCAGCGCCTGCTGATGGACCTTCTTGACCACGTCGACCGGCACCTTGCCCTGGCGGAAGCCGGGCATCTTCATGGTGCGGCTGGTTTCCTCGGCCAGGCGGTCGATCTCGCCGGCCATCTCGGCTCCGGGCATCTCGATCTGGAAGCGGCGGACCAGCGGGCTGTCTTCGACGGCGCCCGGCGCTGCGGCGGCCGGGCCGGGGGAGACGGGCTTGTTCTCCGTGTCCGCGTGTTCGTGGTTCATGGTGGTGGCTCCTGGTGTCGGGTTCGGGAAAGGCTTAGGAAAACTGTAACAAAAAAGCGCCGGCTTGTCAATCGCCCAGGGCGTCGAGGTCGCGGCGGATCTGGGCCGTCAGCTCGGCGGCGCCGGCGAATCTCTTCTCCTCGCGGATCTTGGCGATGAAGTGCAGGCGCACGCGGCGGCCGTAGACGCTGGCGCGGAAGCCGGGCACGTGGGTCTCGACGCGCAGCGGCCGCGCCGGGTCGGTGAAGGCCGGGGCGCGGCCGATGAAGGTGGCCGAGGGCAGCCGGCGGCCGGGAAAGGCGCGCAGCTCCAACTCGGTGCGGAAGACGCCGCCCGGCAGGATGTCGTTGGCGCTGTCGATGTTCATGGTGGGGAAGCCCAGCTCCGTGCCCCGGCCGGCGCCGCGCACGACGATGCCGTCGATGCAGTAGGGGCGTCCCAGCAGCCGGGATGCCTCGCGCACCTGCCCGAGCGCCAGCAGGCGGCGGATGAGCGAGCTGGCCACGCGCCGGCCGTCGACCACGGCGTCGGGGGCGGCGACGACGGCGCAGCGACCGGCAACGGCGCGGCGCAGGAAGGCCAGGTCGCCCTCGCGGCCGCGGCCGAAGCGGAAGTCCGAGCCGACGACCAGCAGGCGCGCGCGCAGGGCGGCCAGCAGCACGCCGCTCACGAAGTCGGCGGCCGGGATGCCGGCCACGGCGGCGAAGTCGATGAAGAAGAGATGATCCAGTTCCTGGAGGCTCAGGATCTCCAGGCGCTGGGCGTCGGTCTGGATCAGGCGCACGTCCTGGCCGAGGAACACCCGCGGGTGGGGATGGAAGGTGAGGACCGCCGCCTCCAGCCGGCGGCGCCGGGCCTGGGCGGCCAGCAGGCGCAGGACGCGCCGGTGGCCGGCGTGGAAACCGTCGAAGTTGCCGATGGCCAGGGCGCTGGGGCCGGGCAGCCCCTGCAGGCGGAAGTGCCGTCTCATCGCTCGGCGCGAGGCAGGGAGAGGGGCAGGCGCTGGCGGTACTCCGGCGCCCGCAAGAGCATGTTGTCGCGGCGGAAGGGGCGCAGCGGCGTGAAGAAGGTGAGCAACAGCAGCAGGGCCAGCGCCGCCAGCAGCAGCCGGCCGATCAGGCCGCACTTGCGGGCGTTCTCCTGCTCCAGGTCCTCGAAGCGCTTGCGCTCCTCGATCTCCTGGATCTCGGTCTTCACCTTCTTCTTCATCAGCCCCTTGTTGAGGAGGTTGTACAGGGTCTTGTAGACCTTGTACTCGGTGAACTGCCCCAGCTCGACGATGTCCCGGACCGAGTTGCGGCCGTTGATGTGCTTGAGCAGGTTGACCTCGGTCTCGGTCATGTGCAGGGTGTTGCCGTCCCCGGCGGGGGCCTCGTCGTCGTACTCCGAAACCAGGGCGACCTTCTTGCTGCCCAGGAACACCGGCTCGAAGACGATGTCCTCCGACGGGATGGCCTTCTTGATCAGCGGCCACTCGTCGAGCATCTGCACCCCTTCCATGATCAGGTTGTCGACGGCGATGGGGGTGAACAGGCGCAGCTCCTTGTCGACGTAGTCCAGGACCTTGAAGTTGTACTCGCCCTTCTTCCAGTTGAACAGCGACAGCACGATCTGCGTGGCCTGGATCTTGAGCACCTCGGGGATGATCTTCTCGTCGATCAGCCCCATGCCGATGAGGATCTCGCCGACCTTCTGGCTGGTGCGCTTCTGGATGGCCAGCGCCCGCTGCAGCATCTCCTCGCTGATGATCTCCTGCTTGACGAAGACGTTGCCCACGCGCATCTCCAGCTTCTTGGGAAAGGCGTCGATGCCGATGATGTAGCCGTCCTCGAAGATGAGGGTGATGAAGCCTTCCTGGCTGTTGAAGGTCAGGATGCCGGTCTTCTTCTGCAGCGAGATGAGCTGCAGGATGTCCGGGACCTTGAACTCGCGCAGCGTGCCCTTAAAGGCCATCGGGGCCCTCCCGCTGGACATAGACGGCGATGCCCAGGTAGAGCAGCAGGGCGGCCAGCCCGGCCAGGTTCAGGAACATGGGCGCCGTGCCGAAGACGCCCTTGAAATTCAGGGCGTTGACGGCGTACAGGCCGAAGCACGAGGCGAAGAGGAAAAAGAGCAGGGCGAAGGCCTTGCCCTGGTTGCGGAAGTTCAGGATGAAGCCGGGCACGAGCAGCGACGTCCCCAGCAGCAGCGCCTGCTTGCGCTGCAGGCGGCGGCCGATCTCCTTCTCCTTGAGCAGCTTGGCCTCCAGGAAGATGGGATCCTTGATCAGGAAGAGCTGGTAGCACTCCTCGCACAGCGCGTGCGACTGCGCCTGCTCGATCGACAGTTTGCGGATGATCTTGCCGCACTTGCTGCAGAAGACGCTCTGCCCCAGGGCGGGGGAGAAGCGCCGCAGCAGCTGGATGGTGGCCGCCATGGCCAGCATGGCCAGCAGCACCGGGAAGCGCAGGAACTCGAGGGCGGTCACCTCCAGGAAGTGCCAGAAGTGGAAGCGCTGCCAGGAGAAGCGCAGCAGCCGCCGCCACAGGAGCGCGATCGGCAGGGGCTCCTTCTGCATCTGCGACACCCGGTCCTTGTAGCGGTTGATCTGCGGGTAGCTCTTGCCGTAGAAGTGGAAGAGCTCCGGGTCGTTGTTGCGCAGCAGGGCGACGGTGAAGTTCTTCAACGTCGCCGGGTTGCCGCTGTCCAGGCGCAGCGCCTGGCGGTAGGCCTGGATGGCCATCGGCACGTTGCCCCGCTCCAGCTGGATGTCGCCCATCAGGGTGTATTTCAGCGGCGTGCCGTAGGCGCCTCCCGTCTCCTGCAGGATGTCCCAGGCGGTTTCGCCCTGGCCGTCATGGTAGTAGGCGTAGGCCGCCATGACCTTCAGCTCGTTGTCGAAGCCGGCGACCTTCTCGGCGGGAAAGAGGCGGCCGGAGTAGGCCTGCTGCACGGCCTGGAAGCCGGGGCTGGACAGGCTGCGCTGCAGGTACTGGCCCACGCCGTACAGGCAGGCAAGGACCAGCAGCAGGGCCTGGATGCGCTTGACGGTGACGCGCTCGTCATGGCTGAGGTAGCTCCAGAGGACGCCGCAGAGCAGGAAGGGGTAGATCGCCCAGCCGCCGGTGAGCAGCAGCGGCCAGAGCAGGAGCAGCAGCAGGATCAGCAGGTTCAGCCACTGGAAGCGGTCCCGCCCCTCCAGGATGAAGTCGTGGGCGGCCAGCTTGACGTAGCGGACGGCCAGGGCGGCGGCGACCATGAAGAACAGCAGCAGCCCCGCGAACATCAGGACGTCGAAGATCGAGGCCAGCAGCATGAACGAGCCGCTGAAGCCATGCGTCACCAGGGCGAACTGCCGCCCGACGTCGGTGAAGCGCCAGAGGAGGCGGCCGCGCCGGCGGGCCATGCGCTCCAGGGCGTTGTAGACCGGCCAGGCGTCCCGCGGCGAGACGGCCAGCGCCTTGCGGTAGAAGGCCTCGGCCAGGGGGTCGTTCCCCCGGCCCCGGTAGCGGTCGCCCAGGTCGACGAGATCGCGCAGCAGCTCGGCCTTGTCGTTGGGCGGCAGGCCCTGGGCGTCGAGGCGCTCCAGGGCGCGGCGCACCTGGGCCAGGTCGCCGCCGGCCTCGTAGAAGCGGATCTTCTTCAGGTCGCCCCAGGGATTGGCCGCCCCCGCCGCCAGGGCGGGGAGGACGGTCAGCAGCAGCAGGCCGGAGGCCAGCCCCCGCGTGCGCCTAGCCACGGGCGGCCTCCGTCTTGCGCGCCAGCACCTGGCGCAGGTTGCCCAGCACGTCGTCAAGGAAGGCCGCTTCCTGGGGAAGCAGGTTGCCCGCCGTCTTGCGCTTGAGCTCCTCGAGCAGGTCGATGAAGAAGCGCCCCCCGTCGGCGTCAAGGGCGGGCTGGCCGCTGAGCGGGTCGGGGATCTCGCCCAGGCGGATCATCCCCTGGGTGGCGAGCAGGATGATGACGGCGCGGATGTCCCGTTGCTCCGGATAAGCGATCCCCTTGGCCATGGACCCCACTATACCACAGGGGAGTTCCAGATTCAAAATCACAGGGAAAATAAAGGGAAGAGGGAGGGAGGAATGAGGGAAGAGAGGGCGGGAAAAGCCTTTCTCCGTGTTCGGGTTCGTGTTTGTGTTAGGAACAGCATGAGCCGAACTATTGCCGTTCCGAATCACGAATTACGAATCACGAATTACGATCGCTCGTTCCCGTGCTGCTACTTGTCGCTCGTCACGCGTCACTTGCCACGAGCATTGTGGACAGATCTGCTGCCCTTGCCATAAGGGCCGTTCCGGGCTATGATATCGCTTCCCCGCGCTGCGGGGGACACCGCCATGAAGCCGTTCAACCGCCTGGTCGCCGTCATGAAGAAGCTGCGCCATCCCAAGCGCGGCTGCCCCTGGGACCTGAAGCAGACCCCCGCCTCGCTCAAGGAGTACGTCCTGGAAGAGGCTCACGAGCTGCTCGAGGCCATCGACGGCAACGACCCGCGGGCCGTGCGCGAGGAGCTGGGCGACCTGCTGCTGCAGATCGTTTTCCTGTCCCAGATCGCCGCCGAGGAGGGACGCTTCACCATCGACGACGTCGCCGCCGGCATCGTCGAGAAGCTGGTGCGCCGCCACCCGCATATCTTTGCCGGGACGAAGGTCGACAACGCCGACGAGGTCAAGGCCAACTGGGAGAAAATCAAGATCGCCGAGAAAAACAAGGCCAGCGTCATCTCCGATTACCCGGCCTCCATGCCGGCGCTGCTGCTGGCCAAGCGCATCGCCTCGCAGGCCTCGGGGGTCGGCTTCGACTGGGGCGACGCCGGGCAGGCGCTGGAGAAGGTCGCCGAGGAGTGCGCCGAGCTGCGCGCCGAGATCGCCGCCGGCCGCCGCCATGCGGCCGAGGACGAGGTCGGCGACCTGCTGTTCGCCGTGGCCAACGTGGCGCGGCTGCTGGACATCAACCCCGAGTTCGCTTTGGCGCGCGCCAACCGCAAGTTCACCGCCCGCTTCCGCTTCATCGAGGCCGAGCTGCGCCGCGGCGGCCGGGACGTCGCCTCCGCCTCGCTGGCGGAGATGGAGGCGCTGTGGCAGAGGTCCAAGACGGAGCTGACCGAGCCATCGTGACGCGAAACGCGTGACGCGTGACGAATCAGGAAAATCGATTGATCGGAATTCGCGATTCGGCAGAAAAACAGCGACGGAGCGAACTATCGCTGTTGCGAATTACGAATTGCGCCTTACGAATTGCGATCGCTTCAGTCAATGCCTCTTCTACCGCTGCCACCGTCACGACCGCTTGTTTCCTTCCAAATTGACAAAACCGCGAATTGATACTATATAAGTGGGGAACATGGAACCGTTCATCGAAGTCAACCTCGTCGGCCTGATCATGGACCAGGTTTCCAAGTCGCCAGTGATGATGCTCAAGGCCCGCGACGAGAAGAAGGTCATCCCCATCTGGATCGGCATGAACGAGGCCAATGCCATCGCCATGGAGCTGGAGAACATCTGCTCGCCCCGGCCCATGACCCACGACCTGCTGCGCAACATCATGCGCGACCTGGAGGCCATCCTGGCCAAGGTCATCATCACCGATATCGTCGAGAACACCTATTACGCCGAGTTGCACATCGAGAAGAACGGCCAGGAGCGGGTGATCGACTGCCGTCCCTCCGACGCCGTAGCGCTGGCGCTCAAGAACCACGCCAAGATCTACGTTTCCCGCCAGGTGCTGGAGACGTCGGTGCTGGCCGACGTGTTCAGCAACTGCCTCACCGGCCAGGAGCGCATCGACCGCTGGTTCGAGTCGCTGTCGGACGACGATTTCGGCGGCATCGAGCAGTAAGCATCGTAATTCGTAAGGCGTAATTCGTAATTCGCAACAGCAATAGTTCGCTCCGTCGCTGTTTTTCTACCGAATCACGAATTACGATCGATTAGTCTTTTTATGCCTCGTCACTCATAACTCGTCACTTGTCACTCGATTTTTTGGCAGCCCTTGCCGCGATTTCCGTCCGGCGGTCGTCGCCCTGCACGCGGGGAGCCGCCAGGCGCACGCTGAAATAGCCCTCGACCTTGAACGGCAGGGAGTATCCCTTCTCGCGGTGCAGGGCCAGGAAGTCGGCGCCGTGGCCGCGCGGCAGCCTCCGGCAGCCGCTGGCGTTGGCCATGACCGGCAACTCGACGGGCTCGATGAAGGTCGTCAGTTCGCGGCGGCGATCCAGGTAGGCCTTCAGCGCCTGCGCCTCTTCGCGGCCGAAAAACTCGCGGACGTAGCCCTCGGGGAAAGCGCGCTCGCTGGCGGAGAGGCGGGTGCAGTCCTGGATGGCCTGTTCAAAGGGGACGAGCGGGGCGGCGCGCCCGGCGACGAACCAGGCGACCTTCACCTCCTCGTACGTCGTTCCTTCGTAGGCGAAGCCGCGGATCAGGGAGTGGACGCTGTACAGTTCATTCATCTTATCCTCTCAGGACCTCGACGATGAGCTCGGCATACGGCATACGGCGTAGGGCATACGGCAACTGCCATGCCAGCACCTGATCCTGAAATTGCCTTTTGCCGTCCACCGTTTGCCGTACGCCGTACGCCAAGTCCCGCTGGCCGCGACTCCATGTTCATTTAGAGCGGGCCAGCTCCCTCATGAACTCGACCAGCAGGCGCACGCCGAAGCCGGTGGCGCCTTCGGCGGCATAGAAGGCGTTGGGCTTGCCCAGGAACGCCGTGCCGGCGATGTCGATGTGGGCGAAGGGGACGCGTCCGGCGAACTCGGCGAGGAACAGCCCGGCCTTGACCGATGAGGCGCCGTTGTAGTTGGCGTTCTTCAGATCGGCGACCTTGGAGGCGATGCTCTCGCGGTATTCCTCGGGCAGGGGCAGCTGCCACAGCCGCTCGCCGCTGGCCTCGCCGGCACGCAGCAGCGCGGCCGCCAGCCGGCGGTCGCGGCAGAAGAGCCCGGCGTAGGAGTCGCCCAGGGCGGTGACGATGGCGCCGGTGAGGGTGGAGAGCTCGACGATGCGGCCGGGCCGGCGCCGGGCGGCCGCGATCAGGGCGTCGGCCAGGATCAGCCGGCCCTCGGCGTCGGTATTGACGATCTCCACCGTCTTGCCGTTGGCGTAGGCGATGACGTCCCCCGGCTTGTAGGCGCGGCGGCCGGGCAGGTTCTCGGCCAGCGGCGCCAGCGCCGTCACCTTCAGGCCCAGGCGCAGGCGGGCGGCGGCGTTGACCGCCCCCAGCACGGCGGCGGCGCCGGCCATGTCGGACTTCATCTCCTCCATGCTGGCCGCCGGCTTCAGGCTCAGCCCGCCCGAGTCGAAGGTGATGCCCTTGCCGACGAGGACCAGGCTCGGGCCGCCTGCGGCGGGGGCGTAGGTGAGGGACAGCAGCGCCGGCTCGCAGCAGGAGGCGGCGCCAACGGCCAGCAGGCCGTTCATGCCGTTGGCCTCCAGCTCGCGGCGGCGCCAGGCCTGCAGCTCCAGGCCGTGGCGGCGGGCGCTGTCGGCGAAGGCGGCGGCGAGGGAGTCGGGGGTGACCTTGGCCGGGATCTCGTTGACCAGGTCGCGCACCCGCTCCACCTCCTCCAGCACCAGGGCCCGCTCGGCCAGCTCGCGTGCGCCGAAGGGACCGCGCCGGCCCGTCGCCAGCCGGACGCTCTCGATGCGCCCGGCCTTCTTCTTCCGGTAGCGGTCGAAGCGGTAGCCGTTCAGGAGCAGGGCGTCGGCCAGGGCGGCCAGGTAGGCCGGGGGGGGAGTCGGCGCCGCCGGCAGATGAACGGTGGCCCGCGCCACGCGGTTCTCGCGCAGCAGCGCCATGGCGCGGCAGGCCCAGCGCCGGGCGTCGGCGGGCGAGTTGGCCCGGCCGGCGCCCAGCAGCAGGAACAGGCGCCCCTGCTCCAGCGAGTGCAGGAAGAGCGATTCGCCGACGGCACCCTTCATGCCCCGGCGCCGGGCGGGCTCCGCGAGCTGCGGGTAGGCGCGCCACGGGGCCGCCGCGGCGCTCCCCTTGAACAGGGGCACGACGATGCACTCGCCCCGGGCCGGGCGCGGGGCGGTCCGCAGGCGGATCTTCATCGCTTCCTCCCCCGGGCGGCCTCGCGGAAGTGGTCGAAGCCGAGCCCGGACACGGCCCGCTCGCGGCCGTCGCGCCGCAGGCGCAGGCGGCGGCCGGAGGTGACCTCGCCGATGAGATGATAAGCCATGCCCGTCCGGCGCAGGCCGGGCTCACGGCGCGGCGGCACGGTGAACAGCAGCTCGTAATCCTCGCCGCCGGAAAGGGCCAGCTGCACGGCGTCGATCCCCAGCCGGCGGCACTCGCGGCGGTAGGCGGGTGGGAAGGACAGCCGTCCGGCGTCGACTCGCGCCCCGGCGCCCGAGGCGCGCAGCACCCGCGACAGGTCGAGGAGCAGGCCGTCGGAGATGTCGATCATGGCGCTGGCGAAGCGCGCCAGGATTTGTCCCTTCTCCACCTGCGGCCGCGGATGCAGGTGCAGGCGGATGAAGGGCGAACGCGTCTCCCCGGCCAGCAGCATCCTCAGCCCCAGCGCCGAGCCGCCGGTGGCGCCGGTGACGCCGATCAGGTCGCCGGGGCGCGCGCCGTCGCGGCGCAGCGGATGCTCGCTCTCGCCGACGATGGTGACGGCGATCAGCACCTTGGCGGATCGCGAAGTGTCGCCGCCGGCGAGCTCGACGCCCCAGCGCCGGGCGGCGCGACCCAGCCCGGCGAAGAAGCGCCGCAGCCCGTCCAGCCCCAGGCGCGGGGAGAAGCCCAGGCCCAGGTAGAAGTACTGGGGGCGGCCGCCCATGGCCGCGATGTCGGAGACGTTGACCGCCAGCGACTTCTCGGCCAGCGCCTCCGGCGGCGCGTCGCCCAGGCGGAAGTGGACGTCCTCCACCAGCAGGTCGGTCGAGATCAGCTGGAACGCCCTCCCGCGGCGCACCAGCGAGCAGTCGTCGCCGATGCCCAGGCCGAGGCGGAAGGGGAAGCGCCGGCGCAGGGAGGCGACGAAGCGCTCCTCGTCCATCAGAGGACCGGCTCCACCAGGGCGGCGTTCACCGCGTCGCGGAACTCGCTGACGAAGAGAAAGCTCATCCCCTGGCGATGGGTCTGCTTCAGCTCGCTCAGGTCCTTCTTGTTCTTCTCGGGTAGGATGATGGTGCGGATGCCGGCCCGGCGCGCCGCCAGCACCTTCTCCTTGATGCCGCCCACGGGCAGGATCTTGCCGCGCAGCGTGATCTCGCCGGTCATGGCGATGTCCCGCTTGACCGCCTTGGCGGTGAAGGCCGACACCAGGGCCGTGGCCAGGGTGATGCCGGCCGAGGGGCCGTCCTTGGGGATGCCGCCCTCGGGGATGTGGATGTGGATGTCGTTCTTCTCGAACGTCTCGACGGCCAGCTTCAGCTCGGCGGCGGAGGACTTGATCAGGCTCAGGGCGGCGCTGGCCGACTCCTTCATGACGTCGCCCAGCGAGCCGGTGAGGATGAGCGTGCCCTTGCCGGGGATGAGGCGCACCTCGATGAACAGGATGTCGCCGCCGCTGGGCGTCCAGGCCATGCCGGTGGCCACGCCCACGGCGTTCTCCTCGAGCAGCTGGTCGCGGAAGATCCGCGGCACGCCGGCGAATTTTTCCAGGTTGCGCGATGTGATCTTGACCAGCTGGCGCTGGCCGAGCGCCACCTTGTGCGCCACCTTGCGGCAGATGCCGCCGATCTCGCGCTCCAGGTTGCGCACCCCCGCCTCGCGGGTGTAGAGGGCGATGACGTTGCGCAGCGCCCCGGGGGTGAACTCGATCAGCTTGACGGTGAGGCCGTTGGCCTGCAGCTGGCGGGGAATCAGGTGGCGGCGGGCGATCTCGATCTTCTCCTCCTCGTTGTAGCCGTGGATCTCGATGACCTCCATGCGGTCGCGGAACGCCGGCTGGATCGGCTCCAGCAGGTTGGCGGTGGTGATGAACAGTACCCGCGAGAGGTCGAAGGGCACCCCCAGGTAGTGGTCGGTGAAGGAGTTGTTCTGCTCGGGGTCGAGGACCTCCAGCAGCGCCGACGACGGGTCGCCGCGGAAGTCCATGCCGATCTTGTCCACCTCGTCCATCATGAACACCGGGTTGTTCGTGCCGGCGTTCTTCAGCTCCTGGATGATCTTGCCGGGCAGGGCGCCGACGTAGGTGCGGCGGTGGCCGCGGATCTCGGCCTCGTCGCGCACGCCGCCCAGCGAGATGCGCACGAACTTCTTGTTCAGGGCGCGGGCGATGGAGCGCCCCAGCGAGGTCTTGCCCACCCCCGGCGGGCCGACGAAGCAGAGGATGGGGCCGCGGCCCTGGCTGGTCAGCTTGCGCACGCTCAGGTACTCCAGGATGCGCTCTTTGACCTTCTCCAGCCCGTAGTGGTCCTGGTTGAGCACGGCGCGCGCCCGCTTCAGGTTCAGGTTGTCCTTGCTGGCGGCGGCCCAGGGCAGGTCGAACATCCAGTCGAGGTAGGTGCGGATCACGCCGCTCTCGGCCGACTCGGGGTGCATCTTCTTCAGGCGCTCGATGTTCTTCTCGGTCTCCTGGCGCGCCGCCTCGGGCATGCGCGCCTCCTCCAGCTTCTTGAGGTAGGCGTTGACCTCCTCCATGACCTCGGACTCCTCGCCCAGCTCCTTGCGGATGGCCTTCAGCTGCTGGCGCAGGAAGTACTCCTTCTGGTTCTTGTCCATCTCCCCCTGGGCCTTGAGGTTGATCTGGTTCTGCATGTTCAGCATCTCGATCTCGTAGTTCAGGAAGTCGTGGACGCGCCCCAGCCGGCGCAGCGGGTCGACCTCCTCCAGGATCGACTGCGAGTCCTCGATCTTCAGCTCCAGGTTGGAGGCGATGATGTCGGCCAGCTTGCCGGGCTCCTCGATGTTCTCGGCGATGACCAGGATCTCGTTGGAGATGGCCTTGCCCAGCTTGCCGGCCTGCTCGAACTTCTGGCGCACGTTCTTGACCAGCGCCTTGCCCTCCAGGGCCATCTCGCCGGGCTCGCGGTCCTCGATCCCCTCGGCCTCGGCCGCCAGCGACTTGCCGTCGTCGCGCAGCTCGCGCAGGCGCGCGCGCGAGATGCCCTGCACCAGCACGCGCATGCGGCCGTCCGGCAGCTTGAGCATGCGCACGATCAGGGCCACGGTGCCGAAGCCGTACAGCCCCTCGCGGCCGGGGTCCTCGACATTCATGTCCTTCTGGGTCAGCAGCAGGATGAGGCGGTCGCCGTTCAGGGCGGCGTCGACGGCCTTCTTGGACTTGGGGCGGCCGACGTACAGCGGCACGATCATGTAGGGGAAGACGACGATGTCGCGCAGGACCAGCACCGGCAGGCTGTCGGGGATCTTGATCTTATCGGACTTTTCTTCCTTCTCGGCGCTTTCGGCGGGCGGATTCTTCTCTTCGGCCATGCGTCCCCCTATTTGATCTCCACGGCGATGCGCGAGTCGCGGCGCTTGCGCACCTCGACGGTCAGCACGCCGTTCTCCATCAGCGAGCGCACCGTCCCCGTGTCCAGCGGGAAGTCGATGACGATGCGCTTGTAAAAGGCGCCGAACTCGCGCTCGAACAGGTAATAGGTGACGGGCTCCAGCCGCGGCTGCTTCTTGAAGCCCTTGATGATCAGCTCCTGGTTGTTCACCAGCGTGATGGCCACGTCCTCCTTGGCCACGCCCGGCAGCTCGACCTCGATCACCAGCGAGTCGCGCGTCTCCACGATGTTGGTGCTGGGCTTCCAGTCGGTATGGGTGCTGATGCCCGAGGGGTAGTTCTTGCCGATCTCGACCTCGAAAAACGGGTAATTCTTCTTGGCCATTCACTCCTCCTTCTTCAGCAGGCCCTGGAGTTCGGCCAGGAACTCCTCCAGGCTCTTGAATTCCAGGTAGACCGAGGCGAAGCGGACGTAGGCCACCTTGTCCAGCTTCTTGAGCTTCTCCATGATCATGCCGCCGATCTTGAAGGTGGGCACCTCGCGGTCGGAGCGCGAGAAGAACTCCTCCACCTGGTGGGCCAGCTGCTCGATCTGCTTGGTCTGCACCGGGCGCTTCTCCAGGGCGCGGTACAGCCCCTTGCGGATCTTGTCCAGGTCGAAGGGCTCGCGCCGGCCGTCCTTCTTGACCACCATCAGCGGCACGTCCTCGATCTTCTCGTAGGTGGTGAAGCGCTTGCCGCAGTGCAGGCACTCGCGGCGGCGGCGGATGTACAGGCCGTCCCTGCTTTCGCGGGTCTCGATCACCTTGTCGGCGATCTCAGCGCACTGCGGGCAGTTCATCCTTCGGGCGCCGCAGGCGGCGGACGACGCCGAGGCTCAAGCCTTCCTGCCACAGGGCGATCAGCCCCAGGGTGATGGGCACGACGAGGACCAGGAAATGGAACAGCAGGGTAAAGGCCATCGCCGGCTTCTCGCCCATGGCGTACAGGCCGACCAGGGCGTACGTCGAGGCCAGGTCCAGGCTGCCGGCCATGCCCGGCGTGGGCACGGCGGCGGCGACGAAGATCACGGCCAGCAGCGGCACGGCATGCACCGGTGAAACCGCCACCGCGAAGCCGCGCAGCAGCAGCCAGTAGGAAAAGGCGATGAGCCCCCAGTGCAGCAGGGAGTAGCCGGCCACCGCCGCCAGGTCGCGCCGGACCAGGTCCAGGCGCAGGGCGCGGATGAAGTTCAGGGCGAAGCCGGCGGCCGCCCCGCGCCAGCGCGCCGGCAGCAGCCTGCACAGGCGGTCAACGATCCCGGCGGTGCGGGCCGAGAAGCGCGGGGAGTTGGCCAGGGCGATCAGGGCGAAGACGGCGCCGACCAACGGCAGCAGCAGCAGGGCCGCCAGGCGCAGCCGGCGCAGCAGCGGCGAGGGCGCGCCGCCGGCAAAAGCCAGGTACGCGGCCAGCATCAGCAGGACGGTCAGCAGGTCGAACAGGCGCTCGTTGACCACGGTGGCCAGGGCCTGGCTCTTGGGGATGTCCTCCTTCTCGGCCAGCAGCACCGGCCGCGCCACCTCGCCCAGCCGACCGGGCAGCAGGTAGGAGATCATGAAGCCGATCAGCGAGAAGTTCCATAGGCTGCGGAAGGGGATGCCGCGGCGGAAGGGACGCAGCAGCACGCCCCAGCGCTGCGCCCGCAGCCCGTACTGAGCCACGACGCAGAGCATGAACAGCGGCGGCAGGGTCCAGGGGATGGCGCGCCATACGGCGGCGATGCCGGCGAGGTCGACGCGGCGGGCGAACAGCCAGACGAAGAGCGCCGACAGGGCCACGAAAAGCACGTTCTTCCATCCTTTCATATACCGGCATAGTAACCATTCGGACGCGGGAAGTCAAACCCAGGGCGGCATGAAGCGCTGCGAACTATCGTGACGCGTAACGCGTGACGCGTGACGAGTAGCAGCACGGGATCGAGCTTTCGTAATTCGTGATTCGCAAAAGCAATAGGTCGGCTTATGCTGTTCCTAACACAAACACTAACACAAATAGTTCGAGTCGTTCGCCCTATAGCGTGTACTCGGGCAGCAAAAAGCTGAACGACGTGCCCTCGCCCTTCTTGGAGTCGACCTCGATCCAGCCGGCATTCTCCTCCACGATCTCCTTGACCGTGGTCAGCCCCAGGCCGGTGCCCTTTTCGCCCTTGGTGGTGAAGTAGGGCTCGAAAATCTTGCCCAGGATCTTGTCCTCGATGCCGCCGCCGTTGTCGCTGACGCGGATGCGCACGAAATTCTGCTGCGCCCGCGGGACGAAGAGGCGCTCGGCGTTGATGCGGATCAGGCCGTCCGCGCGCCCCGCGGCCAGGATGGCGTCCTTGGCGTTGATCAGGATGTTGAACAGCGCCAGCAGGAACTTTTCCTTGTTCATCAGCACCGTCAGGCCGGCGGCGGGGAAGCGGCAGTCGACCTCGATGCGCTTGAGCACGGTCTTGCCCAGCAGGTTGAGGACGGTGTCGATGGCCTCGCGGACGTTCAGCGGCTCCTTCTTCAGCTTCTCGCGGCGCGAGAAGTCGAGGATGTCCTTGCCCAGGTGGTGGGCGCGCAGGGCCACGTCCTCGACCAGCTGCAGGCGCTTGGCCACGGGATGCCCCTGCCCCTCGCCCGCTTCGCGCTTGAGCAGGGTCAGGTGGCCCAGCAGGCTGGTCATCAGGTTGTTGAACTCGTGGGTGAAGCGGCTGAGCAGCTCGCCCAGGGTGCCCAGCTTCTGGGCGTGCAGCAGCTTCTCCTCCAGCTCGAACTTCTCGCTGATGTCCTCGATCTGCATGACCTCGGCCGGCGTTTCCGCGAGCGGGATCTTGTAGAGGGTCAGGCGCAGGGTTTTCTCGCCCTGCGTCTCCTGGACCAGCGAGTAGCCCTCGTGGAAGCAGGGGGTGCCGCTGAGCAGCACCTTGACGTAGTCCTCCTTCAGCGGCGCCAGCGCCGGCAGGTCCTCGAATAGCGGCCGGTCGCGCAGCTCGTTCAGCGGGCGCCCGAACAGGCGCTCGGCCGCCGGGTTCATGGCGATCACCTCGGCGCTCTCGTTGCCGATGATGATGGCCGACGGCGAGTGCTCGACGATGCTGGCGAAGAACTGCTGCAGCTGGCGGATCTCGTCGCGCTGCACCTTGAGCGAGTCGGACATCCTGTTGAAGACGGCGGCCAGGTGCCCGATCTCGTCCCTGGAATCGAGCTGCATATGCACGTCGTAATTGCCGGCGGCGATGGCCTCGGCGCCGCGGGCCAGCTTGCCGATGGGCGAGGTGAGGCGGCGCCCCAGCACGATGCTGGTCAGGATGACGATGATGCCGATCAGCAGCGAGAGGTACAGCAGGCTGGTGATGCTGACCTGCTTGGCGGCCATGATGTTCTCGATGTTGACGCTGACGAAGATCTCGCCCACCGGCTTCTTGCTGAAGTCCTCGACGATGAACGACTCGATGAGGTGGCGGTCGCCGCCGGGCACGAAGCGCACCGCCTGGCGGGCGCGCCGGGCCTGCGGCTCCGGAAAGACCATCTCGCCGTCGCTGTCGGTCAGGGTGGAGGTGAGCGGCCGGTCGCCGGCGTAGAGCATGATCTCGGCCTTGCTCTTCTCCTTGATCTGGTCGGCGAACTCCAGGTTGAAGGGGATCTCCAGCAGCGTGAAGCCCTTCAGCCCGAAGGTCTCCTGGTCGACGATGGGGGAGATGGCGGCCAGGCACAGGTTGCCGTCGACGAGGAAGACGCCGGCCTCGCGGATCAGCGGGTCGCGCGGGCTGTTCAGGAAGGCGATCTTGTCCTGGTTGGCCGGGGAAATGGCGCTGGCCGAGGAGTTGTCGTGGCTGAGCACGATGCGCCCCTGCGGGTCGAGGATCTTGATATTGGTGTTGGAGAAGAAGAAATTCTTGAACTCCAGCGCCATGGCCAGCTCGTCCAGGTTGCCCGTGTTCTCGATGATCTCCTTCAGCTCCGAGAGGAACAGCGCCTTGCGCACCAGGTCGCCCAGGTTTTCCAGGAACACGTTCTCGGCGACCTTGCGGGCGCCGGCCACCTCCTCGCGCGCCGTCTTTTCATAGCGCTTGGAAATGGACAGGATGGAGAAGTTGAGGGTGATGACGATGGAGAGGACGGCGATGACGATCAGTGACAGGAGGAGCTTGGTCCGAATCTTCATGGCGCCTTCAGGTCGAAGAGCAGCAGCCGGCCCATGGGATTGGCGGGGATGGGGCCCAGCCGGCGGTGGGAGAGGATGACGCGTTTGGACTGGAAGAGCGGCAGGACCAGCCCGTCCTGGATGACGTCGCGGTCGATGGCGGCATAGGCGGCCCGGCGCCGGGCGAGGTCGCCCTGGCGGCGGGCGTCGCGCAGGCGCTCCAGCAGCTCGCGGCGGTTGCCGGCGTTGGCCACGGTGGCAAAGCCCTGCTGCTGGAGCTTGTCCGACAGCAGCGGGAAAAGCATGCTGTCGGGGTCGGGGTAGTCGGCGATCCAGGCCGAAAAGGCCAAGTCATAGTCGCCGGCGGCGACGCGGCGCGCGTACTCCTCGGGCGCCAGGCGGGTGAGTTTCAGCTGCACGCCCGCCTGCTTGAGGTTCCTGGCGTACAGGGAGAGCACCTGGAAGATCAGCCCCTCTTCGCGCTGCAGCACCATCTCCAGCTGGGCGTCGGCGGGCGCGCCCTCGCGGCGCAGCATCGCCTTGGCTCTGGCCAGGGAGAACTCCGTCGCCGTCGCGGCGCCGGCGGGCCCGGCCAGCCCCGGCGGCAGCAGCGAGTGCGCGGGCAGGACGTGGTCCTGGAAGATCAGCGTGAGGGCGCGCGGGTCCCAGGCGTGGGCCAGCGCCTGGCGCACGGCGCGGCTGCGCAGCCGCGGCCGCGCCGGGTTGAGCACGACGTAGGTCACCGAGAACAGCGGCTCGGAGGTGACGCGCACCCAGTCCAGCTTCTTGAAGGAGGCCATCTGGGAGATGGAGTAGCTCGACAGGATGTCCAGTGTCCCCTCCTGGAAGTATTTGCTCAGCAGCTCGGCGCGCGGCTCGATGGTCTCGACGAACTGGTCGACGGGCGGCCGACCGCGCCAGTAGCCGCGGTTGGCCGCCAGCACCAGGCGCTTGCCCGGCTGCCATGACTCGAGCGTGAACGGGCCGGTGCCGACCGGGTGGCGGGTGAACTCGGCGCCGTAGCGGCGCACGGCAGCGGGGGAGACGATCGAGGCGCAGTCGGCGGTCAGGGACGCCAGGAAGGGGAAGTAGGGCGCGGAGAGGACGAACTGCACGCGCTGGTCATCGAGCTTGCGCACCGCCTGCAGGTGCGAGAAGATCTCGGGAAAGAGGGGAAAGTCGTCCAGGCGCCGCGGGTTGGCCGGGTCCATCTGCCGCCAGAAGCTGAAGACGACGGCGTCGGCGTCCAGCGGCGTGCCGTCGTGGAAGCGCACGCCGCGGCGTAGGCGGAACGTCCAGGTGCGGCCGTCGGCGCTGGTGTCCCAGGAGACGGCCAGGGAGGGTTGGATCGTCAGCGTGCGCGGGTCAAGGCGCACCAGGGTATCGAAGATGTTGACGACGTAAAAGGAGGACGTTTCGTCCCAGACGCGGGCCGGGTCCATGCCCCGGGGATCGAAGACGTTGCCGCTGCGCACCACCAGGGCGGCGGCCAGGGGCGCCGCCAGTACGGGCAGCAGCAGGGCGGCCGCGGCGCGGCCGAGGGGCTTTATGTTCATGGCGTTGACTCCTTGGTGATATCGCGGAAAATGACATGACCCAGCGGCGTGAAGGAGAGCCCGCGCACGCCGCTACGGGTGGCCAGGTTGTCGATCAGGTGGAACAGCGGGATCCAGGGGGCGTCCCGCTCCAGCAGCTCCAGGGCCCGCCGGTAGATGCGCTCGCGCTGGGGAGCGTCCAGGGTCGTCCGCCCCTGCTGCAGCAGCCGGGTAAGTTCCGGGTTCTCGTAGAAGAAGCGGTTGCGGTTGCCCGGCTCGAAGGTGAACAGCGGCGAGAGGAAGAAGTCGGGGTCGGGGCCGGCGGACCAGCCCATCATCAGCAGGTCGTGGTCGCCGCGGTCGACGGCTTTCACGAGCTCGCTGAAGGGCAGCTTGACCTTGCGCACGGAGATGCGCACCTGGCGCGCCATGACTGCCAGCAGGTCGGCGAGCTCCTCGACCCCCTGCTGGCCGTCAGGATAATACAGGCTGCAGGCGAATCCGTCGGCCAGGCCGGCCGCCTTGAGCAGCGAGCGGGCGGCGGCCAGGTCCGGGGCTCCGGCGGGCGCGGGTCCCTGGGCCGGGAAGATGGCCGGCGGCAGCGGGGTGAACGCCGGCTGGGCCAGGTTCTGGAATATCTTCTTGATCAGGTTGCCCTTGGGAATGACGAGACGCAACGCCAGGCGCGCTTCCAGGCGGTCGAAGGGCGGGCGGCGGGTGTTGAATCCCAGGTAGTGGGTGTCGACGGACGGGTGGCTCAGGATGGAGATGCCGCTGCGCCGGGAAAGCTCCTCGTATTCCTTTCCCGACTGGATGATGGCCATGTCGGCGCTGCCGTTGCGGATCTGCAGCACCCGCCCGAGCGGGTCGGCCATGACCTTGAATACGATCCTCTGCACGCCGGGCCTGCCGCCCCAGTAGCCGGGGTGGCGGACGAGGATCAGCGAACGGCCCCGCGTCCAGCTGACGAAGCGGAAGGGCCCGGTGCCCACCGGGACGAAGTCCCCGGCGCGGGGGGCGGGCGACTGGATGAAGCCGGCCGAGTCGGCCAGCGCGGTGAGGAAGGGGGCATAGGGGTGCTGCAGCCGGATCTCCACCAGTTCGGGGGCCAGGGCGCGCACGCCGGCGATGACGGCGAAGAGCGAAGCCATGCGCTGGTTGGCCGGCTGCCGTCCCGCCATGCGGTTCTGGAAGGAATGGACCACGGCGCGCGCGTCGAACGGCGTGCCGTCGTGGAAGCGCACGCCGCGGCGCAGGGAAAAGCGCCAGCTGCGACCGTTGTCGCCGATCTCCCAGGACGTGGCCAGGCAGGGCTCGATGGCGGTATCGTTCTTGCGGAAGCGCACCAGCCCCTCGAAGATGTTGGCCGCCACCTCGTTGGAATACAGGTCGTTGGCCTGCCAGGGATCCAGGTCCAGGGCGTCGGCCTGCCGCAGGTAGATGACGGTGGACGGGTCGGCGGCGAGGGCGGGGAGGGCAGCCAGCATCAGCACCGTGCACAGAGCCGCGCGTTTCATCGCCCACGATGATACGTCATCGTTTTCGCGTTTGCAACCGTGGCCGCGAAGCGGGAGCCGGGGCGGGGCGGCGCAGGGGTTCATAAGGCAAAAGGAAAAAGGTAAAAGGCCAAAGTAGGGAAAAGCGCAGGTATCCTTTCTTACTTTTCCTTTTTTCCTTTCACCTTTTCCCTCAGAAAGGTTTTTGCCTTTCCTTGTGCTGGGCTCCTATACCCATTTGCTTTCGCGGCGGAAACCCCGTATAATAGAATTATGGCAATTGGACTGTGAAATCAGGGTGCGGTTTTTCAGATATCGCCGCGGGCGAGCGGCGTCTTGTTCCTGTCAGGTGGGTATTCGCCCAGGAGGCTCCATGTACTTTTTCAGAATGCCCCGCTTGACCATCGGCCGGCGGACGGCTTCCCTGCCCATTGTGCAGGGCGGCATGGGGGTAGGCATCTCCCTGGCCGGGCTGGCCTCGGCCGTCGCCCGCCAGGGAGGCGTCGGCGTCATCGCCGCCAACGGCATCGGCATGATCGAGCCCGACTACTATGCCGATGGCCGCGCCGCCAACATCCGCGCCATGCGCGCCCAGCTGCGGCTGGCCCGGGCCAGGAGCTCCGGCCTCATCGGCGTGAACATCATGGTGGCGGCCAACGATTTCCAGCAGCTGCTGGACGTCTGCATCGAGGAGAAGGCCGATGCCCTGTTCATGGGCGCGGGGCTGCCGATCCGCAACATCCCGGTGGCGCGCATCCGTGCCGCCGGGGCCGCCGTGGTGCCCATCGTCTCGTCGGGCCGCGCCGCCGAGCTCATCTTCAGCTACTGGCAGCGGGCCTACGGCGACGTGCCGGACGCCGTCGTGGTCGAGGGGCCGCTGGCCGGCGGCCACCTGGGTTTCCGGGTCGAGGCGCTGAACGCGCCCGAGCAGCAGCTGGAGGTCCTGGTTCCCCAGGTGCGGGACGCGCTGGCCCCGTTCGCGGCCTCGTTCGCCAAGCGCATTCCCGTCATCGCCGCCGGCGGCATCTACGACGGCGCCGATATCCTGAAGTTCCTGCGCCTGGGCGCCGAGGGAGTCCAGATGGCCACCCGCTTCGTGGCCACGGAGGAGTGCGACGCCGACCGCCGCTTCAAGGAGGCGTACGTCGCCTGCCGGCCGGAGGACGTCACCATCATCAAGAGCCCGGTCGGCATGCCGGGCCGCGCCATCCGCAACCGTTTCCTGGAGGATGCCGCCCGCGGCGTGCGCAACGTCTCGCGCTGCGCCTGGCGCTGCCTGGAGCAGTGCGACATCCGCCACGCCGATTACTGCATCTCGGCGGCCCTGGACAACGCCCGCCGCGGCCGGCTCGACCAGGGCTTCGCCTTCTGCGGCGCCAATGCCCACCGCGTCAGCGCCATCGTGCCGCTGACGGCGCTGCTGGAGGAGCTGAAGCAGGGATACGAGGCGGCGGTCCTGCAGGGGCTGGCCGCGCTGAAGGACGAAACCCTGGGCATGATCGAGGGCCGGATCGCCGGCCTGAGGCGGGACTACGATCAGGCCCGCCGGAAGCTGGCCGGGCTGCGCCTGCGCGCCGGCAAGGCCTGGGATGCACGCCGCGGGTCGCTGAACGAGGACCTGGAGCGGGCGCGCGAGCTGGTCGAACGGCTGGGGCGCGAGCGCGAGGCGGTGCGGGCGAAGCTGGATTCCCTGGCCCGGCGCTTCCCGGAGCGGCTGGCGCGGCTGCAGGCGATCGCCCGCAGCATCGGCCCCCGCCCGGCCGGCAACCCGGCGGGCTGAGCCGTTTTAGGATAGACCATCAGTGCTGTAAAGTGTTTTGGGGCTGACCAAGACGTTTTTTTTAGCTAGGTCAGATGCTCGTAAGACTAAAATAACCAACACCAAGCACCAAAGAAAGTGATAGTGTTCGTGATAGTGTTCGGAACAGCCAGTAAAGAAATCCTTTTAAAACTGTGTAAAAGAGCTTCGGTTTGCCTTTGGATGAATTTAGCCCGTTCATGAATGCATTGAATCGATCTCACATTTATTAACTTGTTCGAGTGCATTCACAAACACAAACACTGACACTATCACCTTTCTTGGTGAATGGCCGCCGGATCAGGCGTCGACCGGCGGCCGGCAGCGGCTGCGCACCAGCTGGGCCAGCAGGAACATGAAAATGTCGCTGCGGCGCACGCGGCGCAGGTCGTGGCGGCGCACGTCGAACCAGAAAAGCGAGAGCTGCTCCACGGCGCGGCACATGCCGGCGATGGCGGCATGGCGATCCTCCGGGCGCTTGGCCAGCAGGTCCTTGAGCAGCCGGTTGACCACCAGGATGCGCTCCTGGTAGTCCCAGACGCTGCCGGCGCGGGGAGTGCCGTTGTGGTTCGTCTCTTGGAAGACGGCGTTGCGGACGTCGTCCTCCAGCAGCAGGTCGGCCTCGAAAGCGACGAAGGCGCGGAACTGCTCGGCGGGGTCGACCAGGTCGTCCCGGACTTCGCCGGCGCTGGGGAAACGGCCCAGGAAGGACAGCAGATACTGGATGATGCAGCGTGCCTTCTCGGTGCGCTCGCGCTGGCGGAAGAAGCGCAGCAGGCTCTCCGGCGGCATCCCCGGGCCGAGCCGCTCGGCCAGCGAAAAGTTCGGGTCGGCCTCCATGATCTTCATCAGGTACTCGGCCTCCTGGCACACCCAGTCGAGCTTGGCCGGCTCGCTGAAGCTGCCGGCGGAGAACATCTGGTCGATCTTCACGGCGTCTACCCGCGGGCGTCGGCCCCGGCCGGGGGGGAGGTGGGGAGCGAGAAGAACAGCTCCTCGATCACCTCGCAGTCTTTTTTCAGCAGCAGGCGGCCGCACTTGGGGCATAGGCGGGGAATCTCCTGCGGCGGCTCGTAGGCGAAGTCGACGCGCTCGTCGAACGCGTCCTCGAACATCAGCATGTCCGGATCTATGGGACAGTAATACAGCGTCTTGCTTTTCATGAGCCTTGCCATGCATGAGGAATGCCAAGCGCGGGAATTCCCCGAAAGGCTCTGCGGGCAATGTTCTTCGCGTTTCGCTTCCGCGTACGGCACCGGCCGCGGGCGTCCCATTTTGGGACAGGCGCGCGGTCACGGCGAAAAACGCGCTGCCGGCATGCGTTTCCGGGGCGTCGCCCTGTCCCAATTTGGGACAGCGGTGGCGCAAGGTGAAAAATCGTGCTTTGAAGGGATTCTCGATGCCGACGTGTCCCGTTTTGGGACAGGTTGCGGAAAGGCGGGTCAAGCGGGGTGCGGCAATCCCCACAGCGTGAACAGGGGGGAGAAACCGTCAAAGAGCAGGTCGGGTCCGGCGGCCAGCAGTTTCTCGCGGGGCTCGAAGTCGGAGACCAGGGCGACGGTGCGGGCGCCGATAGCCTGGCCGCAGGCGACGTCGGCGGCGGTGTCGCCGATGACGTAGACGTCATGGAGGTCGACCCCGTCGTCGCCGGCGCGGATGCGGCCCAGTGCCGCGCGCGCCAGGTCGGCCCGCTCCTCGGAATGGTCGCCGTAGATGCCCCAGGAAAAGTGCTGCCAGATCCCGGCCGACTCCAGCTTCAGCCGCGCTCCTTGCGGCACGTTGCCGGTGAGCAGCGCCAGCTCGATGTCGGGGCGGCGTCGGCAGGCCTGCAGCAGCTCGCGCGCCAGGGGATAAACCGTCACCGGCCGCTCCCGCAGGTCGGCGGCGAGCAGGGCGACGTAGGAGCCGACCACCGCCGCCAGCGCCTCCGGCAGTTCGCCGGCGGCGAAGCCCGAGCGGCGCAGGGCGGCCAGCACGATCTGCCGGTCGGTCTTGCCGGCGAAGGACTCGTGGTCCAACGCCTGCCGCCCGGCCCCTGCCAGGGCCAGGGCCCGGGTCAGGGCGCGGCGGCCGGCGCCGCCGGCGTGGACCAGCGTGCCGTCAATGTCGAACAGGAGATATTTCTTGCCCATGACTTTTCTGGCAGGCATTGTACCCGTGAAGCACGGGCAAGGCAAATGCGGTGAATGGGAATGAAGGCTTGCATAATATGACTCGTTCAGGTACATTATCGCAGGAGGAACTCATGAAAAAAACGCTTATTCTCCTTGTTACCATATTGGCCTTCGTCACGGCTGTTCATGCGCAGGGCAATGGCGGTAAGCGCTGGACAGCCGAATTAGAGGGGGGCGCGGTGTTCTCGGGCTACAACGACGTCCGCATCCCCAATGCCAGCGGCAACCTGTTCTCGCTTTCCGAGGACCTGGACATTGCGGCCAAGGCCTATTACCGTCTCCGCCTCTCCTACGCCCTGTCGCGGCGCCACGAACTCTCCCTGCTTTACGCGCCGCTCACCCTGAAGGCGTCGGGCCGGCTGCCTGCCGCGGTCCGCTTCATGGATGTCCTGTTCCCACAGGACAGCGACGCTGACGGCATCTTCACCTTCAACTCCTACCGCCTCACCTACCGCTATCGCCTGGTGGATCGATCGCGGCTGCGCCTGGACATCGGCTTCACCGCAAAAATACGCGATGCCGAGATTGCCCTGAGCGCGCCGGGGCTCTCGGCCAGCAAGGCCAATGTCGGCTTCGTGCCGCTGCTGCACCTGCGCCTGGCCTGGGACTGGAACAGCAAGCTGGGGCTGTTGCTGGAAGCCGACGCCGCCGCCGCCAAGCAGGGCCGCGCCGAGGACGTACTGCTGGCGCTGAACTGGCGCCTCTCGCCGCGGGCACAGCTGCGCTTCGGCTACCGCTTCGTCGAGGGCGGCGCCGACGTCGACGAAACCTACAACTTCGCCTGGATCCACTACTTCGCTGTCGGCCTGGCGTACGGCTTCTGAGCGCTGGCGCTTTTTCCCCTGTCCTGCTAAGATGAGAAAATGCGGCCGGAAAAAATCCTGATCTGCTACAACGAGCCCGTAGGAATCTACGAGAACTACTCCGGCAAGACGGCTCCCGGGGGCACAGCGGCAGAGGACTCCTCCGATCCGGGGCTGACCGCCCAGGTCGGCGAGATCCAGAGAATCCTGCAGCAGCGCTTCCAGCAGGTCGAGTGCCTGCCCTTCAGCCGCAACTTCGCGCGGGCGCTGCGGCGCATCCTGCAGCTGGAGCCCGACGTCATCCTCAATTTCGTGGAGGCGCTGGAGGGCGACGTCAACTTCGAGGGGCACATCGCCGGTGCCTTCGAGATCCTCGACATCGAGTTCACCGGCAACAAGGCGTTGACCCTGGGCAACTGCCTGGACAAGCTCAAGACCAAGCAGATCCTGCGCTCGCTCGGCGTGCGCACCCCCCGGCACTTTTTGGCGCGCTGCAGGCGCAAACAGGCCGAAAGCGACGTCAAGCTGAAGTACCCCCTGATCCTGAAGCTGAACAAGGAGGACGCCAGCATCGGCATATCCGAGAACTCGGTGGTCAGCGATTTTGCCGCCCTGCAGGCGCAGCTCGACTTCCTCTTCCGCACCTTCCGCCAGGACGTGCTGGTCGAGGAGTGCCTGCCCGGGCGCGAGATCAGCGCCGCCGTTCTGGGCGACCGCGTGCTGCCGCTGTCGGAGATCACCTACTCTTTGCCTGAAGGAATGCCGCGCATCGTCACCTACGAGGCCAAGTGGGCGCCCAGCAGCGCCTACTACCGGGGGACGGTGCCGGTCTGCCCGGCGGAAGTGGATGAGGAACTGCGGGCGCAGATCGAGGGCAAGGCGCTGGCCGCCTTCAGCGCCCTCGATTGCCGCGACTACGCCCGCGTCGACTTCCGTCTCAGCAAGCGCGACGTGCCGTTCGTCATCGACGTCAACCCCAACCCCGACATCTCGCCCGAGTCGGGCTTCATCCGCTCCGCCGCCCGCGCCGGCATCTCCTACGAAGAGGTGCTCTTCACCCTGGTGGAATTCGCCCTGCAGCGCGGCAGCGCCAGCGTCCGGCCCGCCAGCGAGCGGCGCAAGAACCTGAATGCCTACCTGCAGGAGCTCAATGGCTGAAGGGACGAAAAGGAAAAAGGCAAAAGTGAAAAAACCCTTGTCTCCGATCGGGTTCGTTTTCGTTAATGCAGCAAATTCAACCACCGTCCATCAAGGTCTAGAGGCCTAATCCCGAAACCCTTCCCGAAGAATCGAATTGTCAATTTCTATTTTTCGGGCCTGTCCCCGGCGGCTCAATTTTGCCTATTTGCATGGAATCTGGAGCCCCCGAAGTCACTTGATAACAAGTCCTTCTCCAGATAGAATCCAGGTATGTTGAGGGAACTGACCGATCAACAACGAACCGCCCTGGTTTTCCTGAGCTGCTTTCTTGGGCGGATTGGCAGCGCCAACGACGCGGAAGACCACGGGTACCGCGACGACGCCCGGCGGATGCAGGAAGAATCCTGCGACAACATCGAGCGGCTTTTGCATGATTCTCCTTTTCTTGCCGAGCTTTTTCCCCGGCTTGAGGCGCAAGTCAAGGATAAGAGCCTGTTCATCGTGGATTGGGCGCTCATCCAGCGGGAAATTGATGCCCTGTTGACGCTGCCGATGGCGGGAACGATCAGCGATGAAAACTAGGAATGAACGCTGCGTGGAAAAAGGCGGGAAAACGAAATGCGCTTTCTGCAAGAGGATCGGTTGCGGCCTTTCGGTGTACCTCAGTCGCGGCCAGATCATTCCTGAGGAACTTGCCCGGTTCCCCGTGCTGTTGAGCTCGATCGCCCACTATACTCTTTTACGCTGCCCTGAATGCGGAACCTACTTCAAAAAGCACACGGTCATTGACAACGAAATCATTCATGGCTACGTGTCCGTTGAGATCGAAGAGATCAGGGAGGAAAGGGTCCGGGAACTGCAGCGCTTGGAAACCAGCTGGAAGCGGCAGTTTTCGCGCCGCGTTCATGTCCGCCTGAAGAATCTTCGCGCCACGTTTACTCCCTTGGAGAAAGCGGTGATCGCGGCATTCATCGCCTTGCAAAAAGAAGAGTTATCGATCTATGAGCTGGTTCAGTTGCGCCCCAATGAAGATCGATCCAGCCTGCAGAAAGCGTTGGATGCGCTGGTGGAAAAGCGGGCATTAAAAAGCATTGATTTGCAGGGCATCCGGCAATACCGCATACGATGAATCTCTGGGGGGTCCTTCCAGGAGCTCAAAGGCTGAGTGACGAGTGCCAAGTGACGAGGAACAGCGATAGAACTCGGCGCCTGGTGTAGGGCGCAGGGGCGGAGAAGTAGTACTCCATGCTATTCAGCAACTAGAAGTACGACGGTCCATCTAGGTACCACGCTGCCGACCCCGACAGGGGCGGCGTCCCCGAGGGTTCCTCCCGAGTGGCATCCCATGTACCACGTGCCACGTTGAAGGGCACTCGGCGGCACAGGGCGCAGAGGCAGAGAAGTAGTACTCCATGCTATTCAGCAACTAAAAGTACGCCGGACTTTCAAGGTGCCACGTACCATGTACCACGTGCCACGTTGAAAGGCACTTGGCGGCATAGGGCGGGGAAAAACCTATAAGAACTGTAAGGTTCAACGTTCGAGGTTCGACGTAACAAGAGCCAATTCGCTTGGGTGCTCAAGATTTCTAGTCAGGGGCTGAGCGTTCTTGCTGGCACTGACAAGGAAAAAAGAATCTGTCGTGATTCGTAATTCGTGATTCAGAACGGCAATAGGTCGGCTCATGCTGTTGCTAACACGAACACGAACACTAACACGCAGAGTTCGTTGAGTTTCTTGTATTATTGGGCGATTCTTCAGTGTTGACGATCAGGTTTTCGCACCGAAGGCGATGAGGTCTGCCGCGGCCTGGGTGTCAGGATCGAAGGTGATGGTGCGGCGGAAGGCGGCGCTTGCGAAAAGGGGCAAGTACAGCAGGATCGTGAACGCGAAGCTGGCCGAGATCAGGATGCGGATAGGGATGAACTCAGCCAGCACGCCGCCCGTGACCAGGGCCAGGGGCATGAGGCCCGTGCTGATGCCGCCCAGGATGCCGAACACCTTGCCGCGCATCTCTTGGGTCACGGTGAGCTGGATGACGCTGGTCATGAACATGTTGAGGAGCGCTGAAGCCGCCCCGCCCGCGAAGGCCAGCAGCGCCATCAACGGGAAGTGCAGGGAAAGGGGAAAGAGGATCATGCTGAGCGAGGAGATCAAGCCGCAAGCGGCGAAGAGCCTGAAGCGGCTGGCGGGCCGGATGCGCACGATGGACGAAAAGAGCAGGCCGGCCAGGAGACCGCCGGTGAAGCAGGCCATGACCAGGCCGTAGAGGACGGGGCCCAGGTGGCGCTGGTGCTCGAAGAGCGGCAGGATCAGCATGACGCCCATGGAAGCGAAGAAATTCATGATGGCGGCGAACGCCAGCAGGTGGCGCAGGCCGATGAAGCGCCAGATAAAGGCGAAGCCTTCCTTCAGGTCGGAAAGGAAAGGGGAACGCTCCACCCGCGCCTCGACCCTAGGGATCCTTATGAACGGGATGACCAGGGCCGAAAAAAGATAGGAGAGCCCGTTGATGAAGAACATGACCGGAGCCCCAAGAATCTTGAACAGGAAGCCCCCAACGGAGTTGCCCGCCAGGCCCGACAGGGTATAGATCATGTGAAAGAGCGAATTGGCCTGCACGAGCCTGTCGCGGCGGACCATGTCGGGAAGTGCGCTAGCCACGGCCGGATTGAAGAACGCGCCCCCCAGGCCGATCACGATGGCGGCCGCAAACAGCATCCACGTTCGCGCGAAGCCCAGCAGCGCGGCCACTCCGACCAGGGCCACGGCAATGCCCCGGATCGTGTCCGTCAGGATCAGGAGGCGCTTGCGGTCGCTGCGGTCGATCAGCACGCCGGCGAAGGGAGAAACCAGCACCCGTGGCAAAGAAGCGGCCGCCAGCAAGGCGCCCATGAGCGCCGTTGAGCCTGTCTGGGCCAGGATCCAGAAGCCCAGGGCAATGGCATAGATGACGTCGCCGAAGGCCGAGACCAGCTGGCCCTGCCACAGGATGAAAAAGCTTTGGTTCCAGAGCCTTTCCCTGGTGGATATCTTGCTGGCAGGGTCACCCGTCGTATTCATTCTGAACGGCCGCTTCGCTGGCTGCCAGCTTACCTGCCCACGGGGGCAAAATCAAGGATATTCGGCGCTTGGGGACGGATTGCAAAAATGCAAAAGCAATCGCTTTTCTTTACTAGACACCCATTGTCTGAAACAGAGATCAGAACCTGCTTGGAGATCGTAAAAAGCATCCGAGCGAATTGGCCTTCGTTACGTCGAACGTCGAACTTCGAACGCCGAACCTTGAAGCCCTGTTCGTTCTGACCGGCAGCGAGCTGGCCTAGCGGCTGGCGGGGATGATGATGTCCACCGTCTCGAAGCCCAGCAGGCGGAAGAACTTCTCCAGCATCTGCCGGCCCTGCTCGGCGCTGTTGCGCAGGATGCCCTTGCGCCGGGCGTTCTCATCGAAGATGCGCCGCGCGTCCTCATGGAAGCGCTTGCTCTCCTCGAAGCTGATCTCGCCCTCCTCGATGAAGGTCTCGAAGCCGCTGGGGTTGATGACCACGTCCAGGACCCGCGCCGGCGGCAGCTTGACCACGATCGAGCGGCCGCGGCGCATGATGGCGCTCTCGCCCAGCTCCGACAGGTCGAAGCCGGCGATCACCTCTCCCTTGGCGATGAAGATCAGCCGCTTGTTCTGGCTGAAGACCGGCGTGCGCATGACCCCGGTGTCGTAGACGATCTCGTCGTAGAAGGTCTGGGTGAACATCTGGGCGATGTTCTTCACCTGCTGGACGATCACCGGCGTCTCCGCGATCTCGGCGGCGCCCCCGCGCAGCAGCGCCTTCAGCGGCGGCAGCAGGCCGATCTTGGCCAGCGGGTTGTAGAGCAGCAGGGCGGCGGCCAGCAGGGCGGCGGCGGTGAGCAGGGCGGCCAGGCGCTTCATGCGGCGCCTCCGGCGGCGCGGAACTCCACGCGCACCGCGGAATAGCCCGAGCGCCGCAGCCACGACTCCACCAGGATACGCGCGTTGCGCGCGGCGCGGTCGAGGACGTCCATGGCGGCCACCTTGGCGCGGATGTCCTTTTCGCCGAGGCTGAGCAGGGCGTCCTTCTCCTGGTTGGAGAAGTCGCTGCGCAGGATGCCCGACTCGTTGAAGATCTCGCGCATGCTTCCGGGCTTCATGTTGAAGAGCAGGATGCGCGGCCGCGGCAGGGTGACGGTGACGGCGTCGCCCTCGACGCGCACGTCCTGGTCGGCCAACTCGTTGAGGTCGATGCCGGCCTTGACCTCGGCGGCCGTCTCGAACAGGATCTTGCGGTCGCCGTACCAGGCGATGTCCTTGTGCGAGACGATCTTGGTCACCTCGTACTCGACGGTGGCCAGCTCCGCCAGGTCCTTGAGGGTGCGGGCAGTCAGCGGCGGCCGCACCTTGCGTGCCGGCACGGCCAGGTTGACGGCCAGCAGCAGCAGGATGACGGCGGCCAGGACGATCAGGCGCTTGCGCGCCCGCGGCGGCAGGGCGTTCTTCGGGTCCATGTCGCTCCTCCCCATGGCTTCGTTCCGCCCCGATTATAGGCGCCCGGCGGCGGACATGCAACTCATCCGCTCCCCAGCCCCGAGCGCAGGGCGGCCAGGGCGGCGGCAACGGTGCGGGCGGAGAGCAGGGCGCGGCGGAACTCCTCGTGCACCAGCCGGCGCGACAACCCGGCGATAAGGCGCAGGTGCTCCTCGCCTCCGCCCTCCGGAACGGCGATCAGCAGCACGCCACGCACCGGTGTTCGCGATCCCGCGGCCCAGCGGAAGGGGCGGGACGGCCGCAGGAAGGCGACCGCCGCCTCGCGCACGGCCGGCGACTTGGCATGGGGCAGGGCGAAACCCAGCCCCAGGTCGGTGGCATAGGACTCCTCGCGCCTCCACGCCGCCTCTTCCAGCGCCAGGGCGTCGCCCACGCGGCCGTCGAGCTCCAGCATGGCGCACAGCTCGCGGATCGCCTCGGCGGCGCTGCGGCTGGGCGAGCCCAGGCGGACCAGGCCGGCCGCGGTGACCTGGCGCCGGGCGGAGCCGTCGTCCGCGGCGGCGAACTGCCGCAGCAAGGCCCGTACCGCGGCGGCCTCGCCGCAGCGCAGAGCGCGGCCCAGGAGCCGGCGGCAGGCGGCCGCGTCCAGGCGGGCCAGCCGCTCCTTCGTCCCGGGGATCAGTCCCGGCGCCATGCTGAGCTCGTCGAAGCCCATGCCGACCAGGAGCGGCAGGAGCTCCGCGCTTCCCGCCATTTCCCCGCAGAGCCCCAGCCAGCGCCGCGCCCGGCGGGCCTGGCGGGCGGCGCCGGCCAGCAGGCGCAGGAAGGCGGGATGGAGCGGGTCGTAGAGCCCGGCCAGCGCCGGGTTGCCGCGGTCGACGGCCATCACGTACTGCAGCAGGTCGTTGCTGCCGACGCTGAAGAAGTCGGCCTCGCGCGCCAGGGAATCGACGGCCAGCGCCGCCGCCGGCGTCTCCACCATGATCCCTAGCTCGACGGAGCGGGCATGGGGAACGCGGCGACTTCGCAGCTCGGCGGCGGCCTCCTTCAGGAGCCCGCGCACCAGTCGCACTTCTCCCGGCGCGGTCACCATCGGCACCATGATCTTCAGCCGGCCGCGGCCGGCGGCGCGCAGCATGGCCCGCAGCTGGCAGCGCACCAGGCCGGCATGCCCGGCGTAGAAGCGCACGGCGCGGCGGCCGAGGAAGGGATTGGCTTCAGGCGCCAGCTTCAGGTAGGGGAGGGGCTTGTCGCCGCCGACATCGAGGGTGCGGACGATCACCGGCCGGCCGCCGGCCGACCGCGTCGCCCGGGTGTAGGCCGCGAACTGCTCCTCCTCGCCCGGCGGCTCCCGGCGGCCGAGGAAGAGGAACTCGCTGCGGAAGAGGCCGATGCCCTGGGCGCCGGCGGCCCAGGCCGTTGCCAGCTCCTCGGGCCGGCCGACGTTGGCCGCGATCTCGATGCGTTTTTTGTCGCGTGTCCGGCCCGGCAGCCGGCGCCAGGCGCTCCGCCGGCGCCGGATCTCCGCGGCGGACGCCTGCTCCAGGCGGTAGTAGCGCTTCAGGGCGGCGCCGGGGGCGATCACCGCCAGGCCGCGCCGGCCGTCAACCAGCGCCTCGGCGCCGGCCACGATGCGCGCCAGGGCGCCGGGATCGACGGAGACGGCGGGGATGGACAGCGAGCGCGCCAGGATGGCGACGTGCGCGGTCGCGCCGACGTCGCCGAGGATCAGCCCGCGCAGGCCGCGACGCTGGAGGGCGGGCAGCTCGGAGGCGGAGAGGGACGAGGCGGCAACGACGAAGGGACCTGAAGCCGGCGCGGCCGGTCGGGACACGGCGCCGTACAGCTTCTCCGCCAGCTGGGCGGCGATATCGTACACGTCGTCGGCCCGTTCCCGCAGGTAGGCGCTGGAGGAGCGCCGCAGCTTGCCGGCGTAATGGCCTGCGGCCTGCCCGATCGCCGCGCCCGCCGACAGCCTGCCTTTGGCGATCAGGCCGGCCACCCGGCCGGCGAACGCCGGATCGGCGGCGATGGCCTGCTGGGCCTTGAAGATGGCGGCGACGGGCCCGGCGGCGCGCGCAGCCGATCCCGCCAGCGCGGCCTCGACCTCGGCAGCGGCCCGGCGGAACGACTCCAGTTCCTGCGCCGCGTCGCGCCTGCCGGATGCGAAGCGCTTCGGGAAGGAAGCCCGCCCGGCCAGGCGGCGGACGCGGCCCCGGCCCACCCCCGGCGCCAGGGGACGGCCGCGGAGCAGGGAGCCGCCGCCGGCGACGAAGACGGGCGGCAGCCAGGAGGCGCCGGCGGCGCTGCCGGCCGGCGGCGTCTCGTCGTCGGCGCCGGGCAGGTCGCGCTCCACGAAGGCGCGCAGCGCCGCCATGGCCTCGCGCTCCTGCGGGCCGCTCGCCTCCAGCAGGCAGGGATCGTTGCGGACGGTGTCGCTGGCCACCAGCTCCAGGACGCTGGCGGCGTCGGCGCGTTTGCCGCTGCGCAGGTTGCGGAAGACGACGGCGGCGGCAAACGGGCGGCAGGCGTCGCGGAGCAGGCTGGCCGGCCGGGCGTGCAGGCCGCCGGCCAGGGGGAAGGCGAAGCGCACCGCGGCCAAGGCGCTCCCTTACCCGCCCAGGCGGGCGAACACCGCCTCGGGGCGCTTGATGGCCTCCTGCACGCCGACCTCCACGATTTTCTTGCCCGCGAAGCGCTCGCCGTCCTGCACGGCGATGTCGGCGGCGAAAATGACGGCATCGGCGGCGCGGATCTCGGCGGCGGCCAGCTTGTTCTCGATGCCCATCGAGCCCTGGGTTTCCACGCGGATGCCGTGCCCGAGCCTGCGGGCGGTCTTCTCCAGCTGCTCGGCCGCCATGTAGGTGTGGGCGATGCCGGTCGGGCAGGCGGTGACGGCGACGATCTTCATCTGCTTCTCCTTCAGGACTTCACGCCGGCGTAGCGGCGGATGGCGTTGGCCAGCAGCGCCACCAGCAGGGTGCCGGCGAGGATGGCCGCGACGTACACCAGGCGGTTGTCCACCACCGGCAGCACGATGGGCCCGCCGTGCGGCGCATGGCCGCCCACGTTGCCCAGCATGGCGATCACGGACGCCGTCATCGAGCCCAGCATGATGACGGGGATGGTGCGCAGCGGCTCGGCGGCGGCGAAGGGGATGGCCCCCTCGGTGATGCCGATCATGCCCATGGCCAGGCTGGCGTAGCCGGCCTCGCGCTCCTGCTGCGTCCACCGCCGCCGGCCCAGCAGCGTGGCCAGGCCCATGCCCAGCGGCGGCACGCAGATGGCGGCGGCGCAGGCGCCCATGGGCGCGAAATTCCCCTCCTTGATCATGGCGGCGCTGAAGAAGAAGGCGACCTTGTTCACCGGGCCGCCCATGTCGAAGGCGATCATGGCTCCCAGCACCGCCGCCAGGACGACGCGGTTGCCGGTGCCCATCACCTTCAGCCAGGCCGACATCGCGGTCATCAGGTCGCGGATCGGCACGCCCAGGAAGCGGTACATGACGAAGCCCACGACCAGCGAGGCGACGACGGGGATGACCAGGATGGGCATGACCGGCCGGAAGTAGATCGGCACCTTCACCTTCTTGATCAGCATCACCACGGCGCCGGCGAGCAGGCCGGCGACGAGCCCGCCCAGGAAGCCGGCGCCGATCTGGTTGGCGATGGCGCCGCCGACGAAGCCCGGCACCAGGCCCGGCCGGTCGGCCATGCCGAAGGCGATGTAGCCGGCCAGCACCGGCACCAGCAGCGAGAAGGCGCTGCTGCCGATGTCCAGCAGCATCTTGAGGAAGGGCGAGTGGGAGAAGTCGGGGCCGCCGGCGCCCATGGGCACGAGGGCGATGGCCACGGCGATGAGGATGCCGCCGCAGGCGACGAAGGGGATGGCGTAGGAGACGCCCGAGAGCAGGTACTGCTTGACCTTGAGCAGGTGCTTGTTCATGGGGCCCCGCTCAGCGTTCCGCGAAGCGGATCCTGACCGTCTTGATCTCGAACGGGCGGAAGGACAGGGCGATGCCGCCGTCCTTCACGGCGAGCGGGGCGGTCTCCTTCTCCAGCAGGTCGGTCTCGACCGCCGCGGTCGGGGCGCGGAAGCAGCGCAATGTCGCCTTTTCCGCCCTGCCGTTGGCCTCGTAGAGGCGGAGTACCAGCCCCGAGCGGTCCTCGGCCAGCTTGATGGCATCGATGATCACGCCCTCGCCGTCGATGGCGAAAAAGCCCTGGATGGGCGGCAGCTTGCCTTCGCTTCCCGTGAAGACTCTTGTCAGCAGCGGCTGGTTGAGCTCCTGGCCGCGGCGCACCACCTGCGCCTCACTCCACGAGCCGGCATGGGGATAAAGGGAATAGGTGAACTCGTGGCGGCCGCGGTCGGCCAGCGGGTCGGGCCAGGTCGGCGAGCGGAGCAGCGACAGCTTCATGACGCTGCCGTGGATGTCGTAGCCGTACTTGGAATCGTTGAGCAGGGCGACGCCGCCCTTCTCGTCCGCCAGGTCGGCCCAGCGCAGTGCCGGCACCTCATAGCGCGCTTTCTCCCACAGCGTCTCGAAGCGGGTGGTGCGGCCGATGGCGGCGAAGGGGATCTCGTAGTACGCCTTGTCGGCCTTGACGTCGAGCGGGAAGCAGGCCTTGAGCGAGAGGTGGTCCTCCCACCAGTCGGCCTCGGTGCGGATGTCCAGGCGGTCCAGCCCCTTGTACAGGGTGATGTACTGCGTGAAGAAGGAGGAGGGAAAGTCCTCGCTCGGGTACTCGCGCTCCTTGGAGAAGCCCAGGAAGCTCTTGTCGACGCGGAAGACCGTTTTGACCGGGCCGCTGGAGACCCGCTCCACCTTGTCGGCCTTATTCAGCTCCCAGACGCGGCCGGTATAGCCGATGTTCCAGGCATCCCAGTTCTCCGGCCGGTCCTCGTAGACCCAGAGCTTGTTGGCCTGCTCGCCGGGCGCCACGAACTCGCACCCCCGCCTCTTGTCGAAAATGCTCTTGAGGTTGCCGCTGGCGGGATCGATCTCCACCCGCAGGGTTTCGTTCTCCAGGATGCCGCTGCCCGGGCCGGCGGCTTGCGGCGCGGGCGCCCGCGGCGAACCTTCGGGATACGTGAGCCAGGAATAAACCCGGTAGCCCAAGGGCGGGACCTTGCGGGCGATGAACGTGATCTCGTCCTTGCCATTGACCGCCTTGCCGATCTCGAACTCGACATCATGGTCCTGCTCATCAAGGAGACGCAGTCCATGGCCCTCGAGGATAGGGAACGCGGTGGTCACGACGTCATCGCGCTCCCAGGAAAGGGGGTTGAAGACGAACAGCCACATCCGGAACGGCTTTTCGGCCGGTTCGGCGGTGGCGATGCTGTCGATGATGCGGCTGCAAGCCGCGTTTCCAAGCCGTTTCAGCTCCTGCTGCACCTGCTGGAAGGTCTCCAGCGCATCGCGGTAGACCGGGGTGATGGATGAGCCGGGGAGGATGTCGTGGAACTGCAGGGTGAGGGCGCTCTTCCAGCACCGTTCCAGTTCTTCCTTAGGGTACGGGGCACCCAGCAGCCAGGCGGCGGCGGCGAGCTTCTCCGTCGTGGCCAACAGGGCCTCGGTACGGCGGTTGTTCTTCTTGATCGCTCCCTGGGTGGTGAAGGTCCCCTGGTGGTACTCCAGGTAGAGCTCGTCCTGCCACAGGGGCAGGTCCAGCTTCTCCCTGCGCTTCCCCTGCAGGAACGGGCTCGGCGTGGTGTGGACGAAGCGCGGCGCCAGCGTCATCTTGCCGTAGCCGCGCACGCGGTCGAGGATCTCGCGGTTGGGGCCGCCGCCGTGGTCACCCAGGCCGTAGAGGATCAGGCTCTCCTTCAAACCGGTGGTGGCCTCGTACTTGGAGACGCCGTTGGCCACCTCGGCCAGCTTCAATTGGCTGGCGTAGCTCAGCGGCGGCAGATAGGTGAGGATGGTCGTGCCGTCCACCCCCTGCCAGTTGAAGAAGAAGTGCGGGAACACGGTGGTGTCGTTCCACCACAGCTTCTGGGTGATGAAGGTGTCGATGCCGCCCAGCTTGTACAGCTGCGGCATGTTCCAGTTGTAGCCGAAGGAGTCGGGATTCCAGCCGATGCGCACGTCGACGCCGAACTTCTCCTTGAAGTACGTCTTGCCGTAGAGGATCTGGCGCGCCCAGCTTTCGCCGGCGATCAGGTTGCAGTCGGGCTCGACCCACATGCCGCCCACGATCTCCCAGCGGCCGCTCTTCACTTTTTCCTTTATCTTCCGGAACAGGTCGGGATGCTTCCTCTCGATCCAGTCGTAGGTGACGGCCTGGCTCTGGGCGTAGGTGAGCTCGGGGTACTCGCCCATGTTCTGGATCACCGTCCCGTAGGTGTTCTTGGTCAGGGCCATGGTCTCGGCTATGCGCCACAGCCAGGCGATGTCGATGTGGGCGTTGCCCACCAGGCTGATACGGAACTCCCGGAGATAGTCTTTGACGGGGGCGGCGATGGCGAAGGAGCGACGCAGCGACGCCTGCAGCTTCGGCCCGTCGCCGGCCTGGAGCGCAGCGAGGTCCAGGGCGGCGGCGGCCCTGTCCAGCGCGTCATTGAGCCGGCGCAGCTTCTCCGCCGCGACGCGCCGCTTGTCGGGGATGTCGTAGGGCTTGCCGGTGAAGGTGTAGCGCTTCAGCTCGGGGTTGACCAGGATGTCGGCGAACTGGAACGAGCGCAGCCAGTCCTGCAGCGCGGCCAGGTTCCCCGCCGCCGCCGGGAATGACAGCTCGGCCGCGGCCAGGGTGAAGGAGATCCCCTCGTCCGGCGGCGCGCCGCGGCGGCGCTCCGGCCAATATTCGCCGCGCGCCGGCAGGAAGCCGCGGTTCTCCACAGCGATCTCCAGGACGTGGGCGGCGCCGTCGCTGCGTTCCAGCAGCGAGACGTCGCGGCGCTCTTCGACGGCGGTGCCGTTCTCGCCGTGCAGGACGGCCTGCTCCAGCTCGCGGCCGTCGAGGAAAAAGGCGGCCTGCGCCAGGCCGCGGCCGCTCATCCGCGCCGCCAGGCGCAGCGGCGTGCCCTGTACCCTCGCGCCGGCGAAGGCGGCCGGCGCCTGGACGGATGCGCGCAGGCGGAAGCCCGCCGCCGTGACCGGCCGGCCGGGCTGGTAGGGCTCCCAGCGCGAACCGTCGAGGGAGAGCTCCCAGCCCGCGATGCGGGCGTCGATGGCCTTGTCCAGCCCGGCGATCCGCTCGCGCGCCGCCGCCGCGCGGCTGGGGAAGGCCAGGACGGCTGCCAGCAGTGGCGTCAGGACGATCGCCGCCAGGGTGTTGCGCTGCCTTGTTTTCATGGTGTGCTCCTCCGGGCCCGGTGGTTCCGGCCGCATCGGTCAAGGCCCTATTCTATGGGGAATCGCCGCGATTTACAATCCCCGCTCCTTTTGGGGACGGAACTTTAATTTTTGACTTTTTTATCGAATCACGAAAAACACAAAAATTAATCCTCCGTCCCCATTGAATTCGTTTCGCTCCTCAACTAAGATCGAACCATGCGGCTTCCCAGGCTGACTTACCCTGGAGCGTTTCACCATGTCACCAGCCGCGGGATCAACGGGGAAAAGATCCTTGCGGGTGACAATGATAAACGCCATTTTCTTGAACTTCTGGCCAGGAATTCCAAACTGAACGGCATCCGCATTTTCGCCTTCTGCCTGATAGACAACCACTATCACCTGGTGGTCGAGAATCGCTCAGGCCGGCTTTCCCATTTTCTCCGGCAGTTGAACGGCCAGTACGGCATGTATTATCGCAGGAAGACGGCGAGCCAGGGATACGTGTTCCAAAACCGCTTTCACTCCTCCCTGATCCAGGATGAAGGATACCTGACACTGGCAATCCGTTACGTCCTCCTGAATCCGGTCAGGGCGGGCCTGGCTGCAGTATCGACGGATTATCCCTGGTCGAGCGCTGGCGCGTATTTTTCCAGGAGAAGGAGCGAGTGGCTGGCGACTGACCTCATTGAAGGCCTCTTCAAGTCGCGCCAGGGTCTGGCTGCCGTCTTGCGCGATCCGGCCGATGCGGAGCTGCCGATCATTCGGACTCGGTTCGGGACTGTGATCGGGAGCGATGATTTCCCGGATAAGGCGGCGGAAAAGTTCGACCGCAGGAAAACGCCCGCCGATGCACAGAGGAAGCGCGCGGAGGACCGATTCTTTGAGCCCGCTGAAAAGGTGGTCCATGAGTTCGAAAGGAAGCACCAGGTCAGCCTGAAGCAGATCGACCGCTCATCCCACGCAGGCAAAAGACTGCGGGGCGAGCTATTGGTCTGGCTGCATGACCTGGCCGGGCTGAAATATTCGGATATAGGCGAAATCCCCTTCTTCTTTGACTTGAAGCACCAGTCTCTGGGGCATCTGTACCGCAATGCAAAGAAGAGAGGAAATATAAAGGTCAAAAATTAGAATTTCGTCCATCAATCTGTATGGTATGGGAAAATCCTCTAGCCATCCCTGTGTGCTGCATTGTATCGCTGGTCCTCCGCATCAGTTTTGTGGCCATACAGCGCAGGCAAGCAGGCTGCCTTCCTGCCTGCTGGGGGACGGAACTTTAAATATTGACTTTTTACCTCGCAGGGAAAAAGTCAAATTTTAATCCTCCGTCCCCATGCCGGAGGCGATGATTTACATTCCCCGCCGCCTGGTGTATAATGGCCCTGACGGAAAGGCCCGTTCCCGCTCCCCAACCGATCACCCGATGCAGGACCCGTGAACCCCTTGCGGACCCGAGGCCGGCGCGTCTGCAGCACATGAAGAAGTTCAAGAACATCGCCATCATCGCCCACGTCGACCACGGCAAGACGACGCTGGTCGACGCCATGCTGAAGCAGGCGGGCGTCTTCCGCGACAACCAGGCCGTGGCCGAGCGCGTCATGGATTCCAACGACCTGGAGCGCGAGCGCGGCATCACCATCTTCTCCAAGAACGCCGCCCTGCACTACGGCGACTTCAAGATCAACATCGTCGACACGCCGGGCCACGCCGACTTCGGCGGCGAGGTGCAGCGCATCATGAAGATGGTCGACTCGGTGCTGCTGCTGGTCGACGCCTTCGAGGGGCCCATGCCCCAGACCAAGTACGTGCTGAAGAAGTCGCTGGAGCAGGGCCACCGCCCGATCGTGGTCATCAACAAGATCGACCGGCCCAACGCCCGCCCCGACGAGGTGCTCACCGCCGTCTTCGACCTGTTCGTCGAGCTGGGCGCCGACGAGAAGCAGCTCGACTTCCCGGTGATCTACGCCTCGGCCAAGGAGGGGATCGCCCGCCGCGAGCTGGACGACCGCAACAAGAATCTCAAGCCCCTATTCGAGGCCATCCTGGCCCATGTGCCCGAGCCCGGCGGCGACCGCGCCGCCCCCTTCCAGTTCCTGGCCTCGGCGGTGAGCTACGACAACTACCTGGGCAAGATCGGCACCGGCCGCATCCACAACGGCACCGTGACCCAGGGCGAGGAGGTTATGCTGTTGCGGCGCGACGGCGAGCGCAGGCCCTTCAAGGTGACGCGCATCTTCACCTACGACGGCATCACCCGCGCCAGTGTCCCCGAGGCGGCCGCCGGCGACATCGTCTCGCTGGCCGGCATCGAGGAGATCGACCTGGGCGACACCGTGGCCGACTTCGACCAGCCCGTCGCCCTGCCGGCCATGGACATCGACGAGCCCACCCTGGCCATGACCTTCATGGTCAACGACTCGCCCTTCGCCGGCCAGGACGGCCGCTTCGTCACCTCGACGCAGCTGCACGAGCGCCTGCGCCGCGAGATGCTCAACAACGCCAGCTTGCGCCTGGAGGAGACCTCCTCCAAGAAGGCCTTCGTGGTCAAGGGGCGCGGCACCCTGCAGCTGTCGATCCTGATCGAGAACATGCGCCGCGAGGGCTACGAGTTCCAGGTCTCCCGGCCCGAGGTGATCTGCCGCGTGGTCAAGGGCGAGCGCTGCGAGCCGGTGGAGACGGCCGTGGTCGACGTCGCCGACGAGTACGCCGGCGTGGTCATCGAAATGCTGGGCCAGCGCAAGGGGGAGCTGCTGCAGCTCGTCCCCGGCAGCGACGGCTACACGCGCCTCGAGTTCCGCATCCCGGCGCGCGGCCTGATCGGCGTCAACAACGACTTCCTGACCGCCACCCGCGGCACCGGCATCCTGCACCACACCTTCAGCGGCTACGAGCCCCACAAGGGCGAGATGAACCGCAAGACCAAGGGGGTGCTGATCGCCCACGAGCCGGGGGTGACGGTGGCCTACGGCCTGTACGGGCTGCAGGAGCGCGGCACCCTGTTCCTCGGCGCCGGCGTGCCGGTCTACGAGGGGATGATCGTCGGCGAGCATTGCAAGGACAACGACCTGGTGGTCAACGTTTCGCGCAGCAAGAAGCTGACCAACATGCGCTCGGTGCAGTCCGACGAGGCCATCCGCCTGACGCCGCCGCGGCAGTTCTCGCTGGAGCAGGCGCTGGACTACATCGAGGACGACGAATTGCTGGAAGTCACCCCGAAAAACATCCGCATGCGCAAGAAGAAGCTCGACGTCCACGCGCGCAAGCAGGACGAGAAGCTGCGCCAGGCGGGATAGCTGGAGCGAACAGAAGATCTGCGTGATCGTGTTAGTGTTTGTGTCAGCAACTGCACGAATTTGAGCTATCGTGATTCGTAATTCGTAATTCGTGATTCGAGAAGGCCTTCAAATGATCCTAACCTTTTTAGAATAACGACCAGCCACAAACTAGAAATCTTAAGCACCCAAGCGAACTTGCCTTCGTTGCGTCGAATCCCACTCGGAGCTAACGCTCCTCGGGGACGCCGCCCCTGACGGGGCCGGCAGCGTCGAACCTCGAACGTCGAACCTTATCGCATCTGCAAGCTTATTGCCTGTTCAGTATGACCATAAAAGAGTCAGTACGGCGGTGACCAGCGTGATCAGCAGCGAAATGACGAAGGTGACGGGAATGACCTTCACCTCCTCGCCGATGCGGTCGATGCTGGCCGCCGCGTTCTGCAGCTTGGCCGGCGAGATGACGCTGGCCAGCCCGCCGCCGATGCCCGACGAGGCCGCGATCAGGATCCCCCAGGCGCCGATCTTCTCGGCCGTGGCCAGGTGCAGCTTGGTGAGCATGGCGATGGCCGATGCCTCGGAGCCGCTGACGAAGCCGCCCAGCAGGCCGATGAACGGTGCCACCAGCGGGTAGAACTTGCCGAACGCGGCGGCGGCGGCGCCGGCCACCACCGCCACCATGTTGCGCGCCGGGTCGAGCAGCAGCCAGTCGCCGCCCTTGCCCGAGTGGTTCAGCACGTAGGCCAGGGCGAAGAAGACGGCGGCGGCGAACACCGGCCGCGGCGCGCGCTTCGCCCACTTGCGCAGCGAGGCGGCGAACTGCCCGCGGCGCAGGCGCAGGAACGGCAGCGCCAGCAGGGTGGCGGCCAGCACCCAGAAGTAGGCCTGCGAGAACAGGCGCAGCTTCTCGGGGGCGCCGGGGATGACCGCCAGCGGCATGGCCCAGGTCACGGTGAAGAGGCGCTCGAAAGGCAGCGCCTTCAGGTTGATCAGCAGCGAGGCGCCCACCAGAATGATCCACGGCGAGGTGGCCGCCGCCAGGCCGATGCGCTTCTCGGCGGCGAAGTCGGCCTCCCCCAGCCCCGAGCGGTCGATCAACCGGCGGCCGCGCAGCTTCAGGTAGGCCAGCATGACCGCGATCACGGCCAGCCCGGCCACGATGCCGGTCAGCGGGATCTGGCCGACGGCGGCCATGGCGACGGCCACCAGGCCGGCGCTGATCCCCGCCAGCAGCGTGGGCACGATCCCCTTGCGCACCAGCTTCCAGCCGCCGACGATCCATAGCATGCCGAAGGCGATGCAGGTGCTGACGAAGGGCATGTAGCGGGCGAAGACGTGGGCGATGTCGGTCACCGGCCGGCCGACGAAGGCGGAGAAGACCAGCACCGGCACGCCCAGCAGCGCGTAGGTGCACAGGGCGTCGTAGCCCAGCGCCGGCAGGGCGATGGAGACGAAGGTGGTGTAACCCAGGGCCAGCATGATCGGCGGCAGAATGGACACCGGCGTCGCGCCCATGGCGGCGATCAGGGTGCCGAAGCCGACGTTGATCAGCAGCACCTGCACGACCTTGTCCTGCGGCGAGACGGTCTTCATCAGCACGGCCACGCGGGCGATGGCGCCGCTCTCGAGCATCACCGTCACCTGGAAGATGGAGGTGGCCACCATCAGCGAGATGGGGAAGGAGGCGACGGCGCCGCTCAGGCTGGCGAACAGGACGACGCCGGGCGGCGTGCGGAACCAGAGCCAGGCGATGACGGCGGCGGCCAGCCAGCCCCAGGCGCCGGCCACGTCGGCTGCCTTCTTGGCCAGCACCAGCAGCAGGAAGACCAGGATCACGGGCAGCAGGGCCAGCAGGACGGAAAGGACGTTCATGGTCTCACTCCTCGCTCAGAAGCGGAAGAACATCTCGAACTGCACCCAGTGGTAGGGGTCGGCTCCCGCGCGGTAGAAGCTCCCGGGATTGAACCACTCCCAGATCAGGCGGCCGGTGAGGTTTTTGGAGGCCTCGTACGACGCCTTGGCGATGAACAGGCCGCCGCGGTCGCGTCCGGCGCCGCTGAGCAGGGCCGCGGGCGCCGTCCGCTCCGGCGCCGACAGGAAGTGTCCGCCCAAGCTCAGCTTGATCCGGTCGGACGGCGCGAACAGCAGCACGGCGAAGAGCGAGGCGAAGTTGGTCCAGTCGGCGATGCGCGTCTCCCTGGCCTGCAGGTAGATGAGCGAGTCGCTCCACTTGGGCCAGCGGCCGAAGGCCGGGTCCCAGGCCTCGCAGCGCGGAGTGCCCGGGTCGTCGCCGCTGAGCCAAATGCCTCCCAGCGTGACCAGCGCCGGCACGGGGAAGCGCCGGCCGGGGCTGCCGTCGAGGTGGACATAGCCGCCCAGGCCGCGGCGTGTCTCCTGGCCCAGCTTCCCCAGCTGCAGGGCCGCCTCGGCGCTGAGGGAAAGCGCATCCGAGAACGGGTGGACGACGCGGCCGCCGGCCACGTTCACGCTGCCGCGCGGCAGGGCGGCGAAGGCGAAAGCGTCCTTGCGGAACAGGTAGGCCTCCAGCGCGGTGCGCTTCGCCTTGCCGCGGTAATACAGGCCGACGCCCTGCTCCTCCTGCTCGGCCATGGCCTGATGCTGGTCGTTGACGACCGGCAGCAGCCGGTCGCTCCTGCCCTGGCGCACGAGGAAGAACGTCAGGTTGGCATTCTGCCGCGGCGCCCAGTCGAGGCGCAAGCCGTTGAAGTAGGCCGAGCGCGAGCCGTCGAGCGGCCCGCCGTCCATGATCAGGAACCCCTCGCCGAACATCATGTCCTGCCGGCCCAGGGTGACGGTCAGCGGCCGCGGGCCGGCGCTGCGCCAGCGCACGCTCAGCTGGTCGACGAAGAGCTCGTGGACGTCGAAGTCCTTCTTCAGCCGCGGGTCGAGCTTGGGCGCCAGGTACAGGCGGTTCTCGTTGCTCAGGCGCAGGTGGAGTTCCCAGCCCTTGCCGGGACGCCAATAGGCGCCCAGGCCGGTGCGCAGGCGCAGGTAGGCGCTGGAGTCGTTGGCCCGGTCGTCCAGGCTCATCGTGTTGTCCCAGCTCTCCTGGCGGACCCGCTCCCAGAAATAGAGCTGCAGCTTGGGATCGGGCTGGTCGGCGCCGGGCCGGGCAGCCAACGGCGAGGCGATGCCGGTGTTCAACAGGACGATGAGCGCGACCACGGCGGATGAGCGGCGCATGAACCCTCCCGGGACCGCCGCGCCCTGCCGCAGGCGGGGGGATGCGGCGGCGAAAGGGAAAAATACCCGAATCGTGGGGAAAAAGCAATCGTGCCGGCGAGACAAGGTTTACAGCCGCTGCCGGCCGCGCTAGAATGGCGCGCATGGGACGGACGACTCCATGGCCTGGAAACTGCTGACCCTCTTCGCGCTGGGCGTCGCCGAGCTCTGGGCCGCCGCCCCCGCCGGCGCGGCCATGGGCCTGGACCCGCTGCCGGTCTTCGCCGTCGCCGCCGCCGGGGCGGGCTGCGGCGGCGCCGTCGTCGTCCTGCTGGGGGAGCGGGTGAAGGCCTGGCTGGAGAAGAAACGGGGGCGCGAAAAGCTGGAAAAGCGGCGCGGCCTGCTGTACCGCGTCTGGCTGCGCTACGGCGTCATCGGCTGGGGGCTGCTGGCGCCGCTGCTGGTCGGCTCGCCGCTGGGCGCCGCCCTGGGGCTGGTCCTGGGCGCGCCGCCGAGGCGCCTCCTGCCCTGGCTGGCCGCCGGCTCCGTGCTCTGGAGCGCCGTGTTCTCCCTGGTCTTGGCGCTGGGCGCCAGGATCATCGCCGGGTAGGGGAAGATCTCAGGCGCCCCTGAACGGATCGCGCCGACCGTCCGGCATCCGACGCCCGGGCTCAATCGTCGATGGTGAACACGTGGCTCTCGGCGTAGACCGAGCCGTCCATGGTCGAGACCACGATGCGGCCGCTCAAGGGCATCCACACCTCGCCGTCGGGGCTGGTGCCGGCGGTGGGCCAGTCGACGTAGGTGGTGCTGGGGGAAATATCGGTGGCGATGGGATAGTTGGAGAAGTTCAGCGGGTAGACCCTCAGGTTCTGGGTCACGTTGTAGCAGGTGAAATGGATGGTCATGAGCGAGCCCCGGCGGTAGTGCGAGCCGTAGCGCGGCATGCTGATCTCGATCTTGCTGGCCACAACCGAGAAGTACTCGCTGAAGTCGGAGGCGCGGCCGTTCTCGGAGATCACCTTGACGCGGTAATCGCCGCCGGTCGCCGTGGTCGCCGGCACGTTCCAGGTCCAGCGGTAGCGGCGGGAGATCGGCCCCTCGGCGGTGACCAGCGGATAGCTCTGCACCACGGCCTCGCCCTTCCAGATCTCGATGGTCGGGCGGCCGATGTCGGCGGTGCGCGTCCACTGCACCGTCTGCTGGGCGCCGCGCAGGACATGCTCGTAGTGCTCGGGCCGGACGACGGTGATGAACACCCGCGGCGGGGCGAGGATGGTCCCGCTCGGCTTGGGCACCGTCTTCTCCTGCGCCCAGGCGGGCCAGACAGCGGCAATCATCCACACGGCAAGCAAATGACTTTTCTTCATCATGGCCTCCATGAAACCGCTTTCTGAATACGACTCCGGCTGGAGAAATCTCACCCGCCGTTGTATCATGGAGCGAATCCACGGGGAGCGATGCGCATGGAAAAAAAACGCCGGGCCCTGTCGACCCTGGTTTTCTTGCTGGTGTTCGCCGCTGTCATCTCCTTTTATTTCGCCTGGGGCCGACCCTGGCTGCTGCACTGGGGCTCGACGCCGCAGGAGCGCGCCGCCGTCTTCCCCGGCGACGAGGAGCTTCCCGGCTACGCCTACCAGACCACCCGCGCCCTGGACGTCAACGCACCGCCCGAGCAGGCCTGGGCCTGGCAGGCGCAGATCGGCCAGGACCGCGGCGGCTTCTATAGCTATCACTGGCTGGAGAACCTTTTCCTGGCCAACATTCGCAATACGGAGTCCATTCGCCCGGAATGGCAGGAGCTGCGCCTGGGCATGCCGGTGCTGCTGACGCCCCAGGACTACCCGCTGGGACTGTTCCGCCGGCAGGAGCCCTCCCCCCGGCTGGCGCCGCCGGTGTCCCGGCTGGATAAACCGAAACATTTCGTCCTGCGCGGCTGGGGCAGCTTCAACTTCATCCCCCTGGCGGACGGCCGCACCCGGCTGCTGCTGCGCGGCCGCGTCCCGCCCATGGGCCGCTGGGACTTGCTTCGCCAGGCGCTGACCTTCGACACCATCCACTTCGTCATGGAGCGGCAGATGATGCGCAACGTCAAGCGCCTGGCCGAGGGGCGGCCGGCCGCGCCCTGGTGGTTGAACTTCATCGCCGGACTGGGGTTTGTCGCCGCCTGCGACCTGGCGCTGCGGAGGATCCTGGCCCGGCGCCGGCGCTGGCCGTGGGTAGTCTTCGCGGCAGCTTACCTGCTGCTGGTGCTGCTGGCCACCCGCGACGCCCAGGCGGCGCTGGTCGGGTTCACCGCCGTGCTGCTGATCGTCGCCGGCGTCATCCGCTTCCGCGGCTGGTGGTGGGCGTACATCCTGGGCATGTGGGTCTACGCGCACCTGGTGCTGTTCCTTGCCGCGGACGCCTATGTCGCCTTCGGCTTGTTGTTCCTGGCGGCAGGGCTTTTCTCACTGCAAAGAATAAAGAAAAGAGGAATTCCAGAAGGGCGACAAGGTTCGACGTCCGACGTTTGACGCTGCCGGCCCCGCCAGGGGCGGCGTCCCCGAGGAGCGCTAGCTCCGAGCGGGGTTCGACGTAACGAAGGCCAATTCGCTCGGGTGCTTAGAATTTCTAGTCAGGTGCTGATCGTTCTTGCTGGCACTGGCACTGTCACGTAGTATTGGTTCATGCTGTTGCTAACACAAACACAAACACTAACGCGTAGCGTTCGGAGATGTTTCTTGCTGACACTGTCACTGTCACTGACACTGTGGACAGCGAGTACCGTCGCCGCCCTCACCCGGCCTGAAGCAGCTCGCACTCCGCTCCCTGGCCGAGCGCCTGGCGGACGAAGGAAGGGGTTTCGGGGTCCTTCAGGCAGCCTTCGCCGTACAGCCGGACGTAGTCGTCCGCCATGCGCCGCAGGTCGTCGCTCCCGGACATGTCGCCGTCCTCCGTCCTGGGCACGAAAAAGAACACTTTTTGTTTCATCATCGTGAGCCTCCTGCCCATAATATAAACAGGGGGGTGGGACAAATGATGTCATAGGAACTATTTATGAATATCAGGACTCGGCTGACGGCATACGGCATACGGCGTACGGCTGAGGGGAAGAGGAAGGCGAAAGGCAAAGGGCAAAAGGCAAAAGGCAAAAGTAAGAGAAAACCCAAGCATGGCATAAGGCATACGGCTGACGGCATGCGGCGTACGGCGGAGGGGAGAGGAAGGCGAAAGGCAAAGGGCAAAGGGCAAAAGGCAAAAGTAAGAGAAAACCCCAGCATAGCATAAGGCATACGGCTGACGGCGGACGGCGTACGGCGGAGGGGAAGAGGAAGGCGAAAGGCAAAGGGCAAAAGGAAAAAGGAAAAAGGAAGAAAAGGCCCTGCGGTGGACGGCGTAGGGCACGGGCGAAGTGATTAGTGGTTCGTAAAAGCAACAGATCGGTCCATGCGGGAAAGGCTCTGTCAGGAATCCTTTCCCACTCCGGCTTCCCTCTGCCTTTCCCTTTGTTTTCCCTCTCTCTTCCCTGAGATCGTCCTTTTTGCTTTCTACTTGGCCGGCGCGGTCCTGAGCACGACGTGGGACTCCCACTCGAAGTGGACCTCCGAGCCTGGGGCGGCGATTTTTCCCAGCTTGAAAACTCCCATGGGGCCGCAGTCGGGAGGCGTGGTGTCGATGCTGATGATGTACTCCATGCCGGGCCGCAGGGCGGCGATGGGAATGGTGCATTCGTCGCCCTCGACGGCGCGGCTGATGATCTCGCCGCGCCCGCCCCTTTCGAGGACGGTCAGCCGGGCCCTGACCCCGGAAGTCGCGCCGACGAATTTCCAGCGCAGGGGCAGTTCTCCCAGCGGGAAGGCGGCGAGGTCGATCGTTTCTCCCGTGCCCGGCGAAAGCCATTGCAGCAGCCTGTCAACGCGGTAGGCTGCCAGCCGCGTTTTCTCGCGGCGGAGCGGGCCTGGGCTTCCTGCCGGCACGGGGAGCAGGGTCTCAATGGTGAAGACTTGTTCCTGGCCCAGCTCGACCGTGAAGGGTGTATAGTACGCCCCGCCGTAGTCGCCATGGCCGTTGTCCCGCAGCAGGAGCTCGTTCATGCGCACCGTGGCGCCGAGAACGGGGGCGCCGGCCCGCGTCAGGTGGATGCTGATGGACAGGTAGGGCGAGCCGGCATAGAAAATCGTGGCGCCATTTGCCAGGATCTTTTCGGCTTCCGGCACGAGCGGCGTGATGACCTTGCCCTGGGCACTGAGCGCCGGCGCCGAGATGATCGCGATCAGGGCGATCGCGGCAAGTGCTTTCTTCATGTTTTCCCCCTGGGATGGCTTGTTTGTCTCTGCGTTATAAATATGGCCAGGCCGGGAAAATCTCGCATGAAGCAGAGCGGCAGAAGCTTCACTATGTGTTTGGGTTAGTGCATTGCTGTCCAAAATATTCGTTTTTTTGACAGACAATCAGTTCTGCAAAGGGTTTTGGGGCTACCCCAGACGGTTTTCATGGCTAGGGCATGTGCTCGTAAGACTAAAATTCCAAGCACCAAGCAGCAAATTCCAAACAAATTCCAAGTCCCAAATTCCAATGACCCAAACCAGGGCGCTCAATCGATCGGGTGCCTACACCGGAAAATTGGGCGGTAATTCAATAATCGAGCGCGTTTACTCTTCGTTTGGGCCATTTGGACATTGGCGCTTGGTGCTTATTTGGGATTTGGTGCTTGGAACTTGGAGCTTTAGTCTTACCAGTTTCACGAGGCCTCTTGGCAAGTTATTTTGAATAGATCTGGTGCTAGTGTTTGTGTTCGCAACAGCAATTGAATGAAGCTCAGAGAAGCCAGAGGGAAAAGAGAGTGGGAAAAGATCTTTCAGAATCTTTGTGGTGGTCATTGTGGCAGTGGCAGCAGCGGGCAATTGGAACGAACTCTTCCTCTTACCTTTTACCTTTTTACTTGTTCCTTATCCGTATCGGCTCTTTGCCCCTGACTTCCTCGAGCATGGTCTTCCCTCGCTCTTCCCTGAGCTCACGGGTATCGATATAATCTGAGCACGATGCCAGACGGCCTGCTGTTCGACGAAATCGCCCCGCGCTACGACCGCATGAACCGCCTGCTGTCGCTGGGCCTTGACCGGGGCTGGCGGCGCCAGGCGGCGGCGGCCCTGCACTCCCCGACGCGGCTCCTGGACATCGCCGCCGGCAGCGGCGACCTGGCGCTGGCCGCCCTCGCGGCCGGCGCGGGGCGCGTGACGCTCCTCGACCCTTCGGAAAGGATGCTGGCACTGGCTGTCGCCAAGGCGCGGAAGAGGGGGGCGGGCGAACGGATCGAGACGAAACTCGGGGCCGCCGAGGGACTTCCATTTCCTGACTCCTCCTTCGACGCCGTGGCCACCGCCTTCGGCGCGCGCAACTTCCGCGACCTGGAAGGCGGCTTGCGGGAGATGCACCGCGTTCTGAAGCCCGGCGGCCGCGCCGTGATCCTCGAATTCTCCCGGCCCCGGCTGTTCCCCGTGCGTACGCTCCACCGCCTCTACTTGAAGGCGGTCATCCCCCTGGCCGGGCGGCTGCTCGCCGGCAACCGCGCGGCGTATGCCCTGCTGGGAGAGACGATCCTGTCTTTTCCCGATGGCAGGGATTTTTCCGCCGTGCTGCAGCGCTGCGGCTTTTCCGGGGCCGCCTGCCGCCGCCTGACCCTTGGAGTCTGCTGCCTCTACACGGCGCGGAAATCGGGCGGCGGATAGGACCTGGCAAAGGCCAGCCAGGAAGAGGAAGGCGCCGTGCCTGCCTGCGTCGCCTTTTTCCGGCTCTCTCGCTTTCAGTTCCTGCGGAATTTGTACACCGCGATGACCGGATCGCCCGGATACAGGGGGTCGCTCTCGTTGGCCGCCGCCGGCAGGGTCAGGTACAGCAGGTTGCGGGCCGGGTCGTAGGCGCCGCCGGCGACGGCGTCGATCCACTGCCCGGGGACCTCGTACCCGCCATAGCGGGCAAAGGGGGCCGGGAAAATGCCGTTGGCGTAGGGCCGCGCGGAGTAAGGCTGGGCGGCGGCGAGGATCTCCTCGATGTCGTAGAAGGCGTACATGTAATGGCGGTCCTGGGCGTCCCAGACGGCCACGCCGCCGTTGTCGTAGCCCAGCGAGTCCTCATGCTTGTAGATGATCGTCCCGGCGATGGGCGGCTGGAACGCCGGCTCGGGGGTGCCGTGCCAGGGGTTGGCGGGGTTGCGGTTGAAGCCGCCGGCGCTGCCGAGCAAGGCATAGGTGCGCGTCCCGGGGACGATGATGCCGACGCCCGTTTCGGTCTTCAGCGTCCAGGTCTTGTTGTCGCCGCTGACGTTGGCCATGTCGTCGCCCCAGAGCGAGTGCTCGAGCGAGTAGTCCAGCCAGGCGCGGGTCTCGATCACGGCGCCGTTCTGGGCCGCGGCGGCGTCGGCCAGGTCGAAGGCGAAGAGGCTGGGCCCGGCGCTGGCCCGGGAGACGATGGTGATCTGGTTGTCGTGGCCCATCAGGTGGGTGCCGCCGAGCCGGGAGCTCCAGGCGGAGGGGATGGCGGTGATCCAGCCCGAGGCGTGGGCCGCCCCTTGCGCCTTGAACATGCCCGACACCGGCGAGGAGGCCAGGCGGGCCGGGTTGTGGATGACGCCGGTGGTGGCGGTCTCGCTGCCCTCGCCGTCGTAGTAGGTGTAAGCGTTGAAGTAGAGCCTGCCGCCCTCGCAGTACAGGCCACCGAAGGCGGCGAAATTGCCGCCGTCGTAGCGGTTGACGGCGCCGCGCGGCCAGGAGGCGGCCTTGACCGGGATACGGCGGTAGATGTCGGCCGGGGGCTGCAGCACGGCCGCCGTGTTCAGCGCCGCCAGGCCGTCGCGGCCGGTCACGTTCACCAGCGCCGGGATGGCGATCTCGCCGACGGCGAAAGTGTCGGTGCCGCCGCCGACCAGGTACAGCGAGCCGCGGCCGCCGTCGCCCTGGGGGTTGAAGGCGATCTTCCCCTGGCCATACTGGCCGAAGGGGGCCTTGAACGCGCCCTGGTAGATGAAGTCGTCCAGCGTGGCCCGCGGCAACTGCGTGCCATTGTCGTCGTGCGGCCCTTGGTCGTCACCGTCCCCGTTCCCGCCGCTGCAGGAAATGAGCAGCGCCAGCGTTGCCGCCAGTATGGCCGTTCTCCAGGCATCCCCCCGTGTGCCCATGCTCCCTCCCCGCGCCGCCTGTTGCCGGCAGTTCCTATACTATATGAATAGCGGCCAGGGCGGAAAATCTCGCCGGAGCGCAAGCTCTAAGATACTGCAGGGAAGAGAAAGGGAATACAGAGGGAAGGCAGAGGGAAGACAGAGTGAGAAAGAACTTTCGGAAGGACTTTTCCCACTTCTCTTCCCTTTCTCTTCTCTCTCTCTTCCCTCTATCTTCCCTGAGCTCGACGAGCTGAAGGATGCTTCCGCTCGACGCCGGCCAGCAGCGGACCCAGCAGCAGGGTGCTGAATGGGAAGAGAAGCACGGCTCCCGGCGCGGGGCCATTTGTTTTGCGCTCCTGGGCGCGGCGGTCTGGTCTCCGTTTGTCTTGTCGGCGTTCTTTGCTTGGGGTTGTCTTGCGCATGGTATCCTGCTTGTCACTGCGCCAGGCGCAGGCTTTTATTCTCTTTCATTTTTTTTAGTTTCGCCCGATTGCCTTCGCTAACACAAACACTGACACAAGCACATAGAAAGGGCTTTTCCCACTCTCTCTTCCCTCTCTCTTTCCTCATTCTTCCCTCTGTCTTCCCTGAGCTTCTCCCTTGCCGTCCGATGATTTCCGAAATCTCTTCAACATGGAACATGGTACGTGGTACGTGGAACCCCAGTGCGTTTTATTCACAAAAAACCCTGACGTTCTCCTTGCCCTCGACTTCGGCGGTCAGGTCGTTCAGGTGGACCAGCAGCGCCTCGACGTCCTGGGCGTTGAAATGGCTGAGGTCGAAGGGCACCCCTTTCTCCTTCAGCTCGGAGTTGACCTTCTCCTGCACCTGCGGCGGGATGAAGCTGGCGAACTTCAGGCCGGCGCGCACCAGGTTCAGCGGCACGCGGACGTTCACCCGGTCGCCCTCCTTGTTGCCCGGCGCCGGCTCGACCAGCACGCGCAGGTATTTGGGCCCCTTTGCCTGGGCGGGGCCGGAGGCGGCCGGCGCTTCCGAAACGGCGGCCAGCAGCTTCTCGGCCTCGTCGACCGAGATCTTCTTGTCGGCCAGCATCTCCAGGATCTTTCTCTTTTCCTCGCTCATTTTATTCTCCTTAATTTTACTTCATCACCAGGCGCGTGACCCTGCCGCCCTCGCGGGATTCGACGTCGATGCGCAGGCCCGACAGCGAGCCGATCAGGACGAACAGCTGGCCGTACATTTTCAGCAGCGGTCCACCCCAGCCCCAGGGCCAGGAAAGGAGCGCCGCCAGCAGGACGAAGGGCAGCAGCAGGAGCAGCAGGGCGGCCAGCAGCAGCCAGGCCAGGAACAGCGGCACCGGGAAAGCCGTGCGCCGCCGGCCCGGCTCCTCGACGCGGATCCACATCCACAGCGGGATCATGGGCGCTTCTCCAGCTTCTTCAGCGTCTCCTCGACGCCGATCTCGCCCTTCTCCAGGCGCTTGAGCAGGTCCATGGCCGAGGGCGGCGGGTTGATCTCGACGAACTCCAGCTGGGCGGCGATGCGATTCAGGCGGTTCTTCACCGTGGGGTAGGAGATGCCGAACAGCTCCTCCATCTCCTTGATCGAGCCGTGGCAGCGCAGGAAGGCGGTGACGAAGATCTGGTCCTCCTGCCTCAGGCGGGCCAGGGGCGGGAGCTCGAAACTCCCCTCGACGGCGATGCCGCTGTCGGCCAGGCGCACCTTCTCCACGGTCAGGGGAGCGCCCTGGGTCAGCCGGGTCAGTTCCTGCCAGTCGTTGGCCATTGGTCGACCTCCATTGATTTTATGAAACAATTATGACATAAAAATTATAAAAATCAATATATAAATTAAAAAAATAAATAATTTTATTAATAAAATATTGATATTATTCAATAATTAAGTGGATGTCATGAAACTAAATTCAGATCTCTCCTGCGCAGGGTTCCGAATTTGCATTCCCGGTCCCGGTCGGGTAATATGACCCGTCTTGCAATCGGGGGGTACAACATGAGCGAGATAATCGACAACTCAAAGGACAGGAAGAAAAAGCTGAAGGAGCTGATCCTCAAGCTGCACGCCGGCCAGGGGGAGGAGGCGGTGCGCCGGGAGCTGTTGCAGAGCCTGGCCAGCATCCCCTACGGCGAGGTGGTCGAGGTCGAGCAGGAGCTGATCGGCGAGGGGCTGCCCGAGTCCGAGGTGCTGCGCCTCTGCGACGCCCACTCGGCGGTGCTGCACGGCCGCGTCGACCTCAGCGGCCAGAAAGAGGTACCGCCGGGACACCCGGTCGACGTCTTCCGCCGCGAGAACGCCGAGCTGCGCAAGGCCACGGCTGGGGCGCGCGAGGCGCTGGCCGCGCTGGGTGCGGGCGGCGACCTCCCGGCCGCGGTCCTGGAGCTGCGCGAGGCGCTCAACCAGCTCTTCGACGCCGACAAGCACTACCAGCGCAAGGAGTACCTGGTCTTCCCCTACCTGGAGAAGCTGGGCGTGACCGGGCCGCCCAAGGTGATGTGGGGCAAGCACGACGAGATCCGCGACCTGCTGAAAGGGAGCATCGAGGCGCTGCAGGCGCCGTACGCGGGGCGCGACGAGCTGCTGGCCGCCGCCGGCATCCTGCTCGAGCCGGCGCTGCAGGCCATCGACGACATGACGGTCAAGGAGGAGGAGATCCTGTTCCCCATGGCGCTGGACAAGCTGGCGGAGGCCGATTGGCGGGATATCTCGCGGCAATCGCCGCAGTTCGGATATTGCCTCGTGGATCCGGCGGATGCATGGCCCGCTTCCGCCGCCGGCGCCCCGGCCGAGGAAACCGCAGCGAACGCCGGCGCGCTGGGACGGATCACCCTGCCCTCCGGCTCCTTCTCCGCCGAGGAACTGCTCGCCATTCTCAACACCGTGCCGGTGGACATGACTTTCGTCGACCGCGACGACAAGGTGCGCTACTTCACCCAGGGCAGCGAGCGCGTCTTCCAGCGCAACCGCGCCATTCTGGGCCGCGACGTGCGCCACTGCCACCCACCGGCCAGCGCCCACATCGTCGAGAGGATCGTGGACGACTTCAAGAGCGGTCGCCAGAGTCGCGCCCCTTTCTGGATCCAGATGGGGGACAAGTTCGTCCACATCGAGTATTTCGCCCTGCGCAACGACAAGGGGGAGTACCTGGGGACGCTCGAGGTGTCGCACGACGTGGATCGCTACCGCCGGCTCGAAGGCCAGCGGCGCATCCTGCAGTATGGGGAGTGAGCCGTGGACGAAAAGCCCGTCATCACCCCCAAGACGAAGGTGCTGCAGCTGCTCGAGGCCTACCCGCAGCTGGAGGCGGTGCTGGTGGCGATGGTCCCGGCCTTCCGCAAGCTGCAGAACCCGGTGCTGCGCCGGACCGTGGCCCGGGTGGCCACGCTGCAGCAGGCGGCGGCCGTCGGCAGCGTGGCGGTGGACGAGCTGGTCAACCGCCTGCGCCGTGAGGCCGGCCAGGACCTCTATGCCGGCGGAGCCGGCTCGGCGTACCGCACGGAGCGCCCGGGCTGGTTCGACGCGGCTCGCGTGGCGAAGGAGCTGGACGCCCGGCCGCTGCTGGCCGCCGGCGAGCAGCCGGTCAACCAGGCGATGGCCGACCTGGCCGCCCTGGCGCCGGGGACCATCTATAAGCTGAGCGCCCCCTTCCTGCCGGCGCCGCTGATCGACAAGGGCGCCAGCCTGGGGCTCGAGCACTGGCTGGTCAAGGAGAGCGAAGAGAGCTTCGAGGTCTATTTCTACAGGAAACCTTAGCGCTATCAGGAAATACTAAAGATGCTTTAAGGTTCGACGTTCGAGGTTCGACGCCGCCGGCCCCGCCAGGGGCGGCGTCCCCGAGGAGCGTTAGCTCCGAGTGGGATTCGACGTAACGAAGGCCAATTCGCTTGGGTGCTCAGGATTTCTAGTTAGGGGCTGATCGTTCTTGCTCGCTGTGCCAGGACGCTCAGTGCTAGAGAGGTAAAGTGGTAGAGAGGTAAAGTGGGAAAGAGAAAAAGTGGCGGCCATGCAAAGAAATCTCCCGGGCTGTTTCTTGCTTTCCCCCTCTACCACTCTATCTCTCTACCCCTTTTCCCTTCTTGCTGACACGGACACTGTCACTGACACTTTTCGGATGCAGCAAGGTTCGACGCCGCCGGCCCCGCCAGGGGCGGCGTCCCCGAGGAGCGTTAGCTCCGAATGGCTTTCCCGTAAACCGTACCCCGTAAACCGTCTGCCGATTTCGTCACGAAATGCGAATCGCGACGGATCCGTCCATCGCTGTTACCTGTCGCGTGTCGCGATAGCCTGTTCCGGCTAAATGCGGAACAGGAACCCGAGGCGCAGGGCCAGGCCGGAAAAATCGACCGTGGCGCTGGAGACGTTGCGAATGCCCTCTCCTGCCGGGCGGTCGCCGATGCTGAGCTCCTTCACCCATTTGTGGCTGGCCGGGTCGGAAAACTCGAAAAACCAGAGATGGCCGCGGCTGACCTGGGGAGCTTGAGTATTCCCGTTCCCATAATACGTTCGCTCTCCTGAAAAATATCGCAGCGGGGCGTAGCGGCCGCCGAGGTCGACGGAGAAGGAAAGATGGTCGTCCAGCCTCCATTCGATGCGGCCGCCGGCCGCGAGTCCCAGGCCCTGCCGCGATGCGGTTTCCAGCTCGATCGACTCATACGGTTGGTAGAAATTCATCCGCGGCTGGTGATAGGTGCTCATGCTCCAGGACGCGAAATGGAACAGGATCGCGACATACACGCTGTAGATGCGGCTTCCCTTGCTGGCCAGCCAATAGCGGCAGATCAGCTGCACGGGGAACGTCTTGGCCTGAAGGTCGATCATATATTGTTCTTTAAAGTAGGTCGGACGATTCTGGTAGGTCCCTGGCCTGAAGCAGCTCAGGTCGTTGTTCCGTTTCCGGGCCCTCACCAGTCCCGCACCGAGGGCGAACTCCAGTCGCGGCGTGGCGCGAAAGCCCACTTCGACGCTCAGGTCGGAACCCGAGTGCATCGTCTCGAATGAGTCGGTGATCCTATCCCCTACGCGGTCGGGGAATGCGCGCAGGTAGGCATTGCTGTCGCCTCCGGCGAGGTAATTCGCGCTGAGGCTGAAATGGATCGCCCATCGCTGCCGCTCCGCGAAAAAGTTCGTCCTGGCCGGCTGATCATCCTCTTCGGGCAAGCCGGAGGCGGGGGGAGGCCCCGCGGGACCGTCGGGAGCCGAGGCCGTCTGCTCCGGCATGAAGGAGCCGGAGGCGGCGCTCACGGATATGCCGCGGGCCGCGGCCTTTTTCAGCTTGACGCTTAGGGTGACCGACTGCTCCACCGAGAGGGCAATGCCGCCCAGCGTATAGGGCTCGTAGCCCGCCAGCTCGAATTCGAGCTGATAATAGCCGGGCTGCAGGCCGAGCATGCGGAACATGCCGTCTTCCTTTCCCGAGCAGGTCGTGCGCCTGGAGTTGTTGTTGGCGTTCACCAGCGTCACCTGCACGCCCGCCAGCTTGCGGTTCTCCTCGTCGCGGATCGTGCCCACGATACGGCCGCTGACCGCCTGGCCGGACAGGACCGCCGTGAGGACGGCCCAGGCGCTCAGGGCCGTTAATCCCGCTTTCACAAACTTCATGATCAACCTCATGTGGGTTCGCTTTTCATGGATTCAGGCTTGTTATTTTCTTATAAAATTGAAAAGCGGATGAAACAATAGTCCTGAAGGTAGAATTTGACGAATAAACCCAAAGATATAGCCGGGCCTCCCGCCCGGCCCCGGCAAGAACGGCGCCCTTGCTCGCAGAACCTCAAATCTTTTGTGTTTGTGTTCGTGTTAGTGTTCGTGTTAGGAAAGCCAGGATTCTGAATAATGGAGAACTCGATCAGGACAGAGTTGTCAACAGATCTGTCCAAAATAACTTTTAGAAACTGGGAGGACTTACGCACCAATTTCCAAGCACCAAATTCCAAATCAGCACCAAACACCAATGTCCAAATGAACAAAACAAAGCACTGTGACAGTGCCAGTGACAGCGAGAATTTAGCATCATTTCCGTTTGGATTTGCTGACACTGACACTCACACTGACACTTGCTTCTGGCTTTGATGGAACTTGGAATTTATTTGAAATTTGCTGCTTGGTGCTTGGAATTTTAGTCTTACAAGCAGCCGACCTAGCCATAAAAACCGTATGAGGTAGCCCCAAAACCATTTGCAGTACTGATTTCCTATAAAAAACGATTTATTTCGGACGGCAATGAGTTGTCAATACTGCTTAGTTCGTTCGTTTGCCGTTGCGAACACAAACACTAACACTAACACTCTAGGGCTTGAATTTGCCGCCTGCCAGATCGCAAAGCCACCGGTGCAGCGGCAGCATGGCCTTGAACTTCTCGAGGCAGAACCCGACCAGGGCGGGGGAGTGCAGCTCGGGGGGGATGCGTCCCTCCCAGCCGGCGTACAGGCCGTCGTGCAGGAGCAGGGGAGCGGTCTCCGGGTCAGCCTCGAATCCGGCTGGCAGGCGCTTGTAGCGGGCGCCCTCGACCGTGAAGCCGGGCCTGGCGGCGATGCGGCTGGTGATGGCGGCCAGCTCGGGGCCGATGGCGGGGTCGGCGACGGCCTGGCGGTATTGGGCAAGGAAAGGCCGGGTAAAGACGTACATGCCGCCGCCCAGGATCAGGACCGGCGGCTCGACATGGAAGTAGAACCCCGAGCTGTCGATGCGCCGGGCGGCGCCCTCCCAGAAATAGACCCCCAGGTTGGTCTTGTAGGGGGTCTTGTCGGCGCTGAAGCGGGTGTCGCGCTGCACGCGGAAGATCGACCCGTTCACCCGCGGCTCGAAGCGGAGGGCGGGCGCCAGGCGCCGCAGCCGCTCGCCCAGGGCCAGGACGAAGGCCCGGGCCGGCGCCATCACCGCCTCCTCGTACTCGCCGCGATGGGCGGCGAACCATTCGCGGTCGTTATGCTTCTTCAGTTCGCGCAGGAACTCCACGGTTCGCTTGGGAAAACCGGGAAAGGCTGTGGCGAGGGACATTCGGCCTCCAAATGGACAGTATATCATGCTGGGGGGAAAATGGGGGGCCCCCATGGCGAAACGCCTCTCCGCGTGACTTGTACCCGCGCCCGCTTCAGCGGGTTCCGCCTTGTTCCAGCGGCGAGGGACTTTTTGACATCGCGGGCGGGGATCACTACAATCACGCCATGGGGGAAATTGACCGCAGGGGGAGCTCTCGGTCGGGGGCTTGCCGATCTCGTGAATGGCTGTGGCTGGTTCTGGCCGTCGGCTTTGTTTCGGTCGGCTGCAAGCGGGAGATGTCGCTCGAGGATCTGCATGAGCTGGAGGGCGTGTACCATGTCCGGGGTGAAAAAAAGCCCTTCAGCGGGGTTGCCCGTAAAGCATTCGCCAACGGGCGAATGAAATATCTCAGTGAATTCAGAAACGGCAGGCTCGAGGGGAAGAGCATCGCCTGGAGCGAAGACGGGCAAAGGAAAATGGAGGCTGAATTCACTCAAGGGCGGTTGAACGGGAACCTGACCCGCTGGCATGAAAACGGCAAAAAAATGGAGGAAGCCCGGTTTCGCAACGGCGTGCCGCATGGGGATAAAATATTGTGGTTCGAAAATGGCGCCATCCGGTTCAGGGGGCAGTTCCTGGAGGGAAACCTTCACGGCCGTCTGACCGGTTGGGACGAACAGGGCAGGATGAGGTATCGCATCGCGTGCCGACAGGGAAAGCCCCATGGCGAGTACCGCACTTGGCATGCCAATGGGGCAAGAAAAGAGCAGGGCGCGTGCCGCCAGGGGATACCGGAGGGGATATGGACAAGGTGGCATGCCAACGGGCGGATGAAGGAGGAGGTCGCTTTCCGCAATGGAGAAAGGCATGGAGCCCAGGTACGCTGGCATGAGAATGGCGGCCGGCAGTTTCAAGGCGAATGGCGGGCAGGGCGGCCATGCGGGGAATGGCGGGCCTGGGGCGAAGATGGCTGGCCGGAGGATTTCCGGAATCATTATCTGTTGAAGGGCTTGTTCCCCGGCAATCCACTTGCCGGGGAGAAAACGCCGATAAGTGGGAATTTCCGGCCTGGGACTCACGCAGGATTGAGCCTATTCCAGGAGAAAACGCTGCAGACCCTCGAAAAAATAGGCGATTCCGGCCTGTATACCATGGAGTATTTCGGCGGTTATGGCTTTGAAGAGAAGCTTGCCGCGGGGTTGAGGCCATGGGAAGGAGACTGGTTTTGGGAGGCAAGGAATGACAGCGATCCCGGGCATGCCTGCAGCGCCATCGCCGGTTTGGACATTTCGGGAAACCGCGCCCTTCTGGGCAGCAATATGGATTGGCGAGACAGCATGCCGCTCATTCTCTTCACCCATCCTCCGGGCGCCTATGCTTCCGTTTCCATGGTGCCGGCGGATGACCTGGTACATGGCGGGCGGGATATCCGGCTCGCGCCGCTGCCGGAGCGCAGGGCGCTGTTGGCGGCTCCCGATTTTCCCCACAGCGGCGTCAATGAGCGCGGCCTGGCCATTGCCTCCATGGCGATCTTTGACGGCGGGGATACCCGGATCGATCCTCTCAAGGTGACGCTGAAGGGCTCGCAAATGATCCGGCTGGTGCTGGATTATGCGGCAGATGTACCCGAGGCGATCGCCCTGTTCGAGAACTACAACAATTCATCGGCTTTCGGCAGCCATTATCTGCTGGCGGATGCCACCGGCAGATCGGCGATCATTGAATACCCGGGCGGGGACCTCGATGTCATCCGCAGCCGGGAGCCGTGGCAGGTGGCGACCAATTTCAATGTCGGCCATGACGATCCCGAAAAAAACCTGCGCCAGTGCTGGCGATATCAGAAAGCGTACCAGGCGCTGAAGGGATCGCGGGGGAGCGTTTCACCGCCGGAGGCCATGAATATCCTGAAGTCCATTTCCAGCAGCGATGGCCATGTGACCCAGTGGTCGGTCGTTTATGGGCTGGCGGCCGGGGATGTTCTTCTCTCCGTGGCTCGAAATTACGGAGAATTGAAAAAGTTCAAGATTAAAAAGTGAATTGCACGGCGGTGGCGGGAGCGCTCGGCTGCAGACGCGCTGGCCTGGGTGTGGTGGATCGTTCCGCAAGCGCCTGTTCCGCCGGCCTCGAGCCGTATGTCGAAAAGCGGGTTCCAGGTGGCCCCTGCTGACTTGGACTGGGGGCGAAGTTGACAAACAATGAAATCAATGTTAATATTAATAATAGGAAATATTACTAATATGGAGCAGATCAGAAGAAAAAGCACGCAGCGTGAGCGGATTTATGAGGCGATACGTGCGTCCAGAAGCCATCCGACGGCGCAGGAAGTGTACAACGGCCTGAAGCCGGAAATGCCGCGGCTGAGCCTGGGCAACGTCTACCGCAACATCGCCATCCTCCTCGAGGAGGGGCGGCTGCAGGCGGGGGAGTTCGGCAGCGGCACCGTGCGCTACGACGCCGTCACCGCCGGCCATTACCACTTCGTGTGCGAGCGCTGCGGCGCGGTGAGCGACCTGGACATGCCCGCAGACAAAAGGATCACCGAAGCGGCGCGCCGCCTCTCGATGCACCGCGTCAGCGGCCATACCGTGCGCTTCTACGGCACCTGCTCCGCCTGCCTGGCCGCAGAGAGCCAAGCCAATTCAAGCAAAAGGAGATAAGCAAAATGGAACAGAACGCAACCGTCAGCATGCCCCGCATCGGCGACAAGGCCCCGTCGTTCAAGGCCGTCACCACTCAGGGCGAGATCAACTTTCCCGAGCAGTACGCGGGGAAATGGGTCATCCTGTTCAGCCACCCGGCCGACTTCACCCCGGTGTGCACCTCGGAGTTCATGACCTTCGCCTCCATGGAGGCCAAGTTCACCGAGCTGAACTGCCAGCTGGTCGGCCTTTCGGTCGACGGCCTGTACAGCCACATCGCCTGGCTGCGCACCATCAAGGACAAGATCGAGTACAAGGGGATGAAGAACGTCGAGGTGAAGTTCCCGCTGATCGAGGACATCACCATGAACGTGGCCAAGGCGTACGGCATGATGCAGCCGGGCGAGAGCTCGACCAAGGCCGTGCGCGCCGTCTTCTTCATCGATCCCAAGGGGATCATCCGCACCATCATCTACTACCCGCTGAGCATGGGCCGCAACTTTGACGAGCTGCTGCGCGTGCTGCAGGCGCTGCAGACCGCCGACGCCTTCGGCGTGGCCACCCCGGCCGACTGGCGCCCGGGCGACGACGTCATCGTGCCCACCGCCGGCTCCTGCGGCGTGGCCAAGGATAGGATGGACGGCAAGGAAGCCGGCGTCACCTGCCACGACTGGTTCTTCTGCACCAAGAAGATCGACAAGGAGAAGGTGCTCAGTACGATCAAGAAGAAGTGAGAACTGGGCGCGAGGCGCAGGGTATAAGGCGTAGGGTGAAGGCAAACGCCGGACTCGGCCCGGCGCTTAATGCCCTGACTTTTGACTGAAGTGTGATCGTTTCTCCTCCTCCCTGGGACGCCGCGGCCCCCATGGCGCGGCGTTCCTCTTTACTCCGAAGGTAGAAGCAGCAGAACGGCACTGGCTGGACGGTTCGGTTGCCCGGCGATGGGATCAATCGCCCTTTCGCATGAGTTCCAATACTTTGCTGCTGACCCAGTAGATGTCGCCGTCCCTGGCGAAGAACAGGAACCTGCCGTCCGGGCTCACCATGGGAAATCCGGCTCGGCTGTCGCCGTTGATCTCTTTTCCCATGTGGCGCGGGCGGCCCCAGTCGCCGGAGTGGGTTCGAAAACTGACGAAGAGCCCGCGCAAGCCCCGGTCATCCGGCCCGGAGTCCGACTCGAAAAGGAGGTAACTCTCGTCGGGCGCGACGAAAGGATGCGTTTCCTGGAAGTCGCTGTTGATGACCCGGGACAGCCGCTCGCGCGGGAAGTACTCTCCCGCCCGGGAACGGCAACGGTAAATGTCGCCGGTGTCCCGTTCCATCCCGGCGAAGTACAGCGATCCTTCCCGGGTGGCGCTCGCATGGAACTCGCGGTTGGCCGTGTTGACGGCGTTCCCGGCATTCCGGGGCGCGGACCAACCGGCGCCCGTGCGTTCCACGAACCAGATGTCGGTGTCCTTTTCCCCGCCCCGGCCGTCCAGGGGACGATCGCTGCCGAAGAAAAGCCGCTTGCCGTCCGGGGCGAACATGGGTTCTATGTCATCGAATTCGCCGGAGAAAGGCGCCGGCCACGGGGCCGTCCAGCGGCCGCCGCCGTCCTCCTGCTTCATGCAGTAGATCGTCTTCCTGTCATCGAACGAGTCGCCCTCGATCCGGGTGAAATAGAACTCGCGTCCGTCGGGGGAGAAGGTGCAGCCGAATTCGTGTCGTTCGTCGGTGCTCACGATCCCGGGGGCGAATACCTCCGGCCGCATTCCCGGCTCCCTCTGCCCCATGTAGCCGCCCGCGACCCTCGGCCTTTCAAAGTAGCCATCCTGATAGAACTCGCCCTTCGTCAAGTTTCCCTGGGCGTCCCACTCGTACAACGCTCCATGCAATCGCCCTTCCCTGTATTCCCGGGCGCATTTTTTCCGGCCATCTTCATGGTAGTCGACCCATGGTCCGTGGCGCTTCCCGCTGCCATACCGGCCTTCCATGCTTTTTTTCCCGTTCTTGAAATAGCGGGTGATGGCTCCGGCGGGAAGGCCATCGGCGAATTGCGATTCGCCGGCAATGCTGCCGTCTTCGTACCATTGCCGCAGCTTCCCGTGCGGCTTGCCCATGCGGAATTCCTGCACGAAGGCCTTTTTGCCGTTCAGGAAATAGCCGACGGTCTTCCCGTGCGGCTTGCCCTGCCTGAGCGCTTGCACCAGCTTCCTGCCGCCATTCGTGTAATGCTCGATCCTTTGTTCCCCTTTTCCACAAGCTCCGGCGCCCAGGATGAACAGGGCGGTCGGGAGACAGAGGAGGATCATGCTCATGGGCGGCCTCCTCTCCTTGCGGCTCATATTCTATCAGGGCTTCCGCCGTTTCCCGGCAGGATCCTGCCGGCAACTCCCTGTTCCCGGGATCCTGCTCCCGGCGATTTGCCATCCCCCGGCCTTCCCCCAAGCTGCTGGATGAGATTGTTGAGCTGCACCCGGTTCTTTACCTCCAGCTTGCGATACAGGCTGGTGACGTGGTGCTTCACCGTCGCCAAGGAGATGAACAGCTCGTCGGAAATGGCCAGGTTGTCGCGGCCGGCGCTGATCAGCCAGGCAATCTCGCGCTCGCGAGCGGTGACCCCCCTGCGATCGAAGAAGGTCTCGACCGCCCCGGCCTGGGCCACGGCGGGCATGCCGCCGCGGAAGAGGCGGTGCTGGCTGCGCCAAAGGGCGAGGATCGGCAGCAGCAGCAGCGCCATGCCGGCCAGGGATCGCCAGCGCTCGAACGGGAAGAAGAAGAACACCGTCTGCGAGAAAAAGAAGACCGCCGCCAGGCTGCGCAGCGCCGGGCGCAGTTCCTCCCTCTCGCCGCGGTTGGTGCGCCAAAGGACGAGGGCGGTCATGGCATACAGGCCCGCCATGACCAGCATGTCGGAGATCGTACCCAGTACGGGCCAGGGATCGGCGCTCAGCAGCAGCGTTGTGATCACGGCCAGCGCCTGCAGCCCGAGATACAGGAAAGCCGTCGCTTTCATCCAGGGGGCCGCCTTCGACCCCAGCAGGCTCAGGACGAAGCGCGCGAAAAGGGCCAGGCCGATCCAGGCCAGTGGCCGCACCAGCAGGGCGGTGAAGAGCAACCGGGCATGCGCCTGCCCTGGGATCGGCGCGGGGGCGGTCTGCTGCAGCAGGTGGAGGATGTAGAGGACCAGGTCAAGGGTCAGGACGAAAAAGAACCAGTCGCGCAGATAGGCCCGCCGGTAGAGGGCGTGGAGCCGGAAGGAGACGAGCAGCGTGGCGCCGATCAGGACGCAGGCCGCTGCCTGCTCCAGCCAGAAGCAGGCCGTACCTCCCATGGGCCCTGGTCAGGAAACGGCCCGGCCGCGCAGGCGCCGGAGGAACGTCCACCCCGCCACGACGGCCATGTGCAACGTGATGTAGAGCACCAGAACGATATAGAGCTTGGGGAACGGCCCGAGGGCCGGCCAGATGTCCTTGAAAAAGCTGTGGATGGGGATTTTGAAGTGGCGATGGATGTTGACCTCGACCATGATATGGGCAAAAACGCCCCACAGCATGACGAGATAGAAAACTCCCAGATACGTGCGCAGGCGCCGAACGGTGCTCAGGCATTCTTTTTCTTCCATGATGACCTCCTGTTCGCCATTCATAATGACGGTAAACCGTCGGCCTGGCATGGCACCTTGGTCGAATTCTTGCATTTTACACCTTTGTGCCTCCCGGCGCACGGCAATTGCATGAGCCGACCTATTGCTGTTCCGAATCACGAATCACGAATTACGAATCACGATAGATCGATTTGGTCGCGGTTTCTCGTCACGCGTCACGCGTTACCCCCCCCATCGGGGATCTTCAGGAGCGTCACGAAAGCTCGGGAAGTTTCCTGCCGTACGCCGTGCGCCGTATGCCGTACGCCAAGTTCAGCAAGCTCGTTTCATTTGCCAGCACGCCCTGCCTGTGCTATAAGCCCTTCATGGCCCCCGACCCGAAAACCATGCTCGTGGTGAATCCCCATGCCGGCAAGGGCCGCGGCGCGCGCATCCTACCGGCCGTGCGCGCCCGGCTGGAGCCGCGCTTCCCCGGGCTGGCGCTGCGGGTCTCCGCGCGGCCCGGCCAGGCGCTGGACTTCGGCCGCGAGGCGCTGGCCGAGGGCTACGGGAGGGTGGTCTGCTTGGGCGGCGACGGCACCCCCTTCGAGGTCGTCAGCGGCATGTTCGCCGCCGGAGCGCCGGCTCCCGGCTTCGAGCTGGGACTGGTGCCCGCCGGCACCGGCAACTCCTTTCTGCGCGATTTCTCGCTGCGGGGCTGGGGCGCGGCCGTCTCCGCCATCCTGGCCGGCCGCCGCCGCCCCGTCGACGTGGTCGAGGCCGCCTATGACGACAACGGCCGGGAGGCCCGGCGACATTTCCTCAACATCCTGGGCGTCGGGCTGATCGCCGACATCCTGAAGCTGACCAACGAGAGGCTGAAGGGGCTCGGCGCCGCCGGCTACAGCCTGGCCGTGATGCTGCGCCTGATTCGCGGCGTGCGCAACCGCCTGCGGCTGACCCTGGACGGGGAGGAACTGGAGATCGCCGATTCCGCCCTGGTCGTCTCGAATTCCAAGTTCACCGGCGGGGCCATGAAGATCGCTCCCATGGCCGACTCCGGCGACGGCCGCGCCGACCTGGTCGCCTTCCAGGGCGCGAGCCGCCGCGACATGCTGGCCATCTTCGCCCGGATCTTCTCCGGCGGCCACCTGATGCATCCCCGGGTCTGGAGCCGCCCCTTGGCCGGGATGGCGGTCACGGCCGATCCGCCGCAGCGGCTCATGGCCGACGGCGAGCTGCTGGGGCGGACGCCGCTTCGGCTGCGGGTGCTGCCGGGCGCCCTCACGGTGCTGGCATGAGCAAGGCCGCCGCCATCGCCCGTTCGCTCGTCATCTGGGGAGTTGGCTGGATCTGGTTCTCCCTCGGCGGGTTCAGCCTGCTGCTGATCGGGATATTCCGCACCGGCGGCGTTTTCGAGTCCTGGCTGAAGGGGCTGTGCCGCTCCCTGGTGCGGCTGTGCGGGATCCGCATCACCGTCTCGGGAAGGGAAAATATCGTTCCCGGACGCCAGTACCTGCTGATGCTGAATCACGTCAACATCCTGGATGCCTTCGTCTTCTATTCCGCTTTCCCGGGCTGGGCGCGGGGCATCGAGGAGGAGAGCCATTTCGGCTGGCCGGTCTACGGCTGGGTAATCCGGCGCATGGGTCAGGTCCCGGTCAGCCGCAGGAGCGGCATCAGGGCCATGGAATCGCTGCGCCGCGCCGCGGACCTGATCCGCTCACGGAGGGATTTCTCCTTCATGGTCCTGCCCGAAGGAACGCGCACCCGCGACGGCGGGCTGGGCCCGTTCAAGAAGGGAGGGTTCCTGCTGGCCCTGGAGACCGGGCTGGACATCCTGCCCCTGGTGCAGAAGGGGGCGTACGCCATCAACCGCCGCGGCAGCCTGCTGCTCCGGCCCGGCCGCGTCGAGTTCGTCATCGAGAAGCCGGTGCCCACGCAGGGCTTCCGCCGCGAGACCGTCCGCGAGCTGATGGAGCAGGTCAGGAGCGTGTACCTGCGGCATGTGGACTAAGCCGAGTTTGCAGTAACAAGTGACAAGTGACGAGTGACGAGAAACAGCAGCGACCACATATCAGTGTCAGTGACAGTGTCAGTGTCAGCAAGAAGGGGATTGCCTGGCGCTACGTGTTCGTGTTCGTGTTTGTGTTAGCAACAGCAAAGACTAAGTGTCAGTGTCAGTGAAAGTGTCAGCAAGAACGATCAGCCACTAACTAGAAATCTTAAGCACTCAAGCGAATTGGCCTTCGTTACGTCTTATCCCACTCGGAGCTATCGCTCCTCGGGGACGCCGCCCCTGACGGGGCCGGCAGCGTCGAACCTCGGACGTCGAACCTTATAGCATCTGGAAGCGATTGTCCTAGTCGTCCGCCGAGTTTCGTCAGCCCTGCAACAGCCCTGGATACGCCCTGTCGATCTCCGTCCTGAGGTGCTCCTCGATCTCGGAGCGCGAGCCGAAGCGGTCCAGCCGGGAGACGATGCGCCGCAGGCGGGCGAGGTCGACGCGGGTGAAGACGCGCTTGATCTCGGCGATCGCCAGCGCGTTCATCGAGAAGCCGGTGAAGCCCAGCCCCAGCAGCATCAGCGCCGGCAGGCGCTGGCCGGCCATCTCGCCGCAGACGGTCACCTCCTTGCCGGCGCGGTCCACCTCCCGGCGGATCTCCTTCAGGACGTGGATGAAGGCCGGGTGGAAGGGGCTGTAGAGGTGGGCGACGTCGGCGTTGTTGCGGTCGACGGCCAGCAGGTACTGGATCAGGTCGTTGCTGCCCACCGAGTAGAAGTCGACGTCGTCGCCCAGGTGGCGGATCAGGCGCACGGCGGCGGGGATCTCCAGCATGATGCCCACCTTGACGTCCTTCTTGGGCAGCGAGCCGGTGCGCTGCAATTCGCGCCGGGCCTCGGCCATGATCTCGCGGATGGCGCGCACCTCCTCGATCTCGGTGACCATGGGAAAGAGGATGCGGATGTTGCCGCTGGCATTGGCGCGCAGCACGGCCTTGATCTGCACCTTGAAGGGCTCGCGCTCCTTGAGGAACAGGCGCACGGCCATCAGGCCCAGCGAGGGGTTGTCCTCGCGCCGCGGCCGCGCCGGGTCCGATTTGTCGCGGCCGAGGTCATAGGTGCGGATGACCAGCGGGTGCGGGTAGACGTTCTGGGCGATCTTCTTGTAGATGAGGCACTGCTCCTCCTCGGAGATGCTCATCTTGGAGTCGAGGTAGAGGAACTCGGTGCGGAACAGGCCGATGCCCTTGGCGCCGAACGACTGCACCACTTCGCTCTCGAAGGGCAGCTCGATGTTGGCGTAGAGGTGGAAGGGGCGGCGGTCGCGGGTCAGCTCCGGCAGCTGGCTGAGGGCCTTCAGCTGCTCGCGGTACTGGCCGAACTGTTCGATCTTGCGCCCGATCTCCAGGGCGGCGTCGGGAGTGGGCTGGACGATGACCTCGCCGGCGACCGAGTCCAGGGCCACGGTGTCGCCGTCGGCGATGAGCTCGGTGGCGTTCCCCGTGTCCAGGATGGCGGGGATGCCGAGCGTGCGGGCCAGGATGGCCGTGTGCGAGGTCTCGCCGCCCTTGTTCAGCACCAGGCCCAGCAGGCGGTGGCTGCTCATCAGCGTGGCCGCCTCGGACGGGCTGATGTCGTCGGCCACCAGCACGTACTGCCCGGGGGCGGCGCCGGGCGCGGCGCCGGCGGCCGGCTTCGTCGCTGGGGCCTTGCGCAGGTTGGCGATCAGGCGGTTGAGCACGTCGGAGACGTCGTTGCTCTTGGACTTGAAGGAGAGGTCGGGGATGGAGCGGAAAAGCTCCTGGTAGCGGCGCTCGACCAGGCGGATGGCCCACTCGGCCTTCACCAGCTTGCCGGAGATCGCCCCCTTGATCTCGTTGAGCAGCTGGCTGTCGGTGAGCAGCATCTGCTGGGCCTCGATGATGAAGGCGGCGTCCTTGCCCATGACCTTCTGCAGCCCGAGGTGGATCTTCTTGAGCTGGGCGCGCGACTTCTTGACGGCGTTCTCCAGGCGCCAGGTCTCGCGCTCCACCGCCCGCGGGGGGATGGGCTCGGCCAGGATCTCCTGGCGGGTGACGTTGTGCAGCACGGCGCGCCCCATGGCGATGCCGGGGGAGACCGCCTTGCCGGAGATGCGCCGCATCAGATCTCTTCGTCGAACTTGCGGTCGAACAGGTCGCCGATGGCCTGGATGGCCTCCTTCTCGTCGGCGCCGGCGGCCTGCAGGGTGATCTCGTTGCCCACCGAGGCGGCCAGGGTGAGGATGCCCAGCAGGCTCTTGGCGTTGACCTTGTCCTCGTTGAAGATGAGATAGATGTCGGCGCTGAACATGTTGGCCAGGTGGGACAGCTTGGCGGCGGCCCGGGCGTGCAGCCCCAGCTTGTTGAATATCTGCTGCTTCTTCTCGATCATTTTTTTTCTCCTAGGTATTCGCTGATGATGTTGATCCCGTTCTTGGCTTCCTGCTCCACCTTCTTGACCACCTGGCGGAAGGCGCCGTCGGGCTCGCCGCAGCAGAAGAACTTCAGCAGCCCCGGCAGGTTGATGCCCGAGATCACCTCGACATTCGGCCCGATGAAGCGCGTGGACACGTTCGAGGGCGAGCCGCCGAACATGTCGGTGAAGATGACGACCTTGTGGCCGCCCTGGCGGGCGATGAACGCCTCCAGCTGGCGGATCATGCCGCTGCCGTCGCCCTGCCAGTCAAAGGCGATGATCTCGACGTCCAGCTTCTGCTCCAGGATCTTCTCGGCCACCTGCACCAGCTCGCGGCCCAGGCTGCCGTGGGTGATGATGACGCTCTTGATCATGGCTCGCCGCCCCCCGTGTGCGGCTCTTCGGGCGCGCCCGGCGGCGCCGGCGGCGCGGCGGGGCCGCGCGATTCCAGGTAGGTCAGGCGGCCGGCCTTCTTGGCCAGGAAATTGCGCAGCGCCACCTCGATGATGGTCGACAGGTTGCGGCCCGGCCCCACCGGCAGGTTGATCAGCGGCACCTCCAGGCCGAGGATCTTGAAGTAGAGGTTGTCCTCGCCCAGGCGATCGTATTTCTTCTTGGGGTCCCACTTCTCCAGGTTGATGACCAGGTTGAGCCTCTTCTCGTCGAGCACGGCCGAGGCGCCGAAGATGTCGTTGACGTTGATGATGCCCAGGCCGCGCACCTCCATCAGGTTCTTGATGACCTCGTTGGCGCGGCCGACCAGCTCGTCGTTGGAGTCGATGTAGAACTCGGCGACGTCGTCGGCGATCAGCTGGTAGCCCTTGTTGACCAGCTCCAGGGCGGTCTCGCTCTTGCCGATGCCCGAGGCGCCGGTGATCAGCACCCCCTGGCCCATGATGTCCATCAGCACGCCGTTCAGCTTGATGGTCTTGGAGAAGTACTGGTAGAGGTAGGCGTTGAGGCGCGAGATGAGGGGCGCCGTGTGCAGCTCCGACACCAGCAGCGGCGTATTGTGGCGGGCGGCGGCGGCGATCCAGTCGGCCTCGGGCTCGATGCTCTCGGCGACGATCACCCCCGGCAGCTTGAGGGCGAAGTAGTTGCGCAGGCAGCGGCCGCGCTCTTCGCCCTTCAGGCTGGCCAGGTAGCCGGCCTCGGTCTTGCCGAAGATTTGGATGCGGCCGGCATGGATGTGCTTGAGGTAGCCGGTCAGGCCCAGCCCCGGCCGCTGCGGCCGCGGGTGGCTGACCAGGTTGGCCAGGCCCCTCTCGTTGAAGACGCGCACGATCTTCAGCGGCGCCAGGGCGCGTACTTGGGAGAGCTGGATCCCCTTGACCTCCTTGGACATGGGCGGCCTCCCGGCGCTAGAGGTTGGGCTCGATCAGCGAGATGCCGCCCTGGGCGTTGCGGAACACCGCGGCCAGGCGGTTGGTCTCGGAGTTGACGAACATGTAGCCGGTCTCGCCGCTCTCGCCCAGGTAGAACACGGCCTCCTCGACGGTCAGCGGCTTGCGCGAGTAGTTGTCCGAGATCACGATGGCCTCCTCGCGTGGCTCGCCGGCGTCGGCGCGCGGCGCGCGCTCGCGGCGCGGGGCGGCGGCGATGCCCACCGTGGCCATGGAGATGCCCTTGGCCCCGGCGCGCTTCTTGCTTTCCTTGATCTTCTCCTTGCTGCGCTTGGCCTGGGCGCGCAGGGTGGCCAGGGCGCCGCGCAGCGCCTGCTTCAGGATCTTGTCGCGGTTCTCCGCGTGGAACGAGTCCAGGCGCGTCTTCAGGGAGAGTTCCACCTTGAATGAGAGTTTTTCTTCGTTGATGATCACCTCGGCGTCGATGATCTCGCCGGCGATCTTTTCGATGTCGGCCAGGTGCTGCTCCACGAAGGCCTTCAGGGCGCCCGGCATCTTGACATTCCTGTGCACGAAGTTAATGCTCATTTTGGACTCCTTTGATTTTATTTTCCTTTTTGCGGACGAAGGAGCTCGGGATCTTCATCTCCTCGCGGTAGTTGCGCACCGTGCGCCGGGCGATGCGGATGCCCAGCGCCGCCAGGCGCGCGGCGACCTCGTCGTCGGCCAGCGGCTTGGCCGGGTCCTCGGCGGCGATCAGCTCGCGGATCTTGTCCTTGATGGTGCCCACGGCGTGGGAAAAGCCGAAGTCGCCCTTCAGGCCGTAGCTGAAGAAGGCCTTGAGCGGGATGACCCCCTTCTCCCAGGTCATGAACTTGTTGCTGACGGCGCGCGACACCGTCGACTCGTTCAGTCCCACCTCGCGGGCCGCGTCTTTCATGGTCAGGGGCTTCTTCCACTTCTCGCCGAAGTCCAGGAAGTCCTTCTGCGCCTTGACCAGGAACTCGGCGATGCGCAGGATGGTCTTCTTGCGCAGCTCGATGCTCTCGATGAAGAACTGGGCGTCGCGCCAGCGGTTGCGCAGGTAGGCGGCGGTCGGCTTGTCGGGCGCCTTTTCCAGCATCTCGTGGTAGTAGTGGGACAGGGTCAGGCGCGGCAGCCCCTCGTCGAGGTAGACGACGCGGTACTCGCCGTTCTCCTTGATCAGCATCAGGTCGACGGCGGCGTACTCCACCTCGCCGCGGTCGAAGGCCTCGGCCGGCCGCGGGTTCAGGCGCTTCAGCCGCAGGGCCAGGCGCAGCACCTCCTCGACGCTGACGCCCAGGCGCTTGGCGATGGCCTCGTGGTTGGCCCGGGACAGGTCCTCGAGATGGTCCTGGATCAGCCTACGCAGCATCCCCTCCTCGGGGCCCTCGCTGACCTGGGCCAGCAGGCACTCGGGCAGCGTCTTGCTGCCGCAGCCGGGCGGGTCGAAGCGGGTGATCAGCCGGCGCACGCGCTCGATCTCCTCCGGAGTGGTGCCGATCAGCGAGGCGATGGACTCGATCTCGGTCTTCAGGTAGCCGTCGGCGTCCAGGTTGTAGATGACCTGGCGGGCGATCTCGATCTCCTCCCCGCTGTCGAAGCCGGCCCGGGCCTGCTCCAGCAGGTGGTCGGCCAGGCTGACGCTGGAGGGGGTCAGCACCTCCAGGGCGCGGTTCTTGTCCATGCTGTCGGGATCGCGGCGGAAGAAGCCCTGGTCCTCGTAGGGGGTCATGAAGGAGGCGTCGGCGCGGTCGATGCGCTTGGTGTAGTCGTTGGCCTCCTCCTCGCGCGGCTCGGGCTCGGCCGTCTCGAGTTCCAGCATGGGATTGGACTCGGCCTCGTTCTGCAGGGTCTCGGCCAGCTCGAGGTGGTTGTCGGCCAGGAGCTGGATGAAGTAGTGCATCACCGGGGTGATGGTCAGCTGCTGCGTGCCCTTGAGCTGCATTTTGATGGTCATGGCCTAGTTCCACCTGAATTCCCTGCCGAGGTAGTCCTGCTTGACGCGTTCATCGGCGATCAGCTCCTCCGACGGGCCCGCGAAGATCACCTGGCCGGTGTGAATGATATAGGAACGGTCCGTGATTTTCAAGATTTCGCGCACGTTGTGGTCGGTGATCACCACGCCCATGTCGCGGCGGCGGAAGCCCTGGATCAGCCCCTGCAGCTCGTTGATCTGGATGGGATCGATGCCGGCGAACGGCTCGTCCAGCAGCAGGAAGTCGGGGGCCAGCACCAGCGAGCGGGCGATCTCCAGCCGCCGCCGCTCGCCGCCGGACAGCATGTAGGCCTTGCGCGAGCGGATCTCGGCCAGCCCCAGCTCGTCCAGGATGCGCGGGATGTCGGCGCGGCCGCCGACGCGGCGCATCTGGGCGATGGCGCGCAGGTTGTCCTCGACGCTCAGGCCGCGGAACACCGAGGGCTCCTGGGGCAGGAAGCTGACGCCCAGCCGCGAGCGGCGGTAGACCGGCACCCGCGTGATGTCGCGGCCGTTGAGGCGGATGGACCCCGCCTCGGGGCGGTGCAGCCCCAGGATCATCAGGAAGGTAGTGGTCTTGCCGGCGCCGTTGGGGCCGAGCAGGCCCACCACCTCGCCGGCGCCGACCTTCAGGCTTACGCCGTCGACCACCACCCGCCCGCGGAAAGACTTGCGGATATTGTCCACTTCCAGTGTTTTCATGTCGTGATTCGCGACCGGAATCCCGGTGTCATGATAGCATCCCCGGAAGACAGTGTCAAAGAAACGGACTATCGTGACGCGTAACGCGTGACGCGTGACGAGAAAATGCAAAGTGGCAAGCATTCTCGCAAAAGAAAGCCAACCCCTGCCGGGATTCCCTCCGGATGAATGGCGAATGCCATGGGAACGACTCTTTATTGCTCTCTATGTGCCTTCACGCGTCACGCGTCACGCGTTACGCGTCACGGAGGACTTGTTGGTTCGGCTAGTCCTCGGCCTTGGTGCCGATGATCAGCTTCTTGACGCCGCCGCGGCGGGCCAGGTCCATGATGCGCACCACCAGCCCGTGGGAGACCTCCTGGTCGGCCTTGAGCACCAGCGCCCCGTCCTTCATCCTCGGCAGGGCGTCGCGCACCGCCGCCTCGAGCCCCTCCAGGCCCACCGCCTGGCGGTTCAGGAACAGCTCGCCGCCGCGGCCGACGGAGAGGACGTAGTCCCGGGGCTCGCCGACGGCCTCGGCCCGGGCCTTGGGCAGCTCCAGCTTGATCCCCGGCTGCTCCAGGAAGGTGGAGGTGATCATGAAGAAGAGCAGCAGCATGAAGATGACGTCGATCAGCGAGGTGATGTTGATCAACGCCCGGCGCCGCGGTCGGGTCTGCAGGCGCACCTCAGCCCTCCGCGCCCGGCTGCAGGGCGTGGATCTTGTTCAGCAGGCGGTTGGAGTGGTTCTCCATCTCCAGGACCAGCGACTCGGTCCGGTCCGAGTAGTAGTTGTAGGCCACCAGCGCCGGGATGCCGATGAACAGGCCGGCGATGGTGGTGATGAGCGCCTCGGAGATGCCGCCGGCCAGCGCCGCCGCCTGGCCGACGCCCATCACCGCGATGACCTTGAAGACCTTCAGGATGCCCAGCACCGTGCCCAGCAGCCCGAGCAGCGGGGCGATGCCGGCGACCGTCTCCAGCACCCCCAGCCCGCGGCCCAGCCGGTGCACCTCCTGCCGCCCCTGGTCGCCCAGCGACTCCTTGAGCTCCTCGCGGGGCAGGGCGCGGTTCTCCAGCGCCAGGCGGGCGATGTTGGCGAAGGAGCCGCGGTGCTTCTCGCAGACGGCGAGCGCCAGGGCGAAGTCGCCGGCTCCCTTGACGTTGTCCAGCACGCTGACCACCTCGGGGACGATGATCCGCCGCCGGCGCAGCGTGACCGATTTCTCGATCACCACCGCCAGGGCGGTGACCGAGCACAGGAAGAGGGGGATCATGATGATGCCGCCCTTGACCAGGAAATCCAGGATGTTCTTCATGGTGCTCCTCGCTTAGCGTCGCACGAAATAGGTGAAGCGCGCGGTCACTTCCAGGTACGGCTTGGGGAAGTCGGCCGGCAGGGCGGGAAAGGGGGCCGAGACGGTGATGGCCGAGCGGCTGGTCTCCATCAGGGTGCGGTGGCCGCTGTAGCCCAGCAGCTCCAGGTCGGCCAGGCGGCCGTCGGGGTAGATCTTGAAGCGCAGCCGCGTGTCGCCGTCGATCATGCCCAGCATGCTGTAGGCCAGGGGCGGGAAGATGTTGCCGCCGATGCGCCGCTTCAGGGCCAGCATGTAGGGGGCGAAGTCCCAGTCGTAGGTGTTGAACGAGAGTCCGCCCTCCTCGCCGACGCGTCCCTCCAGCTGGCGGTGCGGCGCCTCCGGCAGGTCGAAGCGGAAGGGGCGGCCGGGGGGCTGGGCCGGCCTGCCGGCCGGAGGGGCGGCCTGGCCGGCGGGATCGAGGTCCAGGTCGGGGGTTTCGCTCTCGCGGCCGGTCTCGGGGCTGCGGCGCTCCGGCTCCGGCCGTTCCCGCCGCTCGGGGGAGGGGGGCGGGACGGGGATGCTGTGGCTGGGCAGGTCGCCGCGGGAGAAGGGGGCGCCGGTCACGGGCAGTCCCGGCGCCGGCTCCTGGTCGCGGGCCAGGGCGTTTTTGTCGGAGAGGAAATCGGCGTCGCGCGGCGCCCTGGCGGTGCGGGCGTCGTCCGGGGTGGCGATCACCTCGCGGGGAAGGTCGGGCGGCTGCAGGTCGAATACCAGGGGCGCGGCCTTCGCCGGCACGGCGGGGGCGACCGGCAGCAGCGCCGCCCAGTCAAGCACCAGCGCCGAGTTCCAGGCGGCGAGCAGGAGCATGTGCAGCAGGACGGAGAGGACGACGATCCGCCGCCGGGTCCTGCCCTCTACGGCGCGGTCATCGCCCTGGATCCGCTCATTCGCCTGCATATGCTTCAACATGGGAAGGGGTCGTTCCTTGCATACTGTACCATATAAGACGGCCGGGTGTCGATCATAGTTGCACGATCTTCGTGACGCGTAACGCGTGACGCGTGACAAGAGACAGGACGCGGACCTCGGCGTACGGCATTCAATAAAAATTAGTGTCAGTGACAGTGTCAGTGTCAGCATGAAGGTAATTGCCGGGCGCTACGTGTTGGTGTTAGTGTTTGTGTTAGCAACAGCATGGCCGAACTATGCTGTTCCGAATCACGAATCACGAATCACGATAGCTGGTTGTGCGTTTACTCGTCACGCGTTACGCGTCACGCGTCACGATTGCTCGGATATCCCCTGCAAGATTTGGCTATATGTCAGATTTATACTATAATATGAGCCATCACGTAGGAGCCTAGCCCATGAAGCGAACACTCGGCCTTGTGTTGACCGCCTGCCTCCTGCTGCTGCCGCTGGCCGGCTGCAAGTTCCTCAAGCATCCCGAATACAGCCTGCAGATCATCCTGGAGGACGGCATCTGGGGCATCCCGGCGGAGGGGACCTACACCCACTACGAGCTGGACGCGATCGAGTACTCGTACGGCGCGACCGACACCCGCGAAACGGTCGAGGTCCTGGTCGACGACGGCGCCGAGGACTCCAGCTCCACCGTCACCATCTACCACGACACCGTGCTGTATGCCCGCCTGTTCGATCCCCGCGGGCCCTGGTACGTGACGTCGACCGACTCGGCCAGCAAGTCGACGAACTACGACCTCATGCTGGAAGGAGGAGACCGCCTGTCCGGGACCTTCCTCGACAGCCGCGGCTACCAGGGAACCTGGGCCGCCAAGGGCGGCAAGATCACGCTGACCTACGGCAACTGGGAGAAATACGTGTACAGCGGCGACATCCCCGACATGAGCGGGACCTGGGCCAACGGCACCGCCGCGGGTACCTGGAAAACCAACCGCGGCGACGTCGACAGCTTCCGCTGGAAGAAGTAGGGCGGAACAGCCAAGCAGATCCTTGGCAAGGTAAAAGGAAAAAGGTAAAAGGTTAAAGTAAGATTGCGGGCAATGGCTCGCAGGCCCGCGTCCGGTTCGATAGATTCGGTTCCGAAAAATTCATATTGGGGTTTTCACTTTTTCCTTTTACCTTTTTACTTTTTCCTTATTGAAGTAGTTGCTTTTTCCCAGCGATAGTATTATAATTGGCATATGCTAATAATGGAAACCGCTCATGCCTAGGCCCTGCAAGTGCCGGCGGGTGGGATTCGTGCCCGACGCCACGCTCTTCAAGCCGGCCGGGATCCCCGCCAGGGATCTTCCTGAAGTGGCGCTGGCACTGGACGAGCTCGAGGCGCTGCGCCTGGCCGACTTGGAGGGACTGTACCACGAGCAGGCCGCCGCGCGCATGGGCGTCTCGCGCCAGACCTTCGGCAATGTGGTGGCCGCCGCCCGGCGCAAGACCGCGGATTGCCTGGTAAACGGCAAGGTGCTGCGCATCGCCGGCAGCGCCGTGCAGGCCGGGGAGGGGGAATTCGTCTGCGGTTCCTGCCGCCATCGCTGGCGACAGGATGCGGGCGCGCCGCCGCCCGCCCGCTGCCCTGCCTGCCGCCGCGGCACCGGCCGAGCCGGCGCGGGCCGGCGCGTCCATGAACGTAGCCAATCAACGCAAGGAGAAACACAATGAAGATTGCTTTCCCGATCGAGACCGACCAGGGGCTGGATTCCGAGCTGTACGGCCATTTCGGCAGCGCGCCGATCTTCGCCGTGGTGGATGCCGACAGCGGAGCTTTCGAGGCCGTGGACAACGGCCAGCACGAGCACGCCCACGGCCAATGCCAGCCGACCTCCGGCCTGAGCGAGCGGGGCGTCCAGGCGGTAGCCTGCCAGGGGATGGGCATGCGCGCCGTGCAGAAGCTGAACGAGATCGGCATCTCCGTTTACCTGGCCGAGGGCCCGACCACGGTGGGCCAGGCGCTGCAGGAGTTCCAGGCCGGTCGTCTCCCCCTGTTCCAGCCCGGCGACGCCTGCCGGCACCATCACGGCTGCCATTGAAGATGGCGTACGGTGGACGGCATACGGCGTACGGGAAGCCGAAAGACCTTGGCGCAAGGCGTTCTGCTGACGGCGTATGGCAGGCTGAAATGTGAAGTTCCAGGCTCCAGGGAAGAGAGAGGGAAATGCAGAGGGAAAGACAAGGGGAAGACAAAGTGGGAATAATTCATGACATGGCTTTTCCCACTCTCACTTCCCTCATTCTTCCCTCTCTCCTCCCTCTGCCTTCCCTGGGCTCAATTCCTCTGCCGGCCGCCGCAGCGGCGGGGGATCGATGAACAGGAGGTGAACATGCCGAGAGGAGACAGGATGGGGCCCGGCGTCTCGGGCCCGCTGACGGGGCGCCGGGACGACGCACCGCCCGCGTACTCGCCAAAAAAGCGCTCGTGAGCAGCGGACAAGCCAAACGAAGTCGGAGTCCCCTGGCCTGCACGGACTCCATTCTGGAAAGCATTTCCGACGGCGTGTTCACGGTCGACGCGGAATGGCGGGTCACGTCGTTCAATCGCGCCGCTGAGCGGATCACCGGTGTGCCGCGCCGGGAGGCGATCGGCCGGAGATGCTCCGATGTGTTCCGTTCCAGCATGTGCGGGGCCGAATGCGCCCTGAAGCGGACCCTGCAATCGGGTCGTCCGATCATCGGCAAGTCCGGGTACATCGTGGATGCAGGCGGCAATCGCATCGCCATCAGCGTCTCGACCGCCCTGCTGCGCGACGCGGCGGGGCGCGTGATCGGCGGTGCCGAGACCTTTCGCGACCTCTCCGAGGTCGAGGCGCTGCGCCAGGAGCTGCAGGGAAAATACCGCGTCGGCGACCTGGCCTCGCGCAGCCCCCTCATGCAGCGGATATTCGAGGTTCTGCCCGCTGTCGCCGCCAGCCCCAGCACCGTCCTGATCCTGGGCGAGACGGGAACGGGGAAGGAGCTGGTGGCCCGCACCATCCATGCCCTCAGCCCGCGTAACCGCGCCCCGTTCGTCGCCGTCAACTGCGGCGCGCTGCCTGAAACACTGCTCGAATCCGAGCTCTTCGGCTACAAGGCTGGGGCTTTTACCGGTGCGGACCGCGACAAACCTGGCCGCTTCGCCATGGCTCGCGGCGGCACCATTTTTTTGGACGAGATCGCCGAGATCGGCACGCCGCTGCAGGTGAAGCTGCTGCGTGTCCTGCAGGACCGCGCCTTCGATCCACTGGGAGCGACCCGTTCCGAAACGTCCGATGCCCGCGTCATCGCCGCTACCAACCGTGACCTGGCCGAACGCATGCGATCGGGTGACTTCCGCGAGGACCTCTATTACCGGGTTAACGTCGTGCGCCTCGAGCTGCCGCCGCTGCGCCGGCGCCGGGAGGACATTCCCCTGCTGGCCGGGCAGTTCATCGAGCGCTTTAACCGCCTGCAAGGCAAGGCCGTCCAGGGAATGTCGGCCGGGACGCTGGCGCTGCTGATGGCCCACGACTGGCCAGGGAACATCCGCGAGCTGGAGAACGTCATCGAACGCGCCTTCATCCTCTGCTCCGTCGGCGAGATCGGCGTCGAGCACCTGCCCGCCGAGCTGACCGCCCTGCATGCCGGGACGGACCGTCCCGGCATGCGCGCGGCCCACGACGTTCTCGACGCCCAAGCTATCCGCGCTGCGATCGAGCGCCACGGAGGGAGCCGCGCCGCGGCGGCCCGCGAACTGGGCATCCACAAGACCACCCTCTTCCGCCGCATCCGTCAGCTGGGCCTGTCTCTCCCCGGTCGCCGTTCACCAGCCAAATAGGTCGCATTGCCGCAATGCGGCTATCATGGAGGGTAGCCAAAACGCTACTCATTCCTGTACGTCGCGTTACAAGCAGCATCACGAAAAGTCATTTGCCATCGGCAATCTAAACGATCCCACCTCCGTTGCCGGGAGCTTGGCATCGTCATTGCATGGACGTTCATGAAGGAATGCGTATGGCAAGCGTAAAAACGGCATTCTCGTGCTGGGAAGAGCGCATCGCGCCGGTATTCGACTCAGCCCGCCAGGTTCTCATGGTCGAAGCCGGAGCCGGCCGCGTCATCCGCCGGCAGCGCGAGGGGTTGGATCTGCCCTTGCCCATGCAGAAAGCGCTGCGCCTCCGCGAGCTGGGCGTCGAGATCCTGGTTTGCGGGGCGATTTCCCGGCCCCTGCAGGCAATGATCGCATCATCGGGTATCCGGGTGATCCCGTTTGTTTCCGGCGATCTTGCCGAGGTGATCGAGGCCTGGACGGCGGGAAAGCTTCCCGCGAGCCGCTTTTTCATGCCCGGCTGCCGGCGATTCGGCTGCCGCGCGCTCCTCGAGGAGGATCGCTTCATGAACGGAAGAAGACAAGGAGGCGGAGGTTTTGGCGGAGGCCGCGGGCAAGGCCGCGGCTTGGGGGGGGGCATGGGCCGGCAAGGCGCCGGACAGGGGCGCGGCCGCATAGGCGGCCCGGTAGCCGCGGGCGCGGTCGGCAACTGTGTCTGCCCGAAATGCGGCCAGCGGCTGGCGCACGAGAGGGGCGTTCCCTGCGTGAGGCGACAGTGCCCCCAGTGCGGCACGGCCATGGTCCGGGAATAGAAAAATAGGAAATACAAGGAGGTAACCATGCCGAGAGGAGACAGGACGGGGCCCAATGGACTGGGGCCCATGACCGGCCGTGGGGCCGGATTTTGCGCAGGCTTCGCCATGCCCGGATATGCTAACCCGGCTTTTGGCCGCGGCTTCGGCCTGGGCAGGGGGCGCGGCGCCTGGGCCCGCGGCTTCGGCGGCGGCGGCCGCGGCTGGCGCAACCGCTTCTACACGACGGGCCAGCCGGGGTGGATGCGCTACGGCGTTCCGGCGCCCGATTTCTTCCCGGATCCTGAAAGCGAGAAAAGATCGCTGAAGGCCCAGGCAGACGCCATGCAGGGCGAGCTGGATGCCATCCGCAAGCGCCTCGAGGAACTGGACACGGAAGGCGAAACGAAGTAGGGTTCCCGGTGGGGCCCGGATCCGGGAACCAGGAGATTTTTTATGACCAAGATTGGCATCATCATCTGCGCCCGCTACAAGGACTGCGGAGGCGGCAAATGTTTCCGGGCAATACGCGAGAGGGTCGGTGCCTTTTCCATTTACTCCAGAGAAGAGGAAGTGGAGGTCGTCGGCTATTCGACCTGCGGCGGCTGTCCGGGCGGTAACGTGGAATACGTGCCGGCAGAGTTCAAGAAGAACGGCGCCACGGCCGTTCACCTGGCCACCGGGCTGGTGGTAGGCTATCCGCCCTGCCCCAACATCCGTCGCTTCAAGGCCTTCATCGAGGCCGCGTACGGCCTGCCGGTGATCATCGGCACCCATCCCATCCCGCAGAAATACATGGATGACCATGCCAAGCTGCCCTTCTGGAAAGAGAGCAACATGGAGGAACTGGCCAAGCCCCTTTTCCTGGAAGCGCCGGAGATCAAAGCGTCTTATAATTAACAGCCATTCTTGTTTAAATAGAAATAAAAGGAGAAGACAATGGAAACAAACAAAGAAACACAAAGCGGCGTGATGCCGCGCATCGGCGACAAGGCTCCTTCGTTCAAGGCCGTCACCACCCAGGGCGAGATCAACTTTCCCGAGCAGTACGCCGGCAAGTGGATCATCCTGTTCAGCCACCCGGCCGACTTCACCCCGGTGTGCACCTCGGAGTTCATGACCTTCGCCACCCTGGAGAACCAGTTCGCCGAACTGAACTGCCAGCTGGTCGGCCTGTCGGTCGACGGCCTGTATAGCCACATCGCCTGGCTGCGAATCATCAAGGAGAAGATCGACTACAAGGGGATGAAGAACGTCGAGGTGAAGTTCCCGCTGATCGAGGACATCACCATGGAAGTGGCTCACAAATACGGCATGATGCAGCCGGGCGAGAGCTCGACCAAGGCCGTGCGCGCCGTCTTCTTCATCGACCCCAAGGGCGTCATCCGCACCATCATCTACTACCCGCTGAGCATGGGCCGCAACTTCGATGAGCTGCTGCGCGCGCTGCAGGCGCTGCAGACGGCGGACTCCTTCGGCGTGGCCACCCCGGCCGACTGGCGCCCGGGCGACGACGTCATCGTGCCCACCGCCGGCTCCTGCGGCGTGGCCAAGGAGCGCATGGAGGGCAAGGAGGCGGGCGTCACCTGCCACGACTGGTTCTTCTGCACCAAAAAAATCGATAAGGATAAGGTTTTAAGCACTATCAAAAAAAAATAGTGCGAGGCCAGCACGCACGCGGCCGGCGCCGGCAAGCTGCCATGGACTGACAAGCAAGGAGGATATTTTATGAAAATTGCATTTGCTACATCGGGTAACAACGTGAGCGCACCGCTGGAAAGCCGTTTCGGCCGGGCTTCCAAGTTCCTAATCTATGATTTGGAAAACCAAAGTTTCGAAATTATTGACAACCAGCAAAACCTGGCCGCGGCCCAGGGCGCGGGCATCCAAGCCGCTGAAACAGTGGTCCGTTCCGGTGCGAAAGCACTTGTCAGCGGGCATTGCGGCCCCAAGGCTTTCCGCGTCCTCGCCGCCGCCGGGGTCAAGATTTATGCCAGTGACGCCGCTACCATCGCCGATGCCGTGGCAAAGTACAAAGCGGGTGAGTTGAAGGAATCCTCTGGCGCAGACGTTCAGGGCCACTGGTGAACCCCGCAAAAACCCGGCCCTTGCCCGGCAAGGCGGCCATCGCCTTCCGTGCCATCGGCGTGATCCGCAGCGGGCATGTCGATCCCGAACAGACGCCCATCCAACCGGTCTACGCCCGGGCGTGCCGGGGGCGGGTTGAAGTGGCCGGCGAATTCGCCGCCGGACTGCGCGACCTGGAGGGATTCTCCCATATCTTCCTGCTATACCATTTTCATCGCGCCGCAGCCGCCGCACTGTCGGTCCGCCCTTTCCTGCAGGACGCCGAACGGGGGGTGTTCGCCACCCGCTCCCCCCGCCGCCCCAACGCCATCGGCCTGAGCCTGGTCCGGCTTCTCGGCCGCGAGGGATCGGTGCTGCACATCGAAGGCGGCGACATCCTGGACGGCACGCCGCTGCTTGACATCAAGCCCTATATTGCCCGCTTCGACCGCGTCGCCGCCTGCCGCAGCGGCTGGCAGGAAGAGGTCGACGAGGCGACCGCACGCAGGCGGGGAATACGCCGCCTTCCGTCCCGGCATGCCCAAGGGAAGAGACCGTCCCGCCGTCAGGAAAAAAACTCAGGGTAAGGAGTACCCATGTCCAAAAACAAAAAGATCATCGTCATCGGCGGCTCGGCCGCCGGCCCCAAGGCCGCGGCCAAGGCCAGGAGGCTCGACGAGCGGGCCGACATCACCCTGGTGCAGAAGGGGAAGGACCTCTCCATGGCCTCCTGCGGCTATCCTTATTACGTCGGCGGCTTTTTCGACGACCGCAACATGCTGCTCTGCACCCCCACCGGCGTGGTCCGCGATCCCGTCTACTACATGAACGCCAAGAACATCCGGGCGCGCACGAACACCGAGGCGCTGGCCATCGACCGCGCCGCCAAGGCGGTGCGCGTCCGCGACCTGGCTTCCGGCCAGGAGGAAACGCTCCCCTATGACCGGCTGATCCTGGCCACCGGCGCCCTGCCCAACATCCCCCCCGTTCCCGGCGGCGACCTGAAGGGCATCACCACCCTGCAGGGGATGGAAGACGCCGATTTCCTGCGCCGGGTGCGCGACGAGAAGACGATCAAGAAGGCCGTGGTGATCGGCGGCGGTCTGATCGGCATCGAGACCTGCGAGGCGCTGCAGCTGGCCGGCATCGAAATCACGGTCATCGAGCTGCTGCCGCAGCTGCTCACCTTCCTGGACTGGGAGCTGGCCGAGCTGGTCGAGGCCCACGTGCGCAGCAAGGGGGTAAACGTGATCACCGGCAATGGCCTGGCCGCCTTCCTGGGCCAGGACGGGAAGCTGACCGGGGTCAAGCTGAGCAACGGCACGGAGCTCCCCTGCGAACTCGCCGTGCTGGCGGTGGGCGTGAAGCCCAACAGCCGGATGGCGCGCGAGGCCGGGCTGGCCCTGGGCCCGAAGGGGGGCATCCTGGTCAACGAGTTCATGCAGACCTCCGACCCCGACATTTACGCCGCCGGCGACTGCATCGAGATCCCCCACCGTATCACCGGCCGCAGCAACCACGCCCCCTACGGTGACCTGGCCAATCTGGAGGGCCGCGTCGCCGGCGAGAACGCCGTGCTGGGCAATGTCGTTTCCTTCCCCGGCACCATCCAGACCGGCATCTGCAAGATCTTCGATTTCAAGGCCGGCACCACCGGGCTGAACGAGCGCAGCGCCCGCGAAGCGGGCCGCGACGTGGACACGGTGATCAACGCCAGCTTGGACAAGCCCGGCTTCATGAACGGCAAGCTGCTGGTCAGCAAGCTGGTCGTGGACAGGGCCAACGGCCGCATCCTGGGCGCCCAGGTGGTGGGCCCGGGCGACGTGTCGCGGCAGGTCGCCGAATGGGCCATGGCCGTGCTGGGCAAGCTGGGCGTCGAGGACGTCGTCAACGCCGACCTGCCATACGCCCCGCCTTTTTCCCTGGCCATCGACCACTTCATCGCCACCGCCCATCTGATGCAGAACAAGCTGAAAGGCCGGCTCAAGGGGATTTCGGCCATGGAGGTCAAGAGGAAGGTCGAGGCCGGCGAACCGCTGTTTCTTCTCGACGTGCGCGGGCCCGACGAGTTCGAGGCCATGCGCCTGGGGATCGGCGAGCGGTTGATCCCGCTCGGCGCCCTGCGCAAGCGGCTGGCCGAGCTGCCCCAGGACAAGAATGCCGAGATCGTCTGCTTCTGCAAGATCTCGCTGCGCGGCTACGAGGCGGCGCTGGTCCTGGAGGCCAACGGTTGGAAGAACGTCAAGGTCATGGAGGGCGGCATCGCGGCCTGGCCTTTTCCCAGGGAGCGCTAGCGCCGTTCGCGAACAGGAGGTGACGCATGCCGGGATTCGATGGAACCGGGCCCCGCGGGCAGGGGCCCATGAGTGGCCATGGACACGGTTACTGTCTGATGAACCTGCCCGATGGAGCCGGCGGTCCCCAGGCCGTCTTTGCCGGGCCGGTCGGGGAGGAGACAGCGGCCCCGGGGTTGCATTCGCTGCGCCTTCGCCTGCAGGCGCTGCGAGACGGCATCGCTTCGCTGCGCGCCCGCCTGCGGCGGCTGGAAGGCGAAGGCAGGCTTCCCGGCTCCTGCGGATCGAGAGACCGGCCATGACCCTGGCCATCGCCTCGGGCAAGGGCGGCACGGGCAAGACGACGCTGGCCGTCAACCTGGCCCGCGCCTACGCCCGTCCGCTGCAGCTCCTCGACTGCGACGTCGAGGAACCCAACGCCCACCTGTTCCTGCCCGGGACCGAGGCGGCCTCCGAGGTCGCCACCATCCCGGTCCCCGAGGTGGACGAGTCGCGGTGCGACGGCTGCGGTGAGTGCAGCCGCTTCTGCGCCTACCACGCCATCGTCTCCACCGGCACCAAGGCGCTGGTCTTCGCCGAAATGTGCCACGGCTGCGGCGGCTGCCCGAGGGTGTGCCCGCGGCAGGCGATCCGCGAGGTTCCCCGGCGCATCGGCATGGTGGAAAGGCGGCAGGCGGGAGACATCGCCTTGGTGACGGGCAGACTGGACGTGGGCTCGGTGCTGGCGCCGCCGCTGATCCGCGAGGTCAAACGCCGCCTCGATCCCTCGCTGCCCGCCGTGATTGACGCCCCGCCCGGCACGTCCTGCCCGGTGGTCACCGCCGTGCGCGGCGCCGACTTCGTCCTGCTGGTCACCGAGCCCACCCCCTTCGGGCTGCACGACCTGCAGCTGGCGGTGGACACCCTGCGCGAGTTGGCCCAGCCCTTCGCCGTGGTCCTGAACCGCGCCGGGGCCGGGGACGACCGTGTTCACCGCTATTGCCGGGAGGCCGGCATCGCCATCATGATGGAGATCGCCGACGACCGGCGCATCGCCGAGGCCTATTCCCGCGGCCGGCTGGTCTTCGACGCCGTGCCTGAGTATCGTGCCCTTTTTTCCGGGCTCGCCGACACGCTGCTCGGCGGCCAAGGAGGATGAGCCATGCCGACCTATGAATATGAGTGCGAAGCATGCGGTTCCCGGTTCGAGAAGATGCAGCCCATCAGCGCCGCGCCCCTGACCCGCTGCCCGCAGTGCCGGGGACGGGTGCATCGCGTCGTCAGCGGCGGTGCCGGTTTCATCGTGAAGGGAGGCGGAAAGGAGGCGCCGGCGCGGGGAGGGGCGGACTGCTCGCTTCAGCGCACCGGCCGCACCTGTTGCGGCCGCGGTGAGCCCTGCGGCGAACCGGCTTGCGGGAAGGATAAATGAGGGAACTGGTCGTGCTCAGCGGCAAGGGCGGAACGGGCAAGACCAGCCTCGCCGCCTCGTTCGCCGTGCTGGCCGGCGACGCCGTGGTCGCCGACTGCGACGTCGACGCCGCCGACCTGCACCTGGTGCTGGCGCCGCGGCCGCGCGAGCGGCACGATTTCGTCAGCGGCCGCCAGGCGCTGATCCGACCCGCTGACTGCACGGGCTGCGGCCTGTGCGCCGAGCTCTGCCGCTTCGCCGCCATCGCCATGGCGGCCCGCCCCGACGGTACCCCGGTCTTTCGCGTCGACCCCATCGGCTGCGAAGGCTGCGGGGTCTGCGTCCGCTCCTGCCTCGCCCAGGCCATCGACTTTCCCGAATGCCTCTGCGGCGAGTGGCTGGTCTCCGACACCCGCTGCGGCTCCATGGTCCACGCTCGGCTGAAGGCGGCCGCAGAGAACTCGGGCAAGCTCGTGGCCCTGGTGCGGCGCGAGGCGCGACGCCTGGCCGAGGAGGAGAAGCGGGAACGGATCATCGTCGACGGCCCGCCGGGGATCGGCTGCCCGGTGATCGCCTCGCTCAGCGGCGCCTCGCTGGTGCTGGCCGTGACCGAGCCGACCGTCTCCGGCGAGCACGACCTGGAGCGGGTGCTCTCCCTGGCCCGCCACTTCCAGGTCCCGGTGGCCGCGTGCGTGAACAAATGGGATTTGAACCCGGAGATGACGGAGCGCATCGAGGCCAAGGCCGCCGCCGCCGGGGCGCGGCTCGCCGGCCGCGTGCGCTACGACGCCGGCGTGACCGCGGCGCAGCTGCGCGAGCGGGCCGTGGTCGAGACCGACGCGCCCTGCGTGGACGACATCCGCGCCATATGGAATAATCTGCAGCTTTAGGAGACACCCATGGAAAACAAGAACGGGAAAGACCCCGGCGCCGCCCGGGAGGCCGGGCCGAGCGCCTGCGACGCCTGCGGCAACAAGGAGTGCTCGGCCGCCAGCCGCCGCAGCAACGAGAACGACCAGGAGTTCGCCGAGCGCCGCCGGCTCGAGTCGCGCCTGTGCCGCATCCGCCGCAAGATCGTGGTCCTTTCCGGCAAGGGCGGCGTCGGCAAGAGCACGGTGGCGGTGAACATCGCCGCCGCCCTGCACGCCGTCGGCCGCCGCGTCGGCCTGCTCGACGTGGACATCCACGGCCCGAGCGTCCCCACCATGCTGGGTCTGGAGGGCATGACGCTGGACAGCGGGCCCGACGGGCTCCTGCCCGCCGACGCCGGCGGCATCGCCGTCATGTCGCTGGGCTTCTTGCTGCCCCATCCCGACGAGGCCGTCATCTGGCGCGGCCCGCTGAAGATGGGAGCCATCAAGCAGTTCCTCATGGACGTCGCCTGGGGCGACCTGGACTGGCTGGTTATCGACTCGCCGCCGGGAACGGGTGACGAGCCGCTCTCGGTCTGCCAGCTCATCCCCGGCATCACCGGAGCAGTGATCGTCACCACGCCGCAGAAGGTGGCGGCCGTCGACGTGCGCAAGTCGATCACCTTCTGCCGCCGGCTCGGCATCCCCGTGCTCGGCGTGGTGGAGAACATGAGCGGCTTCGCCTGTCCCAAGTGCGGCGAGGTGACGCCCATCTTCAGCCGTGGGGGCGGCCGCGGCATTGCCGAGAGCATGAACGTGCCCTTCCTGGGGTCGATCCCCATCGATCCGGCCATCGCCGCCTCCGGCGACGACGGACGGCCATACGTGCGCACCTTCGCCGACTCGCCCACGGCGGCGGTCATGCGCGGCATCATCGCCCCGCTGCAGGCCCTCGAGGCGGAAGCGAAGTGATTTCCGAAAAAGCCGTACCCAAGGAGAAAACACCATGAAGATCGCCATTCCCCTGTCCGACGGAAAGTTGTCCATGCATTTTGGTCATTGCGCCAGTTTCGCCCTGGTCGAAACCGACACCAAGGAGAAGCGGATCGTGAAGCGTGAGGACCTCGATGCCCCGCCCCACGAGCCCGGACTGCTGCCCCGCTGGCTCGCTGAGCGCGGAGCGAAGCTGATCATCGCCGGCGGCATGGGCCAGCGCGCCCAGGCGCTGTTCTGCGAGCACGGTATCGAGGTGATCATCGGCGCTCCGGCCGAGTCCCCGGAAACCCTGGTCGCCGCCTGGCTGGCCGGCACCCTGAAATCGGGGCAAAACGTCTGCGACCACTGACGGCGCGGCCTTCCCGGCGCGACCGCAGCCGGCACGACCATGAGGACGCAGCTGGATTGCATTCCCTGCCTCATCCGCCAGGCGCTGGACGCGGCGCGCCTGACCAGCCGCGATCCGGCGCTGCATGAAGGCATCCTGCGCGACATGCTGCGCTGGACCTCGGGCATGGACCTGTCCCAGCCGCCGCCGCTCATGGGCCAGCGCATCCATCGCCGCCTGCGCGCCCTGACCGGACTCGAAGACCCGTACCGCCATGCCAAGGAGGAACAGAACCGCCTGGGAGCGCTCCTCCTGGCCGAGGCCGGGGCCGGGGCGGCGGGCGACCCCCTGGAACGGGCCCTGCGGCTGGCCGTCGCCGGCAACGTGATCGACCTGGGAGTGAGCGGCTCCCTGACCGAGAGCGACGTGCGCGCCGCCCTGGGCCAGGCCCTGGCGCAGCCGCTGACCGGCGACCTGCGCGAATTCCGGCGGCAGGCGGACCGGGCGCGCACGATCCTCTACCTGGCCGACAACGCCGGCGAGATCGTCTTCGACCGCGTGCTGGTGGCCGCCCTGGCGCCGGCGCGGGTGGTCGTGGCTGTGCGCGGCGGCCCGGTGCTCAACGACGCCACCCTGGCCGACGCCCGGGCGGCCCGCATGCACGAGGTCGCCGAGGTCGTCGACAACGGCTCCGACGCTCCGGGCACCCTTCTCTCCGACTGCAGCGCCGCCTTCCGCCGCCTGTACGCGCAGGCCGACCTGGTCGTGGCCAAGGGGCAGGGCAATTTCGAGACGCTGAGCCGCGAGCGCAAGAACATCTGCTTTTTGTTCAAGGCCAAGTGCCCGGTGATCGCGGAGCACGCTGGTGTTCCCCTGGGGGCGCACGTGCTGTGGCGTGCCCGCTCGCGGCCGGGCCGGGAGGCATGATGAATCACGAGGACACCTGCTTATCGTTTGGCCCCGTCCCCTCGCGGCGGCTGGGCCGCAGCGTAGGCATCAACAACATCCCGGCCAAGGTCTGCTCGTACGCCTGCGTCTATTGCCAGGTCGGCCGTACCCTGAGCTTGGAGGCCGATCGCCGTCCTTTCTACGACCCGCAGGCGCTCGCCGACGATGTGAGCCGGCGCACTGGTCAAGCCGGCGCCGAGAACGCCGCCATCGACTACCTGACCTTCGTGCCCGACGGCGAGCCCACCCTGGACCTGAACTTGGGCCGGGAGATCGCCCTGCTCAAGCCGCTGGGGCTGCCCATCGGCGTGATCAGCAACAGCTCGCTGATCGGGCGCCCCGACGTGCGCCGGGACCTGCTGCAGGCCGACTGGGTCTCCCTGAAGATGGACGCCGTGGTCGAGCCCCTGTGGCGGCGTGTCAACCGGCCGCACGGCTCGCTGAAGCTGGGCGCCATGCTGGAAGGGGCGCTGGCCTTCGCCGCCGAGTTCCGGGGCCGGCTGGCCACCGAGACCATGCTGGTCCTGGAGGAGCAGGCGGCTGGCGAGCCGCTGGAGCGCCTCGCCCAATTCCTCAGCCGGCTGCGGCCGGCGGTCGCCTACCTGGGCGCGCCCACCCGTCCCACCGCCGAGCCCGGCGTCCAGGGCGTGGGCGCCGGCGCCTTTACCCGCGCCTATCACGTCATCGGCGCCCGCGTGCCGAAGGTGGAATTCCTGACCGGCTACGAAGGGGACGCCTTCACCAGCACCGGCGACGTGGAGAAGGACCTGCTGGCCATCACCGCCGTCCATCCGATGCGCCGGGAGGCGGTGGAAAAGATGCTGGCCGGCGCCGGCGCCGACGGCTCGCTGCTGCCGGCGATGGTGGCGCGGGGCGACCTGGTGTCGGCGACCTACGGCGGGCATGAGTTCTTCCTGCGCCGTTTCAAGAAGCCGGCGCAGCGGCAGGACGCACAGCCCGGGTCCAAGGCCCGGACCCGCGGGACGGTGGAGGAATAAGCCATGGAAACGCGTGACGACGAAACCGTCCTCGAAGCGGAGATCATCGACGGCGGCGACCGGGGCTCCGCCCCGCTGCCGGCGCGCGATCAGGGCCGGACCGCGGCGGCGGCCTGCTGCGCTGGTTCCTCTCCTCATCCCGCGGACAGGCGCCCGGCGGCGGCCCGGGAGGAGGGCAGGGCAGTGGCGGCCGCATGATGCGCCGCAGAGGCAAAAGGCGATGAGCACGGCCCCGGCGGCCCTGGCGGCGAGCGGCGGGTGAACGGTGATCCTGCGGGAGGTGATCGCCGCGCTGGCCGGCAAGGAGGAACCGGTGCGCGCCGTGTGCGCCGGCGCCTTCTGGACCGCGGTGACCAGCCGCCACACCGGCCTGGCCACGACCTGCCGCCCCGACGCCCCCCTTGAGGATCCCCATGCCTTCCCGGTCAGCGACGCCGGCCGGCTGCTGGAAAAGAATGCGGGAGAGCTGGCCGCATATGCCCTGTCGCCGGACACGCTGAGCGCCTCGCTGGGAGTGGCGGCCATCAATTCCCTGCTCGAACCCGACGAATCGCGCTGCAGCGAGAGGGGGGCCTTCGAAGTCCTGGCCGAGCGCGGCCGGGGCCGCGACGTGGCCGTCGTCGGCCATTTCCCCTTCGTGGACCGGCTGCGCCCGCTGGTCCGCAACCTGTGGGTGATCGAGAAGCGCCTGCGCCCCGGCGACCTGCCCGAGAGCGAGGCCGCCCGCGTCCTGCCCCGCTGCCAGGTCGTGTGCCTGAGCGGCACCACCCTGATCAACCACACCCTGGAGGGGCTGCTGGCCTGTTGCCGCGGCGCGACCATCGTGCTGACCGGGCCGAGCTCGCTGTTCACGCCGGTGCTCTTCGACCACGGCATCGACGTCGTTTGCGGCACGCGCGTCATCGACGCCGCCGAGGTGTTCCGTTTCGTGAGCCAGGCGGCGAGCTTCCGCCAGATCCACGGCCACGGCGTGCGCCTCCTGGCCATGGCCGGCGGGCCGTGGCCACGGGTGTGACCATCACCGTCCTGGTCGACGACCGCGCCGCGATTCCGGGAGTGCAGCCCGAACACGGCTTGGCCTTGTTGATCGCGGCGGAGGGCCGAACCATCCTCTTCGACACGGGACAAGGGGGCGTCATCGAGGACAACGCCCGCCGGCTGGGCATCATGCTGGAGTCGACCGAGACCATCGTCCTGAGCCATGGGCATTGCGATCACGCCGGCGGACTGTCGCGGGTCCTGCGCCGCTCGCCCGGCGCCCACGTATACGCCCATCCGGCGCTGGCGCTCCCCCGATATCGCGTCAGCGAGCGGCCCCATCCCCCGGCGGACGGATTTCAAGGATACCGGCGGGCCGTTCTTCCTCGACCGCGCGGGCACGCGTCCCGATCCGCTCAACGACGACCTGGCCCTGTGGCTGCGCGCGCCGGCCGGGCTGGTCGTCTGCGTCGGCTGTGCCCACGCCGGGCTGGTGAACACCCTGGAGCACGTGCGCTGCCTCAACGCCGGCGAACGGCTGCACGTCGTCATCGGCGGTTTCCACCTGGGGGGCGCTTCCCCCGAGCGCCTGCGGCGCACCGTTGCCGCCCTGCGGGAAATGGAGGTCGAGCGGGTGGTCCCGTGCCACTGCACGGGTGAAGCGGCGACGGCCGGGCTCCGGGACGCACTGGGCGCACGGCTGACCCCGGGAGTGGCCGGGCTGTCGTTCCGCTTCTAGTCCCTTGTCGGGCGCCCGGGGATTGACAGGAAATCGTCCCGTTTGCTATACTGATTCTTTATGAAGCCGTCAAATTCCAGAAAGCTCTTCTTCGCCTTCCTGCTCTTCTTTTTCACTTTCATCGCTTTCATCAATTTTTTCCACAGCGACTCCATCCTGGAAAAGGAACCCGATTGCCCGGCCTGCTGCTTCCAGCAATCCCATATCGCGCTGGCCATCATCCTGTTCCTGTTCCTGGTCGTCTTCACCAGCCTGAGCCTGCTGGTCACGTTCGATTCCATTGCCATATACTTCTTCCTGCCGTCGCCAAGACGCCCCCGGGCCCCGCCTCCCGCTTTCTCCTAAGCCGCAAGAAAAAAGCCAGACCATTTCCCCGCTCCGGGCGGGGAAGCAGACGATGCAATCGTTTAGGAGAAAGAATGAAAGCAAAACGTCACTTACTGAGATGGTTTGCCATATTGCTGGCCGGCGGCGCCCTCCTGCCCGGCCAGGACAGCGGGGGCAACCCCTTTGCCCAGTCGAAGTTCGTTCCCGACATCTCGCTCATTCTCGACTGCGCGTACCTACACCGGGGTTTGGACGACGCCGCCTATTTTAACCTCTCGCTCCCCGGCTTCAGCCATGCCGCCGGCAACGGCCGCGCGGCCGAGCTCGGCGGGACGAACTTGGAACAGGGATTCAACCTCAATTACGCCGAGCTCAGCCTGGCTTCGGTCGTAGACCCCTACTTCGACTTGTTCGCCGTTCTCCACTTCACGGAGGAAGGGGTCAGCATCGAGGAGGCCTATTTCGCCACCCGCCGGCTGCCGGCCGGGCTGCAGGTCAAGGGCGGCAGGTTCCTCAGCCATTTCGGCCGCATCAACGGCCAGCATGACCACTACTGGGACTTCGCTTCGCCGCCGCTGGTGCAGTCGGTGTTCTTTGGGGGCAACCTGGCCGAGCTGGGCGCCAGACTGGCCTGGGTGGCCCCGCTCGACATCTTCCTGCAGCTCGGCGTCGAGGTGCTGCAGGGAGGCAACGAAATGAGCTTCGGCCGGCGCGGCTTCGCGGCCGGCGCCTTCTCGGTCGCCGACGTCCGCGCCCCGGGACTGGTCGTGGCCACGGCCAAGACCTCGTTCGACCTGGGAAACCTGACGGTGCTGGCCGGCCTGTCCAACGCGGCCGGCCGCTCGCGGCAGGAGCCCGGTCTTGAAGGCGGCGGCGCCGCGGGGGCGTTCGCCGGCAACGCCGACGTCTACGGCGCCGACCTGACGCTCAAGTACTTGTTCGACTCGATCCGCTACCTGTCGTTCCAGGCCGAGGCGATCGGGCGCGCGAGCCACGGCGACCGTTACCTGGAGGCGTCGAACGAAAGCTGGACCCGGCTGGACGAACGCATGCGTCAAGCGGGCATGTACGCCCAGCTCGTCGGCCGCCTGAACAAGCGCTTGCGGCTGGGAGCGCGCCTCGACCTGATCTGGAAGAACATCGTGCGCCTGGCCGGAGACCGCCAGGCCCTTCCCGAAGACCTGGCGCGCTACACGGCCATGGCCGAATGGAATCCCACCGAGTTCTCGCGCCTGCGGCTGCAATATGCCTACGACCGCAGCCGCTGCGAGGAAATCGGCGGCCGCTGGGAGCGCCGGCCGTTCGACGAGCTTGCGCTGCAGGTCAACATCACCATCGGCGCCCACGGCGCCCATGCATTCTGAGTCAAGGAGGAACACAAATGAAACGAACCGCGCTCTTCGTCATCCTGGCCGCCGGCATCCTGGCCCTGCCGCTCACGGCGGCCAAGCTGCAGGTGGTCACCACCTATCCGTACATCGCCAAACTGACCGAACACATCGGCGGTGCGCAGGTTAATGTGCACGCACTTGCCGGCGGCCAGTGGGACCCGCATACCATCATGGCCAAGCCGTCCTTCATTGCCAAGCTGCGCCGCGCCGACCTGCTGATCATCAATGGCGCCCAGCTGGAGATCGGCTGGCTGCCGCCGCTGTTGAGCCAGGCCAACAACCCCAAGGTCAATGTCGGTTCACAGGGGATGCTGGACCTCTCGCGCGCGGTGAAGTTGATCGACGTACCCGACAGCGTATCGCGGGCGCACGGCGACATCCACCCCGATGGCAACCCCCATTACTACCTGAACCCGGACAACATGCTGCCGCTGGCTGAGGCCATCGCCGCGAAGTTGGAGCGGATGGATCCCGCCGCTTCGCAAACGTTTGTGGAAAATCTGGCCCAATTCAAGCTGAAATGGCAGGCCAAGCTGGCCGAGTGGGAGAAGCGGCTGGCCCCCTTGAGCGGTGCCTGGGTCATCGAGTACCATAAGAACTACGACTACCTGCTGCGGCGCTACGGTTTGCAGTTGCTGGGAACGGTGGAACTGCTGCCCGGCATCCCTCCAACCTCGAAACACATCCAGGAGCTGGAGAACAAGATCGCCGGCGCCAAGGTGCGCTGCATCCTGCAAGACGTCTACAATCCCGATGAGGCCTCGCGTCACTTGGCGAGCAAGCACGATATCCCGATGATCAAGCTGCCCCACGACGTCGGTGCGGTTCGAGAAGCCGAGGGTCTTTTCTCTATGTTCGACGAGATCGTCCGGAGGCTGTCCCATGAGTGACATCCTTTTTTCCGCATTCCTGCTTTCGGTGGTTCTGCTGGGGATCAATTCCTATTTTGGACTGGAGATCATCCGTCGCGGCATCATCTTCACCGACCTGGCCATCGGCCAGACTGCGGCGCTGGGAGCCGCCGTTTCCCTTTTCTTTTTTGATGGCCGCCTGATGTACCCCATCTCGCTGCTGTTCGCCCTCCTGGCCGGGCTGCTGATCTCATTGGTGGCCAGGCGCAGCAACAACCTCGAGGCTTTCATCGGGTTGATGTACGCCTTCGGCTTTGCCGCCGTCTATATCATCCTATCCAAGTCCTATCATGGCATGGAAGAGTTTCAAAAGCTGATGGCCGCCGACATCCTCTTCACGCCAATGAAGGACATTACCCATACCGCCCTGCTCTATGCCGCTCTGGGGGCTTTCATCTGGTTTGTTCAGCGCCGTACGACGGGCACGCTCCGCGATATCCTGTTCTTCGTCACCTTCGCCGTCACCGTCACCAGCGCCGTGCGCCTGGCTGGAGTTTTGGTGCTGTTCTCCCTGTTGGTGGGTCCGGCGCTGATCGCCACCGTCATCGGCCGCGGTATCCCCTTGGTCAACGCCTGGGTGATCGGCACGCTGGTCAACGTGGGCGCCATAGCCCTGTCTTACCGCTTCGATTTTCCCACCGGCTACACCATCGTCTTCTGCAACGCCCTGCTGGCCCTGCTGGCCGTGATGCTCCGGAGGGGCGGGAACTCCAGTCCGCATCACTGAGGGAAGAATGAGGGATGGAGGGAGGGAAGGCTTTTCCCTCTCTCTTCCCTCTGGTTTTCTTGGATGGAACTTTCTTCAGTCCCTTGACACGGCATATAAGGATATAATAATATCCTAATATTCTTGAGAATCCGCGATCAAGGAGCAAGCGCATGACACAGGAAGAACTGAAGGAACTGAAGGCCGACAAGGTGGTTGACGCCCGCGGCATGGCCTGCCCGGGACCGCTGCTGGAAGCCAAGAAGGCGGTCACCAGCGTGGCCGTCGGCGCCGTCATGGAGGTCCTCTCATCGGACGAGGGGACCAACAACGACATCCCCATGTGGGCGAAAAAGATGCAGTACGAATTCCTGGGCGTGGTCGAGGATGCCGGCTTCTGGCGCCTGTTCGTCCGCAAGGCGAAGTAGCGCAGGGGCGGGGCTCGCTCCTGTTCCCGATCTGTCCGCATGCAGGACCTCGTCGAGTCCAAGAAACGCTGCGCCCGCGTGGCGGCGCTGCTGAAGAGCCTGGCCCATCCCCAGCGCCTGTTCCTGCTCTGCCGGCTGGCTGACGGCGAGATGACCGTCGGCGACCTGCGCGCAGCCTGCGACGCCTCGCAGCCGCTCATCTCGCAGCACCTGACGCGCATGCGCCGCGAGGGGCTGGTGCTGGCCCGGCGCGAAGGCAACCACGTCCATTACCGCATCGCCGACCCGCGGCTGGCGGGCCTGATCCGGACCATGGAGAAAACGTTCAATGAGTGAGTTCAAGCCCCGCATCCTGGTGTTCTCCACCGACAACGTCTCCGACCCGGGCATCGACCTGGCCGGCCGCAACAAGATGCACTACCCGGCCAGCGTGTTCGTGGTCAGCCTGCCCTGCTCCAGCGGCGTCAAGCCGCGCTGGATCGTGCGCGCCATCGACCGCGGCTTCGACGGCGTCTTCATCGCCGCCGACGGCAGCGACTGCTCCCTGGTCCCCGACTGCACCAGGCGCACGGCGGCCACGGTCGCCGCGGCGCAGGCGCTGCTGAAGGAGCGTTCCCTGGAGCCGGCGCGGGTCAAGATGGCCGCCGTCTGCTCGGTGTGCGCCGAGTCGTTCCAGAAGCACATGGCGGCCTTCAGCGAGGCGCTGCGCAAGCTGGGGCCGTCGCAGCGGGGACCGGCAGGGTCCGTCGCCGGGAGAGGTTGAGATGGACTACGACGTCATGGTCGTCGGCGCCGGCATCGCCGGCATGGAGGCGGCGGTCAGCCTCGGCGACATGGGCTACCGGGTGCTGCTGGTGGAAAAGGAGCCCAGCATCGGCGGCAAGATGATCCTGCTCAGCAAGGTCTTCCCCACCCTCGACTGCGCCTCCTGCATCTCCACGCCCAAGATGGCGCAGGCCGCCAGCCACGCCAACATCGACCTGCGCGTCTTCAGCGAGGTGCGCGAGGTGCGCCGCGACGGCGCCGGCGGCTTCCGCGTCCGCGTCGCCCGCAAGCCGGCCTTCGTCGACTTCGCCAAGTGCACCGGCTGCCAGGACTGCGAGAAGGCCTGCACGGTCACCGTCCCCGACGAGTACAACGAGAACCTCGTCTCGCGGCGGGTGGCGCACATCGCCTTTCCCCAGGCCGTGCCCAAGAAGGCGGTGCTGGACCGCGCCGGCACCTCGCCCTGCACCTTCGCCTGCCCGGCGGGCATCAAGGCCAACGGCTACATCTCGCTCATCCGCCAGGGCGAGTTCGAGCGGGCGTTCCAGCTGGTGCTGGACGACGCGCCCCTGGTGGGCACCCTCGGCCGGGCCTGCTACGCCCCCTGCCAGCGCGAGTGCACGCGCGAGGAGATCGGCGAGGCCCCGCACATCCGCCACCTGAAGCGCTTTGTCGCCGACTGGTACTACGAGCGCCACCCCGAGCCCGAGTACGGGGCGCCGGAGAAGAGGCTGGACAAACGGGTGGCGATCGTCGGCTCGGGCCCGGCCGGCCTGAGCGCCGCCTATTTCCTTGCCCGCCGGGGCTACCCGGTCACCGTCTTCGAGGCCGATCCCGAGCCGGGCGGGATGCTGCGCTCCAGCCTTCCCGACTACCGCCTGCCCAAGGAGGTGGTCGACCGCGACATCCGCAACGTGACGGCGCTGGGGGTGGAGATCCGCGTCAATGCCCCCGTCGACTCCCTGGCCGGACTCCGCGAGCAGGGCTTCGCCGCGGTGCTGGCGGCCATCGGCACCCCCAAGCCCAAGAAGCTGCTGGTTCCCGGCGAGGAGCTGGAGGGCGTCGTCAGCGGCATCGAGTTCCTGGCCGAGGTGCTCTGCGGCCAGAAGCTCGACCTGGCGGGCAAGCGCGTGGCGGTCATCGGCGGCGGCAATGTGGCCATCGATGCGGCGCGCACGGCGCTGCGCCTGGGCGCGGCGGAAGTCGTGCTGCAGTACCGCCGCTCGCGCGCCGAGATGCCGGCCTCGCCCGAGGAGCTGGCCGCGGCCGAGGCGGAGGGGGTCGAACTTTCGCTGCTGAGCAACCCGGTCGCCTTCGAGGGCGAGGCGGGCCGGCTGCGGCGGGTGCGCAGCGTGCGCATGAAGCCGGCCGAGGCCGGCGCCGACGGCCGCCGGCGCACGGTCCCCGTCGCCGGCTCCGAGGCTGCGGAGGCGTTCGACCTGGCCGTCGTCGCCATCGGCCTGAGCGCCGAGGCGGCGGCGTTGCGCCGCGACCTGCCGCTCGCCCGCGACGGCTCCATCCAGGCCGACCCGTGCACGCTGCAGGCCGACCGGCCCTGGCTGTTCGCCGCCGGCGACGCCGTCACCGGGCCGGCGATGATCGTGCAGGCCATGGGCCTGGGCAAGCGGGCCGCGTTCCACATGGACCGCTGGCTGCGCGGCGAGGCGCTCGACGGCGCCGAGTTCGAGCCCAGGCTGCCGGTCGTCGACAAGGACGAGGTCCTGGCCAGGCAGACGGAATACCCGGCCCGCTCCGTGACCAAGGGCGAGCGCCTTCCGCAGGAGCGCATCAAGGACTTCGACGAGGTCGAGCTGCCGTTCAGCGCCGACGAGGCCGTGGCCAGTGCGGCCAACTGCCTCAACTGCGGCATCTGCAGCGAGTGCCGGGAGTGCCAGCGCGTCTGCCCGGCCGACGCCATCGACTTCGACCAGCGCGAGCGCATCGACGAGTACGCGGTAAGCTCGGTGGTGGTGGCCACCGGCTTCCGCCTCTTCCCGGCCGAGCTCATGGAGACCTTCGGCTACGGGAAATACCCCAACGTCATCACCGCCATGCAGATGGACCGCCTGGTGGCGCCGACGCGCCCCTACAACTACGTGCTGCGGCCCGGTGACGGCAAGGCGCCGGCCAACATCGCCTACGTCTTCTGCACCGGCTCGCGCGACCGCACCAAGAACAACCCCATTTGCTCGCGCGTCTGCTGCATGTACTCGCTCAAGCAGGCGCAGCTGCTGCTGGGGGCGCTGCCGGTGGCCGACGTCACCATCTACCACATCGACATCCGCGCCTTCGGCAAGGGCTACGACGAGTTCTTCGAGCAGACCAAGGCCATGGGCGTGCGCTTCGTCAAGGGCAAGGTGGCCAGGATCAGCGAGGCCGGCAACGGCAACCTGAAGGTGCGCTACGAGGACATCGACGCCGGCGGCGCGGTCCAGGAGGCGGAGCACGACCTGGTGGTGCTGTCGGTGGGCATCGTGGCCCACGACGAGTGCCGCGGCCTGTTCGCCGACGCCGAGCTGCAGCTGGACGAGACGCTGTTCGTCGCCCAGCCCGGCAAGCAGGTCGACCCGGCGCGCACCTCCATCCCCGGCGTGTTCAGCGCCGGCACCGCCACCGGGCCGCTGGACATCCCCGATTCCATCCTGAGCGCCGGCGCGGCGGCGGCCCAGGCGGCGGCGTACATCGAGCGCATGAAGAGGAAGCCCTGATGGAAGAGAAGAAGAGAAAGATCGGCGTCTACATCTGCCACTGCGGCGGCAACATCTCCGACCACGTCGACGTCGAGGAGGTGCGCCGGCGCATCGAGAAGGAGTACGGCGTCACCGTGGCCAAGACCTCGATGTTCACCTGCTCCGACGCCTCGCAGAACGAGATGATGAAGGACATCCAGGAGCAGGGGCTCGACGGCATGGTGGTCGCCTCCTGCTCGCCCAAGCTGCACCTGACCACCTTCCGCAACCTGTCGACCCGCGCCGGGCTGAACCCCTTCCAGTACGTGCAGGTCAACATCCGCGAGCAGTGCTCCTGGGCGCACTCCGACGACCACCAGGGCGCCACCTGCAAGGCGGCCAACCTGGTGGGCGCCGGCATCGAGAAGGCGCTGCGCCAGGAGGCGCTGCAGCCCATCCGCGTCACCTCGGTCAAGAGGGTGCTAGTCATCGGCGCCGGCATCGCCGGCCTGCGCGCGGCGATCGAGCTGGCCGACCTGGGCGTCGAGGTCTTCGTCGTCGAGCGCGAGGCGCGCACCGGGGGTTGGGTCGCGGAGCTGGGCGAGATGTTCCCGGCCGGCAAGGTCGGCTCCGAGCTGGCCGCCTCCCTGCTGGCGGAGGCGCGTAAGCGGCCGAACGTCACCCTGTTCCTCAACGCCGAGCTGGCCGAGAAGAGCGGCCACATCGGCGAGTTCGAGCTGGCCATCCGCGTGCGCCCGCCCGGCCTTGCGGAGGAGACGGTGCGCATCCAGGTCGGGGCCATGCTGGTGACCACCGGCTTCGCCGAGTACGAGCCCAAGCCCGGCGAGTACGCCTTCGGCCAGCCCGGGGTGGTCACCCTCTCGCAGTTCGAGAAGCTCCTGCAGGAGGGCGACGGCCGGCTGCTCCACCAGGGCCGGGAAGTCCGCACGGTCGCCTTCATCTACTGCGTCGGCAGCCGCCAGTGCGGCGAGGGCGAGGACCTCAACCGCTGGTGCTCGCGCTTCTGCTGCAGCGCCGCCTGCCACCAGGCTGTCCTGGCCGCGAAGCGCTTCCCCGGCCTGCGCAGCTACCACTTCTACCGCGACATGCGCACCTACGGCAAGTTCGAGACGATCTACGAGGAGGCGGGCAAGACGGGCTCGGTGTTCCTGCGCTTCCACGAGGAGCGGCCGCCGCGCGTCGAGCGGGACGGCGATTCCCTGCGCGTGGTCGTCCAGGACCTGCTGACCGGCGGCGACGAGGTGGCCCTCGAGGCCGACCTGGTGGTGCTGGTCACCGGTATGACGGCGCGGGCCAACGACGCCCTGACGCGGGTGCTGAAGCTGCCGCTGGGCGCCGACCGCTTCTACAACGAGATCCATCCCAAGCTGCGGCCGGTGGAGACGGTCATCGACGGCGTCTACATCGCCGGCGCCTGCCAGGGGCCGAAGAACGCCGGCGAGAGCGTCGTCTCCTCGCTGGCGGCGGTGGCCAAGGCCGCGGCGCTGCTGATCAAGGGCTACGTCGACCTGCAGCCATTCGTGGCCTATGTGCGGGCCGATGTTTGCACCTGGTGCGGCAAGTGCCAGCCCGCCTGCCCCTACGGCGCCATCGAGAAGGTCGCCTACGGCGACAAGGAGGTGGCGCGGGTGATCGACGTGCTGTGCAAGGGCTGCGGCGCCTGCCTGCCCCCCTGCCCGGTCGACGCCACCCAGCTCAAGGGATATACCGACGGCCAGGTCGAGGCCATGATCGACGTGCTGGCCCGGGAGGCCGAACATGAGCGATAACAGCCGCGAGCGCTTTCCCGAGAGCGTGGCGATCCACGGGCGCCGGCGCGAGACCGCCCGCCAGGAGTTCACCGCCCGCGCCCGCGTCCTGCAGCTGCTGGCCGAGCGCGGCCCGCTCACCGTCCCCGAAACGGCGCGCGAGCTGGGCATCGGCGAGGCCGAGGCCAATTGGTGGCTGATGGGCTACGTGCGCTACGGCAGGGTCAAAGCGTCGGAGAAGCCCGACGAAGACGGCTTCTACCGCTACGCCCTGGCCGAGGCGAGGTGAGCATGGAAACGGTGAACCCCGGCGTCCTGACCGAGATCAAGAAGCTCGGCGCTTTCGACCTGCAGGCCTGCTACAGCTGCGGCACCTGCTCCGCCATCTGCCCGCTGTCCAAGGATGCCGCCTCGTTCCCGCGGCGCATGATCCGCTACGCGCTGCTCGGGCTGGAGAAACGCCTGCTCGCCGCCCCCGAGCCCTGGCTCTGCTACTACTGTGGCGAGTGCAGCGACTCCTGCCCGCGCCAGGCCGAGCCGGCGGCGCTGATGATGGCCCTGCGCCGCTTCGCCACCCGCCGCTACTCGCTCGGCCGCGTCGCCGACGCCGTCTACTCGTCGCTGGGCTCGCTGGTCACCTGGCTGGCGCTCAGCGCCATGGCCCTGGTTCTGGTGCTGCTGGCGCGGAATCCCCATCCCGACATGGCCCGCTTCGACTTCCAGTCGTTCATCCCCCTGGGGCCCATCCACTGGGCGGGGATCGTGCTGATCGCCTTCATCGCCGGCGTGGCCGTTGCCCAGGTGTGGATCCTCTATCGCAACCTGCGCGGCACAACAAACGTCGTCGCCGCCTTGCGCGCCAAGAACGCCGGCCCGTCGGCGTTCCAGGCGCTCAAGGAGGCGGTGCTGCAGAGCCGCTTCGGCGAGTGCGCCGACGACCGCCTGCGGCGCCTGGCGCACATGGGGGTTTCCTGGGGCTTCATGGGCATGCTGCTGGCCACGATGATCATCGGCGCCGTCGACTTCGGCTGGCTGCCCTGGCCGCGCTGGGTGTCGCTGGCGGTCGGCTCCGTCTCCGGCGTCGCCTGCGCCCTGGGGCTGGGGTACTATCTGTACCTGCGCCTGGCGAAGAGGACGGCGGTGGGCAAGTACTCCCACCCCAGCGACTGGGCCTTCCTGCTGCTGCTGGCGCTGTCGGTGCTCAGCGGCTTCGTCGTCGTGGCCTTCCGCTTCCTGGGCCTGCCCGCGGCGGCCTACGCCACCTCCGCTTTCCACCTGGTCGTGGTCTTCGACCTGCTGGTCACCTTCCCGTTCAGCAAGTTCGCCCATGTCGTCTACCGGCCGGTGGCATTGTTCCTGGCCGGCCTGAAGTGATAGCACGATCGCCGGCCGTTCCCTCGTGGGACTGGCCGGCCTGATATGGTCAACACGAATCCCGAGGAGGAAAACCAATGAGCGACGCGCAACCCGTTGAGAAAGCCAGCATCATCGTCATGAGCGGCGACATGGACAAGGTCATGGGCGCCTTCATCATCGCCACCGGCGCCGCCGCCTTTGACATGCAGGTCTCCATGTTCTTCACTTTCTGGGGCCTGAAGGCCATCCAGAAGGGGAACCGGACGGGCAGTGGGCTGATGGGCCGCATGCTGGGGGTGATGAACCGCGGCGGCATCGACCGCCTCGGCCCCTCCAAGTTCAATTTCGGCGGCATGGGCCGCTGGATGTTTAAGAAGATGATGAAGGCCCACAAGGTCACCACCCTGCCCCAGCTGCTCAAGCAGGCGCAGGAGCTCGGCGTGAAGCTCACCGCCTGCGAGATGAGCATGAACGTCATGGAGATCAGGAAGGAGGACCTGATCGACGGCGTCCAGATCGGCGGCGTCGCCTCCTTCATCGCCGACGCCTCAGAGTCCAAGTTCAGCTTATTTATCTGAAATAGGAACTTACAGGGCTTGAAGGTTCGACGTTCGAAGTCCGACGTTCGACGTTGAAGAAAAAGCCAATTCGCTTGGGTGCTGAAGATTTCTAGTCAGGTGCTGATCGTTCTGGCTGGCACTACCAAGACGCTTAGTGGTAGAGAGATAAAGTGGTAAAGAAGTGAAGTGGGAAAGATGTAGAGTAGCGGCCATGTAGGAAATCTCCCGGGGCCGTTTCTTACTTTACCCCTTTACCCCTTTACCTCTCTATCCCTCTACCTCTTTTCTCTTCTTGCGGGCCTGGACGAGCAATGTGAGTCCGCCCGCTGCTTTTTTTTCGTCGCCGGGGAAGGGCAGGGCTGCCGCCCAGGCGGCCCAGATGACGATGACGCCCAGCACGCGCAGCGGGGACAGCCAGTCCGGCAGCTCCTCGAGACGCCAGGAGATGCGGGCGAGAAGCAGGTCGACGGGACGGTGCAGGATGTAGCGCATACGCTCGACCACGAACCCGGCGCGCGCCAGCTTGGGCCCGACGGTCTCCTTGCGGTAGAAGGTATTGACGGCGTAGCGCCGGCGGTGGCGTTCGCGCTCGCGCTCGCGGATCCCCGGGTTGCTCAGGCTGTCGGCCGAAAAGACGAGGCGGCCGCCCGGCCGCAGCACGCGTGCCGCGTGAGCCAGCACTACCTCATCGCGGGCGAAGTGCTCGATCACGCACAGGCTCATCACCTTGTCGAAGCGGGCGTCGGCGAGGTCCATCTCCTCGGCGTCCATCCGGGCGAAGGTGCAGCGCTCGCTGCTGCGGCAGCGCTGGGCAAAGGGCAGCCAGCGCGGGTGGATGTCGATGCCCAGCACGCGGGCGCCGCGGCGCGCCGCCTGCGCCGTGTAGCCGCCGTCGCCGCAGCCGATGTCCAGGATGTCCTCGCCCGGCCGGGCGTCGAGCCAGCGCAGGATGGCGCGGCACTCCCCGCGGCGGCGGAAGTTGAAGCGGCCCGCGTTCCGGGCCAAACGCGTAAAAAGCAGGGGCGGCATGCTCATGGCTGTGGCCGGGATGATACAGCGCCGCGCCGCGGAAAGCAATCCGCCTTGACTTGAACCGGGCGGAGTGCTACCTTGAATCGGTCGAAACAGGAATGCGAAATGAGTATTCGAGCAACGGCGGGATCACCCGAATTATCGATGGCGGTGGTAGCGCCAGGGGCGGCCCTGCGGTTTCCATAGGCGTACGACACGGATCCATGGGATTCTAACGAGGCAACATGACCAAGATCAAGATCGCGATCGTGGGGGTCGGCAACTGCGCTTCCGCCCTGGTCCAGGGCATCGCCTATTACGGCAGGCGCAGGGCCGGCGATGCCAGCGGCCTGATGCACTGGAACCTGGGCGGCTACGTTCCCGGCGATATCCAGGTGGTCGCCGCCTTCGACATCGACCGCCGCAAGGTCGGCCGCGACGTCAGCGAGGCCATCTTCGCCAAGCCCAACTGCACCAAAATCTTCCAGCCCAAGGTGCCCCGGACCGGCGTCAAGGTGCGCATGGGCCGCATCCTCGACGGCGTCGCCGCGCACATGAAGGACTATGACCCCAACTGCGTCTTTCAGCCGGCCGCCGCCCGCCAGCCCGACCGCGCCGCCGTGGTGCGCGCGCTGCGCGAGAGCGGCGCCGAGGTGCTGATGAACTACCTGCCGGTGGGCTCGGAGAAGGCGGTCAAGTTCTACGCTCAGTGCGCCCTCGACGCCGGGGTGGCGCTGGTCAACAACATGCCGGTCTTCATCGCCAGCCAGGCCGAGTGGGCCGCGCGCTTCGCCGCCCGCCGCCTGCCGATCATCGGCGACGACATCAAGTCGCAGCTGGGGGCCACCATCACCCATCGCGTGCTGGCCAGGCTGTTCGCCGACCGCGGCATCCGCATCGAGCGCACCTACCAGCTGAACACCGGCGGCAACACCGATTTCCTGAACATGCTCGACCAGACCCGGCTGAAGAGCAAGCGCATCTCCAAGACCAGCGCCGTGACCTCGGTGCTGGGGCAGCCGTTGGCGAGCCGCGACATCCACATCGGCCCCAGCGACTACATCCCCTGGCTGCAGGACAACAAGCTCTGCTTCCTGCGCATCGAGGGCCGCGGCTTCGGCGACGTGCCGATGAACGTCGAGCTGCGCCTCTCGGTGGAGGACTCGCCCAACTCGGCCGGCGTGGGCATCGACGCCATCCGCTGCGCCAGGCTGGCCCTCGACCGCGGCCAGTCGGGCATCCTCTACGGGCCGTCGGCCTACTTCATGAAGCACCCCCCGCGCCAGTATCCCGACGACCAGGCCCGGGAGATGGTGGAGAGGTTCATCCGCGGGGAAGACCGGGGGTAGTCCTTGCGCTGCCTGATCATCGCCGCCGGCCGGGGCAGCCGCCTGTCCGGGCGCTTCCCCCTCAAGCCGCTGGCGCCGCTGGCCGGCACGCCGCTGATCGAGCGCGTCATGGCCCTGGCCGCCGGCGAGGGGCTGCGCGAGTTCGTGGTCGTCGGCGGCTACCGTTTTTCCGAGCTCGCGCGCTTCGTGCGCGAAGCCGCCTCGCGCCTGGGCGTGGATGCCAAGATGGTGGAGAACCCCGACTGGCGGCTGGAGAACGGACTTTCGCTGCTGGCTGCCCGGCCGGCCCTGGGGCATGACTTCGTCATGCTCATGTCCGACCACATCTTTGACGGCGGCCTGCTGGCCGTCGCCCTGGCCGCGCCCGTCCGCGAGGGCCAGGCGGCGCTGGTCGTCGACTACCGTGTGACCAACCACCCGACCGCCGACCTGGAGGACGTGACCAAGGTGCGCGTGCGCGACGGCCGCATCGCCGACATCGGCAAGGACCTGCCGCTGTACAACGCCTTCGACACCGGGATCTTCCGCGGCACGTCCGGGCTGTTCGCCGCCCTGGAGGAGAGCCGCCGCGGCGGCGACGGCTCGCTGTCCGGCGGCATGCGCGTTCTGGCCCGGCGCGGCGAGGCGCTGGCCCTCGACGGCGGCGCCCGCTTCTGGATCGACGTCGACGACGAGCGCGCCTTCGCCCTGGCCGAGGACATCGTGACCCGGGGCGCCACCCTCTGACCATGGCCGGGCGCAAGCGCGACCGGCGCGCGCTGCGAATCGTCTTCGTGCTCTTCGGCCTGGCCCTGTTCGCCTACCTGGTCGCCGACATGGGCGTGGGCACCATCCTGGCGCAGGTCTCGCGCTTCGGCTGGTGGTTCGCCGTCATCTGCCTGCTGAATGCCGCCTGGTTCCTGTTCCAGGCGCTGGCCTGGCGCACCATCCAGCGCGAGCATCTCCGCGGCGTGCCGCTGGCGCGCCTGTTCAACCTCAAGTTCATCAGCGACGCGCTGAACACCCTGCTGCCGTCGGCGAACCTGGGAGGCGAGGCGGCGCGGTTGCATCTCAGTCAAAGCTTCCTGACCCGCAAGCAGGCGCTGGCCGGCATCCTGGTCGACAAGACCGTCGAGTACGGCGCCGGCATCCCCTTCATGGCCCTGGGCTTCCTCGCGGCCTGGGCCGGCGGCTACTTCCCCAGGCCGCTGGCCCTGCCCGCCATCCTGTGCCTGGCCGTCTCGCTGGCCGGCGTCCTCATCTTCGCCGCCTTCCAGATGAAGGGCATGCACCCGGTGCTGGCCGCGCTGGCGCGGATCGCGCCGCCGCTGCGACGAGCGATCGTCGAACGGGAAAGGCAGATCCGCCGCCTGGGCCTGCAGCTGGTTCGCCTGTACCGCGTCCCGCGCAAGCGCACGCTGGCGGCGTGGAGCTGGCATTTCTTGGCCCGCCTGACCGGCGTGCTCGAGACCTACCTGATCATGCGCGTACTCGGCTGGCCGGTCGGCCTCGGCCACGCCCTGTTCATCACCGCCATGGTCGCCGGCATCAACACCGTTTTCTTCCTCATGCCCGGACAATGGGGGATCGCCGAGGGTTCGCACCTGTTCATCCTGCACAGCATGGGCTACCCGCCGCTGATCGGGCTCAGCATGGGAGTCATCAAGCGCGTCCGCAAGCTGGCCTTCGCCGCGGCGGGTATGCCGCTGTACTTCCATGCCAGCCGCCGCAGCGCCCCGCCGGCTGCGGGAGACTCCCGTGGTTGAGCAGGCGGTCATCCTGGCCGGTCCCGTGCCCGCCGGCCGCCCGGCCGCCGGCGACCCGCGCCGGGTCTTGCTCGGGCTCGGCCTCCTGGAGCGCATGGTGCAGACCCTGGGCCACGAGGGCATCCGCGACGTTTTGGTGGTGGCCCGCGGCTCCGGCGAAGGCCTGGATGCCCTGCGGGCGAAGGCGGGGGAGTGGGGCCGCACCGGCGCCCGGGTGCGCTTCTCCTCGCCTGCCGCGGCGGAGCTGCCCTTGCCGGGGCGCCCGTTCCTGCTGGCGGCGGGGATGGCGGTGTTCGCTCCCGGCACGGCGCAGGAGATTCGGCGCCTCGAGGTGGAAAACGACCGGATCCTGGTTGCCGGCTCATCCTGCGGAAGGCAGGCGTTCAAGGGCCTGGCGCTGTGCCCGGCGGCATCTTTCCGGAGCCTGATGCCGGAGATCGCCGGCGAGGTGCTTCCGGGGAGAGCGGGAAGCCGCCTGGACGGGGCTCCGCCGCTGGCCGCGAACGGAGGAGGCTGGGTCATGGCCGAGGGCCGCGCCGGCGAGCGGCAGGCGCGCCGCCTGCTGCGCCGCTCGCTGGGAAAGCCCAGCGACGGTTTCTTCTCGCGCCACCTGAACCGCCGCCTTTCCTGGCCCATCAGCCGGCTGCTCATCCGCCTGGGGGTGCGGCCGAACCCGGTCACCATTGCCAACCTGCTCCTGGGCCTGGCCGGCGCGGCGCTCCTCGCCCACGGCGGGTTCGCGGCCACCGTGGCCGCCGGCCTGCTGTTCCAGTTCGTCTCCATCACCGACGGCTGCGACGGCGAGATCGCCCGGCTGACCTTCCGCCATTCCGCCCTGGGCGCCCGCCTGGACAACGTGTGCGACGCCATCGTCATCGTCGCCTTTTTCCTGTGCCTGCCCGTGGGCCTCTATGCCCACTCGCGGGATGTCGGGTACCTGGTCCTGGGCGGGGCGATGGTGCTGTCCGTGGCCGTGTTCTACCTGCTGTTGCTGCTGCGGGTCCGCCTCAGCCGCCACCGCGGCAACATCGCCGAGATCGCGCACGAAGTCCAGCACCGGGACAAGGCCGGTCGGCCGCTGACCTGGCTCGAGCGGCTGGGCACGCGCCTGGGGTTCATCTACCGCAAGGAGTTCATCTCGCTCTATTCCATGGCCTGGTGCGTGGTCGGCCGCGCCCAGGGGCTGCTCTGGACCCTCGTCGTCCTGACGCCAGTGGGCATCGTCTACCAGCTGGACAGCATCCGCAAACTTCTCAAGAAAAAACAGAAAACAACAAACTAACATTGCTTCAAGGTTCGACGTTCGAGGTTCGACGCTGCCGGCCCCGTCAGGGGCGGCGTCCCCGAGGAGCGATAGCTCCGAGTGGGATAAGACGTAACGAAAGCCAATTCGCTTGGGTGCTTAAGATTTCTAGTCAGGTGCTGATCGTTCTCTTTTAGGATCAATCAAATGTTTCCATGTTTAAGAAGTCTAGAGTGGTCGCAGCAGTTTGTAACGAATAGAAATGTCACAAAAATCATGATTGAAACGAAGCGATGGATTGAAATAGCATGCACAATGAACCTGAGCGAAAGAAAATTGGAGGATGTGGAATATGAAAATCGAGAAATTTGAAGAAATTCAGGCTTGGAAGGAAACCAGGATACTGGTCAAGGAGATCTATTCGAGTTTTTCCGATTGCAGGGATTTCGCCTTCAAGGATCAGATACAGCGAGCTGGGATATCCATCATGTCCAATACTGCCGAGGGCTTTGAACGGAACACAAACAAGGAATTCGTGAATTTTCTTCCCATTGCCCGCGGATCCTGTGCGGAGCCGAAGAGCCTACTCTATGCTGCCTTGGATATCGGCTGCATCGAGGAAGGCATTTTTCGACACATGTATGGCCAAATCAGCAAGGTCAACGGACTTGTGAACGGCTTCATCAGCTATCTGAAATCGAACCTGAAGGTGAAGTGATTTTCCTGAATTCTTTTTCTTAACTGGTATAGGCACAGAACAATCTTCTAGACCTTCAAGCAACCAAGCAGAAGGCTTTCGCTACGTCGAATCCCACTCGGAGCTATCGCTCCTCGGGGACGCCGCCCCTGGCGGGCCGGCAGCGTCGAACCTCGAATGTCTAACCCAAGCAGCGCCAGTGTCAGTGCTTTGCACGAACGACTAGCCCCTGACTAGAAATCTTAAGCACCCAAGCGAATTGGCCTTCGCTACGCCTTATCCCACTCGGGGTGAACCCCTCGGGGACGCCGCCCCTGGCGGGGCCGGCAGCGTCGAACCTCGAACGTCGAACCTTGAAGCTTCTGTGAGTCCACTCTTAAGTTGCTAGCCCTGATCGCTTCTGCTATCCTAACACCATGGGCCTGTCGAACCGCCTGTCTCCCGATCTGATGCAGAAGCTGGACCGGGAGTATGCGCAGGCGCCCGAGCTGAAGCTGGGGGGAAGCGACCGGCTCGTCGTCATCTCCGACCTGCACATGGGCGGCGGGGGCCGGAAGGACGAGTTCGTCCCCAACTCCCTCCTGCTGCAGGCGCTGCTGCGCCGGCACTACCTGGAGCGGCGCTTCATCCTGGCGCTCAACGGCGACATCGAGGACCTGGCGGGATTCCCGCTGGCGCGCATCGCCACGCGCTGGCTCGATGTCTATGCCCTGTGGCAGGAGTTCGCCGAGCGCGGGGCGCTCTTCAAGATCGCCGGCAACCACGACCGGGAGCTGCTGCAGCGCGGCGCCGCCGACTACCCCTTCCCGATGATCGAGTCGCTGCGCGTCGCCTGCAACGGCCACCGGCTCTGGCTGTTCCACGGCCACCAGGTGTCGCGCCTCGACCGGGCCTTCCAGGCGCTGGGGCCGGTCTTCCTGCGCGGCGTCCTCCATCCGCTGGGGATCGGCAACTACACGGTGCGGCGCAGCACCAGCCGCCGCTTCCACGTCGAGCGCCGCTCCTACCTCTACGCGCGCGAGCGCCGCATCCTGGCGCTCATCGGCCATACCCACCGGCCGCTGTTCGAGTCGCTGTCGGGCTTCGACGCGGTGAAGATCGAGATCGAGAACCTGTGCCGCGCCTATCCGGCGGCGGGGCCGGCGGAACGGCTGCGGCTCGAGGAGAGGGTGGCGAAGCTGCGGCTGGAGTATGCCGTGCAGCAGACCCGCGAGATGCTCAACCCGCGGGGAGAGAACCTGTACGGCGACGGGCCGCTGCTCCCTTGCCTGTTCAACTCGGGCAGCGGCATCGGCCGCCACGGCGTGACCGCCATCGAGATCGCCGGCGGCCGCATCGCCCTGGTCATCTGGTTCGACCGCCGCCGCACCGACCGCTATGCCGAGGCGTCGGGATACCGGCCGGAGCGGCTGGAGAATACCGATTACTATCGCGTCGTGCTGAAAGAGGATGACCTGGACTACATTTTCGCCAGGATCCATTTGCTTGCCTGAATCTCGGCGTACAGCAACATAGCCGAATCGATCTATCGTGATTCGTGATTCGTGATCCGCAAAAGCAATCATTTGGTTCATGCTGTTACGAACACGAACACAAACACGAACACATAGAGTTCGGTTGGTTCCTCCTGTCTTTTTTGCTATCCTAGACGAGGATGAAAACCGACTCGTTGTCTCCGCGCTTGCTGCGCAGGCTGGACCGGCTGTATGCCCGGGCGCCGATCGTCCGCCTCGGCGCCGACGACCGGCTGGCCGTCTTCTCCGACCTGCACCTGGGCGACGGCGGCCGCGACGATGACTTCGCCGCCAACGCCCGGCTCTACCAAGAGGCGCTGTCGCGGTATTATTCGCCGCGCCGCTTCCTGTTGGCGCTCAACGGCGACATCGAGGAGCTGGCGCGCTTCCCGCTGGCGGCCATCGCCACCCGCTGGCTGGGGATCTACGCCTGCTGGCAGGAGTTCGCCGGCCGCGGGGCGTTGTTCAAGCTGGCCGGCAACCACGACCTGTCCCTGCTGCGCCGGCGCGCCGCCGACCTGCCTTTCCCGGTCGGCGAGTCGCTGCGCGTGGAAATCGGGGAGAAACGCTTCTGGCTGTTCCACGGCCACCAGGTCTCCCGCCTCGACTGGGTCTTCCAGACCCTGGGCGCGCTCCTGCTGCGCTGGGTGCTCCATCCACTGGGCATCGGCAACTACACGGTGGCGCGCAGCAGCCGCAAGCGCTTCAACGTCGAGCAGCGTGCCTATCGGTACGGCCGCTCGCGGCGCATCGCCACCTGCATCGGCCATACCCACCGGCCGCTGTTCGAGTCGCTGCCGCGCTTGGACGCGGTCAAGATCGAGATCGAGAGCCTGGTGCGCCGCTACCCGGAAGCGCCGGCGGAGGAGAAGCCGGCGCTCGGGCAGCGGCTGGCCCGGCTGAAGCGGGAGCATGTCGAGCTGCAGCGCCGCGAGGGGCGGCCGGGCCGGGAGGGCCTCTACGGCGAGGGGCCGCTGCTGCCGTGCCTGTTCAACTCCGGCTGCGGCATCGGCAGCAACGGCGTCACCGCCGTCGAGATCGACGTCCGGCGGGTCCGCCTGGTCTACTGGTTCGACCGCCGGCGCAGCGAGAAGTACATCGCCGCCGAGGGGTACGAACCGGAGCGCCTGGGCGACGGCGATTTCTACCGCGTCGTATTGAAAGAAGAGGACCTGGACTACATATTCACGCGCATCAATTTACTAGGATGAAATCCGTGACGCGTAACGCGTGACGAGAAACCGCATTGGAACAACTCAATCAAAAATGCAGCGTTCAAAATGTTGACAGTGCTTGTAGATGATTTTATCCCACTGAATTGCTGTTACTTGTCACGCGTCACGCGTTACGCGTCACGATAGCTTGAAGTCCCTAGCTTTTAGTTCCTGATATTTTCTCGGCAAAATCCAGAAATTCCCTGGGCGGCTTGATGATGAAGACCCCGAGCTTGCCCTTCTTGCCTTTTTCGGCCGCCGGGTCGATGCTCCAGCGCACGCTGCCCTTCATGGCGACGGGCTTGCCATCGATCTCCATGACCACGCCGATCTCCTTGTAAGTGGGGATGAAGTGGCTGATGGCCACCGAGATGCCGGTGGCCGAGACATCGAGGAGCTTGCAGCTGAAGCTGCGGTCGCCGTCCCGGATCACTACTTCCTTTCGTTCATCCTTGCGGCGCGAATCCCGGTCCCTCATCTGGCCCTCCGTCCGATGGGAAAAATTTATCATAAAATGATGCTCCAGGGAAGAGGGAGGGAAGAAGGGGAGAAGAGAAAGGGAAGAGAGAGTGGGAAAAGCCTTTCTAAGTGTTAGTGTTAGTGTTAGTGTTTGTGTTGGCAAAGGCGATCGTCCGTAGTTCTCAAATTGAAAATGAAAAAGCCCTGTCAGGACTTCTTTGCCACTCTGTATTCCCTCTGCCTTTCCCTCTTTCTTCCCTCTGCTTTCCCTTGAGCCCTGCCGTCGGCTTGAGATTTTCTGCCGGCAGGTCATATTCCATTGCCTAGGGAGAGAACAAGGAGAGTGCCATCATGATGAAAAGAGCGATCCTGACCGGGTTCTGCGCGGCGCTGCTGGCCGGTTTCCTGGCCGCCGACAAGGCGACCACCGTGGACCAGTCGAAGTGCCCTTTGGGGCCGATGAAATTCATGGGGGGAGCCTACATGAGCAATACCTATGGGGGCTCTCATGAGATGCACATGACGCTCCGGGCCTGGAAGGGGGGCGTGGCGGCCGTCGGGGGATCGGCGACGCTGATGGGGAAAACGGCGTCCCGGGACGGCAATGTCTATGCCGTTGACATCCCCGACATCGCGATCCGCTCGGGCGAAACGGTCACTGTGACCTTCAAGCCGCCCTGGCGCGGCCTGTCAACCTGCATGGGTACGATCGCGGCCCCGCCGCTGTTCCGCTTCATCTGGCCGACCCATGAGGCCCATGTCCGCGTCGCTGGCCCGGGCCATCTTGACGTGAGATGGGAGGGGGGCAATCCCCCCATCAAGGTGCGCGTGTACATGGTGGGGGTCGAGGCGCCGATCTATACTCGCGATGGAGTGGTCGACTCGCACCTGCCCGTGCCGCTGAGCACGTTCAGCGCCGGCAAGCACTACCGCGTCAAGCTGGAGGACAGCAAAAGGCCGTTCCGTTTCGACCCGGCCGTTGACCCGACGTCGGATTTTCAATTCAGCCAGTCGGCATCCCAGTTCTTTTACGCGGATTAGCGCGATGCCGGGGTAGCGCCGGCGGCGGGTTCCGATGTTGGATCTGGCAGCGGAACCGGCCCGCCGTCGGGCACGGCTCCGCGGGGAGGGGAAGGTGGAAGCTGCTTTCAAACGGAGAGTGAAGCGCCTTGCCGCCTGGGCCGCCGGGCTGTGTCTTGTCGCCTGCGGCGCTATTCCGGTCATGGCGGAGAAGCCGGGGGCGACGATCGTCGCGCAGGCGGCGGACGGACGGATCGTGGAAGGCGAGCTGCTATCGGTCGGCAATGGCGAGATCGAGATCCTGGTCAAGCCCGACGCTGTCAAGGTGCGGTTGCGCCTCGATGAGTTGGAGGCGCTTCGCTACGAAGGGAAAAGCAGGATCCTGCCGGGCCTGGGCATCGGGCTCCTGGCCGGCGGCATCCTGGGGGGCATGCTTGGGCTGCTCGATGACGGCGGCGATTCGGGATGGATCATTTTTTCTCAGGGGGAAACAGCGGCGATGTCGGCGGTCCTGGTCGGCGGGGCCGGCGGCTTGATCGGCGGGGTCGTCGGCGCCCTGCGGGGCAGGGAGCGTTTGATCCGGCTTCGCCCTGTGCCGCCAGGGGGAACCCTCAAGATCGAGGCCAGGCTGGCGAAGCACGCCCGCTTCGGCTACCGCAGGGATGTCGGAGCTGAGTGACGCGTGACGCGTGACGAGCAGTAGCGTGAACGAGCTGCCGTAATTCGTAATTCGTGATTCGTAATCCGGAACAGCAAGGGGTCGAACTGTGCCGTTCCAATCACTAATCACTAATTACTAATCACTTTTCCTCCCTGTGCCCTTTCTTAGAGCTCGAGCTTGACCGTCTCGATGCGCGCCGGGTCGCAGGTCCCGAGCTTGTACTTCTCCGCGGCGATGGCCAGGTAGCGGGGGAGCGGCAGGGCGCCCAGCCCCGCAACCTTGCGCTTCTCGTTGATCACGCCGATGGCCGCCGTCTCCACGGCCAGCGGGTCGCGTCCCAGGACGATGCCGCCCCAGTACCAGGGGACGCCGCGGCGGTAGGAAGCGCGCAGCCCGCTGACCATGTTGAGCACGGTCCTGCCGCGGATCGCCGGCCGGGCGCAGACGCCGGCCAGGAAGTCGTGGTCGCCGTGGCACTTGGGCATGTCGGCCGGCACCAGGGAACCGATGTGGTTCTTCAGCAGCAGGCTGACGATGAGGTCCTTCTCGTCCACCGTCTTCATGGAGGCGAGGTTGATCACCTTGGTGGCGTCGCGGACGAGAAGGTTGGCCAGGCGCTGGCCCTCGTCGAAGCCGCCCCCGGCGGTCGACATGACGCGGGCGCCGGCCAGCCGGTTTTCGACGATCCCGGCCGCGCGCAGGGCGCCGGCATCATTGTCATAGACGATGATCCTGGCGGCGGGCACCACCGCCTGCAGGCTGCGGCAGAGCGCCGCCACCAGCTCCGGCTTGGGGCTGAGGGAGATGGTCCAGTTGTTGCAGTTCACCTTGATCGCCACCGTGTCGCCCGGGACGACGCCCAGCGTCTTCCAGGCCTCAGCGGCGGACGCGGTGTCGGTCAGGGTCGACAGGGCGCGGTCGAACAGGCGCGCGGCTTCGGCGGCATTGCACTGGTCGCGGCCGTCGATGGCCTTGGGGTTGCGCGCCAGGACGACGCGCGTTTTCGCCGCCTGCGCGTCGGCGGCCGGAAGAGCGGCGCCCAGGGCGGGCAGCAACAGGGCGAAAAGGGCCGCCACGGCGGCCAGGCGGAACGGGACGCGATGTTTCTTCATTCTGACTCCTCCTCCACCATGTTCCTGACGTCGGCGGCAAAGCGGTCCAGAAGGGCGCCCTGCCGGTCGTCGTTGACATGAAGGTATACTATAAGACGTTTGACGGGGAAGTATGTGTAATAGTCGGGCGGGAAGCGGAAGACCCGGCCCCCTGGGGCGAAGGGCGCCGCCGCGCCGCCGGCCGGGCAGATCCGCTCGTCGGCCAGGGCGGCCCGCGCCTTGTCCGCCGTTTCCATTGCGAAGACGTCGAGGGTGACCGCCAGTCCGTTCTTGCCGGCGTACTCGGCGTGAAACATCTCCCGGTAGCCGTGCTCGATCCAGGCGACCCCGCCGCCGTCCATGTAGTCGAAAATGGAGCCGTCCTTGAGCCTGTTATCCGCCGTGCCGTAGATCTGGGGCGGTGTCGGCCTGGAAAATCCCTCTGGAAGGATCTTTTCCAGCCGGGAGAAAAGCGCTTCTGCGGGGGAGCCGGCGGCCCCGGGAAGTGTAAATGGACCGATCAGGGCCAGAAGTGACAGCAAGATGATGGTTCTTCTCATCACTCGGGCCTCCTTTTATATCCCGCGGGCGATGCAATCCATTATACGGATGGGGCTCCGCGGCGTTTCCTGTGGCGCCGCCACCTGAAGCGCCAGGACGGCTGACGGCAGTGCCTCATATAGTTGAATAATTCAATTTATTGGATTTTTCAACTGCTTCGTGACGGTGACAGTGTCAGCAAGAAGGAAAAGGGGTAGAGAGATAGAGTGGTAGAGGGGTAAAGTAAGAAATAGCCCGGAAGATTTCTTTGCATGGCCGCCACTTTTTCTCTTTCCCACTTTACCTCTCTGCCACTTAGTATCTCGTCAATGCCCTCCAACATGGAACGTGGTATGTGGAACATGGAATTTTGTCTTATGTTCTTTCCATGGTGGCTATCAATATCCCCGCCAGCATCACTGCTCCCCCGGCAATGAACCAGATCGTGACCCCGATGCCGAAGAACAGCCAGGTGAAGAGCGCCGTCAGCGGCGGGTTCAGGTAGACGAAAAGCGAGACGTTCGAGGCACGCCAGTGCTTGACGGCGACGTTCCACAGCGAATAGGCGATGATGGTGCAGAAGATCGAAAGGAAGGCGGCGGCAGTCCATTCCAGCGGTCCCAGGGAGAGCGCCTTGGCCAGGAAGGGGCGGTCGACCAGGAACAGCAGCGGCAGGCTGCCGGCGGCGGTGGTGACGAAGTTGAAGACCAGCGGCGAGTGGTTCTCCAGCGCCGGCTTGACGATCACGGTCGCCGTGGCCCAGCTGAGCGGGCCGCCGAGCACCAGCAGGGCGTAGGGGACTTTGGCGAGTGGGATCCATACGTCCCCGCCCCCGCCGACACGTCCCAGCAGGACCACCACGGCCAGGCCGGCGAAGGTGACCACGGTGCCGAGCAGGCGGCGGCGGGTGAAGGGCTCGCCCAGGAAACGGACGGCCAGCAGCAGGGTGATCAGCGGGTTCAGGGCGATCAGCAGCGAGGCGGCGTTGGGCTGGACATAGCGCATCCCCGAGTTCAGCATGATGTTGTAGGAGATGACCATCAGGAAGCCGCCCAGCGCCACCCGCACCGGGTGGGCCTTCAGGATGCGCCACGCCTCCCGGCGGTGAAAGGCGAGGACCAGCGCGATGCAGATCGCGGCGACCGGCACGAAGCGCAGGCGCAACAGGTCGTAGGCGGTCAGCTTCGCCAGCAGCACCTTGATGGCGATGAACGAGTTGGACCAGATGAGGAAGGTCAGCAGCAGCAGTAGAAATATGCCCAGGTCGCTTATGCGCTTTTTCATGGAGGCTCCGGAGGGGATATTATACGATGGAATGCAGTGATTGTTCTTGGCGTACGGCGGACGGTGTGAAAGGCGCTTGGCGTAAGGCGTAGGGCATAAGGTGTAGGGGAAGAGAAAAGCACTAGGAAGACGACGTACGGCGGAAGGGTAATGACGAGCTTGGCGCAAAGCGCCCCGCGGCCGTGACCGGGACCGGGACCGATCGGTGTTCAATGCCCGGGAGAGAACCTGCGGCCCACCCAACGCGTAGTACTGTCATGAGGCGCCGAAAATGCTTGCCGCCCGCGTCGCCCCTGATTCTTCTCCTCACCCTCGTCCTTCTTTCGCCGCCGGCTCACGCCTGCACCGCCTTCATCGTCAAGAAGGCGGGCGTCGTCCTGGCCGGCAACAACGAGGACAACCAGGCGGCCAACCTTCGTGTCTGGTTCATTCCCGGCGATGCCTCGCGCCACGGCATGGCCTATTTCGGCACCTTCGATCCCTCGGGGAAAACCGAAGAGCGCGAAGGGGGAATGAATGACCAGGGGCTCTTCATCGACGGCTTCTCCGTGCCGCGTTTCGTGCCTCCCCGCGCGGACGGGATCCATGTCGGCGACCTGCCGTTCGATTTCGTGGACAAGGCGCTGGCCGAGTGCGCCTCCGTCGGCGAAGTGGAGGCGCTGGCCCGCAAGCACCGCATCCGCCTCTATTCCGCCATGTGGATGTTCGGCGACCGGAACGGGGATTCGATCATCATCGAGGGCGAGCCGATCGTCCGCGGCGACGGCCGCTTCCAGGTCTGCACGAATTTCCGCCAGTCGGCGCCGGAGGATTGCGGGGCCGCCTGCCGGCGTTATCGGACCGCTGTTGGGATGCTGTCGCGGCTGGGGACGCCCACGGTGGGCGCCTGCCGGGACATCCTGCGGGCGGTGAGCGGGAGGAACACCCAATACTCTTATGTCCTGGACCTGAACGCCCGGCGGATCCACTACTTCCATTTCCAGGATTTCAGCCGGGAGCTCGTGTTCGACCTGGACGCCGAACTCGCCAAAGGGCGCCATAGCCTCGACACGGTCCCCCTGTTTCCGCCCAAGCTTGCGGCGCGGATGTCCGCCTCGCGCCAGGCCTTCTATTTCGTCTCCCTCGCCCTGTGGTTCCTGCTGTTCTCCCTGCTGTTCTGGGGGGCGCGCACCCTTCTCCGCCGGCTGAAAAAAAACGTGACCGGCCGGGTGCCGGACAGGCGGGCGCCTCCCTGCGCCGGCCTCGTGCTGGGGGCCCTCTCCCTGCTGCAGGCCGCCTATCTCCTGGTCCTGCTCCTGGCCCCGCAGCGAATCCCCATCCAGGGCGGCAGCCCGGGATCGCCCTGGATCGCCGGTGCCCTGCGCTTATCGCCCTGGATGCTTGCTCTCCTGACGGCCGCCCTGCTCGTCGTCTGCTGGCAGGCCTGGCGGCGCCGCAGCTGGACCCTGGCCGGCCGCATCCACTGCACGGTCCTGGCGCTTTCTTCCCTGGCGGTCATGGCCTTGCTGGTCTCCTGGGGCGTGATCTGAAGGGTAATGACGAGCTTGGCGCAAGGCGTAGGGCGTTATGCGTAAGGGAAGAGATCCGAACTTGGCATAGGGCGAAGGGTGCAAGGTTTAAGGAAAGCAAACGAAATAGTTGGAACTTTCCCCCCAATTTTTCCCGACGTAAAGGTTTTATTTTTTACCTTACGCCTTACACCTTAAGCCTTATGCCGAGTCTGTCCTGGCCTAGAATTGGACGAATTTTCCTAACCAAGCGACCCCGACAATGGCTAGGACATGGACTACCCACCACAGCGGCTTGAACAGCTTGATCTTGTTCATCTTCCTATCTCCAGATGGCGTGGCCCAGCCAGTAGACCAGCGCCCACAGGGCCAGGTGGACGTACCAGAAGCCCATGTTCGGGTAGCGGATCAGCGCCCAGCCCCTGGGTTTGGGGTTGGCGTCGGCCGGGTAGACCTCGATGCAGAACAGGGCACGGCCGATGGCGAACTTGCCCCACAGGATGGCCACGTCGGCCCACAGCGGCCCCAGCACGAACGAGAAGTGCCCCATGGTGACCGTGCCGAGGATGGCGGTGAAGCCGTTCAGCAGGTAGCCCCAGTGGACCGTTTTCCGGAACATGAACAGGACCGGGATGACGATCACGCTGAGTATGGCTGAGACGAACGGCACCCAGCCGAACCCGGTCTTGGCCGCCGGGTGATAGGCGTAGTGCAGCCAGCCGCCGCCGAACGACACGGCGAACAGCGCGAAAATGAGCAGCCGTTTGATGTGCTTTTTCATTGGCCCTCCCTTTGAATTTACCGGGCTATCGTGACGCGTAACGCGTAACGCGTGACGCGTGACAAGAAGCGAGCGCTTTCCAAATTCGGCGCAGCGCTTGCCCTTCTTCCCAGCTCCCTGCCATTGACCCTCCCAAAAGCAGAATTGCTGGAATTATACAATATTTCGAGGAAATCAAGAGTGAAAAGTGGGGGAAAGTCAGAGGGAAGTCAGGCGAGAAAGCGGCAATAGCTGGGACTCGGCAGACGGTTCACGGTATACGGTTTCCGGCAAAGCCATAACAGAAAAGAAGCCTTCCCGAATATTGTAAGTTTATCGGGTGTTTCGGCTAATTGCATAAGAACAAGCACCGCCCCTTACTCCCCAGAAAAGTGTCAGTGACAGTTTCAGTGTCAGCAAGAAGGGAAAAGGGTTAGAGAGATAGAGTGGTAAAGGGGTAGAGCAGGAAACAGTCCTGGGAGATTTCTTCCAAGGCCATTACTTGGTCCCTCTCCCTCTTTCCCACTTTACCTCTCTGCCACTTCACCTCTCTACTCCCAACGTTTTTACTTTAACTTGCGTTTGTGCTATTTGATTGTTCACGACAAATATCGGGAGATAAAATGAAAAGAAAAAACCTGTTCTTTTTCGCCATGGTCGTTATGTTCCTGGCGGCGGGAGTGCTGGCGGGGCAGGAGATGCCGAAGGAAATCAAGGCCGTGCCGGTTGTCGGAGGGCTGTACTTCGTCGAGGGACTGGAAGGCGGCAACGTGGCCTTCCTGGCCACCGATGAGGGGGTGCTGGTGGTCGATTCGGGCACCACGCCGGAGGAAGGCAAGCTGATCGTGGCGGAGATCGCCAGGGTCAGCGGCAGGCCGATCCGCTTTCTCGTCCTCACCCATTACCACGGCGACCACACCTTCGGGCTGCAGGCCTATCCGCCATCGACGGTGATCATCGCCCAGCAGAACACCGCCGACAACATGCGCAGCCTGAACGAGCCGCGCCTGCGCGGCATGATGGAAAAGCAGATGCCCGAGATGATCGCCACCCAGAAGCTCAAGGTGGAAAAGCTCAGGAAGAAGAACGGCAAGGAGTTGCCGAAGGAAGAAGAGGCGCTCAAGGCGCTCGAAACGCAGCTGGCGGAGCTGAAGGAACTGTGCTTCGTCTACCCGGCCGTCACCTTCCAGTCCAAGCTGAGCGTCTTCCTGGGCGGCCAGGAGATCGAGGTCGTCCATCTTGGCCGCGCCCACACCGACGGCGACGCGCTGGTCTATTTTCCCAAGCTGAAGGTGCTTCATACGGGGGACCTGTTCTTTGCCGGCAGCTATCCCTACATCGGCGTTGAGGCAGGCGCCGACACCGCCAACTGGATCGCCGCGATCGAGAGGGCGGCTTCCTGGGAGGTGGAGACGGTGATCCCCGGGCACGGCCGGCTCACCGACGAATCGGGGCTCCTGAAGATGGCCGCTTACCTGTCCGAGCTCCGCCAAGCGGTCAAGGATGCCATCGCCTCCGGCAAGAGCCTGGAAGAGGCGAAAAAAATGGCCCCACTGCCTGCATGGAAGGGTTTCGAGCGCGAGCGGCTGCTGCCGACGAACATCGAGGCGGTCTATAACGAGCTGGCCGGGAAAAAGGATTGAAGGCGATGCGGCAAATGCGGTTCGCGGCCTGGCTGGTCTTCCTGGCTGTGCTTCTTGGCGCGCAGGACAAGATCGTGCTGCGCGATGACGTCGAGATCATCCCCCTGGCGCCGGGAGTCTGGCGGCACGTGACCTGTCAGAAGATGGAGGAGTGGGGGATGGTGCCGGCCAATGGGCTGATCGTCGTTGAGAATGGCCATGCCGCGCTGATCGATACTCCATGGACCCCCGAGCAGACGGCCGCGCTGCTCGACTGGACGGAGAAGGAGTTGAAGGCGAAGGTGGAGATCGCGATCGTCGGCCATTCCCATGTCGACTGCCTTGGCGGCCTGTCCGAGGTCCACAAGCGGGGGATCCACTCGATCGGCCTGGACAGGACGCGCGAGCTGGCGCGGATGGCGGGCGTCGAGGCGCCGAAGGAAACGTTCGCCGTCTCGACGCGTCTCATGGTCGGCGGGCTCGAACTGGAACTGTTCCACCCCGGCGCCGGGCACACGGTCGACAACATCGTCACCTGGATTCCCGGTAAAAAAGTCCTGTTCGGCGGTTGCTTCGTCAAGCCGGCCGACGCCCGCTCCCTGGGCAATACGGACGGATCGGACCTGGCCGCCTGGCCAGCCAGTCTGGCCGGGATGAGGGCGCGCTTCACCGAAGCCCGGCTGATCGTCCCGGGCCACGGTGACCCCGGCGGCTGGGAACTGGTGGAGAACACCCTCCGGCTGCTGGCTGCGGGCAAGAAGTAGTATGTTCCTAAGATCAGTTCAAATAATTTTGAACGAACCCTAAAAAAACTGATAGGACTGAAGCACCAATTTCCAAGCACCAAATTCCAAATAAGCACCAAGCACCAATGACCAAATGACCCAAATGAAGAAAGGATACTTAAAATGGCTTTCATTTAGGACATTGGAATTTATTTGGGATTGGGTGCTTGGGGCTTGGAATTTTAGTCTTATATGCACCTGGGCTTGATAAAAACCCTCTAGGTGCTTAAGTCCCACCAGATCGCACGTCTTTCCTGTCAAATACTGCACAAATTTGTGAGTGGATCCTATTTTTTCTGGAACTCGGCGCTGCCGCGGATGCGCAGGATCTCGCCGAAGAAGACGCGGTGGAAGTCGCGCTGGGGATAGTTGGGCATGATCCTTTCGGAGAGGAAGTGCTCGGGGTCTAGGTCCTGCCAGTAGATCTTGCGGCACTCGAAGACCAGGTCGGCCTCGGCGAACGAGGGCGCAGCCACCTTTTCCGACTTCGCCGGCGTCAGGCGCGTCAGGGCGATCTTGTCGACGTCGCGGCCCGACTTGCTGCCCAGGATGCCCAGGTCCTTGCGGTACTTGGCCGGGAACGAGCAGAGGGTGAAAGCGGTGGATTCGTTCAAGAAGCCGAAGGTATGGCGCGTCGGCCGGACCACGACCTGGACGAAGGGCATCTCCCAGATACCGCCGATGCTGCCCCAGGCGACGGTCATGGAGTTGAACTTCTGCATGTCGCCGGCGGTGAGGACGAACCAGCGCGAGAACCAGGTGTCGACCGGCGGCAGGACGAGGTCGTTGGCCTTGATTGTCTCGATCATGGCTTCTCCTGGGGCGATTATAACCGATTCCCGGCGCTGGCCACAACCTGCGGCCAGCCCTTGACTTTTCGCCGCGTTGATTCCAGATTAGGACGATGAAACACCGGGATGCGAAGGCGCCGTGAGGGAGGCGGAGATGCAGTTTATCGTGATCGGCCATGACGGGAATGACGAGGGGGCTCCGGCCCGGCGCCAGGCGGCCCGCGGGGAACACCTGAATTTCGGCCGCGAATTGCATGCGGCCGGCAAGTGGCTCTATGCCGCCGCCCTGCTGGACGACGCCGGCAGCATGAACGGCTCGGTGATCGTCTGCGAGTTCCCCACCCGCGAGGCGCTGCAACGGGAGTGGCTGGACCGCGAGGCCTATGTCAGCGGCGGCGTCTGGAAACGGATCGAGGTCCGCCGCGCCGCGGTCGCCCCGTTCTGCGCCGTGAAATAACTCCGGTTCGGCCGGGCGAGCATCGGGGCCCAGGGAAGACAAAGGGGAGAGAGAGGGAAAAATGAGGGAAGAGAGAGAGCGGGAAAAGCCCTGTCATAGTTTCTTTTCCACTTTATCTTCCCTCTGCCTTTCCCTCTGCCCTCCCTCTCTCTTCTCTGGAGTTCTCTTTGCCGTCCCTCGTTGACCGATGCCTCTCCCGTTGAAAATCGCTCCCTCCGTATCTATAATCGGGCCATGAAACACACGAGGATCATCCCGCTGCTGCTGGCCTTCGTTTCCCTGGCGGCTTTAAACGGCTGCAAGTGCGCCTGCACCACGCCGACGGCGCGGACCGCTCCCGGCCCGGTCGTCGACCTGCAGGAGATCACCGTGAAGCAGCTGCGCCAGGGCTACCTGGAGGGGCGCTTCACGGTCGTCGAAGTGGTGCAGAACTACCTGAATCGCATCGAGGCCATCGACCGCAACGGCCCGGCACTCAATGCGGTCGTCGCCGTCAACCCCGATGCCCTGAAGACCGCCGCCGAGCTCGACGCCGAGCTGATGGCCGGCCGGCCGCGCGGGCCGCTGCACGGCATCCCGGTGCTGCTCAAGGACAACATCGACACGGCGGATCCCATGCCCACGACGGCCGGCGCCACTGTGCTGCGCGCCTCCTACGCCCGCACCGACAGCTGGGTGGCGAAGAAGCTGCGCGAGGCCGGCGCCGTCATCCTGGGCAAGACCAACCTGAGCGAGTGGGCGAATTTTCGCGCCAGCTACTCCTCGAGCGGCTGGAGCGGCGTCGGCGGCCAGACCCGCAACCCCTACGTCCTCGACCGCAATCCCTGCGGCTCGAGCTCGGGCTCGGGGGCGGCGGTCGCCGCCAGCCTCTGCGCCCTGGCCATCGGCACCGAGACCAACGGCTCCATCGTCTGCCCCGCGACCAATAACGGCATCGTCGGCATCAAGCCCACCGTGGGCCTGGTCAGCCGCTCCGGCATCATCCCCATCTCCTTCACCCAGGACACGGCCGGCCCCATGGCGCGCACGGTGGAGGACGCCGCCGTCTGCCTCGGCGCCCTGGCGGGGATCGATCCCGCCGACGCCAAGACCGCCGCCGCGCAGGGGCATCTCCACGCCGACTACACGCCGTTCCTGCGCGCCGACGGCCTGAAGGGCAAGCGCATCGGGCTAATGAAGAACCTCATGGGCTACCACTACCGGGTCGACGACCTCACCGAGCAGGCGGCAATTTTCCTGCGCGGCCAGGGGGCCGAGGTGATCGAGGTGGAGGGGCCGCGCGAGGGGCCGATCGAGAACGACTCCTTCCAGGTCATGCTCTACGAGTTCAAGGACGGCCTGAACAGGTATTTCGCCGGGCTGGACGGCGCCACGCCGGTCAGGGACCTGGCCGGCCTGATCGAGTTCAACAAGAAGGATCCGGTCGAGCTGCGCTGGTTCGACCAGAAGCTCCTGGAGCAGGCGCAGGAGAAGGGCGGGCTGGACGCGGCCGAGTACCGGAAGGCGCTGGAGGCGATGCTGAAGGCGGCGCGCGACGAAGGGATCGACAAGCTGATGGATGAGCACCGGCTCGACGCCCTGATGGCGCCCACCGGCGCGCCGGCTTGGAAGACCGACCGGATCGACGGCGACCATTTCACCGGCAGCAGCTCGTCGCTGGCGGCCATCGCCGGCTACCCGAGCGTCACCGTGCCCATGGGATTCGTCGAGGAGCTTCCGGTCAACGTCTCCTTCTTCGGCCGTGCCTGGAGCGAGCCGCTGCTGCTGGAGATCGCTTATGCCTACGAGCAGGGGACGAGGCACCGCCGGCCGCCGAAGTACATCGTCACCGACTGAGTCATGAGCGGGGAAACATGACGACGAGAAAGGAGTTCTGCAAGAGTTGCCTGGCCGCGATGCTGGCCGGCCTGACCGCACCGCTGCTGGCCGGGAGAAGGGAGGAAGAGGTGAAAGCGAAAGCAAGGAAGGAAGAGAAAAAAATCATCGGCGCCTGCGGCATCGTCTGCAGCGACTGCCCGGCCTACGTCGCCACGAAAACGGACGACGACGGCCTGCGCGCCAAAACGGCCACGGAGTGGTCGGCGATGTACCACGCCGACATCAAGCCGCAGGACATCAACTGCGACGGATGCCCGAGCGCCGGACCGCGGCTGTTCGCCCACTGCCTGGAGTGTGAGATTCGCGCTTGCGCCCATGGGCGCAAGCTCGTCACCTGCGCCGAATGTTCGGATTACGCCTGCCAGAAGCTGAAGGAATTCTTCGCCATGGTGCCGCAGGCGCAGCAGACGCTGGAAGGGCTTCGCCGGCAGTGATCGGCGTACGGCTTACGGCATACGGCATACGGTGGGAAAGGCGCTGGGCGTATGGTGCAGGGTGTAGGGAAAAGGAATAAAAAATCTCTGACTGAATCGATTTGTCAGGGACCTAAATTTGGAGATTGATCTTTGCTGCTACCGTCCGCCGTTTGCCGTACGCCGTCTGCCGAGTGTTATTTTCGATCACTCGTCACTGGTCACTGAGTTCCTGGTCTGTTTGAGTTTCCTGAGCATTTCGCGGATGTCCTTGAAGCCGCGCACCATGATGTAGACGGTGATTGTAGAGTACCAAACGAGGCAGGCGGCGGCGAGCAGCTTCCAGAAAAGCGGAGCCATTGTCAATTCTCCTTCCGCAGCGCCGGCTTTGCCAGCGAGCCGACGACCATGGCGGCACCCGCCAAGAGATAAGCCGCGATGCCCGAGTAATAGGGGCCGATGTTGGCCCGTACCCAGGCCGAGGTGGCCGGGACCTGCTCCAGGGCCAGGTAGAGGACGGGGACCACGGCGCCCGCGGCGATGGCGGCGACGGCGCCGCTCGCGCTGGCCCGTTTCCAGTAGCAGCAGGCGATCAGCAGCACCGGCATGCTGGACAGGTAAATCGTGCCGGTCACGCCGCAGTAGGTCCACAGATCGCCCTTCAGCGGGTACCAGAGGCCGTACAGCAGCAGGAAGGCGCCGATGCCGGCGACGATCATGCGGTTCCAGCGCAGCCCGCGCCGCTCCGTCCAGCCCTGCCGCCGGAACGGGGCCAGGATGTCGTTGTAGATGACGCTGGCCCAGGTCAGCATGTAGGAGGAATCGGTCGACATGTCGGCCGCCAGCATCGCCGCCACCAGCAGACCCATCAGCCCGGCCGGCAGGAAGGTGGCGAGGAAGCGCGGCATGGCCTGCAGGCTGTTCGTGCCGGGGCCCAGCGCCGCCAGCGCGGCGATGCCCCAGATGCCGGGGATGAGGAAGCGGGCCACGAAGAAGAAGCTGGTGCGCGTGTAGACCTTCTGTCCGGTGCGGGCATCCTTGGCCGCCAGCACGCGCTGGATGACCGCCATCCAGGTGAGGACGGCGGCCAGGTTGAGCAGGGCGTTGAACAGCACGTAGGGCCAGCCCATCTGCGGGTGGGCGAAGGGGTTGAAGCCGCCGGAGCCGTGAACGGCCTGGACCGTTTCCACCAGCTTGCCCCACCCCACCTTCAGCAGGATCAGCGCCGTCACCGTGATCATGCCGGCGCTCATCACGATGAACTGCAGGTAGTCGGTGACCAGCACCGAGAGCATGCCGCCCAGGATGGTATAGGCCGCCACCATGAGCAGCAGCACGGTCATGGCCAGCTCCAGCGTGTGGGCCTGCATCCAGGCGGCCAGGCCCGAAGCTCCGGGGGCTGCGGACAGGGAGAAGCCCGTCACCTGCACCAGGAACTCGCCGCCGGTGCGCAGGAAAACGCCCATGTTGAGCAGCCCGCCCAGCACGATCACCACGCCGGCGGCGCGGCGCACGCCCGGCCCGAAGCGGCGCTCGAACAGCTCGGGCAGGGTGAGGACGCCGCTCTGGCGCAGCGGCTTGATGCAGAAGCCGGTAAGGCCGACCGCCATCATGGCCAGGGCGTAGAGGATGCCGGGGGTGGCGCCGGCGAAGCCGTAGCGGAAGCCGTTCTCGGCCGTGTACATGCAGGTGACGATGCCGAACTCGGTGGCCGCCAGCGACGCCACGCCCAGGTAGACGTTCATCTCGCGGCCGGCGACCAGGAAGTCCTCGACGCGGCCGATGTACTTGCGCACTATGAGGCCGGCGACCATGGTGCCGAGCAGGTAGATCCCGACGATGGAGCCGTCGATGGCCAGGTTGAAGTGACTCATTTCGGCATTGTACAGGTTCAAAGTGAAAAAACCAACTTTATGCCGACCATTCGTGACGCGTAACGCGTGACGCGTGACGAGTAGCAGCACTAGGCCGGGCTATAGTGAAAATTAATGGATTGTGGAACATCGATCGGTCGCCATAATGAACAGCAAAAGGTGCCATCTTCTGTTTTTTTTATTCGTTATGTTAGCTCGCAGCTTGGCTGTTCCTTGTCACGCGTCACGCGTTACGCGTCACGAAAGTTCGTTGCTCGATTAAGTAACTGTCCTTGTGCTACAATCCCTGCGGCGGTAAAAGATGAGAACGATCCTGACGTTCATAGCGCTGTTGTCGCTCGTTGTCGCGTCTTCCGCGGCGGAAGAAGCGAAGGTCCTGGTCAACCACCTGGGCTACGAGTGCCGGGCGGCGAAGAAAGCGGTGATCGCCGCCCCGGCGACGCCGGCGCTCGAGCGCTTCGCGCTGCTGGACGAGGAGGGCGGGAAGGTCCTGGAGGGGAGGCTGGTCCGTGCCGGCGAAGTGCCGGGCTGGAAGGGGCGCCATTTCTGGATCGCCGATTTCACCCAAGCCGGGAAGCCGGGGCGCTATCGCCTCGCCGTCTCCGGCGCCGGCGCGAACCTCGTCTCCGAGCCCTTCGCCGTCGGCGACGGGATCCTCGCCGATTCCTGCCTCTCCGACATCCTGTTTTATTTCAAGGGCCAGCGCTGCTCGGGAATGTACGACGCTTTCGACCGCCATGTTCCCTTCTTCGGGGGCAGGCCAGGGACCGTCGACGTCCACGGCGGCTGGTTCGACGCCGCCGGCGACGACAGCAAGTACCTGACCCACCTGAGCTACGCGGCCTTCATGAACCCGCAGCAGCAGCCGCAGGTGGTCTGGAACCTGCTGGCCGCCGCCGACCTGCTGCGCGGCGCCGAAAGGGAGCGGCTGCAGAGGCTGCTCTGGCGCGTCGAGGACGAGGCCCGCCACGGGGCCGATTTCCTGGCGCGCATGCAGGATCCCGAGGGGTATTTCTATACCACCGTCCACGACGTCTGGACCCATGAGCCCGAGGACCGCACCATCTGTTCGTTCCGGCTGCAGACCGGCGAGCGCGACGACAAGTACAAGGCAGGATTCCGCATGGGTGCCGGCTCGGCCATCGCCGCCCTGGCTCGCGCCTCGACCCTGGGCGGGGGAGGGGAATTTCCGGCCTCCGCCTATCTGCGGGCGGCGATCAAGGGCTTCCGCCATCTGCAGGCGCACAACCGCGAATACCTGAACGACGGCCGCGAGAACATCATCGACGACTATTGCGCCCTGCTGGCGGCGAGCGAGCTGTTCGCCGCGACGAAGGAAGCGGAGTACCTGGACGCCGCGCGCTCCCGGGCGGAGTCGTTGCGCGGCCGCCTGGCCGGCGACGGCAAATACCAGGGCTGGTGGCGCGCTGACGACAAGGGAGAGCGGCCGTTCTGGCACGCGGTCGAGGCCGGGCTGCCCGTGGTGGCGCTGCTCCGCTATCTCGATGTAGAACCCGACTCGGCCCGCGGCGCCGCGGCCCTTGACGCCGCCGCCTCCTCCCTCAAGTTCGAGCTGGGGATCACCAGCGAGATCGTCAATCCCTTCGGCCTGGCCCGGCAGTACGTGCAGGGGACGAAGAGCCCGCGGCACGCCGCCTTCTTCATGCCCCACGACAACGAGAGCGGCTACTGGTGGCAGGGGGAGAATGCGCGCCTGGCCTCGCTGGCCGCCGCGGCGCTGCTGGCCGCGGGGAAGCTCCCCGAGCCGGTGGGCGAGGCCTTGCGCCGCTACGCCGTGAACCAGGTCGACTGGATCCTGGGGCTGAACCCGTTCGACGCCTGCATGCTGCAGGGCCGGGGCCGCAACAGCCCCGACTACCTGCCCGGCTTCCCCAACGCCCCGGGCGGCATCTGCAACGGCGTCACCTCCGGAATGGAC
>Ga0209507_1000054_pt1 | contig 205479 bp, 136 predicted proteins | sample AD_UKC028_MetaG_FD_184414 | JGI IMG/M metagenome (GOLD analysis project Ga0209507, IMG submission 184414) | Active sludge microbial communities of municipal wastewater-treating anaerobic digesters from USA - AD_UKC028_MetaG (SPAdes) (version 2) | ecosystem: Engineered > Bioreactor > Anaerobic...
AGGCTCCAAAGTGGCCATACACCCAACAGGGAAGGCCGTTCAAATCGAAAATGGCCGAAATGAGACTTTATTAAAACTAGGTCAACAGGTTAGAAGGCTTCAGAAAAATAACAACCGGACAGGCCTGGGTTTGACCCTCTCCTCGTTACTGGGGCAGCCAGCCGACGATCCGTCGCGCCGCCTGGCCGGCGGTCGGAGGATCGAAATTCGTCAGGACGATGACAATATACCCGCTCCGCGGGTCCCATTCAAGGGCCGAATTGAGGCCCGGGGCGCCGCCCGAAAGGCCCAGCCCCTGGGAGGCGTCCGGCAGGTAGATCGTCCTGTTATCCAGGGCCAGGACGTATTTCAGCAGGTCCGCGGCCGTGGAATAGCCGCCGCCGGCCGAGCTCCCCCGCCCCGGCAGGGTGGCCAGGTTGAGGACGCGCGGGCCGCCGGCCGCCTGGCCCTCCGTCGTGTAGCCGCGGGCCAGGTTGGGCGTGTCCGCGTCCCGGAGATAGGAATCGGTATCCGTCATGCCGCAGGGCTTGAAGATGTTCTCCCGGACATAGGCGTAATAATCGATCCGGGCCAGCTTCTCGATGATCAGGCCCAGCACGATGTAGCCGCCGTTGGAGTACTTGTTCGACGTCCCCGGCTCGAACTCGAGCGGCAGGTCGGCGAAGAGCGGCAGGTAATCGCGGAGCGTCAGGATCTTCTCTTTCGCCGCCGCGTCGTAGCGCTCCCCGAAGAAATCGGGTATGCCCGAGGTCATGTTGAGCAGCTGGCGGACGGTCACCTTCTCCGCGACCTGGGCGTTGGGGTAATCCGGCAGGATCTTCTTGACGGGGTCGTCGAGCCCGAGGAGGCCCAGGCGGGCCAGCTGGTGGACGGCCGCGCGGGTGAAGTTCTTGTTGATGGATCCCAGGTTGAACTTGGTGTCCTTCCGGTTCGGGATCTTCTTGTCGCGGTCGGCCAAGCCGTAAGCCTCGTGCAGGATGACCTTCGGGCCCCGGGCCGCCAGGACGACGCCGGAGAAGCGGTCGGCCCGGGTCTCCTCCTCGAGGTAGGCCCGGACGGCGGCCGCGAATTCCCTCTCGCCGGCCTTGGGGTCGGCGGCGACGACGTTGTTCGGGTCCTCGACCAGGTCGATCATCAGGGTCAACAGCTTGTGCGGCGGGTCTTTCTCGACCGTGGCCTTGAGCAGGACGTACCCGCCGCTCGCGGTTTTGGCCAGGATGGAGGCCTGGGCGGGTCCGTCGGACACGACCCGCTCGACGGCGAGCGACCCCAGCTCGCGCTTGACGCCGCGGAAGCGCACCACCCGCTGACCGACCGGGATCTCGTTGAGGGCCGAAGCGGCGAAGCAGTCCTGGAAGAAGAGCTTCATCCGGCCCGGCACCCCGGAGTTGAAGGTCTCGATATAGCCCTGGAGACGGGCCAGGGCCGGCTTGGCGGCCGAGGCGGCGGCGGACGGCGCCTGGGCCGGCGCGGGAAAAGCCAGTCCGGCCGCCAGAAGGGCGGCCGCGGCCGCGCCGGCGATCGATCGCTTGGACCGTATCATAAGGCCTCCTGGGAACGGAGATTCGCCGGTTTAAGGATAAAATTATAGCACGCCCCCGCCAATGGAGGCGGGCCGGCCGGCCGGCGGCGGAGACGGAGGCGGACCGCCGTTAATTGAGCAGGAGCAGGATCTTCTTCTTGGCCAGCAGCCCGCCGGCCGCGTCGAACACGCGAAGCTCGAAGTTGCGGCCCGTCTTGCTCCGGAGGATGTCTTCCCGGCCGTCCGTGCCCCGGGCGATCCCCATGCCGACCTGCTCATCGGCGCCGCCGGCCCTCTCGGCCGAGGTCGCCGTGACGGAGTTGAAGGCATCGGCATCGACCGGAGGCAGGGTGAAGAGGATGAACTCCTTGAGCTCCTGGCCGCCGCCGATCATGCCCAGGGAGGTCACCAGGTGGTCGTTGCGAAAGAGCTGAACCTCCCAGGTCTCGGCCGGCTGGCCGAGGGCCTTGGTCAGGGGCCGCAGGTTGATGGAGTAGCGGTCCTGGGTGGGCGTCATGGCGCAATACAGGTTCTTAGGGAGCTTGATCTTCGCCGGCTTGGCATCCTGCCGGCCGTCCCCTGCGGAGGCGAGCAAGGCCCCGAAAGACGCGAACAGAACCGCGAAGGCGAGCGTCAGCCCGACCGATCTCGTGGTCTTCATGCCGGACCTCCTTTCGATCCTGGGGATCGATCTCCGGAACACAATGATACCCCTGAGGTCCGGGATTGGCAAACGCGGCGGGACCCGCGCCGGGCCTTCCTTGTTTTGCCTATGGGAATCGAAGTATTATCCAGATAAGTTTGATTGGGAACTGACCCCTCTTGTCGGCCGTGTCAACTGATGTTCGCAACTTCGGGGCCATCGTTCACTCACTTCAGTTAGCTGCTTGAGCCGTCAGCTCATGGAGCCTGTCCAGGGACCAGAGCGCCTTATCCTCCCGGATGTAGCTGCGTTCGTTCGCCCAGTCCTCCGAGTATTCGATGAGATAGCAGATCGTGAGCCGCACATAGCTCTCGACCGAAGGGAAGACGCCCACGACCCGGCTCCGCCGGCGGATCTCCATGTTCAACCGCTCCTGGCCGTTGGTCGAGGAGATCCGCTTCTTGTCGACCTCCGGGAAGTCGTAAAACGAGAGCGAGTCCTCGAGCCCTTCTTCCAGGCAACGGATGGCGTCTGGGAAGCGCTTCTCGTAGTCGTCGATGAGAGCTGCGGCTGCCCGCCGGGCGCTCTTTTTATCCGGCTCGAGCCAGATCTGCTTCAGATGGGCCGCGAACCGCGATTTTTCCCGGTGCGGGACCTTGGCCAGGATGTTCCGCATGAAGTGGACTTTGCAGCGCTGCCAGCTCGCTCCGAGCCACTCCTTACGGGCCGCGGCCTGGATCCCGGCGTGGGCGTCGGAGATCACGAGCGCCGTCCTTTTCATGCCCCGGGCTTTGAGCTTCCGGAAGAAGACCCGCCACGAGTCCTCCGACTCGTCGAACATAGGCTCCACGGCCAGGATCTCTCGAGAGCCGGCCGGGTTGACCCCGCAGGCGATCATCACCGCCACCGAGATGACCCGGCCCTCGACCCGAACCTTCTGATACAGGGCGTCGATCCAGAGGAAGGGATACTCCTCGGCCAACGGGCGAGCCTTGAAGTCCTCGACCTGGGCGTCGAGCTCCTTGTTGAACTCCGAGACCTGAGAAGCCGAGATATTTTCGATGCCCATCGCGTGGGCCAAGCGCTCGATCTTCCGGGTCGAGACACCGTTGACGAAGGCTTCCTGGACGACGGCGATCAGCGCCTGCTCCGACCGGCGCCGCTCCGAGACGAAGAACGGCACATAGCCGCCTTTCCGGACCTTGGGGACGAGAAGATAAACCGTGCCCATCCGCGTATCGACTCGCCGGGCTCGAGCTCCCGAGAAGTAAGTCGCTCGCTCAGAGCTGTGCTTCCCCTTGGCCGCGCCGACCTTGGCTTCGGCTTCGATCCTCATCATCTCGGTCATCACCCACTTGAGCATGGCCAAGTAGGGGTCCGGTTCGGCGATGAACTGCAATAGCGCCTTTTCGAGGGGTGACTTATAATGCTGCTGGGCCATCGTAGTAAAACTTCTCCTCTCTTTCGGATTGGCGTTCGAAGAGAGTTTACGATGGCCTACCTCCTACGCCAAGTTGCGAACATCACCATACATCAGCCCTCTTGTCGAGGAGGAAGCTATGAGAATAAGGCCGATGGGGCTCATTGTTTTGATTCTTGGGTTCGCGATGTTCGCAGCTTGTGCCGCCACAAGCGTCAGATCGCAGACTGACCCCCAAGTGGCGGGCCGCACGTTTCACAAGATCATGGTCCTCGTAAACTTCAGCGATCTGGGCATGCGTCAGGACGCTGAACGTCAATTCCGGACGACCCTTGCAGTTTCCCGGGTAGAGGCCGTGCCTTCTTCGGAGCTCTTATTCCCTGGCCGTGACTATTCAGTCGAGGAAATCAAGAAGATGCTGGCGGACGCTGGGATCGAGGCCGTGCTTGTGGTGGGCCCTGCCGGGTCTGGAACAACCGCGAGCTGGATTCCCCAGACAAAAACCACGGAGGCAAGTGCAACCGTCTCGGGCAATACCGTGCGCGGGCAAGCCACCTCGCGAACCTACGGAGGCTATGCTGTTCAAAAACCGTGGGCGCAGTTCGACGCATCGCTGTTCGATGTTGTCTCGGGCGCCAATGTTTGGATTGCCCGGATGTCGTCCAGGGGGAATGCTTTTGCAGGCTGGGATGATCTTGCCCGTTCGATGGCCAAGAAGGCATCCGCCCAGTTACTGAAGGATCGGATTCTGAGATAGATGTCGAAGCGCTGGCGGGCTCCGGCCGGCCGCCTTGCTCTCGAATTCGAATAGCAATAGAATCGGGGCCAGTCGGGACGGGCCCAGATACGGGCCGTCGATGACCTGCTGGCCGGTAAGAAGATCGAAATGCCCCCGATCAGGCAAGTCGACGCGACCTTCAAACGGGCGGAAGGGCATCGCCCTGGCGGTGGCATTCAGCTCGAGATCAAGGAACCGAAATCGGATTGAGCCCCGGATCCTATCTGTGGGGACGCCGGACCGCACGGCTGTCCCGGCTGAGGAGCCGCCATGCCGAATAAAATCTACGCATTCAGGTTGCGCTACACCCGCTCACCGCGAGACACCATAAACTGTAAAGAAAAAACTCTCCCCCTCCCCATTGCAGAGCCGGGGCGCGAGCTCGTTCTGAAGGCGCGGGAAGCTGACAAGACGATCGAGACTTCAGGCTCTCTTACGCTGAACGGTGCCGGATGGCCGACCAATGAGGAAGCGGAGCGAACCGGCCGTTTTTATGCAGATGTCCTATCAAGGACGTGTGCACGCTTGAGGCTCGGCGTCGACTTCGGCGACCGAGCTGGCAAATCATTCTTCACCAAAGCCGGATTGGACGCTATGTCGGAACGGTCGGGAAGGCCTGTGCTGAATGACGTGCATGGCCTGATGACCTATGAGCAGACTGGCAATCCAGGCTTGGCCTTCGCCTCTATGAATGCCAAGGGAACGCGGGGAATAGGTCCGGACCGATTCCTCTCAGTATTCGGGGCGGCCCTTGCCAGACCCCGAGAGCTCTCGAAGCAAGAGCAAGTAGCCTTGGAAATGTTCAACAGTTCGTTTTTTCAGGATTCCGCTGACGGCCGCTTCGTGCTGTTGATGATCGCGATCGAAGCGCTGATTGAGCAACAGCCACGGGACGAGATGACCAAGGCGATAGTCCAGGGCTTTTTATCACAAGTTGATGCCCTGGCCGACCTCGACGGTAACAGAAAGCACGAATTGAAGAGTGGGCTCGGGTATCTTCAGATCGAGTCTATAAGCCAAGCTGGTCGCAGAATGCTGAGGGAAAAGCTCGGGGCCAGGGAATACGAGGGGATGCCGGCCGACCAGTTCTTCGGATCCTGTTACAGCTTGAGGAGCAGGCTCGTCCACGGCCTGCAACCGTTCCCTGCATCGGACGAGGTAAAAAACGTCGTCGCCCAGCTCGAGGTCATGGCGTCCCACTTATTGTCGACCGACCTCCTTGATGCCGTTCCTGATTGACGACGCACGCGGGCCTTCGGGGTGCTCCCCCCGTCGAATAAGGCGAGTCGACTTTTCATATACTTTTGAGGGAAAAGACCACCAAAAACAGCACTACCCGGAAAGCGGCCCTGATTTGACGGAATTCCGGGTAGTCCGTGTAACTCGCTGATAAGTAAGGTGTGGCGGGAAGGAGAAAAAGAGCGCGCCTGGCCCGATTCGAACGGGCGACCTGCGGATTCGAAGTCCGACGCTCTATCCAGCTGAGCTACAGGCGCGCGGGGCCATTTTAGCACAATCGCGGCCGTCTCCCCGCCCGGATCGTCCGGCCGACCGCGCGGCGATCAGATCCGTTCGGCTCCGACGCCGATCGTCGTTAAGATAAGCCCCAAGCCGCCCAAGTACGCCCCCCGCCGGCCGCTCATCTGTGGCGGCATCAGCTTTTCGAGAATAGACAACCCCTATGATCGGTCTCTGTACCGGACATTTTCATTTTGCCGAGAACCGGACACTTTAATGTTGCTTTGAAAAGCCGGGGGCTCTCCTTGACAAAAGGCGGCTAATTTCGTTATATATTAAGTCTGTCAGCACAATCGTTTGTTCTACTCTTATTGCCGGCCCGATATATCGGAGGAGGAAGCACTCATGAAACACGGCCGCGACCGTTCGGCTCTGACGACAACGATCGGACGGGCGCCGTTGGCCCTGCTCATCCTGGCCTGCCTGGCCTTGGCCGCCTGCTGCGGGAAGGAAAGCCCCCGCAGCCCGCAAATGGGCGGCCGCCTCGGCGATCTCATCAAGCCCCAGCAGGGCCGGTCCAGGCGCGCCACCTCAGCCATGCGCCAGGGCGAGATCCGCCGCGGCCCGGACGGGAACAGGGAGACCGGACCGCGGCGCTACGACCCGACGGCCGACTTCAAGGGCGATTCCGAGGTCCAGAGCAACTGGGACAACTTCAACGTCCCGCCCGGTGCGACGCACGTTTTGCTCGACGCCAAGGGGCCGGGCCTCATCACCCATATCTGGATGACCTTCCTCGGGCCGGAGCCGCACCGCTGGGCCCCGCGCGGCTCGGCCACCCATCAGGAGATGCTGCTCCGAATCTTCTGGGACGGCGACTCCAAGCCGGCCGTCGAGGCCCCGGTGGGCGACTTCTTCGCCAACTGCTTCGGCCAGCGCCGCGAGGTCATCTCCCTGCCCATCGTCGTCGAGGACGGGGATTCCTACAACTCCTACTGGCAGATGCCCTTCCGCAAGTCGGCCCGGATCGAGATCGAGAACCAGAGCGACAAGCCGCTGAGCATGCTCTACTTCACCATCGATTGGATCGAGCTCGACGAGCTCCCCGCCGACACGCCGTATTTCCACGCCCAGTACCGTCAGGAGTACCCGGCCGTCAACGGCCGCGATTACGTGGTTCTCGAAACGGCCGGCAAGGGCCATTACGTCGGCACCGTTCTGGCCGTGCGCATGCGCAGCCCGGCCTGGTTCGGCGAGGGCGACGAGAAGATCTACATCGACGGCGAGACGAAGCCCTCCATCTGGGGGACGGGCACCGAGGACTACTTCCTTTCGGCCTGGGGGCTGAAGACCGCCGGCACGCCGACGTTCGGCGTCCCCTTCTTCGACAACCGGGGCGTGGGCGGGCACACCAGCGCCTACCGCTGGCACGTCAGCGACCCGATCGTCTTCAACACCGGGATCAAGGTGACGCTTGAGCACATGGGCTGGATGTCGCCGGACGAGAACCCGAAGTACGAATCCAACAGCTGGAACGAGCGCGAGGACGATTACTCCAGCGTGGCCTACTGGTATCAGACCGGTCCGTCGACCTTCGCCGCCCGGGCTCCGGATGCCGCCGCGCGCCGCCTGGCCGGCCTCGATCGCTTCGTCGCCTCGGCCCGCGTCCTGGACGAAGCGAAGAAGCTCGGCCGCGGGGAAGCGCCGGCCGCCTCCGGCGGCCGTGAACGGGAGGATCTCCTCTTCTACCGGCCGGCGCGTCAGGCCGGGGCCTGGCTGGAGATCCCCTTCGAGGTCAAGGCCCGGGAGCCCCTGCACCTGGTCGTCAAGGGCGCCGGGATCCCGGACGGAGGCCGCTACCAGGCGACGCTCAACGGCGTTAAGATCGGCGAGCCGATCGATTTTTACGCCGACGCCGACCAGCCGGTCGAACAGGAATTCCAGCTTCTCGATTTCTGGCCCGATCCCGGCTCCTACAAGCTCCGCCTGCAGTGCCTCGGGAAGAGCGAGCGGAGCACCGGCCTGGCCTGCGCCGTCGAGTCCGTCCGCCTTCTCGAGAGGCGGCCGCGCGTCGCGGCCTTCGGCCACGACAAGGACAAGGACTGGAGAACGGACCCGCTCCTCTATCGTTGACGCCGGAGCGCGCTGAACCCCGGAAGCGCTAGCGCCGCCCGGCCGGAGCCGCCGGCGGCGCGGGGGCGGCCGTCCCGTTCCAGTCCGGTGGGTTCTGGCCGAGCAGGTTACGGACGAAGAAGTCGAACATCTTCCGCTCGCCGTAGGCCCCGCCCATGCCGTGTCCCGCCCCGGGGATGACCAGGAGATCGAACATCTTCCCGGCCTTGATCAGGGCGTTGACCACCTGCATGGTCGAGGACGGGTCGACATTCATGTCCATTTCCCCGAGGATGAGAAGGAGCCGGCCCTCGAGCCGGGCCGCGTTCTCGACGTTCGACGAGGCCGCGTACTCCGGCCCGACCGGCCAGCCCATCCACTGCTCGTTCCACCAGATCTTGTCCATGCGGTTGTCGTGGCAGCCGCAGGAAGACACGCCGGCCTTGTAGAACTCGGGGTGGAAGAGCAGGCCGGCGAGCGTGTTCTGGCCGCCCGCCGAGTTGCCGTAGATGCCGACCCGGCTGATGTCGTAGGACGGGTACTTCGCGGCCACGGCCTTGTGCCAGAGGATCCGGTCGGGGAAGCCGGCGTCGGCCAGGTTCTTCCAGCAGACGTCGTGGAAGGCCTTGGAGCGGTTGCTCGTGCCCATGCCGTCGCACTGGCTGACGATGAAACCGAGCTCCGCCAACGCCCGCATGGAGCTGTAGGCCTGGAAGGACTTGGGCACGAAGGAGTCGTGCGGCCCGGCGTAGATGTACTCGATGACCGGGTACTTTTTCTTCGGGTTGAAGTCGGACGGCCGGAAGATGACGCCCCAGATGTCGGTCCGGCCGTCCCGGCCCTTGGCCGTGAAGACCTCCGGCGCCCGCCATCCGGCCCGGGTCAGCCCGCCGATCGCCGCCGTCTCGACCGTCGTCACGAGGGAGCCGTCGGCCGCGCTCCGGATCTCGGTCGTCGGGGCCAGGTCCACCCGGGACCAGGTATCGGCGAACCAGGTCATGTCCGGAGAATAGGCGATGACGTGGTTCGTCCCCGGTTGGGTCAGCCGGACGAGCCCCGTCCCGTCCAGGCTGATCCGGTAGGCGTCGACGAGATACGGGTCCTGGCCGGGGACGACGCCGCTGGCCCGGAAATAGACCTGGCGCCTGTCTTCGTCGACCTTGTCCACCGAACGGACCACCCACTCCCCTTTCGTGATCTGGTTCTTGACCGCGCCCGTCGCGCCGTCGTAGAGGTAGAGGTGGTTCCAGCCGTCGCGCTCCGACATCCAGACGACCTCCCGGCCGTCGGCGAGGTCATGGCGGAACTTCTTGCCGCCCCACTCGCTGTAGGTGAAGAACGTCTTCGCCCGCTCGTCGACGACCGCCCTGGCCGCGCCGCTCGCGCCGTCAACCTCGATGATCCGGAAGGCCTGGTGGCCGCGCTCGTTGTACTCGAAGGTGAAGGCCCGGCCGTCCTTGCGCCAGACAAGGTCGGAGAGCTCGAAGGGATTGGCGAACAGCGCGTCGTCGATCTCGATCGCCGCCTTCGGCTCGACAAGGAAGAGTACGGGCCGGGAGACGTCCAGGACGTCGCCGGGCTTGGCATATTCCATCTCGTAGTGCCGGGGCTGGAGCTGGTCGGCCGGCGAGGATTCGACGTAATGGACGATCCGGTGATAGCCCCGGCGCAGGCGCTTGGCCGCCAGCCGTTTCGAGTCGGGCCCCCAGGAGATCGAGTCGAAGGTGTAGTAGCTCCCCTCGGAGCCGTCATGGCTTAGGAGGATCTCCTCCCGGCCCCCCTTCTCCTTCACGGCCACGTTGTAGTTGCGGATGAAGGCCTCCCATTTTCCGTCGGGCGAGGCCTTGGCCTCCGGCGAGGCGGCCAGCGGCGCCGGGCCCGTCTGCCACATGGTCAGGTCGTAGCCGCGCGGCCCCGGGCCCGCCCCCGGCCCGCCGCCGGGCTCGAGCATCTTGACGGCGTAGGAGGCCAGATCGCAGGACCAGCGGCCGCCGGCCCCCAGGAACTCGAGGGTCTTGCCGTCGTCGCTGAACTTGAGGTCGAAAAGCGGCAGGGCCAGGGCTTCGACCTTCGCGCCGGAGGCGGCCGACAGCGCCGCGGCCAGCCTGGCATGGTCGAAAGCCACGGCCTTGGCCCGGGTCGAGGCGTCGACGATCCAGAACTCGCCTCCGGCGGCGACGGATTTACGGTACCAGTACCGGGGGGTCTTGCCGATCCATCCTCCCCTGTCGACGACGTTCAAGGCCAGGGCCGAGTACTTGGCCCGCAGCCCGGCGGCCCGGTCATAGTCGGCCCGGGTCACCTGGGCCGAAGCGACGACCGGCAGGACGACGGCGAAAGCCAGGATGACAAGAACGGCGGTCCGGTAACGGGGGTGGTTCATGGGGGCCTCCTCGGCGATCAGCATAAACGATTTCCGGGGAGGACCGCAACGGTCCCGCCGAGCCCTCGAAAAGCCTCCCGCCGGGCGGGACCCGTCCTACCGTGGCCCCGCCGGCCGGTCCGTGACCTGCTTCCAGACGCGAAGGAAATTGCCGCCCATGATCTTGCGGACGTCCTCGTCCGAAAAGCCGCGCCGCTTCAGCCCCTCGGTGATGCGGGAATAGTCCTGGGCCCCCCGCAGGCCGACGAGCGTCGGCGTCCGCGGGTACATGTCGGCGCCCAGACCGACATGGTCCACGCCGGCGATCTTGACGGCATGCTCGATGTGATCGAGAAGGTCCTCGATCGTGGGCAGGTTGTCGAGAGGCCAGTCGCGGCCGGCGTCGAGGTGCTCGACGGCCACGCGGAGGTCGAGGTCCTCGATGACCGGCACCTTGGCCAGGATAGGCCGGGAGACGGCCCGCAGCTCGGCGCGGGCCTGGCCGTAGGCGGCCGAGACGAAGCCCGGCTCGAAGATGATGCCGACGACCCCGCCGTTAGCGGCCAGGGCCCGGAGCATATCGTCCGTGACGTTGCGCCGGTGCGGATTGATGGCCCAACAGCCCGAGTGCGAGAAGATGACCGGGTCGCGGCTCGTTTCGAGGACATCGAGGCAAGTCTCGATCGAGGCGTGCGACAGGTCCACGACCATGCCCAGCCGGTTCATCTCGGCGACGACGGCCCGCCCGAGCGCGTTCAGGCCGCCCCAGCGGGACTTGGCCGCGGCCGCGTCCGCCCAGTCGTGGCTGATGTTGTGGGTCAGGGTCATCGACGAGACGCCCATCTCGTGGAACCGGCGCAGGAGCGAGAGGTCGTTCTCGATGCCCTGCCCGCCCTCGATCGAGAGCGGCATGGCGATCTTGCCGGCGGCCGTGATCCGTTCGATGTCGGCCCCGGTCCGGGCCAGCTCGACGTCGGCCGCGTTGGCCGCGAGCGTTTTGTGCATGGCCTCGAGCAGGGCAAAACATTGGCGGGCGGCCTTGTCGGGATAGAGGTAGTTCTGGATGAACAGGGCGACCACCTGGACGTCCACCCCGCCTTCCCGCAGGCGCGGGATATCAACCTGGCCGCCGGGGAGGCGCCGGCCGATGTCCAGGCCTTCATAGAGGACGCGGTAGGCCAGGTCGTTATGGCAGTCCCAAACCAGGGCGCCCCGATGGAGCTCGGCCAGCCGGCCCGCCTCGACGGCCCGGTCGGCCGCGGCGTCCCGCCGCGCGCAGCCGGCCGCCGCCAGGGCCAGGAGAACCGCGAGGGTCTTTCCGAGGACGTTTCCTGTTGCGGTCATGTCGCTCCCCTTTCCCGGGCCTCGAGTCCCCCGGCCTTCAGCGCCGCGGCCCGGATCAGATCCTGCGGCCCGCCTCGAGGTCGGCGGGCGTCAGCGAATCGTAGCACTCGAAGGGCAGGCCGAGCTCCCCGGCCAGGGCCTTGAGCCGGCCGAGGTGATCGCCCAGGGCCGTCATCGGATGGTTGGTGTTGAGGCGCCATTCGATCCGGCCGCAGAGCCGGAGGTACCAGTGCGGCCATTCCGGGTCGCAGCGGGCGGAGCGGTCCCGGGCCTCTATCTCGTCCGGAACGTCCGTCAGGCCGCGGCCGGCCGCGAGATACATCCCGTTGTCGCGGTAGGAGAACCGGGCCCAGGTGACGACGCCGGGCGCCCGGACGACCATGGAGCTCGTGCCGCCGCCCTCCTTGAAGTACATGGGGGTCTGGCGCGCGGACCAGGAGCCTTCGAGGGTGTCGTTCCGGCCCTGGGCGAAGAACGGGGCCAGGGCGCCCGAGTTGACGAACCAGTACAGGCCCTTGGCCGCGTCCCAATAGCGGAAATCGTTGAATCCCACGGGGTCTCCGCCGTTGAGGAGCTTCAGGGCCTGCATCGTCAGGGCCGCGCCGTCGTCGGCCTCGGTCGCCGCCACGACGGTCTCACCGTCCGATTCCGGCCGCAGCCGGTTGTTCAGCAGGCCCAGGGCCAGATCGGTGGCCGGATAATGCTCGATCCAGTCGAGCTGGTCCTGGACGCCCAGGTAGTCGAGGCCGAACTGCGCCTTGAGCTCGAGCAGGGCGAAATAGACCTTCATCTGGAAGATGACCATGTCCTTGGTCAGGTGTTGGCGCGGATCGGCGCCGAGGTCGAGGCGCATGCCCTTCTCGAGGAGGAAGCGCAGGGCCGCCTCGGCCCGCGCCTGGGGGACCGCTTCGGCCATCTTCAGGAGCCGGAGCCCGTCGAACCCTTCCCGGGCCGCGCCGAAGGTCCGCAGGAAATCCGCCTCGGAGACCTTGTTCCACATCTGCATGGACCGGGGTCCGACGGCGCCGTAGATCGAGCCGCGCAGGGCCTGCGCCGCCGCCCGGGCGGCGTTGCGGTCCTCGTCGGTCACCGGCACGTCGATGGCCGGCGGCAGGGCCGGCTCGTAGGACCCGGTCCGGAGGAAGGTTTCGATGGCCTCGGCGTACGAGGCCTCGTCGGCGAAATCCTCGACGAACAGCCGCGAGGTCCGGATGCCGACATGGGCCGTGCCCGCCAGGGCCGCCAGCAGGCCGACGGCCCCCGGAAAATCGGGAATGGAACTGCCGAGCATCAGCTTGGGGACGCCGGCGGGAAGCTGCCACATGGGGCTGACGGAAAAATCGGGATAGGCCCAGGCGGCCAGGAAGTTGATGAACCGGTCCCCCCGGGCCCGGCGGATGACCGACATGCCCTCCGCGACGCTCGAGACGAACTTGTCCGGGTTGAGCACGTTGGGTTGCCCGCCGCACTTGCGGATGACCTCGGTCAGATGGGCCAGCTGGCGGCTGGCCAGCGGCCAGACGGCGGCGTTGGGGCCGGGGCGGCTGTCCAGGGGGATATAGATATCGACGGTGGGTTTCATGATGGTCCTTTCTTTTCTTTCTCGCGCTCGCGGCCGGGTGGCAACTCTAGACGGTGAGGCCCGATCAGTTTCCCTTCAGCACCTCTCCCCCGGCCGCGACGTTGTCGGGCGTAAAGACCCTCGAATCGAGCGTGATCTCCTTGTCAACCGTTTCACCTTTGAGGATCCTCAGGGCCGTTTCGACGGCCTCGCGGCCGCCCGTCGGATACTCGAAGCTGGCCGCCAGGATGCCCTGCTTGACGTAGACCTGGCCTTCATGGGGCAGGCCGTCGATCCCGACGAAGAGGATGTCCTTCTCGCGGCCGGCCGCCTGGGCGGCCAGGTAGGCGCCGTGGGCCCCCGGGTCGTTGTGGGCATAGACGAGGTCGATTTTCGGGAACCGGGCCAGCGCCGATTCCATCTCCCGCCGGGCGTCGGGTTCGAGCCATTTCATGTCGGCCTCGAAGACGATCTCGAGCCCGCCGTCCTTGATCCCTTCCCGGAATCCCGTATGCCGGTCCTGGCCGGGCGTCGAGGTCATCAGGCCCTCGAGCTCGACGATCCGGCCCCGCCCGCCGAGGCGCTTGACGATCCATTCGCCGGCGGCCTTCCCGATCCGGACGTTGTCGGCCCCGATGAAGCAGGTGTATTCGTCGCCCAGGACGCGGCGGTCCAGGACGATCACCGGGATGCCCTTCCGGCAGGCGGCGGCGACCGGGGCCGTGAGCGGGGCGGCCTCCTTGGGCGAGACGATTATCAGGTCGACGCCGGCGCTGATGTATTCCTCGATCTGGGACGTTTGCCTGAGCGAATCGTTCTGGGCGTCCTTGTAGACGACCTCGATCTCGGGATGCTCCCGGGCCGCGTTGCGGATATCCTGGTTCATCTGGACGCGCCAGGGCTCGCCCAGATTGCACTGGCTGACGCCGATCGTCCACTTGGCCGCCCCGGCCTTCGAGGGGGCCCGGTCCCGGCCGCAGGCCGTGAAGGTCCCCGCCAGGAGGAGCAGGCCGAGCGCTGGCCCGAGTAGGGTCTTAGCCTTCATGATGACTCCTTCATCCATGCCGCTGGACGTTCATTTCCGGTGCCGCTGGAAGAGCACCGCTCCAACGATGATCAAACCCGTCAGCATCAGCCGGGTGGCCTCGCCCACGGCGTTGATGCTCAGGATCTTCTCCAGGTAGCCGATGGTCATGGCGCCGATCAGGGTCAGGCCCATGCCGCCCTTGCCGCCGTTCATGTTCGTCCCCCCGATGACGACGATGGCGATGGCCGTCAACTCGTAGCTCGATCCCGCCTCGGGATCGCCCTGCTGCTCCTGGACGGCGTGGCAGATGCCGGCGACCGCGGACAGGAGGCCGCCGAGCCCGTAGGCCAGGAGCTTGGTCCGCGCCACGGGCACGCCCGAGAGCCGCGCCGCTTCTTCGTTGCCGCCGATGGCATAGAGATGGCGCCCCCAGCGGAGCTTGGCCAGGAGCACGTAGCAGACCAGGACGCAGGCCAGGAAAATGATGGTGACGACGGCGATGTTCTCGGCGAAGAGCTTCGAGCCGATGACCTTGAAGACCGGTGGGACTTCCCGGTACTCGAAGCGGCCGTCGGCCAGCTGGACGGCCGTCGAGATCTTGCGGCCGCCCGAGATCCACTTGGCCAGTCCCCGGGCGAAGACCATCATGGCCAGGGTGGCGATGAACGGCTGCAGCCTGAACTTGGCCACCAGCCCGCCGGAGGTCAGGCCGCAGGCCGCCCCGGCGAGAAGGCAGGCCAGGATGGCCAGCCAGGCCGGCCAGCCGAGCTGGAGGGAGAAAAGCGAGAACAGGACCGCGGACAGGCCCAGCACGCTGCCCACGGCCAGGTCGATCCCCGAGGTGATGATGACCAGCGTCATGCCGCAGGCCAGGATGCCGAAGACCGAGATGTGGCGGAGCATGTCCCGGTGCGTGTGCCAGCGGAAGAACGCGCCGTCGGCGTTGAAGATCGCCCCGATGAGGACCACCAGGGCCAGGGCGGCCAGGGCCCGGGCCGAGGGCGACCGGAGGAAGCGTCCCGCCCGGGAATCGTCGGCGAACCGCAGAGTCATGATCGTTTCTCCTTGCCCATGGCCGCCGCGATGATGAGCTCCTGGGTCGCCTCCCGGCGGTCGAACTCTCCCATGAGCCGGCCCCGGTGCAGGACCAGGATGCGGTCCGAGAGGGCCAGAAGCTCCGGCAGCTCCGAGGTGATCAGGAGGATGCCCTTGCCGGCGGAGGTCCAGGCGTTGAGCAGCCGGTAGATCTCGTTCTTGGCGCCGACGTCGATGCCGATCGTCGGTTCGTCGAGAAGGAGGACCTTGGGAGAGGTCTCGATCCAGCGGGCCAGGAGGACCTTCTGCTGGTTCCCGCCGGACAGCGTCAGGATGTCCTGCTCGGCCGAGCGGACCTTGATGCCCAGGGCGCCGATGTGCCGGCGGGCCGATTCGGCTTCGCGGCGCTCCCTGATCCAGCCCCCCGGCGAGAGGGCCTCGAGCGAGGCCAGGGAGATGTTGCGGCCAACGCTCATGGTCGGGACGAGCCCCGAGGCCTTGCGGTCGTTGGTCAGGAGCGCCAGGCCGCGGCGGAGGGCCTGGCCCGGGGAGCGGGGAACGTACTCCTTGCCGGCCAGCCGGATGCGGCCGCGGACTCGGCCGCCGCAGGCCCCGAACAGGCCGTGGAAGAGCTCGCTGTTGCCCGAGCCCCGGAGGCCGGCGACGCCGAGGATCTCCCCCTCGCGGAGGTCGAACGACAGGTCTTCCACGGCCCAGGGCCGGACGCCGCCCGGATCGGGGACCGAGATGCCCTCGGCCCGCAGCAGCAGCTCCCCGGACCGCGCCTCGCGGGGCGGGAAGAGCCCGCCGAGCTCGCGCCCGACCATCTGCTCGATCAGCCGCTCGGGGCCGAGATCGGCGGCGGCGAACGTGCCGATGAACCGGCCGTCCCGCAGGACGGTGATCCTGTCGCCGATCCGGTAGATCTCTTCGAGGCGGTGGGAAATGAAGACCACGGCGCAGCCCTGGCTTTTCAGACCGCGGATGATCTCGAACAGCCGGCCGGCCTCGGTCTCGTTGAGGGCGCTGGTCGGCTCGTCCATGATGATGACCCGGGCCTCGTTGACGAGCGCCTTGGCGATCTCGACCAGCTGCCGGACGGAGACCGGGAAGTCCCCGAGCGGCCGGGAGACGTCGAGGTCGAGCCCGAGCCGGTCCAGGATCTTCCGGGCCCGGGCCCGCTCCGGCCCGAAGCGAACCCAGCCGCGCCGCCGGACGATCTCGCGGCCGAGGAAGATATTGTCGCGGACGCTGAGCGACGGTACGACCGCGATGTCCTGATGGATCGCGGCGATGCCGAGGCGGGCGGCGTCGTGGGGCCGCCGGAACCGGACCCGGCGGCCGGCCAGGCGGATCTCCCCTTCGTAGTCAGTGTGCACGCCGGCCAGGATCTTGATGAGCGTGCTCTTGCCGGCCCCGTTCTCTCCGGCCAGGATATGGACTTCGCCCGGCCGCAGCTCCCACTCGACGTCCTTGAGGACGGGGACGCCCGCGAATTCCTTCCTGATCCCGGTCATGGCGACGACGGGGGGCGGAAGGTTCGTTCCTGCGGTCTGTCCGTTCATCGTTCTTTGCGTCTCTACCCGGCCGGAGCGAGCGCCTCGATCGCCTTGACAACGGCCGGCGATTGGTTTAACTATAACACAGAATAAATGATTGCGCCAAACGATTGTTCTCTGAGGAGGGCCCATGAGCATTAAGAGGATCCAGGAACGAACCGGGTTCTCCTATTCGACGATCTCCAGGGTCCTCAACGGCAAGGCCAAGGAGTTCCGGATCTCGGATCCGACGCGCGACGCCATCATGGAGGCCGCCAAGGAGATCAACTACCGGCCGAACATGCTGGCGCAGAGCCTGCGGATGAGGAAGACCTACACCATCGGGCTCATCGTCCCGGATATCCAGAACCCCTTCTTCGGCGAGCTGGCCTGGCGGATAGAGCGCAAGCTCCGCGGCCACGGCTACAGCACCATCCTCTGCAACACCGACGAGATCTCGGAGAACGAGGAGTTCTACCTCCAGGTCCTCGTCGACCGCCGGGTCGACGGCATCATCATCGCGCCTGTCCATACCGAGGAATGGCCCGGCCTGGAGGAGATCCGCCGCAGGCGGTCGGTCGTTCTCATCGACCGCACCTTCTACGAAACGGACATGCCCTGGGTCACGAGCTCCAACGAGCAGGCCGCCGACCAGATGGCCTCGGCCCTGCTCCGTCTGGGCTTCACGCGCATCGCCTTCCTCGGCGGCGTGCCGGGGACCTACGTCAACACGGTGCGCTTCTGGGGGTTCCGGAAGGCCTTCGAGCGCCAGGGCCTGCCGATCGACAACGACCTGGTCCTCAACGAGGGCTACTCGCCGGCGGCCGGTGAGAAGATGATGACCGATCTCCTGGCCCGCTCGCCGGACATCAGGGCCGTCTTCTGCGTCAACAACCTCGTCTTCCTGGGCGCCATGAAGACCGTCCAGACGCACGAGCTCAAGACCGCGGACCGGATCCTGATGTCCGCCTTCGACATCTCGCCGTACTGCGGCATGTTCAAGAGGCCCCTCGTCTGCGCCAGCCAGAACCGGGAAAAGCTGGCCGACACGGCGGTCTCGCTGCTCCTGAGAGGCATCGAGGATCCTCTCGGGACGCACGACCACGTGACCATCCCGATCGACCTCAGCCTCTACCGGATCGCCTGAAAGAGGCCCCGATGAGCGAAGGGGCTCGGCGGCTGCTCCTCGGGTTCTGCGCCCTGATGACGCTCCTCTCCTTCCGGGCGCCGGCCTTTCCGGCCGGGACAGAGCCAACGGAGGACGGGCCGACCCTGCGCCGGCTCTGGGATCGCTGCCGGGCGTCGATGCCGCCCTTTTCCTACCAGGTGACGAGCGACCGCGTCGTCCGTTCGGACACCGACCCCCGCCTCGAGCTGCGGCGGGTGGAGGTCCGGTTCACCAGCCAGGTCGTCGGCCAGTGGGAGCGGCGGATGACCCATACCGCGGTCATCCACATGCCCGCCGATCCGGCCGTCCTCCGGGACCCCGGGCGGAAGGGCAAGGTCGTCGTCGTGGCCAACGCCTGCGGCGACCCGACGACCGTCGCGAACTACGGCGAGCCGATCGCCGCCCGGACCGGCTACCCGACCATGGTCCTGCCCATCCCGGGCGAGTACGACGGGCAGAACGGCGAGAGCAGCTGGGTCTATTTCCTCCGGGCCGAGCTCGAGGACACCGGGGACCCGATCAACCATCAGTACTTCCGCTTCGCCGTCCCCTATCTCCGGGCCCTGGACGTCTTCGCCGGGATCCTCGGCGAGGAGAAGATCCGGGCCGTCATCGGCGGCCACAGCAAGCGGGCGCCGGCGGCCTTCAACGCCGCGGCCATGGATCCGGTCCGCGTGGCCGGCGTCGTCTTCATGGGCATGGAATCGACCTTCGCCAGCTATGAAGGCAAGTTCTGGGAGCCCATCTCGCCGGTCCGCAGCCAGGAGTCCGTCGCCTGCCCGGTCCTCTATCTCGGGGCCACCAACGAGGACGGCTACCGGATGTTCAACGTCGCCCGCCTCCAGGAGAAGATGAAACGCCCCTGGACGATCGAGCTCATCCCCAATTACCGCCACGCCGCGTCATCCGAGATCCAGATCCTCGATTGGCAGATGTGGATCGCCCACGTTTTCGACGGCCGGCCCCTGACCCGCATCGGCGATCTCGCCTGGACCGAGACTCCGGAGGGCACGGAGTTCCGGGCCCGGATCGAGTCGCCGAACAAGATCCTTCTGGCCAAGGTCTGGTACGTCTACTGCGACGACGTTCCCTTCTGGCGCGATCTCATGTGGTACCCGGCGCCGCTCGAGGGCTCCGGAGACGCCTATCGGGCCTTCGTCCCGGGCAAGCTCCCCGACGCCTGGTTCATCGAGGTCAAGGACCTGGCCGCCGGTTTCGCCGGCTACGTCACCAGCCTGCCGCAGGACATCACCCATAAAGAAACGAAGGAACGGGTCTCGAGGGGCTCCCGCTCCCGGAACTGGGAGCCGAAGACAGCCGCGGTCAAGAGCCAGGGACCCTGATCAGGAGGTTCCCGCATGAAGCCGAACCGACTCTGGCGCACCTCGGCCTCAGCCATCGCGCTGCTCGTCGGCGCGGGCACGACCGGCCCGGCGGCTCCCGCCAGGCTCCAGCCCTCCGGAACGTCCCCCCGGCAGATCTGGGAGAGCATCCGCCCGACGCTGCCGCCGCTCGAGGTCCGGATCGAGAGCGACGCCTTGATCTCCTCGGATACCGATCCGCGGCTGAAGCTGCGGCGCCTCGAGGTCAAGTTCTATTCGCAGGAGATCGACGGGAAGAAGTGGGGCCATCCGTGCGTCGTCTTCCTGCCGGCCGGCGCCGGGGCGGCGAAGACGGGGGCGCGCCGCGGCGAGGTCGTCATCGTCGGCCAGCGGAGCTGGGACGATCTGGCGACCGGTCCGTGGCGGGATTCCTACGTCGGCAACTACGGCGAGCCCATCGCCGCCCGGACCGGGCGCCCGACGATGATCTGCCCGGTGCCGGGCGAATACGACGGCACGGGCGGGCAGGAGATCTCCATCGGCTTCCTGGGCGACCGGCGGCGGGCCAGCGGCGACCCGGCCGACCACGCCTACTTCCGGCTGGCCATCCCCTACCTCCGGGCCCTCGACGTCATGGCCGGGATACTGAACATTCCGCCGGCCGAGATCCGGGCCGTCATCGGCGGCCATAGCAAGCGGGCGACGTCCGCCTACACCGCGGCCGCGGCCGACCCGGAGCGGATCGCCGGCGTCGTCTACATGGGCAACGAATCGACGTTCGAGAGCCTGGACCAGGCCCCGTGGCGGGCCGTCTCGCCGGCCTACTCCCGGGCCGACGTCCGGGCCCGGGTCCTCTACATCGGCGGGACCAACGAGGACGGCTACAGGATGTACGGCATCAACCGCATCCAGGACATCATGCAGGGAGCTTGGGCCATCGAGATGGTCCCCAACTACCGCCACTCCTCGATGTCCGAGAAGCATTTCCTCGACTGGCAGATGTGGGTCTCCCACGTCTTCGACGGCCGGCCGCTCGCGCGCATCGACGGCCTGAGCTGGCGCCCGGTCGAAGCCGGGTTCGTCTGGGGCGGCTATCCGGTCGAGGGCGGCACCCTCTTCCGGGCCCGGGTCTCGTCCCCGAACAAGATCATCCAGGTCAAGGTCTGGTACGTCTACAACGACGACGAGCCATACTGGCGGGATCTCGTCTGGTATCCCGAGTTCATGGTCCGGAGGGGCGGCGGCGACGTCTATGAGGGCTACGTCAGCGGCAAGCGGCCCGACGCCTGGCTGGTCGAGGTCAAGGACACGGCCATGGGGTTTCCGGCCTACCTGACCAGCCTGCCGCAGGACATCACCGGGAAGAAGACCGAGACGCGCCTTTCGCGCGGCTCCAGGTCCCGGCAGTGGGCGCCCCTCGGGAAGGATTAGCGGTGTTCCCCGGTCTTCTCCAGGACGATGGCGTCAAGGCCCATGCGGAACCCCTTCGATTCGGGGTTCTTGGCCCTGACGACGAACTCGAACCGGTTCGTCCCGGCCTGGAGCGGCACGCCGCCGAGCAGGAACTCTTTCGGCGGCAGGACCGGCCGGGTCAAGCCTTCGGTCCTCAGGCAGGTATCGATGGGCTCGCCGGCCGGCCGGCCGTTGATCAGGCATTCGACCAGGCCGTAGTCCTCGGCCCGCAGCAGGAGCAGGCGGACGTCGTAGGTCCCGGCCTCGGCGACCGGAACGGCCAGGGTGAAGGCGCCGTCGCCGCCGGCGTCGAAGCCCAGGAAGCGGTCCCCGCTCAGGTTCGGCATGAGCAGGACGGGCTCGGGCCGCGGCCCGTAGTGGACCAGGGACCTCAGCACGTCCCGGCTCTCGGTCAGCGGCCCGATCTCGGCCGCGGGCCGGCGGCTCTCCACGGCCAGGCTGCGGGAGCCCAGGATGCCGAGGTCCTCGGCCTCGAGGGCCCCGGGAACATGCCAGCGGCCCTTGGCCGGGTCCCAGGGCTCGGACGACAGGAGCTTCTCCAGCCGCGGCCAGGGCTCGTGCAGCCCGGCCTGATACCAGAAGGACAGGCTCGAGAAATAGTCCCGGCCGGTGTTCGGCCAGGTGCTGAACCAGGGCCAGTGTTCGATCTCGAACCGGAAGGACTCGCGGAACGGGATGGGATCGGCGATATGGAAGCGGTAGGCGCTCAGCCGGTCCCCGATCTTCCGGCCTTCATACACGGGGACGCCGTGATAGAGCGAGGAGAACGGGCGGAAGCCCCAGGCGTCGCAGAAGTAATCCTCGGTGCCCGTGCCGGCGAAGGACAGGCGGCCGTCCACGGTGATGACGTCGTCCCCTTCCCCGAACCAGCCCTGGGTCCGGGCCCGCTGGCCCATGACCACGCCGACGAAATGGCCGCGGCCCTTGATGGCGGCCAGCTCGATCATCCGGCCGCGCGGCGCCGGGTCGGTTTCGACGAAGCGGGAATGGAAGTGGGGCAGCCCCGGGTCGGCCTTGCCGCCGCGCCGATAGTCGATGTAGTAGTAGAGCTCGATCGGCCGGGCTCCCGACGGTCCGGGCGCGGCGATGTTGCTGGCGGTGACGCGGGCCGCCCTGTTGAACGGCATGTACCACCAGCAGTTGCGGGCCCGGCCCTCGGCCGAGACCTGGATAGGGAAGCTCTGGACCACGGCGTCGATGCCCATGGCCACGCCGAAGAAGTCGCCGATGGGGGCCTCGACGCTGGGATGGCCGCTGCCCTCCCAGTAGAAGCGGAGGATGATGTCCCGGCCGCCGCCGCCGAACGTCATCCAGATATGGGTGATGGCGCCGGGCCCCTGCAGGTCGGCCAGCGTGACCTCCTGGCCGCCGGGCGGCAGGACGATCGTGTCGCGGTTGCCGCCGAGGCGGGCGAAGGAGCTGGCCCGGGCCGCGCTGTAGGTCTTGGGACGGGCCAGCAGCGACATCGGCCCGTCCGGCTCGACCGCGGCGGCCGGCGGCAGGAACGCCGGAGCGGGCTCGGCGTCGAACGCCGGCCCGTCATGGAAGGGCGGCTTGACCCGCGCTTCCTGCGTGAAGGCGAAGATCGCCGCGGCCGCGGCCAGGACCGCGAAGAAATATTTCGTCCGGAAAATTGTTTTCATCGATACCGTTCTCCTTTCCGCGCCGGGCGCATCGCGCCTCTTTTACCAGAAACATGGTCCCGGCCACAATGCCGGAATGAAAATATTTTACGGGAGGAAGCGCCATGACCTCGTTCCTGCGGAAAAGCCCCGTCCTCGTCCTGGCCGCCTTCATGGGCCTGACGCCGGCGCTGGGCCAGACGAAGGACCTGCCCGAAATCCTCGGCGTCCGGGCCCAGGCTTCGACGATCAACCGGCTGACGGCCATGCGGCTCGACCGCATCCTGCCCCGGATCATGGACGAGACCGGGTTCGACATGTGGATCATCATCTGCAACGAGGACGATCTCGACCCCGTCTTCAAGACGATGATCCCCTACAACCTCTGGTGCCCCATAACCCAGATCCTCGTCTTCTCCAAGAAGCCCGGCCGGCCCCTGGAGCGGCTCAACATCTCGCGGACCGACATGCTCGGCCTGCACGAAAACGCCTGGGATTGGCGGGCCTGGGACGGCGCCAGGAAGGAAAGCCAGTGGGATTGCCTGGCCCGGCTGGTCAGGGAACGCGATCCCCGCCGGATCGGGATCAACGAATCGGACGAGATCTGGGCCGCCGGCGGCCTGACCTCGTCCCTCAAGGCCCGGCTCATCCGGGTCCTCGGGCCGGAGATGGCCCGGCGCTTCCGCTCGGCCGAGCCCCTGACCGTGCTCTGGCTCGAGACCCTCCTCGACGAGGAGCTGGCCGTCTACGAGCGGGTGATCGCCGTCGCCCACGCCCTGATCGCCGAGACCTTCTCGTCCAAGGCCATCACCCCGGGGGTGACGACCGTCGACGACCTCCTCTATTATTATTGCCAGCGGATCTCCGACCTCGGGCTCAAGCCCTGCGCCTGGCCGACGTTCCGGATCCGCAACCGCGACGCCGCGGCGATCGAGAAGTACGGGGCCGACGACAAGGTCATCCGGCGGGGCGACTACATCCAGACCGACGCCGGCCTGGAGTACCTGCGCTACGCGACCGACCACTGCGAGTGGGCCTACGTCCTGCGGCCCGGCGAGACGGACGTGCCGGCCGGCGTCCAGGCGGCCATGGCCCAGACCAACCGGCTGCAGGACGTCTTCCTGGCCGAGTTCAAGGCCGGGCGGACGGGCAACGAGATCCTGGCCGGAGCCCTGAAGGCCGCCGCGGCGGCCGGCATCCAGGGGGCCAGGATCTATTCCCACGCCATCGGGCCGTACCTCCATGAGCCCGGTCCCCTGCTGGGCCTGCCCTGGGAACAGGTGAACACGGGGGCCCGCGGCGAGGTCCGCCTGGTCCCGGGAAGCGCCTTCACGGCCGAATTGAGCTCCGCCGCGCCCGTTCCCGAATGGGGCGGCCGGGAGTTCCGCGTCGCCCTGGAGCAGGTCTTCGCCTTCACCGGGAAAGGGGCTTATTTCCTCGACGGGCGACAAACCCGCTTTCATCTCGTGAAATGAGAACGGCCCCGGGCCGTTCACGATAACGCCAAAGGAGTCGGCAACAATGAAAAACAAGATCGGCATCGTCCTGAGCGTCCTCCTGCTGTGCGCCGCCGCGGCCGCCGCGGCGGTCAAGCCGCCGGTCGTCGGCGAGAGCGAGGCCTGCTATACGCTGGCCGCCGGGAACGAAGATGTCCGGGGCCTGGCCTTCGACGACGCTTCCCCCAAGGCCCCGCGCCTGTTCGTCCTCGACGCGGCGGGCCGGATCTTCGTCTATAGGGCGGCCGGGGACCCGAAGCCGGCCGCGGGAGAACTGTCACTGCTCGAGGTCATCCCCCTGCCGGCCGAGGCCGCCATGGAGAGCCCGCGGGGCCTGGCCTTCACGCTCGAGGAAGGCCGCGAGGTCTTCTACGTCCTGAACTGGGTCGGCCGGGCCGGCGCCCGCAAGTCCCAGCTCTGGCGCTTCAGCCCGGGCGGGAGGGCGGAATCGGCCGACCTGTCGCGCTACTCCTACAATATCGGCGAGCGGGAGCTCGTGACCCTCGGCTACGACAACGGCAAGATCCTGGTCGGCTTCGACGGCTCGTCCTTCAAGGACCGCAACCTGCGCGTCCAGAGGGGCCTGGCGCGCCTGTCCTGGCCCCGGGAGAGCGGCCAGCCCGTCTTCGTCAAGCACCTGCCGGACGCCGGCACGGAGCCGTCCCTTGGCCTGGCTTATATGACCCTCGACACCCACCTCTACCTCTGGGGGACCGTCGGCGAAGGCTATATCTATTGCGCCGAGGCGGAGACCGGCCGGGGGCTCTTCTTCTTCCCCCGTCCCCTCGCCGCCAAGGGCGGGACGGCGGTCCGGGGCCTGGCCTTCGGGGGGGATGCCCTCTGGGTCCCCGAAGGAGGACCGGGGCCCGACCGGGTCCACCGGGTCAACGTGACCCGGAACCTCGACGCCCCCTACGAGGGGCCGCGGATGCTGCGGCATCTCGTCATGTCCATCACGACCGAGCCGGAGGCGGGGGTGGCCGCCGGCGGCAAGGTCTGGCACAACTTCTCGCGTCCCTACAATTACGCCCAGCTCGGCCGTCAGGACGTCTGGCCGGAGACGGAGAAGTTCTCCGACACGTCCGGAGCCACGAACGCCAAGGCCCGGCTGATGACCATGGACCCGGCGGGCGACGCCTCGAGCCGCCAGTACATGGTCCAGGTCGAGTACGCCGACGCCCCGGCCCGGCGCTACGCCTCCCGCTACGAGATCGACATGTGGATGGGCCCCGGCCGGACCTTTGTCTATCCGCACCGGGTGGACAAGGATGCCCGGGTTCTCAAGGGCACGGACTATCTGGCCGATGATCCCGACCTCTATAACCTCGCGGACCGGAAGACCTACGAGGAGTTCCTGGGCCGCGTCCGGCGGCATATCCTGGCCAAGTACGGCGTCGAGGCCGACCTGGACAACGCCTACTGGGCGGCCCGCAACGTCGTCGAATACATCCAGGACACCTATTATTATCCGAGCCCGGTGAAACGGATTTCCGCCTCGGTGGACTATGACCGCCACCATTACGACGCGAATCCGGGCAACCTCAAGATCGAGCTCTCCAACCGCGGCTACGACAAGACCCAGATCATCGCCTGCTCGGGAACGAGCGTCATGGTCGCCGGAGCCATGCGTTTCCTCGGCATCCCGGCCCGCTGGCTGGGCACCGGGACGCCCGTGGGGCCGGCGGCCTGGGACGGGAACAAGAACGGCCTGCTGGACGAGGACGAGACGGCCGAGTGCTCGAACGGCCACCGCTACGACCAGGTCTGGCTCGGCAGCCACTACGGCTGGACCTGCTTCGACGCCACGCCGACCGTGCCCGACGACCTCGATTACGATCCCCTGCCGCCGCTCCAATCCCAATGGCGCTACATGAACCGGGCCGCGGCCGGCCACCTCAAGGACGCCCGGATCGTCTTCAACATCGGCTCGACCCTCATCCGCGAGCTCTACCGAGACTTCGAGTACGACGAGGAGCTGGCGGTGATCAACAACTGCGGCGGCGATCAGCGCTACAACCTCCAGGGCCGCTTTGAAAAGCCCGAACGCTGGAAGCTGGCCGAGCAGGATATCGCGGTGACGAACCTCTGCTTCGTCACCGACGTGGCCCTGGCCGGGCCGAAGGACAAGGCCGTCCTGACCTGGAAGCTCAAGGGCGCCTGGGCCAAGGACCCGGCGGCGACCGTATCTGTCTCGCTTCAGGCCGTCGATCCGAAGACCGGCGCCCTCGAGCCGGCGGCCGTCCTGGCCGACCGGCTCCTCCCCTCGTCCGGCCGGGCCGTCCTCGATCTCTCCCCGTTCGGCGGCCGGGAGTATCGCCTTATCGTCCGCAAGGACGGCGATCCGGAGACGGGCGGCGCCTCGCCGGCCTTCAAGATCGAGGAACTGCGCTGACGGGGATCGTCATGACCGGACTGGCGCGGAGAAGATTCCTTCGGTACGCGGGCGGGGCCGGCCTGGCCGCCGGGCTGAAGATCGGGGATCTCGCGGCCTCGGGCCGCCGTCCCCCCGAGGACCAGCCCGGCGGGCGGTCCGCCTACAAGGTCGGGATGGGACAGATGCTGGTCCGGGGCGGAGAGGTCGAGAAGAACCTCGGCCGCGCCGTGGACATGGTCCGGCGGGCGGCCGGGCTCGGTTGCGCCGTCGTGCTGCTGCCCGAATGCCTGGATTGCGGCTGGACGTATCCAGGAGCCCGCGGGCTGGCCCGGCCCATTCCGGGGCGCCACAGCGACAGGCTGGCGGCGGCCGCGGCCAGGCACGGCGTCTACGTCGTCGCCGGGCTGACGGAGAAGGCCGGGGCTAGGGTTTACAACGCCGCCGTGCTGATCTCGCCCCAGGGCGAGATCTTGCTCCACCACAGGAAGATCAACGAGCTCGTCATCGCCCACGACATCTACGACATCGGCGACCGCCTGGGGGTGGCCAGGACGCCGCTGGGAACGATCGGTCTCGACATCTGCGCCGACAATTTCCCGGACGCCCTGGTCATCGGGCATACGCTCGGCCGCATGGGCGCCCAGATCATACTCTCTCCCTCCGCCTGGGCGGTCCGGCCCGGCCACGACAACGCCAAGGATCCGTACGGCGGCAGTTGGAAAAGATCGTTCGCGACGCTGGCCAGGCTTTACGACATGACGGTCATCAGCGTCAGCAACGTCGGGCCGATGGACGCCGGCGTCTGGGCCGGGCGGACCTGCATCGGCTGCTCCATGGCCGTCGGTCCGGACGGGGCGGTCCTGGCGCAATGCCCCTACGGACCGGAGGCCGAGACCCTGGCGGTTGTCGACGTCGCCCTGACCCCCCGTAAGGCCAAGGGAACGGCCATTTCTACCATGCTGAAGGACAAAGGATTTGAGCTTCCCGAAGGGTGAGCTGCTCAACGGCCCTTGCCGCGCTCCTGACGGCCAAAAAAAAGGGTCTTGACAATGGCCATGGGATATGGATATTCTTAGACAAACGATTGCGCCAAACGATTGAGTAGCTGAGAAGCGAGCTTGTTATCAAGACCGGCCTTCGCAGGAACGTACCGGCGCTTAACCCCTGCCCTCGACTGCCATACTCGAGCCGTTCCTACCGGCTCTCCGTCATCAGACGATTCCCATCGTCGGTCTGGAAGGAGGTGCGACAACGATTACTCCCATGCGCCAAAATTCCAATATTCGCCTTTAAGGGTATTTTAGAAAGGAGGTATCATGTTGCGGAAGTTCCATCGTTCTATCTTCTCCCTATTGTTCCTCTTGACGATCCTGACGGGCCTCCTGCAAGCCCAGGTCATAACCGGGACCTTGCGGGGATACGTCACGGACGACGCCGGCATGCCCCTGCCGGGCGTCACGATCGATCTCACGAGCGACGCGCTCATGAAATCCCGGTCGGACGTCACCGATGAGAAGGGCCAGTTCCGGTTCCTCTACCTGCCCCCGGGCAAGTACGTCATCTGCGCCAAGCTCGACGGCTTCGAGACCTGCTGGATCAAGGGCGTCGCAGTCCAGGTCGGCCAGATCGTGACCTCCAACGTCACCCTGAAGACCGGCGGCCTCGAGAGAACGGTCGAGGTCACGGCCGAACGGCCGACGATCGACCTGGTGAGCAGCAGCAAGAGCTACGTCATCACCACCGATCTCCTGCAGACCGTGCCCCTGGCGGCCCGGATGAACTACGTCGACGTCTTCAACACCCTGCCCGGCGTCGCCGGAGCGTCCCTCGGCTCGCCCCTCGTCAACGCGGCCGGCGTCACCCACAACCTCGTGAATTCGACGTACTTCTGGGACCAGCACAACCAGGACGACGGCTACGAGAACAAGATCCTGGTCGACGGCATGGAGATCAACGACTCCATGAGCGGCACCTCGTACGCCAACTTCAACTACGAGGCCATGGAGGAGATCGACGTCAAGACCGCCGGCGCCACGGCCGAATACGGCAACGCCCGGTCCTCCTTCATGAACATCGTCACCAAGTCCGGCGGCAACCAGCTCAAGGGATCGGTCTTCGTCCAGTTCCAGCCCCAGTCCTTCAACTGGACCAACGTCGAGGGCGGGTCGGCCAGCCAGACGAGCTACATCATCCCCAACATCAGCCTGAGCGGCCCGATCATCAAGGACAAGCTCTGGTTCCTGGCCACCTATAAGTACGACAACCAGGACTACGTCATCCCCAACACGATCGTCGTTGACAAGATCACCCAGAAGACGCGGGGCCACATGCCCTACTTCAAGCTGACCTTCCAGCCCACGTCGAAGCACACGATCAGCGTCGTCTACCAGAACGACTACAAGGAGATCGAGCCCAACGGCTTCCCCAGCAGCGCCTACTCCCAGCTCGAGACCGCCAACATCGCCAAGCAGGGCGGCCCGATGGCCTCCTTGAACTGGCGCTGGCTCATCTCCGATTCGGCCTTCCTCAATTTCATCGCCGGCTACAACCACAAGCCCCGCAACACCTTCGCGATCAACGCCGTCCCCCAGAACCGCTATACGGAGCGGTTCAATGGCGGCTCGACGCTCCTCTATGACGGCGGCTACGGCGAGGATTACGTCTCCGTGCGCGAGAACCTGCTGTTCTCGACCAACCTGACCTACGTCGCCCCGGACCTGCTCAACACCGGCTCCCACGAGTTCAAGTTCGGCGTCGACATCCGGCCCTGGCAGCACGTCACGCGGAGCCGCATCTACAACGTGGACGAGCTCGGCTTCTACCAGTACCGCTACGGCCTGAACTACGCCAGCTACGGCCTGACCGAGCCCTACGTCTACCGCGGCTACAAGACCAAGGGGGCGCCCGGGCTGCCGCAGGACCGCTACGACAACGAGGTCGTCGTCACCAGCGAGAACGTCTTCCTCCAGGACAGCTGGGCGCTGACCAGCAACCTGAACTTCTCGCTCGGCCTCCGCTGGGAGCACCAGCGCGAGAACATGTACTACCGCGATGAGCTGCCGGCCTCCATGGACGCCATCTACGAAGGCATGCGCAACAACATCGAGTTCGACGACAGCGGCCTGGCTCCCCGGCTCGGCTTCACCTACAACTGGCCCAAGATCGGCGTCTTCAAGTTCCACTTCGGCCGTTACTTCGAGTATGTCGGCACCGGCGACTACAACAACTACGCCCGGACCATGGTCTTCCCCGAGTACCGGATGTCCACGGCCAACATCGGCCTGGGCGCCGAGGCCATGACTCTCTACACGGACCCCGAGCTCTCCTACCCCGCGGACTACAACAAGGACATGCAGATGGAGTACAACGACGAATACGTCGTGTCCTTCGAGCGGGAGCTCCTCTGGGACCTCGTCTTCGAGACCTCGTTCATCTACCGGCAGACCTACACCTCCTACATGGAGGACATCAACGCCGTTTTCGCGGACGGAGCCTTCGTCGATTACCGCTTCCCCGACTTCAACACGATCTGGCAGCGGACCTGGTACAGCGGTGATCAGCGCCGCTGGAAATTCGACTACAAGGGCCTCCAGTTCAACATCAAGCGCAACTTCAGCGGCAAGTGGGGCTTCATGGCCAACTACTCGAAGATGTGGCGCAAGTACTCCAAGCTGGCTTTCGACCCGACGGATCCCGATCAGTTCGTCTATGCCGATCCGAGCAACCTGGACATGAACAACTACGGCATCCGCTGGTCGTTCCACGCTTCGGCCTTCTACCGCCTGCCCTGGGACATCCTGTTCTCGACCTTCGTCAACGGCGCCTCCGGCATCTTCGTGCAGGACACGACCGGCGACTACGCCTGGGACGCCACCGCCCCGACCGTCACCATCTCGAACGGCCGCCGGGTCACCGACATCGTCTGGTCGGCCAAGAATTCCTATTATCTGGGCGGCTACTGGGGCGCCAGCGGGCGCTACACCGACGACATCTGGAGCGTCAATTTCCGCCTGGCCAAGGCCGTGCCCATCGGCAAGTTCCGCCTGGAGGTCGCCTTCGACCTCTACAACGCCTTCAACTGGTGCGGCTACAGCATGTACTACACGACGGACGTCCGCCGCGATTACGAGGACACGAGCGGGGTCAACCAGTATCAGAGGATGATCACGCCGCAGTCGCCGCGCGCCGCGCAGCTGACGTTCAAGGTTGCTTTCTAGGACTATCCGAGCTTTTTTGATCGCATTCCGGGCGGGCCGCCGGCCGGCGCGAGCCGGCGGGCGGTCCGCCCCCCTTATCTCCGGGCCGTGTCAGACGGCCCCGGGCCGGCCGGCGCCGGCCGCCGAATCTCCGATAAAGTGGAGGCCTCCCTTGACGACGAAAACGAAAATCAGCCCGATCCTGGCCGTCGCGGCCCTGGCCTGCGGGCTCGCCGCCTGCGGCCGTCCCGCCCCGGCCCCCGGGGCCGCCGCGAAGCCCGTTCTCGCCGCTTCGCACGACGAAGCCGCTTCCTGGGCCGAGCGCACGCTCGAAACGCTCGACCTCGAACGGAAGGTCGGCCAGATGATAGGCGTCGACATCCGCGGCGATTACGCCGCCCTCGACAGCCCCGCCAGCCAAAAGCTGCTGGGGCTCATAAGGGACCACGGCATCGGCGCCTTCGTCGTCTACGGGGGATCCCCTCAGGACACCGCCTCCCTGCTCAACCGGTTGCAGCGCGAATCCGCCCTGCCGCTCTTCTTCGCCTCCGATTTCGAGGGCGGTCCCGGCCAGCAGATCGCCGGGGCGTCCGAGTTCCCGGCCAACATGGCCCTCGCGGCGGCCGGGTCCGAGGAGCTCGCCTACGCCGTCGGCCGGGCCGGCGCCGCGGAGGGACGGGCCGTCGGGATCCACATCACTTTCTCGCCGGTCGTAGACATCCAGACCCGGCCCGACAATCCCGTTCTTGGCGTCCGGTCCTTCGGCGCCGACATCGGCGTCCTGGGCCGGCTGGCCGGGGCCTACATCAGGGGCTACCAGGAGAACGGCATGCTGGCCACGGCCAAGCATTTTCCGGGCCGGGGCGACGTCCGGCTGATCCCCGGGACCGAATTCACGGTCAACGACAAGCCCGCCGCCGAGGTCGAGGCCGGCGATTTCGCCGCCTTCAAGAAGGCCATCGACGCCGGGGTCGCCGTGGTCATGTCCGAGCACATCGCCGTCCCCTCGGTGACCGGCGGGTCGGACCTGCCGGCCAGCGTCGAGAAGAAGCTGGCCACGGATTGGCTGAGGGACCGCCTCGGCTTCACCGGCCTCCTCACGACCGACGACATGTGGTACGAGAAGGTCGTCCGGCGCTTCGGCGCCGTCGAGGCCTGCGTCCGGGCCGTCGAAGCCGGCCACGACCTGGTCCTCAAGCCGGCCGACCCGGTCGCGGCCGCCGCCGGCATCGTCGAGGCCGTGAGATCCGGCCGCCTCTCCGGGGAGCGCATCGACGCCTCGGTCCGGAGGATCCTCTACTGGAAGGCCCGGCTGAACCTCCACCGCGAGCGCTTCGTCGACGAAAGCCGGGTCGCCGCGGTCGTCGGCTGCCGGGACCACAAGGCCCTCGTCGCCCGTGTCGCCGACGAATCCCTGACCATCGTCAGGAATGACGGCTTCTTCCCCCGGCCGGCCGCCGGCCCGGGAAAAATCGTCCACGTGTCCATCCAGAAGAAGGAGATCGACCCGGCCCCGTCCGTCGTCGAGGCCAAGCTCAAGGCCGCGTTCCCCGGCTTGAAGAGCTTCGCCATCGGCCCCTACACCTCGGACGAGCGCCGGGCCGAGGCCCTCGAGGCGGCCCGCGGGGCCGACACGGTCGTTATCTCGCTCTTCAACGCCCGCACCGCTTACAAGGACAACGGCCCGCTCTCCGCCGGGGATCGCGCCCTGGTCGACCGGCTCGTCCAGGCCGGGCCGAAGGCCGCCGTGGCCGTATCCTACGGGAATCCCTATCTCGCGGCCGAGGTCAAAGGCGCCGCGGCCTTCGTCGTCGGCTATGGCGAGGGCGGCTTCTACGGCAACCAGACGATCTTCGCCGATTCCTTCATCCGGCTGCTCCGGGGCGAGCTCCGCCCCAAGGGCAAGCTGCCGGTGGCCGTCTCGGCCGATCTGCCGCTGGGCTCGGGCGTCGCCTACTGACGCCCGGGCTCCCGCCGGGGCCCGTCTCCGGGGCGGGCGCCGGCCCGATCTTTGGACCTGGGAGGCTCGATATGGACAAAGATTCCGGTCTCCGCGAAAAGGGGCGCCGCCGCCTGCCGACGCTTGTCGTCGCCCTGGCCGTTCCGGCCCTGCTCATCGCCTTCGCCGCCGGCCGCCAGGCCGGACGGGCCCCGGCCCCGCCGTTCCACACCGGCGGCGCGCTCTTCCCCGAGCCCTCCCCCGCCGCGCCTCCGGCCGGCCCGGTTACGGCCGACAACCCGATGATGCTCCTGGCCAGGCCGAAGAACTTCTCCGCGGCCCGGGTCAGCTCTTTCGCCCGGAACGGCCTCAACCTGGACACCCTCCCCGTTCCGCCCGACGGCCGGGAGGTGACGCTGGCCGATCTCAAGGGGCCGGGCGCCATCACCCACATCTGGATGACCTATCGGGGCGGGAGCGAGAACCTCATCCTCCGGATCTACTGGGACGGCCATCCCGAGCCGAGCGTCGAAGCGCCCCTGGGGGACTTCTTCGGCGTGGCCCTGGGGCTCGAGGCCCCCGTCTCGAGCCTGCCCGTCCAGTGCACCTCGGGCGGCCAATCGAAGAACGCCTGGTGGTACATGCCGTTCAACTCCTCGGCCCGGGTGACCTTGACGAACCTGCGGTCGCCGGACCACTTCAAGGGCTCCGCCGTTCCCCTGCGCCATCAGAACCGCTTCTATTACCACGTCGACTACCAGTCCTACGCCCGGCCGCTCGAGGACCTGCGCTATTTCCACGCCCGGTTCCTGGAGACCGAGCCCGCCGAGAGGGGCCAGCCGGTGACTCTCCTCGACATCGAGGGCCAGGGCCATTTCGTCGGCATCGTCCTGGGCAACCGCTCCCGGACGCCCGGCTGGTTCGGCGAAGGCGACGACATCTTCACCGTGGACGGCCGCCTGGCCATGGTCGGGACCGGGACCGAGGACTATTTCTGCGACGCCTGGGGCCTGCGCGTCTTCGACGAGCCCTATTTCGGCTGCCCCGTCTTCGAGGGCCGCGAGATCGGCGACCGGACCAGCCTCTACCGCTTCCATATCGCCGATCCCATCCCCTTCCGCCGGTCGTTCAAGTTCGAGATCGAGCACTGGCCCTGGATCAGCGAGTTCCCGAACACGGGCCGCGACTACTTCTCGAGTCTCGGCTTCTGGTACCAGAAGGGCTTCCACCGGCCCTGGCCCCGCCTGGGCCGGCTCGTACAGGCCGGGCCCTGGGACCCGGCCAAGGGCCGCTGGCGCGTGGCCGGCGCCCTGGAGGCCGAGGACCTGGGCCTCATCGGCTTCAAGAGCCTCAAGGGCGAGGCCGGCCGGCCCGAGCGCGTGCTGCTCACGCCCAACCAGAGCGGCGACCACATGCTCCAGTTCGACTCCGGCGGCGCGGGCGAGCTGACGCTGGCCGTCCCGGCGGAGGCCGAGGGGACCTACGACCTGAAGATCCACTTTCTCCAGGCTCCGGATTACGGCATCGTCCAGTTGGCGGTCAACGGCCGGCCCGTCGGCGAAGCCGTCGACCTCTTCCGGGCCTTCGCCGAGATGTTCCCCCGGCCCGTCTGGCCGCCCCGGGAATACGTTTTCCGCGGCGTCGCCCTCCGCGCCGGGGTGAACGCGCTGACCTTCGCCGTCAACGGCAAGAACCCGGAATCGGAAGGAGCCCGGATCGGCATCGACTGCCTGGTCCTGGAAAAGGCGGGCGGCCCGGCGGCGCCTTCCCGGAGCGATCCTTGAAGGACGCCGGTCCCGGAGTTATCCTGATGAGGCCGGATCGATCAATACCGAAGGAGAATGACCCATGACCATCAAGATGCCCCGCAGGAAGTTTGTCGCCGGGCTGGCCGGGCTGGGCGTCGCCCTGCCCTGGCTCCGCCGTCCGGCCGGAGCGTCAACCGCCCCCGGACCGCTCAATCGCCCGCTCGTCGTCACCAGCAAGACCAACGCCTTCGTCCGGGAGGCCGTCACGACGGCCGCCTGGGAGGAGCTGATGAGAGGCGGCAGCGCCCTCGACGCCGCCATCAAGGGGACGAACGTATCGGAGCTCGACCCCAGGGACGCTTCGGTCGGCTACGGCGGCGACCCCAACGAGGAAGGGTTCCTCCAGCTCGACGCCTCGGTCATGAACGGCCCCGACGGCAAGGCCGGGGCCGTGGCCGCCCTGGAGAACATCAAGACGCCCTCCATCGTCGCCCGCCTGGTCATGGAACGGACGGACCACCTCATGCTCGTCGGCAAGGGGGCCCTGAAGTTCGCCAAGATGCACGGTCTCAAGGAAGAGGACCTCCTGACCGACACGGCCCGCGAGCACTGGCGGGACTGGAAAGAGAACCTCAGCGACCGCGATTACTACATGCCGCCCGTGGACAAGGACAAGCCCGAGGGCGGCGGGACCATCAACGTCCTCGTCCTGGACGCCACGGGCGACATCGCCGGATGCACCAGCACCGTCGGCCACCGCTTCAAGATCGTCGGCCGGGTCGGCGACTCACCCATCATCGGCGCCGGCCTCTACGTCGACAACGCCGTCGGCGCGGCCGGGGCCACGGGCCAGGGCGAGGAGTCGATCAAGACCTGCGCCAGCTTCCTCGTCGTCGAGAAGATGCGGGAGGGCATGACGCCGCGGGACGCCTGCCGCTACGTCTGCCAGCGCGTCGTTGACCGCCACAACGGCCGGCCGATGTTCAGCCTGAAGGTCGTCGCCCTCAACAAGCGGGGCGAGTACGGCAGCGCCGCCGTCCGGGGCCGGGCCGACAAGGCCACGGGCAAGACGATCGGCCTCGACTTCGGCGTCCACGACGCCAGGGGCCACCGCATGGAGGCCGGCGTCGCCCTCCTGCCGCCCCTGACCGAGGCCGAGCTCAAGACCATTCCCTGGAGATAGGACCCGGCAACGTCCGGGAGAACGAATACGCCCAAAGGAGCCTGATATGAAGAACGTCGGAATATCCTTCCTCGCCCTGGCCCTCGTCGCCGCCGCGGCCGCCGGGACGCCGGCGGCCGCCCAGTCGCTCACCGCCCTGACCGCGCCCCAGGAGGGCCGGACGATGAGGGCGACGAGCGGCAACACCGAGAACAACGACGACTACCTCGTTTTCACCAAGGGAGAGACCAAGACCCTGGCCGTGCTCGAGGGTCCCGGCAAGATCACCCACTTCTGGTTCGCCCCCTTGTCCGCCGACATCCGCTTCCCCCGGGCCCTGGTGCTGCGCGTCTATTGGGACGGAGCGGCCAGCCCCTCGGTGGAAGTGCCCTTCGGGGACTTCTTCGGCGCCGGCAACGGCATGCAGGCCGAGGTCAACTCCCTGCCCGTCAAGGTCAGCTCCTTCGGGCGCGGCTACAACTGCTACTGGGAGATGCCCTTCCGCAAGCAGGCCCGGATCACCGTGTCCAACGAGTCCGACCGGGCCGGGGCCGAGCTCTACTTCCAGGTCGACTGGACGAAGTACGACCAACCGGCTCCAGTGACCATGTACTTCCACGCCCGCTACCACCAGGAATACCCGGCGGAGATGGGCCGGCCCTACACGGTCTTCAACGGCCGGGGCCGCGGCCACTACGTCGGGACCGTCCTCTCCTCCCAGAACGGCATCGGCCACTGGTTCGGCGAGGGCGACGACTACTTCTACATCGACGGCGAAACGACGCCCTCCGTCCTGGGCACGGGCACCGAAGACTACATCAACGAGGCCTGGAACATGCGCGTCCACACCGGCCTCTACACGGGCTGCACGATCTTCGAGCCGCGGGCCCCCGACGCCCGGGTGACGGCCTACCGCTGGCATATCCAGGACCCCGTCAACTTCAGGAAATCCCTGAAGTTCACGATCGAGCGGCGGGGATTCATCATGAACGCCAAGGGCGAAGTCGTGGCCGAATCCGGGTCGCGGCCCGACAACTGGTCGTCCGTCTCCTTCTGGTACCAGGACAGCGTCGCCGAGCCCTGGTGCGCCTTCCCGCCGTACCGGGAGCGGGTCAATCCCGAGATCGTCCTGCACCTGCCCGAGGTCATGGCCGCCATCAAGCATTCCGACGGCGTCGAGCTCCAGCTCCTGCCCTACAGCCGGGCCACCTGGACCAAGCCCTGGTTCCGGGCCCGGAACGAGGCCGTCGGCTCCTGGATCGAGATCCCCTTCGAGATCAAGGAGGCCGGCCGCTACTCGATGTCGCTCTTCCAGACCCTGCGCACGGACCAGGGCCTCTGGCAGGTCTTCGTCGACGGGCAGGAGCTCGCGGTCGCCGGCGAATCCCATATCCCCGGCGGCTACGACGTCGACCTCGTCCGCCAGCTCGCCCCCGGGGCCGTCAACACGGTCCTCGATTTCTACAACATCTACAGGAAGAACGAGCACGAGGACATCGTCTACGGCCAGCGGCATGAGGCCAAGATCGGCCTGTTCGAATTCAAGCCCGGCGCCCACGCCCTGAGGCTGGTCTGCGTCGGGGCCAATCCCCTGGCCGTCGACCCGCTGACGCGGAAGCCCGGCTACAACCTGGCCGCCGACGTCCTCTCGCTCCGACGCATCCCCTTCGAGAACATGGATTCCTGGGTCGAGAAGATGCTGCAGATGGAGAAGCGCAAGTAGCCTTGCGCCAAGGAGACAAGGCCATGAGAACGACGCCATCCCGTCTCATCCTAGCGGCGGCCCTGGCCGCCGTCCTGGCCGCCCCGCTGGCCGCCCAGGACCTCAACGACCTGATGCGGCCCCGGCCGGGGCGGAGCATGCGGGCCTCGACCGGCAACCTGACCGAGAACGAGGACGCCATCCACCTCGGCAAGGGCGAGAGCCGGACCATCCTCCTCTCCGGGCCGGGGAAGATCGAGCACATCTGGTTCATCGCCAGCTCGATGGACATCCGTTACCCGAGGGCCGTCGTCCTGCGGATCTATTGGGACGGCGCGGACGCGCCTTCGGTCGAGACCCCGGTCGGCGACTTCTTCGGCGTCGGCAACGGCATGCGGGCCGAGGTCGATTCCCTGCCGGTCAAGGCCAGCTCCTTCGGACGCGGCTACAACTGCTACTGGCCCATGCCCTTTCGCCGGGAAGCCCGCATCGTCGTGACCAACGAGTCCGACAAGGAGGCCGCTGGGATCTTCTACCAGGTCGACTGGGTGAAGCTGGAGCAGGCGCCGGAGGACCTGCTGTACTTCCACGCCCGCTATCACCAGGAATACCCGCCGGTCATGGGCCAGCCCTACACGGTCTTCGTCGGCCAGGGGCGCGGCCACTACGTCGGCACCGTGCTGTCCTCCCAGAACGCCATCGGCCACTGGTACGGCGAAGGCGACGACTTCTTCTACATCGACGGCGAGAAGACGCCGTCCATCCTGGGCACGGGCACGGAGGACTATTTCAACGACGCCTGGAACATGCGCGTCCACACGACCCTGTTCACCGGCTGCACCGTCTTCGAGCCCCGGGGCATCGACGCCCGCATCACGGCCTACCGCTGGCACATCGCCGACCCGGTCCTCTTCAGCAAGTCCCTGCGCTTCGAGATCGAGCGCAAGAGCATCATCATGGACGCCGCCGGCCGGGTCGTCGACGACTTCAAGCCGCGCCCCGATTACTGGTCCTCCGTGGCTTTCTGGTACCAGGACTCCGTCGCCCGGCCCTGGTGCCCCTTCCCGCCCTACCGGGAGCGGGTCAATCCCGAGATCGTCCTCCACCTGCCCAAGGTCGTCGCGACGATGAAGCATTCCCCGGGCGTCGAGCTCCAGGTCCTGCCCTACAGCCGGGCCACCTGGACCAAGCCCTGGTTCCGGGTCCGGAACGAGGCCATCGGCGCCTGGGTCGAGATCCCCTTCGAGATCAAGGAGGCGGGGCGCTATTCGATGTCCCTCTTCCAGACCCTCCGGGAGGACCAGGGCGTCTGGAAGGTCCTCATCGACGGCAAGGAGATCTACGAGGCCGGCGAGTCCCAGATCTCCGGCGGCTACAGCATCGACGAGGTCACCCAGCTGCCGAAGGACCGGATCAACAAGGTCCTCGATTTCTACAACGTCTACAAGAAGAACGAGCACGAGGACTACACCTGGGGCCAGGGGCGGGAGCGCAAGATCGGCCTGTTCGAGTTCGGCCCGGGGCGGCACGCCCTCCGGCTGGTCTGCGTCGGCGCCAATCCCTCGGCCGTCGATCCCGAGACCGGCAAGCCGGGCTACAACCTGGCCGCCGACATCCTGTCCCTGCGAAAGCTCCCGTTCGAGCACATGGACGAATGGATCGAGCGCGTGGTCAATATGGAAAAGGGCCGGAAATAGCCTATACTGTGATCTCGCCGCGCGAGAAAGGATGCTAGCGATGCGACGTTCCGTTCCCTTCGGCCCGGCGGCCGCCGGCGCCGCGGCCCGCGGCCTGGCCGCCGCGGCCCTGCTGGGCCTGGCTCCCCTCCTCTTCCCTCAAACGAAGCCCTCGGACCTGCCCGAGCGCTACCGGACCTGGCTCCAGGAGGAGGTCGTCTACATCATCACCCCCGGCGAGCGGAACGTCTTCCTCGATCTCTCGAGCGACCGCCAGAGGGAGCTCTTCATCGAGGCCTTCTGGAAGCACCGCGACCCCTCCCCGGGCACGGACGTCAACGAGTTCCGCGACGAGCACCAGAAGCGGCTGACCTACGTCAACCGCATGTTCCGGGGCGCCGGCCGCCCCGGCTGGAAGACCGACCGGGGCAAGGTCTACATCATCCTCGGCCCCCCGCGGACCACGCGCCAGTTCGCCGGGATCTCGACCGTCTACGAATCCGAGGTCTGGTCGTACGAGGGGCTCGAGGCCCCCGGCATCCCGTCGGCCATCGACCTCCTCTTTTTCAAGAAGAACGGCGGCGGCGACCCGGTCCTCTACGACCCGGCCGGAGACGGGCCCTGGAGCCTGATGTCCAATTACGAGAGCAGCACCGGGCAGTACGCCGATTCCTACGAGGCCCTGAGCCTGATCGAGCCCGAGTTGGCCAGGGCCACGATCTCCTTCGTGCCGGGCGAGACGGTCGTCCACATGCCGTCCCTCATGTCCATGGCCATCCTGCAGAACCTCGACGCCGCCGCCTACCGGACGGTCGAGGACACCTACGCCCGGAAGTTCCGGGAGTACAAGGACGTCGTCGAGGTCGAGTACACGGCCAACTACATCGACAGCGGCTCGATGCTCCAGGTCCTCCAGGACGCCTCCGGGACGTCCTTCATCCACTACCTGATCGAGCCGGCCGGCGTCTCCCTGGGCGGCGGGCAGAGCGGGGCCGCGACGGACCTGATCTTCAACGGCATCCTCACTGACAGCCTGGGCCGGACGGTCTTTCAGTTCGAAAAGAAGGTGCCGCTCAGCTTCACGGGCCAGCAGTACGAGAAGATGCGGCAGCGGCCGCTCAGCTTCTCCGGCGTCTTCCCCGTCCTGCCCGGCGAATACCGGCTGGCGGTGCTGATGAAGAACTCCGTCTCCAAGGAATTCACCTCCCTCGAACGGGCGGTCAAGGTCGAGGCCGCCGCCGCGCCGCGGCTCGCGCCGCTGCTCCTGGCGTTCAACGCCGCCCGCCTGTCGCCGGCCCCGGCCGGCCCCAGGCCCTACGTCGTGCGCGATCTCCAGCTGTATTGCCAGCCGGGCGAGACGTTCCTGACCAAGGAGCGTCTCTTCGCCCACACCCAGGCCCTCGGCCTCCCGCCGCAGCTGCGCCCGGCCGGGACCCTCAGGTTCACGATGGAATCGGAAGAGGGGGTCGTCGCGGCCAAGGTTCAGCCGCTGGCCGGCCCGGGCGATATCGATTTCGTCGAGACCTTCCCCCTCGAGTCGGTCAAGCCGGGGTTCTATCGGATCGTCGCCGCGCTCTTCGACGGCGACGGGCGGGAGATCGCCCGGCAGGCGAAGGACTTCCAGGTTTCGGGGGTCGGCTATCTGCCCAGGCCCTGGGTCATCAGCCAATCCGTCATGGACGGGGCTCCGGCCTCGCTCACCGACAACATCCTGGGACGGCAGTGGGCCGCCGCCGGCGATGAGGCCAAGGCCGTCGTCCTTCTCGAACGGGCCTACCGGGCCAGCCCCGGCGTGCGCGCCTTCGCCCTCGACCTGGCCCGGACCTATCTCGCCCTGAAGCGGATGACCGACGTCCTGGCCGTCCTGGAGCCCTACCTGCCGGAAGCGGAGAAGGACTTCGATCTCGGCTGCCTGCTGGCGGACACGCGCCGGGCCCTGGGGCGCCAGGCCGAGGCCCTGGAGCTCTATCAGGCGCTTCTTTCGTCCTTCGGCCTGAACGCCAGGATCCTCAACGGCATCGCCGAAAGCCGGCTGGCCCTCGGCGACAGGGCCGCGGCCGTCGCGGCGTGGAAGAAGTCGCTGGAGATCGATCCCTCCCAGACGGCCCTCAAGGACCGCATCGCCGAGGCCGAAAAGCGCCGCTGACTTCCCTATTTTTCGGTTCTTCTCCCTATTCCGGGATTCCCTCTCGCGGCGGCGATTGGCGTTGCCTCGAAGATCCCCGTTGCTGGAGAGGGGGACCGGCAGGGAGCGGAGTCATCGAAGCGACCATCAGAAGCATGGCGGAGCGACTCGGAGCCATGCTTCTGGGAGATATCGGAAGAAAGCGCTTTCCGAAGATATTTCCCAGTATCCCGGCCTCGAGTGCTCGGCCGTGATCCTGACCTCCGCTCCCCAGAGTCCGCTCCGTGCCGGCCATGAGCCTGGCCGAAGAGAGGGATTCTCCCGGAAATGGGAGAAGAGCCTTTTTTCAGCACATCGTCAGCTGGCTGTGGGCCAGGCAGAGGAGCGTCCGGACCGGGACGCCGTAGGGGCAGCCCTTTTCGCAGAATCCCCCGCAGGTCCGGCAGGCATCGGCCCGGGCCGTTTCCAGGGCGGCATACTCGCCCATGGCGTACTTCTCGCTCCCCTGGGCCTCGAAATAGTGGTTGAAGCGCATGATCGTGTTGACCGGGACGCCGTTCGGGCAGTCGGCCTCGCAGCGGCCGCAGGCATGCCGGCAATAGAACGAGCCGAGATGCCTCTCGTAGGCCTCGAGCAGGCCCTTCTCTCCCCCGCTCAGCCCGGCGCTCGAGAGCCCGACGAGGCTCTGGACGTCGTCGAAGGTGTTGAAGGCCAGGTTGAGCGTGTTGACGCGCCGGTCGGCCAGGACGAACTTGAGGGCGGCCGCCTTGATCTCGGCCGGCGTCTTCAGGCCGTGCTGGCGGATGAAGGGCTCGGCCTGCCGGATCTGCTCCTCCATCTGGGCCATGGCCCCCCGCATCCGGTCGTCGACCGGCTGGCCGTCCTTGGCCATCTGGGCCATGCGGTTCTTCATGTCGTAATAGCGCCCCAGGGGGTTCGATTTCATGATGGTCGTGCCGACGTTCGCCTTGGCCGCCGCCGCCAGGATCTTCTCCCCCGGCTCCTTCTGGAGGAAATTGTAGACGAAGAGAAGGACGTCGAACCGGCCGTCCTCGATCGCGGCCAGCATGATGTCCTCCATCGGATCGCCCTGGCCGGGCACCCGGGGGCCGTGGCTGGCCACGCCGCCGAAGAGGACCTTGCCCGCCTTCTTGAATTCGGCCATGGCCTGATGGTAGAGCTCGTTCTTGACGCCGGCCGCGGTCGAGGGTCCGAGCATGAGGCAGTCGACGTAGCCGGTCTGGAGGCGCTCCAGCGACTGGTCGAGCTTGGCCGCGACGGCGGCCGTGTCGGCCAGTCCGTCGAACCGGATCTTGGTGGTGATGAACACGGACTTGCGGTCCCGGCCCTTGATGGCCTCGCCGATGCTTCGCTCGGCCTGGCCCCGGCCGTAGCCGTCGCCCGTGTCGAAATAGTTGACGCCGGCGTCGAGGGCGGCCTTGAGGACCTCGGTCGGGAAGGTCTGGGAGGTCCCGATGCCGATGTCCGAGACCTTGAAGCCGGTCCGGCCCAGCGGCCTATAGGATTTGACCTTGGCCGCGGCGGCCGGAGCGCCCGGCGCCTGCCCCGCCGTCGCGGCGGCCGAAACCGGCCCTGCCGCCAGGGTCGCGCCGGCCCCGGCCAGTCCCGCGGCCGAAGCCCTGATGAAGCCCCTGCGGTCCATGCCCTTGCGTTCTCTCATCGAAAGCACCTCCTTGCCGATCTCATGACGATATCATGCCGCCTGAATGAAAAAGGTTCTTCTCCCATCTCCGGGATTCCCTCTCGCGCCGGCACGGAGCCAAGCCGAAGAGAGGGATCCTCCCGGAATCTGGAAAAAAACCAAAAAAAAGGGGCATGGGCCGAAGCCCATGTCCCTTTCCGGAGCTTTTGTCCTGCCGCGGGGCAGGTCGCGCCCATCTCCGTTCGGCTATTTCTTCTTGGCGGTCCATTCGATCTCGCGGTCCATCATCTTGAAGGTGCCCTTCATGGCCGCGCCGTCGACGGTGCCTTTGTACTCCATGATCATCTCGCCCCGCGGGGTCTGACGGACGATCTTCCAGGCGATGGCGTTGCCTTCGATGGTGCCTTCGCCGACCATGGGTTCGCCCTCGGGCCGGAAGGACGGCATGGTGACCTTGATCTTGCTGCCTTCCTGGACGATGGTGATGTCCGTGGTCATGATCTGCCCGTCCCGCCCGGGCCGGCTCATCTCCCAGGTGCCGGAGACGTCGACGGCCCAGACGGCCAGGGTCAGGACGGCCGCGACGGCCAGCACGCCGAGTGTCGCTTTCTTCATGGTGGGGACTCCTTTTTCCTCGTACTTGCCTACATGGGATTAGACGACGAGGAGAACGGTTCCTTCCCTATTTTTCCCGTTCGATGACGGCCAGGACGGTCCGCCCGACGGCCGCCAGGGTCTTCCGGTCGATCTTGTCCAGGGTGTCGCCGACGGTGTGCCAGCTGGCCGGAAAGCCGCCCCGCCCGGCGTCGTAGTCGATGATATCGATGGTCGGGATGCGGGCGTCGCGGTTGATGTAGAGGTGGTCGTCGATGAGCGGGTCGGACTCGGCCTCGATGAAGTAGCGGCCCAGCCCCAGGCCGCGGGCGACGGCCCAGACCTTGCGGACGACGGCCGGAGCGAACGACATCGACGTGCCCTCCATCGGGAAGACGGCGTCGGCCCCGCCGACCATGTCGAGCAGGATGCCGAAGCGGGCCCGGTAGCCCTCCCGGTGCGGCTGCCGGGCCCAGTGCTGCGAGCCCAGGCCCCAGCAGTCCTCGGTGCGGCCGCGCCAGTTGGCGTGCTCGCCGAAGTCCTCCAGGTCGAGGAGCAGGATATCGACGCCGACGGCCGGCTTTTTCAGGGCCAGGCAGCGGGCGACCTCGAGCAGGACGCCGGCGCCGCTGGCGCCGTCATTGGCCCCCGTGACCGGCCGGAAGCGGTTGGCCGGATCGGGGTCGTGGTCGGCGAACGGCCGGGAATCCCAGTGGGCGCAGAGCAGGATGCGCTCCGCCGCCGCCGGGTTGAACGCGGCCGCGATGTTCTGTCCCTCGAGCGGCCGGCCGTCGAAGGCCCGGGCCTTGAACTCCTGGACGACGACGTCCGGCGTCCATTGCCGCAGGGTCTTGACGAACCAGTCGGCGCAGGCGGCATGGGCGGGAGTTCCGGGCACGCGCGGCCCGAAGTCGACCTGGGCCTTGACGAAGGCGTAGGCCGAGGCGGCGTCGAACTCGGCCGTGGCCGCCGGAACCCCCGGCCGGCTGCCGCAGCAGAAGGCCGCCAGGACGAGAACGACGGCGACGATCAGGGCGTGTCTCATCGCTCTTCATTATACCGAAAAGCGGCGGCGGGGAAAGCCCCCATCTCCCTCTAGACGGCGGGCCGGAGGCGCTTGTGGAACCAGGGCTGCAGGGCCTTCATCCTGGCCTGCTGCGCGGCCGGGGCGCGGCGGCGGGCGGTGGCCCGTTCGGCGCTTCCTTCGGGGGCGCCCCAGCGGATCTCTATGCTGTCGTTCGGATTGTAGCCCGTCTCCAGGGCCGCCTGCCGGCGGAAGATCTCCTCGATGGTCAGGACCCGCGCCGAGCCGTCCGACCCTTTATAGGTGATGGACAGCTCGGCGGCCCGCTTCTTCGACAGGCTCTCGATCATTCGCCGGACCTCGTCGGGCGGCTTGCGGCCGCCGACGTCGTAGGCGGCCGGGTTGCGGGCGACCTTGTCGGGGAACTCCAGGATGGTGTCGATGGCGATGAGCAGGCGCATGTCGCGGTTGGGCGTCGAGTAGTCCTCCCAGGGCCCGAGCGACTGGAAGACCGAGGGGCCCGAGGGCATGGGGATGACCGCGCCGGGATGGGCCGTCATGTAGGCCTCGCCGTTGGCCACCGAGCCGACCCGGACGATGAGCTGCTCATGGAGGGCCCGGAACAGGTCTTCCAGGGCCGCCTCGGCGTCGAGCGGATCGGGATTTATGATCTTCTCCATGGCCGCGTAGAAGTCCTCGGCGGCCAGCTTCCGCTGCTGGAGCGAGAGATCGCCGTAATCGGCGCTCGCGGCGATCTCCTTGTTCGCGAGGAGGCGCGGCCGGCCGGACTCGACGACGATCGGCCGGAAGGCCTTGAAGCCCGGCTGGCCGACGACGCCCTCGGTGGTGAAGAGGAAGTTCCCCTTCCAGAACCTCTTGACGCCGATCGTGCCGTCGGGCTGGGCGTCGGTCCCGAGCAGCAGGCCCGGGGACTTGCGGGTCTGCCTGACCCAGCGGGCGACGGTGTAGGTGTGGCCGTAGGGGTCGGCGAAGACCGTGCCCGGCTTGAGGGCCCGCCGCGAGAGCGGCAGGGGGTAATAGTCCGTTCCCTCGGCGTCGAGCGCGGTCCGGCCGTTGCCGGCCTGGACGGTATTCTTGATGAGGCCGAAAAGGCTCCGCATGGCCGCCGGCGAGCGGCCGGGTCCTCCGCCCGGCGTCCGGGTCGTCCCGCCGTCGATGAAGCGCCCGGCCCGGGGCGGCGTCTCCAGCGTGCCCCAGCTGGCCTGATGGAAGCCGAAGGGCAGGCCGAGCTTCCAGGCGAAATAGGCCCGCAGGAAGAAGGGATTGTCGGCGCAGTCCGGCGTCATCACCAACGCGTTCGGTCCGGAGGCGTCGTCCTCGCCCAGGCCGAGGTGGTTGTGGAGGATGTTCCGCCCGCGGTCGCGGGTGACCTCGTGGAGGGCCTTCCAGGTCGACCGCTCGTCGGCCTCGGCGAACAGGGCCTCGATCCAGGCGGCGTAGAGGCTCTCGGAGGCCCAGGACCAGCCCCCGGCCGCGTCGAAGGCCCGCGCCGGATCGACGGCGGCCTCCTCCCGGCCCTCGGCCAGGACGACGGTGAACGGCCCGTCGGGGACGGCGGCGAATTCCGCGGCCGTCCAGAAGGGCGGGCCCCCTCCCCTCTTGAGCGCGGCGGCCTTCGTTTCGCCGGAGGGGCCGCGGAGCGAGATGCGGACCCTGGCCGCGTCGGTCTCGAAGGCGGCCAGGACGCGCAGCGGCAGGCCCGGACGAAGCCGGCCGGGCGAGACCAGGACGGCCCTTCGCCCGGCCAGGGCGCCGGACGGGGCCGCCGTGAGCGGCAGGAGGAAAGCCAGGACGGCGGGAACGATGAGGACGGCGGCCAGGGCCGGCGGCGGCGTCCGCCTCCGCGGTTCGCGGCCCTGCGGAGGAACGGCGGTCATCGGAACCGTCAGCGACCGGCCGGCCGGGCCGGCGATCAGAAGTAATACCGGAAGCCGACGGCCCCGGCCATCTGGAATTCGGTCGCCGGGATGAGGTCGAGCATGGGCACGACCTCGACGAAGATCTCGACCGGCGTTTTCTCGAACTCGTAAGCCAGGCCGACGGGGACGCGGATGCTGACCGTCGTGTCGTCGGCGAACTTGACCCGGCCGCCGAGGCCGTAGAAGAGCGACATCCGGCCGGTCTCGACCTTGAACAGGCTGAAATTGTGGAGGAGGAAGTCGCTGTGGACCTGCAGGTACCCGCCGTTGACGAAAGACCAGGCCGCCCCGGCGTCCCAGGCCACGGTCTGCTTGCTCCAGAGCTTGAAGCTCAAACCGGTCGGCTCGCCGAGGATGACGCCGACGCCGATATTGTGCTTGCTCTCGGCCAGGATCGGCGCGGCCAGGCAGCCGAAAAGGACAAGGATGAGCGCGACTTTCTTCATGGTCAGGACTCCTTATGCAACCGGATCGGATGAAACATTACCACCAAACCGGCCCCCGGTCAAACCCCCAAAGGGGGGACTTTGAGGCGGGACGGCCGCCGCTCCCCGGGCAGCTCCCCGGGCCGCTCCCGGGGCCTTTCCCGGCCTCTCCCCGGGCCTTGGCGGATAGGTTATAATGATCGCAAGCATGGAGGTGAACATCATGAGCAAGAGCCTGAAAGGCACGCAAACCGAGAAGAACCTGCTGACCGCCTTCGCCGGGGAATCCCAGGCGCGCAACCGCTACACCTATTTCGCGTCGGCCGCCAGGAAGGAGGGCTTCATCCAGATCTCCAACATCTTCCTGGAGACGGCGGACAACGAGAAGGAGCACGCCAAGGTGTTCTTCAAATACCTCGAGGGCGGCGACGTCGAGATCACCGCGGCCTACCCGGCCGGGACGATCCAGGACACGGCGAAGAACCTCGAGGCGGCCGCGGCCGGCGAGAAGCTCGAATGGAGCGTCATCTACAAGGAGTTCGCCGAAGCCGCCGAGAAAGAGGGCTTCCCGGAGATCGCCAATTCCTTCAGCCAGGTGGCCAAGGTGGAGCGCTTCCACGAGGCCCGCTACCGCAAGCTCGCGGCCAACGTCGCCGCCGGCCAGGTCTTCAAGAAGCCGGCCCCGGTCAAGTGGCATTGCAGCAACTGCGGCTACGTCTTCGAGGGGGCCCAGGCGCCCAAGGAATGCCCGGCCTGCAAGCACCCGACGGATTACTACGAGGTCCTGGCCGAGAACTACTGAGCTTTTTACCGGGCCGCCGACCGAAGGCCCTGAGCCCCGGCCCTATTTGTCTATAGTGACGAGGCGGGGCGGGACGGCCAGCTTGATCCCTTCGGCCCGGAAGCGCTCGTGCAGCCGCTTGTAGAACGCGTGGCGGACGCGGTACTGCTGCTCGTATTCCCCGATCCGCAGGCCGACCGAGAAGCGGACGCCCAGGTCGGTGTAGGCGTTGTAGCGGATATAAGGCTCGAAGCCGGGGACGTGCCACTCCGGCACGGCCAGGACCTCGGCGGCCACCTCGATCGTCACCCGCTCGACCAGGGCCAGGTCGCTGTCGAAGGCGACCGTGACCGGCAGGTAGAGCCCCATCTCGCTGGCCGGCAGGTGGGTGTTGGTGTAGATGGCCGCGGCCAGCTTGCTGTTGGGCACGATGACCATGTTGTCGTCGGGGTTCCGCAGGGTCGTGTTCCGCCAGCTGATGTCAACGACCCTCCCCTCCTCGCCCGAATCCAGGCGGATGTAGTCGCCCACCTGGATCTTCCGGGCCATGAGGATGTTCATGCCGGCGAAGAGGTTGGCCATCGTGTCCTGGAAGGCCAGGGCCACGGCCAGGCCGCTGACGCCCATGGCCGTCAGCAGCGGCGTGATGGAGATGCCGAGGTGGTCGAGGACGACGAGGAAGGCCAGCAGATAGATGATGAACGAGGCGAAGTTCTTGAAGATCGAAGTCGGCACCTGGACCTTGCGGTCGATGTAGACGTGGATGGACCGGCGCGCCGCCCGGGTGAAGAAGACGGCCGTGGACAGGATGCCCAGGACGGCGGCCGAGCGCCGGACGATCAGGGCCACCTCGGCCCGCAGCGGGACCAGGCGCAGGATGACGGCCAGGCCGATGAGGGCGAACCACAGGACGACCAGGCCCCGCATCGATTCGACGATGATGTCGTCCCACTCGTTGGCCGTCCTCTTGGCCATGGCGTGCATGGTCGAGGCGACCACCCGCTGGACGATGAAGCCCAGGACGATGGCCGCCGCCAGGATGGCCAGCGTTATGAAGAGGTGCGACAGCGCCAGGGGGGGCGGCGCGGCGGCGGGCCCGGCCTCAGGCCCGGCCTGGAGGATGGCGGCGGCGACGGCGGTGACGGTGGCGGTGAAGGGGATCAGGTGGCTCATGCGCATTTGCTCCAGCCGCAGTTGATGCAGACGGGGCACTTCTCGTCGGGGAGGAGCGCGCCGCAGATCTTGCAGCGAACGGTGTAGAAATCCTTGGCGTTGTGCCGGACCTCGCCGAAGTGCTTTTCCAGGACCTTGGCGATGGCGTCGGGGATCGACTGGATGAGGCCCCCCTCGGTGAAGATGGGCTCGGAGCCGCCGATGCCCTTGAGCTGGGTGATGACCTCCTCGGGCTCGACGCCGCTGCGGAGGGCGGTCGAGATGAGGCGGCCGAGGGCCTCGGCGTCGGCCATGGTCGAATAGCCCGACTTGCCGATCGAGGCGAAGACCTCGAAGGGCTTCTGGTTGTGGAAGGAGATGGTGACGTAGAGGTTGCCGAAGCCGGTCTTGATCTTGTCGGTGACCGAGGGCAGCGAATCCGGGCGGCCCTGGGGGTGGAGGACGTCCGCGCCGTCCTTGTAGAGGACCTGGCTCTCGCGGCAGCCGTCGCGGTAGATGGTGATGCCCTTGGCGCCCAGGTCCCAGGCAAGGCGGTAGGCCTTCTCGACGTCCTCGACCGCGGCCTCGTGGGGGAAGTTGACGGTCTTGGAGACGGAGTTGTCGACGTGCTTCTGGAAGGCCGCCTGGGTCCTGATGTGCCACTCGGGGGCGATCTGGTGGGCGGCCCGGAAGTAGTCGGGCAGGGGTTTTCCCGGGTTCTCCTCTTTCCAGGCGGCATAGAGCGGGTGGACGTCCTTGAGCTCGGCGTCGATGATCCTGGAGACGACCTCGAAGGCGAAGACGGGCTCGATCGACGAGGAGCAGCCGGCGATGCGCGAGATCGTCCCTGTCGGGGCGATGGTGAAGACCGTGGCGTTGCGCATCTTCGCGCCCTTGTAGACCGACTTGGCGATGGCCGGGAAGGAGCCGCGCTCGCCGGCCAGGTCGCGGGAGGCGGACTCGACCTCGGCCCGGAGGAAGGCCGCGACCTTGTCGGCCAGGGCCAGGGCCCGGGGCGAGTCGTAGCGGACCTTCAGGAGCAGGAGCAGGTCGGCCCAGCCCATGACCCCCAGGCCGATGCGGCGCGTCGAGCGGGTCATCTTTTCGATCTGCGGCAAGGGGTAGCGGTTGACATCGATGACGTCATCGAGGAAGCGGACGCCGAGACGGATGACGGCGGCGAAACGGGCCCAGTCGAAGCGGTCCCTGGCCCGCGGGTCATGGAAGTTGGCCAGGTTGATCGAGCCGAGGTTGCAGGACTCGTAGTCGTGGAGGGGCTGCTCGCCGCAGGGGTTGGTGGCCCGGATGGGCCCGAGACCGGCCGTCGGGTTGGCGGCGTTGACGCGATCGATGAAGATCAGGCCGGGGTCGCCGACGGCCCAGGCCGACTCGACGATGAGCTGGAAGACCTTGCGGGCGTCCCTGCGGCCGACGACCCGGCCCAGGCGGGGGTCGACCAGGTCGTACTCGGCGCCGGCGGCCAGGGCGGCCATGAAGGCGTCGGTGACGGCCACGGAAATGTTGAAGTTGGCGACGGACGAGCCGTCGAGCTTCATCTGGACGAAATCCTCGATGTCGGGGTGGTCGACGCGGAGGATGCCCATGTTGGCGCCGCGGCGGGTGCCGCCCTGCTTGACGGCCTCGGTGGCGGCGTCGATGACCTTAAGGAAGGAGATGGGGCCGGAGGCGACGCCCTGGGTCTTGCGGACGAGACTGCCCTTGGGCCGGAGGCGGCTGAAGTCGAAGCCGGTGCCGCCGCCCTCCTTGTGGACGAGGGCCGCGTTCTTGACCGTCTCGAAGATGGCCTCGAGAGAGTCCTCGATGGGCAGGACGAAGCAGGCCGACAGGCACAGGCCGCGGCCGGCGCCGGTCAGGGTGGGGCTGTTGGGCAGGAAGTCGCGGTCGGCCATGATCCGCAGGAAGGCCTCGGCGTACTTGCGGCGGTCGGCCCCGGTCCTTTCGGCCGAGGCAATGTGGCCGGCGACGCGGCGGAAGAGGTCCTCCGGGGTCTTGTCGACGAACTCCCCCTGGTCGTTCTTGAGGAAATAACGGGCCTTGAGGATCTTAAGGGCGTTCTCCGTGAAGCCGCGGGTCGCGGGCATACTGGTTTCCAATGACATGAGATCACTCACCCCAGATATAGCGGCGTGGCAACGATGATAGACCGGAAGACCACAAAATGCAAGGGGGCGGAGCGGGAAAGAAAGATGGGGGACACAATACCGTGTCCCTACTTTTTCTCCTGTTAGAAAGTCGGGACACGGTATTGTGTCCCCCATTTTGGTAGAATATACGCCTTTCCGGGAAGGAGGACCCCGATGGGAGAACACGGCATCGCCGACAAGCTGGGGACGCCCGATATCGCGGCGGACGCCTGGGTGGCGCCGGGGGCGGTCTTGGCCGGCCGCGTCATCCTGCGCCGGGGCGCCAGCGTCTGGTACGGCTGCATCCTGCGCTCGGACATGGAAGGCGCCGAGATCGAGATCGGCGAGGACTCGAACATCCAGGACGGGGCGGTCATCCACGTCGACGTCGGGCTGTCGTGCCGCGTCGGGGCCCGCGTCACGGTCGGTCATGGCGCCATCCTCCATGCCTGCACCGTCGGCGACGACGCCATGATCGCCATGGGGGCCACGGTCCTGTCCGGGGCCAAGGTCGGCAGCGGCTCGATCGTCGCCGCCGGCGCGGTCGTTCCGGAAGGCACGGAGATACCGCCCGGCGTCATCGCCGCGGGCGTCCCGGCCAAGGTCCGCCGCGAGATAAACGACGAGGACCGGGCCCGCCTCGACCGCGCCTGGAAGACATACTCGGCGCTCATGCTGCTCCACAAATCGGGGACACAATACTCATTTCCGAATTTCCGGCGGGGGTAAAGCTCATTGAAAAAGGCGGACGGTAAAAAGAATTCGGAAATGAGTATTGTGTCCCCAATCAGGGCCGTCATTTTCGACCTCGACGGGACGCTGCTCGACACCATCGAGGACATCACCGACGCGTCCAACCGCGTTTACGAGCCGCGCGGCCTGGGGCGCTTCAGCGCCGAGGAGATGAAGACCCTGGTCGGCGAGGGCGCCGCGGAGCTCATCCGCCGGGTCTTCGCCTGGCGCGGCCGGCCGGCCCCCGCCGAATCGGTCGTGGCCGAGATCCTGAATGATTACCGCCGCGAGTACGAGGCCTGCTGGCATGTCCACAGCCGCCCCTACGCCGGCATCCCGGAGCTCCTGACCGGGCTGGCCCGCCGCGGCGTCCGCACGGCCGTGCTCTCGAACAAAGCCCAGATGTTCACGGCCGCGATGGTCGAGAAGCTCCTGGCCCCCCACCGCTTCGATATCGTCCGCGGCTCCCTTCCCGGCGTGCCGCTCAAGCCCGACCCGGCGGCGGCCCTGGCCATCGCCGCCGAGCTCGGCTTGACCCCGGCTGATTGCGCCTTCGTCGGGGACACTAACATCGACATGATGACGGCCCGCGCCGCCGGCATGCTGGCCGCAGGCGCCCTATGGGGCTTCAGGACCGCGGAGGAACTTCGGGCCAACGGCGCCGACGTCCTGCTCCAGGACCCGCCGGACCTGCTCGCCCTCCTCTCCTAGCGTACGGCCAGGACGGTCCCTGCCTCTCGTATCCCTCCCGGCCATCGGCACCCTGCCGACCCGGCATTCGGTCGAATCATTCCTGATGTCGCCGGCCCCCGGGCCGCTTCGGGGCGGAGCCGCTAGGCGCCAGGCGCCCTCCGGCCGCGATTGACGTGCGGGCCGACTTGTATGATGATGAGAAACCGAGCGCCGACCGGACGGAGGTCTTAGATGAAAAGAGCGTTCTCACTCCTCGTCGCCCTGGCCGCGGGATGGCTCGCCGGCACCTGCCTGCCCATCCCCTTGGCCGGCCTCCGCGACGCCCTCGCCCCTGCCCCCGCGCCCGTCCGCTCCGTCCCCCCGGCCGCGCCGCCGGCCGCTTCTTCCCCGGCCGCCGGCCCCGCCCCGGGCCTCCTGTCCGCCGTCCCGTCCGGGGCCGCCGCGCCCTCGCCCGCCGCCCCGGTTCCGGCCGATTCTCCTTTCGCCGCCGTTCCCGACGTACGCCAGAGCACCGGCTATTCCTGCGGAGCCGCCGCCCTCCAGGCCGTTCTCGCCTGCTGGGGGATCGAGGAGCGCGAGGACCGGCTGGCCGCCCGCCTGGGCACGACGCCCGAACAGGGCACGCACCCCGACGCCATCGTCCGCGGCGCCCGCGAGCTCGGCCTGACCGCCGAAATGCGCGAGGGGCTCGAGCTGGCCGACCTCGAGCGCGCCTTGGCCGAGGGCGCCTCCGTCATCGTCGACCTCCAGGCCTGGCGCGACAAACCGGACGCTCCCTGGGCCGAGACCTGGGACGACGGCCATTACATGGTCCTGCTGGGTCTGGACGCCGCGAACCTCTACTTCGAGGATCCCTCCCTCCTCGGCGCCCGCGGCGTCATCCCCAGGGCCGAGTTCATCGACCGCTGGCACGACTACGAGGGCGAGGCGCCGCTCGATCCCTCCGACCGGCGCTACGTCCACATGGCCATCTTCCTCAGGGGCGAAGGCCGGTTCCGGGCCCGCCCGGCCGCCTTCGAGCCCGTGCGCTGACGCCGGGGCCGGTCCCCTGCCCCCGGCCGCACCCTCCTTTCGCCCTCCCCCGCCCGCCGCCGCCGCCCGCTGCCCCTCCCGCCCGCAACCCGGCCCGTCCGATCCCGCGAGGGGCCCTCTCTCCTGGGGTCACGGGAGGGGACAGACATTCCCCCCCCCTTTCACCCCCAGCGGGGATGGACGCCCTTCCGCCCCAGATTAGAATCGGCCTGTATTTGCCATCGCCGCGCCTGCGCCCGGCGAAAGGAACCGAGAGACAGCGACATGCGCGAGAACAGGAAGGACAAACGGATCGCCGAGGAGAACCGGGTGGCCATCGAGCTGCCCGGCGCCGCGTCCGCCGAAGAGCCGCGCGTCTTCAACGCGCTGACCAAGGATATCTCCCTCGGCGGCGCCCGGATCCTGACCGATCATCTCTTCGAGGTCGGCGCCTCGCTGCGCATGACGCTCTATCTCTCCAAGTCCAAGCAGATCGTCAAGGCCCGGGCCGACGTCCGCTGGAACCGCATGATCGAAGACGGCCTCTACGAGATGGGGGTCGAGTTCGAACACGGCATCCCGACCGGCGTCCTGGTCCTGATCACCCATCTTTACGGCAAAGGGCAGACCGTGCCCACGTCCGTCCAATTCTGAAGGAGGCCCCCATGAGCGCCAACCCGGATGATCTCCAGCTCGACCAGACGGATATCCTCGACGGCCTGGAGAAGCGCGTCAGCGAGATCTTCTCGGCCCAGAAGAGCGAGGTCGAGCAGTCGCTCATAGAGCGCATCAACCGCGAGAAGGAAGAGGCCCAGCGCCGGATCGAGGCCGTCAATCGGGAGTTCGCCGAGGTGCGCCAGCTGCTCGAGGGCCACAAGGTCACCATGGCCGAGCTGCAGTCCACCGAGGAGCACCTCCGCGGCGAGGTCCGCGGCCATTTCGCCCGGGCCGTCAACTACCAGAAGATGATGGAGAACGCCGCCGCCCTGGCCGGCGGCGAGCTGGAGAAGATCGGCGGCCTCAACGAGGAGATCGAGAAGATCCGGGTCCGGGCCGAAGCCGAATACGACTCGCTCAAGAAGCGCCTGGCCGGATACGCGGGCCTCGTGGCCGAGCTGCCGCCCCCGGCGCTCAAGGCCGGGGACGAGGTGGATTGGCTCGGCGAGATCGGCAAGCTGCGCCAGGTGCGCGACCTGCTGGCCACCCTGCGCCGGGCCGGGCTCTCGGACGGCGAGGGCGAGGCCGCGTCGATGGCCGGGACGGACGAGGCGCCGAGCGCCCCGGCCGTGGAGACGGCCGAGGAGCTGGCCGCCGCCGCCGGGCTGATCGATCGGGCCGACGACGGCCTGCATGACGACGTCGAGTTCGTCGAGGCTCGCACGCCCGCCGAGGAGTACGCCGCTCCGGCGCCCGAGCCCGCGCCCGCGCCCGACGCGGCCGCCGGTCCCGAGGCCGAAGAGGCGCCCCGAGAACCCCGTGAGGCCGCCGACGCCGCCGCGCTGGAAGGCCTGGCCCGCTATCGCCGGACCGAGTCGGTCACGAACGGCACCGAGCTCGCCTTTTACGCGTCCGAGGCCGGCACCCTGCTCGACGCCGACGCCTTCATGGAAACCGTGGACAAGGTCGTGGACGGCGCCCAGCAGCTCCACGGCCAGCTGACCCGGACGGCCTCGGTCAAGGACCTCTTCCTGCTCAAGCAGGAGATCCTCAACCAGCAGGAGATCCTGCGCAAGGTGTTCTTCCGGATCGTCCGCTTCTGCGACAAGGAAGACGGCCGCCTGCCCGGCTCGCTCCAGGAGATCGTCGGCCCGGCCGCTATGAAAGACATCATCGAGCGCCTGACCATGGCCAACTGGAGCGATCCCTCGGACTTCAAACCTTTCCTCAACGAGCTCAAGGCCATGAAGCGGGCCTACGACGTCCGGACCTCTAGCACGCCGAACTACCTGCGGACCATCCTCGACGAGGTCGAGGGCCGGGAGAACTGAGCCCCGGCGCGCGGCCCGGGCCGGCCTCTCGAAGCTCCGGGCCGGGCCCTAGATGATCTCCAGGTAATCCCGCGAGGGAAGCTTGGGGAACTTGGCATGGGGCTCCTGCTGGTACCAGAACCCCACCGACGAGATGTCGTCCTGGAGCGGCAGGTAGCGCCCGCCCGATCGCCAGCCCAGCGCCTGGATGGTCACCTTGAGGTCCTTCTCGAAGCGGATGGGATCCATGATGTGCCAGCGGTAGAGGCCGAACCTCTGCATGATCTGGTAGTGCCCGTCGCCGCGGATGACCTGGGGCAGGCCGGCGTAGGGCGTCGTGAACTCGCGGTACTGGATCGAGCCGTCGGGGGCCTTGGCGTCGAAGTCGTAGGAGCCGCAGAAGTAGTCTTCGGTCCCGGTGCCGGCGATCGTCGGGAACTTCGAATCGCCGTCCAGGTAGAACTTGATCTCCCCTTCGCCCCACCAGCCGTTGTTGTGAACGCCCCAGGCCATGTAGGTGCCGACATAATGGCCCCAGCCCTTGACGCCGTCGAGGATGGTGTAGACGTCCTTGTAGGGCAGCGGGTTGACGCGCCGGAACTGGGCGTGGAAATAGGCGGCGTCGTCCGGGACGTCGGTCAGCGCGTAGTTGATCTGGTAGTAGAGGGTGAACTGGTTGGTCGAAGGCGGCTCGCCTTCGCGCGGCTTGGCCCCGATGTTCTCCAGGGTCATGCGGAAGCCCTTGCGGAAGGGCATCTCCCAGTAGCAGTTGAAGGCGCTACCGGGGTTGACGCAGACGGGTAGCGACGAGACTTGGGCGTATTGGCCCCAGCCGCAGGCGAAGAAGTCGCCGACGGGGCACTCGACCGATGGCTCCGTCTCGCCGTCCCAATAGATGCGCAGGATGGCGTTGCGCCAGGTGCCGGCGGGCGTCAGCCAGATCTGCTGGATGGCCCCCTCGCCCTTGACGTCGGCCATGACGAACGTCTGGCCGGCCGGGATGCGGACATACGGCGAGACCTTCCAGCCCTGGCCGAGGTCGCGGGCGGCGTTCAGGGCCGGTCCATCGGTGGACATGGCCGCCTTGCCCTTCTCGCCGGTGAAGTTCTCCGGGCTGATCGAGCGCGTCTGGGCCTTGGACAGCCGCGCCAGGTTGCCCAGCCCCAGACCCAGCCCGTTGAAGCCCTTGTTCTCGTCCTGCTTGGCCAGGGCCGGGACGATCATCGCCAGGGCCAGGAGCGCCAGCCCCATCACGGAAACGATCGAACTTTTCATGCGCCCTCCTGTCATTTTCCCGCTCATTCTAATCAATATAAATCGGGGACACAATACTCATTTCCGATTTCCCTGGTCGCGACGTTTTAGCGGATCGGGGGGCACGCTCCCCTTTCGAGAGGGAAAGGGGGGTTGTGTCCCCAATTTCGGTGGATTATTTCGGCGGGCCGGATGTATCATCGTTGTCGACCGGCAAGCCGAACGGGAGGACCAGATGGACGATCATATTCACGACGCGAACGGTTATCCGCTGACGCCCGGGCTGCGACGCCGCCGTCCGCGCCGGCCCGGTCCTCTTCTCCCGGCCCTCGCCGCCCTGGCGATCGTCCTCGGCGCCGGCGCATCGGCCGTGGTCGCCGGCCGTCCCCGCGCCCCCCTGTCCGCCGCCCCGGCGGCGATCCCGCTCGTCGAAACGGAGAAGGTCGACATGACACCAGCCGATCCCGGCCAGATCCGCGGCAAGGCCGCCCGCGCCGCCGTCGAGAAGCTCATCGAGGAGCAGAAATTCGAGGCGGCCGCCGCCGAATGCGCCCGCGTCCGCGGGGAGGCGCGCCGGAACGGCGACACGGCGCTCTGGACCTGGTCGCTCATCCGCGAGGGCCAGCTGCGCGTCTCCCTCCACGGCTACGAGACCGCCGTCCGCTTCTTCAAGGACGAGGCCTGGCCCGACTCCCCCGTCGAGCGCGACCTGCTCGAGCTCTTCTACGCCAATTCGCTGGTCACCTACTACCGGGCCTACTCCTGGGAGATCAACCGGCGCGAAACGGTCGAGTCCAAGGGCCCCGTCGACCTCAAGTCCTGGACCCGCGACCAGATCTTCGCCGAGGCCTGGTCCGCCCTCCTCCGCGCCTGGAAGGACCGCGACCGCCTGGCCGCCCGCCGCGCCGCCGAGTTCCCCGACTTCTGGGAGGCCGGCGACTACCCGGCCGGCGTGCGCGACAATCTCCGGGACGCCGTCGTCTACCTCATGGCCGGCTTGATCTCCGACACGACCTTCTGGACGCCGCGCCAGTCGAACGAAACGTGGCTCGTAGACCTTCCCAAGCTCCTCTCCGGCGCCGGCCGGACGACCCCTTCCGGCGCGGCCGACCTCCTCGCCTCCGCCTCGGCCCACCCCGTCGAGAAGGCCGCCGCCCTGCTCGGCGAGCACGAGTCGTGGAGCCGGCGCGGCAGCCGCCCGGCGGCGGCCCTCGAGGCCCGCCTGGCCCTCGTCCAGGCGCTCTACGAGGCCTTCAGCGACGAGGACAGCCGGGCGCTCGTTCGCGGGCACCTGGCCGCCTTCCTGGCCGCCAACCGCCGGGACCCCTGGTGGGCGACGGGCCAGGCCCTGCTGGCCGAATACACCCGCGCCGGGGACGACCGCGACGCCCTGGTCCGGGCCCGCCGTATCGCGCTCGAAGGCCTCGAGCGCTTCCCCGGCTCGCCCGGCGGTCTGCGCTGCCGCCATATCGTCGAATCGATCGAGGCGCCCGAATTTACAGTCGACGCCATGGGGCTCGACGCGCCCGGCCGCCGCTCGATCCGCGTCCGTCACCGCAACCTCGACCGGATCTTCTTCCGCGCCTACCCTCTCGACCTCGAGGCGCTTCTCAAAACGGCCAAGGACTACTCGGTCTTTCCCCAAGGCCGGGAGGCCCTGAAGATCATCGAAGGACCGACCGCGGCATCCGCCGCCTGGCAGGCCGACCTGGCCAGGACCGCCGATTACCGCGATCACTCCACCTACGCCGACCTGCCGGCCGCGCTGGCGCCGGGGCTCTATCTCCTCGCCGCCTCGGCCCGCCAGGACTTCGCCGCGGCGGGCAACCAGCGCTGCGGCTTCACGGTCGTGGTCGGCGACCTGGCCCTGGTCAACCGCGAGGGCGGCGGCTTGTCCATCCCCATCCAGACCGGGCCCGAGCCCGCCAGGCCCGCCGGGACGCGCCCCGCCGCCTCCTCCGCCTCGACCGGCGTCGGCGAGGAGACGCTGGCCCTGTCCGGCGCCACGGGAAAGCCCCTGGCCGGCGTCACCGTAGACCTCTACGCCTTCGACTGGCGCAAGAAGGGCCACACCCGGATCGAGTCCAAGACGACCGGCGAGGACGGCCGGGTCTGGTTCGCCGCCGCCTCCAGCCGCGGCTCCTACTTCCTGCTGGCCAAGAAAGGCCGCGATATCGCCTTCGACCCCGACTACGTCTATTTCCAGGACCGCGAGGAGCCGCACGAAGATAGCCACGCCCTTCTTTACACCGACCGCTCCATCTACCGCCCCGGCCAGAAGCTCTATTGGAAGATCCTGGCCTACCGCGGCCGCCAGGATATCGGCCGCCTCTCCCCAGCCGCCGGCGCGGCCGTCTCGGTCTGGCTCGAGGACGTCAACGGTCAGCGCGTGGCCGAGGCCACGGCCTCGACCAACGCCTTCGGCACGGCCAGCGGCGAGTTCGCCATCCCCGCGGCCGGCCGCCCGCTCGGCGGCTGGCATCTGCGCTCATCTCCCTCGGGATGGACCGCCCTGCGCGTCGAGGAGTACAAGCGGCCGACCTTCGAGGTCTCCGTCAAGGACCCTGACAAGCCGCTGCGGCTCAACCGGCCCGCCGCCCTTAAGGCCGAGGCCCGCTACTACTTCGGCCTGCCGGTCGCGTCCGGCCAGGCCGTCTGGCAGGTTCGGCGCGAGCCGGTCTACCCCCGCTGGTGGTGGTGGGATAGGGCCGGCTCCCGCAGCCAAGTCGTGGCCGGCGGCCGGGCCGCGATCAACGCCGACGGGACGATCGAACTCGCCTTCACGCCGCGGGCCGACGAAAAGAAGGACGCCGCCGCCTCGGGCGTTTCCTACCGCTACACCCTGACCGTGGACGTCACGGACGAGGGCGGCGAGACACGTTCGGCCGAGCGGTCGTTCCGGCTCGGTTTCGTAAACGTCGAGGCCCGGGTAAACCCGGAGAGCGCTTTCTTACGCGCGACGGCCAGGGGTGTGTTCACGGCCTCGCGGACCGACCTCGACGGCGTGCCCAAGGCGGGTCAGGCGGCCTGGCGGATCGTCCGGCTCGTCGAGCCGGATACGACGCTGCTCCCGGCCGATCAGCCGGTCGGCGTCGCGCCCGGGTCGGCCGATCCGGCCTACCCGCCGACGCCGGGCGACCTCCTGAGGCCGCGCTGGGTAGGGGCCGTCGCACCCGACGAGATCCTGCGCCTGTGGAAGGAGGGCGCCGAGGCGGCCCGGGGGACGGCCGAACACGATGCCAAGGGGGCGGCCAGGATCGAGGCGCCCGGGCTCGCGGCCGGAGCTTATCGCCTGCTCTACGAGACCAAGGACGATTTCGGGGCCGTCTGCCGCGACAGCCTGAATTTCCTGGTCGTCGGAGAGGCCAAGCCGGCCTTCCGGCTGCCTCTCGTCCTGCGCGCGGAAAAGTCCTCGGTGACGGTCGGCGGCACGGTCCGCTTCCTCGTCGACGGCGGCTGGACCGGCCAGCCCATGCTCTACGAAACGTTCAAGGGCGGGGAGGTCTGGGAGAGGCGCTGGATCGAAGCAGGCAAGGACGGCGGCGTCATCGAGATCCCGGTCGTTGAAGGCCTCCGGGGCGGTTTCGGCGCGCGCCTCGCGGCCCTGCGCGACCACCAGTTCATGAGCGAAGAAACTTCCGTCTACGTGCCCTGGGACAACAAGGAGCTGGGCCTGTCCTTCTCGACCTTCCGGGACAAGCTCGCGCCCGGCGGCCGCGAGACTTGGCGGGTGACGGTCAAGACTCCGAAGGGAACGCCGGCCGAGAAGGGCGCGGCCGAGCTCCTGGCCTACATGTACGACCGGAGCCTGGACATCTTCGCCCCTCACCGGCCGCCGCAGCTGTCCGGGCTCTACCCGAACCGGATGTGGACGCGGACCTGGTTCACCAACCTGGGCCAGGCCCAGCTGGTCTTCAGGTCCGAGGAGGGTTGGCAGATCCTCCCTGGCTACCCGTCCTTCCAGTCGGACGAGCTCCTCTCGCTCGGCGGCTACGGCATCGGCGGACCCGGATCGAGGTTCAAGGGCGGCGTTCTAGGCGGGGTGGTCGGCGGCGCGCTCGGCGCCGTGGCCGACCGCGAGGCGCCCCTGCCGGAAATCGCCCGTCAGGCCCGGATGAGCGGCATGGCGGCCGAGCTGATGGCGAATAAAGGGCTGAGCCAGGCAACGCCGCCGCCGGCCAAGGCCCAGGCGCAGGAGGGGGCCGCGCCCGAAGCGGGCGCCGAGCTGCGCTCGAACTTCGCCGAGACGGCCTTCTGGCAGCCGCACCTCCTGACCGGGGCCGACGGCACGGCCACGATCGAGTTCACCGTGCCCGACTCGGTCACGAGCTGGCGCGTCTTCGTCCACGGCCTGACCCGCGACCTGGCGGGCGGCACGCTCGAGGGCGAGGCCAGGTCGGTCAAGGACCTCATGGTCCGGCCGTACCTGCCGCGGTTCTTCCGCGAGGGCGACAAGGCCGACCTGCGGGTCATGGTCAACAACGCGGGGGCGGTCCCGCTCTCCGGCGAGGTGACGCTCGAGATCACCGACCCGGCCACGGGCGAGAACCTGGCCCCGGCCTTCGGGCTGCCGGCGGCGGTGCCGGCCCGGGCCTTCAAGGTCGAGCCGGGCGGCGGGACGCCGGTCGCCTTCGCGTTGGCGGCGCCGGCCCGGGTCGGCACGGTGGCTTTCAAGGTCACGGCCCGGAGCGGCGTGCTCTCGGACGGCGAGCTGAGGCCTCTCCCGGTCCTGCCGGGGCGGATGCACCTGGTCCAGTCGCGGTTCGCGACGCTCAGGGAAGGAAAGACGCGGGAGCTCCGCTTCGACGACATGGCCCGGGCGGACGACCCGACGCGCCTCAACGAGCAGCTGGTGGTCACGATCGACGCCCAGCTCTTCTACGGCCTCATCGAGGCCCTGCCCTACCTCGTCAACTACCCCTACGAGTGCACGGAGCAGACGCTCAACCGCTTCCTTTCGACTGGCATCCTGACGAGCCTCTACGACAAGTACCCGTCGGTCGCCCGGATGGCCCGGGAGCTGGGCAAGCGGGAAACGGTCTACGAGACGTTCGACGCGGCCGACGCCAACCGGAAGATGGCCCTCGAAGAGACGCCCTGGCTCGAAACGGCGCAGGGCGGCAGGGACGCCGGGCTGGGCCTCGAGAAGGTCCTCGACCCGCGGGTGGCCAGGGCCCAGAGGGAGGCCTCGCTGGCCAAGCTCCTGAAGGCCCAGACCTCGCTCGGGGCCTTCCCCTGGTGGCCGGGCGGGCCGCCGTCGCCGTACATGACGCTCTACATCGTCAGCGGCCTCGCCAAGGCGGTCGAGTTCGGCGTCGATGTGCCGAAGGCGCCGGTCGTCAAGGCGTTCGGCTACCTGCACCGGCATTACCTCGACGAGATCGCGGCCGACCTCATGGCCCATGACGCCGGCTGGGAGTTCGTGACCTTCCTCAATTACGTCATCGGTAATTTCCCCGACGCGTCCTGGACGGGCGGGGTGTTCAAGGCCGAGGATCGGGCGAAAATGCTCGACTTCTCCTTCAGGCACTGGAAAGAACATTCGCCGTACCTCAAGGGCTATCTGGCGCTGACGCTCAAGCGGGCCGGGCGCGCCAAGGACGCGGAGCTTGTCTGGGACAGCGTCATGGACAGCGCTAAAACGACCGAGGACGGCGGCACGAGCTGGGCCCCCGAGGACCGCGGCTGGCTCTGGTACAACGACACGATCGAGACGCACGCCTTCGCCCTGCGGACGCTCCTGGAGCTCGCGCCGGGTGACGCCCGGGGCGAAGGGCTCGTCCAGTGGCTCTTCCTCAACAAGAAGCTCAACCACTGGAAATCCACCCGGGCCACAGCCGAGGTCCTCTACTCGGTGGCCTGGTACCTGAAGAAAGCCGGGGCGCTGGCCGGGCGCGAGACGGTCACGACCGAGGCCTGCGGCGCCATTACGACGTTCACGTTCGAGCCTGATAAGTACACGGGCAAGAAGAACCAGCTCGTCATCGCCGGGGATAAGCTCGACCGGCTCGGCCCGGCCTGCGCCATGGTCAAGGCGACCAAGGGCGGCAAGGGCCTGGCCTTCGCCAGCGCCACGTGGCACTTCAGCACCGAGAGGATGCCGGAGAAGGGCGAAGGCGACCTGTTCGCGGTCGAGCGGACATACTTCAGGCGCGAGAAGAAGGGCCAGGAGGTCGTGCTCAGGCCGCTGGCCGAGGGCGCAGCGCTTGCCGTCGGCGACGAGATCGAGGTCCATCTCTCGATCCGGGCCCGCCACCAGGCCGAATACGTCCACCTGCGGGATCCGCGGCCCTCCGGCTGCGAGCCGGCCGCCCTGACGTCGGGCTACAGGTGGGACCTGGGATTGGGGCGCTACGAGGAGATCCGGGACAGCGGCACGAACTTCTTCATGGAATGGCTGCCCGAGGGCGAATACACGCTCAAGCACCGGCTCCGCTGCGCCATGGCCGGGACGTTCAAGGCCGCCCCGGCGACGCTGCAGTCGATGTACGCGCCCGAGTTCGCGGCCTACTCCTCCGGCGCCCTGGTGAATATAAAATAGGGGGCCGGGCCGAAAGGTTAAAACGTTTAGGCTTGACCCCTTCTTTTCTTTTTCGCGGAGGCCAGGGCACCCAGCTCCGTCTTGATCTGCGTCGTCGAGATGCCTTCGGTTCGGGGCAGGTAAACGACCTTGCAGTACGGCGCGAGGAAGTCGAACCGGCCCCTCCAGTCCTCGCCGATGACGAAGACCGAGACCTGGTTGCGGACGACGTCGTCGATCTTCTGCTCCCAGCAGGTCTCCGGGATGACCTCGTCGACGTACTTGATGGCCTCCAGAATCTGCTTGCGCTCCTCGTACGTGTAGTAGGTCTGCTTGCCTTTGCCGGCGGTGAACTCGTCGGTGGACAGGGCCACGATGAGATAATCGCCGAAATCCTTGGCCCGGCGCAGGATGTTGATGTGACCGCGGTGGATGAGGTCGAAGGTGCCGTAGGTGATGACCTTCTTCATGCCCGTATCTTAGCCCCAAGTCCCGCCGGTTGACAAGGGCGCGCGGCGCGCATTACCATCCGGCCATGGACACACGAACCGAACGCCTTGCCCTTCCACGAAAGAACCCCGGCCGGGCCGCCGTCGCCTGCCTGGCGACGCTAGGCCTGCTCGGCCTGGTGCTTGCGTCGCCGGCCGCGACGGCCGGGCCCGCGCCGGCCCGCGGCGCCGCCGCCGACCCATCCCCGGCCCGGGTCCTCCCCGCCGGCTTCGACGCGCTCGTCGGCCGGATCATGAAGACCTTCGACGTCCCGGGCCTGGGCCTCGCCGTGGTCCACGACGGCCGGGTCGTCCTGGCCCGGGGCTACGGCATCCGCAAGATCGGCGATCCCGCCCCGGTCGACGCCCGGACGCTCTTCGGCATCGCCTCGAACACCAAGGCCTTCACGGCCACGGCCCTGGGCCTGCTGGTCGAGGAGGGCAAGATCGAGTGGGACGGCCAGGTCACGCGCTACCTGCCCTGGTTCCAGATGTGGGACCCCTACGTGACGCGCGAGATGACCGTCCGCGACCTGCTCGTCCACCGCAGCGGCCTCGGGCTCGGCGCCGGCGACCTGCTGCTCTGGCCCGAGACGACCTATACGCGCCGCGAGATCGTCGGACGCCTGCGCTACGTCCGGCCGGCGACGAGCTTCCGCAGCGCCTACGCCTACGACAACATGCTCTACATCGCCGCCGGCGAGCTCATCGAGGTCGTGTCCGGCATGTCCTGGGAGGACTTCGTCGCCGAGCGCATCCTGAAGAGGGCCGGGATGGCGTCAAGCCGGCCCCGCCACTCAGCCGCGCTGGCCGCCTCGCCCGACGGCAACGTGGCCATCCCCCACGCCGTCCTGGACGGCCGGCCCGTCCCGGTCGCCGTCGATGAGAACGACCACATGAACCCGGCCGGCGGCATCATCTCCTGCGCCGAGGACATGGCCCGCTGGATGCTCATCCACCTCGACGGTGGGCGCCTGCCGGACGGGACGCGGCTCTTCGCCGAGGGAACGGAGCGGCAGCTGACCTCGATCGTGACTCCCATGCCCATCGCTCCGCCGGCCCCGGAGCTGGCCGCCCAGCGCTCGAACTTCAGCGGCTACGCCCTGGGCTTCCGGGTCAGCGACTACCGCGGACGGCGGCTGGTCAACCACACCGGCGGCCTCTCGGGCTACGTCTCGCGGGTGGTCATGGTCCCGGAGCTCGGATTGGGGATCGCCGTCCTGACCAACCAGGAATCGGACGAGGCCTACAACTCCGTCATCTACGCCGTGCTCGACCAGGCCATGGGCGCCCCGGCCTACGATTGGGCGGCCGCCTACCTCAAGGTCCGCGAGCGCGCCGAGGCCGGCACCGACGAGTCGCTCGCGGCGGCCGAGGCCCGCCGGGACCGGGCGGCCAAGCCGTCGCTTCCCCTCGCCGCCTACGCCGGGCCCTACGCCGACGCCTGGTACGGGCCGATCGACGTGACCCTCGAAGGATCCGGCGAAGCCGCCAGGCTGGTCATGAGCTTCGCGAAGTCGCCGGGCTTGGTCGGCGACCTGGAGCACTGGAGCCGCGAGACCTTCGTCGCCCGCTGGCGCGACCGGGGCCTGCGGGCCGACGCCTACGTCACTTTCGTCCTGGATGCCGACGGCGCCGTCGTCGAAGCCCGGATGAAGCCGTTCTCGCCGGATACGGACTTCAGCTTCGATTTCCAGGACCTGCTGATCAAGCCTGTCCGGCGCTGAGGATCGGAGGACCAATGAAGAGACGGACGTTCGTCAGGGACGCGGCGCTGTGGGGCGGCGGGACGGCGCTTTTCGGCGGGGCCCTGGCCTGCCGCAGCGCCGGCGTCGCCTCGCCTCAGGCGGGGCCCGCCCCCGCTCCGGCCGCCCCCTCCCCCGCCGCGGTCGCCGCCCCTGCCAGGAGCCGGGTCGTGGCCGCGGCCGCCGACGACATGCTCGTCGATCTCGATTACAACCCGGCGGCCGTCCATCGGGCCTTCGAGCGCGGGCTGACCGAGCTCACGGGCGAGAAGACGCTGGCCGGCGCCTGGTCCTCGCTCGTCTCGCCCGACGACGTCGTGGGCATCAAGATCAACTGCATCGGCGCGCCGCGCGTCTCGTCGTCCCCGGCCTCGATCAACGAGACAGTCGCCGGCCTCAAGAGCGCCGGCGTCCGCAAGAACGCCATCGTCATCTGGGACCGCGGCGACCGCGACTTCCGGCGGACCGGCCTGGCCATCAACCGGGGGCCGGCCGGGGTCCGCGTCCAGGGCTGCTCGACCGAGTGGGAGGGCGTCGTGCCCTGGGTGCCGGGCTACGACCGGAGCGTTTTCGTCTCGTTCGAGGACGGCACCCTCAGGAGATTCCGCGAGCTGGCCGGCCGCGGCTTCACCCGGGACGCGACCCAGCGCCAGATCTTCAACTCCGTCACTTGGCTCTGGACGCTCATCCAGCAGGGCAACGCCAAGGCCGCCAAGTACGACAAGGAGATCCGCCGGCTCTACACCGATTACGCCGACCGCGAAGGCATCCGCCGCATCGCCGACGAGGTGGCCGGCGAGTTCGAGGGCGTCGTCATCGAGGACGAGGAGAAGTCCTGCTTCGCCGACATCGTGACCAGGGACATCACCAAGCTGGTCAACATCGCCGTTCTCAAGCACAACGAGGACAGCGGCGTCACCTGGGCGACCAAGAACATCGCCCTGGGGGTGACGACGAACAAGGTCCGCTTCCACATCGATTACTGCGAGAAGGCCATCCCCGAGATCCTGGCCCAGCCCTGCCTCAGGGACAAGACGGTCCTGCACATCGGCGAGGCGGCCAAGATCTCGACGGTCAGCGTGGCCGGGGCCCAGATCGCCCGCGACAACCGCATCTTCTTCAGCCGCGACCCGGTGGCCATGGACCGGATCGGCCTCGACATCCTCGAGGAAAAGCGGGCCGCCCAGGGGCTCGAATCGATCCGCGACCAGGCGACGCACATCGCCGCCTGCGCCAGGCGGGGGCTGGGAACGGACGACCTGTCGCGGATCGACCTGCGGCCGGTCAGGGCCTGATCGGGGAAAAGACCGCCTTCCTGCCCGGCGCCGCCGGCCGCAGGGTCTGACGCCCAGCCGGCCGGGCTACCGGGCCGCGGGCAGATCGGCCAGGATGGCGCGGAGGGCGTCCGGCGCGCCGTAGCTCCGGGTCCAGCGGCGTTCCAGCTTGGCCGGGAAGTCGGGACTGCGGACCGTCATGGACCGGTACAGGCCGGCGGCGTATTGCCGCTCCCCCTCCTCGAGCGTCGGCCACCAGGTGAAAAAGAGGAACTGGACGTTGAGGTTGATGGTCTCGTCGGCCGGCTTGAAGCGGAGGGCCTGGCGGAAATAGGCCCTGGCCCGGTCCTGGTAGGTCATCAGGGGGAAGTTGTACAGGAGATAGGCGGTGCCCATCTCGTAATGGAGGCCGGCGTCGATCGGGTTGGCGGCGATGGCCCGGCCGTAGCGGGCCACGGCCCGATCGCAGAAGGTGTCGCGGTCCTCGTCGCGGCCGGCGTCGTTGGCCACCCGGGCCATCTCCATGTCCAGCCGGGCCGATTCGGCCTGGAAGACGGCCAGGGGGGACAGGGACGCGGCCCTGGCCAGCCGGGCCTCGAGAGCCGGGAAAGCGCTCTCGACGCTGCGGGCCGCGGCCCGCTCCCGGCGATAGAGGGCCAGCTCGCGGTAGCCCAGGAAGCTACGGACGGCCGGGACGAAAACGGCCGCGGCCAGAGCGGCGGCGAGGAAGGGGCGCAGGCGGTCCCCCGCCCCCGGCCTCTTCCCGGCCCCGCCGTTCCCGACGGCGCGCGGCTCCCTGAACATCACGGCCAGGCCCAGGGCGGCCAGGGTCGTGAAGTAAACGGCATTGGCCGTGATCTGCAGGTTGAAGTCCGTGAAGGCGTGGATGAGCAGGGCCGCGACGCCGAGCATCGCGCCGAGCCCGATGCCCTTGTCGAAGGGATTCCGCCGCCGGCGCCACATCCCGGCCAGCGCGACCAGGAGCCCGATCCCGGCCGCGGCCAGCGCCCCGCCGCCGACCAGCCCGTTCTCGGCGGCCGTCTCCAGGTAGTCGTTGTGGGCGTAGGAGAGCCGCAGCCGATCGTCGACCTTTTCGTACATGGCGTAGGCGTTAACGTAGGTGCCCTTGCCGCTCCCCGTCCAGAGGTAATCGCCTATCAGCTCGACCGTGTCCCGGTAGAAGGTCCGCCGCGCCTCCGCCGAGATGTCGACCTCCGAGAAGCGCTTGATGACCGGGCCGATCCCGATCCAGACGGCCGCGGCCAGGACGAAAGCCAGGACGAAACGCACGATCCGCCCGAAGCGCCGCCGGCTTTCATTGGCCGCCTCCCGGTCCTCCCAGGCCCCGCTCGCTTCCCCGCGTCCCTCCCCTTCGCCGTCCGCGTCCGAGAGCTCGCGCCACGAGGCCACGGCCGCGGCCGCCAGCACGGCGGTGACGGCCAGGATCATGATGCCCGACCGGGACTTGGAAAAGATCAGCCCGACGCCGATGAAAACCGGCGCCAGGCCCAGGAGCAGCGTCCACTGCAGGCTCTCCTGGCTGAACCAGAGGATCCGCCGCCGCAGCGACAGGCCCTTCTCCATGGCGAAATACCGGGCTTTGACCAGGAGGTAGCCCAGCCCCAGCGGGAAGGCCATCTCCAGGAAGCCGGCGAAATGGTTGCGGTTGACGAAGGTCCCGGTGACCGAGCCCAGGCCGTAACGCTTGGGCCGGCCGAGGATCATCTCGTGGCCGCTGAACGTCTCGGCCATGCCGTAGAAGGCCTGGAACAGGGCCGACGCCAAGATGACGACGACCAGGATCTCGGCCCGTCCCCGCCCCCGGACCGTTCGCAGCACAAGGTAGCCGAAGAGGCCGTAGCAGACGATGAGGACGAGCTCGTAGAGGCTGGCCGCCGGGTTGAGCGAAAGCGTCAGCGACGGCGAAGGAGCGCTGATCGCGTCGCGCACCAGGCCGGCGTGGATGGCGTAGGCCCGCGGCGACAGGACCTTGACCAATGACGCCGGGAGAGGCGCGATCTGGAGGACGGAGAAACCCAGAAAGACACCGAGGAGAACCTTGACGAAGCCCGGCAGGCGCCCCTCGAGGCGGTCGCTGGCCCGAAGCCCAGGCTCCGGCCTCGCCGGGGCCTTCCGGCCGGCCAGCCGGCCCGCGACATAGAGCAGGGTCAGGAAGATCGTCGCCGCCTCGAAGGCGAAGACCGACCACTCCTCGACCGAGCCGATGGGCAGGGGGACGAAGACGAGGACCGCGCACAGCCCCCAGAAGACGATGCCTTCGATCACGCGACTCCCTTTCCGCTATCTTATGAAAGAACGACGAAGGGGTCAATGCCGCCGGGCGCGCCTCCGGCGGAAGGCTTCCGAAAAGGGTTCTGCCAGGTCCTAGTTCACGACCGGCGAGGCTTCGTCCTCGGCCAGCGCGACGGCGAAGAGGGCGACCTCGACGGCCGCGATGACCGTCAGGATGCCCGCCGGCGACTTGAAGAAATCGACGATCGTCGTTTTCTTCTTCCAGCTGCCGCTGCTCTGCTGCAGCATCACCGGGGCGTTACCGGGCTTCATGGCCAGGGAGAGCTTGGCCAGCGCGTCGGCCTTGATCATGATGCTGTAATGGAAGTTGTACGAGCCCGTCGGCCCCTGGACGCCCATCACGTAGCGGCCTTCCTCGAGGCCGGGGATCCTGTACATGCCGTCCGGATCCGTCGGCTCGCTCATATATTCCTTCAAGGTGGTCAGGTTACGCAGCTTGACGATGGCGTTGCGCACCGGCGTCCGCATGTCCTCGTTGTAGATATGGCCGGCCAGCGCCCCGCTCCCCTTGGGGGCCGAGAACGACGCCAGGGGCGCGATCAGCAAGACGAAAGCTCCGATCAGGAAAACAGCCACGAACTTTTTCATCTGCAGGCCTCCCACTCCGTTGTCTCGCCAATAATGAATCATATCAATGTCTTATGTCAAGGGAATACTTGCGGCCGCTTTTTTCGCGTCCCGGCCCCGAAGGCCGCGGGCGTCAGCGGACCGGAGAGACTTCCTCTTCGCTCTTGGTCAGCTCGTAGATCCCGAAACCGGCCCCGCCGGCGGCGGCGACGATCAGCAACACGCCCCCCGGCGTCGCGAAGAAGCTCTTCTTGCCGGACATCCGGCCGCCCTTGCCTTCGAGCATACCGCCCGGCAGCATCTCGACCGACAGCTTGGCCGTCTCGCCGGCCTTGATGTAGATGCCGTAATTAAGGTTGAAGTCCCCCGTCGCCGTCGTGACGCCCAGGGTGTACCAGCCTTCCTCGATCATCAGGATCCTGTAGTTGCCCTTGGCGTCGGTCGGCGCGCTCGAATATTCCTTCTGGTTGTTGAGGTTCCTGATCTTGACCACGGCATTGGCCACCCGGGCTCTCAGGCCCTCGGAATAGACCACGCCCTGAAGGGTGCCCTGACGCATCAGGCTCTTCGTCTGATCCTGGCCGCGGGCCGGAACGGCCGTAGGCAGGCTCACGAGAAGAAAGGCCGCGATCATCCCACCTGCCAAGGCCCGGGACTTAAAGGCGCAGAAATCGAACATCCGGGGACTCCTTTAGGCCTATTATACAACCATATTAGTCGGTCAAGCACCCTTTTTTTTGATTTTCAGCAGGGTCGTCGATCCCGGCCTGGCCCTCTTGGGGCCCTCCCCGGCCGGGCCCGCCTCGCTCCCCGGGTCTCCCTCCCGGTCCCGGTCTCCCACGGCGGCCCGGGAAGGCCGGCGCGGCATGCCCAGCAGCCGCTGCGTCCAAGCCTTGCGCCGGAGGGGGTTTTCGGGCTCCCCCCAATCCGGCAGGGCCTTGTTGTCGAGGATGGCCCGGGGGATCTCGGTGACCATGGCCCGGGCCTTGCTCTCGCCGACGATCCGGGCCGCCGCCTGGACGGCCCGGCTCAGCCCGGGCGGACGGCCGATGGTCCGGTGGGCGTCGCTGGCGATGATGTGGACGAGGTTGTTCATCATGAAGAGCCCGGCCGTGGCCCGGACCTCCTTGCCCAGCTCACCCGTCAGGCTGGCCGCCGTCACCTGGGCCGCGCAGCCCATGTTGACGAATTCGAACAGCAGCTCCGGCCGGGCGGCGAAGCCCCGGTTCCGCTCCGGGTGGCTGATGACGGGCACGAACCCCTTGCTCATCAGCTGGGCCAGCATGTTGGCCGCCCCGGCGGGCACGCCCTCCGAGGCGAACTCGAGGAAGACGTAGCTCGTCTGGTCCACCGTGAAGCGGTACTTCTCGACGGCCCTGACGACCTCGGCGTGGACGAAGACCTCGGCCCCCCAGTGGAACTCGATCGGGACGCCCGCGGCCCGCATCTCCCGGCCGAACTCCTCCATCCGCTGCCGCAGCACCCCCAGGTCGTCCTTGTAGCGGGTCATGCGGAAGATGTGGGGCGTCAGGCAGATCGTGTCCGTGCCGTCCTGCTCGGCCAGACGGCACATGGCCCGGGCCTGGTAGAGATCGTCCGGCCCGTCGTCCCAGTCCCACAGCAGGTGGGTATGAAGATCGATCATCGCTCTCGCCCGGTCTCAGCCCTTACTGCCCCTCAGGACGTGTGATAGCTGTGATAATAATCCTTATAATAATAGTATCCGTGATGGGGCAGGCTGACGTTGTTGATGACCACGCCCAGCGTCCGGACCTTGAGCAGGTCGAGCCTCTCCCGGGACTTCTTCAGGGCCTCCCGCGACGTCTTGTCGCCCTGGACGACGAGCACCATGCCGTCCACCTTGGCCCCGAGCACCAGCGCGTCGCTGATCTCGAGCATGGGCGGCAGGTCGAAGATGAGATAGTCGCACTCCTCGGCCATCATGCGGATGAACCGGGCCATCTTCTCGGAGCCCAGCAGCTCGGCCGGGTTGGGCGGGATGGGCCCGGCGTTGACCAGGAACAAATTCGGGATCTCGGTCGATTTGATGACGTCCTTGACCGGCACGGAGTCCGTCAGGTAGGTCGTCAGCCCGAAAGTGTTCTTGACCTTGAAGATGCGGTGCTGGCGCGGCCGCCGCAGGTCGGCGTCGACCACGACCACGGTCTTGCCCGACTGGGCCAGGGTGACGGCCAGGTTGGAGGTCGTGACCGTCTTCCCCTCGCCCGGCAGGGCGCTGGTGACGGCCAGGGTCTTGACCGGATGGTCGGCGGAAGAGAGCAGCAGGGCCGTCCGGATCGAACGGTAGCTCTCGGCCAGGCGCGAGTTGGGGAAGTAGTGCGGCACGAGCTCGATACTGCCGGGATGCTCGGCCCTCTCGACCTCGCCGACGATCGGGGCCGCCGGGCCGGAGGCGCCGCCCCCCTCCCCGGCCGCGCCCGCCGCGGCGGCCAGCTGGACCGGCTCCCGGCCGCTCTTCAGCCGCCGCCCGTAATTGTAGGCCTTGTTCATCCCCTCGAGGCTGAACTTGGGGACGAGGCCGAGCGTCGGCAGCCCGGCGTAGTGCTCGACGTCCTCGCTCGTCTTGACGCTGTTGTCAAGGACGTCGAACAGGAAGGCCAAGCCTATGCCCCCGGCCAGCCCCAGGAGGAGGGCCAGGATGAGGTTGCGCTTCTTGTTCGGGCTCGACGGCCGCACCGGCACGCGGGCCCGGTCGACGACGCGTATGTTCGAGGTCCGCAGCCCCTTGAGCCGGGCCTCGACGCCCGTCTCGCTCTCCCGCCGCAGCAGCGAGTCGAGGAGCGTTTTCTTGTTCTGGATCTCGACCTTCAGGCCGTTGTAGAGGACGGCGCTCGAGTTCATCTTGAAGGCCTCGCCCTTCTGCTCGTTGAACTCGGCCTGGAGCGACCGTTCCCGGCTGAGGGCCGTCTGGAATTCCGAGAAGGCGCCCTTGACCAGGTTCTCGGTCTCGGCCGCGAGCGACATGCGGGCCGCTTCGGTCTCGACCTTCATCCGCTGCAGCTCGGGGTAGTCCGGCTGGAAGCGCTCCTCCATCTTCTGCGTCTCGCGCTTGAGCCGGACGTACTCCTCCCGCAGCCTCTGGATGAGGGGATTGGTGAAGGCCTCGGGCACGTAGTCCGGGCTGACGTTCTTCAGACCGTTCCAGGTGGCTTCCTTCTGCGAGCGCTCGATCTGGGCCTCGGTCAGGGCCTTGTTGAGCTGGCTCAGGCGGTCGATGACCGTCGTCTCGCTGTCACTCAGGGCGACGATGTTGGCCTCGGCCTCGTAGCCCTGGAGCTCCTTCGACTTCCGCTCGATCTCGGCCTGGAGCCCCTTGATCTGCTCGGTCAGGAAGGTCGTCGCCTGCTCGGTCGCGGCGTACTTCATGTTGATGTTGAGGTCGATGAAGGCCGCAGTCAGCTCGTTGACGCAGTCGGCCGCCAGCCGGGGGTCGCGGGCCCCGAATGAGACGTCGACCAGCCGGGTCAGCCGCACCGGCTTGACCGTCAGGCGGGCCAGGAAGTCGTCGATGAGCCCTTCGCGGAAGACGTGGTCGGCCGGGTCGACCGGCTTCTTCCGGGTCTCGGGCTTGCCGACGAACTCGGGGTTGCCGTAGAGCTTCAGGCGCTCGATGACCGTGTCGGCCAGCCCCCGCCCGCTCAGGAGCCGGTACTGCGTCTGGTAGAAGTCGTCGCGCATCGACTCGATCTGCAGGACCTGCTCGAACGAGAGGATGTTCGGCTCCTTCTCGACGAGCAGCTGCGACTTGGCCGTATAGACCGGCTTCTGGATGAACGTCCAGAACGCGCCCAGGATGAAGACGCCCAGGGTGACGGCCAGGACCGTCCCCTTGCGCCGCATCAGGCGGTCCCAGTAGTCGCGCAGGTTGATCTGCTGCGGCTCCGCGATCTCGTAATCGGCCAGCTGGATCTCGTTACCGTTCTTCATTATTCCCTACCAAAACGACTCCGGCACGAAGACGACATCACCTTCCTGCAGCTTGATGTCCTTCTTCCGGCCCTTGAGGATATCGCCCAGGTTGACCTTGATCTTCTGCTCCTTGCCCGCCGCGTCCTTCCGGGTGATGGTGATCGCCCCCCTCTTCGCCCCCTCGGCCAGCCCGCCGGCGTCGGCGATGGCCTGGAGGAGCGTGATGCCCGCGGTCAGCTTGGACGCGACCGCGCCGGGCCTGGTCACCCGTCCCATGACGAAGACCTTGATCTCCCGGTCGACCGGCACGTTGATGACGTCGTTCGGCTCGACGGGCACGTTGAGGGCCTGGTTGCCGTTGACCAGCAGGTCCTTGAGGTCGATGGAGATCGTTTTCGTCCGGCCGTCCTGCCCCTCCCTGAGGATGAAGACCTCGTTGCCGGCCGTTTCGGCGAACCCCCCGGCCATGGAGATGATCTGCAGAAGGTTCTTGCGGCCGACCAGCTCGTAGCTGCCGGCCTTGACGACCGCCCCGATGACGGCCACCTGCTGGTTCTTGTATTCCTTGATGAAGATCGTCACCTGGGGGTTCTTGACGTACTTGGCGCTGAGCAGGCCGGTCAGCTTCTGGACGACGCCTTCCTGGGTCAGGCCCTCGACGGCGACGCGGCCGAGGAGCGGCAGCGTCAGCGAGCCGTCCTCGGAGACGCGGACGGTCTGGCTGAGCTGGTCGACCTCGAAGACCTTGACCTCGAGCAGGTCGCCCGGGCCGATGCGGTAGGCGCGGGCCAGCGTGTCCCTGGCCTCCTGCGCGGCCGCCGGGACCTGGCCCGGAGCCGGCGGAACCTGGGCCCGCCCCGGCGCCGCGGCCAGCGCGACGGCCAAAACGATCGCGGCAATCTTCATCTTCATCCTCTCCGGAATCGGCGACGCGGGCGGGGCCGGGACGCGTTTCGATCCTTTCGGACCATCCGCCTCCCCTGATGACGCCCCAGCGGCCGCGAATCCCGTCTATCCAAGGCTAAAAGTCGTAAGTCAAGTTTAACCCAAAGAACGTCCGCTTGTCATCCTCGCCGGAGATATTCGAGTCGCGCGTCCACCAGCTGGCGATGAACCCGAGGGCCGCCGTCTTGACGATGCGGACATAGACGCCGGCCGAATGGATCCCGAAATCGTCGCGCCGCTTGCCCTCCACGCCCGGCTGGACCTCCTGGTCCAGGCGGTAGTCGTTGCGGCCGAAGGAATAGTCGTAATCGAAGCGCAGGAAGCGGAAGACGTAGATCGAGACCCCGCCCCCCGGCCGGCTCTCGACGTAATAGGGGTTGTTGTACCAGAGGGAGAAGCAGACGTCCCGCACGTACGAGCCGCGGACGGCCAGGGGCCGGGCCAGGCGCACCGAGAGCTTGGCGTCGCCGACCAGCCCCTGGAAGTCGCGCCCGTCCGGGTTGCGGACGTCGAACTTCTTGTAGCCCAGGCGGAGGCTGCCCCTGACCCGGCGCCCGAGGGGCGTGAACTCGAGCCCGGCGTAGGCGGCCCCGCTCCGCGAATCCCGGAGGAGCGCCGTGCCGGCGAAGTCGAACTCGTAGACGCCGTACTCCCCTTCCAGGAAGAACCTTTTCCGCGTTCCGGCCTGGTAGTAGGCCGTGACGTCGAAATATTGTTCGCGCCGGTTCAGCCGCTCGCGGACGTTGAACCCGCCGTCGGCCTCGACGCTCTCGTAGTCGTAATCCACGGCGCGGTAGGCCAAGGCCACCGAGGTCCGCCACGAGGTCCGGACCAGCATCGAGCCGCCGTAGCCCTTCTCCGTCCGCCGGGGCCGGATGTCGATCTCCGTGTTCCAGCGCTCCCGGGCGTCGGAATAGACGCCGTCGAGCGAGAAGAAGACGTTCTTTAGGCTCAGCTGGGCCGCGCCCCGCAGATAATAGTTCCAGGTCCGCTCCCGCTCGGTCTTCGAATACCAGACGTACTGCGGCGAGCCGTAGATCGAGAGGACGAACTTCCGGGGCGCGGGGAGATAGATAGTGGCCGCCGGCCCGGCCGTGACCGTGTAATCCTTGACGGGGGCGGCGGAGGCGTAATAAACGTTCGAATCGACGCCGGCGTTGGCGATGACGAGGCGAGGCTGGATGCGGAACGGCCCGAAGCGCCAGGCCGCCTGCTCCACCTGCCGCCGCAGCTCCAGGCCTTTCCAGGTCTCGGCGCCGGCCGCAGCCGGGAGCAGGAGCGCGGCCAGGAGGGCCAGGGCCGGCTTCTTCATCAGGCCGTCCTCCGGTACCCGATGCCCATCTCCGCCAGGCCGCGGAGGATGCTTTCGACGTCCCCCGCCGTGGCGGCCTCGATGATGGCGTTCGTCCCCTTCAGGGCGCTGCCGTTGAGCGACTCGACGGGCGGGGCGATGAAGATCCTCTCGAACTTCGTCGATTTCGTCCGCTCCTCGTCGATCAGGAGCTCTTCGTAGAGCTTCTCGCCGGGCCGCGCGCCGACGAACTTGATCTCGATGTCGTCCTCGCGGTGGCCCGAGAGCCGGATGAGCGTCTTGACCAGGTCGACGATCTTGATGGGCTGGCCCATGTCGAGGACGAAGATCTCGCCCTTGTCCCCGACGGTCCCCGCCTGGATGATGAGGTGGACGGCCTCGGGGATGGACATGAAGTAGCGCCGCATCTCCGGATGGGTCACGGTCACCGGCCCGCCCCGGGCGATCTGCTTCCGGAACAGCGGCACGGCCGAGCCCCGGCTGCCCAGGACGTTGCCGAAGCGGACGCAGGCGAACTTGGTCTGACTGGATTTGGCTTTGCTCTGGACGACGACCTCGCCGAGCTTCTTGGTCGCCCCCATGACGCTCGTCGGGTTGACGGCCTTGTCGGTCGAGATGAAGATGAACCGCTCGACGCCGGCCGCGGCCGCCGTCTCGACGACGTTGATCGTGCCCAGGACGTTGTTCAGGATCGCCTCGGCGACGTTGGCCTCCATCAGCGGGACGTGCTTGTGGGCCGCGGCGTGGAAGACGATCTCCGGCCGGTGCTTCTCGAAGAGGACCTTGAGCCGGTCGCCGTTCTTGATGTTGCTGATGACCGGCCGGATGGCCACGCCGTCCAGGCGCCTGTCCTTCAGGTCGGCGTCGATCTCGAAGATGCTGTTCTCGTCCTTGTCCAGGAGGACGATCTCCGCCGGACCCAGCGCCGCCAGCTGGCGGCAGAGCTCCGAGCCGATCGAGCCGCCCGCCCCGGTCACCAGGATGCGCTTGCCGCGGTAGACCTCGGTGACCCCGGGCAGGTGCTTTTCGAGCTGGAAGACGCTGCGGCCCAGAAGGTCTTCGATGTCGATCTCCCGGACCTTGGTGATCTTGACGTTGTCGTCGAGCGTCTCGAGCAGGCCGGGCACGATCTTGACCTTGAGCGCGGCGCTCTCGCACAGGCCGACGACGCGGCGGATGTCCTTGGACGAGGCATTGGCGATGGTGATGACGGCCTCGTCGACGCCGAGCCTGGCCGCGATCTTCGGGATGTCGGCCGTCCCGCCCAGGACCCCGACGCCCTGGATGTTCCGGCCGTGTTTTTCGGGGTCGTCGTCCACGAAGCCGACGACGCTCAGGCCCAGATCGACGCGCTGCTTCATTTCCCTGAGAACAAGGTTCCCGGCGTCGCCGGCGCCAATCAACAGCACATGCTTGGCCGGGCCGGCGCTGCGCCCCAGGCTTTCGCGCTTTTTCTCCTCGAGCACCAGGCGTCGCAGGGCCCGGGCCCCGGCGGTGCCGAAGAGGACCAAGAGGAATTCGAGGGAGATGACGCCGAGCGGCACCCGATACGCCGAGAGGCTGTCCGGGCCCAGGAACCGGATCACGAGGAGCACCACCGTCACGGGCAGGGTGGCCAGGGAAAGGTTGAAGACGTCGCGGATCGAGACATAGCGCCAGACGATCGTATAGATCGAGAAGAGATGGAACGTCACGAGCCGGGCAACCATGATCACGGGCAGGAGCACGGCCATCTGGGTCAGGTAGTGTCCCGTCGGCAGGATCTCGAAGCGGGCGCCGTAGGCGGCCACCCAGGCGACCAGGAACACGACCAGGTCGATCAAGACCTGGCTGGCCTTGGTGAACACGTATTGGCGGATCCGCTCCATTAAACGTCTCCCATCAGAAAGGATTGCGGCGGAGCATATAGGAAATCATCGTCCTTGACAACATCCGCGTATGATCGCGGCGATCCGTTCGATATCCTCTCCGGACATTCCGCCGCCGGAGGGAAGGCAGAGGCCCCGGGCGAACAGATCCTCGCTCACCGCTCCCCCGCGCCGGGGGCAGCTCCGGAAGACTGGCTGCATGTGCATGGGCTTCCAAACGGGGCGCGCCTCGATGTTCGCGGCCTCGAGGGCCAGGCGGACGGCCTCCCGGTCGGCGCCGAAAAGGGCGGGCGTGATGAGGACCACGGTCAGCCAGTAGTTGGGAGCGCCGAAATCCGCCGCGGGCAGGAATTCCAGGCCCGGCAGGTCCGCGAAGGCTCGGCGGTAGATCCCGTTGATCTCCTTCCGGCGGGCGACTTTGGCGTCGAGGCGGGCCAGCTGGCCCCGGCCGAGCGCCGCCAGGAGATTGCTCAGGCGGTAGTTGTAGCCGATCTCGGAATGCTGGTAGTGCGGGGCCGGATCCCTCGCCTGGGTGGCCAGGAACTTCGCTCTCCTGACAAGGCCCTCGTCGTCGGACACGAGCATGCCGCCGCCCGACGTCGTGATTATCTTGTTGCCGTTGAACGAATAGACGCCCATGACCCCGAAGCGGCCGGCGGGCCTGCCCCGGTAGGTCGCCCCCAGGGCCTCGGCCGCATCTTCGACGACAGGCACCCCGAAGCTCCGGCAGGTTTCGCCGATCCGGTCGTGGTCGGCGCATTGCCCGTAGAGATCGACGATGACGGCGGCCTTGGGCAGGCGGCCCTTCCGGGCCTTCTCCCCGAGCTCCTCGGCCAGCAGCTCGGGATCGATGTTCCAGCTCTTCCTCTCGGAATCGACGAAGACCGGAGCGGCGCCGAGGTAGGCGATGGCGTTAGCGCTGGCCGAGAAGGTCAGGTCCGAGCAGACGACCTCATCGCCCGGGCCGACGCCGAGCATCAGCAGGGCCAGATGGAGCGCGGCCGTGCCGCTGGAGAGCGCCGCTGCGTACCCGACCCCGGTCCTGGCGCAGATCTCCCGCTCGAACTCGTTGACCTGGGGGCCGAGCGTCGTGATCCAGTTGGAGTCGAAGGCTTGGAGGAGGAGCTCCCGCTCCGCGCCGTCGAGGTGGGGAGGAGAGAGGTAGATCCGTTTCTTGTCCATGCTCGGCATCGCGTTCCGCCCTAAGCTGTGATGTTGATCGTCCGTCCGCCGTCGATGACGAACTGCTGGCCGGTGATCCAGCGCGACTCGTCGGACACGAGAAAGCTCGCCAGCCCGGCGATCTGATCGACCGTTCCCAAGCCCAGTGGATAATCCTTCTCCATCCGCCCGGCCAGATCGGCGTCGGCCAGCATCTTGTCGGTCATCGGCGTTCTCAAGCCGCCGGGCAGGATGGAATTGACCCGAACGTCGGGAGCGAGCTCGACGGCCAGGCATCGCATCAGCGAATCCAGGGCCCCTTTGCTGGCGCTGTAGAGAGAGAAGGCCTTGGCCCCGAAGTTGCTGACCGTGCTCGAGATAAAGATAATGTTCCGGAGCTGCTTGCGGTTGTTGGCTTTTTTCAAAAGGGCCTGGGTGATCAGGGCCGCGGACAGGAAATTGACGTTCATCGTCTCCGTCATCTGGGCCCGGGTCATGATCCTGAACGGCAACAGGGTCAGGGCCCCCGCGGAGTGGATGAACACGTCGACGACCGCGTCGTTCGTCCGCATCAGGTCCGCGAGAGAGGCCTCCAGCCCGTCGAGGCTGCCGAGGTCGCAGGTCCAGACGAGACGTCTTGTACCCGGCGAGCAGAGGGCGCCCGTTTCGGCCAGCTTGGCGGCGTCCCGGCCGTGAAGGATGACATTCCGCTCCGCCGAGAGGCGCACGGCGATCGCCCGGCCGATCCCCGAGGAAGCGCCCGTGACCAGGGTGAATCTTACAGGTTCTTCCATTTTCGCCTTCCCTTCCCGGCGGGCTTATTGGGCGGAGTAGCCGCCGTCCACGACCATGACCGTGCCCGTGATCCAGCGCGACTCGTCGGCCAGCAGGAAAGCCGCCGCGTTGGCGATGTCCTCGGGCTCGCCGAAGCCGAGCGCATGGAGGGCCTCGACGCGCCGCCGCTGCTCGTCGTCCCAGCCGGCGCTGGTTTTGTCGAACATCGGGGTCTTGACGAACCCGGGGGCCACGGCATTGACCCGGATCTTCCTGTTCGCGTACTCGAGCGCCAAGGCTCGGGTCAGGGAGTTCAGGGCGCCCTTGCTCATGGCGTAGCCCGCCGAAGCGGCCGAGCCGACAAGGCTCATCACGGAGGATATGAAGACGATGGACCCCTGGCTCCCGGCGAAGGTCCTGGGATTGACGAAGGCCTTGGCCAGGGCGAAGCCCGATTCCGCATTGACGAGTATGACCTCGCGCAGCCTGTCGAGGCCCAGCCCCTTGACCGGGCAGACGCACGGCACGCCGGCCGCGTGGACGAATCCGTTGAGCTGGCCGAAGGAGGAGCAGGCTTCGCCCAGCCAGGACGCGACCGCGTCGACGTTCCTGAGGTCGAAGGGCCGGGCGATGTGTCCGCTCCCCCGCAACCCGCCGAGCGTCTCCTCGAGACCCGGGACCTCGAGATCGGAACAGATCAGCCGCGCGCCCAGGCGCGACAACCGGACCGCCGTGGCGCGCCCGATGCCCGAGGCCGCGCCGGTGACCAGGTAGGACCGGCCCCGAAGGTCCAGGGGATGTTCGCCGCCGTCGTTCATTGTCCGTTCTTTTCGAGGCGGTCCTTCAGATCGCCGACCGTCGCGATGCCGTCTAGGTCCTTGGCCGTCAGCACCGTCCGGTAATCCGAATCGGCCAGGGCGATGATGGACAGCTTCGTCAGGGAATCCCAGGCGTCGAACTCGCGCAGAACATCGGCGTCTCCGACCTTCTCGACCTCGAGGATCTCCGCGAGAGCCTCATAAAAACCGGTCTTTTCCATCGGAATCCTTTCCCTCGTTCTTTTGTTCAGTCGTATTCTATCATCTCGCAGAAGGCGAGCGGTCCCACGTTCATCAGGATGGAGGCCCAGGTCAGCCCAACCCCGAAGCCGGCCAGGCAGATCTTGAGCCGCTCCCGGAGGAGGCGCTCGCCGGCATTGAAGGTCACGGCCAGGGGGATCGTCACGCCGCTTGAATTGCCGAAGTTCTCGACGATATTGCTCGGCATCTTCTCGTAGCCGACCTGCATCTTGTCGGCCAGCTTGCGCAGCATGAACCTGTTGGGCTGGTGGAACATGAAGTAATCGACGGAGCCCGGGTCCGCCCCGGCCGCGTTCATCAGGCCCGCAATCATGGGCGGGACCTCGGTCTGGACGAAGTTGAAAACGGCGTCCCCCTTCATGACCAGGTGGTCCTTGGCCCGGAAATTACCGTTCTCGTCCTCCTCCAGCCGCGCCGTCTCGGGCGATGAAGGGCAGCGGAAGCCGCCGGCGGGGATCATCAGGGCGTCGGCCTGGGAGCCGTCCATCTTCAGGTTCGCATGGATGGGCCCGCCGGACGGATCCTTCTCGACGATCGTCACCGACGCCGCATCGCCAATGAGCGGGAAGCTGTTCCGGTCCCGGGGCGAGACCCGGCGGCTCAGGACGTCGGCGTTCAGGAGGACGACCTTGCGGATCGCCTCCTGCTCGAGAAGCATGAAGGCCTCAACGAGTCCGATGACGAACCCGGCGCAGCCCTGGCAGATATCCAGGCACAGCAGGTCCCGCTTCAGGCCCAGCCGGCCCTGGATGATATTGCTCGTCGGCGGCATGAAATGGTCCGGCGACTGGGTCACCAGGATCAGGGCGTCGATCTCGTCCTTCTTCAGCAAGCCCCTGTCGAACAGGGCGGTGAGCCCGCGGACGCACAGATCCGAGGCGCAGGCGTCACCGGCCACGATCCGATGCTTGCCATAGCCCATGGCCAGCTTGAGCTTGAGGCACTTGGCCGGGGAGAAATTGTAGTTGGCCATTTCCTGCTCGAAAGCGACTTCGCGGGCCGGGACGACGGTCAGGATGCCGGAGATCGCTTTGTTGCTGAAGCGCAGGTTCATTCGCGGGCTCCGTTCTTCAGCAGGACCGCCCGGATGGCGCCGACGCTGGCGAAGTTCTCCGGCACGATATCGATCCCGTCGATGGAGATGCCGTAATGGCGGTCGAGCTCGTCGACGAGCGTGACGATATCGAACGAGTCCAGCATGCCGTCCTCGACGAAATCGGAGGAAGCCTGGAAATCGAACTCCGGCCGGATCCCTTTCAAGAGGTCGAGGATCTTATTCTCCATAGCGCATCTGTTCCTTGTTGCTGAATATCCCGTCGTGCAAGCCGTCCTCCTGGTAGCCGAAATGGATATAGCGCTTGATGGCGTTCTCGTTCGATTGCAGGACCCAGAGGATGAAACGCGAAGCCTTGCCGGACAGAAAGAAGTAGCTGCCCAGGAGCTTCGAGCCGACATGGAGATCCCTGAACCGCGGGTGGACGAACCAGCGCCGGAGGTGCGAGGTCAAGCCGGAAAGCTCGAAATGGAGGAAGCCCGCGATCTGTCCGTCCGATTCGCAGACCAGGATCCTCTCCGCCCCGATCTCGCGCCCGATCTCCCCGCTGGACTGGATCTGCTCGGCGAAGCGGTCAAAATGCTCGATGAGGAGCCGGTGGATCCGCGGCGCATCGGCGGCGGCCGCCAGGCGGACCCCCTCGGCCAGGCCGGCGAAGCTCCCGGCCGGCAGTCCGGTCCTGCTCAACCGAACGAGCGTGGCATAGGGATGAAAGCCGTGCCGTCCGACGAGATCGAACAGGGCCCGGCCCGAGGCCGCCTTGGCGATCACTTCCGTCACCAGGATCTCGGAACGCCCCGCCAGGGCGTCGAGTCCCGTCCCGAGCGCCTCGGACGACGGCGAGACGTAGAGCAGGCGCAGGAAATCTTCCTCCCGCTTGAACAGGAAAGTCGTGCCGGCGATCCTCTCCCAGGAGAGGTCGCCCGCGCCGATCCAGCGGGCCAGCAGCTCTTCGTTGGGATAATAGTTCGTCAGGAGCGAGCGCGAGCCGCGCTTGACGGCCTCGATCTCTTCCAGAACGGATCGCGGGCTTGTGATCAGGTCCATGGCCGCCCTTCCTGAAGCCGGGAGTTCAACAGGTTGCGGTCGATCTTGCCGTTGGGGTTCCGGGGCATTTCCGCCAGCCTGTGAAAGGCCGTGGGGATCATGTATTTCGGCAGGAGCTGGAGCAGCCGCTGCCGCAGGTCGGCCAGCGGGATCTCCTTTTTCGCCTCATAGACCAGGACGATCTCCTTCTTTTCCTTATGATAGAGCACGCAGGCGTTATCGATGGCCTCGATGGCGCTCAGCACGGCGTGCTCGACCTCCCCGAGCTCGATCCGGTAGCCTAGATGCTTGATCTGGAAATCCTTCCGCCCGATGAACATGATCTCGGAGCGCTCGTTGCGATAGACCAGGTCGCCGGTCCGGTAGATCGTCTCGGGATAATGGGGATTCAGGGGATTCCGGACGAAGGCCTTGGCCGTATTGACCGGGTCGTTCCAATAGCCCATGGCCAGCCCCGTGCCCCGGACGCAGAGCTCCCCCGGCTCCCCCGTCCCGGCCGGACGGTCCTCGTCGTTGAGGATGAGGATATCGGTGTTCCGGCAGGGGAAGCCGATCGGGACGGGCTCGTCGTCCGAGAATTCGCGCTCCAGAACGTAATAGGTGCAGTCGAGCGTGATCTCGATCGGCCCGTAAAGATTGACGAAGGTCGCCCCGGGCAGGCGCCGGCGCCAATAATTCAGGTGCTTGGTCGGGAAGACCTCCCCGGCGAAGATGACCTTCCTCAGCGGCGGCGGCTCGACCTTGCCCAGGATGTCGAGGTTGGCGATATTGACCATGACCGTGGGCACCCAGAAGATAAAATTGATACCCTGCCGCGTCAGGAACTCGACGATCCGCGCCGGGAACCCCGCCAGCTTGTCGGGGATGAAGACGATGGTCGAGCCCCGGGCGAGCATCAGGCACAATTCGAAGCTGTAGATATCGAAAAAGACCGGCGACAGGCTGCCGATGACCTCGTCCTCGCCGATGCGCAGGCGGTCGACGGCCCAGTCCGTGAAGTCGATGAAACTCCGGTGGTTCAGGACGACGCTCTTCTGAAGCCCCGTCGAACCGGACGTGTTGATGATGCAGAGCGGATCCGTGTCTAGCAGGCCTTCCAGCCGGGACAGGATCTCGCCGTTGTCGTAGGCGACGTCCTCAGCCGCCGCCGACTCGATCAGGATCAGCCGGTCCGCAGCCAGGCCGAGGCCGGCCAGGGAGCCCTCGAATTCCCCGGCCGTGATGACCAGGTCCGGACCGATATTGTCCAGAAGCCGCTTCATCCTCTGAGCCGGGGACTTGATGTCGAGATTGACGTAGATATTTCCGCTGTAGGCGATCCCCAGGTCTGCGACGACGACGCCGGCGCCCTTCGGCAGGAAGACCGCGACGGGCCTCCTGGTCCCGATCCCCTTCCGGGCGATAACGGAGGCGATCCTCTTGGCCAGGACCTCGACCTCCTTGTGCGTATACGACTTCTCGCCGTCGATGATCGCCGTCTTCCGGGGAGAGCGGAGGAGCGTGTTCTTCTCGAAATATTCCAGGACGTTGATCTGCATGCTCATATCACCCGGGCGGGATTTCCGAAGACCGTCTGGCCCCCGTGGACGTTTCGGATGACGACGCTGCCCGCCCCGACCTTCGCGCCGTCGTCGATCTTCCGCTTGGGGATGATCGTGGCCCCGGAGCCGACAAAAACGTTCCGGCCGATCACCGTGCCGCCGCCGACCGCGATATCGACCATCAGCGAGCTGAAATCCCCGACCTTGACGTCGTGTCCGAGCTTCGTGCCGCCGTTGATGGTCACGGCCGTCCCGATCTCCGCGCCCGGCCCGACGAGGGCCCCCGGATAGATCACCGTTCCCTCGCCGATCTTGGCGAACTTGCCGACCAGCACATCCGGGGCCACGTAGGTCAGGAACGAAACCTTGTCCTTCAGCGACCCGTGGATCCTGGCCTTGGCGGCCGGATCGGCGATGGCCAGAAGGGCCAGGTCGCCGGCGCGGAACTCGAAATCCTTGATGGTCGATAGGACGCGGTAATCCGACCGGAAACCGTCCAGGGCGCGGAGGTCGTCGTCCAGATAGCCTTCGATCCTCCAATCGCATTTCTTCATCGGCATCAGGGCCAGGAAGGTTTCCATGTCGCGGCCGAAACCGCTGGCCCCAAGGATGAACAACCTCTTCATCGACATCGTCCTCACTCCTTCGTCCCCTGGAATCCCGGCATCGTAACGTGGTTCTCGTGGGAGATGCCCTCGCGCGCGAACACCTTGACCAGGGTCAGCGCGATGATCCTGACGTCGGTCCACAAAGAGACATGATCGACGTACCAGACATCGCAGCGGAATTTTTCCTCCCACGTTATCGCGTTCCGTCCGTTGACCTGGGCCCAGCCGGTGATGCCGGGCTTGACCTCGTGGCGGCGGGCCTGTTCGGCGGAATAGCGCCCCAGGTAATCCGTGAGCAGCGGCCGCGGACCGACGATGCTCATATCCCCGCGAACGACATTCGCCAGCTCCGGGAGCTCGTCCAGGCTGGTGCGCCTGAGCCAGTTCCCGAATCCGGTCAGCCGGACATCATCGGGAGCGAGCCCGCCCCGTTCGTCCCTGATCTCGCGCATCGTCCGGAATTTCCAGATCTCGAACGGCCGGGCACGGCGGCCCGGCCTGACCTGCTTATAGACCACGCCTCGCCCCATGGTCAAGCGGATCGCCAGGGCGATGACAAGCAGCAGCGGCAGCAGCGCGGCCAGGGCGGGAAGGGCCAGGGCGATATCCATGGCGCGTTTCCCGAACCGCACGTACAACGAGGTCATGAGCATCACAATGCTTCGATGAACCTAACCATTTCTGGGTAAATCCTATTTTGGTCAAAAGCGGATTCCGCGAGACGGCGCGCGTTTTTCCCCTGCGCCGTTGCCTTCTGGGGGTTCGATATATACCCCATCATAGCTTCGGCAAGCGAGCTGGCTGAGCGAGCGATATAATACTCGCCAGCATCGTTCTCTTTTAGCATGGCCTCAAGTTCGCCCCGAATGCTATTAATGATTGGCAGATTCGCTGCAAGATAATCTCCGATCTTGTTTGGCACCGCGATATAGGATTCCGGTAGAATCGGGTTAAGCGCCACATGGCTATTAGCCAGAAGGCTCACAACCTCGGCGAATGGCAGGAATCCATAGAATCGAATTATGTCAGCCAACTTTTCTTCTTCTGCAATCTGTATCAAATGCTCGCTCTTGGGGCCCGAACCTGCGAACTTTATCCGGAAATTGGCTCCCCTGGACCTACATATGGATGCTGCATAAATAACGGTCTCCAAATCATAATTCTTAGACATACTGCCAACATATGCGAACGTCAGGGGAAGAATCGGAATATCGGCCGGCCCGCCTTGCTTATCTTGGTATTCAAGCCTAGTGCCTAAATGGGCGATATGCTTGGGAACAGAATATTTATCTGCTCCATATACATCGAGATATGTATTGGCAACAGCCGTGATGGCATCAGCATGGGCAATTGCATCTTTAGATTTGTTTTTATATCCCGCAAAAAGAATACGCCCGATCCTTTTCTTGAAATCTTGATTACCGGGGATCCACCGATAAAACGTTTCGGGCCAAGCGTCTTGCAGGTCGAGAATGATCTTCGTTCCAAATATCTTACGTATCTTGAAACTATACTTCGGTAAGTCGAGGGGAGGGATACTGAGAAGAATTTTATCAGGTACGGCTACCCGTTTATTTTCCAGTTCTTGTCGAGCGATAACAAAGAATCTCTTGGCGAAGAGATGATGATTAACAATTCGTTTCAAACTCACATTCTTGGAATATGGGGGGACCGGCACCAATCGTACAATAAACGGATATATGCCAGCCTGGGGGGGGGTCCGTTGGGTCTTTAGCAGATGATCAAAACTAGAGGTCCACCACATAACTGAGTGACCCTTCTTAACGAATTCCCTGGATAATGACCAATAGCGTCCTTCGTGATTCCCCTCACGGGGGATTTGATCAAAGGGATTAACAATCCAAATATTCATTGCTCTGCTTTCGACAATACGGGCGGCATATCTAGGACCTCGCGATATAGTGTCCTGATTCCCCCATTGTCCTTGGAAAAACTAACTGCTGCTGGATCAATTGTTTCGCATTCCCCCCATTATGCGCAATTTCTTGACAGACGCCGCTATGACACGAATGAGGCTGGCGGCGATTTCCTGCAGGGCCATTTACGTTGCGCTAATACCATATGCGCCCCTCGTTGTTCTTGATATAGTCAATGGTTTTTGAGTCCACAATATTTGCGGTTCTTCGATACCTTAAGAAGCAGCCAATTCCTTTAAGTATGCCATCCCCCCACTCTCTCACCGCATTATCTCTAAAGGAAAGAATAAACAGCGTTAAAGCCCAATATGCTATGTATGTTAGATAATAAGGGAATGGAAAGAACTTTGCAGAAATAATGCAGCGATTTCTCATTTGATAATAGTATTGCTTCTTGCCCGTTATCCTTATAGGAGATTTCTTGTGCATTACAAGTACGTCCGCCAGATAATAGATACGCCAATTCCGGCTCAGAGCCCTATAAGAATAATCCAGTTCTTCGACCGCATAAAAATAATCTTCAAAAAAAAAGCCCGTGTCCTGGATAGCGGTCCTCTTTAGGGCAAAGCCAGTCCCAACAAAATAGGATACAAACCTGGAATTCATAAGTTGGGATTCATTTCTGTATCTGAATGGCAACTCGCCAGGGTTAGGAGAATTGCTATAATAATTCAAAACCCTAAAGGCTAGAATGCCTATATTGTCATTAAATGCCTCTCTGATTAATCGGTCAAAATCGGGCGTAGCTATTTCTGCATCATCGTCAATAAAAAAAAGATATGCCCCCCTTGCAGCTGCTATTCCGAGATTTCTCCCCCCGGCTACGCCAACGTTATTAGGAGATTTTACATATCTGGCGCCATACTTCGAACTTAATGCTTCGCACTGCTCGCTCCCCGCATTGTCAACAACAATGATTTCGACTGTCTCTTTTTCGGATATCCTCGTTTCAACCGAATTCAAGCACTTCTCAAGATCGTCCATCCGCCTAAATGACACGATAATTATGGAAAGAAGTAATGACATCTGCTTTTATCACTTATTTCTATTCGAGATTAATGCTAGGGCAAGTCCAAGTGCAAGCCAGATATGGCTATATCCATAAAATCTGCTAGTGCATAGCATGAAGAATGAGGCCGCTAAGTAAATTAGTACAAAATCATCTTTTCCCCTTTCTATGGATTTTTTCCAGGCCCTCTGAAGGACAATTAATATGAGTGCCACAAATAATGACAGGACTATGAGCCCATACTCAGCACCATAGGACAAAATATTATGCACATATGCTCCACGGTCCTGATATATAAACTCATTCATATATTCTCCGACTATCGGGTGTTTCTCGATTATCCTAATTCCACTCTCTAACAAGGACATACGTTCTTTAAATGAACTATCTTCACGGATATTCGTCGCGGCGCTTATTATGGCTGGCCTCATCCTATTATACTGTAAATACAACGGCTTAAACGCGCTTTTTCCTCCATTCCCCGGATCTAGGAGAACAAAGGCTGAGATTCCAATTATGGCCACTAGTATCATATTAGTAGCCATACTAGACCGAAGATTCCTCATAGGGGCAGACGTCCTTCTATTACTCATTGTGACCAAATAAACCGCCGAAATAACTACAAAAGAAAACAGCGCACCCCTAGATCCCATGATCCAAAGGGAGATAAATGGGAATGAAATCGCAAACAGCCGCGCGATCCCTTTGTTCGTACTAATTATCATAAATAGCCCTAAGTACATAATATTGTCAGCGATAGATAGGACCGAAGACCCCCCGAGTCTGTTCAGAAAAGCGGAGCTCTGTTGCTGTAGAACTAATAACAATATTGGTACTAAAACTACTAATGTAAAAGATATTATCCGAAGGGCTTTTCGATATCTTTCAATGAGAGGAAAACATCGGTATCCCAGTAGAAATATTATAAGTATTAGGAAGGTATTGGAGTAATACCAATTCCACTTGTTCTCAATTGTACCCATAAAAAGAAGCTGGGTCACGGCGTTGATCTGAATAAAGATTAAGATCGCTATGGCAAGTCTACCGATATTGTCATGCAAGAGACTCGATATCGCCTTCGCGAGAGGAATTGATAACAATAGCAAAAGGCCGATTTCGATATAGCCAATTCGGAGGGATTCAATCTGATTTAGGTCATAAGCTAGGTGGAATGCGATTGGATATACAATAAAATGCACAAAAAGGAAAACCGCGGATAGAAAATCAACCAGGGTGCTGAGAGATTTCTTCTTAATGTATAGGTTTACCATGCTCATCTCTGGCCGCTAGATCCGCAGCCATTATCCATTCTAAAAAAGCCATCCTTTCTCTTTCTTTAATTGGGCTATTTATTGACTGAACCTCATTCCGATCTATTCTTTTACCTCTCCATTTCATGACAAATTCTTTAATAGCGCTGATGCCTCTCGGATCAGATAAATCCGAAGCTATTCGCAAAATAAATTCAGCACCATTTGGGAAATCGGTATCTTCATAGCCGATTATCACCGGTATTCCATGAGCTAAGTATTCCCTAACCTTAAGAGGAGACGCTTCTTTCATCCCCTTCCTGTTTAATGCCAATGTTCCAATTGAAACATCAGCCCTTTGATAGTAATACATATATTCTGGATAGGAGAGCTTGCCGCGAAAATGCACGTTTCGAGGGCAGCCATTCTGTTTGCCCATGCCAATAATGTTGAATTCCCATGAGGGAAATATTCCAGCCATTTCGCAGATTACGTCAATCCCATTCCACGGATAATCATCATTACCGACAAACACCAACTCCATATGTTCCTTTTCCACAGGATGAAGGATAGGATAATCCGACAACTTTATACCGTTCGAAATAATTTTTATCGGCTTTCGATATCTCAAGTACTTCTCGTTCAGTTCTTTTGTAACACAGATAAAAGCTGCTGCTTGAGATAAATACCTTCTGCGAGTACAGACAAAGAAAACATACTTAAAGGGAGAATACGTGAGTTTATATTCTCTGATCTCATCTGTGTTCACTTCAAATACGACGGGAAAATCGCGGAAGAGGTAATCAAGGGAGGGATAATAGGTCAAGCCAGCCCGCGCGTAAAGTATATCGGGAGACCAGGTCCGGATTTTCTCCGATAACCGCCTCACCTCACGAAGCCTCCTTATCATCATCTTAATCGAGGGCACAAGCTTCTTGCCTTTGTCTATCGATTCCACGGGCAGATCAAACACTTCGACAGCATGTCCCATTTCTTTCCAGGCTTCTACTTGACCCCTTACCTTCTTGCCGACTCCCGTCTGAGGATATATCTGCCCGATGAATATGTATGCGATACGCACGATTTGAATTCCTTTCTCAGTTATTAACCTGCCTTCATAGCCAAGCGCCGCAAGCTTCAGAGACAACTAATTCAGATCACGATTTTATAGAAAAAAGATGTCTAGCCTGCTAGGGTTCCGCTTTCCTGACTTTTTTTTACCATGAAGATAGCCTATTTAATGCGATTATGAATCAAGGGCTTTCAAGGTTTCGATGTAAAAGCTTTTTTCCCAGTCGAAAACAAGGCTCGTATTATGCCAAAGCATACTAAAAATGCCGCTAAACTGTTGGCATGTCCTGCAGAGCCGGAATGTTTTCTCTAAAGCCTGTTCGGGCAACAATCCCATATATTTACGGCTAAACAGTGTTTTGTCCATAACTACTAACGGATATTCTATCAAGCGAAGCTCCCTTCGGCTCTGAATATTAAAAACAGGGAAGGGCTTACACGTGCCACAACGGAACCCCACGCGGTCGGCATAACTGAGGGTTGCATCATAATTTAGCCCCGCATCCTCCCACGTCTGCCAGGTCGCGGGGTTCTCCCATCGTAGGTAATGCTGTCGGCCGCCCCACAATTTCTGTTCTATTCCCAACCTAGTCGCTACATTCAATATTTTTTTAAATTCGCTGGTTATCTGTTGCGGGTTGCGGTAAGAATTGTAGCTTGCATGCAATCCCAGATGATGTCCTCGTTCATGAATCCGCCCGATCAACCCCAATATGCTTGGATCATTGATATGATAGCAGCCATCATACTTGGATGTATGATCTGGGATAAAATAAAATTCGCTTTGATGTCCATATTGTTCGCTCAGGTCCATGATTAGGCCGAACGTATTTGATGGATCGGAACTCGTCTTCTTCATCGCCCGACTGCTAAATCGTCGCACTGCTATCCGCAAATTGTTCCTTTTTATTACATCACCCGCCATACTTTTCAATATCGCAGTCCAATTCATTTCACTGGACATAAATGGACTATCTACATCATGACTTAACATGATTCTAAATGAATGCTGTCTCCGCCGTATTTCAGGCCAAAGGCGCTTTATACAGGACCATAGTATTTCTACATACTCATCAACAATGGGCCGATCCAGGAAGTTCTCTCGTGAGGCCAATGAAGATGTAGCGGGAAATCTATTATGTTCATCTCTTTCGCCCTTAAGGAACTCCTCGTAACGTGTGAGCATAAAGAATGCGCTGCCAAAAATGTCTAATCCTAGCCAAATGCATTTTTCGTTATTTTCTATCCAGTATCCGTGACTGGATTTCCCGAAGATAACCGGGATAGAATCTGTTATTGAGTTAACCTCCGGCAAATCTTGAGAGACAGCCCACCTTTCAAGTGGTTGGGAGCTAAGTACAGACGGCCCACCCCAGAGGGCAAGAGGAGACTGGAATAATCTGTCGGATATCCTCAGTTCTTTCTGATCAGAGTCGCCCAAGGCAGAAATGAGATATTCTTCGCCGGCTACTTCGTTAATAATACAGCCGAGGCCAAGATAGTTTTCGATCAGTGCCCTGATTATATAGATCCTCTCTGGATTGTAGCCTCGGGGACAACATATTTGGAGAATTGGATTCACGATCTTCGCCTGCATGGAAAGCGCGGAACATATCCGAGTCGGAATAGCGTTCGCAAGCTTGGAGCAGAAATTAGATAGTATGGACGAAGGTCCCCTCCCCAATTTGCCTTTGCAGCACTTACCGAAGACAGGTTCGCTCCGCAAAAATCGAAATACCGGACATTTGTGCGGCTAAGCTCGTTTATGACACGATATGTCAGGTATTGAGTAGCGCCGGAGTTATAGAAACGCCGTCCGGTTCCAGCTACCCAATCGAGAGCGTTTGCCGTCTCCCCCACTATTACAATACGTGCACATGCAACCTCCCCAGAGGGAGCACGGCAGACAAAGACCCGGAGGTGTTCTTCCCCAAGCAATTGTTGTGCAGTGCGAATGTCTGATACCCCTAGGCGATAAGAGAATCCTTGTCTGGATTCTGTATCAGCAAGACATTCAACAGCTCCTTCAAAATCCGACTTAGTTAGCAAGTCATAAGTGAATCCAGCATTTTCTGCTTTTTTAATTTGCTTTATGACCTGATAATCAAGTTTATCTGTACCCGCAGTGAGTTCCAGGCAAAATGTATATCGGACCTCAGCGATATAACCAAGCCACTGCCATTGTCGGATATCGGTTATCTCGGGAGGGAAACTAACTGCGCATCTAATTCCCCTTCGTTTGTACTCTCCTGCTAGTAATGCGCTTGCTTTGAGCCATTGCCTATAGAGACGGGTGTTTTTTTCTGTCGGGCTATGGGTAAAACAAATTGGCAAATATGGATTAAGGGGCGGCTGCGTAATTCGGCCTTTTTTATCTAAATAGACAACCGTATCGATTGCCGGCAGTTCTTTGTCGTCTTCTTTTAAACGGAGCCTTAATGGTCTCAGTGACCATTTGACACGATTAAATTCGAGCCAACCATCTAACATCAGCGGAGAAGAAGATGTCTGAATAATTTCGTTGTTCACGTGGCTTTTAGCTCCGAATGCCGATATTTTTTATCCCATTTTCCAAATGTGACCGTTCCCAGACACGGAATACTAAAGGCAATAGTCCTGATTCTCCCATGGGGCACGAATCCTACCTTGAGTATACCTTTTTGGGATGCAACATTTCCTACCTCTGTGTCGATGAAAACATCGGCCTTTGGATTTATACTGCGCGCCCTGTCGGCCAAATGATATAAGTTTTGCTTATACGCTCCTCTCCCCTGATATGCTGATTTTGTTCTGCAATAGCATATCCAATAATTCGGCTGTTTTCTGATCTTTCGTGGGAGATGGGGAGGACCCATTGAACCCGGTTTCATCATCCATGCATAAGAAATCCATTCAGTTTCTCCTCTTAGGAAAACTCCGATAGCCCCGCCTTTAATAAATTCTTTAAATAGTGCGGCCCGATCCCTTTCTAATGCAAAAAGCTGATCTACGAGCAGCTCGCTGGCCCAAGCCCACTCATATTGCGGTCCAGAGAAGGCCCTTGTACTTACCCAGCTTTCAGGCAAACTAAATGCCAGTAGTTCTTTACGTTTAAGCATAATTATATTCCCCTATATAGATCGCTTTGCGTGCTGCTTGATGGCATGCCAGGCGAAGAGGGCATAAACCGCGTACCCCAGCGCACCGGCAGTTCCTATTGTCGCGACAGCACTTCTAGGGGGGAAATTGAACATCTTAATGACCACAAACGCAATGATAATGAATGCTACGCGGATAGCTTCGCGAGAAAGAAATAGTTCTTGCCTTTCTAGGATGTCAAGGGTGCCTCCGAGGGGCGACGATACGAACTGCGTAATGAAGAGGCCTGCGAGTAGGGGAACGTACGCACCAGACTCTTTCCAGGACGCTCCGAATACTATCGTGAACAATCTCGGAGCAAAGAAAACAATGGGGACAATTAGCAGCAATCCGAAACCCGACAGTCGTAAAAAGAGGCGCAAAAATAGCCTTTTGAATTTTACGGGTGACGATCGCGCCAATGGCGCTGCTTTTCCTACATAGACTTGCGCAACTGATTGACCAATGAGGTTAAGAGGCATACCTATAGCGCGTTGGGTGATGGAAAACCAACCTGCGACTTGAGGTCCAAATAAGACCGTTAACATAATCGCGGGTATATATACGGTAACAGAATTGAGTGCCGCGGCTGGTGCTGCGATAGACGGAAATCTTCTGTAGCGTCTAGCACAATAACACATCCGTTTTATCGAAACAGCCCTTAGAGTCGGCCTTTCTTGTCTGCCATAAAGCCTAATGAGTGTTGAGGCTCCAGATGCTTGGCCGACAATTTGGCCCGCTATAAGCCCAAATGCTTTTATGCCCAGGAAGCCTAAACCAACTTGAACTAGAACGGAACCAATGCCTTGATTGATCTTGGTACGAGCAACCAAGTGAAACGCTTGTTTGCGTGTAGCCCAATTTCCAAATACTTGATAGACTCCGATCATCCCAACGCCGATAGGCACGAGCCAGAGCACCGGCTCCAATGCTGGCACATTGACAAGATGTACTATCTCATTCCCGAACACAAGACAAGCCAACGCAACTACTATGCTAAATAAGACTATTATGCATAGTGTAAGGCTAATTATATTTACCGCATCCTCATCTTTCTCCGGCAACGGAATGGCCGTCTCATATCGCATTCCGGAAATCACAGAAATGATCCCAAGGATCGAGCTATAGACAGCCAGTGTCCCCAGGTCGGCAGGATTATAAAGCCGCGTGATTATAGGAGAAGCTAGAACCACGATTCCCTGGCCCAGAATCGTTCCCCCCGCGAGCACGAGGATATTCCGGACAAACCCTTCTCTTGGCGAAACAGCTCCAGCCACGGAAGTCAGACGTGACCGTGCATTCGATAAAATACCCAAAGAAGCTAATCCTTCAATGCTACTTTTGTGAACGCTATATGTTTGTTCAGGATACGCTATTATTCTGCTTGAACTAGCCTAGCGGCTCGACTTGTTCGGTAACCCTTCCTTTTTCGAATTTATAATATTTCGCTGAGCTTTCGCAAAAAGCTCGGCCGTTCATATCAAAGAGAAGCTTCTTGCCGGCGTCGCTGACCCAGCCGGCCTGCCTGGCCGGAACGCCCACGACCAGGGCGAAATCCGGCACGTCCCTGGTCACCACGGATCCGGCCCCGATCATGGCATGCCGGCCGATGGTGATGCCGCAAAGGATCGTGCAGTTGGCCCCGAGCGAGGCGCCCTCCCGGACCAGGGTCTTCTGATAGAACTTGGAGCCGATCTGGGGATACTTGCAGCGGGGATTCTGGATGTTGGTGAAGACGGCCGAAGGGCCGCAGAAGACGTAATCCTCGAGGGTCACGCCCTCGTAGACCGAAACGTTGTTCTGGATCTTGACGAAGTTCCCGATGATGACGTTGTTGGAGATATTGACGTTCTGGCCCAGCACGCAGCTCCGGCCGATCCGGGCGCCGCTCTGGATATGGCTGAAGTGCCAGATCTTCGTCCCCTCGCCGATCCGGACGTTCTCGTCGACGAACGAGCTTTCGTGGACGAAATAGGTCGGTTCAGACATTCGCGGCCCCCTTCCTGAGAATGGCCCGGGCCTGAGGATGCGCCTCCCCCGCGGCCGGGTCGGCCGGTCGGCCCCTGATCCCCTGGACGATCTCGATCGCCCGACGGCTGTCCTCGAGGCCGAAGCCGTTGCCCTTCAGGATCTCTTCGTAGCTCCGAGTGTGGAGATCGACGAAGCCCTCGGTGAACTCGAGCGGCGCGCCGTCGACGGCGATGCAGCGGAAGGTCCTCCTGCCCTCTTCCCGGACCTGGGGCGGAAGGTCGTCGCAGTTCAGGGACAGGAACCAGCGCACGTCGGCCCTTTGCAGCTCGAGGAAGCCGGCGGCCCGGTCGGCGGCCTTCAGGTGGACCCGGCTCTTCGCAACGGGGCCGAAGATCCAGGTCAGCATGTCGAAGAAATGAACCCCGATGTTCGTGGCGATGCCGCCGGACTTGGACTCGTCGCCTTTCCAGGAGAAGAAATACCAGCGGCCGCGGCCGGCGATATAGGTCAGGTCGATCTGGTGCCTGATCCCGCCCCCCTCAGTATCGACCTTCTTCTTGAGGGCCTGGATGGCCGGATGGAGCCGGAGCTGGAGGATGGAATGGACCCGCCGGCCCGATTCCCGCTCGATCTCCCCGAGGGCGTCGATGTTCCAGGGGTTGAGGACGACCGGCTTCTCGCAGACGGCGTCGGCGCCGACGCGGAGGGCGAACCGGATGTGGGCGTCGTGGAGATAGTTGGGAGAGGCGATGCTGACGTAATCGACGGCCTGGTCGTTCCGGCCCCGGCGGAGCTTCTCGATGTGCCGGTCGAAGCGCTCGAACTCGGTGAAGAAGTCGGCTTCCGGGAAGCAGCTGTCGAGGACTCCCACGGAGTCCGAGGGATCCAGGGCCGCGACCAGGCAGTTCCCCGTATCCTTGATAGCCCGCATGTGCCGGGGGGCGACATAGCCAGCGGCGCCGATCAAAGCGAAGTTCTTCATGGTCAGGCCTTTCGTTCGCCGTAGAACTCGTCGATCTTTCGGACGACATGATCCATCTGCTCGCGGGCGAGCTCCGGATAGACTGGGAGGGAGAGAACCTCGGCCGCGGCCTTCTCCGCTTCCGGGAAGTCCCCGGCCTTGTTGCCGAGCCCGGCGAAGCACTCCTGGAGATGGAGCGGCACGGGATAGTAGACCGCCGTCCCGATCCCGGCGGCTTTCAGGAAGGCCTGGAGGCCGTCCCGCTTCCGGGCCCGGAGCGTGTACTGGTTGAAGATGTGGTGGTTGGGATCGCCGCTCTTCTCCCGGACGGGGACCTGGACGGCCGATCTGTCCAGGAGGCCGGTCCCTGCGAGAAGCTCCGAATAGCGGGCGGCGTTGGCGCGGCGGGCCGCCGACCAGCCGTCGAGATGTTTCAGCTTGACCCGCAGGACGGCGGCCTGGAGGGCGTCCAGGCGGAAGTTCCCGCCGACAAGCTTGTGGTGGTAGGTCTTGGCCGAGCCGTGCTGCCGGAGGAGCCGGATCCTCTCAGACAAGGCGGGATCGTTGGTGACGACCATGCCGCCGTCTCCGAAGCCGCCGAGGTTCTTGCTGGGGAAGAAGGAGAAGACGCCGAGGTCGCCGAGGGAGCCCGCTTTGCGGCCCTTGTACTCGGCGCCGATCGACTGGCAGGCATCCTCGACGACCGGGATGCCGCGCGCCCGGGCGGCGGCCAGGATCGGGTCCATGTCGGCGCACTGGCCGAAAAGATGGACCGGCAGGATGGCCCGCGTGCGCGGCGTGATCGCCCGCCCCAGGAGCGCCGGATCGATATTGAAGGTGGCCGGGTCGATGTCCGCGAAGACGGGGACGGCGCCCAGCCGGGCGATGACGCCGGCCGTGGCGAAGAAGGAGAAGGGGGTCGTGACGACCTCGTCCCCGGGCTTGATGCCGAGGGCCATCAGGGCGACGAGCAGGCCGTCCGTGCCGGACGAGACGCCGATCGCGTGGCGGACGCCGGCGTAGGCGGCGATCTCGCTCTCCAGGGCTTCGACCTCCGGGCCGAGGATAAAAAACTGGGATTCGACGACCCGGTCGAGGGCCGGGCGGATCTCCTCGCGGATCGCGGCGTACTGGGCCTTCAGATCGAGCAGGGGGACATTCATGGGGTCCTCTTGGCGGACGTCGGATTGGAGCCGGCGGCGGCGGCGCCCGGCAAAGCCGCGGCCTTTCTCGGCCGGCCCCGGGGCCGGGCCTCGAGACGCCGTCCCACCATCGCCTCCAGCGCCCGCATGAACTCCGGGTCGCCGGAGGGACGGCCGGTGCGCAGCCGCGCCCTGGTTCGGGCCAGAACGGCCTCCTCTCCCCTCTCCCGGAGATAAGCCCGCCAGTCGGGAATCTCCCTGGTCAGGGGACATCTCAGGCTGAAAGGCGAATCCGTCGTGCCCGCGACATGCGCCCGGGCGCTCGACCAGGGATAATCCTCGGCCTGTCCGACGAGCCCCGTCCGCACGGGGTTATTCTCGACGAAGCGGATCTCCTCTTTGACGCTCGTCCGGTCCAGGGCGCAGGACAGGAAGCGGGCCCGCCAGAGATGGCCGCGCCGGGTGTGCTTGCCGTTGAAATATTGAGCGTAGCGCATGTGGATCGTGTTGTTGGCCCGGGCGAGGGCCTCCCCGACCCTGGGAACGCAGATCAGATGGACGTGATTGGGCATGAGGCAATAAGCCCAGATATCCAGGGCGTAGCGCGCCGCGCACTCCTTGAGAATGGCCAGGTACTGACGATAGTCGGTCTCGGACTCGAAGACCGGCTGCTCATAGTTGCCGCGCTGGACGACATGATGGGGATACCCCACGATGGTCGAACGGGCGAGGCGGGCCATTTTAGACGGGCTACCGCCGTTAGGCGCCGCGGGGCGCAGCGACGGCGTACGGGCTCCTGCTCATAAGCGGAGACGGCCTAACTCGAAAAAGTCAGGGGCATGGATCAAGGAGCCGGTACAATCCATTCCGGACCGGAATGAACCGGCTGTCCGATCCTTCGTGAGCTGGCGAAGGGCCTTCCATTTCCCTGAACTATCAAAGAATTGTCCAGATGATAAGACACATGAACAAGAAGTGTCAAGAATAATTGGGGACAGCGCTTATTTTCCGGGTCGGGCGGGTCTGTCTCCGCGAAATCCTCAACAATCATGATCATTGACACCTGCCGAGAATTTGCGGTATGCTCCGCCGAGCGGGCAAAGGGTCATCATATGGAATGCGGGTATTGCGGCGGAAGATTTTTCCGGCACGTCACCTCGAAAGACGGTTATGCCATCCTCAAGTGCCGCGACTGCGCCCTGGTCCAGGCGGACGTCCCCATGGACGTCGAGGCGTTCTATAACCGAGAGGATTACTTCTCCAGGACGAGCACCGGGGAGACGTTCGGCACCGATTTCCTGGAATGCAGGACCATAACCGACAAGATCCCGCTGAACGAGCGCACTTTCGACCTGTTCAACGCCTTCCGCGCCGGGGTCGGCGAGCCGGGCTTCCGGGACAAGAGCGTCCTCGAGATCGGGCCGGGCCCCAACGGGGGAACGATGAAATACCTGACGGCTCTGTCGGTCGTTGAAGGCCTGGAGATCTCGAAACGGGCGGTGGACCACCTCGGCGGGCTGGGTTTCACGATGTACTGCGGCAGCATCGGAGAGGTCCGGGTCGACAAGCAATACGATATGATCCTTGCCTACGAACTCGTCGAGCACTTGAGGGATCCGAAGAAGGCTTTTGCGGCGATCTACGGCCTTCTCAAGCCTGGCGGCATGTTTATGCTGTCCACGGGGAACGTGAATTCGCTCCGGGCCCATTTCTTCGGGAAGCGCTGGAGCTATTTCCTCCCTCCCCAACATCTCTTCTATTTCGGCGGCGCGACGATCACCCGGCATCTCGAAACGGCGGGATTCAAGAAGAAGGATATCCAGGTCCTCAAGTACAGCCTCTGGTCGAAGAAGCAGGCGATACAGCTCGGCTTCCCGAACCTGCGAAGTTCCCTCTTTCTCCGCCTGGTCAGCAACCTGACCAACGGCATGACCGTTTACGCCACGAAATAGCGAGGCTCGCCTACCGGCTGACCACCTTCCAGTTCAGGTCGGGAACGGCAGACAGCTTCTCGGTGCCCGTCCAGCTCAGCCCGTTCAGGTACCAGATGTAGACGTAGCCGCCGGTCCCGTTGTAGCGCCAGAGGACATCGACATCCCTGTCCCCGTCGTAATCAGCGACGGCGGCGATCTGCCAGTTGACGTCGGATACGGCCATCAGGTCGGCGCCAGAGACGATGCTCACGCCGTTCAAATACCAGACCCGGTTCCGGCCCCCGGTGCCGTAATACCGCCAGAGGATGTCGATGTTCCCGTCGTTGTTGAAGTCCCCGGTCCCGGCAACCTGCCAGTTGAGGTCGGTCACGGCCCCGATATCGGCTCCAGCGATGATGCTCGTCCCGCTCATATACCAGACGCGTACCTTCCCGCCGGCGCCGCTGTAACGCCAGAGGATATCGACGTTCCCGTCCCTGTTGAAATCACCCGTGCCGACGATCTGCCAGTTCAGGTCGGAGACCGCCGTCAGGTCGGCCCCCGAGAGGAGGCTCGTCCCGTTCATGTACCAGACCCGGACCCGGCCGCCGGTCCCGTTGTAGCGCCAGAGGACGTCGACGCTGCCGTCCTTGTTAAAATCTCCGGTGCCGACGATCTGCCAAGTCAGATCCGAGACCGCCGGGATGTCGCCGCCGCCGAGAAGGCCGGTCGCGGCGATGCTGACGCCTTCCCCCGCGTTCAGGGTGGCATTGCCTGCCGCGGAGGTCGGGAACCGCGGATCGGCTACACCGGGGTAGGCCGGAACGGCGCTCATTTCGGGAACAACCGTTGCGCGCCGGCCCTTGTTCCCGGCCGCCGGAACGCCGCGCCAGTTCTTCGGACTCACGGCCTCCCGAGGATCCCGAACGGAGCGTGCGCCGGCCTGACCCGTTCCCATGGCCCCGGCGTGGAGGTAGGCGTACAGCTTCGCCAGGCCACGGCCGCGTTCCCGGGCCGTCTCGTCGGGCTTGATGTCCATGCCCGCGTCGGCCGCCGTCGCCGCCAGGACCGTCGTTCCGGTGCTCCCGAGGAACCAGGCCCGGTTGCGGCCGCCGGCTCCGTTGTAGCGCCATAGGATGTCTTCCTGGCCGTCCTTGCTGAAATCCACCAGACGGGCGGGCGGCGGGATCTCGAAATCGGCGTCCGACTGATCCGCGACGGCACCCTGCCAGACCGTGATCCGGTAATCCGTGCCGACGGTCTCATCCCTGGGAATCGCCCAGGAGAAGGAGCCCGCTTCGGCGTCCGGCGTGCCCAGGGTCCTTTGGTAGCCGCCGCCCTTGTAGAGGTCGATTGTCACCTGCCCGCTCAATCCCTCCTGGGTCCAGCGGATATCGTGGGCCGAACCGGCCGCCCATCTCTCGCCGCCGTTCGGCGCGGTCACGGTCAGGCTGCCGGTTTCCGCGGCGAAGGTCGCGGTCACCACCCTGTTGACGGTCATGGCGAGGACCAGGGGATTGTCCTGTTCGTGCCCGGCCGGGACATCGCCCGTCCAGCCGGAAAACTCGTAATCCGTGTAGGCCGCGGCGCTGACCGTGACGGATTGGCCGGGCGGACAGGAATAGGTGTCCGGCACGGGAGTTGTCGTTCCGCCCGAGCCGCTCTGGAGGGTCAACGTGAACCATCCCGCTGGCGTGACGACGATCCGGTCGAGCCAGGCGCAATCGGACCCCGAGCTGAGGCCGGAGTCCTTGGAATAGACCCATCGAAGCGTGTGGGACCCCGATCCCAGAGCATAAATCATCTGCTGCCAGTCGACCTCGCCGCTGATCCCATTTTGCAGAACGCCGTCGATATAGAACCTCAGATAATCGTAGTTGGACTCGGATGAAACCTTCCAATAAAAGCCCAGCGGGGTCGGGCCTTCGACGGCCGTCTCGAGGTAAGTCGTTTCGCCGTCCAGCACGTCGGCGGACTGCAGGGCGTCTCCGTCATAGACATAGGACGCCGCCTGAGCGAAAAATCCGCCGTACTCGGGCGTCGTCCAGGCCAGCCCCTCCTGGTCCATGCCGCCGCCCGGCGTCCCGGCCGTTCCGCTGAACTGGACGTCGTCGACCCAGCCGCAATCCGATCCGGAGCTGACGCTGCCGTCCTTGGAATAGACCCATTGGATGATGTGCAGGCCGTCCGCCACCGGGCAATTGATCGATTGCCAATCGACCTCGCCGCTGATCTCGTCCTGCAGGGCGCCGTCAACATAGAAACGGAGATAATCGTAGCCGGACTCCGACGAAACCTTCCAATAGAAGGTCAGGTCGCCGGGGCCGATGAGCGAGGTCTGCATGGTTCCGGAACCGCTGTCCGCCGTATCCCGGCTCTGCGCCGCGTCCCCGCCGGAATAATAGGTGCCGGACTGGCCCATCCAGCCGCCCTGAGCGCCGATGCTGACCAGGGAAAGAGCGGCGTTGTCGACCGCGTCGACCAGCGGCAGGATGTAAAAGGCCACCGCCGTGTGGTTGAAATCGAGCGGCGGCGATACGGACAGCGCCTTGGAATAGTAGGAGCCTTCGAGGGTCCAGAAGCCGAAGTTGGCCCCGCCGGAAGTCTCGGGAGCGGTCAAGGTCACGGACGCGTACGGCGCGTAGCGCCGGGTGAAGTTCGTCGAGCCGGAGGAGGCCCCGTCGAGATCGGCCGGGGTGACGGTGATCGGCACGCCTGTCGAGGGCAGGCTCTGGACGCTCATCTGGAAGGACTCGACGTCCCCCATGACGAGCGAATTGTAGGCGTTGATCCGGCCCCCGGTCAGGACCTTGCCCGCCAGGGCGGCTTTTGGCTCGGCCCCGCCCAGGATCCGGTTCTTGATCTGCATCCAATCCAGGGAGAAATTGTAGGACTTGATCAGAGCCGCCAGGCCGGCCACATGCGGCGTGGCCATGGAGGTCCCGGAGAAAGAGCCGTAGGAGTCTCCCGTGATCGTGCTGTAGATGGACGATCCCGGGGCGGCGACATCAACCGAGTGGGCGCCGACATTCGAGAATGAGGAGAGGGCGTCGTTCGATGTCGTCGAAGCCACGGCGATGACGTTGTCGCTCGTATAGGAGGACGGGTAATGGGGCTGGGCGCCGTCGTTGTCGTGCCCGTAATCGTTTCCCGCCGCCGCGACGAACAGGATGCCGGCCGCGAGGGCGTCGTCGATGGCGTCCTTCATGGCCTGGTTGTAGCTGTAGCTCCCGTAGCTGTTGCTGAGGATGTGGGCGCCCTTGCTGATGGCGTATTCGATGCATTCGATGGCGTTCGAATCGTAGCCCGATCCCGAGGAATCCAGGAACTTCAGGGCCATGATCCTGGCCGTCCAGCAAACCCCGGCGACGCCGATGCCGTTGTTGCCGACGCCGGCGATCGTTCCCGAGCAGTGGGTGCCATGGTTGTTGTCATCCATGGGGTCGCCGGTCTCGGTGATCGAGTTGATGCCGTGGACGTCGTCGATGTAGCCGTTGCCGTCGTCGTCGAGGCCGTTGCCGGCGATCTCGCCCGGGTTCGTCCACATGTTCGCGGCGAGGTCGGGGTGGCTGTAGGCCACGCCCGTATCGATGACCGCGACAACGACATTGGGATTTCCCGTCGTCAGGTCCCAGGCCTCGGGGGCATCGATGTCGGCGTCTGACGTGCCCCCGGTCTGGCCGGTGTTGTGGAGCCCCCAGAGCAGGTTGAACGACGCGTCGTTGGGGATGCTGGCGTCGATCGTCTCCACGTAATCCGGCTCGGCGTAGGCGACGTTGGGATCCTTCTTCATGGCCTTGCGGATCTCGTCGATGGAGCCCGGGGCCTGATAAAGATAGATCCCGACCCGGGCAAAGTGCTTGAGCTGCTTCAGCGTATACCTGGTCTCGATCTGGCCTTTGGCCTGGACCGCGAACATGCCCGCCGGGGCGTCCTTGTACTTGACCAGGAGCCGGTCGGGCGCATACCGGACTTCTCGAATGCCGGCATGATCCTTCGGATTCCGGTCATCCGGGGAAACGATCTGTCCCGAGGCGGCAAGGATGACGAAGGCGATGAGCCCGCAGGCGGCGGAAAAAAGCGCGATCCACTTTTTCATCGAGACCTCCTGTTCCAGGTTGCGGCCCGCCCCCCTGCCGCGACGTGCCGGGACCGCGCGGCCGGAGAAGGCCCGGCCCCCTCACACTAACGGCTGACGATCTTCCAGTTCTGGTCGGTAACGGGCCAGAGCTTTTCTGTTTGCGTCCAGGTGACGCCGTTCAGGTCCCAGAGGTAGACATACCCGCCCGTTCCGGCATAGCGCCAAATGACGTCGACGTTCCCGTCCCCGCTGTAGTCGGCCACTCCGGCGATTTGCCAGTTCAGGTCGGAGACGGCGATCAGATCCGCTCCCGAACGAATGGCGATCCCGTTCATGTACCAGACCCGATCGCGGCCGCCGGTTCCATTATAGCGCCAGAGGATGTCGACGTTGCCGTCCTTGTCGAAATCGCCCGTGCCGACGATCTGCCAGCTCAGGTCCGGGACCGCGTTCAGGTCCGCGCCGGCGACGATGGCGATGTTGTTCATGTACCAGACACGGACGCGGCCCCCGGCGCCGTTATAGCGCCAGAGGATGTCGACGTTGCCGTCCTTGTTGAAGTCCCCGGTGCCGACGATCTGCCAGCTCAGGTCCGGGACCGAGGCGATATCCGCTCCGGAGATGAGGCCCGTTCCGTTCATATACCAGACCCTCACCCGGCCGCCGGTCCCATTGAAGCGCCAGAGAACGTCGGTGTAGCCATCATTGTTGAAATCGCCGGTGCCCATGATCTTCCAGTTTAACTCGGACACGGCCTGGATGTCCGCGCCGCCCAGGATCGCCGTTTCGACGGAGACCTTCCCATCTCCGGGCGCGGCCGCCGTTTTCGAGAGGACTTCGCCGGCCTGCCCGGGTTCGGCAGCCACGGGTCCGAGCGGCCGCGGGCTCATTTCGACTCGCGACAGGCGACTCCTCCCCCACTCGGCCCGGAAGCGGCCCTTGGCGGACCAGTTCCTGGCCTGCATGATCTCTCTCTCGGCCTTGGACCGGAACCGAACGGCCTGCCCCGGGGCCATTCCCCTGTCGCTTGAAGCCGGATCTGAAAACAAAGACCCGGCCGGCTCATCGAGAGCCGCAAGCGTCGCCGTGACGCCCGTATGACTCAGGAACCAGGCGCGGTTCCTGCCGCCCGTTCCGTAGTACCGCCACAGGAGATCCTCCTGGCCGTCCTTGTTGAAATCGACCCTGGCCCGGGACGAAGCCGACGCCGCATAGTCTTGGGCCGTCATGTCGGCTGCGACCGCCTCATAAGTCCGGTTGGCCGGGGCGAAAGTGTAGCCCGCGAGCGTCGGCGTGACCGTGCCGGACCAGCCGTCCTGCACCATCGCGGAGTAGGCTCCGTCGGCGCCCGAGACCGGGTCGCCGGGAAGCCCGGACATTAGAACGCCGGCCAGGCCGGCGCTGTCGAGCGTCACCGTGCCCGAGATCGCGCGCCCGACGAAGGCCGCATAATCCTGGTCCGCCACCGAGGCCGTAACGGGGGAATATGTCCTCGTCGCCGGGGCGAAAACGTGCCCGGCCAGGACCGGCGTCACCGTGCCCGACCAGCCGTCGGCCACGACCGCGGCATAGCCCCCGGAGCCGTTCGTCGCCGGCGTTCCGGGAAGGCCGCTCATCGTCACCCCGGCCAGGGGCAGGCCGGCCAGCGCGACCTGGCCGGAGATCGTATGGCCGATCCCCGTGTATTCCCCGATCGTGATGGACAGCTCCTTGGTCACGGCCTGCTGCGGCGACGTCGAATCCGTCAGTCGTACGACGAAGGCGAAGGCGCCGGTCATGGTCGGCACCCCGCTGATCTCTCCCCGGCTGTTCATGGCCAGGCCGTCGGGCAGGGTCCCCGAATCGAGGCTCCAATAATAGAACGGCCGCCCGCCCGAGCCCGCCAGGGCGCCGCTGTAAACGACCGCCAGCTGGCCGGCGGCCAGGGACTCGGTCATCACCGCCAGGGCCGGCCGTTCGGCCAGCACGGCGTCGATGCCCGAGGTCGTGCTGCCGACCGTCACCTCGACGGCGTCGGCGGAGCCGTGGCCTCCCTTGTCATCATAATATTCGGACACATAGTTGAGGTAGGCGACATCGGCGTTGAACAACACCTTGAACGAGCCCGTCGGCAGCCGCCGGAGAGTGTATCGGCCGTCCGCGTCCGTCGGCGTCGAATAACTGGTGACCGCCAGGCTGGCGTCCTGGGCGGCGACCATGACCCCCTCTATGGGCAAGCCCAAACCATTCGTCACCCGGCCCGTGATCAGACCGGTCTCGTTCGAAAGCACGCCGTCAATGCCCGTGACGTTCGCCCCGAGCGCGACTGTCACGACGTCGGCGGCGGCGAAACCGGCCCTGTCGTTGTACCACTCAACAGTCAGGTCTTCCGAAGCCGGCCGGAACCGGACCCGGTAGTCGGTGGGCGGCACGCCCCGGATCGTGTAGGCCCCGGTAATGTCGGTCGTCGCCATCACAGAATAGGAATTGTCCGGAGGGAAGCCATAGACGTTGGCCCCGGAGAGAGGCCGCCCGTCGGTGACTGTCACGGTGCCGCTGATCACGCCCGCCACGCCGAGAACGGCGTTGATGCCACCCGTCGTCTGCCCGGCGGTGACACTGATGCCCGCGGCGCTGGGCAGATCATAAACGTCGGAGTAATATTCCGCGAGATAGCTTCCCGTTTCGACCGTATTAGCGTTGAAGAGAATCTTGAACGTGCCCGTCGGCAGCCGGCCAACGGAATAATTCCCGTCCGCGTCCGTCGACGCGGATTGGAGGGCCATCCCCGCCGGGTCGTAAGCCGTCACCTGGACGTTTTCGATCGGGTTCCCTTCCCCGTCAGTGATCCGTCCGGCGATCACTCCGGCCGTTCCCAGGACGGCGTCGATCCCGCCGGTCGTCGCCCCGGCGGCCACGGCCACGGGCAGCGCCGAAGCGAATGATGTCGCCTCGCTGTGCCACTCCGTCGCCAGGGCGTATCCGACCGGGGCCCTGAAGCGCACCGCATAATTGCCCGCCCGCAGGCGATCGATCTCGAATCGTCCGTCGGCGTCGCTGACATCCGCCGCGGTCTGGACCGTGTCGCCCGCGTAGGCGTAGGCCACGCTATTGCCGAGCGGGTTCCCCGACGCGTCCATGATCCGGCCGCTGATGACGCCGCCCGGCGTGAGCTGGCCGTCGATGTCCGCCAGCGTCTCTCCCACCACGAGGGTCAGGACCTCGCCGCCGTGATAGGCCTCGCTGAGGTAATTGAGGTCCGGCGTCCAGTCGAATTCGTCGTTGAAGTCGGTGACGTTGAACTGGACGGTGTATAGCCCGGGCGTGTAGCCGATCCGGTAGGCGCCGTCCTCGCCGGTCATGGCCAGCGGCCGGCTGACATTCCAGTCGAACGGCGAACCGTAGAGCTCGACGTAGGCCCCGGCGATCGGATCCCCCTCGTCGTCCGTCAACGTGCCCGTGACGTAGGCCAAGCCGAAGTCCGCGTTGGCGTCGATCGTCAACGCATAAACGACCCCCGGCACCTCGTAGTAAACGTTCGAGATGTAATACCAGCCTTCGGCCGCGCCGTAGATGTAGGCCGTTTCGTCGTCGCAGCCGCTGGTGTTATAGCTCAAGAGACGCTTGTCGGCGTCGAGGATGGCGAAATCCATGTCCTGGCGAATCGCCGGATCGGGATAGGCGGTCCCGTTCATGACCACGCGGATGTCCTTGCCGGCGTCGGCCGCCGGGACGTAGAACTTGAACCAGTCCTCGTCGCGGATGATGAGGCCCGAGGTCTTTCCCATCGGCAGGACGGCCGCCGTCTCGAAGCTGTCGTTGTCCTCGAAGGCGTCGTCTACGCCGCCGGCGAAGGCCGCCGTGTAATCCTGGGCGGTCGCGTCCGCCGCGATCGCGTCATAGGTCCGGTCCGCCGGAGAGAACGTGAATCCCGGCAGGGTCGGCGTCGCCGTCCCCGACCAACCGGCCGGAACGGCCGCCGCATAGGCGCCGGCCGCGTCGGTCGCCGGCGCCCCGGGAAGCCCGGCCATCGTGACGCCGGCCAGCCCGACGCCGTCGCGCGTCACGATCCCGGCGATGCGGTATCCGGCCTCGGCCGCGTAGTCTTGTGCCGCGGCGTCGGCGGCGACGTTTTCGTACGCTCTTGTCGCCGGGCTGAAGGCGTAGCCGGAGAGGACCGGCGTCACGGTCCCCGACCAGCCAGAGGGAACGACCGCGATATAGCCGCCGGCCGCGTTCGTCGCCGGGTTCCCCGGCAGCCCGCTCATCGTCACCCCGGCCAGCGGCGCCTCTCCGGAAAGCACCGTGCCGGAGATCTTATAGCCGGTCCCGGTGTATTCGCCGATCGTGATGGACAGCTCCCGGGTCACTATCTGCTGAGGCACAGTCGAATCGGTCACCCGGGCCGTGAAGGCAAATGTCCCTGCCGTCGTCGGCATGCCGGAGATCTCGCCCCTGGCGGTCATCGTCAACCCGATCGGCAGCGCCCCCGAGTCGAGCGTCCAGTGATAGAACGGACGCCCGCCCTCGGCGCCGAGCTGCTGGCTGTAGGCCACGGCCGCCTCCCCGTCCGGGAGCGAGGACGTCGTCACGGCCAGGGCCGGCGCGTCGGCCAGCCCGGCGTCGATGCCCGGCAGGATCGAGCCGGACACGATCGGGATCGCGTCCGCGGTCTCGGAGCTTGGCTTGTCGTTATAGAACTCGGCGGCATAAGGCAGGGCGTTGGGTTGGAAAAGGACCCTGGCCGTGCCCAGGGGGACATTCAAGACCGTGTAATCGCCGTCGGCGTTCGTGACGGCGCTGCTGGTGTTGAATCCATCGAGGAAGCCGTCTATGGCCACGACCGCCAGGCCCGGGATCCCGGTCCCGGAGGAGTCGGTGACCCTCCCGGAGAAACCGCTGCCGTCCGCCTCGAGGACCCCGTCGATGCCGCTCACGGTCTCGCCCGCGATCACGGGAATAAGGCTGGCGTCGGCGCCGCTCGCGGCCTCCGGATACCACTCCGGCGGATAAGAGGAATTGGCGAAGCGGACCCTGTAGCTGCCCGGCGGAATGTTGCGGATCAGATAATTTCCTTCAAAGTCGGGAGCGGCGGTCCAGCCATCCCCGGTCGCGGCGTTGACGGCCGCGACGCGGCCGCTCATGAGGCCCCGGTTGTCCCCATCGGTCAACCGGCCGGAGATCGAGCCCGCAGGCTGCAGGACCACGTCGATGCCCGCCGTCGTGTATCCCTCGGCCACCGCGATCGGTCCTCCGGCGCCGTGGGTTCGCATCATGTAGTTGCCGGCGGACGAGGATGCGGGGTTGAAGATAAGGCTGTAGGTCCCCGCTCGAAGGCTGTCGAGAAGGTAGCTGCCGTCGGCTTGAGTGGTCGCCGATTGCATGGCGACGGAAGAGGCTTCATACGCGACAACCCCGACCCCGGGAAGGGGATCTCCAGACTCATTCGTCACCAGGCCAGAGATCCGCCCCCCGGCTTCGAGCACGGCGTTGATCCCCGTCGTCGTCGCCCCGGCCGTGACGGCCACGGGCAGGCTGGCGCCGAAGGCGCCCTGATCGTCATACCATTCGCGGGTCAGCGTGCTGCCGGCGGGCGGACGGAAAAAGATGGCGTAGTTCGCCGATCTCAATCGCCTGATCGAGTAGTTCCCGTCGGCGTCGGTAAAAGCCTGGGAGGCCTGGCTGGCGCCGGCCAGGTAGGCGATGACCCTCGCTTGAACGAGCGGATTCCCCTCCCCGTCCGTGACCCGGCCGCTGACGGCCCCGGCGGACGGCAGCACGACATCGGCGCCGGTGATCGGCGCCGCCGTGTCGAGGGTCACCGTCCGGTCGTAATCGTAGGAGTTCCCCAGGAAGTTGCGGACGGGCAGCCAGCCGTCGGGCAGCGCGTCGATCGGGCTGACGTTGAAATCCTCGAGGTTAGCCTTGACTTGGTAGTTGCCCGGGAAGGCCGCGATCTTGTAGTTGCCGTCGGCGTCCGTGATGGCCATCTGCCGGCAGACGTTCCAGTCGAAAGGCACGCCGTAAAGGGCGACGGTCACGCCGTCGATCCCCTGGTCGGCCTCGTCGGAGACCCTGCCGGAGATGGTGGCGACCGGGAAGTTGTCGCTCGTGCCGGCGTAGAGCTCGTAGACCGCCCCCGGACTGCCGAGATAGGTATGGGCGATATAGTACCAGCCGGGCTGGATGTCGGGGATGAAGGAGACCTCGTCGATGTCTCCGCTCATGTTATAGGTCAGGAGGGTCCCGGCGGCGTCCATGACGCCGAAGTCGAGGTCCATGGACTTCGTCGGGTCGGCGTGGGCCGTGCCGTTGGGGAAGGAGATCGCCCGGATGCGGACGGCCAGGACCTTGCCGGCGTCCTCGGCCGGGACCAGGACCTTGAACCAATCCTGATCGTTGAGGACGAGGTTCGGGATGTTCGTCCCCAGCGTGACGGCGGCCGCCGTCTCGAACGTGTCGTTGTCCTCGTAGGCGTCATCGGCCCCGCCGGGGTATTCCGCGACGTAGTTCTGGGCGGTCGTATCGGCGCTGATCCCGGCATAATCCAGATGGGCCGGCGAGAACGTGAATCCCGGCAGCGTCGGGGTCACGGTGCCCGACCAACCGTCGGGCAGCATCATCGAATAGCCCCCGTTGTCATCCGTCCGGAGGGCGGCGGGCAGGCCGGCCATCAGGACGCCGCCATGGCCCGCGCCGTTCAGGGTCACCTGGCCCGAAAGCACATGGCCCGCCGAAGCCGCGTAATCCTGGCCCGTGAGGTCGGAGTTGACGACGATGTATTCGCGGAGAGGCGGATCGAAGGCATAGCCCGCCAGGATGGGCGTGACCGTGCCCCAGAACGATCGCACGACGACGGCGGCGTACCGGCCCGCGCTGTCGGTCACCGCCGGAGGCTCGAAGCCCTCGAGCGTGACGCCGGCCAGCGGCGTCCCGCCGGACGTCACGGTCCCGCTGACCGTGAAGCCCTCGCCCGTGTATTCGCCGATCGTGATGGACAGCCCCTGGGTTATGGACACCTGCCCCAAGGACGAATCGGTCAAGGTGACCATGAAACTGAACGTGCCCGTCACGTTGGGCACGCCGGAGATCAGGCCCCCAGAGGTCATCGTCAGCCCTCCGGGCAGGTCCCCAGAATAGAGCGACCAGCGATAGAGCGGCCGGCCGCCCGCGGCGCCGAGCTGCTGGCTGTAGACCACGCCTATCTCCCCGCCCGCGAGCGAGGCCGTCGTGATCGCCAATTCCGGCTGGTTGGCCAGCGCGGCGTCGCTGAGCGCCGTCGTTTCGCCTTCGTTCACAGTGACCGCGTCGGCCGCATCGTGGCTCGTCTTGTCGTTATAGTATTCGGAGACGTAAGGCAACCAGTTCGCGTCGGCGTTGAAATAGACCTTGACCGATCCGGGAGGCACCTGACGGATCGTGAAGTAGCCGTCGCCGTCGGAGATCGTGCCGGCGTAGAAGGCCTGTTTCGAGGCGTCCTGGGCGACGACGTTGACCCGGGGGACGGGGTAGCCGTAGGAGTTGACCACCCGGCCGATGATCATGCCGCCTCCCCCCGAGAGGGTGACATCGATGTTTTCGGTCGTCGCGCCGGCCGCGACCGTGACGGTGCCGGCCGCGGCGTAGGACGTCGCGTCCGGATACCAGTGCGGAATGCGGTCGCCCTGCTGGCTGGGACTGGCCATGATCCTATAAGTTCCCGGCGGCAGGTTATTGAGGGTATAGGTCGGCTCCCCGGCAAGGGAGGCGAGCAACGAGATGCTCCGCTGGTAATTGCTGGCCGTATCGAAAGCGACGACGTCCACAGTGCCGTTGTTGTTCAATATCCGGCCGGAGATGGACCCGGCGGCCGGGAGCACAGCATCGATGCTTTCGGTCACCGCGCCGGCGACGACATGTACCGTTTCTGCTTCAGACAGGAAACGCGTGCCCGGGTAGTACTGGGAGACCAGGGAGGCGCCCACCGAGGCAGCGTTGAAATAGACCTTCCAGTCGCCGGCCGGCACCCGCGAATGGGTGTAGTAGCCATCGCCGTCGGTCCGGATAATCCACAGCATCAGCCCCATCGGATCCATGATGCCGACCTGCAGGTTGCCCACGGGGTTCATGTCGGCGTCGAGGACGCGGCCCGTGATCGTGCCCCAGGTCTTCTCGTCGAGCGACACGTCGATGCCCGCCGTCGTCCCGGCGGCGGCGGCCCCGACCGGGTCGGCCGAAGCGAAGAGCGCCTTGTCGTCGAACCACTCGTTGATCAGGGGGCCGGACCACGTCCGGGCGCGGACCGCGTAGTTGGCGGCCCGGAGCCGATCGATCCGGTATCCGCCGATATCGGCGAAAGCGCTGGCGACGCTCGTCCCGTTGCCGAGCCATACATACGCTCTCGCGTTGGCGCGCGGCGCCCCGGTCCCGTCTGTTATCTGACCGGTGATCGTCCCTCCGGGGACCAGGTACATATTGACGTTCTCGAGGGACGCCCCGCCGGTCAGCGTCAGGACATGTTCGTACTCATAGACGTCCCCGAGGTAGTTCGCGTCGGGCGTCCAGGCGACGCCGTCATCGCCGAAATCTCGCATGTTGAAACGGAGCGTGTAATCCCCAGGAAGCCAGCCGAGCCTGTAATAGCCGTTCGCGTCCGTGAAGACCATGGGCCGGGTGACGTTCTCATCGAACGGCATGGCGTAGAGCTCCACGGTCGCCCCGGCGACCGGGGTCTCCTCCTCATCGTCCAGCACCTGCCCGCTGATATAGGCGAGGCCGAAGGCGTCGCTCACTTCAACCGACAGGGAGTAGACCGTCCCCCCGGCCCCGATATGGTACTGAACGACATAGTACCAGCCTTCGGCGACGGCGCAGACGAAGGCCGTTTCGTCGGGCGCCCAGCTCACGCTATAACTCAGGAGATTGCCGGAAGCGTCCAGGACCCCGAAGTCCAGGTCCCGCCGCGTCGTCGCATCGGGGAAGCCCGTCCCCCAAACGCGGACCTTGAGGTCCTTGCCGGCGTCCTCGGCGGGAACATAGAACTTGAACCAATCCTCGTCGTTGAGCACCAGGTCGTGGGTCGTGCCGAGCGGCAGGGAGGGCGCGGTCTCGAACGTGTCGTTGTCCTCGTAGGCGTCATCGACGCCGCCGGCGAAGGCCGCCGCGTAGTTCTGGTCCGTCGCGTCGGCCGTCAGGTTCGTATAGGCCAGGCTGGCCGGGGTGAACGTGAAGCCGGGCTGGGCCGGGGTCACCGTTCCGGTCCATCCGGAAGGCACCGCGGCCGCATAGAAGCCCAGGGCGTCGGTCCTGACGGCGGTGGGAAAGCCTCCCAGGAGGACGTCGGCCTGGCCCAGGCCGCCGAACGTGACCTGTCCCGAAATGGTGACATCGGCCAGGGCGACGACCGGCTCATCCACGGCGACGGGCGCGTCGGCGAGAGACGCCTCCTGCCAGCCCCGGGAATACAGCTCCGTCCCGCTCCCCTCCTTGACGTCCCAGACGATGATCCCGCGCCCGTTGGCCCCGGCGGCCCGGACGATCGCGGGATTGCCGCCGCCAAGCCGCTCTTCGTCGAGGACGACCCCGGCCGAGGCGGCCGTGTCGCCCCAACCGAGGGTCCTGGCCGCGATGTCGCGCACGCCCGGGGACTCGAGGCTGGCCGTCTGATAGGTCACGAGGACCCGGCCGGCGAGCCCGGTGGCGAAGGCCGTCGGACGGGACTCAAGCTCGGACTCCGTCGCCGTCAGATCGCCGGACTGGAGTATCGCCTGGCCGTCGGTGCCGGCGAAGGCGATGTCCGAGCGGCGCGGGCCGCGCCGGGCCTGCCAGACCACGATGTACCCCGCCGTTCCGGCCGCGCCGGTCACGCTTGGGGCGGTGTTCCGGGCCCCGTCGCCGGCCAGCACGAGAACGTTTCCCAGCTCGTCGGCCGAGGCCGCGCCGGCCGGGACCTCCCGGCCTTCGATGTCGACGCGGCCGCCCGCCGCCTGCTTCTCCCAAGCCACGAAGAAATTCCCGCCGGCTTGGTTGATGGAGGGATTCTGGAGGCTGTCATAGGCCGAACGGCCGAGGACGATGGCTTGGCGAGCCTCTTCGCCGGGTCCGCCGATGCTCCGGCCCTTGATCACCTCGAGCCCGGATTCGTCGAGCTCCTCCCAGATGACGAAGAACCGTCCGTCCAGGCTGGAGAAGCCGATATCGGGCCGATCGACGGGCCTCGCAGCGCCCGGCGTAAGGCTCCCGAAGCCGTCGATCCGGCCTTCGGCGTCGACGGTGCAGGATTCGATTGATTTCCCCGTCGACCAGACGACCAGCCATGAACCGGCGCCGCTCGCCGCGACCCGGGGATGCCGCTCGTCTTCGCCCGAGGAGGCGATATGCATGACCCGGCCGACGGGATTCCCGTCGCCGTCCAGGATCCGGCTCCTGACGTCCCAATCTTCGGCGTTCCGTCCGGCCCGGTCCTGCCAGACGACCAGGTATTTATCGGCCTGGGCGTCATAGGCGATGTCGGGCAGCCCCTTGATCGTCCCGCCGCTGGCGACGGGCTGGACGCTCTTCCGGAATTCCGCGGCCGCGAAAGCCAGGGCCAGACCGAGGAAAAGGCAGGAAAGGACGAGGACGAGACGGGACTTTTTCATCGAACCCTCCCTCCGGTGCGCCGGTCGCCGGCACCCTTATCGGACCCGGACCGGCTCCGGCCGGCCCGTTCTCAACTAAGCCGGAACAGAGGATGAGGGAAGGGAATCAGAGTCATCGATAGAGCCGGGGAAACACTTGTGCGGCTTCCCGCTACTCCACTTTTACCCTTAAGATGGCAGAATTTTGCGACAATTCGCGCGATATTGCAAGCAAATATTTTGGACGATCAGCGGCTGACTATTTTCCAGTTTTGGTCTGTGGCCGCGGCCAGCTTCTCCGTCTGCGTCCAGGCGATCCCGTTCAGGTCCCAGACGTAGACATAGCCCGCCGCGCCGGCGTAGCGCCACACGACGTCCACGTTCCCGTCCCCGCTGTAGTCCGCCACCCCGCCGATCTGCCAGTTCAGGTCCGAGACCGCCAGCAGGTCCGCCCCGCCGATGATGCTGACGCCGTTCATGTACCAGACCCGGTTCCGGCCGCCCGTCCCGTTGTAGCGCCAGAGGATGTCGACGCTGCCGTCCTTGTTGAAGTCTCCCGTCCCGCCAACCTGCCAGTTAAGGTCCGGCACAGCGCACAGGTTGGCCCCGCCGATGATGCTGATCCCGTTCATGTACCAGACCCGAACCTGGCCCCCCGTCCCGTTGTAGCGCCAGAGGATGTCCACATGGCCGTCCTTGTTGAAGTCCCCCGTCCCGGCGACCTGCCAGCTCAAGTCGGATACCGACGTAATATCCGCTCCCGAGAGGAGCGTCGTCCCGCTCATGTACCAGACCCGGACCTTGCCGCCGGCGCCGTTGTAGCGCCACAGAACATCAACGCTGCCGTCGTTGTTGAAGTCTCCCGTCCCGACTATCTGCCAGGTCATGTCGGAAACGGCCGGAATGTCGCCCCCCCCCAGGAGGGCCGTGGCCTGGATAGTCATGGCCGGGTCGGCCGCGCACACCGCGGCGGCCAGGCCGGGATCGGACACTCCGGCGCTAAGAGGCAGCGCGCTCATCTCCGGATCCGATCCTTCCGTGCCTTTCCGGCCTTCCGCCCCGCTCTTCCGCCCTTCTCTCCATCTCCGGGGATCCACGGCGTCGCGGGGGTCGGCCACGATCAGCTTTCCCGACCGGCTCGCGCCCATCATACCGGCGATCCGTTCCGCGGAACCGGCGATCCCGCCGGCCGTCGCCCCGGCCTGCAGCTCGGGGTCCGGCCCGGCCAGCAGGAGCGCCGTGCCCCCCGTAGCGCCGAGAAGCCAGGCCCGGTTGCGGCCGCCCGTTCCGTAATACCGCCAGAGAAGATCCTCGCGGCCGTCCTTGTTGAAGTCGACCCGCACGGCCGCGGTCACGGTAAAATCGGCGTCCGAGTCATCCGAGACGCTGCCCTGCCAGACGAGCACCCGGTAGTCTGTCCCAGCCGTCTCGCTCGAGGTGATCGTCCAGGCGAACGTCCCGGCCGTCGCGCCGGCCGTGCCCAGGGTCTCCTGGTATACGCCGCCCTTGTAGAGGTCGACCGTGACGCTGTCCGCGAGCCCAGTGGACGTCCACGTGACCGCGTGGCTCGTCCCGGCCGTCCAGGCCTCTCCCCCGTTGGGCGAAGTGACCGTGATCGTCGCCGGCACCAGGGCCGCCGCGTAATCCTGGTTGAGCTGGTCCTCGGTGACCGAGGCGTAGGTCCGCGAGGCCGGCGTGAACGTATAGCCGGCCAGCGTCGGCGTCACCATCCCGCTCCAGCCGGCCGAGGCCGTCACGTCATAGACCCCCAAGGCGTTGGTCATGGGATCGCCGGCGAGGCCCGACAGGACGACACCAGCCAGCGGCGACTCGCCGGCCAGGATCGTCCCCGTGATCCGGACGTTGACCTGGGTCCAGGCCGTGGCCGAGGCCTCGGCGCTGTCGAGACTGTCGAGGGCGTTGGCGTTCGCCGCGTGGGCGTCCGTGTGCGTCCGGACGACGAAGTAGTAAGTCCGGCCCGGCGTAAAGCCGGTCAGCTGGAGCGATGACGTCGTCTTGTTCGCGGTCTGGCCGGCGGCTGTGTACGGCCCGCCCGCGGTCTCGGAGACGAAGACCTGATAATAGCCGGTGTAGCCGCTGAAGGCGATCGGCGACCAGGAAATAAGTATGCCGGCACCGTCCACGGAAGTGGCCGTCACGCTTGAAGGCGCGACTGTCTGCGTCGAGGCCCAGTCCGGGTCCGCCGCGTTCAGGAAGGCCGTCAGCGTCCCGTCGGAGCTGTAGAGGGCGTTGTAGCCGAGGTTCGTCGAGGCCGGGACGAGGGCCGTCAGGTTGGTCAGCGACGCGGGGATGGCCCCGCTCAGCTTATTGCCGTAGATGTTGAAGATCTGCAGCCTGGTCAGGTTGCCGAGCTCGGCCGGGATCGACCCTTCGAGCGCGTTGCTGTTGATCGTCAGATCGACCAGCTGGGAGAGCGTCCCCAGCTCCGGCGGGATGGAGCCGGTCAACTGGTTGGAGTAGAGATGGAGATAGCCCAGCTTGGTCAGGTTCGCCAGGGTCGTCGGGATGGCGCCGCTCAGCTGATTGAGGTGGATATAGAGCCAGACCAGGTTGGTCAGGTTGCCCAGCTCGGCCGGGATCGTCCCCGTCAGCTGGTTGGACTGGAGGCGGAGATCGGTCAAGGTCGTCAGGCCGCCGAGCTCGACCGGGAGGGACCCGGTCAGGTTGTTGAACTGGAGATAGAGCGTCCGGATGGAGCTCAGCCCGGAGAACGAGGCCGGGATGGACCCCTCGAGCTCGTTGAAGCGGAGGTCGAGCGTCGTCAGGGCGGCCAGGCCGCCGAGCTCGGTCGGGATCGAGCCGGAGAGCAGGTTGTTGCCGGCGACAAATTCCTGGAGATAGGCCAGGCCGCCGAAGCTCGCCGGGATCGACCCGGTCAGCTGGTTGTAGCGAAGATAGAGCTTCCTCAAGGACGTCAGGTTCCCCAGCTCCGTGGGCAGCGACCCGGTCAGGGCGTTCGAGTGCAGGAAGAGGTCCCGCAGGGCCGACAGGCCGCCCAGGCTCGATGGGATCGAGCCGGAGAGCTGGTTGCTGTGAAGATCGAGAGTCGTCAGGTTGACGAGGTTCCCGAGCTCGACGGGGATCTCGCCGCTGAGCTGGTTGGAATAGAGGGACAGGGTCTGAAGGTTGACCAGGTTGCCCAGGCTCGAGGGCAGCGAGCCGGTGAGCTGATTGGCATAGAGATTGAGCGCCGTGAGGTTCGTCAGGTCCCCGATCTCGGCCGCGAGCGTGCCGCTGAACTCGTTCTGGTACAACTGCAGAACGGTGAGATTCGTGAGTGTCCACAGCTCCGCCGGCAGCGACCCGGACAGCCGGTTGCCCCGGACGTTGAGGATCGTCAGGTTCGGCAGATCGCCGATCCCGGCCGGCAGCGACCCGACGAGGTTGTTCGAGGCCAGGATCAGGGCCGTGACCATGGAGTTCGAGGAATCGGTGGTGACGCCGTACCAGGTGTTCTCGGTTCCGGGCAGGGCGAAGCCGTCGGCGTCGAGGGGCTCCGTTTTCCAGCCGGTGTTGACGGTCCAGGAATCGCCGCCCGTGGAGGCGTAGAAGGCGATCAGGGCCTGCCGTTCGGACGCCGGGATGGCCCCCCGGAGAACGGCCGGCAGGAAGATCAGTGTGAACAGAAGAAGGACGGTGCTCGATCTTTTCATGGTCTGCGCTTTCAGGAGCGACGTGAGATAGAGAGATTCATGGGTTCCCGTGGCTCATCGCGATATTAATTTATTCGTTTATTATCAATGTTTTGCCGATACGATTGTAATCGCCCCTAAAGGTGATTTTCGCCTCCCCCGAAGCGGTGAGCCTCCTCCCCGCTGCCGGGTAATCAAACGGCCGGAGGAAGGACCTTCAAGATGGGTTCCGGCGTATCGGCGACGGTACGGTTATGAAGCTATCGGCTGACGATCCTCCAATTCTGGTCGGTAACCACGGCCAGCTTTTCCGTCTGCGTCCAGGCGATCCCGTTCAGGTCCCAGACGTAGACATAGCCCGCCGCGCCGGCGTAGCGCCACACGACGTCCACGTTCCCGTCCCCGCTGTAGTCCGCCACCCCGCCGATCTGCCAGTTCAGGTCCGAGACCGCCAGCAGGTCCGCCCCGCCGATGATGCTGACGCCGTTCATGTACCAGACCCGGTTCCGGCCGCCCGTCCCGTTGTAGCGCCAGAGGATGTCGACGCTGCCGTCCTTGTTGAAGTCTCCCGTCCCGCCAACCTGCCAGTTAAGGTCCGGCACAGCGCACAGGTTGGCCCCGCCGATGATGCTGATCCCGTTCATGTACCAGACCCGAACCTGGCCCCCCGTCCCGTTGTAGCGCCAGAGGATGTCCACATGGCCGTCCTTGTTGAAGTCCCCCGTCCCGGCGACCTGCCAGCTCAAGTCGGATACCGACGTAATATCCGCTCCCGAGAGGAGCGTCGTCCCGCTCATGTACCAGACCCGGACCTTGCCGCCGGCGCCGTTGTAGCGCCACAGAACATCAACGCTGCCGTCGTTGTTGAAGTCTCCCGTCCCGACTATCTGCCAGGTCATGTCGGAAACGGCCGGAATGTCGCCCCCCCCCAGGAGGGCCGTGGCCTGGATAGTCATGGCCGGGTCGGCCGCGCACACCGCGGCGGCCAGGCCGGGATCGGACACTCCGGCGCTAAGAGGCAGCGCGTTCATCTCCGGATCAGATCCGTCTTTCCGGCTTTCCGCCCCGCTCTTCCACCCTTCTCTCCAGCTTCGGGGATCCACGGCATCGCGGGGGTCGGCCACGATCAGCTTTCCCGACCGGCTCGCGCCCATCATTCCGGCGATCCGTTCCGCGGAACCGGCGATCCCGCCGGCCGTCGCCCCGGCCTGCAGCTCGGGGTCCGGCCCGGCCTGCAGCAGCGCCGTGCCCCCCGTAGCGCCGAGGAACCAGGCCCGGTTGCGGCCGCCCGTTCCGTAATACCGCCAGAGAAGATCCTCGCGGCCGTCCTTGTTGAAGTCGACCCGCACGGCCGCGGTCACGGTAAAATCGGCGTCCGAGTCGTCGGAAACGCTGCCCTGCCAGACGAGCACCCGATAGTCCGTCCCAGCCGTCTCGTTCGAGGCGATCGTCCAGGCGAACGTCCCGGCGGTGGCCGCAGCGGTCCCCAGGGTCTTGGAGTAGACCCCGCCCTTGTAGAGGTCTATCGTGACGCTGTCCGCGAGCCCAGTGGACGACCAGGTGATCGCGTGGCTCGTCCCGGCCGTCCAGGCCTCTCCCCCGTTGGGCGAAGTGACCGTGATCGTCGCCGGCACCAGGGCCGCCGCGTAATCCTGGCTGAGCTGATCCTCGGTGACCGAGGCGTAGGTCCGCGAGGCCGGCGTGAACGTATAGCCGGCCAACGTCGGCGTCACCGTGCCGCTCCAGCCGGCCGAGGCCGTCACGTCATAGACCCCCGAAGCGTTGGTCACGGGATTGCCCGGCAGCCCCGACAGGACGACGCCCGCCAACGGCGACCCGCCGGCCAGTATCGTCCCCGTGATCCGGACGTTGACCTGGGTCCAGGCCGTGGCCGAGACCTCAGCGCTCTCATGGCTGTCGAGGGCGTTCTGATTGCCGGCGTGCGCGTCCGTGTGCGTCTTGACGACGAAATAATAGGTCAGCCCGGGCGTGAGCCCGCCGACCTGAAGGGACGCGGCCGACTTGTTCGCCGTGTGACCGATGTCTGTATAAGGTCCGCCGGCGGCTTCCGAGGAGAAAAGCGCGTAATACCCGGTATGAGCGGTATAGGCGATAGGCACCCAGGATACGAGGATGTTCGCGCCGTCGAGCGCCGTGGCGGTGAGACCGGTGGGCGCCACCGTCTGGGTCGCCGACCAGTCCGCATCCTTGGAATTTAGGAACGCGGTGACGGCGGAATCGGAGGAGTAGAGGGCGTTGTAGCCGATATCGGTGCCCTCGGGAAGGAGGGCGGTCAGGTTCGTGATCGCCGTCGGGACGGGGCCTTCCAGGGCGTTGCCGTGAAGATGCAGGTATTGCAGGTTGACCAGGCTGCCCAGGGACGCCGGGATGGTCCCGGTCAGCATGTTGCCGCAGGCCCAGAGGTCTATCAGGTTCGTCAGGGAGCCCAGCTCCCCGGGAAGGCCGCCGCTCAGATCGTTCTCATCAAGCCGCAGGTAAAGAAGGTTCGTCAGGGAGCCGAGGGCCGTGGGGATCGCGCCGGTCAGTTGATTGCCTTGGAGGTAGAGGTAGAGAAGGCTCGAGAGATTTCCCAGCTGCGAGGGGATCGATCCGGTCAGCAGGTTCGCGTGCAGGTCCAGGATCTCGAGGGCGGCCAGAGAGCCGAGCTCGGGCGGGATGGACCCGGTCAATTGGTTCAGCTGGATCGATAGGTCCCCCAGGCTGGTCATGTTCCCCAGTTCGGCGGGGATCGTTCCGCTGAGCTGGTTGTGGTGGAGGCTGAGGACGAGGAGGTTCGTCAGCCCGCCGAACGAGGCCGGGATCGAGCCCTCGAGGCTGTTGTACTCCATATAAAGATAAAGGAGGTTGGACAGGTTCCCTAAGCTCGAGGGGATGGACCCGGAGAAGCCATTTTCGCCCAGATAGAGCTCCTGCAGGTTGGTCAGGTTGCCCAGCTCGGTCGGCAGGTTCCCGCTCAGGCTGTTACCGTGCAGGCGCAAGCTCCTCAGGCTCGTCATCCCGCCGTAGCCGGCCGGGATGGAGCCGGTCAGCAGGTTCGAGTGGAAGTTGAGCTGCTGCAGGTTCGTCAGGGACGCCAATTCGGCCGGCAGGCCCCCTTCGAGCTGATTGGATTGAAGCAGCAGGCTCTGGAGCGAGGTCAGGCCGCCGAAACTCGCCGGGATGCTGCCCGTGAACTGGTTCTGGTAGGCGTCGAAAACCGTCAGGTTAGTCAGGCTTCCCAGCTCGGTCGGCAGCGATCCGGTGAAGGAATTCTGATAAAGGTGCAGGAGGGTCAGGCCGGTCAGGCTGCCCAGGCTGGCGGGCAGCGATCCGGAGAGCAGGTTGGTGTGGAGGTTCAGGGCCGTCAGACCGGTCAGGTCGCTGATGGACGAAGGCAGGCTGCCAACGAGGTTATTGGACGACAGGTTGATGCCCGTGACCGTGGTGTTCGAAGCGCCCGTGGTCACGCCGTACCAGGTGTTCTCCGTTCCGGGCATGGCGAAGCCGTCGGAATCGAGCGGAGGCGTCTTCCAACCGGTCCGGTTGGTCCAGGAATCGCCGCCGGTGGCGTTATACAACGCGATAAGGGCCTGGCGCTGGGAGGCCGGGATGGCCGCCAGGGCGGACAGGCCGAACCCCGCCAGCAGGATCGAGATAACGACAAACGCCGCTCTTTTCATGCTGCCCCCAAGTTATAAGAAGGTTCCCGAAAAACCCTTCCCCACGTCTTGAATAAGGATAGCACACTTTATCCTTGGAAAACGAGCCCGATTCGATTGTCCGCTTCCCTTGGCATTAATTATTATCAGAGAGACGCAGCGCCGTGTCAAGGCGCCGTGGCCTGGAGGCGCAAGGTCCGGCGGCCCGATTTCCGCGCGAATTCAGCTTGACAAGGGGCGGTTGCCGCGCCATTTTTCATTAGGGGGGCCAAAACGGGGTTGGCATAGATAGCGGCCGTCGGGGGGGTGTCTGTTGGCGGGGGATTCCATCCTCCGGGCCCGGGCGTCCGGCCGCCTGGTGGGCGCGTTCGCGACGGCGCTGGTCTTGCTGCTCTCGGCCGGCGCGGCGGATGCTACTTGGTCGCAATCGGCTCAATATTATCACGTATATACTGGGGTTTAAATTATGAACGTCTGTTACACGCTAGCGGTTTGCTATCTTCCATTTAAGATCTGGGACACTGATGGTCGCTTCTCCTCCAATCAAGGAGGTGCCGGTCATATACCAGAACCAATTTAAACCTTCAGTACCTAAATATGTCCCGTTATACCTCCAGACAATATCCACATTTCCATCGCCATTGAAGTCACCGACACCTCCAATATGCCAATTGGAATCCTCTACCGGATAAAGCTGCACCGTCTGCGTCCACTCCGGCCCGTCCATATACCAAACACAATTATAGCCACCAGTCCCATTGTATCGCCATAGAATATCGATGTTGCCGTCCTTATTAAAATCTGCTATCCCAGCGACTTGCCAGTTTAGGTCGGCTACCGACAGTATTTCATGACCTCCAATCCAATTCGTCCCATTCATGTACCAAATCCAGTTAAATCCAGCAATCCCAGAATACGTACCATCGTATCGCCATAGAATGTCAGTGTTCCCATCTTTATTGAAATCCCCTGTCCCAACGACATGCCAATTCGGGTCCTCAACTGGCTCCAGTTCAATCGTCTGGTCCCAGTGGGTACCTTTCATCAACCAGACTAGATTCCACCCAGGTGACGCATTATACCGCCATAAGATGTCCACATTACGATCGTGGTTAAAATCCCCAGTCCCAACGATCTGCCAGTTTGGATCCTCAACCGTTAGCAGGTCAGCCCCCCCAAGGTAAGTAGAAGCCTGAATGGAAAAAGCAGCACTAAGCTTGGCTTCATTCCCTATAAGCTTGTTTAGCTGTGTAGGATCCGTAACCGATAGGAGCGGCGATAGATCCAAAGACTCCCCCTTTAGGATCCCCGCCATACGCGGATCGTCTATTACGATCGGCCGTCTGTCCTGAGCTGTGCTCTCACCCATCAGGTCTCGTTTGGACACGACTGTTTCTGAGCGACTTGAGCTCCAGCCCATATCCCGAGGGTCTTTAAGCCGCCGCCGAGTCATCTCCTCAACTGAGACCATTGATTTCTCAGCCGAATCGGGCTGGGCTGAAACGACCTGATTTTGACTCAGTCCTACCGTGGATCCCAAGAACCATACCCGGTTACGGCCGCCAGTCCCATAATATCTCCATAGAATATCTTCATGTCCATCCCAATTGAAGTCATTCTTGACCGGCGACGGAATCACTTCTCCGGTCCAAGATATATCATACGGATTTTCATCCTGATCATTGGAAGCGATTGAGATATGGACATCAAAAAGCCCTGGCTTCCACGGTCTGAAAACTATGCTGAATTCACTTGGCCATCCAGGTACTATCGTGGTACCAGGCTGATAATCAACCATGAAATCAGATATATTGGCGCCCGTAATTGTAATGACTGGAAATTGTCCGTTATTGAGTATCAGATCCGCTGACCCATTATTCCAGATCATGAAATCGTACCATTGTGTGGCCGAACCGGCATTGACGGAACCTAGGTTGAAAGTATGCCCATCGGGAATAGGCGTAGCCCCTCGTTGGATATCAATCTCAGGGTAGGTGGCTAAGCCTCCGCCCGCGAAGCTGATTAGATACCTGCCCTCATCATAATCGCTATTCTGGATTAGGATACTAGCTTCTTTTTGTCCGGCGCTGGTCGGAGAAAACCAAATGACAAAGCAAGACGAGGACGCAGAAGCTATTTCGCTGGTCGGTTGAAGTTCTACATGGTACTCCGCAGCATTTATGCCCGTTATTGAAATTATCGGATTTCCATAAAGAGCCAAAGTTCCCGTGCCGAGATTCTCGATGGTGAAGCTGGCCTCAGCACTTGCACCGACTGTGACGGAGCCGAAGTCATGGACAGCTCCTGATGCGTAACCTAACACATTAATCTCGGGCAGGAGCACAACGGGAATAACCTCGACATTGAACACATATTCGTCAGAACCACTGCTGGCCGAACTCGCAAGGACGGTAATCTGATGTTGCCCGACTTCTTCAAGCGTCGGCGATATTGGTATCTGATTCCCTGTTCCCGATCTATATCCAGAAAAAGCAATGTTGGCCGTATCGCCCTGCGCCAGCCCTTCTATGCCGACGAGGACCGTGACTGTAGATCCGACCTCAACGCTCTGATTGAGTATTGGTATAATTCTCAATTGAGATGTAGGCACATCGGGAATATCTGGGGTAGTAGACCCAGTGAGGTAGTTGGTTTCAAAGAAGGTACGCAGGTTCCGGTCCGCCGTCCTGTTGGCCTCGTAACCATCCATGATGTTTTGGAGTTCTTGGCGAGCGTCGTCAAGAATGTCATCGTAGACCCAATTCTGTAGTTGCGTAATTGCCATCATCGCGCCCTGGGTAATGGGGCTGACCATGCTGAATCCGGCAGTCGGTCCTGCACTTAAAAGTGATACGCCTGCATCTTCAAGCCACATTACCCATTCCCACCCCGATGAAGGAGCATAATAATCGACCGTCAAATCAATTAATCGGTAGGCTTGATAGGTCAAAAGGAACATTGCGTCCTTCTTCTTTATCACGATGGGGGGATCTATGATGGTTCCTGATTGAAAAGGAAGGTAGCTATCATACCTAGCAAGCATCTCATTAACAGTAAGCGCTGCTGCATAATTACGATAGAACTCTGAAGCCTTGCTTAAGAGTCTAACGAAAGTAGTTGCCCCAGCAACAACTGAACCCCAGAGAGGATGCTCGGGGACATTTTTGAAGATCGGAGAATTCACATTTTCACTCAAAGCGCGCACAATCCGAACCAATATCTGACCAGATACAGTGGCATCTGGCCTGCCTGTTGATATTTCCGTAATGACGTCGGCAATCCCAATTCCATATTCAAGTAGATTCGCCACTGTACCCTGGTTGAGGACAGCACTAAGGTTGGACCTCCATGCGGCCTCCTCGGTGCCTATCATCGAAGATAGACTCGTGAGCGCCGCACCCAGGGAAGCATCCAAGTTGGAAAGGCCGTTGTTACGGCAGTACTGGTAAGCCTCCCCCAGTAGAGCCAGCCTCCTCTTGGCGATGGCACTTGAGTTTAGATAGGCCCTCATAGCTATCTCGGCCGTAGCTTCATTCTCCACGGTCAAGCCGACTTGTGCTAAGTCGCCCGCGATTTCTAATATGTCAGTTCCGATTCTCAGCTGATTAACAAGCGTCGGATTCGCTTGCAGAATCCGGCCATATTCTTTAAGTAATCTGGCAATCGAATGCCCTTTACCAATACTCAACGTCCGTCCGTTGATAAAATCCAGCACATCCGAATCTTCGACGTCTCCCGCAATCACGGATAAATCGCTCACAAGTCCAGCTGCGACATCGGCATCTAGCCGTTCTAAGTGCAAGGTAGTCGTGTCTACCTGGACATCTTGTAGCTCTGTCGGGTATTCGACGTTCCGTCCAGATACGGCGTCCATTAGATAGCGCGAATAAAGGTTTTGTCTCTCTGCTGAATCGAATGGATTGAGTCCCCCATAGGCCAACTCAAGTACTAGAGGCCGGTAGATAGGAGGAGCAAAGAACATATCGTTCCCACTGGAAAATACCCGAGTATCAAATCTATAAGATGTGAACCAACGAGGGTAGGTAGCATCTGCCACAAGGTCCAGCCACCCACGGTTTGAGGCCTCAGTTAAAGGTAGGCTCGTATTAGATTCAAGTTCAGTAAGATACAGTGATGATATCCGGCTCCAATCAGCCATAGTCATCATGGTTGATTTATCAAATCCATTTCCTACGCTAGAGGGTTTAACATAGACAGAGAATGCTTCTGATCCATCTTGAACTCGGACGTCTGATAAAATGAAGTATTCCTGTACAACGGTAATCGTAAAGGTATCTGTCACAGGTACAATGCCTGGCCCGCTCGCGGTTGCTACAAAAGAAGAGGCCCCTAGAGAAGCGGATGGTTGGACATCTACCGTGATAGTGCCAGTACTTGTAGTTTCCGGATGAACAAGACCAAACGATATGCCAGCAGGGGGGGCAGGGCTGATCGAAAGTGTTATTGCCCCTTGATAATTGCTAATCCTCGAGATAGTCGCTTGCAGCTGTGCTGTTCCGCCACGATATACAGAAATCGCAGGAGGCGTGATGTCCAACGTAATAGCTTGGCGTGGCCCGACCGTCAGCTCAACGGTATCAGTAACGGAATCGACGTCTGATCCAGTGGCGGCAATTGTGAGGGTCCATGTCCCCAAGAGAGCACTAACATCGGCCGTGAGGGTGATAGTACCAGAATTCCCAGTCCCAGGTCCGGAATAGGACGCGGAAACACCGGTAGGAAGAGAACTGGTAATCAGTAGAGATACACTTCCGGTATATCCGCTTATCCTCGTAATGCTAGCGGCCAAGTCGGCTGTATTCCCCTGATATACTTCAATCAAAGCGGGGACCACATCCAAAGACCCTATTGCAGGACGTGGCCCAACTGTCAGATCAAAGGTATCAGTAACGGGATTAACGCTTGACCCACTGGCGGAAACCGTGATGGTCAATGTTCCAAGGGCCGCACTCGTGCTTGCAGTTAGTGTAATCGTTCCAGAATCCCCGGTCCCGGGACCAGAATAGGCCGCCGTCACTCCGGTCGGCAGCGTGCTCGTAATCAAGAGAGAAACGCTGCCCGTGTAACCATTGGTTCGCGTTATTGACACCGCTAATTGGCCACTGTTCCCCTGATATATCGTAATTGCGCCGGGCGTCACATCCATAGACCCGATTGCAGGCGGCGCGCCGACCGTTAGGTCAAAGGTATCCGTAACCGAGTCTATGCCGGTACCACCTGCCCTTACCGTAAGTGTCCAGGTACCAAGCGCGGTGCTCGTGTCAACCGTCAATGTAATCGTTCCTGTATTCGCAGTACCAGGGCCAGAGTAGGATGCTGTTACTCCCGTTGGAAGAGTGGATGTAATAAGAAGTGAGACGCTCCCTGTATATCCATTAATTCGTGTAATGTTCGCCGTCACTGCCCCACTGGTGCCGGGATATAGAGTTATGGGCGATGGTAGAACCTCAAGGCCTCCAATTCCTGCTAAGTTCGCTACTGTCAGGTCAAAAGTATCAGTAACCGAAGCGATGGTAGTCCCGCTGGCCGTAACCGTCTGTGTCGTGGTGCCCAGAGTCACGCTGGTTGTTGCCGTCAGCGTGATCGTCCCTGTATTGCCGGTTCCAGGTCCTGAATAGGTAGCCGTTACCCCACTGGGCAGTGTGCTGGTTATCAATAACGAGACGCTCCCAGTGTATCCGTTGACCCGCGTTATCGTGGCCGTCAATGACACACTTGCCCCAGGATTGAGAGTCACTGAAGAAGGCGTAACTGAGAGACTCCCGATTCCTGAGGGCCTAGAGACCGTAAGGTTAAAAGTATCAGTAACCGAAGCGATGGTAGTCCCGCTGGCCGTAACCGTCTGTGTCGTGGTGCCCAGAGTCACGCTGGTTGTTGCCGTCAGCGTGATCGTCCCTGTATTGCCGGTTCCAGGTCCTGAATAGGTAGCCGTTACCCCACTGGGCAGTGTGCTGGTTATCAATAACGAGACGCTCCCAGTGTATCCGTTGACCCGCGTTATCGTGGCCGTCAATGACACACTTGCCCCAGGATTGAGAGTCACTGAAGAAGGCGTAACTGAGAGACTCCCGATTCCTGCGAGTTTTTCACTAATAAGGGAGAAAGTATCGGTAACCGACGCGGCGCCGCTCCCGCTCGCCCTGACTGTCTGTGTCGTGGTGCCCAGAGTCACGCTGGTTGTTGCCGTCAGCGTGATCGTCCCTGTATTGCCGGTTCCGGGATTCGAGTAGGTTGCCGTTATTCCTGAGGGCAGAGTGCTAGTAATTAATAGCGAAACACTGCCTGTGTACCCACCAACCCGGGTGATTGTTGCAGTTAGAGAAACGCTTCCTCCTGGGTTAATTGTGACTGAGGTAGGAGTTACCGAAAGGCTTCCGATGCCCGGAGGAGGCGTAACCGAGAGACTAAACGTATTTGTGACGGGCGCTACGCCAGACCCCGAGGCCCTGACTGTTTGTGTCGTAGTGCCTTGACTCGCGCTAGTTGTTGCCGTCAGCGTGATCGTCCCTGTATTGCCGGTCCCAGGTCCTGAATAGGTAGCCGTTACCCCGCTGGGCAATGTGCTGGTAATCAAGAGCGATACACTGCCCGTAAACCCGTTAACCCGGGTGATTGTTGCCGATATGGACACACTACTCCCAGGATTTAGCGTAACGGAAGAGGGGGAAATGGAAAGGCTTCCAATTCCTGCGGGCCACGCGACTGTTAAGCTAAATGTCCTCGTGGTTGAAGATACCCCCGTCCCGCTCGCCCTAACTGTTTGCGTCGTGGTGCCCGTTGCCACGCTCGTAGATGCTGTAAGTGTGATCGTCCCGGTATTACCAGTTCCAGGGTGGGAGTAAGTTGCTGTCACTCCCGAGGGCAATGAGCTTGTAATCGCGAGGGACACACTCCCGGTATAGGACGTTCTGGATATGGTTACCGTAATCGACGCACTGCCCCCCGGACTCACGGTAAGCGTAGAAGGCTCAATTGAGGTAATGGAAATGCTTTGGGCATACGCGACGGTATATGTACCCGATAATAAGAGAATTAAGGAAAGGGCCGTTTTAAGCTTGTTCATTTGGCAAGACCTCCTGCGAAAATATCGAATGCTTAGTCAAGATCCCTTTCGTTTTGGGACAGAGGTGGATACTCCAACCAGAAGCGTCGGCATGTATCGCAACATGGGGGAAATGTGCTGTTGGAAGTGCGAATTTCCTCACTATTTCCCCCTGGACTACAGGAAATCTGTAAACAATCTTCATCGGCCCACATCTATCAAGTCAATAGGCATTAGATTGTTGTCATGAAATGTCTTATATTGTCACATTGTTGCGCAGGGATAAGGTTCGACTAAAGTCAAAAACTGGTTTTTATTTGCATTATCGCCAAATAATGTCGAGGTTTAAAAAAGTTGATACGGTCTGATAAAAAGTCGCTGACGGGATGGATGAGAAACGGGGTGCTGGTCATAGTTTGATACTTTTAAATTTAAGTATGGGTGCTCGGATATCTGACCCCAGCCACTCCCCGTTCCCCCTGAAGTTGGTGGCCGCGAAGTGGACCCGGTAAGGGTAGCAGCCCTTGACGAAATCGAAGTCCCCGTCGTGGGGCTCCTCGTAGACGTTGAGCAGGGGCGAAGAGCCGGTGGTCCCCCTGGACGTAGAATTCAGCTTGACAAGAGGCGGTTGCCGCGCCATTTTTCATAAGGGGGGCCGAAACGGGGTTGGCATAGCGGCCGTCGGGGGGGTGTCTGTTGGCGGGGGATTCCATCCTCCGGGCGAGGGCGTCCGGCCGCCTGGCGGGCGCGTTCGGGACGGCGCTGGCCTTGCTGCTCTCGGTCGGCGCGGTGGACCTGCTCAAGTCCGCCGGCAAGGCGGCTCCCTCGGTCAGGAAGATTTCCGTATTCGTGGTCGCCGACGGGCCCCTTCGCAGGAATGTCGCCTGGAAAAGTGAGGTCCTGCGGGCCCTGTCCGATGTCAATTGGTGCTTCCTCGAGGCGGCGGGACTCAGGTTCAGGATCGAGGCGTACGGCGGCTGGGAAGCGCGGCCTGCGGCGCGGGCATCCGGAAAGAGCGCGTCGAAGCCCGAGGCGCGCGTCGAACGGACGGCGGTCAAAACGGGGGGCGCCTTCCGCTCGATCTACTCGTTCCTCCCCGCTTTCCGGAGGCGGCTGACGGCAGCGGGAGGAGACGGCGCAAATGGAGCGGGGTCTGGCGCGAACGGCGCCCGCCGGACGGCCGGGACCGGGGAACCGGGCGGCTGCGAGATCGCCATCGGACTCGTCGCCCGGGGACCGGACGGCCCGGCGGAGCCCGGACTGGCCGATTACCCCGGGGGCATAGTGCTCGTCCGATACGAGGAGAATGCCAAAGGCCTGACATACATCCTGTTCCACGAGCTCTGCCATCTCTTCGGCGCGGTCGACCTGCAGGAGACCGGAACGGTGATGAGCCGGGAAAAGCCGGGCTTCCGGCTCGATCGTTTCACCGTGGACATCGTCCGCGTGAACAGGGACCGGTCGTTCCGGCAAACCGGGAGCGCGCTCAGCGACGAACGCATCCTGCAGGCCCTGGCCCTCTACCGCGAGCGCCAGGCGCTGAAGCTGGGCGAGGAGGAGCTGGCGATCTGCATCCGCGAGCTTCTGACGGCGGCTGCGGCGCGCCATCTATCTACGGCGCCGGACGCGCCGCGCTGAGGGCAATGACGGCGCGGACGAAACTGGCGACGCGGACGGTGCGCGCGTCGGCAGCCGCCCTTCATTCAGGCCCGGGGCCTTCCCTCAGGCCGCGTTGATGTCGTTGATCAGGCGGCGGAGCTGGGCGATGCTCTTGTGGTTGAAGGCCAGCGAGAGGCGGGGCAGCTCGGGGTACTCGATCTCCTCCCCTTCCCCTTCGAGCGGCGCGGCGTGCTGCTCGATGCGGCCCTCGGAGAGAAGCGTCGAGGCGTAGGTGTCGTTGAGGCGCTCGATGGCGTTCGGAGGGAGCGGCGAGGAGAGGCGGAGCATGAGCCGCGACCCGACGTAGCGCATCGAGTGGTAGCGGCGGTAGAAGCCGACGATCTCTTCGACGGCCTCGTCGATGTCGTCGGTCAGCTTGAACAGGCCCATGTCATCCTCGTCGATCATGCGGTTGAGGACGAGCTCGGCCTTGAGGTAGGTCCGCCAGTGCTGCCAGTACGTGCCGCCGGGCGCGTCGATCATGACCAGGGGGAGGAGGTTGGTCTTGCCCGTCTGGATCATGGTCAGGGCCTCGAAGCCCTCGTCCTGGGTGCCGTAGCCGCCGGGGAAGAGGGCGATGGCCGAGGCCTCCTTGAGGAAGAGGATCTTGCGGGTGAAGAAATACTTGAAGTGGATGAGCTTGGGATCGTCGGCGATGACGACGTTGGTGCGCTGCTCGTGGGGCAGGCGGATGGCTACGCCGAAGGAGCCTGTGCGGCCGGCGCCGAGCTGGGCGGCGCCCATGATGCCGTCGCCGGCGCCGGTGATGATCATCCACTGGCGCTCCCGCATGCGGCGGGCGAACTCGACGGCCTGGAGGAACTCGGGGTGGTCGGAGGGCGTGCGGGCCGAGCCGAAGACCGAGACCTTGCGGATGCCATGGTAGGGGGCGAAGACCTTGAAGGCGTAGCGAAGCTCCTTGAAGGAGTTGGTCAGGAGCTTGAGGTCGCCGCGGCCGGCGCCGTCGCGGGCCACGCGGGTGATGGCCACCATGAGGTCGGCCAGGACGTCGTGGTCGGGGCAGTCGGCGGCGAAGCGCGCCAGGAAATCGTCGATGGCGGCGTCACGGGCGGCGGCCCAGCCGGGGGTCGCGGGCTCGCCGGGGACGATGCAGGACCGAGAGGTGGGGTCGTTCTTGTCCGTAGGGTCTTTGGCCATGGAACGATTTTACCATTAAATGGGGGACACAATACTGTGTCCCCCATTTTTCGATCATGCCGTCAGGGCATGGCCTCGATCTCGGCGATCTTGCGGGCCAGGCGCACGGCGGATATGGGGAAGGCCGTCTTGATCTCCGGGGCGAAGAGGGCCAGCTTGAACTCCTCGATCATCCAGCGGAGCTCGTCGACGGCGGCCCGCCGGGCCTCGAAAATGGGGGACACAATACTCTGTCCCCGTTTTTCCGGCGAGGGTCTCGCCCCGGAAATCGGAAATGAGTATTGTGTCCCCGATTTCGAGAGGCGGGCGAGCTCGAAGGCGTAGGGCTCCACCTGGCCGGCCTTGGCCTTGTCCTTTTCCGGGGCGATGCGGGCCCTCTCGAGCCGGATCAGGAGCCCCTCGAGATAGCTGCGGATGCGGATGAGCCTGGCGACCGGATAGACCGCCAGAAAGTCCTTGGGCGTCAAGCGGTCGAGGTCGGCGGCGATGGCGTCCAGGTACTCGGGCCTGACCCTGTCCTTGAAACGGTCTAGCTCGTTCAGGCTGAGCGGCCGTGTCCGGCCTCCGCTGCGGGCCCGGGCCCCCGTCGCGGCCGCCCCTCCCCCCCCGGCGCCCTTGGCCAGCTCGGTCCGCAGCTTGGCGTTCAGCTCGACGATCTTGATGGCCGTCTGGGTCAGGGCATGCCCGCGGTCGAAGAGAGTCCGGCCGATCTCCGCCTCGCAGGCCCTGTATTCAGCCTCGGTGCGGATGTTGCGCTCGAAGACCTCCCGGGCCAGGGCCTCCTCGATGGCCCGCTCGAGGGCCTCGCGCCCGCCGAAGTGGAGGGCCGCCCGGTCGAGCTCGGCCGGGACCTTGTGATAGCGGCGGACAAAGGCCAGGTCCTTGGCGAACTTACGCATGAGCAGCCGCCGGACGCCCTTCTTGTGTGCGGCCTCGGCCTCGGCGCGCGTCGCGAACAGGCGGATATCGACCGTCCCGGCGGCTCCGGTCCCGGCGGCGGGTGGTGCCGACGGCATTGCGTCCCCGATTTCCAGGGCGGGGTAGGCGGTGAGGGAGGTGCCGACGGCGATCCTATCCGGCAGGTCGCCGAAGTTCCATTCGTTCAAGCCGCTCTTTTCCCAGACGCGCCGGGCTTCCTGCCAGGCCGGCGACTCGACCTTGGACGGCGCCTGGTCGGCCGCCCCGAGCTTCTTGCGCAGCAGCTCGACGTCCCGGCCGGCGTCGATCGTCCGGCCCGTCGCCGGATCGACGACGGCGACCCGCATGCGCAGATGCCTGGGGACATCGGCCAGGGCCCATTCCCGGGCTGGGATGTCGGCCCCGAAGCGGCGCCGGGCGAAATCGGCCACGGCCTTGACGAGGGGCACTTCCTCTGGCGCCCGGGGCATCTCGCGGGCGATCAGGGCCGCCTTCTCCCCCGCCGGCATGAGCAGCTTGCGGTAGCGCTTGGGCAGGCCCTTGATGAGCGCGGCGATCTTGTCCTCGTATTGGCCGGCAACGCCCCACTCGAGGCGCTCGGCCGGGATGGCGGCCAAAAGCTCGGGCGGGACGGTCAGCGTGACGCCGTCCTCCTCCTCGCCCGGCGCGAACCTGTAGACCGCCCGGAACGGCCGCCCGGCGACCTCGACGCTGTCGGGGAAGCCGGCGACGATGCCCTCCTCCGGCCGGTAATTGAGGAGATCGTCCTCTTTGAGGCGTAGGAAGGCGTCGTCGCCGCCGCGGTCGCGCGTATCCTTCAGCAGCTTGCGCAGGCTCCGGACGTCGTGGAGGCCGGGCAGCTTCTCCGAATAGAACCTGGCGATCTCGCCCTCGGCCACCAGGATGTCGCGGCGACGGAGCTTGTCCTCCATGGCCTCGACCCGGCGCTGCAGGGCCAGGTTGTGGACGAGGAACGGCGGCGGGTCGTCAATCTCGCCTTCGACCAGGCCGTTCATGACGAAGATCTCGTGGGCCTCGGCCGGGCTGACCCGCCCGTACGAGACGCGGCGCTCGCGGACGATCTCGAGCCCGAAGAGCGTCACCCTCTCCTTGGCCGTGACCTCGCCGCGCGCCCGGTCCCAGACGGCGTCGGAGTAGGAGCGCTTGCAGAGCGGGCCGCCGAGCCGCTCCAGCCAGGCCGGGTCGATGCGGGCCGCCCGGCGGGCGAACAGGCGCGAGGTCCTGACGACCTCGGCCGAGACGATCCAGCCGGCGCCCTGGCCGAAAAGGACGGACCCCGGCCAGAGCGTGAGCTCACGGTTCTTGGCCCCGTTATAGGCGTTCTTTTCCTTGTGCGCGGCGATGTTCGACAGGTAGCCGCTGAGGATGGAGCGGTGGATCGCCCCGTAGAGCGCCGGCGACACGTCGGCGTGCAGCTGCGAAATCGGGGACGCCGGCTCGATCCCGGCTCTGCCTCTCGCCGCTTCCGGCGGCGAAGTCCGGTCCGCGCCGGCCAGGAGAGGATCAACCCTGCCTTTTGCCCGTTTCTGGGAAAAAGGCAGGTTTGGCCCCCTCCTCATTTCCCCGCGCTCGAGCTCGCGCAGGGCCGACTCGATCTCGGCGTGCAGGTACGTCCACTCGCGCATGCGCGGGAACGACAGGTAGCTCTCGTGGCAAAAGCGCCGCTTCTGGACGAGCGAGCCGAGCTTTTCGAAGTCGCCGTGGTAGCGGTTCCAGATGTTGAGCAGCACCAGGAAATCGGAGTCCGGGTGCTTGAACGCGGCGTGCACGGCGTCGGCCTGCTGGGCCTTGTCCGGCGGCCGCTCCCGCGGATCGCGGATGCTCAGAGCCGCGGCCAGCACGGCCACCTCGGGGACGCAGCGCTCGTCGCGGGCCTCGATCAGCATCCGGGAGAGGCGCGGGTCGAGCTGCATCCGGGCCATGGCCCGTCCCGTGTCCGTCAGCTCCCAGCGGGACGCCCGGGAATTCGGAAATGAGTATTGTGTCCCCTTTTTAACGGCACCGAGCTCGACCAGGGTGTCGTAGCCGTCGTGGACGGCCTTGGCCGCCGGCCGGTCGACGAACGGGAACTGGAGCGGGTCGCCCAGTCCCAGGTCGGTCATGCGCAGGATGACCTCGGCCAGGTCGGACCGCAGGATCTCCGGCTGGGTGAACTCGTCGCGCGACTCGTAATCGACCTGGCTGTAAAGCCGGACGCACAGCCCTTCCCTGACCCGGCCGCACCGCCCCTTCCTCTGGTCGGCCGAGGCCCGCGAGATCGTCGAGATGGGCAGGCTGTTGATCCGCGTCCCGGGCTGGTACTGGGCGATCCGGGCCACCCCCGTGTCCACGACGTAGCGGATGCCCGGGATGGTCAGCGACGTCTCGGCCACATTGGTGGCCACGACGATCTTCGGCGCGGTGACCGTGTAGACCAGCCGCTGCTGCCCCGCCGGCAGCCGCGAGAAGAGCGGCAGCACCCGCGCCCCCGGCCACTTCCGGCCCTCGAGCAGGCGGCAGGTCTCGAGGATGTCCTGCTCGGTCGGCATGAACACCAGGACGTCGCCCGGCGGCTTCTCCCGCCGCAGGTATTCGACCGCCTCGACGGCCTGGTCCACGTAGTCCCTGTCCTCGGCCTCCTCCTCGTCGGGCACCCGGTACTCTACCTCGACCGGGTACATCCGGCCGCTGACCTCGATGACCGGCGCGTTCTTGAAGGCCTGGGAGAACTTGGCCGTATCCATAGTCGCCGAGGTGATGACCAGCTTCAGGTCCGGCCGCTCGTCCAGGAGCCGTCGCATGATGCCCAGCAGGAAGTCGATATTGAGCGACCGCTCGTGGGCCTCGTCAATGACGATCGTGTCATATTCGTGGAGGCCGTGGTCGCCCTGCGTCTCGGCCAGCAGGATGCCGTCGGTCATGATCTTGATGTAGCCGTCGCGCGAGGTCCGGTCCTGGAAGCGGATCTTGTAGCCGACGGCCCGGCCGACCGACTGGCCCATCTCCTCGGCGATGCGGGCGGCGATGGTCATGGCCGCCAGCCGCCGCGGCTGGGTGACGCCGATGCGGCCGGCGACGCCCCGCCCGGCCTCGAGGCACATCTTCGGGATCTGGGTGCTCTTGCCGCAGCCCGTCTCGCCCGAGACGATGAGGACCCGCCGCCGCGGCGACCGCAGGGCTTCGACGATCTCGCCGGCCCGGGCCGTGATGGGCAGGTCCGGCGGATAGGAGACGCGCGGCACGTTCCGGGCCCGGGCCTCGAGCCAGGCTTCGAGGCGGGCCGCCCGCGCCCTCGCGTCACGCCGGGGCCGGCCGGTCCCGGGGTCTTCCTGGTCGTTCATGCTGACGCCCATTCTACCCTAAAGCGCCCCGCCCGGCACAAGGGGCGGATCGCCCGCCGCCGCCGCGCCAGGGCTATCAGGCCGCCAGCTTCTTCAACGAATCCAGGACCGCCGTCACGTCCTCATCGCGGTTGTTCAGGTAGAACGAGACGCGGATCGAGTCCAGCCCGCCCTCCGTCACCGGCCGGGCCCGAAGGCGGTCCTTGGCCAGGTGGGCCATGATCTCGCCGCCCGTGCGGCCCTTCATCCTGAAGCCGATCATGAGCGTGCGATAGGCCTCTTCCTCCGGCGACAGCCGCACCACCCCGGGGATCTCGGCCAGGCCGCGGTAGAACCGCTCGGCCATCGGCCGGCAGCGCCTGGCGATGCGGTCGACGCCGATCGTCTCCACCAGCTCGAGGGCCGTGCCCAGGGCGTAGAACAGGGCGTCGTTCTGCGTCCCCGACTCGTACCGCTCGGCCGTCTGCTTGAGGACGAACTCGCCCTTGGCGACGTCGTAGCGGTCCGAGGAGCCGCCGCCGACCGTGAGCGGCCGCAGGACGTCGAGGAGCCCCGGCCGGACATAGATGAACCCCGTGCGCTTCGGGCCCATCATCCATTTGTGCGTCGAGCAGGCGTAGAAATCGACGCCGGTCGCGGCGATGTCGAACGGCGCGCAGACGGGCGCCTGGGCGCCGTCGAGGGCGAACCAGATGTTCTTCGCCCGGGCCAGGGCGGCGATCTCCTTGACCGGGAAGAGCTGCCCGGTCGTGCAGGTGACATGGCTGAAGGCGATGAGCCGGGTTTTCGGGGTGACCAGCCGGGCGATGCGATCGACGTTGCCCGCGGCAACGGCGATGTCCGGCTCGAACAGTCGGATGACGATGCCGTCGTGCCGCATGCGATGGAGCAGGGCCGAGTGCAGGGCCACGTGCTCGTGGGTCGAGGTGATGACCTCGTCGCCCTTCTTGAGCGGCAGGCCGTGGACGATGACGTTGACGCCTTCGGTCGCCCCGCCGATGAGCCCGAGGTCTTCCGGGCGGCAGGTCCGGCCGAGGGCCCGGGCCAGCCTGACCTTGACCTCCTGCCAGGCCTTCTCATCGTGCCCGGCGCTGGGGGCCCGCTCCTCCGCCCGGGTGAACTCGGACAGGGCCTCTAGGACGGGCAGAGGGCAGGAGCCGAGGCCGCCGAAATTGAGGAAGGTCCAGCCGGGATCGAGGATGAACAGGTCGCGGACGAGCGTCCAGAAGTATTCATCGTCGCCGGCGGCGGCCGCTCGGGCCAGCCGGGCGGCCGAGGGGGCGGGCTGCGCCCCGGCCACGATCCCCGCCCCGGCAATCAGCGGCAATCCCGCCGCCCCGCCGGCCAGCCCCGCCGTCATCTTCAGGAATTCTTTTCTTTTCATGCCGCACCTTCCTTGCGTCGATACCGGCGTCCGGCCGGCGCGAAACGAGGCCCCCCGAATTATTCAGCGGGCGGCGGCCAAAGTCAACCGGCCGGCTTGTTCGCGTCGGCGGGGAGACGTGCCCGGCCTAGGGCCAGGGAGGGAAAACCAAGCGGGGGACGCGCCAGAACGCGTCCCCCGCCTTATACAGGAGGTCTCTAGGAGGCTGCCTGCCGGTACCCGAAAGCCGGCGCCTGGGCCTTCCTGCCGGGATAGGCCAGGGCCGGGAACCCCGGGCAATAGGGGAAGAAAAAGCCGGCCACGGAGATCGTCGAGGCGCGGGAGGGAACGCGCCTCGACAACGCCGTGGCCAGCTGCGTCACCACCGACGTCCCGGGTCTTACGGCGACGCGGAGCGTCTTTATCCTCGAAGCAACGGGCCTTCGGTTTGTCATCTCATTGTCTCCATATAAGTAGACGCGCTCGGCCCCGGAAAAGTTGCAGTCGGCGTCAACGGGAATGCGGCCCGCGGGCTCGTGAAAGCCGGCCGCGCTCCTCTCCCCGGGATCTTCGGTCCGCCCGGATCGGGCGCCCCAAAATGGAGGAAAAGGAGGAGGAGCCGGCTAGAAGCGGAAGAGGTAGCTGACCTTGCAGAAGAAGCCGCGCTTCATCTCGTGGAACCGGCCGCTTGGCGCGAAGCCGGGCAGGCTCTCGTCCCACTCGGCCTTCTCCAGCGCCGACCCGTAGCCGACGTGGATGACCGTGCCCGGGATGTAGGTGAACGAGACCAGCCCGTCCAGGGTCAGGCGCTTGTAGAAGTCGTTGTACTCGGCGATGCCGCGCACGAACAGGTACTTGTTGATCTGGAAGGTGTTCTTGCTGCGGACGATCAGGTAGTCATAAATCTTGACGTGATCGAGCTTGCGATAAAAGTCGACATAACTCAAGCTTAGGGTGAAGTCGAGCTGGCTCGTGGGCTGGTAGATGAGCCCGCCCATCGCGGTCGTTCCATAGCCCTGGTAGGGATCGGCCGGGTCGTAGAACGTCTTTGCCAGGCGCCGGGCGTAAGCCTCGATATAGAGCGACTTGGCCAGCTGCGATTCCGCCCGGAAGCCGAAGCCGCCCTGGCCGAACCGCCGCCCGGCATAGACCTCGTTTGCCAGCAGCGTGTCGAAGCGGATCATGGTGTTGCGGGGCAGATTGAAGCGCAGGGTGAAGAGGTTGACGCTCTCCCACATGCGGTCGATCGTGTCGTAGAGGTGGTAGCCCCAGTAAAAGGGCTCGATCTTCTGGAAGAACTTGGACTTCGGGTAGATGCTGTAGATGGCCACGGCCGAGATCCGCCGCAGGCCCGTCCGGTAGACGAAGCCCGAGTCCACCTGGAAGTCCGGCGAGATGTCCTGGTAGCCCAGGTCGACGTACCATTTCCGGTTGGATAAGCTCCAGTCCAGCCCCAGGGCGTGATCGGCGTTGGTCGCGTCCGCGCCCGCGGGCCGCGTCCACGAGCCGAGGAGATGGAACGCGGCGACCTGGGTTTTGCTCAGGCGGAAGCGGCCGTCGAAGCCGCCGACGCGGTTCCAGGCCGCCCCGGCCTCGCATCCCGTGTAGAAGGCGCCGACGTAAGCGTCGTCCTTGAGGGAGTGCTTGTAGCGGAAGATGGTGAAGTCCGGGTGCTCGTCGACGACGTCGCCGGGCAGGTTGTCCTCGGCGTAGATGGCGGCCACGGTGTCCCGAGGCGTCACCTTGCCCGTCAGGCGGAAGCCGAAGACCGGGTCGACGATTGTCCGGGTGTAGACGATGGCCTGGAGCGGGCCTTCCTCGACGGCCCCGCCGAACCTCCACATGTCGTTCCCTTCGAGGAAGAAGGGCCGCTTCTCTTCGTAATAGAGCGAATAACGCTGGTTGAAGTCGATCTGGCCGGCGTCGGCCTCGACCTGGCTGAAGTCGGGGTTGTAGGTGCCGTCCAGGGTCAGGTCAGAGGTCAGGCCGAACTTGCCGGTCAGGCTGACGTCCTTGATGTCGTACTCGGGGTTGTGGACAGGACGGCCGGCGCTGGCCTCGGTCGCCTCCTGCGTCCGCCCGTAGGTGAAGGCGGGCAGGAGCTCCCTGACCAGCTTGTGCTCGAGACCGGCGACCTGGAAGGTCTGGGCCTGGCCCATGACCGAGCCGTAGTTCGGGTCCAGGGGCGGAAAGCTGACCTGCTCGGAGGTCCGGGTCAAGAAGCGGACGAACATGACCCGCATGGTCAGGACGTCGCGTCCGGGAAAACGGATGCTCTGGAGCGGGACGCGGGCCTCGACCGTCCAGCCTAGGTCGTCGATGCGCCCCTTGCTGTACCACACCGCGTCGAAGCTGGCGTCGATGTTGCCGTTGACGTCGAGCATGCCGTCGCCCTGGATGCCGAGCGGGTTGAGGATGAAGCAGAAGCCGCTCTGGGCGTCGTTGAAGGTGTCGAGCATGATGAAGACGACGTCGTCCTGGAAGACGGCGTCGCGCTTGCTCAGGACGGCCTTGACCTTGGACGGCTCGGTGTCGTAGCAGCGGAAGGCGAAATAGAGGTTCCGGGCGTCGTAGGCCAGGAAGGCCTCGGTCTTCTGGCTGGGGACCTTGCCGTAGTCGGGCTTGAAGGTCTTGAAGCCGTCGTATTTCTGGCAGGAGGCCCAGACGGCGTCGTCGAGGATGCCGTCAATGACGGGCGGCGTGGCGGCCTTGGCCAGCGGAGGCGGGGGCGAGCCGGCGGCGGCATCTTCCCCGGAAAGGGCGGCCGGGCCGGAGGCCGCGAAAGCGGCCGCGGTCAAAAGGAGCCCGGCGGCGACGCCGGCCAGGATCAGCTTCTTGATCATTTTTACCTCCGGCCCGGGCTCGAACCGAGCCCCCCCATCGAAAATATCTACGCAGGGCTTCCGGAAAAAGTTCGCTCCTCCCGGCAGGAATTCGCCGGCGGCGGATATTCTTGCGCCGGCCCAGGCAAGAAACGCGGGGCCGGGGCGTCTAAAGGAGCGGAGGGAGCGATATCATGAAACACAGCAGCCTGTCGGATCCGGGAGCGCGTCTTTCGCCCGGCGCCCCCGTCCGGGCCGCCGAGGCGGCCCGAAGAGCCGGGCGGACGGCGGTCGCCGTCCTGGCGGCGGCCGTCCTGGCCGGCGCCCTGGCCGCCTGCCGGGAAAAGCCGCCGGCCGATGTGCCGGGCGAATTCACCTTCCATGGCGCGGCCATCCATCCGGCCGCCGTGGCCGCCCTCTACCGCTCGTCGACCGGCCAGATCAACCTGGCCTCCTTCGAGACCCGGCTGGAGATGCGTCAATGGGAAGATCAGCCCGGCTGGTGGGTGACGGATTTCGAGACCGACCCCGAGACGGGCCGGGCCCCGTTCTTCGCCTATGCCGCCTTCGCCGGGAGCGGCAGCGGCGGCGCCGAGCTCTATGTCCTGGCGATCATGTTCAACAAGGACGAGACGGCCGACGTCTCCAATATCGTGCTCCTCCAGAAGGCGGGCAGCCTGCTCGGCCTGATCCGGTCCTGGGAGGAAGGCAGCGCCTGCGACGGCGGCATCCTCAACCCCAGCCTAGAGGGCGACAGCTTCATGTACGCCCGGGAGCTCACCCCCTCCCGCCTTCTCGGCCTGGCGGTCGGCGTCGGGCTCGAGATCAGCCCCCACCAGGACCTCGAGGACGCGAGCGAGAGCTGTTACGCCGCGGCCAACTTCGTCTACAGCCTGGCCCAGGACCGCGAGGATCTGGTCTCGGTCCGCCTCTACGACGAGCCCGTCCAGGACGAGGGGGGCCGCACGGAGCGTTTCCGCTACCAGTCCTGCTTCAACCGCATCTTCAACGACTACCTGTCCCGGGGCAAGACGGCGCTTTTACCCAAGGAAGTGGACGAGTTCGCGGCCCGTTTCCGCGACGAGTGCGTCCGGCCGGCCACGATGGCGGAGCCCGCGCCAACGCCGGCACCGGCCGGCCCGGACAACTGAGAGGGCAATCGGGCGGCCGGACGCCTGGTCACGGCATCTTTACGGCCAGGAGGTCTGCGGCCGAGGCGTCCTCGGCCATCTGTTCCGGGCTTTTGACGCCGGGGATGACGGCCGTCACGACCGGGTCGCGGAGGCACCAGGCCAGGGCCCAGCGGACCCGCGAAACCCCCAGCGGCAGCTCGCGCTCGGCGATCCGCTCCCCTTCCCTGACCCTCCGGGCGATCTCGTCCCGTCCCAGGGTCGAACGGTAGTCGTCGGGCCCGAACTTGTCCCGGGCGTCGTGCCGGCCGCCGAGCAGCCCGCTGGCCAGCGGCACGCGGGCCAGGACGCCGAGGTTGTAGCGGCGGGCCGTGGGGAAGACTCCGGACTCGGCCCGGTTGTCGAGGCGGTTATAGACGACCTGGAGGACGCCGTAGCCGCGGGTGAAGGCTTCCCGGACCTGGCTTTCGCTGCCGGCGCTGCGGAGGGACAGGCCGAGGTTGCGGACCATGCCGGCCCGCCGGGCCTCGTCGAGGAAGGACCGCAGCCCGTCGTCGAGGAAGGCCTGGTCGCTCCCGGAGTGGAATTGGTAGAGGTCGATGCGGTCGGTGCGCAGGGCCCGGAGCGAGGCGATCAGCTGGGCCCGGACCTCCTCGGCCCCGAAGGCGTCCGTCCGGTCCATGAAGCCGTTGAAGCGGTGCCCGAACTTGGTGGCCACGATCCAGCGGTCGCGCTCGTGGCGGGACAGGTAGTCGCCGACCAGGCGTTCGGCGGCGTGGTCGCCGTAGCATTCGGCCGTGTCGATGAGGTTGACGCCGGCCTCGGCGGCCTTGTCGAGTATGGCGTCGACCTCGGCCTGGGTGAAGGTCTTGCCCCACTCCCCGCCCAGCTGCCAGGTGCCGAGGCCGACGACGGAGACCTTGAGGCCCGTGCGGCCCAGCGTTCGGTACTTCATGAAGGTCCCATCCTCTCCGTCAAAGCCTCATTATATTAGTCGGACGAGACGCCGGCCGTCAAGGAATCCGGACCCGTTTTGCCCGGCCGGCGGCCCCCCCGCCCGGGCGGGCGAGGCGGCCTGATGCAACCCCCGGACCAGCGGCGGCGTTGATATCGATGTGGATGTTAAATTTTTAGCAGAAACGCTTGACAGTCCAGGCCATAGGTGCTAATTAATTAGCATGCTAAGATATTAGCATCTCAGCCAAGATCCGTAATGAGATGGAGCCGCCCATGAAAAAGGACGACCAGAGCCTGAGCCGCCGCGAGCGGGAGATCATGGACATCGTCTACGAGATGAAGGAGGCCACCGCCCAGCAGGTCCTGGACCGGCTACCCGCGCCGCCTAGCTATTCGGCCGTCCGGGCTCTGCTCCGGGTCCTGGAACGGAAGGGCCATCTCCTCCACCGCCAGGATGGCCCCCGCTACGTCTTCGTGCCGCGCCTGCCCAAGGACAAGGCCCGGCGGAGCGCCCTGGCCCACCTGAAACGGACGTTCTTCGACGGCTCGACGACCGACGTCGTCGCCGCCCTGCTCGACATCTCCGAAGAGGACCTGTCCGAGGACGACTACCAGGCCCTGGCCGAGCTCATCGCCAAGGCCCGGGCCGAGGGGCGCTGACATGTCCGCCTGGACCGCCGGAGTCGCCGGCCTCGCGGCCGGCTGTCTCGTCAAGACGACGGTCCTGGCGGCTCTGGCCCTGCTGGCCGCCGCGGCCGCGAAAAGGCGGTCGGCGGCCTTCCGTCATTTTGTCCTGTCGGCGGCGCTCGCCGGCCTCGTCTTCCTGCCGCTCCTGTCGCTGGCGCCGGTCGGCTGGCGGACCCCGCTCCTCCCCTCCTGGGCGGCCGCCCGCTCCTCCGCGGCGGCGCTCGGGCCCGAAGGGCCGTTGGCCGACATCGGGTCCGGCCTGCTGGCGCCGGAGACCGCGGCTTCGGCTGCCGCAAGCCCCGTCCCGGCCGAGCCCGCGGCCGGAGTGAGCACGGCGCCGGGAACCGCCGCCTTCGCCGGGCTGCCGGACCCGGGCGTCCCCGGCGCGAAGCCTCCGGCGACGGCCGGACGGGCCGGGGCCGCGGACCGGCTGGGCCTCGTCCTGGCGATCGCCTGGGCGGCCGGGATCGCGGCGTTCCTCCTCCGGGTCGTCTTCGGTCTGGCCGGGGCGGCCCGCCTGACTGCCCAGGGCAAGCCCCTCGAGGGGCCTGCATGGCGCGCCCTTGTCGAGCGCTTCCTGGCCCTCGTCTCCCTGCGGCGCCTGGTCCGTCTCAGGAGCCATCCGCGGGTCGCCGTCCCCCTGACCTGGGGTTGGCGCAGGCCGGTCGTGCTCTTCCCCGAGGGCGCGGAAGCCTGGAGCGAGGACGAGCGCTCCTCGGCCCTGTACCACGAGCTCTGCCATATCAAGAGGGCGGATTTCCTGGTCATGCTCCTCGTCCGGACCGGCCTGGCCCTGTTCTGGTGGAACCCCCTCTGCTGGCTGGCCTACCGCCGGCTTCTCAGGGAGCAGGAGATCGCCTGCGACGAGCTGGTCCTGCGCGCCGGGATCAGGCCGTCAACCTACGCCGCCAGCCTGCTGGCCGTCCGCCGCTCGGCCGGGCTCCGCTGGAACCCGTCGGCGGCCCTGCCCGGCCTGCTCGGACGATCGCCATTCCAGCAGCGACTGACGGCTATCCTCGGACAGAAATGGACTTTCATGGAGGTCAAGATGAGAACCAAGATCACCATCGCCCTGACCCTGGTCGCGGCCGTAGCCCTCATAGGGACGGCCCGGCCCGCCTCGGGGCACGACGGGCCGCAGGCGAAGACGGTCCTGGCCGAAACGGCCCTGCCCGCAGCGGACTCGCCGGCCGCCGTCATCGAGCCCCGGGCCGCCGTCCAGGACAAGGGACAGGAGAAGGCCAAGGAGGCCGCGAAAGCGCAGGAAGCCGGAAAGGCCGAAAAGGCGAAGGCCGCGGACGTGAAGGCCGTCACCGTCGTTTCGGAGGACGAAGATGCGCCGGTCGAGATCACGATCGTCGAGAAGGGCCGGCCGCTGCGGAAGCTCCTTTTCAAGCGCGGCGCGACCATCACCAAGAGCGAGAACGGCGACATCCTCGTCCTGACGCCCGAGGACAAGGAGCCCATCGTGCTCACGGGCGAACCCCTGAGTCTGCGGATCAAGGGCGACCATCTCGAGGTCATCGAGGAAGGCGGAGCCCCTGAGCACGGCCGGGCCGCGACGGTCAAGATCGTCAAGGAAGCCGGCGAAGAGGGCCAGGTCGAATATTGGCTCACCCCGAGGAGCAAGGTCCGGACCTTCACGCTGGCCAAGGAGGGCGAGGCCGGGGCGGCCTGGACGGTCAAGGAAGCGCCGAACGAGACCGTCTGGATCAGCGAAGGCAAGACGTTCGCCTTGACCACGAAGAGGGACGCGGAGATGCTGAAGAAGGTCCAGGCCCTGCAGGAGCAGGTTCAGGCGATCAAGGCCAAGAAGATGGACCTCTCGACGCTCGAGGAATCGCTGAAGAAGCTGGAGGCCGAGCTCAAGGCCAAGGAAGAGAAGCTGCGGGCCATTGAGAGCAACTTCGACAAGGAGCCGGGCCGCACGGTCGTCTCCAAAACGATCGTCAGGGACGTCCCGGAGAAGGGCGTCGCCATCGTGGTCAGCGAGAAGGACGAGGACCTGGAGCCCGCCGAAGCCGAGACGCTGGTCAAGGTCTCAGAGGGCCAGGGCGCGATCGCCATCATCCTTGGCAGAAAGGGCCTGAGCCGCGGCGATTACGAGCAGGCCCTGGCCAAGCTGAAGAAGGACCTGCCCGAGGGCTACGCGCTGGCCGGATCGGAGTTCGACGAGAAGGCGGGGTCGATGAGCTTCAGGATCTCGGCCGCCGAGGGCAAGACGACGGACAAGGAATTCGTCCGCCGCCTCGTCGACAGCCTCCGCCCCGAAATCGAGAAGAAGTGACCCTTCTTTAGGCTCTTCTCCGGATTCCGGGAGGTCCCTCTCTCGGTCTTTAGCTCGAGGATGTCCTCTGGTTCCCCGGCCCCCCGGGGAACCAGTTTGCACGGTTCCCCCCCGCTTCGCGGGCCCCCTCCTCCAGCAACGGGGAACTGCGAGGACAATCCCCTCGCCGCCTCGAGAGGGAATCCCGGAAATGGGAGAAGAACCTTTCCCTATTTCCGGACCCTGACCGGATAAGCCGGGCGCTTCGGCTTGGCCGGGGGGTTGGCCTTCAGCTCGTCCAGGGCGACCTTGATGGCCGCCTCGAGCTGCGGATCATGCCCGGCGATGACGTCCTTCGGCGTCTGCTCGACCTCGAGGTCGGGCGGCACGCCGATGTTCTCGACGACAAAGCCCTCTTCCGTCCAGATGGCCAGGTTGGGCGCCGTCGTCGAGGAGCCGTCCATCAGCACCGGGAAGCCGAGGATGCCGACGAGGCCGCCCCAGGTCGTCGTGCCGACGATCTTGCCCACGCCGAATTTGCGCCACATGAAGGGCAGGAGGTCGCCGCCCGAGCCGGCCGTCTCGTTGACGATCATGACCTTGGGCCCCTGGATCGAGGCGCTCGGCGTTTTGAGGTCGGCGCCGTAGCGCATGGCCCAGTAGGCCGAGACGGGCTTGCTCAGCCAGTCGATGTAGTAGTCGGCGACCTGGCCTCCCTGGTTGAAGCGCTCGTCGATGATGATGGCATCCTTGTCGGCCTGGGGGAAGAAGTAGCGCTTGAAGTAGACATGCCCTAAGGTCGTCGTATTGGGAACGTAGACGTAGGCGACCCGGCCGTTCGTGGCCTCATGGACCTTGCGGATGTTGCCCTCGACCCAGTCGCGGTTGCGGAGGGCCGATTCGTCGGGAACGGGCACGACCTTGATCGACCGCGAGCCCCGGCCGTCCGGGGACGGACCGACCGTGATCTCGACGATCTTCCCGGCCGTGGCCTCGAACCGGGCGAAGAGATTGTCCGGCGGGACGAGCGGCCGCCCCTCGACGGCCAGCAGGTACTCGCCCGCCTCGACCTCGGAGCCGGGCTCGGCCAGGGGCGCCCGCAGCTCGGGCGTCCAGTTGAGGCCGCCGAAGACCTTCTTGAAGCGATAGCGGCCGTTCTCGACGGCGTAGTCCGCGCCGAGCAGCCCGCCGGGCACGCGGGCCGGCCCGTCCGGGAAGTCGCCGCCGGCCAGGCGGTGGTGGCCGACGACCAGCTCCGAGCACATCCACTGGATGAGCCGGTTGAGGTCGGCCCGGCAGGCCAGGTCGGGCAGGAACGCGGCGTATTTGGCCCTCATGGCCTTCCAGTCCGCGCCGTGGAAATTCGGATCGTAGAAGAAGTCGCGGTTGACGCGCCAGGCTTCGTCGAAGATCTGGGGCCACTCGGCCGCCGGCACGACGCGGACCTCGACGGCATCGACGTTCAGCTGTCCCTGGCCCGGCTCGGGCCTGCCGGCCGTGGGCAGGATGGACCAGGACCCGGCGGAGGCGACGAGCATCTTCTTGCGGTCGGCCGTCAGCCGGAAGCCGAAGTTGGCCGGCCCGGCGGCCTCGTCCTTGCGGCTGGCCAGGTCGAAGACGCGGATGGAGGAATCACCGGGACCGCCCGACGTCGAGGTCGGCGGCGGGTCCTCCTTGCGATAGAAGATCCTGCCGCCCTCCCCCGCCTGGAGGTTGCTGTAGAGGCCGGCCTGGATGGGCACGGCGATGATGCGCCGGGAGAGACCGTCGAGGTCGATGCGGACGGGTTCCGGGCCCGAAGCCGCGGCTCCGGCCTTGGCCTTGTCCCCGGCCGGGCCGCCCTGGCCGGCGGGCCGGCCGGCGGCCGCCTTCTCGTCCCGTGGCTTCTCCTCGTCGCTCTCCCGGGCCAGCGGGTTGGGCAGGTCTTTGCGCAGGACCGCCAGGTAAAGCGACACGGTCCGGCGGGCGTCCGCATTCGACATGTCGAACCACTGGTTCGAGGGGCCGGCGTCGGTCGAGGCCAGGAGCCAGAGGTACTTGCCCTCGGCGTCGAAGGTCGGCTCCTCGACGTCGCTCAGGCCGTCGGTGACCGGGAAGGACTTGTCCTGGTCGAGCGAGTAGACGTAAACGCGGCGGAAGTAGGTCGGCGTGCCGAGGGTATAGGCGATCCACCTGGAGTCGGGGCTCCAGGACGTGAGCATGTCCGACTGCCCGCCGCGGAGGTAGAGGTATTCGGAGCCGATTCTCCTGGTCGCCCCGGTCTTGACGTCGAGCCAGAAAAGGGTCAGCGAGTTGTCGGCGAAGGCGATCTTGGCGCCGTCGGGCGACCAGTTCGTCGAACCGTAGAAGCCGGAGCCGGACAGCTTGAATTTCCGGACTTCGCCCCGGCCGTCCTGGGGCTTGATGTGCAGGGCGTATTCGCCGGACTCGTCGGAGAAGTAGGCGATCGACCGGCCGTCGGGCGACCAGGCCGGGGCGCGCTCATGGACGGCCGGCGTCATGGTCAGGTTGCGGGGGTCGCCCTTCTCGGCCGGGACGGTGACGATCTCGCCCCGGAACTCGAAGACGGCCCGGGCGCCGGTCGGCGACACGCCGTCGGCGAAGACCCAACGCCGGCCCCTGGCCAGGCGCTCACGGAGCTCCGGCAGCTCGGCGGCGACGCCGATCTTGAGGCGGCGGTCGCGGCCCTGGGCAAGGTCGTAGAGGTGGAGCGTCCCGGCCTGCTCGAAAACGATCCGGCCGGCGCCGGCCGAGGCCGAGAGGACGGGGAAGTCCCGGAAGTCGGTCAGCTGGTCGATTCTCTTGGTGGCCGGATCGAAAGCGAACAGGTTGAACTCGCCGTTGCGGTCGGAACGGAAGACGATCCGGCCGCCGACCCACATCGGGTCGACGTCGTTCGAGCGGCCCGCGGGCTGGGGCAGCTTCTCGATTTCGCGGCTCCCGGTGTCGAAGATCCAGATCCGCGAGAAGCGGCCGCCGCGATAGTTCTTCCACTGGCTGAACGCCTCGGCGAAGGGCGTGTAGGCGATGAACCGGCCGTCGGGCGAGATCTCGGCGTCGGCGGCGTTCGGGATCTCGAGCATCTCGGGCTCGCCGCCGGCCACCGGCACGGTGAAGAGCCTGGTGTAGAAGCGGTTGTCCGAGAAGCGGCCGGAGACGAAGAGGACGGACCGGCCGTCGGGCGTGAAACCGGCGACGAGGTCGGCCGCCGGATGCCAGGTCAGGCGCCGGGGCAGGCCGCCGCCGGCCGGGACGACGAAGACGTCGGTGTTGCCGTCGTACTGGCCGCTGAAGGCGATGAGCGACCCGTCGGGCGAGAAGGCCGGGGCGGTCTCCGTCCCGGGGCTCGAGGTCAGCCGCCGGACGTCCCGGCCCTCGAGGTCGGCCGTCCAGAGATCGTTGGCGTAGGAGAAGACGAGGCGCGCGGCCGAAACTGCCGGCGTCGTCAGCATCTTCGTGTCGGTGGTGTCGATGGCCCGCAGCCCCGCGGCCGGGGCGAGCAGGAGCGCCGCGGCCAGGGCGAGCGTCGGAACCGTCAGCCTTCTGTTCATCGGGGTCTCCTAGACAGGTCGGATTGGGCGAAGCGGAAACTATACACGCGCCCGGCTGAACATGTCAAAAGGGAATTCGGCGCCGCGCCGCGCCGCGTCAGGAGAGCGGTCCCCAGACGATCCGGGACGGCGCCCCGAGGGAGGTGGCGGCCCGGAGCGATCCTTCCAGGACCAGCGCCACCAGGTCCGTCGGGAGCCGGCCCGTCAGCTCGTTCGGATCGGCCCCGGGCGAAGCGGCGATGCCGACCCACGCGTCCCGGCCGGACCGCTTGGCCGCCAGGAGGCAGCGATCGGCCATCTCGACGACGTTCTCCCAGCTGAACGAGCCGGGCCGGCCGCCGACCACGGGGTAGAACGAGAAGCCGATGGAGCAGGTGCAGCGGATGACCCGGCCGCCGCCCAGGTCGAAGGGGTGGGAGGCCACGCGCCGCCGGAACCTTTCGGCCAGGGCGCCACCGTCGCCGCGGCAGGCGTTCCTCAGCACCAGGAGGAACTCCTCCCCTCCCCAGCGGACGACGGTATCGGTGTCGCGCACCGCGTCGAGTAGGACCGAGGCGACCTGCGTCAGGACGCGGTCGCCGGCGTCATGGCCGTACTCGTCGTTAACCGCCTTGAAAAGGTCCATGTCCAGCATGGCCAGCATGAGATCGACGTTCGCCGGCTCGGCGGCCCGCCGGGTGACCCCGATCTCATGATGGACGCGGTCCACCCGGGCCAGGTACTCGGGCAGGGTCAGGTCCAGGAAGCGGCGGTTGCGCAGGCCGGTCAGCGCGTCCGTCAGGCTCAGGTCCCGCAGGGTCTCGTTGGCCGCGGCCAGCTGCTCCGTCCGCAGGGCCAGCTCCCGCGTCCTCGAGCCGACCACCGCCTCGAGCCTCTCGGCCCGGCGACGCAGGGCCAGCGTCCGGACGTTCAGGATGAGGTAGGCCAGGGCCAGAAGGCCGGCGATAAGTCCGAGCCGGGCCCAGATCGTCCGCCACCAGGGCGAGCTGATGACGAAAGGCATGACCACGGCCGTGCCCCAATCGCCCCGCCCCGTCCGGGAGCGGATCTCCAGCCGGTAATCCCCCGGGCGCAGGCCGGGGTACCTGATCTCGTGCCCGGCCGCCGCGATCCAGCGGTTTTCCAGGCCGACGAGGCGCATCTCGTGCTCGACGGAGTCGCCGTAGATATAGGAGGGCGTGGCGTAATAGGCGCTCAGGTCGTTGGCGCGATAGCGGACCCGGACCGGCTCCCCGGCGCCGACCGGGACCGGCTGCCCGCCCAGGGAGGCCCGGAGGATGACCGTCGGCGGGGGCGAGGGAGGGGCGCACGGCAGCGCGGCGACGAAATGGCCTATGCCGCTGCGCGTGCCGATCCAGCAATCGCCGTTCGGGTCGGCCAGGAAGGCCATGGCGTCGGTTTGCTCGTCTACGAGCCCTTCCTCGCCGCCGAAGTGCCGTACCCGCCTCGACGCGGAGGCCGGCCCCTCGATGACGTCGACGCCCCGGTCGGTGCCGACCCAGAGCCGGCCCCGGACGTCGAACCCGAGGAGGAAGACGTCGCCCGACGAAAGCCCCTGGCCGGGACTGATCGTCTGCATGACCCTGAGGCGGCCGCCCTCGAGGCGGACCCGGGAGATGCCGAACTTCTCGTAGTAGGCGATCCAAAACTCCCCGGAGGTGGTCTCGATGATATAGCTGATATCGTCCGCCAGGAGCCCGTCCCGCTTGGTGAACCGGGTCCAGCGGTCGCCTTCCAGGCAGGCCAGGCCGGCTTCCCCGCAGGCCCACAGGCGCCCGGACCGGTCCAGGAGGAGATGATAGACGCTCTCCCGCTCCGATCCCCCGGGCAGGCGCACGAACTCGGCCTGCCAGCCTCCGGCCGACCGGGAAGCCTTCATCAGGCCGTCGCCTGACGTTCCGAGCCAGAGCCGGTCCGGGCCGTCGCAGAGGAGATAGTAGATCCTGGAGCTCCTTTCCGCAGCCAGGGGCAGCGTCGCCAGCTCGCCCGACCGCGGATCCCACGACATGACCTTGGCCGGATCGCCGGCCATGTAGATGAGCCCGTCGGGAGAAGCCGCCAGGCTTCGCGCGCAGAACCGCTGGCTGCCGGGGACGACCTCCCAGCCGTGATAGGCCAGGCGGGCGAGCCCCTTCTGCGTTCCGACCCAGATCTGGCCGTCGGCCGTCCGCAGGAAGCTCCAAACCGGCGCCGGCAGGCCTTCCCTGGATGTGGCGGAACGCCAGACGCCGCGGTTGACGAGCCGGTAGAGTCCCAGGCCGCCCAGCCACAGGGAACCCTCGCGATCGACCAGGACGGCGCGGGAAAAATCCGTCGGCAGGCCGTCCCGGGCGTCCCATTGCACCCAGGCGCCCCTTTCCAGCCGGGCCAGGCCGGTCTCGTTGGGCGCCCAGACGGTCCCGCCCGTGTCCACGTACATCCGGCTGATAGGACCGTCGGACCGGCCCTGGCGATCGACCAGGCGGGGCTGCGCCTCCCCGGGATCGAGCCGCCACAGGAAATTAGAGCTCCGGATCCAAACGCGGCCCTGGCCGTCCTCGAGGGCGCGCTCCAGGCCGTCGCGCGAGGCGGCGCCGCCCCGGTCGACGATCGACCAGCGCCCGCCCGGGTCCAGGCGCCAGAGGTCGTCCTTCCCGACGGCCCAAAGGCGGCCTGAGGCCTGAGCGTAGGATACCGCCTGGGCCAGGCTGTCCGTCCAGCCGTTGCAGGCCCGGAAACCAGCGGCGGCGTCCCCCTCGAAAAGGCCCTTGTCCGTGGCCAGCCAGAGCCGGCCGTCGGCGCCGGCGGCGATGTCGTTGACCGCGACGCCGTCCGGCAGGCCGCGGCCGACGGCCGCGAAGGCCTCGCCCTGCCGGCGGAACAGGCCCGAAGGCAGACCGACCCAGAGGTCGCCCTTCGCATCCAGGCACAGGGCATTGGCGCGATCGTCCGGGATGCCGCGGGAGGCGTCGAAGAGCTCGAACCGGGCCCCGTCGTAACGGAAGAGGCCGTTCTCGGTGGCGGCCCAGATGAACCCGTCGCTATCCTGGACCAGGAGATTGAAGATCAGGGTGCCCCGGCCTTGCCCGAGCTTGAAGGCCTCGAAGCTCATCTTGGTCGGCGGCGGCAGGCCGGGCAGCTCGGCCGCGGCGGCCGGCGCGGCGGAGGCGGCCAGGACAGCCGCGAAAACGAACGGCGCGAGACGGCGCTTGGACCTGGCCTTCAGGTTCATGGTCCCTTACTATCGGCGCGAGGAGGTTCCGCTGTCAAGCCCGAATCGAAAAAAAATAGTTCTTCTCCAGATTCCGGGAAGTCCCTCTCTCGGTCTCTAGCTCGGGGATGTCCTCTGGTAGCGGGAAGCTGACTCTTGGGAGCGACCGGGCAGAACGCGGCTGAGTGCTCGAAGCCGCGATTCTACTATTTATCTGACAAGAGCTCTTTTCGGATATCTCCCAGAAGCATGGCTCCGAGTCGCTCCGCCATGCTTCTGATGGTCGCTTCGATGACTTCGCTCCCTGCCGGCCCCCCTCTCCAGCTACGGGGAACTGCGAGGACAATCCCCTCGCCGCCTCGAGAGGCGATCCCGGAAATGGGAGAAGAACTAAATAATCGATTCTAACTCTCTGGCCGCAGCGTTGACCGCGTCGCCGTTATTCGTTTAAGATGTCGGAAACGTCATGGCCGGACCCCCGCGCGACTTCTACGAGATCCAGGAGCGGCAGCGCCGCAGGAGCCTGCCCCTCTTCGCCGCCGTGCTGCTTTTCCACTTCGTCCTGCTCGGCCTGATCGGCCTGGCCTTGCTGGCCACCGTGGGCCTCTTCGCCGGATGGGGCCTCACGGCCGGGCCCGGCTTCTGGACGCGCTTCCTGCTCGTCGACCTGGCCGCCGCCCTGATCGCGGCCGCCGTGCATTTCCAGGACGCGCGCCGCAACGGGCCCCGGATCATCCTGAGGCGGCTCCAGGCCGCTACGCCCGATGTCGCCGACCGCTGCCACGTCCAGTTCCTCAACACCGTCGACGAGATCCGCCTGGCCGCCGGGCTGCCGCGCGTCAACGCCTACGTCCTGCCCTCGTTCGCCGTCAACTCGCTGGCCGTCATCGAGGCGGGCGGCACGCCGGCCGTGGCCGTCACCGAGGGCCTCCTGGCGGAAGGGACGCGCGACGAACTCCAGGCGGTGGCCGCCCACGAGCTGGCGCATATCGCCCGCGGCGACGCCTTCTACATCACCCTGGTCTGCTCGCTGGCCAACCTCTTCGAGACGTTCAAGGACGCCCTGGGCGCCGCGGCCGAGGATGACGGCGATCCGCGGCGCGGCCGCCGGAGCGCCGGCTTTCCCCCGGTCCTCTTCTATGCCGCCGTGGCCCTCTCGGCCCTGGTCATGCGGCTGCTGAGCATGCTCGTCAGCCGCGAGCGGGAGCTCCTGGCCGACGCCGCCGCCGTCGAGCTCTGCCGCTCCCCCGAGGCCCTGGCCCGGATCATCTACAAGGCCCACGTCAAGAACGCTTTCGTCGGCGATTTTACCTCGAGCTACTCCCCGCTCTTCATCGTCCCGCCGGACGCCCGCGACGTGCCCGATACTCCGGCCGGCCGCGTCTTCAGCTCCCATCCGCCGCTCCGGGTCCGCCTCGGCGCGCTCGCGGCCATGGTCCGGAAGACGCCCGAGGCCCTGATCGAGTCGGTCCGGGAGGAGGAGCGGACGCGCGAGCGGGCCCGCGGCGTGCTCCATTCCTACGAGGAGCTGCGCCGGCCCCAGCTCGAGCTCTTCGGCGGCGCGGACAAGGCGGCCGGGGACGGCGCGGCGGAGGTCCCCGAAGAGGCCCGGGTCTGGATGCTGGCCGGCGCCGGCGAAGGCGCCTGGGAAGGGCCGTTCACCCTGGCCGAGCTCCTGGCCCGGCCCCGCTTCTCGGTCCTGATGAAGGTGCGCAACACCCAGGAAGGGGTAGCGGCGCTGGCCCGCGAGTTCCCCCAGGTCCGGATCGCCATCCACGACCTGGCCCGCAAGAAGCCGCTGGCCCCCGGGCGCCGGAACCTCTGCCCGCGTTGCCGCGTCCCGCTGGCCGAGACGTTCTATGAAGGCGTTCCCGTCAGGGTCTGCGGCCGCTGCGGCGGAAAGCTGGCGGACTCGGCCACGGTTGACAGGATCGTGGCCCGGCGCGAGGTCGATTTCTCGGCGGCGCTGCGGGAGAAGGCCCGGCGCTTCCGCGAGGCCTCCGTGCGCAATCCGCTCCGGCGCCAAAAGATCGAATCGGCCCTGGCCGCCGGCGTGCCCTGCCCGAGCTGCGGCTTCCGGCTGGCCGCGCGGCCGTACAGCTACCAGGACTTCGTGCCGGTCGACAAGTGCCTGTCCTGCGGCAAGATCTGGTTCGACGCCGACGAGCTCGAGATCCTGCAGATCCTCATCGAGGACCGCAAGGCCCGCTAGCCGGCCGGCCGGTCCGCCTCAATCGAAGATCTTTTCCAGCTCCTGATAGCGGTCGTGGACCTTGACGACCGCGCGCTCGACGGCGGCGCCGTCGGCCTTGGCGTCGAGCCCGGCCAGGACGTCGACGGCCTGGACCAGCTGGTCCGCGGCCGCGGCGAAGGCTCCGGCCTTGGCCGCCAGCCGCGTCGACAGCTTGGCCTGGGGGATGGCCGCGGCCCTGACCTTGAGGTCGGGAGCGGCGGCCCGGACGGCGGCCCAGTCCTTGGCCGGCAGGTCCTTGTGATAGACGACATAGAGGACCTTGTGGAACTCGTCCATCTCCTTGAGGACCGGCCGGATAATGCGGACGAGCATCTCGTACCTGGCATGAAGCGCCTCGGCGGCGTCGAGCATGGCCTTGTCGTCGGAGCCCTTGGCCGCGGCGTCGTAGGCCTCGACGGCCTGGCGCAAACCGGCCAGGCCGGCGTCATACTTGGCCTGCTTGTCCCGCAGGATGCCGGGCAGCTTGGCCGCGTAGATCTTGGCGGCCAGCTCGTCGACCTGTGGTACCAGGCTCTTCAGCATGGCGATGTCCTTCTCGGGATAGGCGGTGTGCCAGATGGGATAAATGACTTCGTGGAAGGCGGCCAGCTCGTCGACCGAGCTCTCGGTCTCCTGGGCGGCGGCGGTCAGGGCGGCCGCGGCGAAAATGGCGAGGGCGACGGCTCCGCAACGACGGATCTTCATGAGGTCCTCCTGGAATGTGTCTTCGCGAGCAGGCATTATAACGGAAGGGGCTCAGATTTTGAACTCCCCGGTGTCGATCCAGTCTTTTTTCAGCACCGACCAGAAGTCCTCGGCCAGGCCCTTCAGGACATAGGCGTACGGCAGCCAGCCGTAGCCCTTCTCCCCCCAGCCCCGGCCCCAGGAGTTGCGGATGAGCAGGGCGCCGCGGGCCGGCTCGCCGCCCGAGGCGTTGGCGATCTCCAGGGCGTCGTCGTAGCCCATGGCCACCACCGCGTGTCCGCCTTCGATGCGCTCGCGGCCGAACGGCAGCGGGATGCGGCCCGTCCGGCCGGCCTGGTCGATCGAGCTGTAGACGGTGAAGCCGAACATGGCCGGATGGCCGGCGGCGAGATGGGTCTTCAGCCGGTCGAGCAGCGCCGTTCGGGTCGTCCCGGCCGGGTCGTGGCGGTAGTACAGGAGCGTTTTGTAGTTCTGGGCGAAGGCGTAGCAAAAAGCGGGCGGCTCCCGGTCGAAGCCTTCCTCCGCGTCCGTGTAGGGCCAATAAGTCTCGGGCGGGACGCCGAAGAGCACCATGGCCCCCATCGTCGTCCGCAGGTAGGCCCCGGAGTCGCCCCGGCTCTTCATGAGGTTGCGGGTGGCTTTATAAAGGAAGAGGCGCGACGATTCGACGTGATGGCCGAAGGCCTTGCGCTCATAGTACTCGATGACCCCGGCGCCAGCCTGGGCCGTGCAGGAGCCGAGCCCGCCCTGGTCTTCGATCGGCGAGGCCCAGGCCCTCAGGTCGGCTGCCGCCGGCAGCCGCGGCGGCCGAGTCCGGCCGGCCGCGGCCGGCGCCAGTCCGCTCGGCCCGAGAAGGCCGCAGACGCCGGGCGTCTCTTCGGTGAAGTCGCGGATGTCGGGCAGGTCGGGGATCCAGCCCAGGCCGCGCGTCGTCGTGTTTTCCATCTTGTTCCCTCCTTTTCCGGGGCTCTTACTCATCGATTACGCAGCCGCTCCCCCGGCGGTTTTGGGGCCTCGGGCCGGTTCCCCGCCTCCCCGAAATAAAGGTTCTTCTCCCAATTCCGGGATTCCCTCTCGCGGCTGCGATTGGCGTTGCCTCGAAGATCCCCGTTGCTGGAGAGGGGGACCCGCGAAGCGGGGGGGAACCGTGCAAACTGGTTCCCAGGGGGGCCGGGGAGCTAGAGGCAATGCCATGAGCCTAGCCGAAGAGAGGGGCTCTCCCGAAGATGGGAGAAGAACCGAAAAAAAGGGTCTTCTCGGGGGCGTCCCCCGGGGACGGGGGGGAAATCATCCCTGGAATCATCTAAAGGGGTGATTGACCCTTTCAGGGGGTGAGAAAAAAATGGGACCATGCGAACGCGAACGCCGATCGAACGACTGCGCGACGGGAGAACGCCTTAGGACATTGGCATGAAAAAGATCCTCATTATCGACTATGACCAGAACTCCCTGGCCTCCCTGCAGGGCGTTCTGGCCGGGCAGGGCTACCAGGTCGTCACCGCGGCCGACGGCCAGTCCGGCTGGGACAGGTACAACAAGGAGTCCCCGGACCTCGTGCTGATGGAGGCCATGCTGCCCAAGGTGCACGGCTTCGAGCTCTGCCAGAGGATCACCTCCGAACGGAATTCCCAGGCCACGGTCTTCATCATGACCGGGGTCTACAAGGACCGGGCTTACCGGACCGAGGCCCTGCGGACCTACGGCGCCGCGGAGTATTTCGAAAAACCCCTCAAGATGGCCGAGCTCCTGGCCTCGGTCGAGGCCGTGATCGGCAAGCCCGAGCCCAAGCCGGCGGAAGAGCAGCCGGCCCGCACGGCGGCCGCCCCGGACGCGGTTCGGCGTCGCGAGAAGCCCAGGGACGACGACAGCATCTTCTCCCTGCCGGAGGATCTCGACCGCCTGACCCGGGACACGCCCAAGGTCCGCAAGCCCGTCTCTTCGTCGGTCCGCCGCGAGGCGCCGCCCGACACCCGGTTCGACAGCCTGGCCGACGAGCTGCTCAAGTCCGTCATCGTCGAACAGGCCTCGTCGGCCAAAACCGTGACGCCGAAGCCGGCGGCCGGCAACGGGAACGGCAACGGGAACGGCAATGGGACGGCCGATATCGACGCCTTCCTCAAGACCGCCCTGGCCGGACTCGACCTGACCAAGGAGAAGGTCAAGGTCCCCAAGACGGCCCCGCTCCCCCCGCCGCCGGGCCAGGCCAAACCGGCGCCGGCGCCCGCCCCCAAGCCGGCCCAGGTCGCCGAAGCCAAACCGAAGGTCACGCCGCAGCCGGCTCCCGAGGCCAGGCCGAAGCTCACGCCGCCCCTGGCCGTCGAGCCCAAGCCGCGGCCGCTGCTGCCGCTCCAGGGACTGTCCGTCCCCGAGCCGGCTCTGGCCGACATGAAGAACGTCCTGACCCCGGGCGATCCCGGCTCGGACGTTTCTCCTTTCTTCACGCCGCAGAAGCCGAAGCCCGCGGCTCCGGCCGAGAAGCCGCGGCTCGCGACGGCCGATAAAAGGACCGCCCCGGCCGAGAAGAAAACCGCCCCGGCGCCCGCGCCGGTCCGGCGCGAGGCCGCCCGGCCGGAAGCCGCGAAGCGCGAGCCGGCCCGGACCGAGCCGGTCCAGGCCGAGCCCGTCCGCCCCGAGCCGCGGCCGCGCGAGGCCGAGGCGATCGCGGCGGCCGACATCTTCCAGGGCGTTTCCGCCGGGACCGAAAAGAAGTCCTTCCCGAAGGTCGCGGCCGTCGCCGCGGCCATCGTGGCCGTAGCCGCCGTCGGGTTCATCCTTCTGCGGCCGAAGCCCCAAGCCAAGGCGCAGGAGGCCGTTCAGCCGGCCCAGCAGGCCGTCATCCCGGCCGACGTCCCGTCCCAGCCGGTCGAGACGGCCCCCGCCCCCGAGGCCAAGCCCGCGCCGGTCAAGCCCAAGGCCCAGCCGAAGGCCAAGCCGGCCGCGGCCGAGACGGCCGGGACCGAGGCCATCCTGCCGGCTGAAGCCGGCGCGGCCGGGCTGCCGCCGCTCTCTTCCCAGATAAGCGCGGCCGGCGGTCAAGCCGACCCCGGCGCCCCCGGCGCGATCCTGCCGCCGGCCGGGGAGGCGGCGCCGAAAACGGTCGAGACCAATCCGGCGGCCGATGCCGCCCCGGCGCCCGCGCCCGTGAACGCCGCGCCGGCGCCCTCCGCCGTCCCGCCGAGCGAAGGCGCCCTGGTCGAGCTGGCGTCGGTCACCGAGCAGCCGAAACTGGTCAAGTCGGTCAACCCGGCCTACCCGGTCGCGGCCCAGCGCCTGGGACAGGGCGGATCGATCACCGTCAACGCCCTGATCGACGAGAGGGGCAACGTCATCGACACGGGCATTCTCAAGGGCATCCAGGACGACAACGGCCTGGGCAAGGCCGCCGAGAACGCCGTCAAGAAGTGGAAGTTCCAGCCGGCCCGCGTCCAGGGCGTGGCCGTCAAGGTCTGGAAACAATTCGTCATAGTATTCAAGCCCGAGGCCGATCAGGCCAGGAGCAAGGCATAAAGGAGCCGCATATGGGTCTCAGCAAAGATCAAGAGGAACTCTACAAAAAGACGATGTCCGAGGTGAAGAACCAGCTGGACCACCTCGACGAGGAAGTCGAGAAGGAGCTCCAGAAGGTCCGCAAGCGCCTGGCCGAGCTGCAGGAGTCCAAGAAGTCCCTGAAGATGGTCTACGAGGGCACGGCCAAACTCCTCGGCATCGAGCTCGAGGTCGAGGAAGAGGCCGAGGACCAGGCCGCCTCCATCGCCAAGATGTGAGCCGGCGTCCTCCTTCTTCCGCCTCGACCGCTTCTTGCCCGTCCGGCCGCGTTTGACGGCCTTCCGCGGTTTTGGTAATCTCGGCGGGAGATGTTCGCCCTTCTTGGTATCTTCTTCGGGCTCATGGCCTCGGTGCCCCTTGGACCGATCAACCTCTTCGTCGCCTCCCAGGCCCTCAAGCGCGACATCCGCCACGGCGTGATGGCCGGGCTGACGGCCTCCATCCTCGACGGCATCTTCTGCTTCATCGCCCTGGCCGGGCTGTTCAAGATCAAGCTGAACCTGCCGCCCTACGCCATGTCCGTCTTCAAGGCCGTGGCCGCGGTCGTCATCCTGCTCCTGGCCCGCAAGCTCATCAAGGACTCCCGGACCTTCGAGCTGCCCGAGGACCGCGATCACGTTCCGCCGCCTTCGCCCAAGGCCGTCCTGGGGGTCGTCCTCCTCTACGTCAGCAACCCGACCCTCTACGTCTACTGGATCTTCGCGGCCGGCGTCGTCACCGGGCACAACCTCCTCGGGTCAAACCTGGTCCGTTACGGCACCTGGACCGCGGTCGGATTCGCCGTCGTGGTCGCGCTGACCTCCTTCGCCTGGTACTTCGGCCTGGTCCATGTCATCGGCTACCATCAGAGGCGCATCAACCAGCAGACGTTCCGCAGGATCCTCCACTACCTCGGCCTGGCCCTGGTCGCCTTCGCCATCTATACGCTGGTCCGCATCTTCGTCTGACCTCCATGACCAAGCGCGAACGGGTCGAGAAGGCCTTGGCCTTCGAGCCCGTCGACAAGCTCCCCTTCGTCCCGGCCGTCTATGAGCACAAGGCCCGCCTCGTCGGCCGCTCCCCCTCCGAGGTCTGCCGCAGCGCCGACCTCCTCCTCGAGGCCCTGGAGCGGGAGCTGGCCGTCTACGACCCCGACGTCCTGACGGTCGGCCTCGATGTCTACAACGTCGAGGCCGAAGCGGCCGGCTGCGAGGTCCGCTACTTCGGACGGGAGCCGGACGTCCCGGCCGTGGCCGGGCCCGTCCTCGCGGGCCCGGACGGGATCGGCCGGCTGCGGCGGCCCGACCCCGCCGCCGACGGCCGGATGCCCCTCTTCGTCGATGTCGCCGCCCGGCTGGCCCGCGAGAGGGGGCGCGACCTCGTCGTCCGCGGCGCCGTGACCGGTCCCTTCTCGCTGGCCTGCGCCCTGACCGGGACGGAGGAGCTGCTCGTGGCCACCGTCGAAGATCCCGGGTTCGTGCGGCAGATCCTGGCTTTCGCCTCGGCCGTCAGCGTCGATTTCGGCCGGGCCTTCCTGGAGCGGGGCGTCGAGCCGGTCCTGTTCGACTCCAAGGCTTCGCCGGGCGCGGCCTCGCCCCGGGTCTTCCGCGATTTCGTCCGTCCGGCCTACCGCGACCTGGTCTTCCCGGCCCTGCGGGCGGCCGGGGCGCGGATGCTGCCCCTGATCATCGGCGGCGACACGACCCCGATCCTCGAGGACCTCCTAGCGACCGGCGCGGGCCAGCTCCTCTGCGACGCCGGGGCCGACCTGGACCTGTTCGCCCGGAGATGCGCCGAGGAGAAGCGGGCTTTCCGCGCCAGCGTGGACGCCCGGCTGGTCCATACGGCCCGGCCGGGCCGCGTCCGGGAGGAGGCCCGGGGCGTGCTCGGCCGTCTCGTCGGCAGAACGGGGGTCCTTTTCGGCTGCGGCGTCGTGGCCTACGACTGCGATCCGCGGAACGTCCTGGCCCTCCGGGAGGCCCGGGACGAGTTCGCCCGGTCCTAGGTCCCGGGCGCGGGCCTGACCGAGATCGCCCGGGCCAGCAGGGCGCCCTGCCTGGCCAGCAGGGCCTCGACCTTGCCCGCCTCGACGGCCGTCGTCGTCCCGACGCCGGTCGCGCAGACGGCCCCGCAGGCCGAAGCGTAGATCAGGATGTCCTTCCAGTCGGCCGGGGCGAGATTGCGGCCCCGCGACCCGCGGCGGCCGAGCCGCCGCCGGAGCTCCATGATGATCCCGGCCGAGAAGGCGTCGCCGGCGCCGGTCGGATCGACGACCCGGACCCGGAAAGCGGGCAGGCGCAGGACGGCCCCGGGCACGGCCGCGATCGCGCCCTCGCCGCCGAGCGTCACCAGGACGCTCCCGGCGCCCAGGCGGCGGATCCGGGCCGCGGCCCGGAGCGGATCGGCCTCCCCGGTCAGCGCCCCGGCCTCGTCGGCGTTGCAATGGAAGACGTCCGTCCAGGGCAGGGCCGGGCGCAGGAACGACCAGGATTTCTTGTAGGGGCTGACGACGTCGACGAAGGTCAGGGCGCCCAGCTTCCCGGCCCGGCGCAGGACCTTGGGCAGGTCGGCGTCGAAGCGTCCCAGGAGCCCGACCCCGCCGGCGTAATAGACGAGCGGCCTGGCGCGCTCGAGGAGCGCGAGGACGGGAGCGGCGGTCATCTCGGCGTTGGCCCCCGGGTCGGCGTGGTAGCGGCGGTCCTGGCCGCGGGCCACAAGGATGAGGTCGAGCGATGTCGGGGCCCGGCGGGCGAGCACGCGCTCCACCCGGACGCCCCGGCCGCCGAGCTCGTCGGCCAGGTATCGTCCGAAGACGTCGCGGCCGGTCGGAAAGATCGTCCGCAGGCGGGCCGGGGCGAGGCCGAGGCGGACGAGATCGCCGGAGACGTTGCAGGCGTGGCCGCCGATCGACGGCCGGACCGAGCAGAAAACGAGCTGGCCCGGCCGGGCCGGCCGCGCCAGGCCGCTGCCGATCAGGTCGACGAGGGCGATGCCGCTGACCAGGACCACGGCGCTTACCTTCCGGCTCTAGGCGAAATGGAGCTTGAGCTGGCCGACGCGGCGGCCGATGTCGACGCGGCCGCGGCACCTGGCGACGCAGGTTTGGCACGAGGCGCAGGCGTCGAGCCCGCGGCCGGCAGGCAGGCTGCCGAGGGCCTCGCGGGCCTGGAAGACGTTGGGGTAATGCAGGTACATGTGGGCCCGCATCAGCGTCGGCGTGTCCACCCCGGCCGGGCAGGTGCCGGCGCAGCCGCCGCACTGGAGGCAGCGGCCCTGGGCCAGCCGGACGCCCCGTCCGGCCAGGAAGGCCTTTTCGGCGTCCGTCAGGGTCAGGTCGCGGGCCACGGCGGCGTCCTCCTCCAGCTGGGCGAAGGTCGTGAAGCCGGGCACGGCGCAGGTGATGGCCTCGTTGCGGAGGGCCCACTTGAGCACCGCCGTCTGGCTGATCGATCCGTTGTAGAAGGACTGCATCTCGGCCGGCAGCTCATCCTTGTACCAGGACTGCATGCACTGGGTCTTCATGGCCACCAGGCCGATGCCCTTGGCCGCGGCGGCGGCCAGGGCCTTCTCCAACCGCAGGTCGTCCTGAAAGGCGTAGTTGTAGGTGACGAGCAGGACGTCGTAGAAGCCCGAGGCCGTCGCGGCCTCGAGACAGGCGGCCATGTTCTGATGGGTGGAGAAGCCGGCGAAGCGGATCTTCTTCTGTTCCTTGAGCTCGGCGAAGGCCTCGAGGAAGCCGGGCCGGCTCATATCCTCGACCCGGCTGATATCGTGGATATAGAGGATGTCGACGTAATCGGTCTTGAGGCGCCGCAGGCTGCCCTCGAAGATCTTGATGAAGGCGGCCTTGAGCTCGGCGGCCGTCAGGGACTCGCGCTGGGCCGGAGGGATAAGGGCCTTGGTGGCGATCGTCGTCTGGGGCCGGGCGTTGAGGCCGGCCAGGACCGTGCCGATCATCTCCTCGTTCTTGCCGCGCCAGTAGCCGGCGGCCGTGTCGAAGTGGCGCATCCCCAGCTCGTAGGCGCGACGGACGAGGTCGGGGTTGTCGGCATTCATGACCCCCATATTGACGACCGGCAGGACGACTCCGGTCCGGCCCAGGGTCCGGGTCAGGAGCGGCCGGCCCGCGGCCGGCCCGGCGGGAGCGGAGGGACGGCCGGAAGCCGGTCCGCCGGCGCAGCTCATCAGGGCCGCGGCGCCGGCGCCCTTCAAGGACCTGGAGATGAAATCCCTGCGCTTGAGCGTGTTCGCCATGCGGACCTCCCTCCCAGCGAAATCCCGGCCGCCGGCTCGGGGCCCGGCCCCGGACCGGGCTATTGTAACCGACCTCGGCCCCGGAAGCCAGCCGCGGCCGGTGAACCCCCGGCCGGGCCGGCCCGTATAAACAGGCGAAGGAGACGATCGATGACCAAATTCCTGCTCTGGCTTATCCTCCTGGTGATCTGCTGGCCGATTGCCTTGCTGGCGCTGATCATGTATCCGATCGTCTGGCTCCTGCTCATCCCCTTCCGCCTTCTGGGCCTGACCGTCGGGGCCGTCCTCGACCTGTTCAAGGCCATCATCACGCTGCCGGCCCGGCTGCTTCGCGGCCCGAGCCGGACCTGATCCCGGCCCTTCGGGCGGCGGCGGTTGCATTCCAGACCGCCGAATCTCTATAATCATGCCCATGGAAGTGGGCGAACACTATTATGCCGACGATCCGGCCCGCGGGCCGGCCGACGCCAAGACAACCCTGGCCGGGGTCGAATATTTCTTTCTCGGCAACGGCCTCATCCAGGCGGCCGTCCAGGCCGCCCCGGCCGGCGAAGGAACGCCTGTCGGCCTCCTGGTCATGGACCCGGAGCGCTTCGGCGTCAAGCGGGCCGCCCTGAGCTTCGACCCAGAGACCGGGCTTCTCCCGACGGCCATGTCGATCGTCGACCGGGACGGGACGCACGCCGCCCGGCCCGGGGCCGTCCGGGCCGGCTGGCGGCCCGGCGCGGACGGGCCGCAGGTCGAGATCGTCTGGCGCTCGGGCCCCTATCGCGTCACCGAGCTTTTCTTATGCCCGGACACGGATTCGGCCCGGCTGGAGCGCCGGGTCTCGGTCGAGAGATCGGCCGCCGGGACCGCCGCGGTCCGGCTGCTGACGGGTCTCCCCGGACGGACGGCCGAAGCCCGGCTGTCGTTCCGCGGGAAAGCCGCCGGCCCCGTCCGGTTCGAATACCGCCTGACGAAGGCGGCCGGCCGGCCCGCCCTCCGGCTGCGGGTCGCGCCGGCGGGCGGCGGCGAAAGCGGGGGCGGCGGGAGCGCGGCCGCCTATTGGCGCGGCACGGCCGAGGCCCGCTTCCACGATCCGCTGCTCGACCGTTTCTTCGCCGCCTCCAAGCACCAGCTCCGGGCCGCCGTCTCGGCCGCGGGCCGGCTCGACGGCAGCATCTGGCAGTACAACCTCGAGTGGGTCCGCGACCAGTCCTTCATCGTCCTGGCCCTGGCCATGTCCGGCCAGGCCGGCCTGGCCCGGACGATATTGGACCGCCTCCTCCGCGAATTCATCAGCGACCAGGGCGCGCCCATGGACTCGAGCCGCTTCCGGCCGTGGCAGGAGAGCGAGGTCGACCAGAACGGCGTCCTCCTTTTCGCCCTCGAATCGTACGTCAACTGGACCGGCGACCTGGACCTCGTCAAGGAGCATTGGGACAGGATCGCCCGGGCCGCCGCCTTCCCGCTCCGGCCGGTCTTCCGCCACGGCCCGTCGGGGCTCCTCCTCAACCGCCGCGAATTCTGGGAGCGGCACGGCGCCCACGGCCTCCAGCCGGGTATGGAGCTGGCCCACCAGATGTTCATGGTCATGGGGCTGCGGGCCGCCGGCCGGCTGGCGGCCCGGACGGGACGCGACGCGACGAGTCGCCGCTGGACCGCGGCGGCCCTGGACCTGCGGGCGGCCACGCTCAAGGACCCCGTCTTCTCGCTCGTCGAACGCGGCACGCTCATCAAGCGCCGCGGTCCGGACGGGCGGGTGGAGAAGGCCATCCGGCCCGAACCCGGAACGGACCTGCCGCGCCAAGCGCCCCTCTTCGGGCCCGGCCGCCATTGGCTCGACCCGGACACGGAGGCCGCGCTGGCCGTCGCCTGGTCGTTCGTCGACCCCGGAAGCCGCCTGGCCCAGCGGACCCTTGATTCCATGGAAAAGCTATGGAACCAGCGCTGGACGGGGGGCGGCTACGGCCGCTATCACGTCAGCTCGGAACCCGACTCTCCCGGCCCCTGGCCCTTCGCCTCCCTTTTCGTGGCCCGGGCCGCGCTCGAGGCCGGCCAGCCGGCCAAGGCCCGCCGCGTCCTCGACTGGCTCGGCCGGGCGCCCGGCGGCCGGGCCGCGTCGTGGTTCGAGTTCTACGGGCCGCGCCCCGTGCCGCCCTATCCCCAGGTCGGGATCATCCCCTGGACCTGGGCCGAGATGATCATTCTCTGCGTCCACCACGTGCTCGGCGTCCGGCCGGACGAGGGCTTCGTCAGCCTGCAGCCCCGGCTCCTGCCGGGCCTCGACCACGTGGAGGCCGACCTGCCGCTCCGGGGCGGCCGGATCGAGCTCCAAGTCCGCCGGGCCCGCCGCGGCGAGAAGCCCCGCTTCGAGTCGGGCGGCCGCCGGGCGGCCTTCCACCGCTACGGCTTCGGACTCGAGCTGCCGCCCCGCTTCGACCGCGTCGTCATCCGGGCCATCATCCCCTGAGGAAAGGACCCCCCATGCCCGTCCGCAAGGTCCATCTCGTCGCCAACGCCCATATCGACCCGGCCTGGCTCTGGGAATGGCCGGAAGGCGCCGGCGAAGCCCTGTCCACCTTCCGCCAGGCGGCGGAGTTCTGCGAGAAGCGCCGCGGCTTCGTCTTCTGCCACAACGAGGCCCTTCTCTACGCCTGGGTCGAAGAGCACGAACCGGCCCTTTTCCGCCGCATCTCCAGGCTCGTCCGGGAGAAGAAGTGGCACGTCATGGGGGGCTGGTACGTCCAGCCGGACTGCAACATGCCGAGCGGCGAATCGTTCGTCCGCCAGGCCCTGCTGGGCCGGCGCTATTTCCGGGCCAAGCTCGGCGTCGAGCCGCGGACGGCGGTCAACCTCGATCCCTTCGGCCACAGCCGCGGCCTGGTGCAGATCCTGGCCAAGAGCGGCTACGCGGCCTACCTCTGCTGCCGGCCCGGCAACAATGAATGCCCTCTCCCCCGCGACGAGTTCGTCTGGGTCGGCTACGACGGCTCCGAGGTCCTGGCCAACCGGGCCTCGGCCCATTACTGCTCGGTCGGCGGCCGGGAGCGGGCCCGGCTGGAGAAGTGGCTGGCCGAAAACCCCGACGGCGATCTCGTGATCCACCTCTGGGGCATCGGCAACCACGGCGGCGGGCCGTCGAGAAAGGACCTCGACGACCTGGACGCGCTGGCCGCCGAACGGCCCGATCTCCTTCTCGTCCAATCGACGCCGGAGGCCTATTTTGCGGATCTCGAAAAACGGCGGGCGACGCTGCCGCGCCGGGAGAAGGACCTCAATCCCTGGGCCGTCGGCTGCTACACCTCGATGGCCCGGGTCAAGCAGGGCCACCGGCGCCTCGAGAACGAGCTCTTCGCCGCCGAGAAGATGATCACGACGGCCTGGCTCCAGGGGCTCATGCCCTACCCCCAGGAGGACCTCGGGGCGGTCATGCGCGACCTGGCCTTCGTCCAGTTCCACGACATCCTGCCCGGGTCGGCCATCGCGCCCGCCGAGGAGGGCGCCCTGAGGACGATCGGCCACGGCCTCGAAACGCTGGCCCGGCTCAGGGCCAAGGCCTTCTTCGCCCTGGCGGCCGGCGAGCCCGGGGCCGCCGCGGGCGAGATCCCGCTCCTCGTGTTCAACCCCCAGGCCTATCCCGTGCGGGCCCTGGTCGAATGCGAGTTCGAGCCCTGGGAGCCGAACTTCGGGAAGACGCCCTGGACGCCGCGGGTCTACGCCCGGGGAAAGGCCCTGCCTTCCCAGGCCGAAAAGGAAGAAAGCAACATCAGCGTGGAGTGGCGCAAGCGGGTCGTCTTCGAGGCCGAGCTGCCCCCCGGCCGGATGAGCCGGTTCTCTTGCCGGCTGGAACAGGCGGACGGCCGGCCCGCGGCCGGTGCGGCGGTGAAGGACGGCGCCGTCACGGTCGCCACGGCCGACCTCGCGGCCAGGATCGACGCCCGGACCGGGCTTCTCGACGCCTTCGCGGCGGGCGGGACGGACCTCCTCGAGCCCGGCGCCTTCCGGCCGCTGGTCATCCGCGACAACGCCGATCCGTGGGGCATGAAGGTCCGCGGCTTTCGGAACGTGGCCGGCGCCTTCGTCCTGGCCTCGCCGGAGGAGGCGGCCCGGTTCGCCGGCCTGCGCCGGGACGGGCTCGAGCCCGTCCGGGTGATCGAGGACGGCGCGGTCCGGACGGTCGTCGAGGCCATTCTCGCCTACGGCGCGTCGCGGCTGGCCGTGCACTACAAAATCCCCAAGCGGGGCGCGGAGATCGAGGTCGCCGTCCGGGTCTTCTGGGCCGAGCGCGACGCCATGCTCAAGCTGGCCCTGGCGCCGAGGCTCCGGGCGCCCCGCTTCCTGGGCCAGGTCGCCTACGGCGCCGACGAGCTGGTCTCGAACGGCGACGAGGCCGTGGCCCAGAAATGGCTGGCCCTTGTCTCGGAAGAGGACGACGCCGCGCTGACCGTCATCAACGACGGCACCTACGGCTCGGATTGGGACGGCCGCGAGCTGCGGCTGTCGCTGCTGCGGTCGCCGGCCTACGCGGCCGACGCCTGGGAGGACAGGTTGGCCGTGGCCGGGGACCGCTTCATCCCGCGCCAGGACACGGGCGAGCGGACCTTCCGCTTCTGGCTCAACGGCGGCCGGCGGGCGGCGCGCCTGGACGCCGTCGACCGCGAGGCCCTGGCCCATAACGAGGCGCCCTACGCCCTGGCCTATTGCCCGCCGGGCGGAGGGAAGAAAGCGGCCGCGGGGGTCGTCGTCGAGGGCGAGGCCGTCGAAGTGACGGCCTTCAAGAAGTCCGAGGACGGCCGGGATGTCGTCATCCGGCTGTTCGAGCCGACGGGCCGGCCGCGCCGCGTCGTGGTCAAGATGCCGGCGCTCGGGGCCAGGACGGCCGTCCGGATGGGGGCCTTCGAGATCAAGACCCTGCGCTACGACCGCCGGACGAAAACGTTCGCCGAGACCGACCTCCTGGAACGGAAGCGTCCGAAAGGATGACCTCGAAGGAGCGGGTGACCGCGGTCCTCGAGGGCCGCATTCCCGACCGCGTCCCCTACGCCGAGTTCGCCGTCGATTTCGACACGGTCGAGCGGCTGCTCGGCCACGAGACCTTCCTGCGGGCCAAGGCCAGGTCCCAGATCGCTTTCTGGGCCGGCCGGCACGACGAGGTGGCCCAGAGCTGGCGCGAGGACCACATCGCCCTGCACAAGAAGCTGCCCCTCGACATCGTCACCTTCCCCATGGCCACCTGGGAGCTGCCGCCGCCCGACGCGCCGCCGCCGCCGCGGCGGATCGACGCCGTGACCTGGGAGGACCGCGAGGGCCGCATCTTCAGGCTGTCCGAGGCGACCCAGGACATCACCTGCGTCCATGACCCGGTCCGGGACGCCCGGGTCTTCACGGCGGCCGAGTTCGAGCGGGAGCCCGAGCCGGTCCGGCGGGACGAGCGGTCGTGGGCCATCCTGGACGCGGTCGTCCGGGAGCTCAAGGACGAGAAGTTCATCGCCGGGCCGTCGGGCGGATCGGTCGGCATCGTGCTGCTCGGCGGCCTGGAGCGGGGCCTCTTCGAGCTCGCGGCCAACCCCGAGGCCGTGCGGGCGGCCACCCGCCAGCTGGTCCGGCGCGAGAACGCGGCCGACGAAGCCCTCATCCACCCCGACGCCGACGCCGTGCTCTGGGCCGACGACCTGGGCTTCAAGACCGGGCCGCTCATCGGGCCGGCCATGTTCCGCGACTTCTTCCTCGAGGCCAACAGGGAGAGGGTCGGCCGGATCAAGGGCCGTTACGGCCTGAAGGTGCTGCAGCACTGCTGCGGCAACATCAACCTGCTCCTGGACCAGTTCGTCGGCATCGGCTACGACGCCTACCAGTCCATCCAACCGACGGCCGGCATGGACCTCGGCCGGCTGAAGCGGGAATACGGCGGCCGGATCACGCTGTGGGGCGGGGTGGCGGTCGAGAACCTCGTCGCCGGCTCGCCGGAGGACGTCCGGGCCGACGTCCGGCGGGCCATGGCCTGCGCCAAGCCCGGCGGCCGGTTCATCCTGGGCTCTAGCCACAGCGTCGCCGTCGGCGCGAAGTACGACAACTTCATGGCCTTGCTGGACGAGCACGCCGAACTGTGTCAGTATTAGCCCCGAGGTGAGGACCATGGCGGAGCCGGTTTCCCTGGTTCTGGTCGGCATCGGCGGCATGGGCGCCGTCTATCTCCAGGCCCTGCTCGAGCGTCGGGAAGAAGGCCTCTTCCGCATCGCCGGGGCCGTCGACCCGCAGCCGAACCGCTGCCGGCAGTACGTCGAGATGCGGGCCATGGGGGTGCCCTGCTTCGTCAGCCTCCAGGACTTCTACCGGAACCGGAAGGCCGACCTGGCCATCCTGTCCTCCCCCATCCAGGTCCACATGCCCCAGACCGCGTTCGCCCTGTCCAAGGGCAGCCACGTCCTCTGCGAGAAGCCGGCGGCCGGCACGATCCAGGAGCTGCGGACGGCGGAAGAGGCGGAGAGAGCGTCCGGGCGCTGGGTGGCCATCGGCTACCAGTGGTCGTTCTCCCCGGCCGTGCAGGCGCTAAAGGCCGATATCCGGGCCGGGCTTTTCGGCGCGCCGCGCCGGCTCAAGTGCCTTTACCTCTGGCCCCGCGACGAGGGCTATTACGCGCGCAACGACTGGGCCGGCCGGAAGCGCGACGCCGAGGGAGGCTGGGTCCTCGACAGCCCGGTCCAGAACGCCATGGCCCATGACCTGCACAACATGCTCTACGTCCTCGGGCGGGAGACCGACGCCGGCGCCCGGCCGGCGTCGGCGCGGGCCGAGCTCTACCGGGCCAACGCCATCGAGAACTTCGACACCGCGGCGGCCCGCATCCGGACGGACGAGGGCGTCGAGATCCTGTTCCTCGTGAGCCACGCCTCGGCGGAGGACCGCGGCCCCGTCGTCCGCTACGAGTTCGAGAAGGCGGTGGTGCGCTGCGACAGCCGGACCTCGGGCCTGTGGGCCGAGTTCCCGGACGGCCGCCGCAAGGACTACGGCGTGCCCGACGCCGAGCCCATGAACAAGCTCTGGCAGTCGATCGAGGGAGCCCGCGAGGGCGGGGCCCGGCCGGTCTGCGGCCTCGCGGCGGCGGCCAGCCAGACGCTCTGCATGAACGGCATCCAGGACTCGATGCCGGAGATCCGCGACTTCCCGGCCGGGATGGTCCGGACTGTCGACGGGCTGGCGGCGCCGCGAACGGTCATCGAGACGCCGGGCGCGAAGCGGCGGGTCGTCGAGGGCCTGGACGAGGCGCTCGCCGCCTGCTACGAGGCGGAGAAGCTGCCGTCCGAGCTGGGCCTCCCTTGGAGCGCCGGGGGCGAGGAGATCGACCTGAGGGAGTACGCGGCCTACCCCTCGCGCTAGCGGGACGAGGGCCTCGGAGAAACGGCGGGACGCATGCAGATCCGTATCGAGAAGATCGTCTATCCCGGCCGGCGCCTCGGCCTGCTCGAGGGCAAGGTCGTCTTCACCGACCGCGGCCTGCCGGGCGAGACCGTCGAGGTCGAGGTCTTCAAGGACCGGCCGAGCTACGCCGAGGCTAAAACCGTGCGGATCGTCGAGCCGTCGCCGGACCGCGTCGAGCCGCGCTGCGGCCACTACCTGGCCTGTTCGCCCTACCAGGACATGGACTACGGCCTGGAGACCGGCATCAAGCGCGCCCAGGTCGCGGAGATCCTGGGGCGGGCGCTGCAGCGGACGGTCCCCGACATCGTCATGACGCCGTCCCCCGAGGTCTGGGGCTACAGGAACAAGATCGGGCTGCGGGTGCTGCGGCAGGACGGCCAAGCCCGGTTCGTCTATCATGAGCCCGGCGAGCGGGCCTCATTCGTGCCGGTCGACCGCTGCCACCTGGTTCCGGACCGGGTCAACGGGCTGCTGGCCTCCCTGCTCGGGACCATCAACGAGCTGCCCCTGGAGACGGTCGAGGGCGTCGAGATCCGGACCAGCCGGTCGAGCGGCGAGTCGCTCCTGTCTTGCGACCTGACGTCGGGGGCGGAGCGGGAGGCCGCGGCCGGGGCCTGGCGGGGCCTTCGCAAGGAGCACGGGCTGGCCGGCGCGGTGGCCTCGATCCCCGAGGGGAAACGGACGCGGGACGAGCGGCTCTTCGGCCGGGATTACATCGAGGAGCGGGCCGGCGGCCTGGTCTTCCGCATCGGGGCCCGGTCCTTCTTCCAGACGAACGTGGCCGTCCTCGAGCGGGTCTTCGAGGACCTGGCGGCGGCGGCCGGGCTCGGCGGCGAGGAGATCGTGGCCGACCTGTACTGCGGCCTGGGGACCTTCGGCCTGTTCCTGGCCCGGCGCTCGCGGGAGGTCTTCGGCGTCGAGCCGGACCCGGCGAACGTCGCCTTCCTCAAGAAGAACCTGGAGATCAACGGCATCGGCAACTTCGCCGTCTGCGAGGGCACGGCCGAGGAGTGGCTGGAGGAGATCCTGGAGCGGGCCCCGGCCGTCGTCGTCCTCGACCCGCCGCGCCGCGGCGTCGATCCGGAGATCGTTCGCAGGCTAGTCGACGATCCGGCCGGCCGGGTCCTCTACCTCTCGTGCAACCCGACGACGCTGGCCCGCGACCTCAAGGGCCTGGCCGAAAGCTACGACCTGGCCGCCGTGCGCGTCTACGACTTCTTCCCCCACACCCCGCACATCGAGACCCTGGCCGTCCTCGAGCGCCGCCCGCCGGCCATCACCGTCGTCTGAGGACGGGCCCGTTTTCCCGAAAACCGGAAGTGTCCCCTTTTTCCGGCCGCAGGTATGATACAATCGGCCCGATGGCTCCCGGTCCTCCCCCCGATATCCGCGACATGACGCTCGACGAGTTGCGGGCCGAGCTCGCGGTCCTGGGCGAGAAGCCTTTCCGGGCCGTCCAGATCTTCGATTGGCTCTACAAGAAGAGAGCCGCACGGTTCGAGGACTTCACCAGCCTGCCCAAGCCGCTCCGCGAGAAGCTGGCCGCCCGGTTCTCCCTGGGCTCGCTCCGGCTCGCGGACCAGCGCTCCTCCCCCGACGGCACGACCAGGTATCTGTTCCGCCTGGCCGACGGCCAGCACATCGAGAGCGTCCTCATCCCGGCCGGCCGGCGCCTGACGGTCTGCCTGTCGACCCAGGTCGGCTGCAAGTTCGCCTGCGCCTTCTGCGCCAGCGGACGGCACGGCTTCAAGCGGAACCTGGCCCCGGCCGAGATCGTCGGGCAGGTCCTGGCCCTCGAGGCCGCGCTCGGTCAGGACCTGACGAACTACGTCTTCATGGGCATGGGCGAGCCCCTGGACAATTGGGCCAACGTGGAGAAGGCCATCCGGATCATGAACGCGCCCGAAGGGCTGGCCATCGCCGCCCGCCGCATCACAGTCTCGACGGCCGGATTCGTCGACGCCTTCGACCGCCTGTCCGCCCTCGACCTCCAGATCAACCTGTCGATCTCCCTGCACGCCGTCACCGACCGGCTGCGGGACCGGCTCATGCCCATCAACCGCCGCTTTCCGCTCGAGCCGCTCATCGAGGCGGCCGAGGCCTACGTCCGCCGCGGCGGCCGGCTGATCACGCTCGAGTACATCGTCATCCGCGGCGTCAACGACTCGCTCGACGACGCCGACGGCCTGGCCGCGATCGCCCGCCGGCTCCGGGCCAAGGTCAATCTCATCGCCTACAGTCGGGTCGAGGGGGCGGAATTCCGGACGCCGTCCGAGCCCGACATGGCCCGCTTCCGGCGCTGGCTCGAGGAGCGCCGGGTCAACGCCCTCATCCGCCTGTCCAAGGGCGCGGACATCGCCGCCGCCTGCGGTCAGCTGGCCGGGCGTTTCCTGGAAAAGGCCGGGACGCCGCCGCGTCCGGCCGGGAGGAAGCCATGAGCAAGAGCCGGAGTCTCCGCCTTGCGGTCCCGATCCTCGGCGTCGCCTTGGCGGTCGTGGCCGCCGGCTCGGCCCAGGACACGCCGACGGCCGGCGCCCGGCGCTTCTTCCCTGCGGCCGACCTGATGAGAATCGGCGTCTATTATTATCCCGAGCAATGGCCCGAAGCGCAGTGGGAGCGCGACCTCCGCCGCATGGCCGGGCTCGGCTTCGAGTTCACCCATTTCGGCGAGTTCGCCTGGGCCTTCATGGAGCCGTCCGACGGCCGGTTCGATTTCGCCTGGCTCGACCGGGCTCTCGACCTGGCCGCCCGGGCCGGGCTCAAGGTCATCCTCTGCACTCCGACGCCCTGCCCGCCGGCCTGGCTCGGCGAGAAGCACCCGGAGATCTATCTCGTCGGCGCCGACGGCCGGCGCCTGGAGCACGGCACCCGGGCCAACGGCTCGCTGGCCAACGATGTCTTCATACGCTATACGAAGCGCATCGTCGCCGAGCTCGGCCGCCGCTACGGACAGGACCCCCGGGTCTGGGGTTGGCAGCTGGACAACGAGCCCTGGGGACCGCCGGACTACAGCCCCTCGGCCAAGCTGAAGTTCCAGACCTGGCTGGAGCGGAAGTACGGCGCGATCGACCGGCTGAACGCGGCCTGGGGCGGCGCCTTCTGGAGCACCAGGTACGACTCCTTCGCCCAGGTCCTCATCCCCAACGAGGGCCTGTTCGGCGAGGACGCCCTGAGCCCCCAGGCCCTGCTCGACTTCCGCCGCTTCACGGCCGACACCCAGGCCGGCTACCTCAACCTCCAGTACGACATCCTGCGCGGCCTCGTCCGGCCGGAGCAGTGGATCACGACGAACTACATGAACGTCACCGATTCGGCCGACCCCTGGCGGAGCGACCGGCTCGACTTCCTCTCCTTCACCATGTATCCGGTCCGCGGGACGAGGAACCTCGGCGAGCTCGGCTTCCGCCTGGGCGATCCGCATCGCCTGGCCATGGCCGCCGACTATTTCCGCTCGTTCAGGGGCGTCACCGGCGTCATGGAGCTGCAGCCCGGACAGGTCAACTGGGCGGCGATCAACCCCCAGCCCGAGCCGGGCGCCGTGCGCATGTGGCTGTGGCACGCCTTCGGCGGCGGCCTGTCGTTCGCCTGCACCTATCGCTACAGGCAGCCCCGCTACGGCAGCGAGCTCTACCACGCCGGCATCGTCGGCCCGGACGGGGTGACGCCGTCGCCGGGCGGCCTGGAGTTCGTCCGGGTCATCGGCGAGATGAAGGAGCTGCGGCGGCTCTACGATCCGGCCGCGAAGATGCCGGAGCGGCTGGCCGCGCGCCGGACGGCCATCCTTTGGAGCCAGGACGTCCTGTGGGACCTCGGGATCCACAAGCAGACGGCGCTCTGGGACACCCGCGACCACGTCAACAAATGGCTGGCCGCGATCAAGGCGGCCGGGGCGCCGCTCCAGTTCGTCGACGAGGGCGCCGACTTCGCGGCCTATCCCTTTCTGGTCGCCCCGGCCTATCAACTCGTCGACGAGGCCCTGGCGGCCAAATGGACGCGCTACGCCGAGGCCGGCGGCCGCCTCGTCCTGACCTGCCGGACGGGGCAGAAGGACAAGACCGGCCAGCTCCCGGAGAAGCCCTGGGCCGGGATGATAGCGCCGCTCATCGGGGCCGAGGTCAGGCTTTTCGATGGCCTCATCGAGGGCGCGAGGGGCCTGGTCCGTTCGGGCGGGCGCGGCTACGCTTGGAACCGCTGGGCCGATGTCCTCGAGCCGGCGCCGGGCACGGAGACGCTGGCCGTCTACGCCGACCAGTTCTACGCCGGGAAGGCGGCGGCCGTGACCCGCAAGCTCGGGCGCGGCACGGTGACCTACGTCGGGGTCGACTCGCTCGACGGCGCCCTGGAGCGGGACGTCATGCGGCTCGTCTATGAGCGGGCCGGGGCCGGGCCCGAGGCCTACCCGCCGGGCGTCTACGTCGAATGGCGGGACGGCTTCTATGTCGCCGTCAACTATTCATCGCGACCGTACGATGTGCCCGTCGGGGCGGCGGCCCGGATCGTTCTCGGGCGCAATCCCCTGCCTCCCGCCGGCGTCCTCATCTGGCGCTAAAAATGGGGGACACAATACTGTGTCCCTACTTTTCTGCCTGTAAAAAAACCGGGACACGATACCCGGTCTTCATTTTCTTTCTGGTTTGAGCATTCCTGTTCCTCCCGTACGTCCTAATATGCGAAGGAGCAAGAGTGTCCAGGATCGCCAGGGTCATCATTCCCGGCTGCCCCCACCATCTGATCCAGCGGGGGAATCGGCGCCAGAAGGTGTTCTTTTGCGATGAAGACAAGGCCTTCTATCTGACCCTGCTGGGCCGGCTGGCCCATCAGTGCGGCATCTCGATCTGGGCATATTGCCTGATGGATAACCACGTCCATCTGGTGGCTGCCCCCCAGGCCGTGGACAGCTTCTCCCGCGGACTCGGCGAGGCCCATCGCCGCTATACGGTGGTCGTCAATACCCGCGAGGGCTGGCGCGGCTACCTTTGGCAGGGCCGCTACCTCTCCTACCCTCTCGACGAAACCTACTGCTATGCCGCGGTCAGGTACGTCGAGCGGAACCCGGTCCGGGCCGGCCTGGTCAAGCTGGCCGAGGCCTATGAGTGGTCGAGCGCGCGGGCTCATGTCCGGCGAGAAGGCCATCCGCTGCTCGCGCCCTTCCCCCTTCAAAGGGCCATCCCCGACTGGTCGGCATACCTCGGCCAGGAGGAAAGCGCCGACGAGATCGAGGAGTTCCGCCGTCACGAGAGGACGGGTCGCCCCTTGGGAAGCGAGGATTCCATTAAAAGGATGGAAACACTCACGGGGCGGATCTTAGCTCCAAAGAACATGGGCCGGCCACTGAAGGGCGGGACAAAGTATCATGTCCCGACATTTAATCGGGCAAAAAAGTAGGGACACAGTATTGTGTCCCCCATCTTCAGCGGATGTTGACCATGAGCCAGAGCAGGAAGACGATGACGCCGACGAGGACCCAGCAGCCGGCGAAACCGATGACGTCGACCAGCCTGGGCTTCATGATCTCCCAGCTCGAGCCGGGCCGGAGCTTGCGGGCCTCGATCTCCTCGTAGTGCTCGACGGCCTGGCGCAGGGCCCGCGCCTCGGCCTCGGGCGTCGGCTGGACGGCCGTGTGGACCTTGGCGAAGAAACGGTCGAGGTCGGCTTTGGGCACCGGCCGGGTGAAGGCGCTGAACAGGAAAAGCAGCAGGAACGGGAACAAGGCGTCGAAGGCGAACCGCACGGCGCTCAGCTGAGCCTTTGAGAATCCTGCGAAGTCGATGCCGCACCAGCTCAGGACCCAGATCTCGGCGTGGAAGCGGCCGATGCCGACCTTGGGCGAGGCCGGGTCCTTCGGGTCGCTCCGGGCGACCTTCTCGAAGAAGATCCCCTCGGGCGGGCTGACGTGCTCCTTGCTGATGATCTGGCCGATCGCGGCGGCCCGTCCCGCTTCGACGTCTTCCCGGACCGCCGGGGTGGTGATGGTCGCCGTCCGGGCCCTGGTCTCCAGGAGGTAGCCCGGCCGGGTCCGGGCCCAATCGAGCGACTGGAAGACGTTGGGGATGAAGGCATAAACGGCGAAGCAGATCACGACCTGGGCGATGACCGCCGGCTTGGTCACCCGCCGCCACAGGAAGCCCAGCCAGATGGCCGCCCCGAAGATGGCCGGCAGCGAGATGAAGTACTTGAACATGTCCAGCAGGTTGCCGATGAACAGGGCCACGCCCACGCCGCCGACGAGGGTCACGGCGATGGCCGCGCGCCCGACATTGAGAAGGTGGCGGTCGGACTTGGGCTTGACGAAGGGCTGGTAGAGGTTGCGTATGAACAGTGCCGAGTACGAGACGCTCGAGCCGGCCAGGCTCGACATCTTGGCCGAGAGCACTCCGGCCATCATCAGCCCGATGGCGCCGGGGAAGAGCAGGTCCACGGTCATATGGCCCCAGATGAGGTCGGGGTCGTGGAGCCGACCCGAGTAGAGGGCGATGGCCAGGAGGCCGGTCAGGGCCCAGAAGATCATGATGAAGCGCTTGAAGAACATGCCGCCGATCATGCCCACCCGGGCGGTCGTCTCGTTCTTGGCCGAGCCGGCCGTCTGCATGCCGGTGGCCACGGCGATGATGGAGACCAGGTTGGCCAGGACCATGGCCAGGATCGTGTACCAGGCGTACTCGCTCGTCGCCGAGGAGCCGAACAGCCGGAACATATAGTCCGGGACGGCGGCGTGGAGGCCGGCGAAGCCGCCCACGCGCTGCAGGGCGATGGGGATGAGCATGAGCGAGAACGTCGTCAGAAGGATCCCCTGCAGGACGTCGGTGATGGCCGCCGCCAGGAACCCGCCCATCATCGTGTAGACGGCGACGATGACCGTGTAGATGAGGTAGATCGTGACGGAGTCGGTGTAGGAGATGAAGGCCTTGAGCTCGCCTTTCTTCTGGCGCTCGCCCAGCTCGGCCAGGCGGGCCGTCTCGGCCGGGTCGAGGGCCGTTTTGTCGGCCTTGACCTGGAGGGCCCGGTACTCGTTGAACAGGTCGACGCTCTGCCTTTCCTGGACGGTGTACTTGGCGGCCGGCTTGGGCGTCAGGGCCATCATGGTCTTGGCCGCGACCATGTAGCCGGCGCCGTTGCCGAGGAAGGCCATGAACAAGGTGAAGACGGCGAAGGCGGCGCCGAGGAAGCGGCTCTTGAACCGCTCGGTGAAGAAATCGCCGATGGTCACCAGCCGGACGCGGCGGAAGAAGGCCGTGGTGAACCAGTAGAACGGGGTCAGGAAGAGGACCAGGTACTGGATCCACATGCCGCCGACGCCCTGGCGGTAGACCTCGCGGGAAACGACGACGGCCTGGTCGGCGTTGGTCGAGGTGCCCAGGTTGAGGAAGAACTGGTAGACCTTGCCCAGGCGGCGGCCGGCGACGAAAAAGTCCTCGGTCGTCTTCGTCCGGCGCGAGGCCCGCCAGCCGAGGTAGAGGACGAAGGCGACAAACGCCACGACGATGGCGAAATCGATGGCGTTCAGTCCGAAGACGGTCATGCCCGTTCGCTGGCGCGATATCTCCTATTATTGAAAACGGGTATTATGTCCCGCATTTTTTACAGGCGGAAAAGTGGGGACACAGTACTGTGTCCCCCATCAGAAGTTCCCGGAGTATTTGAGCCAGAGGTCGTCGCCGAGCTTCCAGTAGGCCTGGACGGCCTGGGTGGCCAGGCTGTGGCAGTAGCTCGTCAGCCGCTCCCGGAACCGCTTGGGGTCCTTCTTGTAGAGCTCCAGGGCGTCCTTCTCGAACTGGGCCTGGTCGGCCAGGGCCTTGTCCTCGATCGGCTTCCAGACCTTCTCGATTTCCCGGGACATCTCCTGGTAGCGGAAGTTGGCCAGGCGGCTGACGGTCCGGAAGGCCCACCAGGCGCACTCGCGGCTGAAGGCCCAGCGGCCGTCGACCATGTACGAGGCCGGCATCTGGCTGATCCCGATATAGAACGGCAGGTGTGGCGTCGTGGCCGGATTGTCGTAGCCGATCCAGACGACGCCCCCGAGCGGGCCGGGCAGCCAGTCGCGCGATTGGGTGATCTGGAGGTACGTGGCGGCCGGGCAGCAGATCGTCCGCTCCCGCTTCAGCCGAAACAGGGCCAGCGCGTCGGCGCTCATGAACGGCGTCGCGATCGGGCTCTTGACGGTCTCCCCCTTCCGGTTGACCGCCGTCAGGGTCCGGGTCATGTCGTACTCGGTCCCGCCGTAGGTGTCGCGGAAGATGGCCAGGAGGTCGGCCAGGCCGACCTTCTTGTCGGGCTTGACCGAGAAGGGGAAGTTCTCGGATTCCGGGTTGAGCTTGAGCGACGGGGCCAGCAGGCTGAGGACGCGCCACTCGCGGCGCCGGCAGTAGAGGCTGGTCCGCGAATCGGGGTTGTAGGCATAGGTGAAGTCGAACGGCCTGCCTCCCGCCTTCGACCAGTAGCCCATCTCCTCGGCCAGCGACGTCACGTTGGCCGAAGCCAGGTAACGATCGGGGTCGCCGGGATCGATCTCCCGGATGCGGCCGGCGTTGGCCGAAACCCCGATCTCGTCGTCGGGGACGCGCTGGGCCGCCCAGACCGCGCCTTTTTTGCCTTTGCCGGGGCCATGGATCTCGAAGTGCCAGACCTCCTTGGTGTCGGCGAAGGTGAAGCACTCGCCCCAGTCGTTGTAGCCGTAGTCCCTGGTCAGCTCGTCGGCCACGCGGATGGCCTCGCGGGCCGTCTTGGCCCGCTCCAGGACCAGCCGGTAGAGCTCGGGCGCGTCGATGATGCCGTTCTCGCTGATGAGCTCGCGCCGGCTGCCGATGGTCGTCTCGCCGATGGCCAGCTGGTGTTCGTTCATGATCGGGTAGGCGGCGTTGAGATAGGCGTAGGTCTCGGCGACCTGCGGGATCTCGCCCGTCTCCAGCCGATCGGGATCGTTCGGACCCTTGGTCCGCTTGGGCTCGTAGTAGACCTTGGCCGTCTCGCCCGGCTTGTGCTTCATGTTCGGGACGATAGTCATCCAGGTCCGGTCCGTCCCCGAATCGCACGAATGGGAGGTCATGGTCGAGCCGTCGACCGACGCCAGCCGGCCGACCAGGATGCTGGTGCAGGAATCGAACTCCGGCGTCCCGGCCTCCCCGCCCTCCGGGGCCTGGGCCGCGGGAAGCATCGCCAGGGCCAGGACCGCCGCCAGGATCATCACGTACGGGAATCGACGTATCTTCATGGCGCGTCTCCTAAGGGCCGGTTATAGCATGCCCTCAGCGCGGCGGTCAAACGAGATTGACGGCCGGGCACGTCTCTGCTATACGATGTCAGCCATGCTGGACGCCGCCCCGACCGCTCCCCGCGCCCTCGGCGAGATCCTCGCCGCCGGCTCGGCCCTGGCCTGGGCCGTGGCCGTCATCCTGTTCCGCATCAGCGGCCGCCGCGTCCATCCGGTCGGGCTCAACCTGGCCAAGACCGTCCTGGCCTTGGCGGCCATGGCGCCGACCCTGGCCCTTCTCGGCGAGCCCTTCCTGCCGGACGTCCCCGGAAGGACGATCGGCCTCCTTCTCTTCAGCGGCGTCCTGGGCATCGCCATCTCCGACACCCTGTTCTTCTACGCCCTCAACCGGCTCGGGGCCAGCCTGACGGCCGTCGTCGACTGCCTCTACGCGCCGTTCGTCATCGGCTTCTCGTTCCTGCTCCTCGGCGAGCGGCTGTCGCCCGTCCAGCTGGCCGGCGCCGGGCTCGTCGTGTCGGCGATCCTGACGCTGTCGAAGGAAGGGAAGATCGAGCGGATCGGGCGCCGGGATCTCGTCCTCGGCATCCTGTACGGCGCCCTGGCGATGTTCTCCGTCGCCCTGGGCATCGTCATCGTCAAGCCCGTGCTGGGCGGCATCCCGGTCTTCTGGGCGACGTCGGTCCGGCTGGTCGGCGGCGCCCTGGCCCTGGCCGCGCTGATCCCGTTCCTCCGCGGCCGCCGGGCCATCCTCGCCCCGCTCTTCGAGCCGCGCAATTGGAAGGCCCTGGTCCCGGCCTCCTTCTTCGGCTCCTACCTGTCGCTCGTCCTGTGGATGGGGGGGATGAAGTTCGCCAAGGCCTCGGTCGCGGCCGTCCTGAACCAGCTGAGCACGATCTTCATCGTCGTCATCGCCGCCCTCTTCCTCAAGGAGCGGATGACGGCCTGGAAGGCGTTGGCGGTCGCGCTGGCTCTGGCCGGGGCCTGCCTGGCCTCGTGGCCCTTCTGAGCGGCGGCTATTTCGCCGGAGCGGCGGCCAGCCTGACGTCGATCCAGAAGGCGTGCTGCCTCATCGCCGGATCGTGAGACAGGACGGCGCCGAATTCCCTGGCCTGGTCGTCGCGTTCGGCCGACACCGAACCGGACAGGCTGGGGGCCGCCGCCGGCCGGCCGCCGCCCAAGCCCATGATGGCCCGCTTCATCTCGCTGGTCAGGCCGCCCCAGTCGAAGCCGAGCTTGAGGGTCTGGCCGGGCTCCGCCCCGAGGCCGCCGGGCTGGTTCGTCCGGCTGAGGGGGACGCGGAACTCATAGATGGTCTCCCCGGTCCGGGACCGCGCGCCGAAAGCTGGCGGATCGGTCGCCACGGCCGGGTCGATAGATGCCGGGGCCTTCTTCTTGTTGATGACCTCGGCCTCGAACATCTCATATTCCTTCTTCTGCCGGATCTCCGCCTTGCGGGCATCGGTCAAGGCCTCCCCCTGCTTCTCCAGTTGCCCGATCAGGGCGTCGGCCGTCAGGCGTTTCTTCAGGAAATGGACGCCGCGGTCCTTGCTCTTCCTGCCCTCGACGCAAAAGAAGACCTTAAGGCCCGTGGCTTCGATCGTTGATGCCGCCTCGGGGGTCTTGAACAGGAAGATGACATAGAGGTTCCGGCCGTCGTTCCGGAGCGCGTACTCGGCCTTCGAACCCTTGTCGGAAAGGAACGGAACGCCCTGCCAATCCTGGCCGAGGCCGTCGATCTTGAGCGGGGCGGAGGCCCAGGCGCTGTCGATCGCCCCGGCCTCGTCTTTGTCTTTGGGGAGCGCGGGCACGGCCGATGCCGCCGTTGCCAGGATCGCCAGGATCGCGAGAAGGCAGCTGCTCTTCCGGGTCATCTCAACCTCCTCGGGCCGGGAGGCCCTAAGTCCCATGACCCGGCCGGGCCGCATCGTTCGACCGACCGTTCAGCCGCCGGGTCGGTTTCAGGCGGTGATGAGCCGGCCGATCTCCTCGACCGCCGAGGCGGCGTCGGGAGCGTAGCCGCGGGCCTTGATCCTGTCGGCGTAGTCGCGGGTGACGGGCGCCCCGCCGATGACCACCGGGATCCCCAGCCCGTCCTTCTCGACGGCCTCGACCACGGCCTTCATCTGGACCATGGTCGTGGTCAACAGGGCCGACAGGGCGATGGCCCCGGCGCCGTTCGCCTTGGCCGCTTCGATGTACTTTTCGGGGGCCACGTCGACGCCGAGATCGACGATCTTGTAGCCGTTGCCGCGGAGCATCATGGCCACCAGGTTCTTGCCGATGTCGTGCAGATCGCCCTTGACCGTGCCGATGACGACGACGCCGCGGGGCTTGACCCCGGCCCGGGCCAGGTGCGGCTCGAGCTTGGCCAGCCCGGCGTTCATGGCCCGGGCGGCGACGAGGACCTCGGGGATGAAGACTTCGTTGTTCTTGAACTGGACGCCCAGGCGTTCCATGCCCGGGATCAGGCCCTCGTTGAGGATGGTCCCGGCCGGCGTGCCGGCGGCCAGGGCCCGGTCGACGAGCGCCTCGACCTCGGCTTTCTTCCCGGCGATGAGGGCTTCCTGCATCTCTGTCAGCATCTCGACTCTCCTGGCGAATGATGGCCGGCCCCGCGGGCCCGACCTAACGGATGAACGGAAAGCTCAGATAAGCCTGGATGACGGAATTCCGGAGCGGCCCGCCGGGCTCCCCCGCCCGGAGGACGTTGATCAGCCCGGCCATGTAGCGGACGTGAAGGACGAGCCCCGTCCCGCCCCGCGGCCGGGTGATCGTCCAGGACGCCTCGCAGGCCAGGCCCACGTCCGTCTTCCGGAACCGGTCCGAGACGTCGCGCTTGTACCTCAGGTCCTCTCCGTCGTCCAGGTCGGCCCGGAACCGTTCCGAGGCCCCGGAGAGAAAGCTCACGACCGGCCCCGCCCCGAGGTGGAAGCGGCCCCGGCGGTACTTGACCAGGACCGGGACGTCCGTGTATCGGAGGTCCAGCGACGACGCGGCCGGGTCGGCGAACGCGGCGTCGAGCGCCGGGTCGCCGGTCGCCGTGAAGGGGATGCCGGACAGGCCCTTGCGGGAGAAGGGCGTGATCTCGGGAGCGAGAGACCACCGGCCGCTGAGCCGAATAAAGGCCGAAAGCCCGACGTTGAAGCCGCCGCTGCGCTCGGTCCCGGCCTCAGCCCCCGTCAGGTAGGAGACGTTGAGGCCGAGCTTCAGGCTGAAGTAGAACTTTTCGCTGGCCGCCTTGTCGCCCGCGATCTGGCTGACGATGGAGGATTGGGCCAGGGCCGGGCGCGGGACGAGCCCGGCGGCCAGGGCGAGGACCGCCAAGACCTTTTTCATCGGGCGCTAGGATATCCCAAGGCCCCGGCCATTTCAAGCCCGCCGGCCCGCCCGTCTGTTCAAGGCGGCCCGAAAACTGCTAAAATGGGGCCGCCGGACCGGGCCATGCGCAAACTCAAGGTCGGAGTCGACAGCTACAGCCTGAAGCCCCTCGACCTGACGCCCTTCGAGATCCTCGAATGGGCGGTCCTGAACGGGGCCGAGGGCGTCCAGTTCTCCGATATCAACGTGCCCGCCGGCACGGCCCTCGACCGGGCCTTCCTCCAGGATCTCCGCGCCTACGCCGACGAGAACCGCCTCTACATCGAATGGGGCGGCGGAGAGCATATCCCCCTCGACCTGGCCTCCGGCCGGCCCAAGGACATCGAGGCCTCGAACCGCCGGGCGGCCGAGCAGGCCGCCTGGGCCGGTTCGGCGACGGTCAGGTCCTGCTCGGGCGGGCTGATGCGCTGGGACAAGAACGGGCCGTCCTCCGAGGAATTCCTCCGCCTGACTGCCGAGTCCCTGCGCCGGCAGAAGCCGGCCTTCCGGGACGCCGGCGTCATCCTGGCCATCGAGACCCACTTCGAGTTCACCTCGTTCGAGCTGCTGCGCCTGTTCGAGATGTGCGGCGCCGCGCCCGGCGAGTACCTCGGCGTCTGCCTCGACACCATGAACCTCCTGACCCTGCTCGAGGACCCGCTGCTGGCCACCCGCCGGCTCCTGCCGTGGATCGTGACCACCCACATCAAGGACGGCGGCCTGGCGCTCGGGCCGGACGGCTTCGTCTCGTTCACGGCCGAGGCCGGCAAGGGCGTCATCGACCTCGCGGCCATCGTCGAGGTCCTGGCCGCCGTCCATCCGCAGATCACGTTGACCGTCGAGGACCACGGCGGCGATTTCTCCATCCCCGTCAACGACCCCGCCTTCCTGGCCGGCTTCCCGGACCTATCGGTGCCCGAGCTCGTCCGGCTCCAGGCCCTGGCCGTCCGCACCCGGGCCCTGATGGACGGCGGCAAGCTCGCCGTCCTGCCCCGCGAGCGCTGGGCCGCGGTCTGCGAGCCGCGGGTCAGGCGGGACATCCAGGCCGTCCGGCGCCTGGTCGCCGGCGGACGGGAGTGAACCCAGATGGCCAACCACGAGAGATTCCGCTTCCGCTCGGTCGAGGCCCTGCGCGCCGAGGCCGGGCGCCTGGGGCTCGATATCCCCTGGCGCGAGGACGTCTCGGTCCTGCTGGAGAAGGCCCCGCTGGCCGGGCGGAAGATCGCCAACCGCCTGGCGGTCCTGCCGATGGAAGGCGCCGACGCCGAGCCGTCCGGCGCCCCCTCCGAGTGGACGCGGCGGCGCTACCGCCGCTGGGCCGCCGGCGGGGCCGGCCTCATCTGGTGCGAGGCCACGGCCGTCCGGGCCGACGGCCGGTCCAATCCCGCCCAGTTGATGCTGACCGAGGGCTCTCTCGGCGGCTTCGCCCGGCTGGTCGAGGAGATGCGGGCCGTCGCCCGGCGGGCGCACGGCGCCGGCCACGATCCCCTGCTCGTCCTGCAGCTGACGCACTCGGGCCGCTTCGCCAAGCCGGAGGGAACGCCCCGGCCGCTCATCGTCCAGCACAACCCGCACCTCGACCCCATCCACGAGCTTCCCCCCGACGCGGAGCTCGTCTCCGACGACGAGCTGGCCGCGATCCGGGACGACTTCGTGGAAGCGGCCGACCTGGCGGCGGCCGCCGGCTTCGACGCCGTCGACGTCAAGGCCTGCCACGGCTACCTCGTCTCGGAGACGCTGGCCGCCCACAGCCGCGAGGACAGCCGCTATGGCGGACCCTTCGAGAACCGGACCCGTCTCCTGCTCGAGATCGTCCGGCACATCCGCGAGGAGGCGCCGGGGATCCTGGTCACCAGCCGGCTCTCGGCCAGCGACGCGGTCCCCTTCCCCTTCGGCTTCGGCATGGACCCGGACCAGCCCGAGCGCCTCGACCTGGCCGAGCCGAAGGCCCTGGCGGCCCTCCTCGGCCGGGCCGGGGTCCGCTTCATGGCCCTGTCCCTGGGCATCCCGGCCTGGAAGCCGTACGTCGGCCGGCCGTTCGACCGGCCGGCGCCCGGCGGCGCGGTCCCGCCGGAGCATCCCCTCGAAGGCGTGGCCCGGCACCTGGCCGCGGCGGCGGAGATCGGCGGCGCCGTGCCGGACCTGGCCGTCATCGGCGCCGGCCTGACGTGGCTCCGCGCCTACGGGCCGGGGGTCGCGGCGGCCGCGGTCACTTCAGGCCGGAGCGCCGCCTTCGCCCTCGGCCGCGGCGCGCTGGCCTATCCAGACTTCGCCGCCGACCTGATCGACGAAGGCCGCCTTGCGCCGGACAAAGTCTGCACGACCTGTTCGCTCTGCTCCTATCTCCTGCGCCGCCAGGAGCGGGTCGGTTGCGTCGTCCGGGACCCGGCCTTCAAGAGCGCCATTCGCCCGGGGAGGAAAGAATGAACAAGGCCGAATGGAGGTGGCTGGCCGGGACGACGGCCGCGTTCCTGATCATCCTGGCCGCCGTCACCGTCTACACGCTCCTCCTTCGGCCCTGGTTCCCGTTCTGGGGAGCGGCCGAACGGGACCGGACCCGGCCGCTCACCGGCGACGACGCCTGGATCGGCGGCGTCGTCACGGGGACCCGGGCCGTCACCATCGCGGCGACTCCCGACAAGGTCTGGCCCTGGCTCATCCAGATCGGCCAGGACCGGGCCGGGTTCTACAGCTACAGCTGGCTCGAGAACATGTTCCTGGCCGATATACACAACACCTACGCCATCAAGCCGGAGTGGCAGGGACGCAGGGCCAAGGACTTCGTCCGCAACGTCAAGCCGGGATATCTCTTCGGCCGGCGGAAGGATGAGTCGGGCTCCAACGGCTGGAAGGTCTCGTTCGTCGCCCCGGACCAGGCCCTGACCCTGCGGAACTGGGGCACCTTCGCCCTCGAGCCCTACGGCGACGGCGGGACGCGGTTCCTGATCCGGACCCGGTCCGAGCCGCTGCCCGGCGTCCCCGGACGACTGATCGGCTTCTGGTTCGTCGACCCGGCCCATTTCATCATGGAAAAGCGCATGATGACCGAGATCAAGCGCCTGGCCGAGGGCCGGCCCGGGCCGCCCGGCTGGCTGCGGCTGCTGGCGACCGCGGGATTCGCCGCGGCCGCGCTCGGCGCCGCCTTCCTGATCGCGACGCGGAAGCGGCGGCGCTTCTGGCTGCTCCTGCCGGCGGCCTACGCGGCCCTGATCCTGGCCCAGACCTCCGACGCCCGGGCGGCGCTGGCCGGCTTCGCGGCCCTGGCCCTGACGATCGTCGGCTTCCTCTACTTCCCGAGGCGCTGGTGGGCCTATCTCGGCTTCATCATCATCGCCGTCATGACCGTGTTCTTCCTGGCCTCCGACGCCTGGATCGTTTTCGGCCTCATCTTCCTTGCGGCATTCGCGGCCCTGGCCGTCGCCGCCCGGGAAGGGCTGCGGGTCCGATGACGAGCGGCCGGGTCCGGATCGGCGGGCTGAGCCTGCCCGTCCATTCGCTGAACACCCTCGTCATCGGCAGCGGCGCGGCCGGGCTCAACGCCGCAGTCCGGCTCCACGAGCTGGGCCAGACCGACGTCGCCGTCCTGACCGAGCGGCTCGGGGCCGGGGCCTCGGCCGAATCCGGCTCCGACAAGCAGACCTATTACAAGCTCTCGCTGGCCGGCGACACGCCCGATTCGGCCGCGGCCATGGCCCGCGACCTGGCCGCCGGCGGGTCCATGCACGGCGACATCGCCCTGGCCGAGGCCCAGGGCTCGCTCGAGGCCTTCTTCCGCCTCGTCGCCCTGGGCGTCCCCTTCCCCTTCGACCGCTACGGCGCCTACGTCGGCTACAAGACCGACCACGACCCGCGCCAGCGGGCCACCTCGGCCGGCCCGCTGACGTCGCGCCTCATGTTCGAGGCCCTGGCCGCGGAGGTCCGGCGCCGCCGCATCCGCGTCTTCGACGGCCACGCGGCCATCGCCGTCCTGACCGCCGGCCGCGGCGCCTCGCGGCGGACGATCGGCGCCCTGGCGCTCGACGCCAAGCGGGCTGGCGGACCGGACCGCGGCTTCACCCTTTTCAACGCCGTGAACGTCGTCGCGGCCACGGGCGGGCCGGGCGGGATGTACGGGCACTCGGTCTATCCCGAGAGCCAGGCCGGGTCGCACGGACTCCTGTTCGAGGCCGGGGCGGCGGCCCACAACCTGACCGAGTCCCAGTTCGGCCTGGCCTCGGTCAAGTTCCGCTGGAACGTCTCCGGCACCTACCAGCAGGCCGTGCCCCGCTACGTCTCGACCGATGCGGCCGGCGGGGACAAGCGGGAGTTCCTGGCCGGCTATTTTCCCGACATGGGATCGCTGGCCACGGCCGTCTTCCTCAAGGGCTACCAATGGCCGTTCGACGCCCGCAAGGCGGCCGGCGGCTCGTCGCTCATCGACGTCCTGGTCCACGAAGAGACGGTGGTCAGGGGCCGCCGCGTCTTCCTCGATTTCCGGACCGACCCCGACGGCGGCGGCCGGCTCGAGCCCTTCCGTCCCGAATTGCTGGCGCCCGAGGCCCGGGATTATCTCGACAGGTCCGGGGCCCTCCTGCCGACGCCCATCGCCCGGCTGGAGCGGATGAATCCGCCGGCCGTCGCCCTCTACAAAGCCCACGGCATCGACCTGCGCCGCGAGCCCCTGGAGATCGCCGTCTGCGCCCAGCACAACAACGGCGGCTTCCGGGGCTCGATCTGGTGGGAGTCGAACGTCAGGGGCCTCTTTCCCGTCGGAGAGCTCTGCGGCACGCACGGCGTCACCCGGCCGGGCGGCTCGGCCCTCAACGCCGGCCAGGTCGGGAGCGGCCGGGCGGCGCTCTTCATCGCCCGCCGCCGCGCCGGCCGGCCGGCGGCCGAGCGCGACTTCGCCCGGGCCGCGGCGCCGGCCGTCTTGAAGAAATGGCGGCAGGCCGGCCTCTGGCTCGGCCCCGGGTCCGGCCCGGCCCTGACGCCCGAAGCCTGCCTGGCCGAAGTGCGGAGCCGGATGTCGGCCTGCGGCGCCATCCTGCGGGACCCGGAGGAGGTTCGCGCCGCGAAGGACCGGGCCCGGGCGCTCTGGCTGCGGGCCGGGCGTGGCCTGCGCCTGGCCTCGGCCCGGGACCTGGCCCGCGGCTTCGAGGCCCTGGACCTGGCCCTGACCCACGCCGTCTATCTCGAGGCCATCGCCGAATACCTAGCCCGGGGCGGGAAGAGCCGCGGCTCCTTCCTCGTGCCCGACCCGGACGGCCGGCCGCCGCATCCGCTCCTGGGCCGGCGCTGGGCCTTTTCCCTGGCCGGGCCGGAAGATCCCGTCTCCGAGCGCATCCTGGAGGTCCGGCTGGACGGCCGCGGCCGCGTCGTCAAAGAATGGGTCCCCGTCCGCCCCGTGCCGCGGCCGGAGGACTGGTTCGAATCCGTCTGGGCCGACTACCGGGCCGGGCGGATCGTCGTCGAGGAGGATTGATCGTGCCAAAGACACAGCGCTTGTCCGCGCCGGCGGCCGTCGTCACCGGGGCCGGCCGGGGCATCGGCCGGGGCATCGTCCTGGCCCTGGTCCGCGAAGGCTTCGACGTCGTCGGCATCGACCTCGTCTTCGAGCCCGGCAACCGCAAGGCCGGGCTCTTCGAGGTCAAGGCCCGGGTCGAGGAGCTCGGCGGCCGCTTCCTGCCCGTCGCCGGCGACATCTCCCGAATCGACGACCACGACCGTCTGCTCGACGCGGCCGTCGGCGTCTGCGGCCGGATCGACCTCCTGGTCAACAACGCCGGCGTCTCCCCGCTCAAGCGCGTCGACGTCCTGGAGACCTCGCCCGAAAGCTACGACCGGCTCCTGGCCGTCAACGCCCGGGGGCCGTTCTTCCTGACCCAGAACGCGGCCCGGCGGATGGCCGCCCAGAAGCCGCGCCGCAGCAGGCCCGGCCCGGCCATCGTCTTCATCACCTCGATCTCGGCCGCGGTCTCGTCGACGTCGCGGGCGGAGTACTGCGTCTCCAAGGCCGCCTTGAGCATGACGGCGACCGTCTTCGCCGACGCCCTGGCGCCAAAGGGCATCGCCGTCTACGAGGTCCGGCCGGGCGTCATCGCCACGGACATGACCGCCGGGGTCAAGGACAAGTACGACCGGCTGATCGCCGGCGGCCTGGTCCCCCAGGGCCGCTGGGGCGCGCCCGGGGACGTCGGCCGGGCCGTGGCCGCCCTGGCCCGGGGCGATTTCGGCTATTCGACCGGGGCGGCGATCGAGGTCAGCGGCGGCATGAACATCCGCAGGCTCTAGGCCCGGGCGCCTTCGCCCGGACGGGGCCCTGTGGTATCCTAGGGACCGAACGGAGGCATCCATGAGCGAACACAAGAGCCAGAGCCGCATCTTCTGGGGCCTGTTGCTCGTCGTCCTGGGCGTTCTCTTCCTCTTCGACCAGATGGGGAGGCTGGACTTCGGCGACCTCCTCGGCCGCTACTGGCCGGTCGTATTCATCCTCATAGGCGTGTCCATCCTGCTGAGCAACAATTTCAAGAACGTAGGCTCGGGCGTCTTCTTCATCCTCTTCGGCGCCTTCTTCCTGCTCATGCGCATGAGGATCTTCGAGCGGGACCTCTGGCACTACATCTGGCCGCTGGCCATCGTCGGGGCCGGCCTGTGGATCCTGCTGCGGCCGGCCTTCCACCCGGGGCGGACCGTCGCGGCGGCCGGCGCCGCCGACACGCTGGACATCAAGCAGGTCTTCTCGGGCACGTCCCGCACGATCGAGTCCCAGGAGTTCCGCGGCGGCCAGGTCGAGGTCGTTTTCGGCTCGGCCGAGCTCGACCTTCGCAACGCCCGCTTGGCCGGGGGCCAGGCCGCGCTCGACCTCTCGGCCGTCTTCGGCGGGATCGACGTCCGCGTGCCCCGCGACTGGCAGATCGTCCTCGAAGGGACGCCGGTGCTGGGCTCGATCGAGGCCCGGAAAGCGGCCGGGCCGGACGTTCCCAAGACGGGCACGCTGACCGTCCATGGCTCGGCCGTCTTTGGCGCGATAGACATCAAGGACTAGGCGTCGTGCGGAAAGGCCTCCTCTGGTCCCTGGCCGCCGTCGTCACCCTGTCGGCGGCCGTCTATCAGCGCATGACCGGGCCGACCCATCCCTTCCGCGTCCGGGCCGGCTTCGGAGGAACGGCGGTCAGCTTCAAGCTGCCGCGAAGCGCCGAGACGACCGGCGACGTCGTCATCAGCGTCCCGGCCCCGGCCCCGGCCGAGGGCTGGGTCGACTGGAAGAGGCACAAGACCTCCGACGCCTGGAGCCGGGTGCCGCTCGTCCGCGAGGGCGGCCGGCTGGTCGGACGCCTGCCGCGGCAGCCCGCGGCCGGCAAGATCGTTTACGAGCTTTCGCTGCAGGGCTCGCCCGGGGCCGCGCCGGACACGCTGCCGCGGCCGGTCGTCCTCCGCTTCAAGGATCCGGTGCCGGGCTGGATCATCATTCCCCACGTCCTGGTGATGTTCGCCGGCATGCTCTGCTCGACGGCCGCCGGCCTGGCCGCGCTCGACAGGAAGCGGAACCCGCGCCGGCTGGTGCTGTGGACCGTGGCCCTGCTCTTCGCCGGCGGCTTCGTCCTCGGACCGCTGGTCCAGAAGTTCGCCTTCGGCGTGGCCTGGGCCGGCTTCCCGGCCGGATCGGACCTGACCGACAACAAGACCCTGCTCGCCTTCATCGCCTGGGCGGCGGCCCTCGTCGCCGGCCGGAAGGGCCGGCCGGCCCGGCCGTTCGTCATCGCCGCCTCGCTGGTGACGCTGCTCGTCTACCTCGTCCCCCACAGCCTCCGCGGCTCCGAGCTCGATTACGCCGGGATGGACAGGGGGGCGGGCATGACCACTTCCTATTCCAGCACGAACCGGACGGTGACGGTGAAAACGATGGGCACGGGTTTGCCGCCGACGATCGCCGGCTCATAGATCCACTGCCTGACGGCGTCGATGGCCGCCTGGTCGAGCAGCGGGATGGAGCGCAGGACCATGGCGTCGACGACCTTCCCAGTCTCGTCGGCCCGGACGCTCAGGATGACCACGCCCTCCACGCCGGCCTGGCGGGCAGTCTCGGGGAAGACGGGCGCGACTTCCTTGATCAGACGGGGCGGATTGACGCCGCCCTCGGCCTTGACCGCCCCTTGGGCGAACTTCTCGAAAGCCTGGCTCTTTTCCTTGAGCGCGAAGCGGACGGTCACCGTGAAGACGACCCGGCGCGGCTTGCCGTCGATGACCAGCGGTTCGTATATCCACTGCTTGACGGCGTCCAGCGCCGCTTGGTCGAACGGCGGGGCGGAGCGGAGGACCCGGGCGTCGACGACCTTGCCGTGTTCGTCGGCCTTGGCTTCGATGATGACCAGGCCTTCGACGCCGGCCTGGCGGGCTTCTTCCGGGTAGACCGGATTGACCTGCTTGACGAGCTTGGGCGGCTTGATGTCGCCGACGGCCCGAACCGCGTCGCCGTCAAACTCCTTCGAGGCCTGATGGTCGATGGTTCCCGCGGTCGCTCCCTTGACGCCTCCCCCGACGGCGCCGGCCACGCCGCCTTCAACGCCGGTGACGACCCCGCCCTGAACGCCGCCCGCGACGCCGCCGGCCGGCTTCTTGTCCTTGTCGAGGGCGAAGCGGACCGTGACGGTGAAGGTGACTTCGCGCGGCTTGCCGTCGATGACCATGGGCTCGTAGACCCATTGCTTGAGCGCGTCGATGGCGGCCTGATCGAGGAGCGGGATCGACCGCAGCACTTTGACCGCGGCGACGCGGCCGTAGGTGTCGGCCGTCGCCTCGAGGATGACCACGCCTTCGACGTTGGCCTTCCTGGCGGCCTCGGGATAGACCGGCGCGACCTCATGGACGAGCTTGGGCGGTTTGATCTTCTCGCCCGTCTGCGGCACGCCGGAGGCCGCGCCGCCCGTCAGCGGACCGCCGCCGGCCCGTTCGCCGACCCAGCGGGCCACCCTCAAGGTAATGAAATAGGCCTTGAGCTTGCTGTCCTCGAAGCCGAAGACCGCCGCGGTCTTCTCCGGCAGCGAGAATTCCGTGTCCAGGAGGCTGGCCTTGCCGGCCGGGCCTTGCTCGAAGACCTGGATATGGAAGTGGTTGCGCTCGGGCAGGCGCCCCGGCGCGACCATGACCATGTATTCCTGGCCGTTGATGCGAAACATGTGGAAGGCCGGGCCGGCCTGGCCTTTTTCCCAAACCAGGTTGGCCTCGGTCACGAGGCCGATGTCCTTGAGGTTGAAGACCTTCGTGATCTGCTCGTCCGTGGCCACGTTGGCCTCGTCCTCGAAATTGGCGAAGGTCAGGAACTCGAGGTACGACGAGGTCACCGGCCGATTGGGGGCCAAGGGCTTATCGCGTCCGCCCTCCAGGATCCGCATCTGCAGCTCGAAGGCTGAGGCCGTGGTCCGGGGGTTCTGGGCTTCATCCTCCGTCGTCGCGGCGGCCAGGGAAGCGATCATCGCTCCGGCGCCGATGAGGGCTCCCAGGACCAGGATGCCAAGCGTCTTTTTCATCTCACCCCTCCTGTTATGGCGTCCTCGAGGCCCAGACGAAGACGGTGTCCGAGCCTTGAGGCTGATAGACGAACGTTTGGGCGGGCTCCCCGCCGACATTGACATAGTCGATCTGGAAGCGGCCGGCCGGCGGGGCGAAGGCGGCCTCGAACCCGGGGCGGCTCGTCTCCCGGAGGAGCCAGAAGCCGGCCAGGGCGACGACCGCCGCGGTCGAGAAGGACGCCGCCCAGCGCCAGGCGATCCGGCCGCCCCGAGGTCTCGACGCGGGAACGGCCGCGGCCGCGGCGGCCTGCGCCGAGATCCGCCGCCACAGGCCGGCGGCGTCCCCGATCTGGTCGGGCCCGACGAGCAGCCGCCTGGCTTCGTCGCGGTCCAGGAGCCGGGCCTGGCAGCGCGGGCAGCGGTCGGCGTGGACGCGGATGAGCGCGTCCCGGAACGGCCGCAGCGGCAAGGCGGCGTAGAGCCGGTCAACCATTCTGCAGAAGTCCATGGTCGTTCTCCAGCAGCGCTTTGATCTTGCGCCGGGCGTTGAAGAGATAGACCCGGGCCGTCGAGGCGGAACAGCCCAGGACCTCGGCGATGTCCCGCGCCGCGCAGCCCTCGTTGGCCCAAAGCGTCAGGGCCGTCCGCTCGCGCGGCGAGAGCGTTTCCAGCAGTTTCGACGGCAGGGGCGCCGGATCGGCCGGGCCGGGGTCGGTCGCCAGGGGGCCGGCGGCCGGCTCGTAGCGGGCCCGGGCCGCAAGTGCCGAGAAGCGTCGTTTTTTTCTCAGCATATCGAGCGATCTCCTGTAAGCGATGGTCAGGAGCCAGGTCTTGAAGCTCCTGTCCCGGTCATAGCGGTCCAGGCGGCTGAAGACCTGGAAGAACGTCTCCTGGCAGACATCCTCGGCATCCTGCCGGTTGCCGATGACGTTCAGGGCGACGGACAGGACCAGCGCCCCGTAGGCCTCGACCAGGAGCCGGCTCGAGGCGGGGTCCCCGCGCAGGCAGGCATCGATCGTCGCGCGTTCGTCCACGGAGCGTCTCTTCCCTTCTTCCATCGAGATTACGCCGGTCCGGCCTTGGATGTTTAGGCCTTCCCGCCCCGCCTCCATTAGACCATCCTTCCGCCCGGCTGTCATGCCCGGCGTTCCGGTTTCCCATTTTCCGTTTTGACAACTCCGGCCGGTCTTTGCTACAAATGACCCCAATGAGCTCCCCCGGCGCCCCCAAGCCCGCCCGCCCGATCGCGTCCGTCGCCTCCCCCGGTCCCGCCGGGAGACGGGGCCCGCAGCACGCCTCTTTCCGGCAGACCGGCCGGGACCGCTACCGGGCCCTCGTCGAGCAGCTGCCGGTCGGCGTCTACCGGACGACCCCGGAGGGCCTCTTCGTCGAGGCCAACGCGGCCCTGGCCAGGATGCTCGGCTGCCGCAAGGCCGGCGATCTCTACAGCCGCAACGTCAAGGACTTCTACATCCGCGGCGCCGACCGGAACCGGCGCCTGGCCGCTTCCATGTCAAGGGCCACGGCCTTCCAGGAGTTCGAGCTCCTCAGCGCCGCCGGGAAGCGGTTCTGGGTCCGCGACTATTGCCGGGCCATAAAGGGAGCCGACGGCCGGATCGTCCATTACGACGGCATCCTGGTCGACATCACTGAGCGGAAGACGGCGGAAAGGAAGCTCGAGCGGGCCAACCACAAGCTCCGGCTGATCAACGAGAAGCTCGAGAGCCTGTCGACCTCGGACCATCTGACCGAGCTCAACAACCGCCGCGGCTTCTTCCAGTTCGGGCTCCAACAGATGAAGATCGCCAAGCGGCTGAAGAAGGACAATTTCCTCGTCTTCCTCGATATCGACTACCTCAAAGAGGTCAACGACACCTACGGCCATCCGGCGGGCGACCTGCTCCTGCAGGGCATGGCCTCGATCCTCCGGACGACGCTCCGCGAGTCCGACGTCATCGGCCGCATCGGCGGCGACGAGTTCGCCATCCTGGCCATGCGCTCGAAAGGCCTGGCCGAGCGGGCCCTCCTGGCCCGCATCGAGGAGGGCGTCCAGGCCTACCGCATCAAGGCCTATCCCCGGCTGCGGCTCTCCGTCAGCATGGGCCTGGTCCGCATCGATCCCCAGAAATACCAGCAGCTCGACGACTTCCTAGCCCACGCCGACTACCTGATGTACCAGGAAAAGAGAAAGAAAGAACGACAAGGAACAACGCCATGACCAAGCTTCGCTCCCTCGCCATCGCCGCGCTTCTTCCGGCCATTCTCGGCGCCGGCCTCCCCGGCGCCGCCCAGGACAAGCCCGCCGCCCCGCGCCCGATCGCCCTCCAGGACATCCTGGCCTGGAAGTCGATCGGCGCGGCCGAGCTCTCGCCGGACGGCGCCTGGTTCATGTACAGGCTGAGCCCGCTCGAGGGCGAGAGCGAGGTCGTCATCCGCCAGGTCGCCGGAACCCGGGAATACCGTTTCCCGATCGGCGAAGCGCCCCGCTACGGGGCCGGGCCGCGGCCGGGCTTCTCGGCCGATTCCGGGTGGGCGGCCTTCCTCGCCTATCCCGGCTCCAAGGAGGCCAAGTCCCTGCGGAAAGAAAAGAAGCGGGTCCAGACGACCGCCGTCCTGGTCAACCTGGCCACGGGCGAGAAGACGGAGCTCGAGAAGGTCCGCAGCCTGGCCTTTTCGGGGGACAACCCCGGTTTCGCGGCCCTGCACCGCTACGCTCCCGAAAGCCAGGAGAAGGAGAAGGACAAGTGGACCGGCTCCGACCTCGTCGTGCGCGAGCTCGCGACGGGCCGGGAAGTCAACATCGGCAACGTCGCCGAGTACGCCTTCGACAAGGCCGGGGCGCGCCTGGCGCTGCTCATCGACGCCCAGGGCCAGGCCGCCAACGGCCTACAGCTGCGGGACATGGCCGCGGGAACGGTCGTCGCCCTCGACAGCGACAAGGCCTCCTATAAATCCCTGTCCTGGTCCGAGAAGGGCGAGGCCCTGGCCGTCCTCAAGGGCAAGGAGGACAAGGCCTACGAGGACAAGCTCTGGACCGTCCTGGCCTTCGACGGCTTCCGCGGGCCCCGCCAGGCGCGGAAGATCGTCTACGATCCGGCCGCCGACAAGACCTTCCCCGGGGGGATGACCGTCAGCCCGGACCGGACCCCGGCCTGGACCGAGGGCCTCGACGCCATCCTCTTCGGCATCCATGAGGCCAGGAAGAAAAAGGACGCCGACAAGAAGGAAGACGGCCAGGCCAAGCCGGGGGACGCCGGGCCGGCGCCGAAGGAGGAGGAGATCGCCGACGAGGACATCCCCGACCTGGTCCTCTGGCACGGCCGGGACCGGCGCCTCCAGTCGGAGCAGCAGGTCCAGGAGTCGCGGGACAAGAGCTTCAGCTATCTCGCGGAGTACCGGGTCGCCGAGAAGAAGTTCCTCCGCCTGGCCGACGACGAGGTCCGCGATGTCGAGCCCGCCCCCAAGGGCCGCTACGCCATCGGCCAGGACATCCGGGCCTACGAGCTCGACTCCAACCTCGACGGCCGGAACTTCGCGGACATCTACGTCATCGATCTGAAGACGGGGAAGCGCTCTCCGGCCCTGACCCGCTGCCGATACCTGTTCATGCCCCTCTTCGACGGGACGCATTTCCTCTACTATGAGGACGGCCATTTCTTCGCTTACGACATGGCCGCGGGAAGATCCGTCAACATCACCAGGGACGTCCCGGCCTCGTTCTTCAACGAGGACGACGATCACAACGTCGTCCGGCCGCCCGACTATCCGGTCGGCTCGGCCCGGGACGGGCTGAACGTCCTGCTCTCGGACGGCTGGGACATCTGGTCCGTCCCCGTGAGCGGCTCCGGGAAAGCCGTCAACCTGACCGGGAACGGCTTCCGCGACAAGATCCGCTACCGCCGGCTCCGCCTCGACCCCGAGGAGAAGGCCATCGATCTGGGCCAGCCCCAATACTTCAGCGCCTACGGCGAGTGGACCAAGAAGGCGGGGATCGCCCGCCTGGAGAAGGGCCGGGCGCCGGCGATGCTCCTCTGGGACGACGCCGGCTTCGGCGGCCTGGCCAAGGCCAAGCGGGCCGACGTCTTCGTCTACACCCGGGACACGGCCACGGACTATCCCGACTACTTCGCGGCCGACGCGCTCCTGCGGAACGGAAAGCGGCTGACCGAGGCCAATCCCCAGCAGAAGGACTTCCTCTGGTCGAGCGGCGTCATGCTCCTCGACTACAAGACGGCCCCCAAGAGCGGACTGGACAAGCCTCTCCAGGCGGCCCTCTTCCTGCCGGCCGGCTACGAGAAGGGCAAGCGCTACCCGACGATCGTTTACTACTACGAGAAGATGTCGCAACAGCTCAACCGCTACGCCCAGCCCTCGGCCAACGGCTTCAACATGTCCGTCTACACCAGCAACGGCTACGCCGTGCTCATGCCCGACATCACCTACAAGGTCAACGATCCCGGCATGTCCGCGGCCTGGTGCGTCCTGCCGGCCATCGACGCGGCCGTGGCCGCCGGCGTCGTCGACCGCTCCAAGGTCGGCCTCCAGGGCCATTCCTGGGGCGGCTACCAGACGGCCTTCCTCGTCACCCAGGCCGACTTCGCCGCCGCCGTAGCCGGGGCGCCGCTGACCAACATGATCAGCATGTACAGCTCCATCTACTTCAATTCCGGCTCGGCCAACCAGCCGATCTTCGAGTCGAGCCAGGGCCGGTTCAAGGGCGGCTACTGGGACAACCTCGAGGCCTACCAGCGCAACTCGCCGGTCTATTACGCCGCCAACGTCAAGACGCCCCTCATCATCCTCCACAACGACAAGGACGGCGCGGTCGACTGGAACCAGGGCATCGAATACTACAACACCCTGCGCCGGCTGAAGAAGCCCGTCCTCATGCTCCAGTACGTCGGCGAGAACCACGGCCTGCAGAAGCCGGCCAACCAGAAGGACTACACCGTCCGGATGAAGGAGTTCTTCGACCACTGCCTGATGGGCAAGCCGGCGCCGGCCTGGTACACGGACGGCGTCCCCTACCTCGATCTCAAGGAACACCTCAAGGAGAGGGCGAAAGACCTCCGGCCGCGGCCGGCCGAAAAGGCCGAGAAGGCCGAAAAAAAGGATCCTGGGAAATAGCGCCGCTCCGGCGGAAAGAAGGCGGCCCGGGCCGGCCTTGCGGGTTTGTCTGAGAAGGCTGGCTGGCGAGGCGCCAAGGTTTCAAAGGAAAAGGAAGCGGGGCTAAGGAGGATCCCTCTCCAGCCAGCGTTTTCATTATAGGGCCCGTTTTTCCGGCTTGTCAATCAGAAAGTGTCCAATTTTGGAAATTGTGCCCTCCCGGAGGCGCCCTTGATCCCGGCTCATCTCCCGATCCCGGGAGAAGGACCTTGATTTTCGGGCCCGTTAATGTATACTGTTTTAGTAGGAATAGGTCGCAGGGGAAGCTCCGTTGCCGGCACGCGTCAGGCTCGCCGTTTTCGCCCTGGCCGTCGGCCTGGGCCTGGCCGGCTGGCGGGGGCTCGAGGCGCTGGCCGGGCTGAAGACGCCGGCGGCCCTCCCCGCCTCCCAGGAGGGACCTGATATGCCCGCCAAGGTCAAGAAGTCGGAAAAGGAATGGAAGGCCGCCCTGACGCCGGAGCAGTTCGACGTCATGAGGAAGTGCGGCACGGAGCGCCCGTTCACGGGCCGCTACGACGATTTCTGGGACGAGGGCGTCTACGTCTGCGCCGGCTGCGGCACGCCCCTGTTCCTGTCGGCGGCCAAGTACCAGCACGGCACCGGCTGGCCGAGCTTCTCCAAGCCGGCCGACGAGAAGAATATCGAGTACCGGGACGACTACGCCCTTCTGGTCAAACGGGTCGAGGTCCGCTGCGCCGCCTGCGGCGCCCATCTCGGCCACGTCTTCGACGACGGGCCGGAGCCGACCTTCCTGCACTACTGCATCAACTCGGCCGCCCTCGGGTTCAAGCCCGCGGCCGCGGCGCAGGAGGGCCCGTCCGCGGCTGACGCCGCGGCCGAGACGGCCACTTTCGCCGCCGGCTGCTTCTGGGGAGTCGAGCACAAGCTCGGGCAGATCCCGGGCGTCGTTTCCACCGTCGTCGGCTACACCGGCGGCCGGACCGAGAACCCGACCTACGAGCAGGTCTCGACCGGCCGGACCGGCCACGCCGAGGCCGTCCAGGTGGTTTTCGACCCGGCCCGCCTGAGCTACGAGGAGCTGGTCCGGAGCTTTTTCCGGATCCACGACCCGACCCAGGTCAACCGCCAGGGGCCGGACCGGGGCACCCAGTACCGCTCGGCCATCTTCTATCACAGCCAGGCCCAGAAAGAGACGGCCCTCCGGGTGATGGATGAGCTGGCCGGCCCGGGCCGGCGCAAGAAGCGTCTGGCCACGGAGGTCGTCCCGGCCGGGCCTTTCACCAAGGCCGAAGAGAATCACCAGAAGTACTTTGAAAAGCACGGCTTCGTCTGTGACTGAGAGCGGACGGCTGGCTGTCCCCTGAACGGGACACTCCGGCCTCCGGATCGCCGTTCCTCCCCTGAAATCCGGGCCGAAATCTGGCACGAATCTTGAAGTAATAATGGTCTAGACCGGGAGGAAAACGATGGAGATTACGCCGGGAACTGACTTCCCCAGGGGGGAACGTCCCGAAACGGCCCTCCCAGGCTGGAAAAAGTGCTGGAATGTAAAGTTTCTTCTTGACATCCGGGACGGGTGGGGTTATCCTCCGCGCTTCGTACTTGGCAGACCCGCCCCCCGGGGGTGAAGCGAGACGACCCCCGATCCCGTCGGAACACTGGAGTCAAGGGCTAGGTCAACGATGAAAAGGCCGGGCGCTCGAAACGAAAAGCTCTCTAATGTAGTTTTTCTATAGTAATAATATTATTAATTCGCGATGGGAGACGATCATGGGCAGCGGCTATAAATACAAGAACGAGGAAGAGCTGTTGCAGCTCATCCCCGGCGGCACGGGGGGCAAGCTGTACACGGATGAAGAGGAGGCCTTCCTGGCCTCCGACGGCTCCTCCGCCGGCTCGCGCCTCGGCGAGCCCCGCAACGGCAACGGCAACGGAAACGGCAATGGGAACGGGAACGGCCACGGCAAGGGCCTGAACTCGCCCGAGGACATCGAACAGACCGCCGATCTGGTCAAGATCTACCTCCGGGAGATGGGCAGCATCCTGCTCCTGTCCCGGGAAGAGGAGATCGCCCTGGCCCGGCGCATGGAGCGCGGCGAGAAGACCATCCTCAAGGCCCTGGTCAAGACGCCGGCCACACTCGAGGAACTGGAGTCCCTGGAGGACCTGCTCAAGCGGACGCCCGAGGCCTTCGTCAAGTATTTCAACATGGCCGAGGACGCCTTCTCCGATGACAGCCTCGAAGCCCGGCGGCGCGATGTTTTGGTCCGGCTCCAGAAGCTGCGGGCCCTCTGCGCCCGGCTGCAGAAGGTCCGGCCCCTGGTCCGCAACCGCTTCGCCCGCGGCCGCCTGGCCGTCCGGATCATCCACCTGGCCCGCGAGCTGGAGCTCAAGCCGGAGTACCAGGACCGGACCGTCCAGGCCGTCCATCTCCGCCTGAAGGAAGGCCTGCGCCAGGTCTCCAGCAAGCAGAAACCGGTCGACAAGGCCATCCTGCAGGCCATCCAGTCCGGCCGCCGGACCCGGGAACGGGCCAAGAGCGACCTCGTCTCGGCCAACCTGCGGCTGGTCGTGTCCATCGCCAAGAAATACCAGGGCCGGGGTTTGCAGCTCCTGGACCTCATCCAGGAAGGCAACATCGGCCTGATGCGGGCCGCCGAGAAGTTCGACTACCGGCGCGGCCACAAGTTCTCGACCTACGCCACCTGGTGGATCCGCCAGTCCATCACCAGGGCCATCGCCGACCAGGGGCGGACCATCCGCATCCCCGTCCACCTGACCGAGACCATCCACCGGCTGAAGAAAATCTCCCAGGCCTCCGTCCAGGAGACCGGCAAGCTCCCCGATCCCGAGGACCTGGCCCGCAGGATGGGCCTGCCGGTCAACAAGGTCCTGGAGATGCTCTACTCCTCCCAGGATCCCGTCTCGATCGAGACCCCGCTCGGCGAGAACGGCGAAGGCTCGCTCGGCGACCTGCTCGAGGACAAGGCCTTCCCCTCGCCGCCCGACACGGTCATCCACATCAACCTGCGGGAGCAGATCGAGGCCGCCCTGCGGACCCTGCCCGAACGGGAGACCCTCGTCCTGCGGATGCGCTACGGGCTCGGCGACGGCCGGGAGTACACGCTCGAAGAGGTCGGCCAGCATTTCAAGCTGACCCGGGAAAGGATCCGCCAGATCGAGCTGAAGGCCCTCCGGGCCCTCCAGCTTTCGGCCCCCGGCCAGAAGCTCAAGTCCTTCTGACCGCAGCCGCGCCGCCCCAGCCGCGGATCCCGGCGCGTTGAACGGACCCCGCCTTTTTGCTAGGCTTCTTGCGGCCAGGTGACGGCATGACCTACGAGAAGATCGGTTTCATCGCTCCCTCGACCTGCCTGTCCGTCAAGGAGCGGCCCGTCCTCAACCGCACGGCCCGGCGCCTGCGGCAGGCCCTGGGCGTCCGGTCCGTCTATCTCAGCCCCCACCTTTTCTCCAGCGACGTCGAGATCGATCATGTCACCGCCCCCGTCGACGATCGGGCGGCCGTCTTCAAGGAGGCCATCCGGGAGCTCGACCTGATCATCTCGGTCGCCGGCGGGACCGGGGCCGAAGACCTGATTCGCAAGATCGACGCCAAGGACCTGCGCGTCATCCGGACCCGGCGGCCCCTCTTCGTCGGCTTCTCGGACTTCACCTTCCTGCTGAACGAGATCTACCACGCCTGCCGCGTGCCGGTCATCTATTTCCCATCGCTCAAGGTCGGCAAGGGCGACTTCCGCAACCTCCTGGCCCTCATCAACGGGCAGGAGATCGAGTACAAGGGCTCGGCCTGGCTGACCCCTCCCCCGCCCCGGCGGCTCTCCGGCATCCCCATCGGCGGCAACCTCTCGACGTTCGTCAACTTCCTCAACCGGGGCCATCCGCCCAGGTTCAGCTGGCGCCGGCATATCCTGTTCATCGAGGACGTCCAGGTCGATGTCGAGGACGTCCACCGCCTCCTGGCGGCCCTGCGCCGCCACGACGTCTTCGCCGGCATCAAGGGTCTCGTCATCGGCTCCCTGACCCCCCCGGGCAAGGGCCAGTACTGGCGGAAGGAGCAGCGGGAGTCCGTCCGCTTCGTCCGCTCCTATCTCGCCGACGTTATCCAGGAGCGACGGCGCCGGGGCGATCCGCTGCCCATCCTGACCGTCACGAACTTCGGCCACGACATCCGGCGGAACCTCATGGCCGTGCCCATCGGCGGCAAAGTCACGATCTCCCGCTCTAAGCGGATCGTTTTCCTGTTGAACCGGCGCTCGCCCCGTAACCACTGGGCCGCTTGACCCCCGGGCCGGGACAGGGGACCGGCGCTTCGTCATTGAACAACGGGTTCGGCCGGGGCAAACGGTGATAATCGGCAGGAAGCCGGAATCTTGTCCCGATCCCGGGAGCTCGCTCGCCCCGGCCTATCCGGCCTGCGCCTCCTCCCGGAGGTAGACGAGGGCCTGCAGTCCGGCGACGCAGCCCTCGCCGGCGGCCGCGACGACCTGCAGGCCGCCGCAGGTGATGTCCCCGGCGGCGAAAACCCCGGGGAGATTGGTCCGCTGAAAGCGGTCGACGGCCACGCACTGCTTGTGATCGAGGGCCACCCCGGCCCGCTCGAACAGGGGGCCGGCCGGGATCTCGCGAAAGATGAAGACGGCGGCCACGGCCAGCTCTTCCGGCCCGGCGGGCGTTTCTAAAACGACGCCCTCCACCCGGGTCAGGCCGCGGATCTCCCTGATCCTGGCTTCGCGCCGGATGGCCACCCCCCGGTCCTCGAGGGCCCGCGCGGCCGGCGCATCGGCCGCCCCTCCGGACCGGCCCGGCACCCAGACGACCCCGACGCCCATGTCCACGAGGGCCTGGACGTCCTCGAGCGCCTCCTCGGCGTGGCCGAAGGCGGCCACCCGGGCGCCGCGGAAGAGCGGCCCGTCGCAGGTGGCGCAGTAGCTGACACCCTGGCCGACCAGCCGGTCCTCGCCTTCGATCAGCCGTTCCCTGGGCATGGGCTTGCCCGTGGCCAGGATGACCGCCCCGGCCTCGATGACGGCCTCCTTGGTCGTGGCATACTTGGGACGGCCCTCGAGGGCCAGGGCGATGGCGTCGCCGGCGACGATCTCGGCCCCGAAGGCGACGGCCTGGTCGCGGAAGAGGCCCAGCAGGTCGCCGCTGGCGATGGACCGGAAGCCGGGGTAGTTCTCGATGGAGTACGGGATGGCCAGGCGCGAGCCGGACCGGCCCTCCAGGACGAGGACCTTCTTCCCGGCCCGGGCGACGTAGATCGCGGCCGTCAGGCCGGCCGGGCCAGCCCCGACGACAAGGATGTCCGTCCGAAGCGATTTGATAGCCACGGGTCCCCCAGCGCCGGGGTCGGCGTCAGTCGGCCAGCCGGCCGCTGTCGCCGACCTTCCAGGCGTTCTTCGTCAGTATGTAGAGGACGGTCCGGCGGATCTCCCGGCCCTCCTCGCCCTTGTACCAGATCTCGACCAGGGCCCAGGCTTCGAGTCCCTTGAACTGCATCTCCAGGACCGAGACGCCGGAGCCGGCCATCTTGGACCCCCGGAACTTCTTGAGGACGGCGGAGCTCGAACCGAAGTTGCGGAACTGGAGCGGTAGCAGCTCCTTCTCCCGGAAGTCGTTCAGCATGAATTCCTCGAGCTCGCCGGTCGGCTGGTAGGATTCGTCCATGGTCGTCCAGGCGATGCCGGCGGTCGGGTCCTCTCCCCCGCCGGAACCGAGGGCCCGGATGCCGAAATAGGCGCCGACGGCCGCGAGATCGACGGCCAGGATGATCAGAACGATGCGGAGCGTCTTACTCATCGGGTCCTCCTGTTTTCGGCGGGGCCGGCGCGGCGGCGGCCCGGGCCCTCTCCAGGGCCGCGGCCTCGGAGGCCAGCAGCCGGTAGCGGTCGGACGGGATGGTCCGGGACTTGCGGAACAGGGTCCGGGTCCGGCGCTCTTCCTGGCCGGCCAGGGAGCCGAAGACTTCCTGCTCGCGGTCCTCGGGGCCGCGCTTGAAGAATTCCTCGAACTTGGACTCGGCCAGGAAGCCGCGGCCGCGCAGGGTCCGCAGCATGGCCCTGGTGCTGACCCCGAAATAGCGCTTGAGGAACAGGACGTCGTCGAAGCCCAGGGTCTTGGTCCGGACGTCCTTCTCGACGAGCTCCTGGAGCTTGTCCGGCGGCACCAGGAAGCGCGAGGCGAAGGTCTGGGCGTACTGCTCCCGCGGCGGGTAGAGCGAGACGTACTCGTCGACGACGACGTCGGGCCCGTCAACGATGGGGCCGTCGTCCCGGTCCATGAGGTAGTGGCCGTAGAGGTGGGCGGCGATCCCGGTCTGGAGGCCGGCCGGCTCGTTGGCGTTGATCAGGGCGAAGGCGGCCTGGCGCTCATCGTCGAAGATGAACAGGCCGGAGATGCGGTCCTCGTCGGCCAGGGTCTGGCGGATGATGCGGAGGCCGTTGATCTCGCATAGGCCCAGGATGTCGCGGATGGGCTCGCTGCCCAGGCCCAGGCGGCGCCGCTCCTCCTCTGCCAGCCGCTCCGGGGCGATGCGGGGATAGCGCGGCGCCAGCTCGAGCCGGCGGCCGGTCGCCTCCTCGAGCTCGAGGTAGCGCTCGCAGGCGGCCCGGAACTTCTGGAGATCCCGGCGCAGGCGCTCGCTCGTCTCGGCCCCGCCGGGCAGCCGTTCGAAGGCCGGACGGCGGTCTTCGAAGAAATAGGAGACGTTCTTGTTGAGGAAGCCGGCGACCTTGAGGAGAGTCTCGAAGCTGGGCGTCCGCTTTCCGGACTCGAGGAGGGAGATGTACTCGGACGACAGACCGAGGGACTTGGCGAAGGCGCCCTGGCTCAGGTTGATCTCCTCCCGGGCCCGGCGAAGTCGAGTCCCAAGAAGCTTATCCATGGCGGCGCACCCCTGGGCGGCGTCGGCAGGATAACATGAGGTTAGCGGTGTGTCAACCGCGCCCGGGGCGAAAAAAAGATTGACAATTCGACGGCCCTCCCTAGAATGAAGGGAGAAACAAGGGAATCCCATGGCCGAAGCGAACATCCTCGATATCTTTCCCGGGGCCCGCCGCGACCTCTGCAACGCCGTCCTGAGCCAGGTTCAGGACGCGGTCGTCTGGCTCGACAAGGACCGCAAGATCGTCTATTGGAACAAGGCCGCCGAGGAGATCTCCGGCCGGGAGGCCGCCGGGGTGCTGGGCCGGGCCTGCTTCGAGGAGCCGACCCTGTTCGTCGACTACGCCGGCATCGACATCTGCCGCGACAAGTGCCCGGTGGCCATGACCCTGAAGGACGGCGCGCCGCGCACGCTCGACGTCTATCTCCAGCATAAAGAAGGCTTCCGCACGCCCGCCTCGCTGCGGATTATCCCGGTGTTCAAGGAGGACGGCGATATCCTGGGGGCCGTCGAGACGTTCTCCGGGACCGCGCCCAAGGTCACCCTGCCCCTGGCCCTGACCGAGCTGGAGAAGATGGGCCTGGTCGAGAGCGAGACCGGCATCCCCTCCAAGCAGTACCTGGACATGACCCTGGCCACCCGCCTGGAGGAGTTCCAGAAGTACAACCTGACCTTCGGCCTGGTTTACGTCGACATCGACAACTACGGCAAGATCCTCGAGCGCTACGGCCGGTTCAACGCCAGCAAGATCGTCCGGACCGTGGCCCGCACGCTCTACAAGAACATCCGCTTCTTCGACATCGTCGGGCGTTGGAGCACCGAGGAGTTCCTGGTCCTCCTGCTCAACATCGACGAGGGCCGGCTGGACATCGTCGCCAACAAGCTCCGCCTCCTCGTCGCCGAATCCTACATCACCACCGAGACCGGCATGCTCAACGCCACCGTTTCCATGGGCGCCAGCCTGGTCCTGCGCTACGACACGGTCGAGTCCCTGGTCAAGCGCGGCGAACAGCTGATGCTGCACAGCAAATGGCTGGGCAAGAACCGCGTCAGCATGAGCTTCGTCCAGAAAGACATGGTCTAGGGCCAACAAAGGCCCCCCTTCCCGGGGGGTCGGGAAAAGGGGCAAAAAACTAGAAAGGAGGGGTTTAGAAAGAGGCCGGATTCTTGGCGCTGAGATCGTTGACTTCCGCGGCGAAGAGCACTTCGCTGTTCTCCCCCGTCAGGCTGAGGCGCAGTCCCGTGCCCTGGTAGCTCCATTCCGCCGAGAGGCTCAGGCTTCCGGAGGTGACCGCCGCGCCCAGGTTCTCGCCCCGGTCGGCCGAGGCCCGGTCGCGCCAGACGACGTTGTCGTAGCGCGGCTCGCCGACATGGGCGTTCAAAAAATCCCGGATCTTGTTGTAGTCCGCGACGTAGCGGTCCTTGTTGGCGTAGCGCTCGAGCAGATGGAGCCGGAGCGTCGCCAGCTTGCGGCCGACCAGGATGTAGGTTACGAGGCAGCGCTTGCCCAGAACGTCCCGATGGTAGCGCAGGAACGTCATGTCGCCTGAGGCTTCCCGGCTGAGCGGCCGCCCCTCGGCCCGCATGATGATCTCCTCGGACCGGCCCCAGGGGATGGCGGGCAGGCGCATGGCGGACAGGTCGAACTCCGAAGGATCGGCTATCTCCGGAGCGGTGGGGGTCAGCTCGATCACCTTGAGGGTCGAATTCAGCTTGCGGACCCGGTCGTCGAGGACATACCCGGTGAGCGTCCGGCCCGACCGCGTGGAGGTGAACAGGACGTAATACCAATTGGTCCGGAACTTCTGGGCGCTCGAGAGCTTGACGACCGCGCCGCGGGCCAGCGTTTCGACGACCGGGCTGCGGCTGTCGGGCTCGAGATGGATGGAGACCTGGGCGGCCGTGACCTCGAGCCGAACGATGATGTCGGCCCAGGCTGGACGCGGCCCCAGGCCGCAGAGGACCGCCAGAAGAAGCCCTGCGGCGGCTCCCCCCCGGCGGCTCGGCTTCGTTTTCACGATGACCTGGTCTCCCAACGAGCCCATTCTCGGGCAGGCGGACGGGGGCTTCAATCACCGGGGATGGTGATTTTTGGGGGGGAGGGCCCTCACCCCAAACGGCTAATGGCCGCCGGGCCGGCCCCAGGGGGGACCGGCCCGGGGCCGGGCTCATTTCAGCTGGAACCGGACGGTCACCGTGAAGACGACCGGCCGGGGCCGGCCGTTGATGATCATCGGCTCATAAACCCACTGCCGGACCGCGTCGATGGCCGCCTGGTCTAGCAGGGGGATGGACCGCAGAACCTTGACGCCCGTCACCCGGCCGTAGACGTCGGTCGTCGCCTCGACGATGACGACGCCCTCGACCCGGGCCTGCCGGGCGATCTCCGGGTAAACCGGCGCCACCTCGCGCACGAGCTTCG